>Ga0302242_1000007_pt1 | contig 415473 bp, 403 predicted proteins | sample AAG_UR_Lys_MG_FD_193510 | JGI IMG/M metagenome (GOLD analysis project Ga0302242, IMG submission 193510) | Enriched activated sludge microbial communities from anaerobic digester in WTTP, New Holstein, Wisconsin, United States - AAG_UR_Lys | ecosystem: Engineered > Bioreactor > Anaerobic >...
CGAAGGCGACCATCGCGCCGCCAGGGCCGGATGTGGAGATCGCTCCGCCGCTGGCAAACCACAGGCCTGTGCCTATCGCGCCGCCGATGGCGATCATGGAGAGCTGTCTGGATTTGATACCGCGATGTAGCTTGGTATCGTCAGTGTGTTTCATCGATTCTGGTACTGCACTCATTTCTCAAAATCACTCCTTACTTAAACTAAATAGTTAAGTTTTAACCAGTGGTAAAAAGGGATCCTAAACTCACCTTCTTCCATATTATAAATCCAGCTGTATGCAAGCTTCAGACGCTGCCGAAGCGAGTGCTGCGCAAGGAGGCGCGGCCCGCAGTGCCGCTCGTGCACGGCCGGGGCGCGGATCGGACGGATCGCCGTCCGGCGGAGTTGGCCTTCGGCCATTGACGCCGTCAGATCAGATAATGTTCTTGGACACGTAATCCGATGTGTTCAGGGCCAGCAGGGCTCCGTAAGCCAAATCGAACTCCAGGATGTCCCCAACTTTGAAATCGCCTTCACAGTCTGTCAGGTCGACGATCATATGGTCGCTGCTGGCGCCGATGATGGAAGCGCCGGGTGTTCTGGGATACATGTCGTCTATCTTGCAGTCCTGCTTGCCGATGCCCAGGATCGCCCTCTTTCTGATGCCGTGGTCCGGAAAATCGGGCACCTTGCCGAAGGCATCGACGCCGATCCTGCCGAAGGGCTTGGACGGTTTGTCCTTCAATTCGATGATTTCCGCGGCCAGCGTGAATACGTCGGGATGGGCTCCCTCATAATACTTCTGCACCTGGACGTCTATTCCAAGGAGGATCAGTTCGCCGATCCTCAAATGATTGATCCCGGGCGGCATTTCACCCGCAAGCATGACGTGATAGGAACATGAATTGCCCGCCGATACATAATCGATCCGGATCCCGTGCTTCTTTTCCACCTTGTCCCTGATGTCCAGCAGCTGCTCCAGGTTGTTCCTGTCCGCCAGCACGCCGCCGAAGCATGAGAAATTGGCGCCGATGCCGGCAAGCACGATCCCCTCTTCAGCGACGATCTGATCTGCAAGGGCCAGAGCGTTTTCATAAAGGACGCCTTCCCTCAGATCACCGACATCGATCATCATAAGCACCTTGTGGGTTCGACCCTGGCGCACGGCCTCGCGGGACAGCGCGCGGACAGTGTCGATTTCGGAGTTCAGGCTTATATCCGCGAACTCCACGACCTCGGCCGCCTGGGAGATCATCGGTATCCGGATCAGCATTTTGGGCACCGGAATATCCTTGAGTTTTTTGAGATTCTCGATTCTTGAATCGGCCAGCATCCTGGCGCCTCCGCGGACCTGCGCCTCTGCGAGCTCCGGCAGGGCGCGGTAGCACTTCGTGACAGCCGTGACCTCGACGCCGTATTCGCCGCAGTTCCGGATCACCGTCCTGGTGTTCTCTTCAAGCTTTTTCTTATCTATGATCAATGCGGGATATCTCATCGTCTTTCCTTTCCATATCGCATGCTCTTCATTACAGCATGAAGGGTTTTCCGCCTTCGCTGAAAACCCGATGCCTTTTTTATTATATCCCTATTTGCAAAATTTCTCCAGTTTTATATTCATAATGAATATTTTTTGCCTCCGGCCGCTAATCCATGCTGATGATCGTTCCCGTCCTGCCCTGCAATGCATCCACAGCTTTGTAAAGCGATGTGATGATCGCTTTTTTATCCGGATTGGCCTTGACGAACCTGACCGCCGCCATGACCTTGGGCAGCATGCTGCCGGGCGCGAAGTGCCCTTCGGCGATATACCGCTCCGCTTCCTCGACGGTCAGCTTCCCGAGATCTTTCTGGTTTGGCTTGTTGAAATTTATCGCGATCTTTTCCACTTCCGTCAGAATGACGAGCGTGTCGGCTTCCAGGCTCTCTGCCAGCAATTCCGCCGCGAAGTCCTTATCGATGACCGCGGCGATGCCCTCAAGCCTGCCGTCTTCCCTCTCGATCACCGGGATCCCGCCGCCGCCTGCGGCGATGACGATCGTCGTGTCCCACATCCGTTTCACTGCATGCACCTCGACGATCCGCTGCGGGATCGGCGATGCGACGACGCGGCGATATCCTCTTCCGGCATCCTCCTTCATCACATACCCCTTGTCCGCCGCCAGCTGCTCCGCCTGTTCTTTTGTATAGAACGGACCGATCGGTTTGGTGGGATTCGAGAAGGCCGGATCATCCGCGGATACGACGACCTGGGTTATGACGCAGGCGACCGGGATGTCCCTTCCTCTTTCATGGACCGCATATTCCAGGCACTGCTGGATGTGATAGCCGATATAGCCCTGGCTCATTGCCCCGCAGACGTCGAACGGCATCGCCGGCGTCACGTCCTTCGCCGTTTCCGTGGCCAGCAGGATCCTGCCGACCTGGGGCCCGTTGCCGTGCACGATACCCAGTTCATACCCCATGAACGAAAGATCCGCAAGATATTCGCAGGTTTTTCTGACGACCTCGAGCTGATCCTGGGCGGAGGTCCCGCCGCCCGGCTCCTGGAGAGCGTTGCCGCCCAGGGCGATGATGAGCCGGTGCGGTTTTCCGTCCGGTTTTATGCTTTTATTGACCCATTCCGTCATTTTATCTGTTCCTCCAAAATGATATTCAATCTCTGTTGATCGGCATGCTCATGCAGCGTGGACCGCCGCGTCCCCTGCTGAGCTCCGAGCTCGGGATCGTCAGCACCTTGACGTCGTTCTTGTCAAGCAGATCGTTCGTGACGTAATTCCTGTCGTAAGTTATAACGACACCCGGCGCGATGGCAAGAGTGTTGGATCCGTCGCTCCACTGCTCCCTCTGCGCTGCGATCCTGTCGTTTCCGCCGCATCGGATCAGCTGCACGGCTGGAAGAGAAAGCTCTCTCTTCAGAATGTTCGTCAGGACATCCGTATCGCTTTTAAAGACAGGCTTCCCAGCTTTGTCCAGCATGACTTCATAGATATGCAGCGGCGCTTCGATCTCAGGATGGATCGTGAATTTATCGTAATCCACCATTGTGAAGACCGTATCCAGATGCATGAAGGCTCTGCATTTCGGGATCTCGAACACCAGGACCTTCTTGAAGCTCCGGGAATTATTCAGCAGTTTCTCGGCCATCAGTTCGATGGCTTCCGGCGATGTCCGCTGGCTGTATCCAACAGCGACGATCTCAGGCGAAAGAACCAGTATGTCACCGCCCTCGATGGAATATGGCCCGGAATAGTCGTACCAGAGAGGGGTTCCCTCGGGGATGAACGCATTGTTGTGCTTATGCATATATTTCAGGAACAGTGCTTCCCGGCGTCTGGCCTTGGTGCTCATGCAGTGCACGTTGAGGCCGTTTCCGATGCACGCTCCGGGGTCTCTCGTGAAATAAAGGTTCGGGAGAGGGTCGGCATAATATGGATACCGCTCGGCCACAAGATCCGACAGCGAGGTGATCGTAGTTATCGAAATATCGGTTTTTTTGATACCTGCGATGGTCTTTTCGACGAGGTCCCGAGCCGGCATGTCTTTCAGGTAATCATAGATCGCTTCCTTTGCGTGGGGCGAGGCTATATCGCTTTCCTCAATGAATTCCCTGATGAACTTGTGCCTGACATCCTTCCTTTCAAGGGCGATGGCCGCCTGATCCGTGAAATAAAGGACTTCGACGCCGTTTTCCCGAAGGACGTCGGCAAAGCAGTCATGCTCATACTGTGCGGCATCAAGATAAGGTATGTCGTCAAACAGCAGCCTTTCGAAGTTGTCCGGAACCAGGCCCTCAAGCTCCTTCCCCAGTCTGTGGAGAAAGACCCTGTTCAGTTTTCCGATTTCAGAGTAGATATTGACACCCTGTTTCATATCGATCAAATCCTTTCCGGCTGATTCATCATCAGCAGCCGATGGTGGCCACGATCACCGCTTTGATCGTATGCATCCTGTTTTCCGCTTCGTCAAAGACGACAGAGTGCTTGCTTCTGAATACGTCGTCAGTCACTTCCCTGATATCGATCCCTTTCTCCTTCCACTCCTTCGCCATTTTAGTCTCAAAATCGTGGTAGGCGGGCAGGCAGTGCATGAACAGCACATCCGGATTTTGCGTCTGGGCGATCATCTCCATGGTCACTTTGAACGGCGCCAGCATCTTGACCTTTTCAGGCGTCTGCGCCTCTTCGCCCATAGAAGCCCAGATGTCCGTGTAAATGGCGTCTGCGCCTATGAGGCATTTCGGATCGCTGGAGATTTCTATGACGGCGCCGGTTTCTTCGGCGACTTTCCTGCTTCTCGCAACGACGTCGGGATCCGGGATCAGCACATCCGGTCCGTAGGCGACAAAATGGACGCCCATTTTGGCGCAGCCGTACATCCAGGCATATGCCATATTGTTCCGGATATCGCCGCAAAAGACGACTTTGCATTTGTTCAGGGGTTTTGCGATATGTTCTTCCATAGTCATCATATCGGCGAGGATCTGGGTGGGATGGTCGATATCCGTCAAGCCGTTCCAAACAGGTACGCCTGAGTGTTTTGCCAGACTTTCCACCACAGCCTGGTCGAAACCGCGGTACTCGATGCCGTCGAAGAACCTGCCGAGCACTTTGGCGGAATCCTCGATCGATTCTTTCTTTCCGATCTGCGAACTGGCGGAATCGAGGAACGTCACATGGCCGCCCTCATCCAGTGTAGCCACTTCAAAAGCGCACCGGGTCCTGGTCGACGTCTTTTCGAACAGAAGCACGATATTCTTTCCTTTCAGCCTGTCTCCGGCGATCCCCGCTCTTTTTTTTGCCTTGAGGTCGTGGGCAAGATCCAGCATGTATCTGATCTCCTGGGTCGTAAAATCCATGAGTGTCAAGAAGCTTCTTCCTTTTAGATTGACTGCCATAATAAACATCTCCTTCTTTTCTGTCGCATAAAAATAAATATTTGGATTCGTCCTGAATTAGGCATTGAACAGACCTTACACTGAAATAATACAATATACAAAAATATATGAAAGTACCAGTTCGAGCTAAATTTCGTGTGCCAGTTCAAATAAAAAATCCCGCCGCAACGGACGGGACCATTTCTTATCTTATGCTGTCCTTCATCGCCTGGATCAGCAGTTTCATTCCTTCCGCGATCTGTTGTTCGCTGGGGTAGGAGTAATTCAGCCTGATGTAGCTTGCCCCCTGGCTTCCGTATGGGAAAAAGACATTGCCAGGTATGAACGCCACCCCGCTTTTGATCGACTTGCGGATCAGAAGTTTCAGGCTCATGTTCTCCGGGAGCCTGCACCAGATATAAATGCCGCCCGCCGGTTTTGCGAATTCGACGCCTAGCGTTCGCGCCTCCTCGAGCTTTTCGCACATCAGGTCCCGTTTTCTCTTATATTGTACGCAGATGGCTTTCAGGTTCTTCTGGTACATGCCTTTTTCGAGATAAATGCTCATGAGCTTCTGCGACAGGCTGTCGATGCTCATCAGATGCATGGATACAAGATAGCTGAGCCGCTTGACAACGGGTCTTGGCGCCACGGCAAAGGCAAGCCGCACGCCGGGCGCGAAGGTCAGCGCGAATGAGTATATATATATGACTCGGCCGCATTTATCCAGGGATTTGAGGGACGGTATGAAATGCTCGTCGTATCGGATCCCAGATGCGCAATCGTCCTCGATGATAGGGATCCTGTGCCTGTTGGCCAGATTCAAAAGCTCATGCCTCCGCTCAACGCTCATGATGATGCCGGTCGGATCATGGAAACTCGAATTTACATAGATGAATTTGGGCGAATGCCTGATGATGATCGGTTCCAGCCCTTCAACGATCATTCCCTGACTGTCGAGGGGAACGGTTATTACTTTCGCGCCGGCCAGCTGGAGCTCCCGGATGACGTCGGGCGAAACAGGCTCCTCCGTGATCACCGCGTCGCCCGGCTTGATCATCAGTTCAACGAGATAGTCGAGGACCTGGTTCGTTTCCGACAGGATCTGGATCTCCCCCGGCTGGGCGTTTATTCCCTTTTCCCGCAGGAAAGCCGAAAGGTTGCTGCGCAGATGATAGATGCCCTGATACGGCGCATAGCTGAAAATCTCCTCCTTGTCGGAAGCGATCATTTCGCTCAGGATCTCCTTGATATCCTCCTGATTGTAAGCTTCACCAGGTACGATCCCGCCCGCGAACGATATGATCTTGCCAGAATGTCCGCGCAGCAGAAAGTTTTCAAAGGAATCTTCCATCACCGCGAATTCATCTTTGATAAGATGAAGCCATGGGATGTTGCCGCACTGGCCGGTGGGATCCTCTTCGCAGTTCTGGTAGGAAATGCTGTAGCCCAGTCCCTGCCGGGCTTCGATAAGGCCGTCGGCCTTGAGTTCGTTGTAAGCCTTGATGATGGTGTTGCGGTGGACGCCGGCCGTTTTTGCCATGGCGCGTTCCGACGGAAGCATGAACCCATCCAGGAGCTCGCCGGTCAGGATCATGGTCTTGATCTGGTTCCGGATCTGCATATAAATAGGTGTCTGGCTGTTGTGAACGATTTTGATATCCATGCCCGTCGACTTCTCCCTGATCGAATCGATGTGATCCATCTGCTCCCGGCTTATTCCGTTTTTTCACCAGCTCCGCCGATAATTTCGCGTTCCGTCTTTTTCCCGGCCTTTTTGCGTGGCGCGACCTCGCCCTGGCTGTCAAATTTTATCTTGGGTCTCTTGATTTTCTTGACGCGCTGCGTGGACGGCCTGACAAAGAATTCATCCAGGAGTTTTTCCGCCAGCAGTCTCTGCATGTTTGCCCGGACTGCCATCGTCGTGATCAGCATGAAGACTTCCAGCATGTCGTCGTCTGAGATCTCGGTCTGGTTCAAGCTGGTCTTGATCGCCTCGATATCCCTCCTGACATTGGCCAGCAGCGCTTCCCTGTCCGGTTCCAAAACGCCGGATATCCCGCTGTAGATCCCTGCGAAGTCGATTTTTTCGTCGAATTCGGAATTGTAATTGTCGATCAAAGGCTTCATCAGTTTTTCGATCTCATCCATCTGGAAACTCCTTTTAAGATGGTAGATCATCGTCAGGAGGATCAGATGGGTCCTGGTGTATTTCTTGCCGGCCGGGCTCGGGATCATCTTATGTTTTGTGTAGTTGTTGACCATCGTCCTGGTCAGCAGGATGTCCTTGTCATCCTTTTTATAGGCGCCCAGTTTCTTGTTCATGAACGTGACGGCCTGATCCATATAAAGTTCGAATTCCGGAAAATCATCCGTTGTCGAACCGGTGTCCTGAAGGAATTCGTCGACTGCTTTTTTGATATATTCTTCATATCTCATAACATCCACTCCTTACCTGCTATGCTGCGGCAGCTTATTGTTTACACCGATATTTTATGGTATTGAAAACCATGTGTCAACATTTTCTATGCCACATCTCACAGTCTCAGGCTTTCGGAGGGCGGATGCCATAAAACTGGTAATAGGTGGTTTCGATGCGTCCGTTATAAAGCTTTCTGCGCCTGTCCGCCGTTCTCGACCTGAAAGCTTTTACAAATTCATTGTCGGAGGTGAGCAGATAAAGGGACCAGGTGGGATTGGCGGAGAAAAATCTGTCAAGATCCCTGTAGATGGCGTCAAGCTCGCGGCGCTCGCCGATCCGCTCGCCGTAGGGCGGATTGCAGATGACGATGCCGTGTTCCTCTTCGGCTTTCAGTTCGCTGACGGGCATGACCGAAAAATCGATGCAGTCCGAGACGCCGGCTTCCTCGGCATTGTCCCGGGCGGCGGCTATGGCCGCCCTGCTGATGTCGGAGGCCTTGATCCGGATGTCCGCGTCATGTCGGATCGCATTGAAGGCATTTTTCCGTTCTTCCTTCCAGATCGACGGAGCGATCCCCGCCCATTGTTCCGACGCGAATTTGCGGGAAAGGCCCGGCGCGATGTTTCTGCCGATCAGGGCGGCCTCGATGGCTATCGTCCCGGAACCGCAAAAAGGATCGACAAGAAGCCGGCCTTCTTTCCAGAAGCTCAGCTGCACCATGGCAGCCGCCAGTGTTTCCTTGATCGGCGCCGTCACGTCCTTCACCCTGTAGCCTCTTTTATGCAATCCGGCGCCGGTCGTGTCGATGGTCAGCGTCACTTCGTCTTTCAGGATCGTGACTTTGACCGTGTATTCCGCGCCCGTCTCCTGGAACCAGTCCCGAAGATATGTTTCCTTAAGCCGCTCGACGATGGCCTTCTTGACGATGGACTGACAGTCCGGAACGCTGTGCAGCGCTGATTTCACCGAACTGCCGTTCACGGTGAATTTGCCGTCCTCCGGGATCCATTCCTCCCAGGGCACGGCCTTGGTCTGCTGGAAAAGCTCCTCAAACGTGACCGCTTTGAATTCCGCTGTCTTGAGCAGTATCCTGTCGGCGCATCTGAGCCAGAGATTGGACCTGGCGATGGCGGTCTCGTCACCGAGAAATGTTATCTTTGCGTCCTCGGATTTCAGGATGCGGTATCCGAGGGTTTCGATCTCCCTTTTGACCACCGCTTCCAATCCGAAGGTCGCCGTTGCGATCAGCTCAAGCCTTGACATCGGCTCCACCTCCCAGGACGAACTTTTCAATGGCCTTCCCGACGCCGTCGTTATCGTTGCTTTCCGTGACAAAATCCGCCACCCGGAGCAAGCCGGGCGTTGCGTTGGCCACTGCCACACCCAGACCGGCATAACTGATCATATCGATATCGTTGTCATTGTCACCGAAAGCGATGACCTCCCGCTGGCCGATCCCCAGCGACGCGGCATAGCTGTCGACCGCCGTCGCCTTGTTGACATTTTCACCGCACAGCTCGAAATTGTTTTTCCAGGAGCTCGAAAGCGTCACACCGGGCATATTGGAAAACAGGTCGCTGTAAAATTTACGTTCCTCCGGCTCGACTGCGTGGAACAGTATCTTATAGATCGGGTCGCGATCCGGCACGCTATAGGGATCCTCCACTTCAAAGATGGGGATCCTGTCTTCCTCCGGCAGCGTCATGTTCCACTGGTTCATCCGCTGGGAATCGAAGATGAGCCGTTCCGAATAGAAATTCTCTTCTCCGTAGAAATGGAAATACCGTTTCCCTTCATCCAGTATCTTGAATATCTCCTTGCAGAGATCCTTGTCGATGGGCTTGCTGTAGAGCTTTTCACCCGTCTTGAGATCCTTGATGACGCCGCCGTTGCAGGTGATGATGGGCGCGCTCAGATCCAGCTGCCGCGCGTAGACACGGGCGGAGCCGTAGATCCTGCCGGTGGCCAGAATGAAATGGACGTTCCTGTCCATCGCCCTGTGGATCTTTTCCTTTGTAAAATCCGATATCCTGAAATCGCTTCTGATCAGCGTCCCGTCGATATCGCATGCGATAAGCCTGTACATGATCTACCTCAATCTTACTTCCATCTGGAATGCTTTCGTTTCTCTGGTTTTGTTATATCCTTCTATATAGTAATCCGGACCTTCCCCCGCTCCGTGGCCTTCGCAGGCGGCAGCGGCTTCCGTCAGCGTGATCCCGACGACTTCGCCCGGCCCCACTTCAGCGACGAAATTCACCTGGATCTCCCTGATCTCATGCTCCGAAAGGAAACCGACGTCGAAGCAGTCCAGCGCCCATTCAATATATTTGGCGTTGTTGACATGATGGTACATGTCAATGTCGCTGTATCTTGCCATCCTGTCGACTTCCATCAGCGGCGTGCCCTCCGGCACGATCTTTGCGAGCCGCTCCGGAATGCTGTCCCTGTCGATGGTCGGCATTGCCGCCGGCAATGTGGACAGGCGGCACGGCTTTCTGGTTTCGCGATCCATCAGCATCCATTCGGACGAAACCGACACAGCGGGACTGCCTCCGTCCAGGATCTCGAATTCCCTGTACGCGAACATCCTATCCATTTTTTTCGCCCAGGTTCCGATGCTGATCTGATCTTTCCAGGAAGGCATCCGCTCGATCCGCGCCCTGATGCGGACCAGCACCCAGAACTGGCCCCTTTCTTTCAGGGAACCGTAGCCGAGAGGCGTGTCCGCCACATGTTTCCCGGCAACATCCTGCAGGTACTGGAACATCCTCGTCACCCTCAGTTTCTGCCGGATGTCCGTGTCATAGGACCTGATCGTAAATTCTTCCATATAACTGCTTTTCAGCTCTCTCATCCCGTCGCTCCAATCAAGCCGCCGTTTCGCGCTCATGCGGTGATTTCCCGTTAACGCGGCGCCTTATTCCGCATTTCCTGATAAAAAAAGCCCTCAGATGAGAGCTCTTTTTTCTTTTAGAGGTATGGCTTCCTTCGATTCATCTGGTTCGATTCTATCATGGTGATGGAATCCAGCGCTTTGCCGGTTCCTATGGCAACGCAGGATTTGGGGTCGTCGGCGACGATCACGGGAATGCCGGTGCGTTCCGAGATCCTCTTGTCCATGCCGTAAAGCAGCGCGCCGCCTCCGGTCAGTACAATACCGCGGTCGCTGATGTCGGCGGCGATTTCCGGCGGCGTCCTCTCAAGGACCGAATGGGTCGCTTCGCAGATGACCTGGAGCGGCTCATCCAATGCTTCAAGCATCTCCTTCGAGGTGATCTCGATGGATTTCGGCAGGCCTGTGACAAGGTCTCTTCCCCGGCATTCCTTGACGACGACGTCTTCTCTCGGATAAGCGGTGCCGATGGTCATCTTCAGCTCCTCCGCCGTTCTTTCGCCAATATAGAGTTTGTGCTCCTTGCGCATGTATTTGATAATGGATTCGTCAAATTTGTCCCCGGCCACTTTCACAGATGTGCTGGTGACGATGCCGCCCAGGGAAATGACCGCGATGTCCGTCGTCCCGCCGCCGATGTCGATGACCATGATACCGTCGGGCTTGGTGATGTCAAGGCCAGCGCCGATGGCCGCAGCGATGGGTTCCTCCATAAGATAGACGGCTTTGCCGCCGGCCTGTGTCGCCGCTTCGCGCACTGCCCTTTTTTCGACCTCAGTGACGCCGCTGGGCACGCAGACCATTATTCTCGGCTTGAAGAACTTGCTGTTCCCACAGGTTTTTTTAATAAAATACTTGAGCATTTTTTCGGTCACGTCGTAATCCGAAATGACGCCGTCGCGCAGGGGCCTGACGGCAACGATGTTGCTCGGCGTCCTGCCCAGCATCTGCCTCGCGTCCTCGCCGACGGAAAGGATCTCGTTCGTATCCCTGTTTATCGCCACGACGGACGGCTCGTTCAGGACGATGCCCTTGCCTTTAATATATACCAGTACGTTGGCCGTACCGAGATCTATGCCTACTTCCGCTGAAAATCCCAACATTATCACTCCTCCGGTTCTTATTTTTTTGAATTTCGTGTTTATATAGCATCTTGCCTCAGCAATGGAAAATGCGTCAAACCTATCTGATATAGTATACCTAAAACATTGGCTTTTTTCAATCAATTTTTGCCTGTCATATAATAAGTAAAGCGAATATCGGCGCCAGCAGCGCGGTGAGCGTTCCGGCGACCGCCATGGCAAGGCTGCTCATGGCGCCTTCGACCTCACCCTCCCGAAGCGCTCTCGATGTTCCGACGGCATGGCTCATGCTACCGATGGCGATACCCCGCGCGACGTCATTTCGGATCCTGAAAAGGTCCAGAAGCTCCGGACCGAAGGCGGCGCCGAAAATTCCGGTCACAACGACCAGGGAGACAGTCAGCGCCGGAATGCCGCCGATCAGCTTCGACACCTCGATCGCGATGGGGTTCGTGGCGCTTTTCGGGATCATGCTGGCAATCAGGACCGGCTCCGCTCCAAGCAGTTTTCCAAAGGCCAGCACAGCGCCCATCGTGACTGCCGTTCCGGAGACGATGCCCGCGATCAGCGGCAGCGCGTGCTTCTTCATGATATGGAAATTTTTATATAGCGGCACGGCGAGGACCACGGCCGTCAGCGGCAGCATATAGTTGAGCATCTGGTTCTGCGCGTAATATTGCTCATAGGTGATGCCTGTGTTTTTCAGAATAGCGATGATGAGCACCGTGGCCGTCACGATCGGCTGGAGAAACGGCCATCCGAGGGCGCGGTGGACGACGTTGCCGATATAATAGCATCCAAAAGTCAGCAGCAGGCCGAAAACAGGATTGGACAGCAGCATCTCACTCATGATAATCGTCACCTGACTTTCGAATGAACAGCTCCGTAACTTTACCTGCTGTGAAAAGACCCAGAATAATGCTGATGATCAGCGGTGCGAAGATCTCCAGCGCGTTTTGCGAAAGGACGTCATAATATTCCATGATGCCGACGGCGGGCACGACGAAAAACAGCGCCAGATATCTTAGGATGAATTCAGCCGTTTTTTCGACATCAACAGGTTTGATCGCACCGACGAGCAGCGCAATGAAAAGAACCGCGAGGCCCATTACATTAGGCGGCACCGGCATGTGGACCAGCGATGTGATGCCGTATCCCGCATAAAGCGCGCCCAGTATTATGAGAAATTGCTTTATAAACATGATCGCTCCTGAATAATTATAATTTTTTTATGCAATTTAATAATTTTAACATAAAAAATCTTGAATGGAACGCTTATTGCTAATATAATAGGTCTAATATAGAAAAAGGGGTGGTTTTATGTCAAATTTCATCATGGCTGAACAGAATTCACGCGTGATCACAGGAGACGACAAGATCTTCGGTATCAATAAATTGGCCCAGGATATGGCTGCAAAAGAAGGCAGGGACAAGGTGATCAACGCGACCATCGGATCGCTGCTGGATGACGCTGGAAACCTGATCGTTCTTTCGTCCATCGTCGATGTCCTGCACACGCTCACACCGGTGGAATATGCAGATTATGCACCGATCGCCGGCGTTCCCGCATTCCTCGACAAAGTCAGAACAGCGGCTTTCGGGGACTACGCGCCGGAAGGCTTCATGGAAGCCGTCGCCACGCCCGGCGGCACAGGCGCCATCAGAAACACGATACAGAATTACTCGCAGAGAGGCGACGTCATTCTCACTTCAGACTGGTATTGGAGTCCATATAAGACCATCGCCGAGGAAATCGAGCGCAGGATCGACACTTATACTCTTTTCGACGAGAACGGCGGCTTCAACATCAAATCATTTGACGAAAAAATCTCGGAGATCCTCCGGGATCAGCACCGCCTGGTGATCCTGTTCAATGCGCCCGCCCACAATCCGACGGGCTTCAGTCCTTCGCCGGAAGAATGGGATGGGATCGTCGCGCTGCTGAAGACTAAAGCAGAAGACAAATCGAAAAAGATCGTCTTCTTCGTTGATATCGCCTATATCGATTTCGCCGGCGATCCGGCGGCCAGCAGGGCCTTCCTGCCGAAACTCTCCGGAATGCCCGACAATGTCCTGGTCGTCTTCGGCTTCAGCATGTCCAAGGGCTACACCGTGTACGGCATGAGAAGCGGGGCGATGATCTGCCTGACGCAGAACAAAGCCATCGCAGACGAATTCAAAATGGTCAGCATGTTCTCAAACAGAGGCACGTGGTCGAACGGCACACGCCCCGCCATGATGGCGCTTGTTAAAATATACAACGATCCCGCCCTGCTGGCGAAGGTCACCGCAGAACGCGAAAAATACAGCGCCATGCTTGCTGAAAGAGGCGCCGCATTTGTTGAGACCGCAAAAGAGAACGGCGTCCGCTTCTGCCCTTACACTTCCGGCTTCTTTGTCACCGTCCTTTGCGACAGATCCGAGGAAGTGTGCGCGGAGCTCCAGAAGGAAGGCATTTTCACCGTGCCCTTCGCCAAAGGCATCAGGATAGCGATCTGCGCCATATCCGCCGACGCATGCAGAAAGGTCGCCGCCAGTATGGCCGCCGCCATCAGGAAAGTCGGCGGCTGACGTCCGAATACGGCAATGATGAAAGAAGTGCATTAGCAAGATGAAAAAACTCTCGACCTGGATGATCATCGCCGGCATCGCGATATTCATGATACCGATCGTCGGAACGATCTATACGAATTACCAGCAGGAAAAGCTGTATGAAGAATACCTGGCCGAAGGCTCCCAGGTCCAGCAGGCTTACGAAGAGCTTCAGGCGACCTGGCAGGAGGAGCTCGACGAATCGACAGCTGAAGCTGTGACCGCCGATCCGGCGCCTGCCGAGCCGAAATATGAGCCGGTCGTCATCGGCCGCATCAAAATCCCCAAAATCGACGAAAACCTCCTTCTGGTCGAAGGGGTGAAGTCGAAGGACCTGAAAGTGGCAGCCGGTCACATACCGGGCACTGCGATGCCGGGAGAGATCGGGAACTGCGCCATCGCCGGCCATCGAAACTACACTTTCGGATCATTTTTCAATCGGCTTGACGAACTGGACGTGGACGACCTGATAACCGTCGAGTACGGCAAAAAAGAATATACCTATAAGGTCTACGAAAAACTGGTGGTGCTGCCCGAAGACACCTGGGTGCTGAACCAGTCCAAGACGGACAGGGTGCTGACTCTTGTAACCTGCACGCCGATCAGGGTCGCGACCCACAGGCTGATACTCCATGCGATCCTTGTAGAGTAAACGGACTGCGATAAAGCAGCAGAGCGGGATGCGGCCAGTGGCCGCATCCCCTTTTGTTGACATGTCCTCTTCAGATGATATAATGAAATTACATATTTTCAGACCATTGAACGGAGGAATCGTCATGTCGGAAACCATGCAGAGAACCTCAAAACAGCGGCCTCTTTCGTCAAGCGAACTTGCGGCCTTCTGTCTGCAGACCAGCATCATACTCAAATCCGGGATCCCTCTTCACGACGGCGTTGCAATGCTCTATGAAGACGTCGGCGACCTTCGCGTCAGAAGTGCCCTCAAAGTCGTATGCGACCAGCTGGCGGACAACCGCCCGCTCCACGAAGCGCTCGACAAGTCGGGCTCATTCCCTTCCTATCTCGTCAGCATGGCCCGCATCGGCTCCGAAGCCGGCAGACTCGATGACGTCATGGTTTCCCTTTCCGATTATTATGAACGAGAACACGCCCTTGGGCAGAACATACGCAGCGCCATCGCCTATCCGCTGGCCCTGATCGTCATGATGCTCATAGTGATGATGGTCCTGGCGGCAAAGGTGCTGCCGGTTTTCCAGCAGGTCTTCAGAGGGCTTGGCACGGACATGTCTCCGACCGCGGTGGCCATTATGAATTTCGGCCTGGCGGCCGGACGGTATTCCTTCGCCTTGCTCATCGCGGCCGTCATCGCTCTGGCTGCTGGGCTTTATTTATTTAAAACGGATGCCGGCGGACGGCTTCTTTCTAAAATCGCGTCACGCGGAAAATTCTCGGAGGAATTGTCCACGGCCAGATTCGCCTCGTCGATGGCGCTGATGCTGGCCAGCGGCCTGGATACGGAACGTTCGCTCCGTATGACCGAAAGCATCATCACAAATCAGGCCGTCAAGGCGAAATTGAGCCGCTGTCTCGAAATGATCGGAAGCAACAGCTCCTTTGTAGACGCCATTTCCAACGTAGGGCTCTTCCCCAGGATCACCTCAAGAATGCTGACCCTGGGCTTTCGCGCAGGCTCCCTCGACACCGTCATGAAAAAGGTGGCGGACGACTCGCTGGAAGCGATCGAGGCTTCCCTCGCCAGAAGGGTCTCGCTCATAGAACCCGTTTCCGTTGCCATCCTTTCCATATTGATTGGAATCATCCTGATATCCGTCATGATGCCGCTGATGAGCGTCATGTCCACCATCGGCTGACCGGAGGGCTTTATGCAAAACCGCAAATGGCGTCACTCAAATGATTACCTGCGTTCTATGATGCTGCCCCTGGTCATTTTTCTATGCTTTGTCATTTTCCTGATCGCCGGGCTGTCCGGCGCCCGGAAATCGGCTTCTGCCGAAAGCCTGGAAATGATCGGGCAATCCGTCATGCGGGCGACTGTCCAGTGCTATGCCATCGAAGGCATGTATCCGCCGGATGTCGCCTATCTGGAAAAGAACTATGGGATCATTATCGACCACGATAAATATATAGTCCATTATGAAGCGTTCGCTTCCAACATCCTGCCGGACATCATCGTACTGGACAAGGAAACGATGGGAGGTGGCGGCGTTGACCGGTAAATACGGAAGCGACTCCGGCCGCGATATGACCAATCTTCTTTTTACGCTGCTGCTGCTTTGCGCATTCGCGGTGATGGCGCTGATTGTCGTCATGACCGGAGCCGATGCCTATAAAAGGATCTCGGCGGACATGTCAGCCAATTCCGACCTTCGGATCCCGCTGTCTTACGTCGCATCGAAGGTCAGGCAGGGCGATCAGGCCGGCGCCGTCAGCGTCGTTCCCCGTGAAGATACCTCTGCTCTTGTGATCGAAAGCAGCGACGGCGATGCTGATTATGAAACCTGGATCTATGAATATGACGGCCGTCTCTGCGAGGTGACGGTCGAGGAAGGCGCCGGCTTCGAGCTCCGGGATGGCATAGCCATCCTGCCGGTCAGCGAATTTCGCGTGGATGCCGACGAAAGCGGCCTTCTGACAGTGACGGCGGGCGACCAGGCCGGGCGGACGCTTGAGCTCCAGCTGGAGCTCAGAAGCGGAGCGCCTTTTGACAGCGCTTCCAAATCATGACCTTGAGGATGTATAACGATGAAATACGTTAATTCAGCCAAATCAGCGGCGTTTATCGCCGAACTGACCATAGCCGTTCTGGTGTTCGCGTTTTCAAGCGCCATTGCACTTGGATTGTTCGCAAACGCCAATGAACTCGATGATCTTTCCACCGATACGAATATCGCAATGATGAAAGTCCAGTCCTTGGCCGAAACCGCCAAGAACATGGAAGACGCCGACGATTTCAGGCAATTTTCGGATCCTTCGAACTGGCCGAAATATTATGACGGCAAATGGAACGAGACATCTGACGCGGCGGAAGCGGTCTACGTGATCGACGCCGACTTCACCAGCGAACAGACCGCTTCCGGAAATATGATGAACGCCAGCATCAGTGCCAGGGGATCGGATCAAGACCCGAAAACCCTGTTCGAATTGAGTATCAAGAAATACTATCCTGCCGAATAGCGAGGAAGCGCCAATGAAAAAACGGCTCTGTATGGGAATAAACATAGGTGGCCCGACGATCATCACGATCTTCGTGACTCTCTGCCTTGCGACTCTGGGCACCCTGTCGCTGATAACAGCCAATGCCGACATGAAGCTGACTGCCCGGACAGCGGACAGCATCCACGAGTATTATGGCGCCGACAGCAGCGGGGAAGCTTTCCTGGCTGCGGCCGACAGCGCCATAAAGCATGCGGCGGAAGATCCGGGAACACAGTCTTTTCAAAGCGCCGCCATCGCCAATCTGTCGGCCCTGCCCGGCGCCGTTGCGCGGATGGATCCCAGCGGCTCGGTGATCGCGTCCTATGCCGTAAAGGTCAATGCAAACCAGAAGCTTTACATAGAGATCGAGACTGGCGGCGCAGCGGACGACCCGGCCGAACGGTTCAGGATCCTCTGCTGGAAAACAGTCAATGAAGACTATTGGAATTATGAAGACTACAAGGTCGAATTCAGCGATATCATCATCCCATAAGTGTGCCGGGCTCCATAAACGCACAGGGCTCTTCGCCCTTTCGCCGCCCGAACTTTCGTCCAAGGAGGAACAGACATGAAAATAAGCCAGATATTCGCTGACGCTGTCAGCCAGCAGGCTTCAGACATCTTCATCATCGCCGGGATACCGCTCTCATTCAAGATCAACGGTGAGATCAGGCCGCAGGGAAATGTCCTGATACCCCCGGACACCGCCGAGCTCATACAAAACATTTACAGCCTGGCGGCCCGAAGCATGGATACTTTCAACGAAACCGGCGACGACGATTTCTCCTTTTCGATCAGGGACGTCGGCCGTTTCCGCGTAAACGCCTACAGGCAGCGCGGCTCCCTGGCGGCGGTCCTTCGCGTTGTGATGTTCGATCTTCCCAATTCGGAAAATCTCGGCATCCCGAAGGAAGTCATCAATCTTTTTCAGAAGACGAAAGGCCTTGTGCTTGTGACCGGCCCTTCGGGCAGCGGCAAATCGACGACGCTGGCCTGCATCATCGATAAAATAAACAAAACGAGAAATTCCCATATAATAACGCTGGAGGATCCCATCGAGTACATCCACAGGCATGACAGAAGCATCGTCAGCCAGCGGGAGATCGAGCTCGACACCAACAGCTACGCCAAGGGACTACGCGCGGCTCTGCGCGAATCGCCGGATGTGATCCTTCTTGGTGAAATGCGGGACTTCGAGACCATATCAATAGCCATGTCCGCAGCAGAAACAGGCCAGCTGGTGTTTTCCACGCTCCATACCCTTGGCGCCGCAAACACCATAGACCGCATCATCGATGTGTTTCCCCCGTCGCAGCAGCAGCAGGTCCGCGTGCAGCTGTCGATGGTCCTGCAGGCGGTGATCTCCCAGCAGCTGATACCCTCCATCCGTGGCGAGCTGGTCCCAGTCTTTGAAGTGATGTTCGTCAACAGCGCGATACGCAACATGATCCGCGAATCGAAGGCGCATCAGATCGATTCCGTAGTCTATGCCTCCGCCGATGAAGGCATGCGCAATATGGACGCCGAGATCCTCAGGCTCTACCAGGAAGGTGTCATCGCCGCCGACACAGCGAGATTCTACAGTGTCAACTACGATGTCGTGAGCAAGAAGATCGAGTAGGCGGCCATATACGAAGCATGGGGAACAGTAGAAATATATGTCAAAAACTTGCACTTTCTGACATATGGGTATAAAATTGATAATACACCCCAAAAAATCCAACCAGTTCGACTGCATAGCCAAGTAACGTTTTTCCATTATTTATCGCAAGGTGACGATTATGCTGAACGCTGAAAATTGGAACGAAAGCAGGTCGGGTGACAAAATGCTCAGGATCAAGATGCTGGGCAATTTTGTCCTGGAATATGAGGGCCGCACGCTGTCCGGGCACAAGGGACGTTCCAAGCAGGTCTGGAACCTTCTGGAATACCTTCTGATCCACCGCGCAAAGGAGATCTCGCCGGACAAGCTGATGGACGCCCTCTGGGAGGAAGAAGTCGACAATCCCGCCAATGCCCTCAAGAATCTCGTCTACAGACTCCGCACGATGCTGGCGGAATCCCTGCTCCTGCCCCGGGACGACTACATCATCTTCAAACACGGCACCTACGCCTGGAACAACAGCCTTCCAGCCAGCCTTGACATCGAACAGTTCGAAAACGCCTGGAAAAGCGCCCAGAATCCGGATCTTGACACGGACGGAAAAATCAGGCGGTATCTCGAAGCCATCGAGCTGTACAAGGGAGATTTCCTGACCCACTCATCCTATAAAGAATGGGTCGTGCCGCTGTCCGTCTATTATCAGCGCATATATATGGAATGCGTCGCCTCGGTCTGCGAGCTTCTATTTGAAAAACGGGAATTCAAGATGGTCGAGGATCTCTGCCTGAATGCCATCGAGATCGATCCGCTGATCGAAAAGAACCACGAATTCCTGATCATGTCTCTGATCGAATCCAATAACAATCATAAGGCCCTGTCGCATTATGAATATGTGACGGATCTGTTTTACAGGGAGGTCGGCGTCAAGCCTTCCGAGGCAATCACGCGGCTTTATAAAGTAATTGTCAATAAAGACCACACGATTGAAAAGAATATCGAGATCGTCAGAGCGGATCTTCGCGAGGCGGAAAGCATCGCCGGCGCGGTCTATTGCGATTATGAAGTCTTCAAGCTCATCTACCGCCTGTATGCCCGGGCGGCCTCAAGATCCGGACGGTCGGTCTTTATCGCGCTGCTCAGCATCGGCAAGCAGGGCAACCTGGAATTCAATCCAAGAGAGCTGAACGAATCCATGGACAGGATGAAAGGCATCATCATCAGCGCTCTTCGCAAGGACGACGTGGTCACGCGATTCAGCCGGACCCAGTTTCTGCTGCTCCTGTCCAACATTAATTACGAAAATACCGAAAATGTGCTGGTGAAGCTCGTCGAGCGCATCAACCGCTCCTTTGCCTACAAGAGGATATCCGTCACAGCGGACCGCCAGCCGCTGGAACCGGTGGAGCTTGCCAGGCTGCAGCGTTATTAGCAAAAGGGGGGATCGATCATGTTGTCGCTGGAACCTCGATTATTGTCAAGCAATATTTCCAGATTCCGAATACTGATAAACGAAACCGATGATTACAACATGTCCGGCATCATCTACAACGAATATTACGAGCTCCTGATGCATTTCTCCGGCATCCGGGAATTTTTCAGCAGACTGGACCGTTTTTTCGATTACGTCAATTTCCCGCAGTCCACGCACCAGCACAGGACCTTCAATGCTAAGAAAAACGATAGAAAGGAAGTGCCTTCCGCAATGAAAAAGGAGAAGATCGAAGTGGCAGCCGGTGGAAAAGCGACCTTTACAGTGCATGTGCAATTCCGCCAAAACGCTTCCTGGCAGGGAACGATCCAATGGATCGAAGGAAACAAGACCCAGCATTTCAGAAGCGAGCTCGAAATGATCAAGCTAATGATGAACGCGATCAATTTCGACAGCGAATCCGACGGGTTAGCGGATTGGGATGAATAAGCAAATATAGTCACAGTTTGTGACTGCTGTGAGACTTCAATATGCTACACTTCCCTTACAATAGGATCATACTATAGTGTCACCAGTCAGGAGCGGAGCAAATGCCCGGAAAAAGAGTTTTCACAGCACTTTTCATATCGATTGCGATCATTGCGGCTTCGGCGGAAGCGGCTTTTGCCGCCGATTATTTCGATTTCAAGGATGTGTCCAAGGGCGTCGTGCATGTCACATATAAGAGCAGCAGCACCGCACGTATGAAAGTGATGATCGAAAAAAGTCCTTCAAAGTACGTCTACGATGTCAACTCGACCGGCGTGACCGAGAACTTTTCGCTCCAGTCCGGCAGCGGCACATATAAAGTCAGCCTGCTCCAGAACACCAGCGGCTCATCCTACAAGCTGATCGCATCGAAAAGCGTCGATGTCAAGATCACCGATCCCAATGCCGTCTACCTGAATCCGATCCAGAACGTCAACTATTCTCCGGATTCTGAAGCCGTCAAAAAAGCGGTCGAACTGACCAAAGGCACCGACGATATCGCTCAGAAAGCCAAAATCCTCTGGGATTATATGGCGAAGAACCATAAATACGACTATAAGAAATTATCCTCCATACGCAGCGGCTATGTCCCTTCCGTCGATGCGACTTATCGGGACAAAACCGGAATATGCTACGATTTTTCCTCCCTGTTTGCGGCAATGCTGCGAAGTCAGGGAATACCGGCCAAACTCGTCAAGGGCTATGCCCCCAAATACGCCAATGGCTACCACGCCTGGAACGAAGTGTATGACGCTAAAATTCAGCAATGGGTCGTGATCGATTCGACTTATGATCTCCAGGTGATTAAAATCAAGCCAAGCGCGGTGTCCATGATCAAGAAAAGCTCAGAATACCAGAAAATCTACGAATATTGAGCTCCTCTCCGATTCGATCGCGGTTCTCTGGGTAACAACTTATAAATCAGTCTAATCGTGATGACATTAAAGATCATTTTCTTTAGTGTCCTTGGCATCTTCCAAGAACCTTGATAACAGAATATGTTTGTGTTATCGAACCTGATAAGAACGGAATCCTTCCGTTTTTATAAATCAGTCCAGGCAAGAAATGATGCAAAGGGCAAACTTGTCGAAAGACAAGGGCGCAAAGCCAGGAGCCTAAAGCCTCGCACGCTTTCCAGCCGCCACACAGACGGGAGGCGCAGCAGCCATGGTTGTCCGGCTGCCATTGATTTCATTCAAATTTTTCTAAAGGAGATGAAAATCATGGCAAACAAACGACTACTCGTAGCTATCTTAGTTATAACCCTGGTTACTTTCTTCGCGACACCATTCTCCGCATTTGCTGTCAAGCCTGATGCGGGCAGCGGTGATACGGGCACGTCGATACATGTTAAAGATATGCTCAAGGGCGATGTCAGTATCCTATCAGCACAAGTTGAGTTCACAGATTCAACAACTCCGGTCGCTCTGACGCTTTTGGGCGGCAACTGGGAGACTGATGATCTGGAACTGGCCGTGCTGACAAAAGTAAAAGGCATCTACGTCACATTCTCAAACGGTGAAGATTCGCTTTATCTGTGGCCTGACGATTTTGGCCCGCAAGGCAAAGGTGTCGTCGAGCCAATGGAATATTCAGCCGAAGGAGTCACGAAAGATATTGCCGACCTCATTGACAAACACACCGGCAGTGTCAATTTCTGGCTGAATTATATCAAGGGTGAATCATTCCCCGCACTGGTCATCGACAAGAAAGTCCAGCTGGCGGATTCCACGGCTGATCCGGTCGATGAACTCGAAATAGTAACTGTTCCACAGGATGTTACATACTATTTCGACGTTACGAACACTGGAAACGTTGATTTGACTGATGTCACAGTGACGGACGAAGACATTCCGTGGACCAGTGACGGTCAGGACATCGCCGCCGGAGATACCGCTCAATTTACGACAACTGTCACGATAACGGCGGAGATGCTGGTGGACGATGAGTTCGAGAATACAGCATCCGCTTCGTCCGTTTACGATGATGAACCTGTCGTGAGCAATGAAGACAGCGCACTTGTCTATTTGACGTACTCTCTTGAAGTGATCAAGGATGTTGTCGACGTTGAAGGCGCAGACATTGACGATGACACCGAATTCACATTCTACCTTTATGAATGGGGCGCCGATGTCGAGGAAGACGATCCGGTAGCCGGCCCGATCACTGTATCGGAAGGCAATCCTGGGGTTTTCGAAGGCCTTGCCAGCGGTCTGTATTATGTCTATGAAGAAGACAAATACGGCTATACGCCTTATGGCTATGGCGGAGCAGGCTCGCCTGAAATGGCTGCCGAGATCGGCATGAATGGCACCGACTCTATCACCTTCAGCAATATCAAGGACCCTGGCGAGACATATGATCTCACGATCAACAAAAACGTTCTCGACTATGACCTGACAGACATTGAGCATCCGATGGAATTCACGTTCGATGTTTATACAGCGGTAACGAATTCCAGCATGGAATGGGTGAAGGGCGAACTGGTCGCTGAGGATGTGCCGGCTTCGGAAACGACTCCGGGCTCTGTTGAGGGACTTCTCGCCGGAATGTTCATCGTTGAGGAAGATCCAATGGAAGGATGCACTGCATCCGAAGCATCCATTCTGGTCGAAATCGGCGATGAGCTTGATAATGAAGTCAACTTCATCAACATCATGGATCCTCCGGCCACCCTGACTGTATACAAACATGTAGACAGAGAAGTGGATTCCGATGTCGTATTCACCTTCGACATCTGGTCTGTAATACCACAGTCGGAAGAGGATCCGGAATGGGTGACGTCAGTCACTGCATCCGCCATAGATCCAGCGGTCATCGAGCTTGAACCGGGCACTTATGTTGTCACCGAGCGGGACAATGTTCCCAACTTCGAATTCGACGCGACTTACGAAGAAACCGGTGAAGAGTATGTGACTCTGGAAAGCGGTGAATCGGACGATGTAGGATTCTTCAACGCCTGGATCGAAGATGAAGAGGAGCTTGGCACACTGACGATCAGGAAGAATGTTCCAAATGTGACCAATTCCAGATTTGAATTCAGTTTTACGATCGTTGGTCCGGATTACGAGAACAGCTTTACGCTTTCCGAGTCTGATGGCCCGGTGACTTTCCAGGATCTTGCTTTCGGTGAATACACGATTTATGAGGAAAACGAAAGCGGTTACAGAGAAGAAACATTGAGCCAGACCATAGTCCTTGGCCCGAACGACTCCTCAGCCACTGTCACCTTCGTCAATACCAGAAACACGACGAATGACAGGGATAGAGACACGCCGGACGAGCCGACGATCGTGATCGAAGAACCGACAACTCCTGCCGCGCCAGCGGTCGTACCTGTAGTGGTACTTGATCAGCCGGTACCTGCAGCACCTCTGCCGCAGACCGGAGGATTCGATCCATTATTCCTGTATGGACTTGGCGCATTGCTCGCTAGTGGCGGAGCGGCAATGAAGAGAAGGAAAAAATAAGCCTTCGAGCCTGACTGATAAAACCACACAATAATAAGAGGAGCTTGCCGCAAGGCAGGCTCCTTTTAATTTTCAGCTTCGTTCCGGCAGCTCTCAAGGCCGTCCGATGAACATCAAGACATTCCGGTTAATTTCTATAGCGTCCTGTCTTTTCTGTGAGCGCCCTTTCGCGCAAGATATCCAAGCACCTCGACCCGCTCGCCGAGTTCGTCCTGCGGATAATGCAGCTCTCCCGCCGTCGTCGATCCAATGGACTTTTCGCTGACGACCTGCACGTCCTGCCGGGCCCATCCGGACCGCAGCCCTGCCATTGTCATCCTTTCAGGCTGAAAATTCGGATGGTCTTTCTTGAAGTTGGCAATGCTTCTGGGGGACTCCTTATAAGCGCTGAATATTCCAGCGACGGCGCCATTGTGCCTGATCAGCGGCGCGATGCTCTCCGTCGAAAATGTGTTGTAGGTGAACATCGAGTTGACTGTGGAATAATCGTCGATGTAGATATCGGCCGTTTCCTTCCTGATTGGCAGGTCTTCCGGCTTTCCGGCAATATAAATGACGCTGTATTCCCAAGCCGACATATACCGCCTGATTTTTCCGATCCTCTTCAGTGACGGGTCGAAAATGATGAAGGTCTTGTCTCTACCCAGCTTTTCATGATATTCGAGCATGAAATTCAGCGTGAACGGCCCGGCCAGAATAAATCTGGATTCGTCCAGAAGTTTGGCGATGTTGTTGTACATCCAGACATATGTCTTTGTTATCAGCAGTCGATATAGAGCGCTGAACTGATTTTTCATCGAAATGACAGAATCCACGTTGTCGAAAGCCTTGAAAGGCGTATCCTCCTCGTGGTCGCTGCAAATGATCACGCCGTCTGAAATGTCGGCCTGGTAACCGCATTCGCAGCGCAGGATCCCCTTTCGTATTCCGCCCCCTATCAGGCTTGCAGAATCAAGGCCCAGCGGCTTCTGGCAGCGGGGGCAGTAGAGGTATGGGATAAAAGAATACGGTACGCCGGCTGCTTCCGGCGCCGCCTGCGGCGCGGCGGGAAGGTTTTCGATCTCTTCGGCAAGCTCTGCAATGAACCGCTCCAAAGAGTCCCTCTCGGAGATGAGCTGCTCCCGCTTGCTCACCAGAATATCGGCGCATACCTGTAGAATGGTCTCGTCCTGGAAGCAGGATGCCCTTTCCATGAAAAACAGCAGCTGGATCTCATCGAGCGAAAAGTGGTACTTCTTGAATTTCAGGATCTTTTCCATATCAGCGATGCATTCTTTGTCAAATTCCAGCTGCCCGCCTTTCCTGTCTGGGGTCAGCAGTCCATTGGCGATATAATAGCGCACCGCGCTTTGATTCAAACCGAATTTGCGCGCAAATGTCCCGATTTTCATCTTATGCGATCCCTCCTGCCTCAAAATCATTGGATAAGCTGATTTCAGTATAATTTAGTTGGCATCGCCAGTCAATCGCCGCCAGCCAATCGCCGCCGGACCGAAGCGGTTCCACGAACATAAAGCCGGGTTCATGTTTTCGCTGTTCGCCGTGTTGCTATCGATCCGGCTTCATACGTATAGTGTAATTAAAGAAAGCATCCGGCTGGCCGGATCGGGGTCGCTGATAACAGAAGGGGGAACATTACGATGAAAAAGATCATAATCACAAACAACAAAAAAGTGGAAGGGAAATTCGCCGGCAAGGCAGAAGTTCGAATGATGGAGAGCGCTTCCATGCTTGGAATACTCAAGGAAGGACGCGAAATAGCCGAAAAAGGCGGCCGTTTGCTCCAGGATCCGCAGAGCGGCGTCAAGACGCATTATAAAAGCCTGGTCTTTTATATGGAAGACGGCAATGCGATGCCGGATGAAAAGAGCCTGATGATGCTCGACAGGAGCATAAAGGCGGCGGACAAATCGGCTTCCCTGCCGTTCAGTGGAAAAGAGCCCCTGCTGGCTGGAATATTCCAGAACAAGGATCTTGACACGGTAAGAAAGGTACTCGGCCAGTAAAACGGCGAGCGCCGGCTGACAGCAGATATTCAAACACCTTGACGGGACAGGCTCCGGGACAGGCTGCCAAAGGACATTGGCGGCGGCTGGTCCCGCAGGGGCCTGTTCTTTTTCAAACAGGCCTCTTTCTATTTCAATCAGGCCTCTGTGCCTTGCAATAATTTATATGCCGGCCGGCTTTAACGAATTTGTCCTCATACTCGGTGGTCGAAAGACGCGCTGGAAGATCGCTTCCGTGAAGGTCTGTTGTCCATTCGACAATTCGGAATCCGCTCGTTTCAAATTCTGCGACTGTGAACGCGAACAGATCGTCGTTGTCTGTCTTGAACTCAATAAAACAGCCCGGCTTCAGGATCCTTCGATATGCTTCGAGATAATCGGAATGGGTCAGCCTTCTTTTCGCGTGGCGGTCCTTCGGCCAGGGATCGCTGAAATTCAGGTAGATGCCGGATAATTCGCCTTCCTCGAAATAATTCCCGACGTCTCTGATGAATTCATTGACGAAAAAGATATTCGGGAGAAGCAGCTTTTTCGCCTTTTCGAGAGCCCGCAATATGACGCTGCCTTGGCCTTCGATGGCGATATAGTTGTTTTCAGGATGCCGGGCGGCCATCGTCAGCGCAAACTGTCCCTTGCCGCAGCCGACCTCGATGCAGATCGGATGGCCGTTTCCAAAAATGCTGCTCCAGGTCCCCTTGCGGTTTATGGGATCGCTGACGGTGAATTCTGCCAGCGCAGCCAGCTTTTCCTCTTCGTTTCGAATTTTCCTCTGTCTCATGCTCTGGTGTCCTTCTTTTCAAATGATACTCATCGGATGACGATATTACCTGCAAACGATCACCGGACGACAGCCTGGTTGGCATACGCCGCTGCAATGGTTCTCAAAGCCTCCATTTCCTCTTCCGGATAAGCTGTATAGGCGTCAGGCGATCCAAGTACCGGGTTTGTGCCGCGAAAGCGCTGGAGGCAGTATTTGGGGGCTCCGCTGATCAATTCGCCCATGCGGGCTATATCTTCACGGGACAGCTGTTCACGGCATACGGTCGTTCTGAATTCATGCTCGAGTCCGCTATTTTTGATGATTCCTATACTCTCCTCAATAAGGGGCGCAACATCCAGTCCCGTCTCCGAAATCCCTGCGACTGCCGCGTATTTTTCAAGAGGCGCCTTCAGATCCATCGCGATATAGTCGATCAGTTTATCGTCAATAAGCGATTTGATCGTCTGGGGCCTAGTGCCGTTCGTGTCCAGCTTGATCGCGTAACCGAGCGCTTTGATTTTTTTGATCAGTTCGCTCAGCTCCTCATGGATCGTCGGCTCCCCTCCTGAAATGACTACGCCGTCGAGGAATTTCCTTCGCCGTGCAAGAAAGTCAAGAATCTCTTCAGGATCCAGTGCATCGCCTTTTCCATGAACGATATCCGGATTATGGCAATAGCCGCACTTAAAATTGCATCCACCGATGAACAATACGGTGGATGCTTTTCCGGGAAAGTCTATTAACGATGCTTTAACGATGCCCAAGATCTTCATGATCCATTCCCTGCGCCGCGATGATCGGCCTGTTGTGGTCCGCCGCGGCCCTCACGCCCTCTGCAGGCCTTCAGCTTACTTTTATGTCCTCGACGGGATGATTCAAGTCCTCGCTCTCGGTTATATGTACAGCCGATCTCTTTTCATGCGGCTTTTCTGTTTTGTCCTCGAGCCCGAGACTGACAGCAACGGAAAATTCCTTTCTGTCGGCATATTCTTCCTTCTTTCCTTTGTTCCATGCCTGAACAGGCCTGTGGAATCCGACTACGCGGGTCCACACTTCTGCATCCTTGCCGCATTTCGGGCATTTGAAATGCTCGCCGGCCAGATAACCGTGGTCATTGCAGATCGAGAAGGTCGGTGTGACGGTGATGTATGGTATTGCGGTATTTTCCATGATTTTCCTGATAAACACCTTGCAGGTCTCGATGTCGTCGATCTGTTCGCCGATGAATCCGTGAAGCACCGTTCCGCCTGTATACAGTGTCTGAAGTTTTTCCTGCTTTTCGATCGCTTCGAATATATCGTCCGTGCAGCCGACGGGCAGCTGGGTGGAATTCGTGTAATACGGTTCGTTGATCCCCTGGGAAATGATCTTCGGGAAGACTTTTTTATCGAGTCTTGCGAAACGGTAGCTGGTGCCTTCAGCCGGAGACGCTTCAAGGTTCCAAAGGCTTCCTGTCTCTTCCTGGAATATGCGGATCACCTTGTTCATGAATTCCATGATCTCGACGGCAAACGCATTGCCTTCTTCCGTAGCGATGTCGACGCCTTTAAGGTTCAGGCACGCTTCATTCATGCCGTTGAGGCCAATTGTCGAGAAATGGTTCTTGAAATATTCTCCCGTCCTGTCCTTTATGCCCTGCAGATAGAATTTCGAGTAGGGATAAAGTCCGGTTTCCATATATTTTTCAAGCATTGTGCGCTTGCATTCGCATATTTCCTTTGCATATTCCATCAGCTGCCTGACGCGTTTTTTGAAGTCGCTGACGTTTTCAGAATTGTAGCCGATCCTGGCCATATTCAGGGTGACGACATTGATGGATCCAGTCAGCGGATTGGCGCCGAAAAGACCGCCGCCGCGATGACGGAGTTCTCTATTGTCGAGTCTCAGCCTGCAGCACATCGAACGCACATCCTCTGGCGAAAGGTCCGAATTGAGGAAGTTGGCAAAATACGGCGTGCCGAATTTTCTTGTCATTTCCATGATGCTGTTGACTGGCGCGGAATCCCATGGGAAATCCCTGGTGATATTGACCGTCGGGATCGGGAAGCTGAACGCCCTTCCGGCGCCGTCTCCCTCCATCATCACTTCGCTATAGGCGATGTTGAACATATCCATTTCCTTCTGGAATTCGCCATAGGTCTTGTCCATCATCTTGCCGCCGATCAGGACTCCCTGGCTTTTGAGCGTCGGATGCGGGACAATGTCGAGGGTGATGTTGGTGAAAGGCGTCTGGAATCCCACTCTGGTCGGAACGTTCAAATTATAGATGAAGCGCTGTATCGCCTTTTTGACCTGTTTATAATCAAGTTCGTCATAATAGATGAATGGCGCAAGATACGTGTCGATGCTGGACACAGCCTGGGCACCCGCCGATTCGCCCTGGAGTGTGAAGAGCAGGTTGGCGATCTGCATCAGCGCAGACTCAAAATGCTTCGGCGGCTTGGATTCGATCTTGCCCTTTGCTCCTTTGAAACCGTGAAGCAGGAACGCTTCAAGGTCCCAGCCGCAGCAATACGGCGCAAGGAGCCCGAGGTCATGGATATGAAGGTCGCCGCGGATGTGGGCGTCCCTGAGTTCTTTCCTGTATATTTTGCTTAACCAGTATTTCTGGGTAATGCTCTCGACGATATGGTTGTTGAGGCCCTGAAGGGAGTACCCCATATTGGAATTTTCGTTGACGCGCCAGTCGTCGAGGGATACGTACTCCTCGATCATCCTTTCGGCGTCCATGAATAGATTGTTAAATGTGCGGATCTCTTCCCGCTTTTTTCTGTATAGGATATACGCCTTGGCTGTCTTGGCGTGACCCTCTTCTATGAGAACCTTTTCAACGATGTCCTGGATGTCTTCGACTGACGGTATACTGGCACTGTATGTCTCTTCAACGATTTCGCGAACCTTGTTTGCCAGACGCTGCGACTGGGTTTCGTCATAGCCGCCGACCGCTTCGGCTGCCGCGAAGATGGCGTTCTTGATCTTGGTGATATCAAAATCGACGATCTCACCATTTCTTTTCTGCACCTTGCTCATGCCCATTTCATACACTCCCTTGTTGTTAAATTTCCCATAGTTACAATATATAGTAAGGGTATCGAAATAGCAACTGTTTTATGGGTGGGGAGATTGTATTTTTAATGTATCGAATTTTTCGAGATTATTCGATTATTGAATCACAAATGAATCTTACGCATAGATCAAAACTGTATCGCCGATTGCGACGCGATCCCACAAATAGAGGATGTCTTCGTCGTTCAGTGCGATGCATCCGGCGGTCCAGTCAAAGGCGTTTCCCTTTCCGTGTATGCCGATCTGGCCTCCCAGCTGGGTATCCCAGTCAGGTCTCTTCCTCTCGCCGATGGCGGCTTTGATCCTGTTCAGCTCTTCCTGGCTGATGATTCCGCGCTCGAAACCTCTTTGCGCATCTTCGCCATTCGGATAGCTGATCCCGAGAAATAGCGTGAATTTGCTCTTGGGATTCTTGGTGCAAATATAATAGGAGCCTTCGGGAGTGCGGCCGTCGCCTTCGCGGCTCTTGCCTCCTGCCGGCGTAAAACCGAGACCGATCCGGAATGTTTTTTCGATGTTTCCATCGACAATATAGTCGAGTCTCCTGTCTGCCTTGTATATTCTGATTTCGGCGTTCATTCCAATACCTCCAGCCACTCATCTAATTATAAATTATCCGTCGAAAAGATTTTAAAAAGCAACTGATCGACCCAATCAGTCAAGATCAAAAATAGTATGGTACTTCTTAAGATAGCACAGCAATGGATAGCCTATGCCATAACAGGCGATCAGTTCGCCGGCTCCGACCCAGAGAATGCACACGATCAGTTTCATGTCCGGTATATAAAAGTATCGCAGCATCGAGCCGATAATGATGGCGTTGGATATGACCGGCGGCAGAGGCACAAGGATCGGCCTTTTGCGGAGCATATAGGAGCCCAGGGCGGCGATCAGGGTCGCAGCGCTGCCCAGCACGATGTCCGCGATGCCGTAGGGGCCTATGATATTGGCGATCAGGCAGCCGACGAAAAGTCCTGGGATGGCTGCCGGCGTGAAAAACGGCAGAACAGTGAGCGCTTCGGATACGCGGATCTGCATGACGCCATAGCTGATCGGCATCAGCGCTATGGTCAGCGCCGCATAGACTGCCGCGATGATCGCAGCCTGAACAAGAAAGCGTGTATTGTTTATTCCTTTGAATTTCATTGTTGATCTCCCATACTTATAAAAAGATATCTTTCTCTGACGGATCGCATCTGATCAGATCAGGCAAGGATCATCCCGGTCGCATGCAGGATTATTACCGCAAGAACCAATATGATAACGACCGATGCATATATGTCGATCTTCTTGAGTTTCATGCCGTTCATGCGGGTCCTGTTGTCTCCGCCCCGGTAGCATCTGGCTTCCATGGCCATCGCAAGATCCTGGGCGATTCGGAATGCGCTGATGAAAAGCGGCACTAAGAGCGGGATCAGGCTCTTGGCCCGGGCAAGCAGGTTGCCGCTCTCAAAATCGGCTCCCCTCGCCATTTGCGCCTTCATGATCTTGTCTGTTTCCTCCAGCAGCGTCGGGATGAATCTCAGGGCTATCGTCATCATCATCGCAAGTTCGTGAGCTGGAAGCCCGAATTTTTTAAACGGATTCAGCAGCTTCTCGATGCCGTCGGTCAGGTTGATCGGCTTGGTCGCCAGCGTCAGCACAGACGAACCAATGATAAGCAGAATGAGTCTGCTTCCCATAAAAACAGCCTGATGGAGGCCTTCTCTGGTCACCTGGAGGAATCCTGCCGAAAATATGACCGTCCCTTTCGTCATGAACATGTTGATGCCGAAGGTGAATATGATGATCAGGATGATGGGTTTCAGTCCCTTGAAGATGAATTTGGGCGGTATCTTCGCAACGGCGATCACTGCAGCGAGGAAAACGATCGTCACGGCATAGCCTTTGAAATTGCTCACCAGGAACAATTCAATGATGAAAAGGAACGTCGCGATGATCTTTACTCTCGGGTCAAGGCGGTGTATCACCGAATTGCCCGGATAATACTGTCCCAGCGTTATATCTCTAAGCATTATGCCTGCTCCTCACATAGCGGAAGATCTCCTGCTCCGCTTCACCAAGTGTCAAAACGTCATCGGCCACCGCAGCGCCTCTTTTCCTGAGCTCTGTCATCAGCTGCATGACCGGGGGCAGGCCAAGGCCTGCGCGCTCCACCAGGTCCGCGCGCCTGTAGACTTCTTTGGGCGTGCCTGTCAGGATGATTCTTCCTTTTTCCATGACGAAGATCCTGTCGGCCAGCTCCGCGATGTCGCCCATATTGTGGGATACCAGAATTATAATGTTCTTTTCGCGGGCATGGATCGTTTTGACCATCGACAGGATATCCTTATGCGCCTTGGGGTCCAGCCCCGCGGTAGGCTCATCCATGATCAGGACCTCAGGCTTCATGGCGATTACACCGGCAATGGCGATTCGTCTTTTCTGTCCGCCGGACAGGTCGAATGGCGAGCGTTCAGCAACCTCTGCATAATCGAGCCCGACAAGCTTTATGGCTTCCCGCACCCTGGCGTCGGCTTCATCCTGGGGCAAGCCCAGATTCAGCGGGCCGAACGCGACGTCCTTATGGACAGTCTCCTCGAAAAGCTGGTATTCAGGGTACTGAAAAACAAGGCCGATCCGTCGCCTGATGTCCTTCATCTTGATTTCCTTGGACGCGATATCCACTCCGTTGACGAAAATCCTGCCGGAGTTCGGTTTCAGAAGCCCGTTCAGATGCTGTATCAGCGTCGATTTTCCGGATCCCGTATGGCCAATGATGCCAACAAATTCGTTGTCATCGATCTCGAAGCTGACATCATCGAGAGCCAGTGTTTCATAAGGCATGCCCTGACTATAGACATGCTTCAGGTTTTCAACCTTTATTGACATAAAAAATCTACCATCGCTTCTATATTTATTACATCTTTCGGCACGTCGACGCCCTCTTGCCTCAGGAAATGGGCAAGCTCCGCAGCAAGCGGCACGTCCAGGCCGAATTTCTTGATTTCGTCGAATCTGTAGAACACGTCCGCCGGTTTGCCGTCCATCTGGACCTTTCCATTGTCCATGATAATCACGCGTTCCGCCTGGGCGGCTTCATCCATGAAATGCGTGATCAGGATGATCGTGATGCCCTCCCGGTGGAGTTTGCCGATGATGTCCATCACCTCGCGGCGGCCATGCGGGTCAAGCATGGCGGTCGGCTCGTCCAGAATGATGCATTCCGGCCTCATCGCAACGACGCCCGCTATCGCGACCCGCTGTTTCTGTCCTCCGGACAAAAGATGCGGGGCTTTTTTTCGCAAATCATACATATCGACAGCCGCCAGCGATTCATCGACTCTCAGCCTGATTTCAGACGGCGCGATGCCAAGGTTTTCCGGCCCGAAGGCGACGTCATCCTCGACGATCGACGATACCAGCTGATTGTCTGGATTCTGAAAGACCATTCCGGCCGCCTGCCTTATATCCCAAAGCCGGCTCTCGTCCCGCGTGTCGTATCCCTTGACATAGACCGCACCGCCGCTGGGCAGCAGCAATGCATTGATATTCTTTGCCAGAGTCGATTTGCCGGAACCGTTATGGCCGATGACTGCCGTAAAGCTTCCTCGTTCTATTTTCAGGCAAACGTCGTTGAGCGCGCTGACCTGCTGATTGTCTTCATCGCGCCTGTATTCGAACATCAGATGCTCGATTCTGATTATGTTGTCCATATTTACTCCATCACCCTGGCGCCAGTCTCAGATACGAGCCAGTTGCAGGTGTCGAAAAATGCTTTGCTCTGATTCTCGTCCTGATAATCCATGACATATCCGACGCTTGCAAGGTATGCGTCGAACTCCTTAAGCATCCAGCTCGTCACGGAATTCGGATGCTCTTCAACGAACCGGGTATACGCTGTCTTCGCGTCTTTTGAGAACTGATGCATTTCATAGTCGAAAATCGGCGTATTGTTCATGCCCAGCAGCATCGTATTGATATAATTTTCATACATGAATTGGGCATCGGCAATCGTCAGCTGGTCCTCCCTGTATGTCTCGATATACTGCTCCACGGCATACGCCCGCATCGCCAGCTCATCCCAGCTGATCATCAGCGCCGCATCCTCGCCCATAGGCTGATCGGATTCGGACTGCTTGATCAGATACAGATCGCTCAATGCTTCCGTCACACGGCTTCCGTATTTTTCTCCAAACACCCTGTAATCGACTATTGGGTTGATCATTCCCTCGAGACTGATAAATTTGAAACCGCCGGCAGTCAGATCCTCGTAGACTTTTCTGGCTTCCTCCGTTTCGATTTTATCAGCTTCCATCTGATCGGTCTCAAAATTCCAAAACGGCGTGAGAAGCTCGATCTGAGCCCAATCGGCATCGTTGTTCAGATATTTTATCAGGTAATCTTCATAAGCGACGACCATCAGGCTTGCTGTTTCCTGATCTGCTTTGCCAATGTTCTCGTCGAGATATTCCGCCGCGATCCGGATCGAATCGGGCGTGGCCTTGCCTTCGAGCAGCGGCGCGAAGTTCTGCTGTATTTCCTTGCTGTCCGCCCTGCATCCGATTATTATTGCCGCCAGCAAAAACATCAAAGCGGCGGCTAATCCCCATCTCTTCATGTAGACCTCCGATCGGGCCGCCGGCCTGCCGGCCTCAGCCGGTGCTTCACGGATACCGGCGCGTCCCACTGCATAATATTATACCCCATGCAGTATGTGTTTACAACGTTTATAAAAACGACCCCGCCCATGTCATATGTCATGGCGGGGTCGTTTTTATTATAATTTGCTTCGGTGCGCTTAGACTAATTCGAGGAATACCATTTCAGCATTGTCGCCCTGTCTTGGCCCAAGCTTGAGGATCCTGGTATAACCTCCGTTGCGGTCCGCGTATTTTGGCGCGATATCGTCAAAAAGCTTTTTCACGACATCTTCGTCATATACATAGGCCAGCACCTGTCTTCTCGCATGCAGATCGCCGCGTTTGCCAAGCGTGATCATTTTTTCGGCGGTTCTTCTGGCTTCCTTCGCTCTCATTTCTGTCGTCGTGATGCGTCCTTCTCTCAGAAGATCCGTTACGATGTTGCGCAGCATCGCATTTCTATGCGCCGTGGGTCTGCCTAATTTCCTGTGTCCCGGCATTGTTGTCCCTCCTTTGCTTCTTAGTCTTCACTCGGCCTTAATCCGAGACCTAACTCTTCCAATTTGTGTTTAACTTCGTCCAGGGATTTCTTGCCCAGATTCCTGACCTTCATCATATCGTCTTCGGATCTGTGGGTCAGTTCTTCGACAGTGTTTATCCCGGCGCGTTTCAGGCAGTTGAATGAACGTACTGAAAGCTCAAGCTCCTCTATGGTCATTTCGAGAGCCTTTTCTTTTTTGTCCTCTTCCTTTTCAACCATGATTTCGACCGAATCGATGCTTTCTGTCAGATCGATGAAGAGCTTCAGATGCTCCTGCATGATCTTGGCGCCGATCGACACGCCTTCTTCAGGCGTGATGCTTCCATCCGTCCAGATCTCGAGATTGAGCCTGTCATAGTCCGTGACCTGCCCTACCCTTGTATTTTCAACAGTGAAATTAACCTTTTTCACTGGTGTGTAGATCGAATCGACAGGGATGACCGCAATGGGCATCGAGTCTGTTTTATTCTGTTCAGCCGGCGCATAGCCTCTGCCTCTGGCAATGTTGATCTCCATGTTGAGTGAAGCATTGTCTTCGAGTGTTGCGATGTGCAGATCAGGATTGAATATCTCCAGATCGCTGTCGCCTATGATATCGGCTGCTGTGACGATTTTGGGTCCGACTGCGCTTATGTGCACTCGTTTCGTGCTTTCCCCGTTGAGTCTTACCGAGAGCCTCTTCAGATTCAGAATGATTTCGGTCACGTCTTCCTTGACTCCCGGGATCGTTGAAAACTCATGGAGTATTCCGTCGATCCGGATGGATGTCACGGCGGCGCCGGGCAGCGAGGACAGAAGGATCCTGCGCAGGCTGTTTCCGAGCGTCGTGCCATATCCCCTTTCCAGGGGTTCAACGATAAACTTGCCGTAATTCATATCTTCATCGGAAAAAATACATTCAATTGTTGGCTTTTCGATTTCTATCATGTAATGCCCTCCTTCCATTTATTGAAATATATCATCTTGAGGGTTATAACGCACTCAATTTCAGCCCGCCTGATCCGCTCTGCGAATACCAGGCGAACTGACGCAGTAAAATCGCAAATGATGATTTGCAGACAGTTACTGTTTATTTTGAGTAAAGCTCTACAATCAGATGCTCTGCCACCGGTGTGTCGATATCTTCTCTTCTTGGCATTGCAATGACTTTTCCTTCAAGCTTGTCGACATCTACAGTGATCCAAGCCGGCACACTGATCGACATTTCCTTGATTTCCTTGAATTTTGGAGAGGAAGTGCTCTTTTCTTTTACCTTGACCACATCCCCCTCTTTGACCGCAAATGACGGAATGTTCTGTTTCTGTCCGTTCACTGTGAAGTGTCCGTGCAGAACGAGCTGTCTCGCTTCCTTTCTGGAAGAAGCAAAACCCATTCTGAAAACAGTGTTGTCCAGTCTTGTTTCGAGCATGATCAGCAGGTTGTCGCCTGTGATGCCCTTTTTCTTCGCGGCTTTTTCAAAGTAGTTTCTGAACTGGGTCTCCAGGATCCCGTAGAAACGTTTTGCCTTCTGTTTTTCCCTCAGCTGATGACCATAGTCCGAGAGCTTTTTCCTGCTCTGTCCATGCTGTCCGGGAGCATAGCTTTTCTTGTCCAAAGCACATTTGGTGCTGTAGCAGCGTTCGCCCTTCAGGAACAGCTTCTGTCCTTCCCTTCTGCACAATCTGCATGAAGGACCTATATATCTAGCCATTGAATTACACCTCCCTTTTAATTAAACTCTTCTGCGTTTTGGCGGCCTGCAGCCATTGTGCGGAATCGGCGTGATGTCTTTGATCAGGTTGATCTCGAGACCAGCTGCCTGAAGCGCCCTGATAGCGGCTTCCCTTCCGGATCCTGGCCCTTTGACGTATACTTCGATCATTTTGAGGCCGTGCTCCATTGCACCTTTGGCAGCTTCCTCCGCAGCCATCTGAGCAGCAAAGGGAGTTGATTTTCTTGAACCCCTGAAGCCAAGCGATCCAGCGCTCGACCAGGAAAGAGCGTTTCCGCTGAGATCCGTCAAAGTGACGATCGTGTTGTTAAAGGTCGATTGAATATGCGCCTGTCCGCGTTCGATATTTTTTCTCTCGCGTCTTTTTTTGCGGACTGTCTTTTTTACAGCTTTTGCCATGTTTATTTAACCTCCTTTAACCCTTCTTTTTCTTTCTGCCAACAGTTTTCTTAGGACCTTTTCTTGTTCTGGCGTTCGTTTTGGTTCCCTGTCCTCTGACCGGGAGACCTCTTCTATGCCTGATCCCTCTGTAGCATCCGATTTCCATGAGCCTCTTGATATTGAGGGAAACTTCTCTTCTGAGATCGCCCTCGATATTGTACTCGGTTTCCAATATTTTCCTGATTGCTCCCACTTCGTCTTCGGTAAGGTCTTTCACCCTTGTGTCAGGATTTATTCCGGCCTGCGCAAGAATGATATTGGAAGTTTTTCTTCCGATACCAAATATATAAGTGAGTCCGATTTCTACCCTTTTGTCTTTAGGTAAATCGACACCGGCTATACGAGCCATCCGCTTACACCTCCTGTAAAAGTAAATTAACTATTTGGAAATTAGCCTCAGGGTCGTTCCGTTGTCTCCCGACAATGAAACACAGCCGCCCCCTTGGGATAATACCTTGTCTTTTCATATCCGCAGCCGTTTAGCTGCTGTCCGGATCAGCCCTGTTTCTGCTTGTGCTTTGGATTTTCGCAGATGACCATGACCTTGCCGTCTCTCTTGATGATTTTGCATTTTTCGCAAATCGGTTTGACTGATGATCTCACTTTCATTTCAATTCCTCCTTAAAGCCTCTTATTTGTCTCGCCAGGTGATCCTGCCCCTGGTCAGGTCGTAAGGTGACAATTCTACTTTCACTCTGTCTCCTGGCAGAATCCGGATAAAATTCATCCTGATCTTTCCGGAAATATGCGCCAGTATTTCATAACCATTTTCCAATTTGACTTTAAACATAGCATTTGGTTGAGCTTCGAGCACGGTGCCAAATACTTCAATGACATCTTTTTTGGCCATAAATGCGCACCTCCTTAGATTTTTAACCAGATAATGCCTGATTTTTCGAGATCTTTCTGCAATTCGATATTTTCAATTTTTTCACCGGATTCCAGTTTTTTTCTGAGCTCTTCATTGATCGTGTTGTATTTCTGAAGATGCTTGACTTTCTTCTTCTTGGGACGCTCGATCCTTCTCATGTCGCCGTCGGCTATCAGGACGTATTTGTCGTCGATTATGTCGATGACGGCAAAAACCTTGTCCTTGTCGCGTCCGGCCTTGGAACTCACGATCTGCCCCAGGCAGAGTTCCCCTGTCGTTTCCATCATATCACCTCTACAATGTCAGGATCTCAGGTTCATCATCCGTTATGGCAACAGTGTTTTCATAGTGGGCGGATAATTTTCCGTCGATCGTTACGGCAGTCCAGTCATCATCGAGAACTCTTATGCCGTAGGATCCCTGGTTGACCATCGGCTCGATGGCGAACACCATGCCGCTGACGAGTCTGGGGCCTCGGCCCGGCGGACCGTAATTCGGGATCTGCGGCTCTTCGTGCATCGCTCTTCCGATGCCGTGTCCCACAAAATCCCGGACCAGTGAAAATCCGTCCGCCTCGGCTCTCGCCTGTATAGCGGCGGAAATATCGGACAGCCTGTTTCCGACCCGGCAGAATTTCAGACCTTCAAAGAAGCTTTCTTCTGTAGCGCGAATCAGCTTGAGCGCCACGTCCGAGACATTCCCGGCGGGATATGTCCGGGCGGCGTCGCTGTAGTATCCTTTGTATATGCAGCCCACATCGATGCTGACGATATCCCCGTCGGCCACTTTTCGACCGGAGGGGATGCCGTGGACGATCTGTTCATTGATCGACACACAAGTGCTGGCGGGAAAACCGCTGTAACCCTTGAAAGCAGGTACCATCCTGCTTCTGAGTATCTCGGATTCCACATACGCATCGATCTCGCGAGTCGTGATGCCGGGTTCGATGAGGCCGGACAGGCGCTCAAGGATACCGGCGGTCACTTTTCCAGCTGTGCGCATGATCTCTATTTCAGCCCTTGATTTTATGACGATCATTCAATTATCTCCCAAAGCATCGACGATGTCCAGAAATACTTTGTCGATATCCTGCTCGCCGTCGATGGTGGCCAGGATACCTTTCTTGTTATAGTATTCCACCAGCGGCTTCGTCTTCGTCAGGTATACCTCCGTCCTTCTGAGAACGGTCTCTTCCTGGTCGTCCTGGCGCTGGATCGTCTTGCTGCCGCATACGTCGCATATTCCTTCGACTTTCGACGGCTTATATTTTATATGGTAATTGGCCTTGCAAACCGGGCAAACGCGTCGACCGACAGTTCTTTCGATCAAAATTGCCGGGTCAAGGTCGATATTGATGACTTTGTCTATGGTAAGATCCATGCCACTCAGAAATTTGTCGAACTGAACTGCCTGATATACTGTCCTTGGAAATCCGTCCAACAGAAATCCGCTGGCACAGTCATCCTCCTGCAGGCGGTGCTCGACCATGGCTATCACCAGTTCATCCGGCACAAGGTCGCCCTTGTCGATGTATTTCTGAGCCTGTTTCCCGAACGGCGTGCCGTTCTTGACATGTTCCCTGAACATGTCTCCTGTCGAGATCGCGGGTATGTTGTATTTTTCAGCAATTCTTTTCGCCTGAGTTCCTTTACCGGCGCCCTGAGGTCCCAGTAAAACTAACCTAACCATATCCAACCTCCTTATTTCAAGAATCCCTGGTAATTCCTCATCAGCATTTGCGCTTCAAGCTGCTTCATCGTATCGAGTCCTACGCCGACGACGATCAGCAGCGACGTTCCGCCGAAACTGATCTGGAATGACGTGAAGTGCTGCAGCACATGCGGCATCGTCGCGATGATCGCAAGGAAGGCAGCGCCGACAAATGTGATCCTTGTCATGACTTTCGTCAAATAGTCCACGGTCGGTCTGCCGGGACGAATGCCCGGAACGAATCCGCCGTTGTTCTTCATGTTGTTCGCCACGTCCACCGGATTGAAGGTGACCGTTGTGTAGAAAAATGTGAAGAACATGATCAGGAATATATTGAATATTCCGTAGATCCAGAATCCCGGATCACCGGTGTTGGTCAGGTATTTGCTGACGAAATCCGAAAAGCCGGTGTTAGGCCAGAAATACGTGATCGTGATCGGGAACTGAAGCAGCGATATGGCAAAAATTACAGGAATAACGCCTGCCTGATTCACCTTCATCGGGATATGCGTGCTCTGGCCGCCGTACATCTTCCTGCCGATGACTCTCTTTGCATACTGCACGGGGATCTTTCTCTGTCCCTGCTGGACGAGAACGATGCCGACGATGACGACGATGGCAAATATCGCGAACAGGATGATCGATATGAGCGACACTTCTCCTGCCTTGAATTTGACGAAGGTTTCGCCGATACCGCTTGGGACCCTCGAGATGATGCCGGCAAAGATGATCAGCGAGATTCCGTTTCCTATGCCGTTTTCATTTATCTGTTCGCCGAGCCACATCAGGAACGCCGTTCCTGCGGACAGGGTCAGAACTATGACTGTTATTGAGAAAAAGTCGGTGCTGATCAGCGCGCCCCTGAAAAGTCCCACGCTCATGCCAATGGCTTGTACGAAAGCCAGGGCGACCGTAAGATACCGGGTGTACTGGGCGATCTTCTTTTTCCCTTCCGTGCCTTCCTTGGCCAGCGCCTCAAGGCTCGGGATCGCAATTGCGAGCAGCTGGAAAATGATTGATGCTGTGACATATGGCGTGATGCTTAATGCAAACAATGTGAAGTTGCTGAAAGCGCCGCCGGAGAACATATCCATCAATCCAAACACGCCGGCCTGGCTGGAGTTGAAGAGCTGGTTGAGCACATCTCTGTCAATTCCCGGCACCGGTATGTTTGAACCCACACGAAAGACCAATAGCATCAGGAGTGTAAAGATCATCTTTTTTCTGAGATCAGGAATCTTCCATGCGTGGGCTATCGTCTTGATCATGCTCATATTAGATCACCTCTGCCTTTCCTCCGGCAGATTCGATCTTTTCGATCGCAGTTTTACTGAATTTGTGAGCCTTGACGGTCACGTTCCTTTCGAGTTTTCCTTCGCCAAGGATCTTGATGCCGTCCTTGACCTGCTTCGCATAGCCTTTTTCGGCCAGCAGTTCAGGCGTGACAACGGTTCCATCGGCGAATGCGTTCAAATCGTCAACATTCAGGATGGTCCATTCCTTTTTGAAGATATTGGTGAATCCACGTTTCGGGATCCTTCTATATAACGGCATCTGCCCGCCTTCAAAGCCGGGTCTGGTTCCGCCGCCGCTTCTTGAATTTTGTCCGTTCATACCTCTGCCGGCATCTTTTCCGTTTCCGGAACCGGTACCTCTGCCTTTACGCTTCGGCTTAGAAGTTGAACCTTCTGCTGCTTTTAATTCATGCAGTTTCATATCCTAACACCTCCAATCTTAAAGTTCTTGAACTTGCACAAGATGTCTTATTTTATCGATCGCTCCGCGCGTCTGCGGACTGTCAGGCTGTAAAACTGTCTGTCTGATCTTTCTTAAGCCCAACGCTTCTGCGGTTCTCTTCTGAGCAGGAGAAGCGCCGATCACACTTTTGACTAAAGTGATTCCCAAAGTTTTTTCATTATTTGCAGCCACGGCTATCCCTCCTTATCCTAAGATTTCTTCCTTGGTCTTTCCTCTGAGTCTCGAGATCTGCTCGATCGTCTTGAGGTTTTTAAGTCCTTCGATCGTGGCATAGGCCATATTTCCGGAATTGTTCGATCCAATGGATTTTGCCCTGACGTCCTTGACGCCGGCAAGTTCCAAAACAGTACGGACCGAACTTCCAGCGATTACTCCGGTACCTTCTGAAGCCGGCATGATCAGGACCTGGCCTGCGCCGAACACTCCAAGAGCTCTATGCGGTATGGTAGTTCCTACGGTTGGAACAAAAATCAGATTTTTCTTGGCATCCTCGATGGCTTTTCTTACTGCTTCAGGAATTTCCTGAGCTTTTCCGAGTCCGACACCGACATGGCCCTCACCGTCGCCGACGACTACAGAAACGCTGAATCTGAAGTTTCTTCCGCCTTTGACGACTTTGGCAACACGTCTGATGTTTACGATGGATTCTTTGAGATCAAGCTTGGATGCATCAATCATATTATGTCGCATTCGTTTTCCTCCTCCTGTTAGAATTTAAGTCCGGCTTCGCGCGCACCGTCAGCCAGCTCTTTTACTCTTCCGTGATATAAGAATCCTCCCCTGTCAAATGCGACAGTTTCGATCCCTTTCGCGAGAGCTTTTTTTGCCAGCTGTTCTCCGACGACTTTCGCCGCGTCTTTATTGCCGCCATAAGGGACCTGGCCGCGGATGTCCTTGTCTAACGTCGATGCTGCCACAAGTGTATTACCGGTTGTATCGTCAATGATCTGCGCATAAATGTTCTTCAAGCTTCTGAATACGCAAAGTCTTGGTTTTTCAGGAGTTCCAGACATATTTTTTCTGACTCTGGCATGCCTTGCCAGACGCTTATCATTTTTGCTTTCACCTGCCATATTTTTCACTCCTTCCTGTTATTTCTTACCTGTTTTTCCTTCTTTTCTGAGGATAACTTCGTCAGCATATTTTACGCCCTTGCCCTTGTATGGCTCTGGCGGTCTCTGCTTCCTGATGTTGGCTGCGTGATTGCCGACAAATTCCTTGCTGACGCCTTTGACGATTATTTCCGTCGGGGATGTGACGGTGGTCTCGATCCCGGCCGGGTCAGGCATTTCTATCGGATGGGAATAGCCCAGGTTCAAAACCAGGACATCGCCCTTCTTTTCGGCTTTGTAGCCAACGCCGACAAGCTGCAGCTTCTTTTCGAACCCGCTGGTCACGCCTACCACCATATTGTTGATCAGTGTGCGGCTGAGTCCATGGGCCGATCTTGAATCCTTGTCGTCTGAGTCTCTGGTGACGTTCAATACGCCGTCCCCTACCTGTATTTTTACAAGCTTGCCGATCTGCTCCTGCAGTTCTCCTTTTGGTCCTTTAACAGTAACAAGATTGCTGTCACTGATCTTAACCTCGACACCCGCAGGAAGAGAGACAGGCAGTCTACCAATTCTTGACATTGCTGTACCTCCTATTTCCTTATCTTGTTACCAAATATAACAGATTACTTCGCCGCCGACTCCGAGTTTTCTCGCTTCCTTGTCGCTCACGATGCCGTGTGATGTGGAAACGATAGCGATACCAAGTCCTCCCAGGACTTTTGGAACCTCATCTCTCTTTGCATAGACCTTGAGGCCCGGCTTTGAGATTCTTTTGATTCCGCTTATAACTCTTTCCTTGTCAGAACCGTATTTCATCTGGATTCTGATGATGCCCTGCTTGCCGTCTTCTATTACATCGTACCCTTTGATATAACCTTCTTCACGCAAGATCTCCGCTATGGACTTCTTCATCTTGGATGCCGGTAGATCTACGGTCGCATGTCCTACAGTATTGGCATTCCTTATTCTTGTAAGCATATCTGCTATAGGATCTGTCATTGTCATGGTACAGTACCTCCTTCCTTATATTTAGTTTACCAGCTGGCTTTCTTAACGCCAGGGATCTCGCCCTTGTATGCCAGCTCTCTGAAACAGATACGGCATATACCGAATTTTCTCAGTACTGAATGCGGTCTTCCACAGATCCTGCATCTCGTATATTCTCTGGTCGAGAATTTCGCCGGTCTTGATTGCTTAACTTTGAGAGATGTTTTTGCCATGTTGCTCCCTCCTATTTCGCAAACGGCATTCCGAGCAGTTCGAGCAGCGCGTGGGCTTCCTCGTCTGTTTTTGCCGTTGTCGTGAAGATAATATCCATTCCTTTGATCTTGTCTACCTTATCATAGTTGATCTCCGGGAATATCAGCTGATCCTTGATGCCCATGGCGTAGTTTCCTCTTCCATCAAAGGAATTGTTGCTGACGCCTTTAAAGTCTCTTACCCTCGGGAGAGAGATATTGAAGAATTTGTCGACAAATTCATACATATTGTCCCCTCTGAGAGTGACTTTGGCTCCGACGGGCATTCCCTGCCTGATCTTGAAGTTCGCAACAGATTTCTTCGCTTTCGTGACGACCGGTTTCTGGCCGCTGATGATCGCAAGTTCCTCGACCGCTGTTTCCATGAATTTGGCATTGTCCTTCGCTTCGCCCAGGCCCATGTTGATGGTGACCTTGGTTAGCTTCGGCACTTCCATGACATTCTTATATTTAAATTTTTCCATTAATGCTTTAAATACGACTTCTTTGTATGTTTCTTTAAGTCTGGCTGCCAAGATGATTCCCTCCTTTCAAGCTTATTAGTCCAGAACCTGTCCCGTTTTCTTGGACACTCTTTTTTTGGTTCCGTTTTCCACCTTATAGCCGATCCTTGTCGGCGCTTTTGCCTTTGTATCCCAGAACATCACGTTCGAAATATGCACAGGGCCTTCCTGGTGCTTGATTTCGCTGGCGACTTTCTTCGTCTGCTTCTGATGCTTGGTCTGTAAATTGATTCCCTCAACGATGACCTTTTCATCCGAGGGGATCACTTTCAGTACTTTGCCTTTTTTGCCTTTGTCTTTGCCGGCAATGACAACTACTGTATCGTCTTTCTTAATATGCATGTCTACACCCCCTACAGAACTTCCGGTGCCAGTGACACGATCTTCATGAATGCCCTGTCCCTGAGTTCTCTGGCAACAGGCCCGAATATACGTGTCCCGACAGGGTTTTTATCGTCCTTGATAATGACAGCTGCGTTCTGGTCGAATTTCAGATAGCTTCCGTCTGCTCTTCTCATACCGTGCTTAGATCTGACGACGACCGCCTTGACGACATCGCCTTTTTTGACAACACCGCCTGGTGTCGCATCTTTGACGGCACATACTATTATATCTCCTATATTCGCATATTTACGGCTGGTTCCGCCCAGCACGCGAATACATAATACTTCTTTAGCGCCTGAATTATCAGCTACTTTTAATCTGGTTTCCGGCTGAATCATTAATGGTGCCTCCTTTCAGATATGATTTTGTTATTTTACCTTTTCGATGATGTTCACAAGTCTCCATCTCTTGTCTTTGCTGAGAGGCCTTGTTTCCATGATCCGTACTTTATCTCCGATATTGCACTCGTTGTTTTCATCGTGAGCCTTGAATTTATTGGTTCTTTTTACAGCTTTACCGTAAAGAGAATGTCTTACGAAGTCTTCAACAGCAACGACGATCGTTTTATCCATCTTGTCGCTGACAACCATGCCAACCTTTGTTTTTCTTCTGTTTCTGTCTAACATGTCACACCCTCCTTCCGGTTAAATCTGAGCCTTCTTGAGCTCTTTTTCTCTGATGATCGTTTTGACGCGGGCAATTTCTTTCTTTACGTCTCTCATTTTGATCGGATTTTCAAGCTGTCCTGTAACGTGCTGGAACCTGAGATTGAACAATTCGTTCTTCAGTTTCTTCATTTCGTTGTTCAGCTCGGTTTCCGTCATATCTCTCATTTTTTTCAATTCCATTTATGCTTCACCACCCTCTGCCATTTCGCTCTTGACCACGAATTTGGTCTTTATGGGGAGCTTGTGCTGAGCGAGTCTCATAGCTTCTCTGGCCGCATCTTCCGATACGCCCTCCAGCTCGAACATGACCCTGCCCGGCTTGACTACGGCGACCCAGTATTCCGGAGCACCTTTACCGGAACCCATTCGGACTTCAGCCGGCTTTTTGGTTACCGACTTGTGAGGGAAAATCTTGATAAAGACTTTTCCACCCCTTCTGATGGATCTTGTCATCGCGATACGGGCTGCTTCTATCTGATTTGAAGTGATCCAACCGCATTCCAGCGCTACCAGTCCAAACTCTCCGTATGTGACGGTGTTGCCTTTGGTTGCGATGCCCTTCATTCTTCCTCTGTGGACTCTACGACGTTTTACTCTTTTTGGCATTAACATCGCTATCTTCCTCCTTCCTTGTCTACAATCTGTCGATTCCAGTACTATTCATTGTCGGCGGATGCTGCTTCCTGTTTAGGAGCTTCCGCTTTCGGAGCTTCTGCTTTGGCGGCTGGAGCTTTCGGTCTCCTTGGAGATTCCGCTCTCTTTTCTTCCGGTCTGGCTTCGCCTCTCGGACCTCTTCTGTCGCCTCTATCGCCTCTGTCGCCTCTCGGCCTGTCGCCTCTGTCGCCTCTTGGCCTGTCGCCCCTGTCGCCTCTTCTGCCTTCTTTTGCTCCGGCTTCTTCAGCGTCGGCAGGGAGAAGTCCTTTTGTCAGGATCTCGCCATGGTTCAGCCAGACTTTGACACCGATTTTTCCATATGTCGTGTTGGCTTCGGCGAAACCGTATCCAATGTTGGCTCTGAGCGTGTGCAGCGGAACATTGCCCTCGCTGTACTTTTCGCTTCTGGCGATTTCAGCGCCGCCAAGCCTTCCGGACACGGCGACTTTGACACCTTTTCCGCCTGCTTTCATCGTTCTTCCAATAGCCTGTTTCATAGCCCGTCTGAAGGAGATTCTTCTTTCAAGCGCCTGAGCGATGCTTTCAGCCGAAAGCTGCGCGTCAAGCTCCGGTTTCCTGACCTCCACGATATTTATCACAGCGGTCTTCTTCGTGAGTTTTTCGATTTCCGCTTTAAGCTCGTCGATGCCGTTTCCTGATCTGCCTATGACCATGCCCGGTTTTGCGGCATATACCGAAATTCGGATCTGGTTGTTGGCTGCTCTTTCGATTAATATTTTCGATACTCCTGCTGCATACAGCTTTTTCTTTACGAATTCTCTGACCTTATTGTCTTCGACAAGGTAATCAGCGAAATCCTTCTTGTCTGCATACCATTTGGAATCCCAGTCTTTTATAACGCCCACTCTTAAACCATGCGGGTTTACTTTCTGACCCATTAAACAAAACCTCCTTTCGCTATGCTCTTTCTTTCAATGTAACGCCGATATGGCTGCTTCTCTTTAAAATCTTCATTCCGCGACCCTGGGAACCCGCTCTCCATCTTTTCATGGTTGGCCCCTGGTTTGCGTAGACTTCGGCAACATAGAGCTTGTCCACTCTCATGTCGTGATTGTTTTCAGCGTTCGCAGCTGCCGACTTAACTACTTTTTCGATCAGTTCAGATCCTTTTCCGGGTGTGAACTTCAGTATGGTCAATGCCTCGCTTATATTCTTGCCTCTTACGAGATCTGCAACAGGCTTAAGTTTTATAGGCGACATTCTAACATATTTTGCAACGGCCTTTGCTTCCATTATTTAAGACCCTCCTTCCATTGGTTGGTTCTATCAGACTACTTTTTCTTGACTTTTGATGATTTTTCTTTGTCGGCATGTCCCCTGTAAGTCCTGGTCGGAGCGAATTCGCCGAGCCTGTGCCCTACCATGTCTTCGGTGATGTATACGGGAACGTGTTTCTTTCCGTCATGTACTGCGATCGTATGTCCAACCATCTGCGGAAATATAGTTGATGGTCTCGACCATGTCTTGATGACTTTTTTATCGTTAGCCGCGTTCATTACATCAATATTCCTGAGCAGCTTTTCATTTACAAAAGGGCCTTTTTTAAGTGATCTACCCATTTACGTATCCTCCCTTCAACTATTTTTCGTTGCGTCTCTTGACGATCAGCTTATCGGATGCTTTCTTGGACTTTCTGGTCTTATATCCAAGAGCAGGTTTGCCCCAAGGAGTCACAGGACCAACACGTCCGATTCCGGTCTTGCCTTCGCCGCCGCCGTGCGGGTGGTCGTTCGGGTTCATTACTGAACCTCTAACGGTGGGTCTGATGCCCATGTGTCTCGTGCGGCCGGCTTTGCCGATCTTGATGTTTTCATGATCCAGGTTGCCGACTTCGCCGATGGTGGCGCGGCACTCGATCCTGATTTTTCTTACTTCGCCGGACGGGAGCCTGACCTGTGCGTAGTCATCTTCCTTCGCCATCAGCTGAGCGCCGTTCCCGGCCGATCTGACCAGCTGGCCGCCTTTTCCGGTCTTAAGCTCGATATTGTGAATGATCGTGCCGACCGGGATATTTTTCAGCGGAAGCGAGTTTCCGACTTTGATATCCGCTTTTTCTCCGGAGAAGATCACATCGCCTACCTTCATTTTGTTTGGCGCGAGGATGTATCTCTTATCTCCGTCCGCGTATGCGATCAGCGCGATATTGGCGCTTCTGTTCGGATCGTATTCGATGGTGGCGACTTTGCCCGGGATGTCATCCTTTTTCCTTTTGAAATCGATGATCCTGTATTTTGCTCTTGTGCCGCCGCCTCTGTGCCTTGTCGTGATCCTTCCCTGGTTGTTTCTTCCGGAGTTTTTCTTAAGTGTCACAACAAGGGATTTTTCAGGTTTGTCAGTCGTTATTTCTTCAAATGTTGAAACCGTCATTCCCCTCAATCCGGGAGTGATTGGCTTGTACTTCTTGATACCCATTTACATTCCCTCCTTACAGACCTTGGAAGAATTCGATTTCCTTACTTTTTGGCGTAAGTTTGATAATCGCTTTTTTCGTACTGGCTCTTCTTCCGATGTGTTTTCCAACTCTTTTTAATTTGCCTTTATTGTTGATGATGTTGACTTTGTCGACTTCGACACCGAAAATCTCTTCAACGGCTATCTTGACCTGGGTCTTGTTTGCGCTCGGCGCAACCTTGAACGTATATTTCTTTTCCCTGGCATCATCCATGCTGCGCTCGGAGATGACCGGCTTTAATATTACATCATAAGGGGTTGTCATTACGAATACACCTCCTCGATTTTATTGATCGCGTCTTTTGTCGTTACGAAATTCGTGTAGTTCAGGATTTCGTAGACGTTCATCGTCGTTACCAGTGTCGTCTGGACGCCCGGGATATTGGCTGCGGACTTGATGATGTTCTCGTCCTTTTCGCCGAGGACGAGAAGGACTTTTTTGCCCGCCTTAACGTTCTCAAGCACTTTGATCATCGCCTTTGTCTTGGGTTCGGTCATCACGAGCGAATCCAGGATGATCATTTCGTTTTCCTGCACCTTTGCGGTCAGCGCGGATTTCATAGCAAGCCTTCTGATCTTCTTGGGGACCGTATATCTGTAATCCCTTGGTTTTGGCGCGAAGACCACGCCGCCGCCGACCATGTTCGGAGAAGTGGAGCTTCCCTGTCTTGCTCTGCCTGTTCCCTTCTGTCTGAAAGGTTTTTTACCGCCGCCCCTGACTTCGCCTCTGTTTTTGGCAGATTGCGTGCCTTGTCTCTGATTTGCCAGATAGTTCTTTATCACTGTGTGAACTGCATATTCGTTTACTTCGATCCCGAAGATATCGTCTTTCAGTTCTATGCTTCCAGCCTGTTCGCCGGCCATGTTAAGCATTGTTATTTTTGCCATTTTACTTTCCTCCCTTCCGAATCGATTATCTATTTGCCTTGTCCCTTAACAGCGTATTGGATCCTCAGCAGTCCCCCTCTTCCGCCCGGTACGGCTCCTTTGATGAGCAGCACGTTTCTGTCGGCGAGCACTTTCACCAGATCCAGGTTTTGGACGGTGATCGTTTCTCTACCCATTCTTCCAGGGCCTTTGTTGCCCTTGAAAACTCTTGACGGATAGGTTCCTGCGGCCAGCGCGCCAGGTCTTCTCTTGAATTTTGAACCGTGGGTCTGTCTGCCGCGGGCGTGGCCGTGTCTGACGATGTTGCCCTGGGTCCCTTTGCCTTTCGAAACGCCGGTCACGTCGAGCTTGGCGCCTTCTTCGAACTCTTCGACCGTAAAGGTCTGGTTCAGCTGATAAGCGGACGGATCGTCGACTCTGACTTCGGTCAGGTATTTCTTGTATGATACCTGGGCTTTGTCGAAATGGCCTTTGGTCGGCTTGTTCACTCTCTGGGGCTTCGCGTCGTAGTATCCGAGCTGAACAGCGTTATACCCGTCCGTTTCGTTTGTTTTGATCTGAGTTACGACCATTGGTCCCGCTTCAACGACAGTTACCGGGATCGCTTCTCCTGCTTCGGAAAAAATCTGGGTCATTCCGATCTTTTTCCCTAAAATTGTTCTCATTGTTACACCTCCTGAATTCTTACAGCGGATTACATTCAGTAATCATACTAAGGGAGATTTTACCCACACTTTGGATTGTTGCGGACAAATCTATGTGATGATTCTTAGTATTCCCTCTTACAGCTTGATCTCGATATCCACGCCGGCCGGCAGGTCCAGTTTCATCAGTGCGTCGACAGTCTTGGGCGTCGGGCTGAGGATGTCGATGAGTCTCTTGTGAGTCCTCTGTTCGAACTGCTCCCTGGAATCCTTGTACTTGTGGACCGCTCTTAAAATAGTGATGACCTGTTTTTCGGTTGGAAGCGGGATCGGGCCTGAAACCTCTGCGCCGCTCTTCTTTGCTGTGTCGACGATCTTCGCGGCTGACTGGTCGAGCGCTTTGTGATCGTACGCCTTTAATTTGATTCTGATTTTCTGACTGCTCATTTTGTTACCTCCTTGATTTTTCGTACTTTTCGCTATGCCTGTACGAGAGGGGCCTCCGATACACTTTGCCGGGTGTTTCATTGTTTTTTACACAAAGCAAAAAGCATGAGAACCCTTCGCCCGTTTCCAGAACGGACAATTCTCTGCAGAAATTACCTGATAGCTCAGCAACTTCCTGCTTCATCGCTTTCTAAGCAAGCTTCTATAATATAATATATGAGTCGATTTTATGCAAGTGTTTTTTGAAGATTTTTCGCAGAATTTAAAACATTTTTTGCCTTGATTTTCAATATTTTCAGACAATAACAATGTACACGGAGCGTGGTGTATCATTCATTCCATATATTGTTCGTTTTAACGTGGCAAATACAAGATATAGATTGCATCCAAACCTTTTCAGGCCTTGAAGGCCAGAAGAATTTTGACGCTTTAAAAAGTCAGTCCGGATAACCGAACTGCCCATAAATACTATCCCATACTTCCCGTTGCGACGGAAAAATCCCATAAGACGCGAAACAAGGCCCATGATGGAGCGGAACATACTTGCTGTCCGTTGCCATCACCGTCCAATGACGGATCCGGACCTGCGAGCCAACACTTCAAAAACACAGCGGAGCGCGGCTTCGCCTTAAAAGGAATGCTCCGATGGTTTTTTCAGCATTGGCTCGCAGGTCCGGCATTCTCCAACTGCATCGATTTTCGATACGGTCAGCAAATATCGAATTATGCTCCTGACCAGTCGGTGAGGTAAAATCCGATAGAACGAGGAACAAATCACTTCGCGATTTGGGCGAGCTAATAGCAGTAGATATCTACAAATTGAAATTTGTGATATCCTTGCATAAGTTCGCCAACAAATCGCTTCACGATTTGGGCGAGCTAATAAGCGTACTTCCCGTACAAGCCGGAGGCACTGGCTGGCGTTGCCGCTTCTCTTCTTGCCAGTCTGCACACAGATAAATGACATCCCTGGATGGGCGCTTGAATATCCGGACTGTCTTTGCGCTGATAATGCATATCCCTGCACCCATGGCCCCAAAACCATTCTGAGCAATACCTCTTAAGGCGAAGCCGCGCTCAGCTGGTTTTGGGGCCATGGGTGCAGGGATCATGCTTTGGATAATCAAAGGCAGTCCGGATAACCGAACTGCCCTTTGTTGATGTCTTTTATTGTCTGTCTGGATTATGCAAGGATCGATGCGACGACGCCGGATCCTACAGTCCTTCCGCCTTCACGAATAGCGAAGCGCAGTCCCTGTTCGATAGCGATCGGCGTGATCAGCTCGATGTTCATCTGGATGTTGTCCCCAGGCATGCACATCTCGACGCCTTCCGGAAGCGCGATGCTGCCCGTTACGTCTGTTGTCCTGAAATAGAACTGCGGTCTGTATCCGTTGAAGAACGGCGTATGTCTTCCGCCTTCTTCCTTCTTCAGTACGTATACTTCCGAGCTGAACTTCGTGTGCGGCTTGATCGATCCGATCTTCGCGAGGACCTGGCCTCTTTCGATCTCGTTTCTCTGCACGCCTCTCAGCAGCGCTCCGATGTTGTCGCCGGCCTGTGCCTGGTCAAGAAGCTTCCTGAACATTTCAACGCCTGTGACGACGACTTTCCTCGGTGCTTCCATCAGTCCGACGATTTCTACTTCGTCGCCGACCTTCAGCAGTCCTCTTTCCACTCTTCCTGTTGCAACTGTTCCACGACCTGTGATCGAGAAGACGTCTTCAACAGGCATCAGGAACGGCTTGTCGACTGCTCTTTCCGGTTCCGGAATGAAGGTGTCGATGGCTTCGAACAGTTCCACGATCTTGTCTCCCCATGGTCCCATCGGGTTGTTCAGCGCTTCAAGTGCCGAGCCTCTGATGACCGGAGTGTCGTCTCCAGGGAATTCGTATACGTCGAGCAGTTCTCTGACTTCCATTTCAACAAGGTCCAGAAGCTCTTCGTCGTCAACCATGTCGCATTTGTTCAGGAATACGACGATGTACGGTACGCCTACCTGTCTGGAAAGCAGGATGTGCTCCCTCGTCTGCGGCATCGGTCCGTCCGTTGCGGCGACGACCAGGATCGCTCCGTCCATCTGCGCTGCGCCAGTGATCATGTTCTTGACATAGTCCGCGTGGCCCGGGCAGTCTACGTGCGCGTAGTGCCTGTTCGGCGTTTCGTATTCAACGTGCGCCGTAGCGATCGTGATACCTCTTTCTCTTTCTTCAGGCGCCTTGTCGATCTGGTCGAAGGATACTTCCGCGCCAAGTCCGTATCTCATATGTAATGTCTTCGTAATGGCTGCTGTAAGAGTCGTCTTGCCGTGGTCGACGTGTCCGATGGTCCCGATGTTGACGTGCGGCTTGTTTCTTTCGAATTTAGCTTTTCCCATTTTATTCTTCCTTTCTTATTTTTTCTATATTCCGTTATTTATTGATCTTATCCAGAAGATTGTCCGGCAGTTTTTCAAAATGGTCAAACTGCATCGTATAGACGCCTCTTCCCTGGGTCTTGGATCTTAAGTCGGTCGCGTAGCCGAACATTTCGGACAGAGGTACGAATCCTCTGATCGAGGCCGCCCCGGTCCTGATGTCCGTTCCTTCGATCCTGCCTCTTCTTGAACTGATATCACCGATGACATCGCCCATGTAATCTTCCGGGACGATGACTTCGATCTTGAATACCGGCTCGAGCAGAACAGGCTTCGCTTTTTTTGCAGCTTCCCTGAACGCCATTGATGCGGCGATCTTGAAGGCCATTTCGGACGAGTCGACTTCGTGGTAGGAACCGTCATAAAGATCGACTCCGACGTCGACGACCTGATAGCCTGCCAGCGGACCGTTCATCATGGATTCACGGATACCTTCATCGATCTTGCCGATGTACTCCTTAGGAATCGCGCCGCCGATGACCGAATTCTTGAATTCATATCCTTCACCCGGTTCTCTTGGCTTGATCCTGATCTTGACGTGGCCGTACTGGCCTCTGCCGCCCGACTGTTTCGCATATTTGTAATCAACGTCCGATTCCACCGTAATCGTTTCTTTATAGGAAACCTGCGGCTTGCCGACATTGGCTTCGACTTTGAACTCCCGCAGCAGTCTGTCGACGATGATTTCAAGATGAAGCTCGCCCATACCGGCGATGATCGTCTGTCCGGTCTCTTCATTCGTGTAGGTCCTGAATGTGGGATCCTCTTCGGCCAGTTTGGCCAGCGCCATGCCCATTTTTTCCTGGCCGGCTTTGGTCTTTGGCTCGATGGCGATCTCTATTACAGGATCCGGGAAATCCATGGACTCGAGAATGATCTGATGCTTGTCGTCGCAAAGGGTGTCGCCGGTCGTGGTGTCTTTGAGACCGACGGCGGCGGCGATATCGCCGGAGAATACTTCCTCGATATCTTCCCTGCGGTTGGCATGCATCTGGAGGATCCTTCCGATCCTTTCCTTCCTGCCCTTCGTGGAGTTAAGCACATAAGAGCCGGATTTGAGGTTTCCGGAATACACCCTGAAGAAAGCCAGCTTTCCGACGAACGGATCGGCCATGATCTTGAAGGCAAGAGCCGAAAACGGCCCATTGTCGTCAGGTACTCTTTCCGCTTCCGTTTCGGTGTCGGGCAGGATTCCTTTGATCGGCGGGATGTCAAGAGGCGAAGGCATGTAGTCCACTACTGCGTCGAGCAGCGGCTGAACGCCCTTGTTCTTGTACGACGATCCGCAGATCACCGGGACGATACTCCCGGCTATGGTCATTTTTCTGATTGCATCTTTAATTTCAGCTTGGGAAATTTCCTCGCCTTCAAGGTACTTCACCAGCAGTTCCTCGTCTGCATCAGCAACAGCTTCAACGAGGTTGTGTCTCCACTCCTCAGCCTGGTCCTTAAGTTCTGCGGGGATCTCGACGACTTCGACGATTTTCCCCAGGTCATCCTTATAGATTTCGGCTTTCATTTCAACAAGGTCAATAATACCTGCGAAGGTCTCTTCTTTCCCGATCGGTAGTTGGATCGGCACCGCGTTGGCCTTGAGCCTGTCTTTGATCATGTCGACGACGCGAAAGAAATCGGCTCCCATGATGTCCATCTTGTTGACGAACGCCATTCTAGGAACGCCATATTTTTCTGCCTGCCTCCATACGGTCTCAGACTGCGGCTCGACCCCGCCCTTTGCGCAGAGAACTGCGACAGCGCCGTCAAGTACTCTGAGTGATCTTTCAACTTCTACAGTAAAGTCAACGTGCCCCGGTGTGTCAATTATATTTATCCTTGTGTCTTTCCATTGAGCTGTTGTGGCAGCTGAGGTAATAGTAATACCTCGTTCCTGCTCCTGTTCCATCCAGTCCATAGTGGCCGCGCCTTCATGGACTTCCCCCAGTTTGTGGGTCTTGCCGGTATAAAACAATATGCGCTCGGTCGTTGTCGTCTTCCCAGCGTCGATATGCGCCATTATACCGATATTTCTAGTCTTCTCCAAAGGAAATTGTCTCGGCATACTAACTCCTCCTCTCTCCAACAGTTCAGGGCGGCGCGAATGCCCGCCCCAATTATGTCGCAATTACCACTTATAATGTGCAAACGCCCTGTTGGCTTCTGCCATCTTATGAGTATCTTCTCTTTTCTTGACGGTCGATCCGGTGTTGTTCGCAGCGTCCATCAATTCTTTGGCGAGTCTTTCATACATGTACTTCTCGCCGCGCGCACGGGTGTATTTCGTGAGCCATCTGAGTCCCAGCGTCTGTCTCCTGTCAGGTCTGACTTCGACCGGAACCTGGTAGTTCGCTCCTCCGACACGTCTTGCTCTGACTTCGACCGCAGGCATGATGTTGTTGATCGCTTTTTCAAAAACTTCGATCGGCTCCTGGCCGCTGACTTTCTTGATCATATCGAACGCATCATACACGATCGCCTGCGCTGTTCCTTTTTTGCCGTCCAACATTATATTGTTGATCAGCTTGGCAACTACGATGTTCCCGTACACTGGATCAGGCAGTACTTCTCTTTTTGGTACATTTCCTTTTCTAGGCACTTCTCTTCCCTCCTTATAAACTTAACGTTTATCGGTACTCGACAGCTAAACTGCCGCGGTGCTTTGATATAAATATATATCAATCCTCCCGTAAATCGGGAGGGCACTTGTATCCGATTTATTTTGCCGCTTTCTTTGGTCTCTTGGCGCCGTATTTTGAGCGGGCCTGCAGCCTTTTGGCAACGCCGGCCGTATCAAGAGTTCCCCTGACGATATGATATCTTACGCCCGGAAGGTCTTTGACCCTTCCGCCTCTGATGAGAACAACGCTATGTTCCTGGAGATTGTGTCCGATTCCCGGAATGTAGGCTGTCACTTCGATACCGTTGGTAAGGCGTACCCTGGCGACTTTTCTGAGCGCGGAGTTAGGTTTTTTAGGAGTTACAGTTTTTACAGCCGTGCACACGCCTCTCTTTTGAGGTGCGCTGATTTCGGATGATTTCCTTCTGAGCGAATTCCATCCCTTCAACAATGCAGGCGCAGTAGATTTAACCACTTCTCTCTGTCTTCCGTCTCTGACCAACTGATTAATTGTAGGCATTCTTTTTCCTCCTTTTTCAAAGAATATATTTAAAACCCTGATGGCCTTAAATCTTTTTGACGATCCCGGCGGCTGCCGCGCCGACCGAAATGCTGCACTGCCTTCCGAGCTTCTTCATGGATTCGACGTAGGTGATCCTGACGTTCTTCTCCCTGGCCAGCTCTTCTATCTGCTTAGTCACATAAGCGTCCGCATCCTGAGCGACGAGGACCTCTTCGAGGCCGTCTTCGGACAGCAGCTTCAGCGTCTGCTTCATGCCGACTACATAGGATCCGTGTATCGCTGATTCGGTCATCGCAATATCCCTCCGGACTTTTGTTCACAGCGAGAAATAGTATACCATTACAAGCAGGTGCTTGTCAATCGGATATACTATTTCCGCGTTTTATTGCATTTTAGTCTTCGAGAGACTCGAGCAGCGATGTCGCATCGAATTCTGAAGCTTGAGCCACCTCTCTCATATCGGCGAGTTCCAGGATATCGGCTTCTTCATCCTCATATTCTGATTTCGTCTTGTAGGATTCCATCAGCTTCGTGTTGACGCCGTAATCGACCGTTACATCTCTGTAACGCTTCATTCCTGTCCCTGCAGGGATGAGCTTGCCGATGATCACGTTCTCCTTCAGGCCAAGCAGCTTGTCGTTCTTGCCCTTGATCGCTGCATCCGTCAGGACCCTGGTCGTTTCCTGGAAGGACGCGGCGGAGAGGAACGAATTGGTCGCCAGCGATGCTTTCGTGATACCGAGAAGGGCTTTCTTGCCTTTGGCTGGTTCGCCTCCCGCTGCTTCCGCTTCCGCATTGGCTTCGTCAAATTCCTGCTTGCTGTAGAGTCCGCCCGGCAGCAGCATCGTGTCGCCGGCTTCCTCGATCTTGTATTTCGAAATCATCTGGCTGACGATGACCTCGATATGCTTGTCGTTGATATCTACGCCCTGCTGTTTGTAAACGCGCTGGACTTCCTTCAACAGGTACTGGTACACGCCTTCGACTCCATTGAGTCTCAATATGTCATGCGGGTTCAGCGGACCCTGGGTGATCGCTTCGCCGGCGGTGATGTGATCGCCGACCTTGACCCTGATCCTTGCCGCGTAAGGAATGGTGTAGACCCGTTCCTCTTCGCCCCTGATCTTGACATCGGTCTTGTTGTCTTTTCTCGGTTCGATAGCGGATACATCGCCATCCTGCTCGCAGATCTCCGCGAGACCCTTTGGCTTTCTGGCTTCGAAAAGTTCCTCTACCCTCGGGAGACCGTGGGTGATGTCACTTCCTGCTACACCGCCTGTATGGAACGTTCTCATCGTAAGCTGCGTTCCCGGTTCGCCGATGGACTGGGCTGCCGTGATCCCGACCGCTTCGCCGATATTCACGGGTTCGCCTGTCGCCAGGTTGCGGCCGTAACATTTGGCGCAGATGCCGTATTTGGTCTGGCAGTTCATGACCGATCTGATTTTGACAGATTCGATCTTTGCTTTGTCGATCTCGTCGGCATGGCCTTCGAGTATTTCATCGCCAGCCCTGACGATCAGCTTGCCTTTCGCATCGGAAATATCTTCCATGGCCGTCCTGCCGATGATCCTCATCCGAAGCGGCTCGATAACTTCCTTGCCGTCGGTGAAGGCTCTGACTTCGATGCCTTCCGAAGATCCGCAGTCAACTTCGCGAACGATGACATTATGGCTGACATCGACCAGACGTCTCGTCAGGTAACCGGAGTCCGCCGTTCTCAGGGCCGTGTCCGCCAGACCTTTTCTGGCGCCGTTGGTCGAGATGAAGTATTCCAGTACGGACAATCCTTCGCGGAAGTTCGAGGTGATCGGGATCTCGATCGTATGCCCCGACGCGTTGGCCATCAGTCCGCGCATGCCGCCGATCTGCTTGATCTGGTTCTTGCTTCCACGGGCACCGGAGTGCGCCATGACGAACAGGTTGTTCAGCGTCCCAAGGGAATCCATCAGCGCGTCCGCCACGTCGTCCGTCGCGTCGCTCCATGTTTCGATGACTTTCTCGTATCGTTCGTTGTCGGACATCAGGCCGCGCCTGTATGCCGTCTGGTATTTCTCTACTTTTTCATTGGCCGCCTTGAGGATCTCGCCTTTTTTCTCCGGTATTTCCATATCGGAGATGCTGATCGTGATCGCGCCGACGGTCGAGTAATGGAAGCCCATTTCCTTTATGTGGTCCAGCATGTTGGCTGTGACCGTGTTGCCGTGGATCCTGAAGCAGCGGTCGATGACTTTGCCGAGGGTCTTCTTGTCGCAGAGGAAATCGATTTCCAGCGAGTACAGATCCGTCGACCTGTCAACATAACCGAGGTCCTGCGGTATCTTTTCATTGAAGATGAAGCGGCCGACGGTGGATTCCACGATCTTGCCCTTGTCTTCGCTGTTGAGTCTTCTCTTTACCTTTACCTTCGCATGAAGCGAGACTGCTCCGGTCCTGTATGCCATCAGCATTTCGTCAAAATCGGCGAAGATCTTGCCGTCTCCCAGCTCGGTGTTGCCGTTTTCCCTGAGTCCCGGGTGGGTCAGGTAATAGCTTCCCAGAACCATGTCCTGCGTCGGGGTCGTGATCGGAGATCCGTCCTTCGGCGCCAGGATATTGTTGACCGAAAGCATCAGGAACCTGGCTTCGGCCTGGGCTTCAACGGACAGCGGCACATGGACGGCCATCTGGTCTCCGTCGAAGTCCGCATTGTAAGCGGTGCAGACCAGCGGATGCAGCTTGATCGCCTTGCCCTCGACCAGTACCGGCTCGAAAGCCTGGATGCCGAGTCTGTGCAGCGTTGGGGCACGGTTCAGCAGAACCGGATGCTCCTTGATGATCTCGTCCAGAACGTCCCAAACTTCTGTTCTGACTTTTTCGACCATCCTTTTCGCGCTTTTTATATTATGAGCGGAACCGTTTTCGACAAGCTTTTTCATGATGAAAGGTTTGAACAGTTCCAGCGCCATTTTCTTTGGAAGTCCACACTGATAAAATTTCAGTTCGGGTCCGACGACGATGACGGAACGTCCCGAATAATCGACACGTTTGCCGAGCAGGTTCTGCCTGAATCTGCCCTGTTTGCCCTTGAGCATATCGGACAGGGATTTGAGCGGCCTGCTTCCGGGACCGGTGACCGGTCTTCCGCGTCTGCCATTGTCGATCAGGGCGTCGACAGCCTCCTGGAGCATCCTTTTTTCGTTCCGGACGATGATATCCGGAGCCGCCAGGTCCAGCAGCCTCTTCAGCCTGTTGTTCCTGTTGATGACTCTTCTATAGAGGTCGTTCAGGTCGGAGGTCGCAAAACGTCCGCCGTCCAGCTGCACCATCGGTCTGAGATCCGGCGGTATCACCGGGATGACCTCAAGGATCATCCATTCGGGCTTGTTGCCTGAAATGCGGAGGGCTTCGATGACTTCCAGCCTTCTGACGATGCGAATCTTCTTCTGGCCGGCGCTTTCCTTGAGCTTTTTGCGCATATCGTCAGACAGCGCCACAAGATCGATCTGGGCAAGGAGTTCCCGGACCGCTTCAGCGCCCATAGCCGCCTTGAAGCTGTTTCCGTACTTTTCCCTTGCTTCCCTGTACTGCTGCTCTGTCAGGATCTCTTTCTGAACGAAATCCGTATTGCCCGGATCCAGAACGATGTAAGCGGCAAAGTAGAGGACCTTTTCCAGATTCCTCGGGGAGATATCCAGGATCAGGCCCATCCTGCTCGGGATGCCCTTGAAGTACCAGATATGGGAAACCGGAGCCGCAAGCTCGATGTGGCCCATCCTTTCCCTTCTGACTTTGGCCTTGGTCACTTCGACGCCGCATCGGTCGCAGATGATGCCCTTGTATCTGATTCTCTTGTATTTGCCGCAATGACATTCCCAGTCCTTGGTCGGCCCAAATATTTTTTCGCAGAACAGACCCTCTTTTTCCGGTTTTAATGTCCTATAGTTGATCGTCTCCGGTTTTTTGACTTCCCCTTTTGACCAGCTTCTGATTTTTTCAGTCGAAGCCAAGCTTATCTGCAGTGATTCAAAATTATTTAATTCGTACAAGGAGGTTCACATCCTTCCTATTCTAATTCATCGCTAACGACTAATTCCATGTCCCCTTCTTCAAGGTCATCGTCGAACAACAGCTCGTCTTCGGACAGATCGTCCTCCGCGGGTTCTTCGACATCAAGGGGTTCGAGGTTCAGAAGGTCGTCAAGTTCGCCCGCATTGGGGATCTCTTTGATACCCTCCAGATCGACCGTTTCCTTGATTTCGATCTCTTCGTTAGTTTCTGTCAGCACTTTCACATCAAGGCACAAGCTTTGCATTTCTTTGATCAGCACCTTGAAGGACTCCGGTATGCCCGGTTCCGGGATATTTTCTCCCTTTACGATCGCTTCGTAAGTCTTGACGCGGCCTACCACGTCGTCGGACTTGACGGTCAGGATCTCCTGGAGCGTATAGGCTGCGCCATAGGCTTCCAGCGCCCATACTTCCATTTCGCCGAATCGCTGTCCGCCGAACTGCGCTTTTCCGCCCAGCGGCTGCTGGGTAACAAGCGAGTACGGGCCGGTGCTTCTGGCATGTATCTTGTCATCGACCAGATGATGGAGCTTCAGCATGTACATGTAACCAACCGTTACCGGATTGTCAAAGGCTTCCCCGGTTCTTCCGTCATGCAGGATCAGCTTGCCGCTCTTCGGATAGCCGCATTCGTCAAGCAGCTTGATGATGTCGCCCTCCCGGGCTCCGTCGAATACGGGAGTCGAGATATACCAGCCCTTTGCTTTTGCAGCAAGTCCGAGATGGGCTTCAAGAACCTGTCCGACATTCATTCGGGAAGGAACGCCCAGCGGATTGAGCACGATCTGGAGCGGCGTGCCGTCTTCCATGAACGGCATATCCTCTTCCGGCAGTATCCTTGAAATGACGCCCTTGTTTCCGTGGCGTCCGGCCATCTTGTCGCCGACGCTGATTTTGCGCTTTGTCGCTATGTAGCATCGGACCAGCTTGTTGACTCCCGGCGGGAGCTCATCGCCGTTTTCACGGGAGAATATCTTCACGTCCACGACGATGCCTGTTTCGCCATGCGGCACACGCAGCGACGTATCGCGGACTTCCCGCGCCTTTTCGCCGAATATGGCCCTGAGCAGGCGTTCTTCAGCCGTCAGTTCGGTTTCGCCTTTTGGCGTGACCTTGCCGACCAGAATATCGGAAGCGTTGACTTCGGCGCCTATCCTGACAATGCCCTCTTCATCGAGATCCTTCAGTGCGTCTTCGCCGACGTTCGGAATATCTCTCGTGATCTCTTCGGGGCCCAGCTTGGTGTCCCTGGCTTCGGCCTCATATTCTTCAATATGGATGGACGTCAGCGCGTCCTCCATGATGAGTCTTTCGTTCAGCAGGATCGCATCTTCGAAGTTGTAGCCTTCCCATGTCATGAATCCGACGAGCAGGTTGCGTCCGATGGCAAGTTCGCCTTTGTCGGTCGATGGGCCGTCGGCTATGACTTCGCCGGCCTCGACATGCTCGTTCTTGAACACGATCGGTTTCTGGTTGATGCAGGTTCCCTGGTTGGAACGCTTGAACTTGAGGAGCTTGTATTCGTCGACGATGCCGCCCTGGTCCCTTCTGACCCGGATCTTGTCGGCATCGACGTATTCGATGGTGCCGCTGTGCTTTGAGAGCACGACGACGCCGGAATCCTTGGCCGCCGTATGTTCCATCCCAGTCCCGATGATCGGCGCATCCGATATCAGCAGCGGCACTGCCTGCCTCTGCATGTTCGCGCCCATCAGCGCCCTGTTGGCGTCGTCGTTCTCGAGGAATGGGATCATGGCTGTCGCCACCGATACGACCTGTTTCGGCGAGACGTCCATGTAATCTATTTCTTCTCTGAGTGCCAGGTCGATCTCGCCGCCGGCTCTTCTCGCCGCGACCCTGATATTGACGAATCTTCCGTTTTCATCAAGTGGTTCGTTGGCCTGTGCGATGACCAGCTGTTCTTCTTCGTCAGCGGAGAGGTAATGGATCTCTTCCGTCACGACGTTGGTCTTCTTGTCCACTCTGCGGTACGGGGTTTCGATGAATCCGTATTCGTTGATCTTGCCGAAAGTCGTCAGCGACCCGATCAGGCCGATGTTCGGACCTTCAGGCGTTTCGATGGGGCACATCCTGCCGTAATGAGAGTGGTGCACGTCACGAACTTCGAATCCGGCCCTTTCCCTGGACAGCCCACCGGGGCCCAGCGCCGACAGTCTTCTCTTATGAGTCAGCTCGGCCAGAGGATTCGTCTGGTCCATGAACTGGGACAGCTGGCTGCTCCCGAAGAATTCCTTGATCGCTGCGGTGACCGGCCTGATATTCATCAGCGCCTGCGGCGTCGTGACTTCGATGTCCTGGATCGTCATTCTTTCCTTTACGACTCTCTCCATACGGGCAAGTCCGATCCGGAACTGATTCTGAAGGAGCTCGCCGACAGACCGGAGCCTTCTGTTACCCAGATGGTCGATATCGTCGGTGAAACCGATGCTGTCGTTCAGATTCAGTATATAGCTGATCGACGCGATGATATCGTCGATGATGATATGCTTGGGGGAAAGCTTGTTCTTGTTTGCTGCCAGCGCTTCCCGAATCTCGCTTTCGGTCCTGTTTTCCTCCAGGATTTTTTTGAGCACGGGATAGTGGACCTTGTCGGGGATCTTAAGGTCGCTGATATTGAAATTGATAAAATTGGCGATGCTGACGAAATTATTGCCGATCACTTTGACGATCCGCTCATCCTCATCCGCATTTTTTCCGTAAACGAAGGCATGGTGAACGCCGGCGTTTTCGATCTGATACGCCATTTCCCGCTGTATCCTGCTGTCTCTGGCAACGAGGACCTCGCCGGTTTCGGGATCGATGATATCTTCCGCTGCCACGCAGTCGATTAGCCTGTTGGCAAGTCCAAGCTTCTTGTTGTATTTATATCTGCCCACTTTGGCCAGATCATATCTTTTTGCGTCAAAAAACAGGGAATCCAGGAGGGATCTCGCGCTGTCCACGGTTGGCGGCTCTCCGGGTCTCAGTTTCTTGTAGATTTCTTTCAGACCGTCTTCGTAATTGTTGGTCGGGTCTTTTTCAAGTGTCCTCTTCAGTCTCTCATCGATGGTCCCATTGTGACCGAATATCTCGATGATCTCCTGGTTCGTGCCGAACCCGAGAGCCCTCAAAAGCGTCGTGACCGGCTGTTTTCTGGTCCGGTCGACCCTGACGGATATGATTTCATTGGAGTCCGTTTCATACTCCAGCCATGCGCCACGATTCGGTATTATCTGCGTAGAAAAAAGCTTCCTGTTCGATTTGTCGACGGCCACATTGTAGTAGGGGCCTGGCGACCTGACAAGCTGTGTTACGACGACGCGCTCCGCGCCATTATATATGAAAGTTCCTTTTTCGGTCATCAGCGGGAAATCGCCCATAAAGACTTCCTGTTCCTTGACCTCTCCGGTTTCTTTGTTTACGAGCCTGACTTTTACTTTTAACGGGGCTGCAAAGGTGACATCTCTCTCTTTGCATTCTTCTTCATCATATTTGGGGGCGTCCTTAAGTGAATAGTCTATGAATTCAAGCACAAGATTTCCGGCATAATCCTTGATAGGGGAAATATCTTCAAATACCTCCCGGAGTCCTTCTTCAACGAACCAGTTGTACGAATCCTTCTGGATCTGTATCAGATTCGGCATTGTCGCTACTTCATTGATCTTGGCGTAGCTCATTCTGGTTATTTTACCTATTTTTACAGGTTGTGGCATAATCTTCACTCCTTGCATCGAAACGAAATACTTTGCGTGGCAATGTAATATAATATCACAAGTGTGTCAACCAGTCAACGAAAACATATACATTTTATGGAAACAAATTTGATCTGATGTTCTGCAGCCGGACAGGCCATCCCGATAAACGATGGTCTGGCGGCAAAACCGGTTAGAATTTAAAAGGGATGGCGGATCTACCATGGGTAAATCCAGCCATCCCCAATGCTTTAAAGCCTTTGTGCTATTTGAGTTCGACAGATGCGCCGACTTCGACGAGCTTCGCTTTGATTTCTTCGGCTTCAGCCTTGGAAGCGCCTTCTTTGACGGTTCCAGGAGCTCCGTCAACAAGATCCTTGGCTTCTTTGAGTCCGAGTCCGGTGATTTCCCTGACGACTTTGATGACCTTAATCTTTTCAGCGCCTGCGCTGGTCAGGATAACGTTGAATTCAGTCTGTTCTTCAACTTCGACTGCGGCGACTGCGCCGGCTGCCGCAACAGGAGCCGCAGCGGATACGCCGAATTCTTCTTCGCAAGCCTTGACGAGCTCGCTGACTTCCAGTACTGTCATGCCTTTTATAGCTTCAATGATTTGTTCTTTAGTCATTTTCTTTTCCTCCATTATTATTATTTCTTTGTAAGGCTGCGGCTGATGTTCCGCTGCCGTTTAACCATTTGGGTCCTGCCGGACGGATCCGCTTATGCGCAGCTCCGCCGGTCTGCCGTTATTGTTCGGCTTTCTGCTCGGCTATGGCCTGCAGCGTTCTTGCGAACTTGGATACCGGCGAAATGATGCTGCCCATGAACTTTGCGATGAGCTCTTCTCTTGAAGGCAGCTGCGACAGCGCCCTGACGCCTTCCATATCGTAAAGGTTGCCCTCGACGACTGCGGCTTTGAATTCCATTTTCTTGAAATCCTTCATGATACCGGCCAGCACTCTTGCCGGAGCGATGGCGTCGTCATATCCGAAAGCAAATGCGCTCGGGCCGCTCAGTGCGCCTTCGAGTTCAGCGAACTTCGTGTCCTTGATCGCTCTGCTGACGAGCTTGTTCTTGTAGACCGTATAGTCGACATTGGCTTCGCGAAGCTTTTTTCTCATTACATCAGCTTCTTCGACGCTGATTCCCATGTAGTCGATAACGACAGCAGACTGTGCTTTTTCAAGCTTTTCTTTTATTTCATCAATGACATCCTGTTTCTTTTTCAGATTCTCAACTGACATCTTGTTCTTGCACCTCCTTGTTTTAATCTTTTGTGGTTTCTTTGGCTTTTTGATTAAAAAAGCCTTTTCCACCGAAGACAGAAAAGGCCAATAAAATTTCTTTTATATAGTACCTCGGCAGGAAATTAAGCGTTCGCACCTGCTGTCTACGGTTAGTATTCAATTGTATCCCTTATGATCAGGCGGTCAGCTTGACCGGGTTGATCTTCACGCCGGGGCCCATCGTCGTAGCGATCGTGACGCTTTTCAGATACTGGCCTTTAGCGGCGGAGGGCTTCGCCTTGATGACGGCTTCGAGCAGCGCCTTGAAGTTTTCAGCGAGCTTTTCGGGCCCGAAGGACACTTTGCCGATGCCTGTGTGGATGATGTTGGTTTTGTCCAGTCTGTACTCGACTTTACCAGCCTTGATCTCTTCGAGAGCCTTGGTGATATCCATCGTTACAGTTCCCGACTTCGGATTCGGCATCAGGCCTTTTGGTCCGAGCAGTTTTCCGAGTCTTCCGACGACACCCATCATATCCGGTGTTGCGACGACGACGTCGAAATCAAACCAGCTTTCGCTCTGGATCTTGGTCGCCAGATCTTCGGCTCCGACATATTCGGCTCCGGCAGCTTCAGCTTCCTTGGCCTTGTCGCCCTTTGCGAATACCAGGACCCTCTTCGTCTTTCCAGTTCCATGCGGAAGAACGATTGCTCCCCTGACCTGCTGGTCCGCATGTCTTGAGTCGACGCCGAGCTTGATATGGACTTCGACGGATTCGTCAAACTTCGCTTTCGCAGTGCCCAGAGCGATGTTGAACGCTTCGTTCACGTCGTACAGCGCGTGTTTGTCGAAAGTTTTTAATGATTCTTTGTAGTTTTTACCTCTTTTAGGCATTTTTTACCTCCCTGTGGTGCAAACGGCCTTAAGCCTCCCACATCTTCAATCCTTGACTACGATACCCATGCTTCTTGCAGTGCCTTTGATCATATCGGCCGCCGCGTCGAGACTTGCCGCATTGAGATCCGGCATTTTCGTCTGGGCGATCTCCCTGACCTGATCCATCGTTACTGTGGCGACCTTTTTCTTGTTTGGTTCGCCTGAACCGCTTTTGATATTGGCGGCCTTCTTGAGAAGCACCGGTGCCGGCGGCGTTTTGGTGATGAATGTAAAGGATCTGTCCGCATAAACTGTGATGACGACCGGAATGATCATACCGGGCTGATCGGCTGTTTTAGCGTTGAACTGCTTGCAGAAATCCATGATGTTGACGCCCTTCTGACCAAGCGCCGGTCCTACTGGCGGTGCCGGAGTGGCGTTGCCTGCCGCGATCTGAAGCTTGATATAAGCTGTGACTTTTTTTGCCATTTGTTTTCACCTCCTTCGTTCTACGGTTATAATTTGTCAACCTGGCCGAATTCCAATTCGACAGGGGTTTCTCTCCCAAACATGGATATCTTGACCTTCAAGGTCTGTTTTTCCATGTTGACTTCTTCAACCGTTCCCATGAAGCTTTCGAACGGTCCGTTGATGACCTTGACGCTGTCGCCAGGCTCGACATCCAGCCTGATCGATACTTTTTCGATGCCCATTCGCCTTACTTCTTCTGGCGTAAGGGGCACCGGTTCCGATCCGTGACCGACGAATCCGGTGACGCCCTGCGTGTTTCTTACAAGGTACCAGGATTCATTGGTGATGATCATTTTTACTATTACATAGCCCGGGAACATCTTTCGCGTCTTTATCTTTTTCTGGCCGTCTTTCATCTCGATCCGGTCTTCCGTAGGCACGACGATACTGAGGATCAGGTCCTGCATGCCCCGGTTCTCCACGATCTTTTCGATATTCACCTTGACTTTGTTCTCGTGGCCTGAATAGGTATGGACAACATACCATTTAGGCGTTCTTGCAGGCTCCGACGATTCGAGGTCGATAGCGTCGTAATCTATCTCCTTTTCTTCCCGGGCTGCGGCAGGTGCCGCGACCGGTGCCTTGGCCGGCGCCGCGTCGAAAGACACAGCTTCTTCAAGAACATCGAGTTCTTCTATCTTTTTACTTTTAGCCATTTATCGAGCAGAAGCAGCAGGCTGCTCCCCCCTCCTTTGCAATTTAAAAACTGATATTAAGGATATATTTCAGCATGGCCAGAAAAATGGAATCGACGACCCATATCCCAAGGCCAAAGACGGTGCACGTAAACAGAACGACACCTGTGTAGGACGCCAGTTCTTTCCGGGTGGGCCATATGACTTTCTTGATCTCTGTTTTAACGCCTTTGAAATATTCCTTGACGCCGAGCTTCTTTTTGGGGTTGGCATTGACGACAGGCTTTTTGACTTCCGGTTTCTTATCCATAGCTCCCATATCCTTTACTTCGTCTCTTTATGAAGTGTATGCTTGTGGCAGAACTTGCAGTATTTATTGAATTCAAGACGGTCAGGATCGTTCTTCTTGTTCTTCATCGTATTGTAATTCCTCTGCTTGCATTCCTGACATGCCAGTGTCACTTTCACTCTCATTTTTTACACCTCCCGGATCGCTTTTTCAGTCTCATATATCTTTAAATGACATACTTAACACGATTATATCATGGTTATCATTATAAAGTCGCTTAATAAAATTATCATAATTGAAATTGCATGTCAAGACATTTTTGCTAATGCAAAGCAGCCCTGCCACGGCGTCAGGCGACACACTTAATATTAACGTATTAAATAGGTATAGTCTATACATATCTCTTTTTTTATGCTATTTTATTAAAGGATTATCATCATAAAAATCAGAGGTAGAAAATGAATAAAATCAGGTTGATTTCAATCGTAGCAATAACGCTGCTGCTTGCAATGCCCGCCGCGCTGGCCGGCTGCTCAGGCGGCGACGACGGCACCGCTCCTTCCCAGGCTGCGCCGGCCGCGGAATCCAAGGCGCCCGACACGTCTGAGGCGGTCCATATACAAATAGAAGTACGCGACTTGGGGATCATCGAAGCCGATCTTTATCCGAACGTCGCGCCGGACACCGTCGCCAATTTCGTCAAATTGGCAAAGGACGGCTTTTACGACGGTCTGACCTTCCATCGGGTCATCGACGGCTTTATGATCCAAGGCGGCGATCCGCTGGGCAATGGCCAAGGCGGCTCGGATACGGCGATCCGGGGCGAGTTCTCCAACAACGGCTTTGAAAACGGGCTCTCCCATGTCCGCGGCGCTCTTTCCATGGCGCGATCAAGAGACTACGACAGCGCCAGCTCGCAGTTTTTCATCGTCCAGGCTGACTCGCCCTTCCTTGACGGCGATTATGCCGCCTTCGGCATGGTCACGTCCGGAATGGACATTGTGGACGATATCGTCAAAGAAACGCCGATGGAGGACCAGAATGGGACGGTGCTGCCCGAAAACCAGCCGGTCATAGCCTCCATCAAAGTGATCGAATAAGACCGAACGTATACCTGCAGGAGATCCAGTATGTTTGAAGTTATGCATGTGACAAAGAAATACGGTAAAATGATCGCGAACGACGACCTGAACTTTTCCATCGAAAACGGCCAGATCGCCATTCTGCTGGGGCCGAACGGCGCCGGCAAGTCCACTGTGATAAAATGCATCTGCGGACTGCTGCGCTTCGAGGGGAACATCCGCATCTGCGGTTACGACAACCGGTCCATCGAGGCCAAAAGAAGGCTGGGCTACGTGCCGGAGATACCGGCTCTTTACAGCATGCTGTCCGTCGAAGAACATCTTGAATTCATCGCCAGGGCCTACTCCCTGAATGATTGGGAAAAATACGCCGAAGAACTTCTGATAAAGTTTGATCTCTGCGAGAAGCGGAAAAAACTCGGAAAGGAACTTTCAAAAGGGATGCAGCAGAAGGTCAGCATCTGCTGCGCGCTGCTGCCGAAGCCGGAAGTGGTCATCTTCGACGAACCCCTCGTCGGACTCGACCCAAGAGCGATAAAAGAACTGAAACTGCTGTTTCGCGACCTGAAGGACGGCGGCACGACTCTGCTGATCAGCACTCATATGATAGACAGCGTCGAAGATTATTGGGACGTCACCCATATCATGTCCCGGGGCAGGATCCTGGCAACGCGCTCGAGGGAAGAATTGAGCGCGACAGGCGAGAGCCTCGAAGACCTGTTTTTTTCCATCACGGATTCCCCTGCCGACACGCGGGAGGAATCGCTCCTATGAAAGGCATCCTTTATCTCTGGCTCAGGACCATTAAAAACAGGATACTTCAATTAAAAGAACATCCGGCGCAATTGGCGGCCTACGCTTTGATTGCGGCGCTGCTGGTGTTCGTCCTCGCCACGTCGATCCTGGGCAGCCGTGGCCCTGTCAGTGATTTTCACGATATCGCCGAACTCCGGGCCCTGATCACCGGCATGCTGCTGTTCGTCTTTTACTCTTCCGTGACGAGCGGACTTTCGTCTGGCAGCAGCTTCTTTGGCCTCCACGACGTCAATCTGCTTTTCACCTCTCCCATCTCCCCCAGAAAGATCCTTATATACGGTCTTGTGCGCCAGATGAGCGCTTCGCTGCTGGCCTCCGTTTTCATACTTTTCCAGGCCAACATCCTCAAGGAGCGCTATAATATCGATTTTGAAATGTTGCTGCTGCTGCTGTTCGCCTATGCCTCGTTTCTTGTGGCGGCGCAAATCATCGCAATGGTCATCTATACGTTCACCAACGGCCGCGAGTTTCGGCAGCGCGTCGTCCGCGGCGCCATGTACCTCTCATTCGCGCCGCTGGCCGCCGATTTCGTCCTGAGGGCGACAGCGGGCCTGGCGCCGGTCTCAGCAGCCGTGTCCGCCCTAAATGCGGAATGGATCCAATGGTATCCGTTTATTGGGTGGCTTCCCGGCGCCGTCTTTTCGCTGATGTCCGGTGATGCGGCGCATGCGCTGGTGTTCTTCCTTCTGCCGCTGGCAGCCATCGCCGCTCTGATTGTCATTATCATGAAAACAAATATCGACTATTACGAAGACGTCCTGCAGGCAACCGAAAGGACCTTCCAGATCATGGAAGCCGCCAGGGAAGGACGGATCGCCGACGCGAAATCCGCGGACAAGATCAGGATGAGGGACAGAAAGGGCATTGGCCGCGGCAAGGGCGGCAGCGTCATATTTTTTAAACACATGCTGGAAAACAGAAGGGGGGGCTATCTTTTCTTTGACAATATTTCATTTATCCAATTGACAGCCATGATCGTGTTCGCGCTGGTGATCAAAGCCGAAAGAGATCTCCTGCAGGTTTTCATATTTTCCGTGGTCTTCCAGTTCTTCACCCAGTCCATGTCGCGATGGATCAAGGAACTGGTGCTTCCGTACATATTCCTGATACCGGTCCGCCCTTTCGGCAAGCTCGTGTACGCCTGCATGGAATCCATCGTGAAAACCGTTACGGACGGGATCCTGATCTTCATTTGCGTCGGCTGGATCACAGGCGCCGCGCCTTATGACATCGCCGCCTGCGTCATCGCCAGGGCAGGATTCGGCATCCTTTTCACAGCCGGAAACATCCTGTCCGAAAAACTGCTTGGCTCCATGTCCAGCAAGGGATTTCTGGTGCTGCTCTATCTTCTGACGATGCTTCTGCTGGCATTGCCCGGGATCGTCCTGGCAGCCATCGTGCCGGCATTCTTCGATTCCCGTCTTGCGTTCTCATTGGCCCTGACCGCCACATTCCTCTGGAACACCGCAATAGCCGCCGTCATAACAGGCCTTTGCAGGAATATTCTCCATCAGACCGATATATCCGCTAACGTTCAGTAGTCTTCCCTGCCCGTCAATTCGCGGACCAGCGCGGCAAACTTCTCTTCAAACGCCCTGTCCTGGCTTTTGCCTCTTTTAGGCGGCCCTTTTGTCCTGCCGCCGGCGCTCCTTATCTTCTTGTTCTGATGTCTTCCCATCAGCAGTCCGTCTATATTGTCTCCTGTATAGATCATCCCGTTTTCGCTGATCGCGGCTGCGCCTTTGGCCAGAGCCATCGCGGCGACGCCGTAATCTTGAGTGACGACGACGTCTCCTTTTCCAGCCAGGTTGACCAGCTTGAAATCAGCGGCGTCCGCCCCCTTTGAAACAACGATGACCTCGCTATAACCATCGTTATATTGATGGCTCGTATCGATGACCATCGTGACCGGGATCCCGTAGTCTTTTGCGATATCAACGATCAGGCCCTTGACGGGACACGCGTCAGCGTCGACAAATATCCGCATCGGCAGCTATCGCCTCATCAGTTCGTCAAGATCGAACCATTCCTTGACTTCAACACCGGCAAATGGCTTCCGGATATGGATCGCCCTCTGCGGACATGTGTAGATGCAGCGCATGCAGAAAGTGCAATCAAATTCGAAACGGACCTTGCCGCAGTCGATGGCGATATTGCCGGTGGGGCAGCCCTCGACGCATTTTCCGCACAATGTGCAGTTCTCGTCCGCCTTCAGGTGGAATTTGCCCAGCATATGGGCGCCGAGCCATTCGGCGCGCCCAAGTCCGGCAGCGATCCTGGCGCCGGCCTTCGGCCTGTAGGTCTTCCTCCTGCCTTTGAGGATCTCCTCCGCAACGATTTTAACAGTCTCGTCCGCCGCTTTTATAATCCGGATGACTTCATCGTCGTCCGGTCGTGTGATGAAATTGGACGGCATTCTGATCAGCTCTTCATAGGAAGGCTTGTAGCCTTTTTTTCTGAGGACTTTTTTAAGAAGCGCGGAGGATCCGCTGTTTATATCGGATGAGCTTCCCGCAGTCTTGACGATGAACACCTTGCGCCCGTTGCCATCGGGAAGGAGCCTGGCGAATCGGATCACGATCTCGGGAGCATTGAATGAATGGACGGGGTACAGTATGCCTAACTGGTCAAAGGCCATCGGCCCGTCGGCGCCGCCCTGGCTGCCTTCATGCATCTCCGCCAGGACCTCCGGTATGTAATATAGTGAATTCTCCTGCCTGAACGTATCGAAAGCAGCGGAAAGATTTTTAGCGACCCTTTCTGTGAATCCAGTTCCGGTAAAATAGAACATGGCTGTTTTCATGGGAATCACCTCCGATGAATCCAGAATAACACATTGTGCCCTCATGTGCAAAAAAATACTGCCTCGGCGTGCGAGGCAGCATCTCACAATTCAGCTTCTGATGATTATGACCCTGATCCTGCCGCCGTATTTCGGCAGCTTGTCATAGTAGAAATTCAGAGTCTTCCCGGCCGCCTTCGCCGCCAGCGCGTCGTCGACGCTGCCGGTGAGATAGCCGGATCCGGATTCCTTATATACTGCCACGTCATCAGCAAAGAGATAGACCGTATCCGAATAAGCCACGGAATCCGCGCAGAGCGATGAAGCCTTGTAACTTTTGAGCCGGGCGATGTTCATCATGCCGACCGATCCGTCGTATCGCTCGAAAAACATGGCGGCTCCTTTTGAAACGCCGTAGGACATGTCTGTGGTCCTGATCGCTGTTGAGACACCGTCGATCATATATGTATAGCTGCCGGAAGACGCCAGGCCGGAATAGTCGGAATCGGCGCTGATAATGACGCCGTAATCCGGCGCGTCTCCACTGACATTGTCCATGATCAACTGCGTGATCTCGCCGTTTTCAGCCTTGTAATAGAGCACGCTGCCGGCACTCAGATAAAGGCCTGCAAGCCGCTGGGGCGACACGGTGGCCCAGCTGCCTTTATAGGTATCGAGTATGGCAACATTTTGCGCCAGCCTGCTTGCGCCGATCTGCATCAGCGAGGCGTCGACAGTGCCCTGGATATTGTTCCCGCTCTTTTCGGCGGCGACGTTAAGACTGTCGTCATCGACGCTCACCGACACGATGTCGCCGGCTTCGACCCAATCGGCAGTCACGGCATATTCTCTATCAGTGCCATCGGGCATGACGCCGACTATATAGTTCGAGGTATAATCCTTGCCGTCCGCATTCTGATAAACCTTCGATCCTGTTTCTGTGACGTACAGCACGGTCCTTGCGCTGACTTCCGCCACCGATACGGCGTCGGCGATCTTTCCATCCTTATCCAGCAGCAAAGTGATCGAATTGCCCGGTTTCAGGCTTCCTGCCGAGGAGAGCGCCGAGAACGCGGCTGTGGATCCAATCTCATAGGTTTCGCCTGAAAGGACGATGCCTGTCGGAGCGTCCTGATTTGGCTCTGCCTTTTCATAGATCCCGGAGACCCGGTCGCTGTAGACCCAGGCCGTATCTGACGATATGGAATAATAGGCGACATCATATTTATCGACCTCATCCAGAGAAGACAGTACGCCGTCTTTATATATCCTGACAGCCGCTGTCAGGCCGAGAGCCGTATGCCATGCCGCGGATCTTATGGTGACAGGTCCCTTCATGTTCGACGCGAGAGCCGACGCATAGTCTATTTCGCCGTTGTCATTGACTTCATAGCCGATCGATTCCGCGTAGGAGGCGCTGCCGTCTTCAAGATCGCAGTTCAGCAGATTGTAGACAAGCTCGATGCCCTCCTCCCGCGACAGCGAGCTGCCGGCGCTCCCTGAAACGCCCGCCGTCAGGCCTATCGAAACCGCCATGCCTATTTGCGGGTATGGATATGAGCCGCCCGTGAAGTCCTCCCTGGTATAGCCCAGAAGCTTAAGCGCGCCATAGATCGCCTGCTCATAGGTGACGGGGCTATCCGGTCTGAAGCTGCCGTCGCTGTATCCGGACAATATTCCATTTGCGGTTGCTATTTTTATATATGAAGCCGCCCAGTGCGTATATGGCACATCCTTGAAAACCGACGAGCCTGTGCCCTGCGAGGCAAGCTCCCTGTACGGCGACGCCATCACGAGCATTTTTGCAAGCTCTGCCCTTGTAAGCGGAGCGGACAGATTCGAACCGGCGGCGCTGTCGGCGCTGATGACGCCCATGACCGACAGCAGCGCTGCGGCGTCGCCGGAATCCGCATAGGCTGATCCTCCCGGCAAAGCGGGGATGCAGCTGAAAAGCACCAGGGCCGTCAGGATCACCGCGATTTTCTTTCTCATATCTCATTCCTCCATTCGTAGCTCACCCGATTTGTGAAACAAATCGCTAGTGAACTCATGCAAGGAAATCGCAAATCCATGATTTGTAGATTTCCGCTACTGATAATCTGTTCTGGCGGCCTTATTCATATTTGAGCGCGTCGATGGGATTCATCCTGGCCGCTTTGCTGGCGGGCCAATAACCGAAGATAATGCCGATGGCGACGGACACCGAAAAGGCGATCATCACCGCGCTCAAAGACGGCGCGACCGTAAGGCCGATCAGTTTGCCGGCGATCAGGGCCACCGCCAGCCCAAGGACGATGCCGATAACGCCGCCGACAGAGCTCGTCGTCGCCGCTTCGATGACAAATTGCCTCATGATATCCTTTCGCCTGGCACCGAGGGATTTTCTGATACCGATCTCCCTTGTCCGCTCGATGACAGACACCAGCATGATATTCATGATGCCGATGCCGCCGACGACAAGGGATATGGCGGCTATACCCACGAGCACCAGCGACATGGTCCCGGTCACCTCATCGATCTGCTCAAGCATCTGCGTCTGGCTGAAGACACGATAGGCATCCTCCGATCCGTAGACATCCTGGAGCAATGACTCGATGGCTGCCATCGCAACGTCCACCGTCTCCTTTGATGCCGCGCTGAAATAGTAGGTGCTGATCGCGGCGCTGCCGGACAGGCGGATCGCCACTGTATAGGGAATATAGATCCTGTCGTCGTCCGAGCTTTCCGTTGAATCCGCCACCTCATCGGCAACGCCGACCACCGTGAAGTTCGTGCCGTTTATCTTGATCGTCTGTCCGACGGGATTTGTGCCCGCGAAAAGCTCACTGGCCACATAGGTCCCGATGACGCAGGTCTTGTTCAGCCTGGCTGTATCGATATACTGGATGAATCTCCCCTTCGTCAGGGTGATGTTTTTGATATCGTCATAATACTCGTTGGCGCCCGCGACGCTGGTCGTGTCAAGGGAGATATCCTCGCTCTTCACCGTTGCACCGTTGATGCTGACCACCGGCGAGTAGGACGCGATGGAATCGGCATTTTCTTCCATCATCGCTTCGATTTGGTCGATAGACACCGAACGGCTGGTGCCTCTTCCCATCACCATGGCGCTGATGAGGTTCGTTCCCATTTTTTCAAATTTTGCCTCGATATCCTTGGCCATGCCGTCTATGAGACTGACCAGCACAATGACCGACGCCACGCCGATGATGATCCCGAGCATGGTCAGGAAGGATCTCAGCTTGCTTCCCCTGATGCTCTTGATCGCCAGCAGAAACGACTGCTTGAAATTCATCCCGCCACCCCCTCGTCTTCCGCCGCCGATGTCGTTTCTTCATCGAGCGAGGTCGACATCAGCGATTCCTGCTCCTCTTTCGACATTCTGGGATGCTTTTTTCTGCCGCTGTCGTCGATGATCCTGCCGTCGGATATCCGGATGATCCGTTTCGCCTTGCCGGCGACGCCGCTGTCGTGAGTGATCAGGATGATCGTGTTTCCTTCTTCATTGAGTTTTTTCATCAGCTCCAGGATCTCTTCGCCGGTCCTCGAATCCAGCGCTCCGGTCGGCTCATCAGCCAGAATGATCGGCGGATGGCCGGCCAGTGCCCGCGCGATCGATACGCGCTGCTGCTGTCCTCCGGATAACTGGTTTGGAAAGTTGTATCGCTTATTGGCGATCCCGACCCGCTCGAGCATTTCCATTGCGATCTCGATCCGCTTTTTTTCATGCACACCGGCATATATCAGCGGCAATTCGACATTCTCAAGCACATTGAGCTTCGCTATCAGATTGTATTGCTGAAAAATGAATCCGATGCTCCTGTTCCTGATCTCCGCCAGCTCGTCATCCTTCAGCGCGCTGACATCCTGCCCGGCCAGATAATATTGTCCGCTGGTGGGTATGTCCAGACAGCCCATTATATTCATGCAGGTCGATTTCCCGGATCCAGACTGTCCGATAATGGCGACCATCTCTTTTTTTCCAATGGACATTGAAATGCCGTCTATAGCCCGAACCTGCGCATCCCCCATATCATATATTTTATATATGTCCCTGAACTCAATTAATGTATTGCTCATCGTTCATGCTCCCTCCGGCGGATCAATCGCTCTGCTGCCCGGCGCCGCCGCCTTGAGGCGGCGCGCCTGCAGGCATGCCTCCGCCCATGCCGGGCATGCCCTGCTGCATCGTTTCAGTTGTTTCCTCCGCCGCCTCGACGGGAACCAGGACCACATCGCCTTCACTAAGGCCGTCTGTGATCTCGATGTAGCTGTCGTCGCTGATGCCAAGCTCCACGCGCACGGCCGAATATCCGGAGGGCAAATCAGGATCCGGCGCCTGCAGGCCGGCGCTTTGTCCGTTTGCCTGTTCCTGCTGCAAAGCCGATCCCGATCCTGTTTCACTGCTTTTTTCCGACTCCGCGCCGCCGCCCTTAACATAGACAATGTTTCCCCTGTTGACGGCGGTGACCGGTATGCTGAGAATATCCGAAGCGGATTCCACGACGATTTCCGCATTGACGTTCATGCCGGGCAGAAGTCCTTCGGGATCGTCGATGACGATCCTGACGGGGTAGGAGGTCACGCCGTCGGCGGTCTCACCATTGATGCCGACATTGTCCACATAGCCCGTGAATGCGCTGTCCGGCAGGGCATCCGCCGTAATGTTCACCTTTTGTCCTTCCTCCATCTTGGCTATGTCCAGCTCGTCGACGTTGATCTCAAAGACCATGGTGGACATGTCGGCAATGACTGCAAGTATTGATGAGGTCGAATCCGATGTGTCGATGATATCGCCGGCTTTGACCGACTTCTCAATGATCGTCCCGGAAATCGGCGCCGTTATGTTGTAGTTGTCGAGCTGCTTTTTCGTATTGGCGTACGAAAGCTGCGCGTCCCGGAGGGAAAGCGCTCCGGATTTATAGGCGTCCGTCGCCTCCTCACTGCTCATCACTGCCAGTACCGTTCCCTTTTTCACATATTCGCCCGCGGTGCAGTATACTTTTTCCACTGTGCCGGATGAGTCGGCGGTTATTATTTTTTCGCTGGCATATTCCAGTTCGCCGCCCTCGTAACTTGATATCCCTCCAGCGGAGACCGTGGCGTAAACGCCGCCGTTCAAAGCTCCAGGATTGACGATCTCGACTTCGACGTCGGTTACAGTCTGGGAGCCGGCGAGTACACGCTTCGAATCATAGATTCTGGTGATTTTGCCCGTCAACGTCTCAAAGGTCGATTCGATAACGACATCGACGGTTTGTCCCAGCCGCAGCCTTCCCGCATCGCTCTCCGCGAACGGCACTTTCAGCGTGAAACTGCTGTCATCGTAAACCTTGGCGATCTGGGCGCCTTTCGAGACGCTGTCGTTCCTGGCGACATAAACTTCCCCGACCTTGCCGGCGATCGAGGACTTGACATTCAGGTTGCCCGCCGCATCGGCGCTGTCCTGATAGCTCATCGTCGCTTTCTCCAGCGAGATCATGGACTGTTCGAGAGTGTTTTCCATGTCTTCGGAATCGATGACATAAAGAAGCTGGTCTTTCTCAACCGTATCGCCTTCTTCGAAATCCGCCTGCAGCACGTCGCCCTGCACGAGCGCGACAATATTGTACATCGCCGCGGGCTCCACCGTGCCGGATCCGCTGATGACGACTTCGATATCGCCCTTTGCGACCTCGAATTCCGAATAAGCTTCGGCTGTTTCGCTCCCAAGCAGGACTTTTGCCGCGTACGCCGATCCCGCGATCATCAGCGCCAGCGCCAGGGCCAGCGCCGCCTTTCCCCTTCCGGTCTTAATGAATTTGCTCTTTCCAACGAGCGGTATCTGCTCTATTTTGATGTTCCTGATCTTCCCGATTATGCCGTTCAGCCTGATCCGATCTTTTAGACTGCTGCTCCCCACTGCCGATTCCTCCAATTCGATGATCTGTGTCACTATAATCTGCCATGTTTATTCTAATAGCGGTTTGTCAACTCTATATGTGCGGATTGTGAAAGTTCTGTGAACAGCCTGCCATTGACCGCAGGCAGTCGCCAGTCCCGGAAAAAAGACGGCAAAAAGACGACAAGAGACGGAAATGACGGCAAAAAGCCGCCTTCGCAAAGCGGCTGCGCGGCTCCCCTCATTTGAAGGCGGGCTTGGCAATGCTTCCGACTGACGGCTCCGTGCCTGTTCATTGTAGGATTTCTGAACGCTTAACTTATGGTTTAAGCCTGATTCACAGCATTTCCCGGATCCTGTCCGCTTGGAACGACTGCAGGCTGAAGTCCCGGAAGGTCTTCCGCCCGGTCCGGTCCAGCGGATCCGTATGCGCCGCATATCCCATGGCGTCGGCCAACTCGCCTTTCAGCGCCTCATCGGCAGTATCCCTGTAAAGCTCGTACATCGGGGGGACCGCCGCGTCAGACAGATAGGACAGTGCTGTTACATCCAGGTTTTCAAGAGACCCGGCCTTGTATCGGTCGATATTGTATTTCGCGATTTGCCCGTCAACATTTCCATAGCACAGGATCATAAAAAAAACGACAAAGCCGATCACCCCGATGCGGGCAGCGTTGAATGCCATGAATTGTCTGGCTGCGATTACGGCGAATGCGAAAAACAGCAGCAGCATGAACCATGTCGTGTAGACGCGCAGCTGCGTCAGCCCGTAACTGCTGATATACATGATCATTTTGCTGATGGCCGTCGCGATCAGAAGGAGCGTAGCTGCGCAAAGAACGGCGGTCTCCGCCCGGAGGATCCTTTCCTTTTCGCGCTTCGACAATATATGTGCCGCCGTGATCACGGCAAGATCGATCGCCGCGACTGCGCAGAGCTCAAAAAACCCCCTGCGGGCGTATTCGGAATAAGTCATCAGTTCCGGCAGCCGTTGGCTGAAAGCGGAAAACAGATACGCGCTTTGGGAAAGAAAGAAGACGGCATAAAGCAGATTCAGCGCCGTCAGGCCCGCATACACAGCCGTTTCGGGAATCAGCCTGCAGGCGGCGGAGTACCGGTCGACTGTTTCGATGGTCACCGCATTCGTATTGCGGTCATATCTGTCGCCGTAAACAAGGCCGTAAAGATAGCAGGCGACGGGGATCCCCATCAGAAACTGAAGGATATACTTGATCATATCCTCGGATATGGCTGACCGGATGCTTTTCACCACCAGATCGAAGGCGGCGTCCGCGCTTGCGAGCAGACTCGCAACAAGCACCAGCACCGGCAGGATCATCAGGATCCCCAGGGCTCCTGTCAGAACGCCCTTTCCCCGCTGGTCCCGGCTCAGCAATTGGCTGATCCCGCCGAAGCAGCAGGCGAAATTGCGGAAAGGAACGACCAGGAGCTGATTGAACAGATCGCCGACAATATAGACCGATAATCTGGCGTCGAGATTCCTTCCTGTCGACATGCTGATCCAATAAACGGCAACGACAGATAGGAATATGAAATTCAAGGCCTTGACCAGCATGCTGTCGAAAATCGCAAAGGCTGAAGCCGACAGGGCTGCCAGCATGAGACAGGCTATGCTTTTCCATGTCTGCCTGTATCCCGCGCGCTTTAAATAGATGGCGCAGATGGTTATGAACACCGCCGCGAAGACGGTGACGCCGGCGCCAAGAGTGGCAACATTGATCAGATTCCAGTAAAGAAATCCGCAGCCGAGCATCGCCAGGGCAAAGACGATATCCTCCATTGAATAATCGGCCTTCGGCACGGTTATGCTAGTCATTTTCCGATCCTCCCTTCCGATACTCCAGTATATCCCCCGGCTGGCAGTCCAGGACTCTGCAGATTTCCTCCAATGTGGAAAACCTGATGGCTTTTGCCTTGTTATTCTTCAGAATCGATAGATTGGCAGGAGTGATCCCGATCTTTTCGGACAGTTCCCCGGCTGAAATTTTCCTTTTTGCCATGATCACGTCGAGATTTACGACTATCGTCATTTCAGAATCCCTCCTTTCTAGATGGTATAATCGTTTTCTTTTTTTATGATGATCGCCTGCTCGATGACATTTTTAACCACCCGGAGGATCAGCCCCAGAAAAGCGGCGGCTATGGCCACCATCAGAAACAGGATGTAGTACGCTCCCGACACGAGCAGGATCGCAGAGACGGCAAAGCTGCACCACGATATGGTCCTTAAAAGCGCGACATTCTTATCGATGAACACGTCTCCCCTGTTGATATTCGACAGCAGTCTGTCAAGACAGAAAAGGGATGCCAGTCCGGGCAAAGCGCAGGCGTACAGCGTGAAGGAAAGGGGGCCTGCGAGGCCAGGATCCTTCCCCGAATAATCCATATAACTTCCAACGAGGAATGGTATGGCTGCTGCAAACACAACGACCAGAACGATCGCCACTTTTGTGCAAATAGAAGATAATCGAACGGATTTTGCTGGAGTCCACATGGCTTCATTTCCTTTCATTTGTTGTATTTATGTAAATTATATAATATAGATATCGATTGTCAACATCAAATTATCGATTATCGATATATTTTTATTGATTACTGATGCAGACAGGTAGTGAGCGACACTCCGGATCGGCTTTACCATCCTGCGGATTTGTATTAAAATGAATCCATATCGTTCATTCGAAGATGATCTTCGTCTAAAATACATTGGAAATAAGGGGGACTATAAAATGCTCAACAAATCCGAAACAGCGCTCCTGATCGTGGATATGCAGTACGGAGGCGGCGCGCCGGACGGCTCGCTGGTCAGGATGCTGAATGTCGACGTCACGAAGCAGGAAGACATCGTAACGCCGATCATCAAGCTCAAAGACTATTTCAACGAAAACGGCATGCTGGTGGTCAATATCAAGACCGAATACGAAGAGGATTTCAGCGATTGGGAGATGCTCGCCGAGCGGTTCGAAGTCCGGAAGTTCAGCCATTTCGTGAAAGGCACGGCGGATGCCGAAATCATTCCGCCCCTGGCGCCGAGAGCCGGCGAGGAGCTGATCGTCAAGAACAGATGGAGTGCTTTCTTCAATACAACCCTCGATGAGCTCCTTAAAAAAAATAAGATCAGGAATCTGGTCGTGACAGGAGCGGCAACCGACGTCTGCGTGCTTGAAACCTGCAGCGCCGCTTTTTCATTGAATTACAACTGTATCGTGCCGATCGAGACGACCGCTTCCTTCAATGCGGACAGAAAAAAAATCGGCCTGGAGATCCTCTCCTTCGGCCGAAGCCAGGTCGTCCACGCCGACGACGTCTATAAAATGTTTGAATAACGCAGACTCTAAAGATATAAGTTCCGGACGCCAGCCATGGCGGCCATGCTTCTTCCAGACCTGCGCCGGCAAATAAAATGAAGCTCCCTGCAATCAGGGAGCTTCATGTCGCAATCGATCTGGTGGGGACAACGGGGCTCGAACCTGTGACCTCATGCTTGTGACGCATGCGCTCTAGCCTGCTGAGCTATGCCCCCATAACTGCAACTGCGCTAAAACCATTTTACTGCATCGCGGCATGGATTGCCACAATTTTTTTCTCGTCTTTTTATTTTATGCATGATCATCGCTTTCAGTGATGTAGGATCAGCGCTACGGCTCTTCGTCCACTCCGGCTGGTTTCATTTTCCGTCAAACATCACCGGAAGCCGGCGGATCTGCGGGTCCGTTATTTTTTCCATCACCTGTCTCGCATGGCTGTTGAGAAACGCATCAGACCCGGAGATGATCCCCTGCCCGATCAGTTCATCCCGAATCTTTATGCAGATTTCCTCGATCAGCCTGACTTTGGCTTCGGCTTCATCCCCGTTGTCAGGCAGCGCCGTCAGCCGCTCCAGCATGGTTTTGACGTTTCCCAGGCGCGGCAGGCCGTCCATCCCGCGGAAAGCCCATTTGTAAAAAGGCATGTATCGCCTGTTCAGCAAATAGATTATCGATATGGCATTTCTGACAAACTCGGCGCAGGAAAGATAGGCGGCGGCGTATTCCCGCCGCTTTATGCACCTAAGATAATTGTACTGGCCGGACTGGGACATCATGGCCATGCGAGCGGCAATTTTCTTGAGCCGTATGTCTTCAGGGTAGAAATCCAGCAATCCTTTGCGAATGGCCGAAAACTCGCCGCAGGCATCTTCGAACACCTTGCCGTTGGTCACTGTCGCAAGATTCGTTTCCGGCGCGAGCAGCCATGCTACATTTGTCTCAGGGATCCCCGGACACCCGGTATATTTCCTGTAAAAATCACCGATGCTGAAAACGCCGACCCTGCCTTCGCCCTCCAAGGTCGTTTCGCGCCGCTTGCCTTCAAATTCCTTGGGCAAGCCATCATACGCCCTCTGCAGAGCCGCGCCGATCCTGTCGTGGATCCCGGCTGGCAGCCATATGCAGAATCCAGGACCGAAATCATGGCTTTCCGAAAACCTGTCGTCGAATCCGAAACATTCCGAACCTTCTCCAACCAGCCCGATGGCCATGTGTTTTCGGAAATCGGCAAAGTCCCTGTCGATCATCGTGCGGCCGACGGCTTCATAATATGCCTCGGACAGTTCAAGACCGGCCCTTCTTTTGCCTCCCGCAGCCTGCCCCCTGGCTTTGGCCAGGTTTTGCGCCACCTGGGCATAAGATCTGTTTTCACCGTAATTGCCCTTGATCAACTCCAGCGCTTCTTCAAAATGTCTGATCGCTTCATCGTTTCTGCCCCGGGTGCAAAGCACTTCTCCCAGCGCGTTCAGCGTCGCTGCATAGTGGGGATTCGGTTTGCCGGGCTGGCTGAGGAAGATTTTCCTGGCAGCCTCCAGATTTTCCATCGCCTGATCATGCTTCCGTCCTTTTATCTGCCTGGCGGCAAGAGATGTATACGTCGTGGCCAGCTCGATATCATGTCCCGGCAGCGCCCGGATGACGCCAAGCGCCTTCCTGGCGTAGCCTTCGGCTTCGCCTTGGTTTCCCATCAGATCGTGGACATGACTCACATTGTTGAAAAGAGCGGCCATCCTGTAGTCCGTGCCGAGACCGGCGCGCTCAAACAGCGCCGCCACCTGTCCGTACAGCTCCAGGGCTTCCGCCGTTTCACCGGCTTCGGCGCAGACGCTGGCCAGATTAAGCAGCGTCGTCCCATGCTGCTCCGTGCCTTCAAGACCGAGGATCTTAATGGCTTCAATGGCTGCGGCGCAGGCTCTTCTGGCCTCGGCTAACCTTCCGGTGACACGGTAAATGCCGCCCAGTTCGCTGGTGATCGCCAGTATAGCCGGCAGGTCGCTGTCTTTCTCCGCCTGCGTCAGCGCGTCGGCGGCGAATTTTTCCGCTTCCTTTATATTGCCGTTCTTGAATATCTCATCCAGTCTGCTGTAAAAAACACTCTGCTCCATCAGTCCACCCCGCTATAACTTTCGCTCCGCATCCTCTAAAGATGCGTATCCGTACATCCTGGCCATTTTTTCTTTAACCAGCATGGCAAAATTGGCGTTTTCCGACTGCAGCGTCCTGATATGGTCTATAAAATATCTCAAGGTGATTTTTGAATATGTCCTGAGCTCGCCTCTCGCATAGGTCTCCGTCGACGTCGATGCGCTGCTGTCTTCAGCCGCTTCGACAGGCCTTCCCTTTGCGCTGAACTTTGGATATTTTGACGCAAATTCCCGGTCGCAGTCGACCATGTATTTTGCGATCTCATCGATCAATGCCGCTTTTTCACCGTCCATTTCCGGCAGATGCGGCGCAAGCTTGCCGGCGTAATATTCCGGATCCGTATAGGCCATCATATACGCATATTTCTCCATGACCAGATTGCGATCCTCCGCCGCCGCTTCCGCAAGGTCCTTCTGATAACTCAGCAGCATCGGATTCGACCAGGCATCGTAATAGGCATAGCGCATGATATGGAATGTCGGCCACTGCTCCTGACAGCCGGCCCTTCCGCCAATATTGTCCACTCGCCTGAACATTTCCCACTCGACTCTCAATATCTGCTCGATGGTCAGGTTGCGCTTTTCCGGTTTCATCGTGTCGTACATGATCGTGGCCTCCACCCCTGGTTTAATAAGCGTATGATACCACAAAAGAAGCCGCGCGCTTCAGTTTTTAGCGATCATCGAACTATTTTCTTATGTTATCTTGAAATATTCACATTTCTCCGCGAAATGCCCTTTCGATCCCGGCCAGATCGAACTTTTTCATCTTCAGGAATGCTTTTGTGACTCTGCTAATTTGCTCTGCGGTGCCGTTCATCATGATATCGTCCATAATAGCCGGCGTGATCTGCCATGAGACCCCGAATCGATCCTTGAGCCAGCCGCACTGCTCCGCTTCCGGGACAAATGTAAGCGCCTCCCACAGACGATCGATCTCCTGCTGTGTATCGCATGGCACGACCAATGAAAATGCCTCATTGAACGTAAACTCCCCGCCGAATCCATGATCCATCGCCACGATATCCGTTCCCCGGATCTTTGCTTCCGCATAATTGATACTGGCTCGCTCATCGGCCGCTTCACCCTCGGCATAGTAGTTGACAAAACCTTTCAAGGAATCATCCATGATCCCAACATAAAAATCGATGGCTTCCTCCGCCTTGCCGCACACCTCTCCCGCGAACAGCATCGACGGCCTGATCATATGGCTGCCAACCATATTCTCCGCATACATCAGCTGCCAACTGAGACCGTATCGGTCCTGCACCCAGGCATACCGTTTGCTGAAAGGATATTCATCCAGCGGCATCAGATCCATCCCGCCTTGCGACAGCGCCGCATAAAGCCTGTCGACCTCTTCCATTGCCGCACAGGAAACCATCAGCGAAATGGACGGATTGAACTTGAAAAAAGGTCCGGCGCTGATCGCCATCATCCTGAGCCCCGCCAGCCTGAACGCCACGCTTTCGGCATCGCCTGAGGGTGTGTCCGGAATGGTCGCCGTCCCGGTTATTTCCGAATCCTCAAAAAGGCTGACGTACCATTTGGCCGCCTCAAGCGCTTCCTTGTCATACCATAAATGTGGAATTATCCTCTGCATGATCACATTCCCCCAATCGACAACTACGGCATTGCCGTTCATCTGCGCCATGTTCTATGCGCTCTGCTTAGTGGATTAATTGTATCACCAAATCACCGGTTTGCATACGCGTTGCAAGCAAGCGGCTACCTGTGGACCCTATCACTTTTTCCGAGTAAAAATAAATGAGGATCTGCAAAGTCCTGGCGGCAAGCATGGGCAGGAAAGGAAATCGCTTCGGCAATTCATGCTGCGAGGGCTTCTCTGCGATCCCTAAGAAAGAATGGATATACTTCAAAAGATATGTTAACCTTAGAAGTGTTGAAGTGATCCTGACGGCATAAAAAACCGCGCAGTCGGAAATCTCATCGCCAACTTTCGCAAACATGGGGGAAACAGAAAATGAAATGCATAATCAGTCCATATACGTCCTGCTATCATAATATAGCGAGTGAAGAATATTATATGACGGAGTTTGATGACGATATCTTCTACCTTTACATCAACGCTCCTTCGATCATCATCGGACGTCATCAGAATGCTTATGCCGAAATAAACCAACAGTATGTGCATGAGAAAGGCATAGACGTTGTGCGAAGGCTGTCCGGCGGCGGCGCTGTCTATCACGACCACGGCAACCTGAATTACGGCTTTATAACAAGAAGCCGGGGGCAAGATATCAGCGAGATCTTCCGGACTTTTACCGCCCCGATCGTGGACGCCCTGCAGGAAATGGGTGCAGACGCGCGCTTTTCAGGACGAAACGATCTTGTGATCGACGAAAAAAAAATATCCGGCGTCGCACAGTTCCATCGTGGTGACAAGGTGCTCCTCCATGGGACGCTGCTTTACTCCGCCGACATGACAAATGTCAGCAAGTCATTGAATGCAGATCCCAGAAAATTCCAGGACAAGAGCGTGAAATCCATCCGCAGCCGCGTAACCAACATCAGCCCCTATCTGAACGAACCTCTTTCAATCGATGAATTCGCATCCGCGCTCTCAAGGAAAGTCATCTCCAGATTCCCGGAAGCTGCCATCTACTCGCTGAATGACCATGACATGAGAGAGATAGAGAAACTGGCGGACTGCAAATATTCCACATGGGAATGGACCTACGGAAATTCCCCGGATTTCGCATTATGGCAGGAACTGCGTTTTGAAAACGGTATCATTGACATTGGCCTTGACGTTTCTTCGGGCATTATCGAAAAAATAAGGATTTTCGGTGATTTTTTCGGAACCGGCGATATTGACGAAATGACCGGCTTTTTAACCGGGCTTCCGTTTAAGAGGAACGCCGTCAAAGAGGCGTTGAGCCGTATCAGCCTATCAGATTATATCTATAATTTAAGTGAGGAGCTCTTTATTCAGTGCCTATTCTCAAACTCCGCCGAATAAGGATCAAGATACTGCAACGGCTGACGTTGCTGCTTCTCTTCTTGCAGTCTGCAAATAAGTAAAAGACATCAATAAAGGGCAGTTCGGTTATTCGGACTGCCTTTTAAACGGCAAAATCATTCTGGCCCTCAAGCCGCGAAAACACAGCTGAGCGCGGCTTCGCCTATTGAAAAGCGCAAGCAAAATCCGTCTCTACTCTGCTATTGTTATTGATGCACAGCCCTGACGCAGGGTCTCGAAAACGCAGCTGAGCCCGGCTTCGCCTCACAAGGTATCGCTCAGATGGTTTTCTCGCCACTGCGTCAGGGCCGTGGCATTAATAAATATGCTGTCAGTGGATCCAATAGCATATTGACTAAATAGACGAATATGACAACTTCAGAGTTATGATCCCAAGAGTCGCCGATCATGGCCCATGATGGGCAGTGAAAATCTGCAAATCATAGATTTGTGATTTTCTTGCATAAGTTCGCCAACAAATCACTTCGCGATTTGGGCGAGCTAATAGCAGTAGATATCTACAAATTGAAATTTGTGATATCCTTGCATAAGTTCGCCAACAAATCACTTCGCGATTTGGGCGAGCTAATATGAGCAATACCTCTTAAGGCGAAGCCGCGCTCAGCTGGTTTTGGGGCCATGGGTGCAGGGATCATGCTTTGGATAATCAAAGGCAGTCCGGATAACCGAACTGCCCTTCAATACCATTTCATTTTTACCGTTGCGACGGAAAAATTCCATAAGACGCGAAACAAAACCCGCATCGGAGCGGAGCGTACTTCCCGTACGTGAGCACCGAATGCGGGTTTTAGTGACAAAGTATTATGGGATTTTAACTAGCAACTATGCGAGGATCGATGCGACGACGCCGGATCCCACAGTCCTTCCGCCTTCACGAATAGCGAAGCGCAGTCCCTGTTCGATAGCGATCGGCGTGATCAGCTCGATGTTCATCTGGATGTTGTCCCCAGGCATGCACATCTCGACGCCTTCCGGAAGCGCGATGCTGCCCGTTACGTCTGTTGTCCTGAAATAGAACTGCGGTCTGTATCCGTTGAAGAACGGCGTATGTCTTCCGCCTTCTTCCTTCTTCAGTACGTATACTTCCGAGCTGAACTTCGTGTGCGGCTTGATCGATCCGATCTTCGCGAGGACCTGGCCTCTTTCGATCTCGTTTCTCTGCACGCCTCTCAGCAGCGCTCCGATGTTGTCGCCGGCCTGTGCCTGGTCAAGAAGCTTCCTGAACATTTCAACGCCTGTGACGACGACTTTCCTCGGTGCTTCCATCAGTCCGACGATTTCTACTTCGTCGCCGACCTTCAGCAGTCCTCTTTCCACTCTTCCTGTTGCAACTGTTCCACGACCTGTGATCGAGAAGACGTCTTCAACAGGCATCAGGAACGGCTTGTCGACTGCTCTTTCCGGTTCCGGAATGAAGGTGTCGATGGCTTCGAACAGTTCCACGATCTTGTCTCCCCATGGTCCCATCGGGTTGTTCAGCGCTTCAAGTGCCGAGCCTCTGATGACCGGAGTGTCGTCTCCAGGGAATTCGTATACGTCGAGCAGTTCTCTGACTTCCATTTCAACAAGGTCCAGAAGCTCTTCGTCGTCAACCATGTCGCATTTGTTCAGGAATACGACGATGTACGGTACGCCTACCTGTCTGGAAAGCAGGATGTGCTCCCTCGTCTGCGGCATCGGTCCGTCCGTTGCGGCGACGACCAGGATCGCTCCGTCCATCTGCGCTGCGCCAGTGATCATGTTCTTGACATAGTCCGCGTGGCCCGGGCAGTCTACGTGCGCGTAGTGCCTGTTCGGCGTTTCGTATTCAACGTGCGCCGTAGCGATCGTGATACCTCTTTCTCTTTCTTCAGGCGCCTTGTCGATCTGGTCGAAGGATACTTCCGCGCCAAGTCCGTATCTCATATGTAATGTCTTCGTAATGGCTGCTGTAAGAGTCGTCTTGCCGTGGTCGACGTGTCCGATGGTCCCGATGTTGACGTGCGGCTTGTTTCTTTCGAATTTAGCTTTTCCCATTTTAATCTTCCTTTCTTTTAAATCCTGCCTGTGACACGATTCACCTGCGTGGCGGACTTGAATAAAAAAAAATTGGAGCTGATGAGCAGGTTCGAACTGCCTACCTCTTCCTTACCAAGGAAGTGCTCTACCTACTGAGCTACATCAGCACTACATCGCTTCATATTCTACTATGTTTCAAGGGTCAATGTCAATATCTTAATATCATTCCAGCGCTATTAAAAATCGATACCCGCCCACCCTATTTCGACAGGTACATTTCAAGCTTCTTCTTGATTCGCTGGATGGCATTGTCGATGGATTTCGGCGTTTTTCCCGTCTCTTCGGCGATCTGGATGTAATTCTTGCCCTGGAGATACTCGGTCCAGACCTTCCATTCGAGGACGCTGAAAATATCGGAGCCGTTCGATTCGATATAGGCGATCTCCTCCTTCAGCAGCAGCATCGACTCGGGGTCTGTATCGCTGCTCGAGGCCAGTGTCTCGGCGATGGTCTTTTGGGGATCCTCTTCCGACACGGATTTGCTGAGGGAAATATAGGTGTTCAGTGGGCCATGCTTGAGCCGGGTCGACCGTTTGACCGCCGTGATGATCTGCCTTGTGATGCAGATCTCGGCGAAAGTCCTGAATGCCGTCTCATGGCGCTGGTCATAATCGCGGATCGCCTTGAAAATGCCGATCATGCCCTCCTGGATGATGTCGTCCCGATCGGCGCCCGCAATGAAATAAAGATGCGCGCGATTTTTTACGAGCTCCTTGTATTTCCAGATCAGGAATTCCTCGGCATAAGCGTCTCCCGTCTGGGCCATTCGGACCAGTTCTTCTTCCGTGAACTGTTTATCCATTTTGTCGATGCTGACGATATTATCTGTCATGCTCTACCTTTCGGCCTGTTTCGCAACGGCTCTCCTCTGTCTGAAAACCTCATACATCAGTACGGCGGCGGCGTTGGACGCATTCAGCGACGCGATTTCCCCCATCATCGGGATCGATACCGCATAATCGCATTTCTCGCCTGCGAGCCGGCTGACGCCTTCGCCTTCTCCACCGATCACCAGGGCGATTTTTCCCGTAAGGTCCGCGTCGAAGCAGACGCCGCCGCCCATGTCCACGGCATAGGTCCATACACCCATCGCCTTCAGCTTCTCGATGGTCTGGACGATATTGGAGACTCTGGCGACAGGCGTATATTCCACCGCTCCGGCCGAAGCCTTCACAACGGTGTCCGTGATGCCGGCGGATCTTCTTTTGGGGATCACGACGCCGTGAGCGCCGGCGGCGTTGGCCGTCCTGATGATCGCGCCCAGATTGTGCGGGTCCTCGATACCGTCCAGCAGGATCACGAAAAGATCTTCGCCTTTCTGCTCCGCCCTGGCGACGATATCGTCCAGTTCGCAATAAGCGTAGGCGGAAACATACGCCGCTACGCCCTGATGGGCTCGGCCGCCGCAGATCCTGTCGAGGCCCGCCTTGTCCGTGTAATGGATCGGGATCCTTCTGTCTTTTGCCGCGCCCAGGATCTTGAGGATCGAACCCTCTGCGTCTCTGGCGACCACCAGCTTGTCTATTTCATGTCCGCTTTTAAGAGCCTCCAGCACAGGATTTCTCCCGATGATGACGCTCGTTTTTTCATTATCCATCTCTGCCACCCTTATTTCACCCTGTTGTATCTGGTGAATTTATATTGGATCCCGTTATGCTCCCGCGTGTCGCTTTCCTCAACAAGATCCCACTCTTCCGATTCGTCCAGATTTGGGAAATATCTGTCTGCAGAGTATTCGCCGTCGATCTTCGTCACATAGACTTCCGAGCAGAACGGCAGGAACTGATTGTAGACGCGGCTGCCGCCGACGATGAAAATATCGTCTTCCGGATAGGCGTCCAGAGTCTCCATCGCATGATCGATGGAATTGCAGACTAGGCATTCCACTTCATATTCGTCATTTGATGTAAGAATGATATTGGTCCTTCCCGGCAGGGGCTTTTTCCCCGGCAGGGTCTCCAGGGTCTCCCGGCCCATGACGATAACCTTGCCCAGGGTCTTCTCCTTGAAAAATTTCAGGTCCTCCGGCAAATGGACGAGCAGCTTGCCTTCGCAGCCAATGCCCCAGTTCCGGTCTACAACGACGATCGCTTTCATAATTCGCTCTCCTTATGATATAGTTCTAGACGGCCACGGGAATACTTTTGATCTGCGGTCCGGCCTGATAATTTTCAACGATGAAATCCTCGACCCTGAAATCGTAGAAATTTTTTATTTCTGGATTGATCTTCAGCGTTGGCGCGTCATACTGCGGTCTTGAGATCAGCTCCCGGACCAGCGGTATATGACGGTCGTAGATATGGGCGTCGGCGATGACATGGACAAATTCCCCGACTTCCAGACCGTTCACCTGCGCCAGCATATGGACAAGGATCGAATACTGCACGACATTCCAGTTGTTGGCCACCAGGGTATCCTGCGAACGCTGGTTCAGCAGGCCGTTCAGTTTATTGCCCGTCACATTGAAGGTCATGCTGTAGGCGCAGGGATAAAGATGCATTTCATGCAGATCCTGATGGACATAGATGTTTGTCATGATCCTCCGGCTGTAGGGATTATGCTTCAAGTCAAAAAGCACCCGGTCGACCTGGTCGAATTCACCCTCGGCATATTTGTGCTTCACGCCGAGCTGATAGCCGTAAGCCTTGCCGATGGAGCCTTCGCTGTCCGCCCAGGCATCCCAGATCCTGCTGTTGAGATCTTTGACATTGTTGGATTTTTTCTGCCAGATCCATAGCAGCTCGTCGATGGCTGCCCGGATGTTAGTCGGTCTTAGCGTCAGCGCCGGAAATTCCTCCGACAGGTCATAGCGGCTCACGACGGCAAAACGTTTCAGCGTATGGGCGGGAGCGCCGTCGTCCCATTTTGCCCGGACTGTCTCTCCTTCCGATGAAAAGCCGTTCTCCAGGATATCGCTGCACATCGCTGCGAAAATAACATCTGCCTTGCTCACGGATACACCCCCATTTTACTTTTATAAACTGCTCGATGGATCTGCCGGCTGCCGTTTACAGTCCTGTATGGCTTGGATCATAAGGCCTCCGGCTCCTCGATGGATGCGATGGCCAGACGGATCAGCTCTTCCATCCGGCCGATGTTGCCCGCCAGATGATGAACGCCGATCAGCGCCTCGAAAGCCGTTGCCAGCTTGTATTCGACGGGATCGGCATTTTTGGGTTTTGATGTGATTTTTCTGTTTCTCGCCCGCTTGACCAGGGCTGTCTCTTCGTCGGTGAGGATCGGCATCAGCGCACGCAGGGCTTTAGCCTGGGCTTCCGCCCTGACATATCCCACCGCAGCTTTATGCAGGCTGTCGGCGCGCACTGTTCCGGATTTGAGCACATGATCGCGAACGCGGACCTCATAGGCCGCGTCCCCGATAAATGCCAATATGGTCGTATTCATGCCGAAATAGCTGCCTTCGCTCATCTGCTTCTCCACGCCGGCCTACTGCTGCTTGACGATCCTGATCCCCTGCGGCGTATCCTCAAGAACGACGCCTTTTGCCTTGAGCAGATCCCGGATCTCGTCGGCACGGGCAAAATTCTTCGCTTTTCTGGCCTGTTGCCTCTCATCGACGAGCTGCCGGATCTCCGGATCGATGTCTTCTTCTTCCCTGTCCTTCAAAAGGCCAAGCACATCCGTCAGTTCGGACAGCAGCGCCAGCGCCTTTTCGGCGAATTCACGGGATGCGCCGTCCCTGACATCCGTATTCACGGCCTTGATCAGTTCGAACACCGCACTGATGGCGTCGGCGGTGTTCAGGTCGTCTTCCATGGCTTCTATGAACTGCTCCCTGTATTTCGCCAGGGAATCCAGGTTTTCCTTCTCCTGGCTGCTTATTGTGCCGGTGGTGTTTTCGATCAGATATTTGAGATTCTTCTTGGCGGTGGCGATGCGGGCCAACCCGTTCTTCGACTGTTCCATCAGCTCCCGGCTGAAATTGATCGGATTTCTGTAGTGCCCGGAAAGCAGGAAGAAGCGGATGACTTCTCCGTCATAATCTTTCAGGATGTCGCGGACAGTGAAGAAATTGCCCTTGGATTTGGACATTTTTTCGTTATCAATCGTGATATAGCCGTTGTGCATCCAATAATTCGCAAACTGGCTGTCATTGGCGGCTTCGGACTGGGCGATCTCGTTCTCGTGGTGCGGGAACGTGAGATCCTGGCCGCCGGCATGGATGTCGATGGTCTTGCCAAGGTATTTAGTGGCCATGACCGAGCATTCTATATGCCATCCGGGACGGCCTTTGCCCCATGGGGAGTCCCAGGCGATCTCGTCGTCTGCTTTCCGGGCTTTCCAGAGCGCGAAGTCCATCGGGTCCTTCTTCTTGTCCTCGACCTCGATCCTGGCGCCGGCTTCAAGCTCATCCAGATTCTGCCTGGAGAGCTTGCCGTATTCGGCGAACTTCCTCGTGCTGTAATAAACGTCGCCGTCCACTGCGTAGGCGTATCCCTTGTCGATCAGCAGCTGGACGAAGGCGATGATCTCCTGCATGTTTTCTGTAACCTTTGGATGGACAGTGGCTTTAATTACATTCAACGCCTCTGCGTCCTTGAAATATTCCGCGATGTATTTTTCGCTGACTTCCCCGGCCGGCAGCTTTTCTTCACGGGCCTTGTTGATGATCTTGTCGTCCACATCCGTGAAATTCTGCACGAACCGGACCTTGTTGCCGCGATACTCGAGATAGCGCCGCAATGTGTCGAATATGACGAACGGCCTCGCATTGCCGATATGAAAGAAATTGTAAACCGTCGGTCCGCATACATAGATCCTGATCTCGTCCCTGTCGATCGGCACAAATTCTTCTTTTTTCCTTGTCAGTGTATTATAGATCTTCATCATTTCCTCCTATGTCGCGGAATTTGGCCTCAAGGGCTACTATACGCCGCCTCAGGCATTCGAGCTCGACAGCGATCGGGTCCGGCATGTCGATCTGGTCCATCTCGTCTGTTTTCTGATTGTACCGCCGGACGATCTTTCCCGGCACGCCGACCACCGTGCAGTTCGGTGGAACCTCTGCGAGCACCACCGCTCCGGCGCCGATCTTCGAGTTGTCCCCGACCTTGAACGGGCCGAGTACTTTGGCGCCGCTGCTGATGACCACATTGTTGCCGATGGTCGGATGTCTCTTGCCGACATCCTTTCCGGTGCCGCCCAGCGTCACAGCCTGATAGATCGTCACATCGTCGCCGATTTCCGCCGTCTCGCCGATGACGACCGCCATGCCGTGGTCGATGAAGCATCTGCGGCCTATGGTGGCGCCGGGATGGATCTCGATGCCGGTGAGAAATCTTGAAAATTGGGAGACGAGCCTTGCCAGAAGCTTGATATCTTTGCGATACAGCCAGTGGGCCAGCTTGTGCCAGATCAGCGCCCAGATCCCGGGATAGCACAAAAGGACCTCGAAGGTGTTTCGTGCCGCCGGGTCCCTGGCCAGAACCGCATTTATGTCTTCTTTTATATCTCTGAAAAATGCCATGTCCTTATCCTCGCTTGTCGTTTTCAGCTTTTTCCGATCATACCTCTTGCATGCGCGATGCGCGCCAGCACATTATCTTTACCCAGAACTTTCAGCGTCAATCCAAGATCCGGACCGTGAATTTCGCCGGTGAGGGCGGTCCTGATCGGCATAAACAGGTCTTTACCCTTGAATCCTGTCTCCGTTTGTATTTCTTTGAGCGCCGTCTTGCCGAAATCATCGGCGATGGCGTCCACCGCGCCCACCTTCCGCTCCAGAAGTTCGAGGAGCTGCGGCAGATGCGGAGCTTTGAGCGCCGCTTCAGCCTCTTCGCCTTTTATCTCATAGGATGTCCTGAAGAAAACGGCGGCTTCGTCGCGGATCTCCGCCATATGGGATATCCTTTCGCGCAGCAGCGTCACAACGCCTTTGACCCAGTCTCTCCTTGCCGGATCCGCCATGTCGCTTTCTGTAATATAGCCTGCTGCCTCGAGATGGGGCGCGGCGAGGTCCGTCAGCGCGTCTATGTCAAAGGTCTTCATATAGTGGCTATTGATGAAATTCAGTTTGTCCACATCGAAAATGCCGCCGCTTTTTGAGATGCGCTCGAGGGCGAAGTGCTGCGTCAGCTCTTCCATCGAAAAGATCTCCTGCTCCGTGTCCGGGCTCCATCCGACCAGGGCGAGATAATTGATCAAGCCCTGAGGCAGATAGCCCTTCGCCCTGAAATCAGAGGCGGCAACGTCGTCATGGCGCTTGCTGAGCTTTTTACGCTGTTTATTCAATATATTCGGCAGATGGACGAATTTCGGCGCTTCCCATCCGAAAGCCTCATAAAGAAATACATGCTTCGGCGTGGAAATGACCCATTCTTCTCCGCGTATCACATGGGTGATCTCCATCAGATGGTCGTCCACCACCACGGCGAAATGATACGTCGGAAAACCGTCGGTTTTCATCAGCACCTGATCGTCAAGATCGTCGGTGTTCACCGTGACTGTTCCCCGGACCACGTCGTCGAAGCTTATATCCGTTGCCGCCGGGAATTTGAGCCGGATGACATGGGGCTCGCCTGCCGCCGCCCTGGCTCTCGCCTCGGCCAGCGGGATGTATCGGCAATGCCCGTCGTATTTCGGGGTTTCCCCTTTTGCCAGCTGTTCCTCTTTCACTTTCTCGATGCGTTCGCGGGTGCAGAAGCAATAATATGCCTTGTCCTTTTCGAGAAGCTCGTCGACGTATTGTCTGTAAATTTCGAGCCTTTCCGACTGGATATACGGACCGAAGGCTCCGTGCTGGACGATCTTGCCGTTTTCCGTCCGGACTCCCTCGTCATTATAAATGCCTGCCCAATCGAATATTTCGAGCATGTTTTCGATGGCGCCCTCGACGAGCCGCGTCTGGTCCGTGTCCTCGATCCGGAGGATGTAGTCGCCGCCGTTTTTCTTTGCGAAAAGATAATTGTAAAGCGCAGTCCGCAGACTGCCGATGTGCACGAAGCCCGTCGGGCTCGGCGCGAATCGCACTCTGACTTTTTTGTCCATGTTGATTACCCCGCTTGGTCGATTTTTTTTGCCGTCAAGGCGGCTGGATGAGCCCGGGCGCTGAAAAAACTTCTTCGGCCGCCGGAATCTTATCCCGGATTTGACACGGGCGGGTTATCAACCCGCCCTTTTGTATCTTTTTTTATGTTCTTCACTGATTACAGATAGTTCAGGGCATTCACCGGAGTCCCGTTCTTGCGGACCTCGAAATGAAGATGATATCCGGTGGCCCGGCCGGTGATGCCGACATAGGCGATGACCTGGCCTTTTTTGACGATGTCGCCGACAGCGACATTATAAGCGTTGCAGTGGCCGTACCAGGTTTCGATGCCGCCGCCGTGGTTCAGCTTGACCAGCTTGCCATAGGCGCCGCTGGTGCCGACGAATGTGACGACGCCGTCGTCCGCAGCCTTGATCGGCGTGCCTTTAGGCGCCGGGATATCTATGCCCGTATGCCTGGATCCGCCGCGGCTACCGAATCCGGAAGAAATGGCTCCGGAAAGTGGCGACGACAGATATCCGGTGCCGCTGAACGTCGACAGCGATTTGGTCCCTTTAAGGGCTACCTGGGCGACCGGTTCGGAAACGACTTTTGTGCTGACCGGTTCGGTCGCCACCCAGACGCCGTTTTCCTTGGTCACTTTGGAAACGACCTGTTCTTCGCCGTAAACGCCGGCTGATTTGACCTTGACCTCGCCTTTATATAAGGCTGCGGTGGTTTCGTAGATCGTACCGTATTCTATTTTCTTGCTTTCAGCCACCTGTTCGACGGTAACGACCGTCACATAAGGCTTTTTCTCGAACATGCTCAGGACCTGGCCGATCTTCAGCTTGTCCGGATCGAATCCGGGATTGGCCGCAGCCAGCTCATCCGTTCCCATGCCGAGCTTGTGGGCGATGTCCCACATCGTGTCTCCGTCCTGAACGGTATAGGTCTTGGCTTCTTTGGTTCCGGTCAGGATATATTGGACCGCGTCCTCCGTCTTCATCAGAAGATCGAGGGTGGTCTTCTCCTGGGCAACGGCGACATCTTCCTTGAAAGTGGCGCTGAGAAGCTCTGTGCCTTCTTTTTTATATGCTGTTTTCAGGCCTTCGATGATGGCGTTTGCTTCATCCTCGGTTCCCGCCGCGGCGATGCTGGCGCCGTTGACCTTGATCGCCCAGGCGTTGGCGCTGTATAGAGCGGGATTTTCGATTGCCGCATCCAGTTCTTTGCCTGACAGCAGATCGACATCGCTTCTCTTTTCGTCCGCTTTAACGCAAACAACTCTGCCGCTGTCGAACAGGATCTCCGAAGCGCCGCTGGCTTCAGCCAGCTCCTGCTTGTATGCTTCCGCTGTGTTTGTGATTTTTTCCGGATCGTCGATATAACCGATCTGCATGCCGTCGATGGCGACGCTGTAGACCGTGGACGCCGACGCCAGGGAGACTGCGGCTACGAGGACTGTGATGCCTGCCAGAGCGCCTCCGAGGGCGATTTTTCTTTTTTTGTCCAGGCTCGCAAGCCTGTTTCCCATGCTATTCAGTTTTATTTTAATTTCCGACAGGTATTTTCCGGCTGTTTCCGAAACCCTGTCAAATCTGAAATCTTCTTTCAAATTCATATGTTACCTCGCTTGGTTCAATCGATTTTTTGATGCTTCCCTCCTTATGCGAATAATATTACTAGAATATATTACAATATTGTTACAGCAAAGTCAAACCTAAAAGTCCGACGCCGGATCCTGAGGCTATCCTTGCACAGATGCCCCGGCGCCTCTGTCCACGGCCGGAATTGCTTAAAAATAAGCCGATTTCGTTGCGAATCATTTGAAAACGTGGTAATCTTTAATCATTCAGCCCGCATGCGCGGAAATTTTCATGGATATGATTTTCGAATAAATCATTGGAGGACTCAATGAAAGAGGTTTCAGTATTTGATTCTGTCGGCATGGTCCTGGCCCACGACCTGACACAGATCATTCCCGGCGAATACAAGGGAAGCAAATTCAAGAAAGGGCATGTCATCCGCAACGAGGATATCGACGTGATGCTGAGCATGGGCAAACGGCATCTTTACGTAGTAGACAAGGAAGACACCGACGTCCATGAGGACGAAGCCGCGCTGCGGATCGCGACGGCTGCCGCCGGCAAGGGCATCCGGCTTTCTTCGCCAGGCGAAGGCAAAATCGAACTGCTTGCGGAATATGACGGACTGCTTAAGATCAACACCGCCATGCTGCATCAGCTGATCGACCAGGATGAGATCATGTTCGCTTCGATACACGAAAACCAGATCGTCAAGGCCGGCCAGAAGGTGGCGGGGACCAGGGTGATCCCGCTGTTCGTCAACGAAATGGTCGTTGAAGGCGCGGAAAAAGCCTGTGCGGGCGGCCCTCTGATCCAGGTGATGCCTCTCCGGTCCCTCAAAGTCGGGCTGGTCACCACGGGCAGCGAAGTCTATTCCGGGAAGATCCAGGACGCATTCGGCCCCGTGCTCAGAAGAAAATTCACAGAGCTCGGCAGCGCTGTCATGAAGCAGGTCTTTGCGGATGATGATGAAAAGATGATCGCCGATTGCATCAATCAGCTGATCGATGAAGGCGCCGAGCTGATCGGCGTTACCGGCGGCATGTCCGTCGATCCCGACGACAAGACGCCGTCGGGCATTCGCGCCGCCGGCGGCCACATCGTGACGTATGGGGCTCCCGTGCTGCCCGGCGCCATGTTCCTGCTGGCATATATCGGCAACATCCCCGTCGTCGGATTGCCCGGATGCGTCATGTACAGCAGAGTCAGCATCTTCGACCTGATCGTGCCCAGGATCCTCGCCGGAGAAGTGCCGACACGCGGCGATATCAAAAGGCTGGCCCACGGCGGTCTCTGCCGGGCCTGCGAAACATGCACCTACCCCAACTGCGGCTTCGGCAAGGCCTGACAGCACGCCAGCCATCGCATCCGAAGCCGGTTGCGGCCCAGACGAAAAACAAATATATTAATTCTATCAATAAAAAATGAGTAAAGGATGGTAAGACATGAGCAATCCGATCGTAACGATCAATTTGGCAGGCGGCGGCAGCATCAAAGTTGAGCTGTACCCCGACATCGCGCCGAACACGGTCAATAATTTCATTTCACTCGTGCAGAAAGGATACTACAACAACCTGATATTCCACAGAGTCATTCCGGAATTCATGATCCAGGGCGGGTGTCCGAACGGCACCGGCATGGGCGGTCCCGGCTACCGCATCAAAGGGGAATTCTCCGGGAATGGATTCGCCAATCCGCTGAAGCACAGCCGCGGCGTCATCTCAATGGCAAGATCCATGAATCCCGATTCGGCCGGATCCCAGTTCTTCATCATGCACCGCGACTCCGGCCACCTTGACGGCCAGTACGCCGCTTTCGGCCAGGTCCTCGAGGGTATGGAAGAAGTCGACAGGATCGCTTCGGTCAGGAGGGATTTCCAGGATAAGCCGCTTGAAAAGCAGGTCATCGAATCCATGAGCGTCGAGCTGAACGATTATGAATTCAAGGAACCCGAAACGCTGTAAACACATCTCGAAACACCTTAACCGGAGATCGAAACACTGTAAACGGATAACGAAACACTATAAGCAAAGGCTGCGCCGGATCATCGCCGGCGCAGCCTTTTTTCAGAACAGCCAATGCAGCCTCGCCGCTTCATTTGCTCTGCCGTATTCTATAGACCGGATGGTCGAATTTCCCCTTTTCGAGAATATCCCAGATCTCATCCTTCAGCGATTCCGGATAGACTTCCGGCAGCGCCCGCAACTCGTCTTTGCTGAAAAAACGCACTTCCCTCAGCACCTGGCCGTCGTCGCCGAATTCCGGATCCTTGCCAAGGGACAGTTCGCCGCCGATGATATCGGCCAGGAAGAAATTGACGAATCGCATGCCTTTCTTTTCCGATACCTCTTCAATATGCCAGATCAGGCGCCCCACTTTGATCTCAAGCCCGGTCTCCTCGCGGACCTCGCGCTGCGCCGCAGCGACGGATGTCTCTCCCCGCTCGATGCCGCCGCCCGGCACGAGCCAGAATTCGCGGTTTTCATGATATTGCTTCACCAATAATATCCTGTTTTCGTCGATGATGATGACACGCACTCCGCCTGTCCACATGGTCGCCGCCTCCTTCTGAATAAGTGGCTTTATTTTATCTTATAATAAACGCTCCGGCAATACCTGCAGCAATGGTTATTTTGATCGGGCCGATCCTGTATTTGTACGATATGGCAAAGGCCGCGATGAAAAACAGGAATTGGATGGCGTTGACGCAGCCTGCGGGATCTTCCAGTATGGCGCCAGTGAACGCTTCGGATGTTACAATGGAAGTTTCGGCCAGGAAAATGACGGCGGAAGCCAGCAGACCGACGGTCGCAGGCCTGACACCGTCAAGGACTGCGTTCAGGCCTCTGCTTTCCTTGAATCTGCTCAGGAAATGGGACACCAGCAGCACCAGAATGAACGACGGCAGGGCAACGCCAATGGTGGCCGCCGCTGCGCCAGATATGCCGGCATATTTGTAGCCGACATAGGTCGCCGCATTGACGGCGATTGGCCCCGGCGTCATCTGGGACAGGGCTACGAGGTTTGAAAACTCTCTCGCGCTCATGATGCCGAATTCCAGTATGCCTTGATAAATAAGGGGCAGCATCACATAACCGCCGCCGAAGCTGAACAGGCCGATCCTGAAAAACATGATGAAAAGCTTGAACATCGCAGCAATCATGATCCGGACCTCCTTTTCAGCAGATAGGCCGCCAGTCCGGCCAGGCCGCCGAACAGGATCGCCCAGACGGCGCTGGCTTTGAACACGACGATCAAAGCAAACGAAACGGCGGCGATCATCAGTTCCAGCTTGCCATGGATGATATTTCTGGCCATGCTGATCACCGTTGCCAGGATCATACCGACAGTGACGGCTTTTATACCCTCGAAGGCGCCCTGTATATACTTGTTGTCGCCAATCGTTCCAAGGAATACCAGGACGATGATGATCGACACGAAAGCAGGCAAAATGACGCCGGCGGCGGCGCTGAATGCTCCGACGGTTCCTTTCACACGATTTCCGACATAAATGGCGGAGTTGACCGCCAGTATTCCCGGAAGGGACTGGGCGATCGCGAAGCAATCGGCGATCTCTGTGTCGTCGAGCCATCCATGGCAATCCACTACTTCATTTTTAATGACTGGAAGCATCGCGAGGCCTCCCCCGAAGGTGAAGGTGCCGACCTTGAGAAATGTCAGAAACAGCGAAACATAAGCCTTCATGACAGGATCACCCCAAACGCGTAGACGATGACGACCGCGCAGACCGACACCGTCATGATGCCGCGGTCGAAATAGCCCAGGATCACCGCCGCGATCGTTCCTGCGGCAGCAGCCCTGATGTCAGGCACGGAATACAGGATGCCGGGAAACACCATGGAACCCAGCACCGCAAATGGGATATAATGCAAAAACGACCTGATATATGTCGATTTTATCCTTCTGTTGAAAATCGCCAGTGGCAGGAACCGCGGCAGATAAGTGACGACGGCCATGGAAGCCACGGCCAGCAGCATGACGGGCGTGCTCACAGCTCCACCTCCTGCCTGATTGGAAATACACGGGCTCCTATGGCAGAAGCGACGATGGTGCAGACTATAATGGCATAGCCGGCGGAAATGCCGCTGAGCGCGGGCAGGATCCTGAAAACCGTCGCCATCAGCACGGCAATGCCGGCGACAAGCCTGACGGCTTTGGATTCCCTGCCGGCAGGAATGATCAGCGCGGCGAACATCGCATATAGTGCGATCCCCATGGATCCCTGGATGGATATCGGCAGCAGGTCCGTGATATACGCGCCGAGAAACGTGCCGAAGGACCAGGCGATATAGGGTCCTGTGACAAGGCCGAATATGTACCGGAACGTCGCCTCGCCTTTTCGAAGGGACGCGATGGTGAAAATTTCATCGGTGATCGCCATCGCGGAGATCATTTTCTTCGGCAGCGGCATATTGGGCGTGATGCGCTGGGAAAAGGACATCGACATGATTATGTATCTTATATTGATAATAAGCGTTGTGACCGCGATTTCAACGACCGACGCGCCTGCGACGATGAGCGTCGCGCCCATCAGCTGCCCCGCCGACGTAAAATTCGTCAGCGAAATCAGCACCACGATCCAGGGCGGTATGCCGCCCGCCGCCGCAGTGACGCCAAAAGCGAAGCCCACGGGAACGTAGCCGAACACCACCGGCATGCCTGCCTTCAATCCTTCATTGTATTCGTTCAGAGTTGTCATTTCCTGCTCCTGGTTCCGGGATGAAAAACGGCGCCGGATCAGCTGGATGCTGATCCCGGCGCCGGGTCCGACCGACTATTGTTCGCGGCAACAGCTGCGCCGTGCGCCTTAAAGCCTCTTCTCCGCTCTGCTAGCGCCTTTCGGCCCCGACCAGCGCCACAGCCTGGCGGACTGCTTCAGCGGCAGAAAGCTCCAATACTTCCTTTGCTCTCCTGAGTTTGTATTCGACGATGCCGCCCGCGGCCTTTTTGCCGACAGTGATGCGGATGGGCATGCCGATCAGGTCGGCGTCCTTGAATTTGACGCCGGGCCTCTCGTCCCTGTCGTCCATCAGGACTTCAACGCCGGCATTCTTAAGGCCCTGATAGATCTCTTCAGCCAACTTCATCTGCTGCTCGTCGGTTATGCTGACGACGGTCACGACGGCATGGTATGGCGCGATGGACATCGGCCAGATGATGCCGTTGTCGTCATGATGCTGTTCGACGACAGCTGCCAGCGTCCGGGTCACGCCAATGCCGTAGCAGCCCATGACGATGGCCTTTTCGTTCATATCCTCGTCTCTGTAATAAGCCTTCATGGAGGAACTGTACTTCGTGCCGAGCTTGAAGACCTGCCCGACCTCGATGCCTCTGGCCAGTTTGACCGGCGTATGGCATTTGGGGCACTTGTCCCCTTCCTTCACCATCTTGATGTCGGTGATGATGTCCCCGTTATAATCGCGTCCGAAATTGACGTTTTTAGTATGGTAGTTTTCTTTGTTGGCGCCGGCGACCAGATTCTTCATGCCGGTCAGTTCGCTGTCGATGACGATGATGCAGCTTTTCAGGCCGACGGGTCCGGTGTATCCACCCACACAGCCTGTTTCAGCCGCCATCGCGGCTTCGTCCGCAAATTCCAGGGCATGCTCCGGCACATTGAGCGCATTGACCAGCTTGATCTGGTTAAGCTCCCTGTCTCCGCGAACAAATGCGGCGACATATTTGTCTTCCGCCCTGAACAGCAGCGCCTTGATCGTCTTTGTGACGTCGACGCCGAGATATCCTGCCACATCCGCAATCGTCTTGGTGCCGGGCGTCAGCACGTCTTCCATCGGCAATTCGGCTTCATCAACGGGCGCATCGTCCACAAATTCGGCCCGCTCCGTCGTCGCCGCGAAATCGCAGGCTTCGCAGTACGCGATCTCGCTTTCGCCCACATCCGATATCGCTGTGAATTCATGGGAGTTGCTGCCGCCGATGGCGCCGGTGTCGGCTTCGACGGCCCGGAAGGTCAGTCCGCATCTCGTGAAGATCTTTCCGTAGGCGTCGTACATGTCGTCATAGCTTTTGTCAAGTCCAGCCTGGTCTTTATCGAAGGAATAGGAATCCTTCATGATGAATTCGCGGCTTCTCATCAGGCCGAACCGCGGTCTTTTCTCGTCCCTGTATTTGGTCTGTATCTGATACAGGTTCAGCGGAAGCTGCCTGTGCGAATTGACTTCGTTGCGGACGATGTCCGTGAAGATCTCCTCGTGGGTGGGACCGAGGCAGAAGTCCCTGCCGTTCCTGTCCTTCAGCCGGAACAGCTCAGGTCCGTAGGCGTACCATCTGCCGGATTCCTGCCAGAGTTCCGCCGGCTGGATCGCCGACATCAGGATCTCCTGGCCGCCTTTGGCGTCCATTTCCTCGCGGACGATCTCCTCGATCTTGCGGATGCTTCTGAATCCCAGCGGCATGAAGCCGTAGACTCCCGAAACGAGTTTTCTGATCATTCCCGCCCGGAGCAGGAGTATATGGCTGGCGAGCTCCGCTTCGTTCGGAACCTCCCTGAGTGTATGCAGATGCATTCTGGATAATTTCATTGGGCTGTCCTCCGTGTAATATTATTTATCATACAGCTTCTATTGCTGTTCAACCGCTACAATGGCCTGGGCCGCGATGCCCTCGCCCCTGCCGCAGAAGCCGAGTCCTTCGGTGGTGGTTCCCTTGATATTGACCTTGTCCTCCGATATTTTCAGCACCTCGGCGATGTGCTTGATCATCTGATGGATGTACGGCGCGATCTTGGGACGCTCCGCGATGACGGTGGCGTCGATGTTGCATATGTCGTAGCCCTCGCTGCCGATCAGGTCGCCGACCTTTTCGAGAAGCACCAGGCTGGATATGCCTCGGTAATTTTCGTCGGTATCCGGAAAATACCGGCCGATGTCGGCCAGCGCGCAGGCGCCGAGCAGGGCGTCCATGATCGCGTGCAGCAGCACGTCCGCATCCGAATGTCCCAGCAGACCTTTTTCAAACGGGATCTCCACGCCGCCCAGAATGAGCTTCCTGTGATCCGCGAAAGCATGCACATCATAGCCTGTCCCCACACGCACGGTACCACCCCCGCTTCCCGGATGAATGTTCAGCAGCGCCTCGCAGACTGCGATGTCCTCCGGCGTCGTCACCTTGATATTGCTGTATTCACCCATAACAATATATACTTTTTCGTTCAGCCTTTCAAGAAGAACCGTTTCATCGGTCCCGTAGAAGCCGTCTTCATAGGCCTTCCGGAACGCATGCAAAATCATCTCCTTCCTGAAGCCCTGGGGCGTCTGGATGGAGATGAGGGACGACCGGTCCGGCGTCGACGCGATGAATTTGCCGTCGCAGACCTTGACCGTATCCTTGATGGGAACGCCGGCCGCGGCGGCTCCATAGGCTTCGCAGGCGGCGACGACTTCATTGATGGTCTCGCCGCCGACCAGCGGCCTGGCGCCGTCGTGCACCAGAATCAGCGATATGTCCGGTTCCAGCTCCCTGAGTGCGTTGTAAACGGAATCCTGGCGCTGGTCGCCGCCGGCGATGATCTTCCGCACCTTGTCGAACCGGTATCGGTCGACGATTTCCGTGCGGCACATCTCCGCCTCGGTTTCCCGGACGACAATATAGATGTCGTCGATGGCCGGCGCGTCGTTGAAGGCTTTGACGGAACGCGCCAGCACTGGCAGCGCCCCAATCATCATATATTGCTTGTTGACGCCGCCGCCCATCCTCGATCCGGACCCGGCGGCGGCTATAATGGCTGCGGTTCTTTGACCCTTATACATGTTGCGCTCCGATGGAAAATCATCTCTTCGGCTTTGCAAAGATCATGCGGCCGGCAGATGTCTGCAGCACGCTCGTCACCGTCACATCGATGGTGTCGCCGATATATCGCTTGCCATCTTCAACGACGATCATCGTGCCGTCGTCAAGATATGCGACAGCCTGGTTGTTTTCCTTGCCTTCCTTGACCAGGAAGATCTGCATGTCCTCGCCGGGCAGCACCACGGGCTTCAGCGCATTGGCCAGCTCGTTGATGTTGAGCACTTCGACGCCCTTGATGGCCGCGACCTTGTTCAGGTTGAAATCATTGGTCACCACCTTGGCGTTCATTATCTGTGCCAGCTTGAGCAGCTTGACGTCGACCTCCGGGATCTCCTCCAGGGCTTTTTCGGCAGAGGTATTGTAAATCTCTATGCCATAGTCCTTTTGGATCTTGTTCAGCACATCAAGGCCCCTTCTTCCGCGATTCCTCTTAAGGCCATCGGACGAATCCGCCACATGGCGAAGCTCGACCAGCACGAATTCGGGGATCACGATGCTTCCCTCGATAAATCCCGTTTTCATGATGTCGGCGATGCGGCCGTCGATGATCACGCTGGTGTCCAGGATCTTCGGCGTTGCGTCCTGTCCCTTCTGCTTCGTTTTGGAGCCTTGCGCGATCTTTCGCGCAGACGCCAGGGTCGGCAGGATGTCGCTGCCTTTTTTCATTCCCAGCGAAACGCCCAGGTAACCCATGAAAATATAGGTGAAAACCGACAGTATCGGCCCTATGTACAGGAACTGGATCGTATTGAGAAGCTGGCTGATGAAAAACGCGATGACAAGACCGAGGATCAGGCCGAAGGTGCCTGTCAGCATATCGCTCGACGGAACTTTTTGAAGATCGCCTTCGATATTTTTTGCGACCTTCATTCCGCGTCTTCTGATAAATGGCGTTAAAAAATAAAAGATAAGTCCGAAAAGGGTGCAGCTCAGGATCACAGCCGCAACTCTGTCAGTGCCGGTCAGCTTGACCGCTATGCCAAGGGGTTGGCTTGACAGAAGAAAATTGACAAATAAAAATACACCATAACCGAACAGCGCGCCGGCTATGGTCAAAAGGAAACGTAATAGCTTCTTCAGCATTTCTTCACCTCCTTTCAGCAATTTATGTTACCTCCGTTGTTACTTGAATACGGCGTCGTTTATAATGCGGTTGGCTTCGTTCTGGTCGATCTGGCTGACCAGGATCATCTCGCTGATGAGGATCTGCTTGGCGTTGGAGAGCATCTTGCGCTCGCCGGTGGACAGTCTCTTGTCCCTGTCCGTCAGCATCAGGTTGCGGACGACTTCCGCCACTGCCAGGATGTCGCCCGTCTTGAGCTTCTCCATATTTTCGCGGTATCGCTTGTTCCAGTTGTCGGACATTTCCGAAATGCGGCAGCCGAGCAGGTCGATCACGGGCTTGAGCTCGCAGGGCGCGATGATGTTGCGGACGCCGACTTCCTCGGTGCTGCTGATCGGGATCATGATCTTCATGTCTCCGAAAGGCACCCTGAGGATATAGTACTGCCTGCATTCGCCCAGGATCTTCTTCTCCTCGATCCCTTCGATAATGCCGGCTCCATGCATCGGATATACAACTTTGTCCCCAATCTCAAACATCTTCGCGACCTCCTATAAACATAAGTATAGAGCATCGCGACTCAAGATGTCAAGTAAACGATTTATCAGTTTATCATATCAAAAATACAGTGTCAATAAAAAATTTTCCGTGAAAGCGCCGCCGTTGAACGCTGCAGCTGGTCCGCAGCTTTTCGGTCTTTTCAAACGATCCAAAACATTGCGCACAATCGATAAATATGCTATCATAAAATCCTCAAATCCATTGTTTTTTCAAGTAAGTCGAAATATATTCACCAACCCAGGCCATAATTTTAAGGAGGAGTCACCATGAGCAAACAACTGACCGGCGCATGCCTCATCGGACAGTCCGGCGGACCGACATCGGTCATCAACGCCAGCGCCCTGGGCTGCATCGAAGCCGCCCTTGCCAATGAAAATATCACGAAAGTCTACGGCGCCGCCAACGGCATCAAGGGTGTCCTGAACGACAGGATCTATGACATGGGCCTTGAGGATCCGAACGAGCTCGGTTTGATGAAATACACGCCTTCCTCGGTCCTCGGCACATGCCGCTACAAACTGAAGGATTTCCATGTCGACGACACGGATTACAAGCGTATCCTGGAGATATTCAAAAAATACGATATCCGTTATTTTTTCTATAACGGCGGCAACGATTCCATGGACACCTGCAGCAAAATCAGCGCTTTCCTGGGCCAGAACGATTACGAGTGCCGAGTGATGGGCATCCCGAAGACTATTGACAATGACCTTGCCAATACCGACCACTGCCCGGGTTTCGGCAGCGCCGCCAAGTACATTGCGACCACCTGCATGGAAATCTATCGCGACGCTACGGTCTACGACACCGGCTCCATCACCGTTCTCGAAATCATGGGCAGGAATGCCGGCTGGCTGACCGCCGCCTCCGCCCTCGCCTCCTACAAAGGCCTCGGCCCCGACCTGATCTATCTGCCGGAGATCCCATTCGATCTGGATGCCTTCATCGCCGACGTCACAAGAGTGTATGAGCAGAAAGGCGATGTGCTCGTGGCTGTTTCCGAAGGGATCAAGGACAAGGACGGCAAATACGTATCCGCTTATTTCAATGATCTTTCCAAGGACACCGACGCCTTCGGCCACGCCCGGATGGGCGGCCTTGCCGCCAGCCTGGCCTCTTTCGCCAACACAAAGATCAGCGCTAAAGTCCGCGGCATCGAATTCAGCCTGATCCAGCGCTGCGCCGCCCACCTCGCATCCGAAACAGACATCGACGAAGCGTATATGGCGGGAAAAGTGGCTCTGGAAGCCGCCGTCGACGGCGTCACGGACAAGATGGTCGCCTTCGAGAGGGCGCCCGGCGCCGACTATAAATGCCTGACCAAGCTCGTCGACCTGGGCTCCGTCGCAAATCTCGAGAAAAAGGTCCCGCGGGAATGGATCAACGAAGCCGGAAACGGCATGCTCCAGCCCTTCATCGACTACGCCCTCCCGCTGATCCAGGGGGAAACGGCGCTGCCGAAGGAAGACGGCCTGCCGAGATTCGCCAATCTGAAGAAAGTTCTAGCTGGCGGCAGATAAGCAAAACACCAAAAATATAGCCAATAAATAACGGCAGGCGGATCCGGATCCGCCTGCCGTTATTTTTCAATTAGCGATTGATGCGATAACTGATTTCATGCAGTCACGCAAATCCCCGGATACAAATCCCAATCATTGCGGCAGAATCGTAAAAGGCAACGACCTCCTGACTGCCAGAAAGCCTATGTTTGTTGCACCGCAACGCATCAGAGCGCACCAGCGCGCATATTCCGCCATTCTGATTTTTTTGTTTATCACCACAGTGCACCAGAAAGCATATCTAATCACGGATTTGTGAACGGGTTGTGAACGTAGACGGCACCTTGGATTATCTATTAATTTGGTTCGGTTATTGTGGTTCTGAAAAAGCGACAAGGCTCAAAATTTAATAGTCCCAGCTTATTGCTAGTGAGAAAGTGCGTCCATATTCTTCTTCTTCTTGGTACTGGGGTGATATGTAATATATTCCCAATTCAATTCCCTTCTTATTAAAATGCAGCTCCATGCCCTCATCCTTTCCATAGTCTTTAGAAACGCCCTCACCAATGAATTCCCATCCTCCACTTTTTAATTCATCTTTATAGTAGCTCTTTATATCTTCATACGAAGACTCCGATTTAAAATACCCGTCTATAAAAACTACACCTGGTTTTTTTATATTACTTATGCTGACTAATTCGGCGTCTGGAATATTATCAATATTCTCAAATTCCTTTTGAATAACAGAAAAACTTTCATTTATTTGTTCGCTAAAAATATAGGGACCTGCGAAGTTATAACTAACAATTAGTATGAATGGTATAGAAAGAATTATATTTATTATTTTTCTCTTCATGTTAATCACAGTCCTCTCATTCCACGGTGATATTAACCTTTAACCAAAACACTTAATGAGGCTTCATGTATTCTGGTCTCCGAGTTGGTGTTGGGAGTTCTATTGTATAGCCTCCACCCGCGCTCCATTGAGGCGTAGAAACTCCGTACCCATATGCGTTTGGTAAACTAATATCGACTGGCCTAATCACGGAAATGGCACCTCCTGCACCTGCTGTAAATGAAAAGGAGCCCTTAACAAGATAATCCTTAAGCTTATCTTTACTATAATTGTCAGTTGTATCTATCCAAAATGCTAAAGCACTCAACGACGCTCCCTTCGGCGCCCCCTTATATGCCCCAGGTGAAACATACTCATTTCCATTATTGTCTATAATAAAAGAGAATGTTCCACCATATTGTAATCCAAAACTTATGCTAATCACATAAAAATCAGGTGGACGATTGTAAATGCTTTGCCCATGCTGGGGCTCCATTAGCGGCTTAAAATCCTTTTGAGATACACCTAAAATATCCCACAATGAATGTCCGTCCAAAACTTCTTTATCTATTTGTTCTGCTGTTTTTCCGTATCCGCTTCCTGTCATTAAATAATCTCCTGATGGTGTATGAACAACGGAACAAGCAGGTGGTCTGCTTCCATCAGGTAAATGAGTAATGCCATCATCAACAGTCGCATCGGTCTCAGTTCCATCTGGCAGCGTTACAGTAACAGGTGTCGATACTAAACCACTTGGGTCAATCCAATTAACCGGATTATTCCCACAATATGCATACCAGTTTCCGCCATCCTGCATCGGATCTTGAGTAATAAACCGCTGGATTGCCGGGTCTTAGTCCCGGGCGCGCAGGTAGTAGAAGCCCGTGATGCTGTCAAGGTACTCGCCGCAGTAGCGGAAGGGATTGTCGATGCCGGTTTCCTCCGCCTGCCAGAGGGCGGTGGTGATGCTGCCGCCGAAAGCAGGGGTGAGCGCATCTTCTTCATTGCCGTAGGGATCGTAGCTGTAATCTTCGACGACCGCACCGGACAGATCGCGAAGCTTCGCGACATCGCCGTGGCCGTTGAACTGGTAGAAGTACTGGTTCTCGCCAGTCTCACGGTAGATGAGCTGGCGGCTGCCGCGGACATTGACAGCCGAAATCCTGTAATCCCCGTCTGTTTCAAGGACGATGTTTCCCCGATCATAGGTATAGCGGGTGATCTCGCCGAAAGCGTCCCTGCTTGTCCGAAGGCCGTCGCCGTTGTATTGGTAGCTGGTGATCCTGCCGTCGTTTCCTTTGCAAATCCGAGGAGGATCGAATTCCTGTCATCCTGACTGCTAGAAAGCCTATGGTCCTTGCACCGCAACGCTTGTGCCGCCACACACGCGCATATTCCGCCATTCTGATTTTTGTGTTTATCACCACAGCGCACCAGAAACCATAACTAATTATGGATTTGTGAACGGGTTGTGAACGCAACTGAAACTTCACTACATATGTGTCTGTTATTTTGGCGATGGAACAGTGATATAGGTCCATTTCCAAGTCGTTTTCGCATTATAAAAGCCTCTATTATTTAATGAAATATCATTGAATAAATAGTAACGATATATCCAATATTTAAAAATAATATTATTAAATATTGTATCTTTCTTTTCTTTACTAGTAAAATATAAATAGAATATACGCTACTAGCTAGGGCTGATAGACATGTAAGCGGGATTACCCATGCGACGTAAAAGAATAACAGATGTTCATAAGCTATAGCATTCAATTGGAAAAAAACAAGTAATGCAAAATATACAAAAATTGAACACAAAGCGAATTTAGTCATATATCCCTCCTGGCAGGTGTAAGTAGATCCCGATATTATGGTAACCGATTAATGTTATACCAACTATTTGAAGTGTCACGATACATAAAGCGTTTATATTCATCTATAGTCATGGCATTCCTGCGTTCAAATTCAATTGTTGAGTCATTTATTGAATTACCAAAATAATAATATGGTTTCACATCAAACATATAATGCTCAATTCCTGTTCCATAATTATAAGTACCAGCATTCACAGGATCAACGATTGTATTACTGAATCGATTGCTATTTGGTTGTGATCGATCAAGTATCATCAACTTGTCACCATAGAACACTGCCTCCAGATGGCCATCCGGGGACACGAATTTGCTGACTTCGCTGTCGTTAATGCCGATACCGTGGTATATAGACATTTCCGGTGAATATTTTTCCCAATGCTTATAAAACCATAGTTCATCGCACGGCAATACGTTAAAAGAGTTGCGGGCCCAGTGCTCCTGAGCTGATGCTGGTGCTTGGGATATCGACGGATGTTTATTGCCATTATTAAGCAGTGATGATAACGACATATCGCTCGTAATATGATAATTGCCTTGATTAGCTGCTCGAAGTTCGGCAGCGCGCCTAGCCGCATCTTTATCACCATTTTCCCACTGCACTTTTAAATCCAGCAACTGTCTGTCGATATCGTTCGCTTCTTCGCCTGTTGGCAATATCCATGTGTTCCCGCTTGGATCAATTCGATTTATAGGGTTATTAGCACAATAGGCATACAAATTCAAACTCAGCGGCTCCACCGCCTTCCCGCTGTAGCTGTCCTCCGTCAGGAACCGCTTGGTGGCCGGGTCGTAGTCTCGGGATCTGAGGTAGTAAAACCCACTGCTTAAATCAAGGTACTTGCCGCAGTATCGGAAGGGATTGTCGATGCCGGATTCCTCCGCCTGCCAGAGGGCGGTGGTGATTCTGCCGCCGAAAGTCGGGGCGAGGGCATCATCTTCGTTGCCGTAGGGATCATAGCTGTAATCTTCGATGACCGCACTGGACAGATCGCGAAGCTTCGTGACGTCGCCGTGGCCATTGAACTGGTAGAAGTACTGATTGTCTCCAGTCTCGCGGTAGATCAGCTGGTGGCTGCCGCGGACATTGACAGCCGAAATCCTGTAATCCCCGTCTGTCTCAAGGACGATGTTTCCCCGATCATAGGTATAGCGGGTGATCTCGCCGCTTGCATCGCGCGAGGTCCGAAGACCATCCCCGTTGTATTGATAGCTGGTGATCCTGCCGTCGTCGATTACCGTTGAGAGCCGGTTGTACCCGTTGTACAGTAGTGTCTGCTCCTGGGACGCGATGGTCTTCCCGTCCCGGATGGTCATCTTGTAGCGGCTGATCTGGTTTCCTTCACTGTCGTAGGCGAAGAGCAGGCGCTGGGTCTCGCTGGTGTTTGCGGTCGTGGAGGATATCAGCCGGCTGCAGGGGTCATAGCTGTTGATCGTCTCCGTGATGCCGCCCGGGTTGATTTCGCCTATGGAAGCGATGTTGCCCAGATCATCATAAACATAGTGTAGCACATCCCCGCTTTCCTCTTCCACTGTTTTGATGCGGGAAAGGGGGTCGTAATAATATTTGGTGGAATAGCCGTTCTCCACCTTCTCCGTCTGGTTGCCCCTGCGGTCATAGCTGTACTCATAGCTGTCCAGCAGGGTGTCGCCCTCGAAATATCGGAGGGCGGTCAGGCTGCCCGATGGGGCATAGCTGTACCTGGCGGTGATGCCGGTGAAGCCGCTAGTCTCGGACTCAAGGCGGCCGGCGGCGTCGTAGGCCGATTCGATCCGGACGCCGCTGTCGCTGACGGCGGTCACCCGGCCGGCCTTGTCGTATTCGTAGTCAAGATGGATCTCTTCTGTCATGCCCTGAGTCAGGATGAACTCGTTCACCCGGTCGGCCAGGTCATAGCCGTAGTGTTCCTCGATGCCGGTGCCGTAATTGATCAGGCGGAGCCGGTTCCATTCATCGTAAAGATACAGCTGGGTGCCGCTCTCGTCCGTCATCTTTGTCCGGTTTCCAAGCAGGTCGTAAGTGTAGCTGATCCGCCCGGCTTCGCCGTCCCTGCTGTTCGCAATGCTGATAAGCCTGTTCATCCCATCGTAATCATAGACCGTCGAGACGCCGTTTGAACCCTTATGGTTTTTTCGGAATCGGATTTGGGATTGTGTATGTGTACTTGCTTGGCTATTCATGCGGCATTTACCTTCAAATAGTTTTCAAGATACTGCTTGGGGCTCAGATAGCCCAGCGAAGAATGCATACGCCTTCTGTTGTAGAATATCTCAATATATTCAAAAACGCTGGCTTCAACACTTCTAAGGTTAACATATCTTTTGAAGTATATCCATTCTTTCTTAAGGATCGCAAAGAAGCTCTCGCAGCATGAATTATCGAAGGGATTTCCTTTCCTGCTCATGCTACCCGCCAAATGATTCTCCTCAAGATATTTCTGATATCGTTTGCTGCTGTACTGGCAGCCCCTGTCACTATGAAACAGGACTCCTTTCGGGCTGTTTCGGCGCACAAGCGCATGCGAAAGAGCTCTGATAACAAGCTCCGTATCTGGTTTTCGGCTCATTGACCAGCCAATCACTTCTCGATTGAAAAGGTCCAGCACGACGGCAAGATAGGCCCATCCTTCCCGCGTCTTGATGTAAGTGATATCGCCAACCCAAGTCTCATTTGGCGTTTCCGGGCTGAACTGCCGATCTAGGATATTGTCTTTGAACATCGATTCCGTCTGTTCCTTTGATACTGGACGATGTTTGTACCTATGCACCGTGTAGATCCCATGCTGTCGCATGAGCCGGTATACGCGGCTCAAACTGATCCGAAAGCCTTGCTTTTCAAGTGCTTGCTTCATCTTGACGCCGCCGTATGTCTTGTAATTCTTTTCATGGATGTCAAGCATATGCCTTACAATCTTGAGATCCTCAAGCTCCTTCGGTCGTGGTTTTCTCCTTTTCCATGCATAATAGCCACTCACACTTACCGCCAGCACTTTGCACATCCTCATGGGTCGATAGTCCAAGCGGTGACTATCGATGAATTCATACTTCATTTTGGTACTTGCATGAAGATGTGCAGAGCTTTTTTTAGGATCTCAACCTCCTCTTCGAGTTCTTCAATCCTCCGCTTGTCCTCCTTGAGTCTTACGATATATGCTTTCGTTTCCCTGGCTGTCTTGCCGCGGATCTCCTGCTCTTCCTTGAAGCTTGGCAGCTTGTTTTTCCGGCGATAATCTCGCATCCACCGGCAAATCGTATTCTTGTCGACGCCGAGCTCCTCGCCAACTCCGGTCGCCGATTTATTGCTTTCGATTATGTACTTGATTGTCCGATCTCGAAATTCATCAGTGTATTTGCTGTTCAGACTTGGCATAACTCATCACCCTTTCTATGCATATGAGTCAATAATTTTGACTCCGAAAAAGTGATAAGGTTCCACTGGTCAGTTCGCAGTCTTTAAGGCCGGATCCCTTGCCAAACTCTGCCTCGTATGTCTGCCCGTCCTTCAGCGTAACGTATACCATGTCGCCGTTGACATAGAGGGAAGGCAGGTCCAGACTCCAGCCTTGGCCGAAGATATAGCTTGATTCGTCGGCAAAACTCTGCGCCGACGCATAATTCATGATGTTGGCCGCCGTGATCAGCGTCGTTCCTGATTGATACTGGAGATTCCCTGTGAATATCCAGGTTTCGGAACCCATGGCCACAGATGAGGATATCATATCCAGCGGCAAGTATAGCAATGCGTCTGTCCTGAGCCAGAATCCGCTCGAGTCGAAAACATCATAAAGCGCAACGATGCTTTGTCCGTAACCATTAAGCGTATCGGCGCATTTTGTGCGTTCGTCAAACAGGCCGGCGCTCCGGCTGCTGTACCTTAATGCCAGGTCGAGATCCATGCCGTTTCGGCCCGGGATGTTCAGCAGACTGCTATATATGGTCAGTTCTCCCGTCTCGGGATTTATTTGTTCGCGCACGCCGCAGGTTTCCTTGGCAAAGGGCGCATTCAGGTCGACATTGAAAACAGAGTCGTTCTTCTCTTCCGCAAGGACTGTCATCAGAGATGTGACGGTCGTGTCCGTTGCCGCTGCGAAGGCATTATGCGGCAGGCCGAACAGCGTCGCGACTGCAAGGCATATCAGCAGGATGCGGATATTCGTCATCAAACCGCCTCCCTATCAGTGTCATGATACTTTTTCACAAGGCTTTCCCAATCGCTACCAGACTTTTTCTCATCCAGTATCCGCTGGACATCCACGCCGGATTCTCTCGAAAGCCACACAGCGTTGTTGATCTCATTGATATTGAAACCCTGATCCAGATATTGCCGGATCTGTTCGTCCGGCAAAGCGATGCTGTTTTTCAGCCCTGTTTCCCTCGCTTCAGTATCCTGCTTTTCGGCGCTGCCGAGCTCTTCCGCTGCGGCTTCATAGGTTTCCGCTTCATATGTGGTGACCCGGTCACCGTCTTTGATCACAAGTTTCGCCGGTTTGACCTCGCTTTCTTTGCTTGAAGCCGGACTGCCATATTTATCGGCAATCGCGTCCCAATCTGTTCCGGCGGTCTTTTCTGCGATAACCGCTTCGATCTTGGTATCGGCATCCCTTGCGATTTCATCAGCCATCAGTATATCTCCCGGCAGATATCCCTGCCTGAGCCAATAGCCGACCTGCTCTTTTGTAGCGGGAACATAGACCTTGAAATCCTTCTCAAGGCGGACTTTATCAAGCACGTCGCTTAGGGCCTTGCCGGAAGAGTGATCCGCAAGCAGCCCGGGCGCCAGGGAAAGATCCGTTTCGTTTTCATCAAGATACTGGCATACGGTATAAAGCTCGACAGGCTCATAGTCTCTAATGAGTCCGTCCGAGATATCCGAACCGAGCCCTGCTGCCTTTGTCGTCAATATGATCCCTTTATATACGAATATATTGTCTCGCACAAAATCAAGATCCCCTCTGAGTTCTTTCAGATGCCATATCTCTTCTTCCGAGAGCCCGGTCATAACAGCCAGATCCCTGACGAGAGCGGACTGCTCCATATAGTCGCCGATTGCCGCGCTAATCGGCCCATAGCCGGCCAGCAGCACGACTAATATGACAATGGCAGAATAGATGATTTTTCTTTTATTGCTATGCTTCTTCACTTGATCACCGCCAGTCTTGATTTTTAGTTAATCGATCCGTTCAATTCTCTATCACATTGGTTTTCTGGATCATGTAGTAGTTGATGAAATCATGGTTGCTTCCGGTTGTGATCTGGTAGAAGATCGGGCCTTTATTGTACTGGCGGGCAAGGATCCAGGCCATGAAATCCTCGACATCCTCACCAGTAAGGCCTGTGTAGGTCGCTAAAGTTCCATCGGTGTAAAGGATCTTCAGTGTCAGGTTCGCGCTGTCGAACAGGTCCTTGGTCGAATCGATATAGATATCGCTTCTGTAAGTCTCAGTGGATCCATCATAAGCTTTAATGCAATAAACAATCGAGAATGAATTGCCGCTGTTTGATTCGATCAAGTTGTTTGTCAGGACATCTTTGCCGATGCTCCGAAGTGTGGAGCCTCTGACCCCCTTTTGCGTTATCTCGATCCAATTGTCGTCGGCGGCTTCCGGGATCGTGCCGACCGAAGTCCAGGCATCACCCTGCATCGACAGGTATTCCCCGTCAACTAAGGCGAAATAGTAGATTTCCGCCGCTTTCGGCGTGATCTCGACCGGATATATCTTGCTTATGCTTCTCATCTCATCCGAGTTGAATGATTTTGATTTTGATGCATAGATCGCGTTGAAGCTTTCACCGGTTTCATAGGCGTCATTACCGCCCATCGATACGTCGATGCTGGATATGGCCGGCGTGACCGACGCGTCGACTGACGCATAATAGATCGCAACGTCCAGCGTATAGATTTCTTTTCCATCAGCATAAAGTTTAGCGAAATCCTCCTTGCCGAGATTGTTGATTTCCTCCAGCGTCATGCCGGATGCCTTGATTTCGGCGGCAGTCGGTGCCATTCCTGTCTTTGCGACGCTCCACACGCCATTCTTGCAGGTATGCCAGGTATTCTTGCCGTCGAAGGAGAGGAGATAGCGGTCGGGGGCGCTCGGCGCTGAAGTGTAATATTTCTTGAGCGCGCCTGACGTCGAGTAGATCATTATATTGCCATCCGAGCTATATGCTGCTGAAATCACATCATTATCCGGCAATCCGAAACTTACATTTTTGTCTGTATTGAGATCGTAGTAACCGCTCCAGCCATAGACTCTGCAGCCGGAAATCTGTACCGGGGCGGAGTCGACCTTGATTTTCCTTAATAATTTAACCGAAGTGTCATATCGATAATAGACGATTTCATTGATTGCATCCTTATCGACGCTAAAAACAATAGATTTTCCATCAGGGCTTGCCATTGCTGTTTTTATATTGTCTCCATCAGGATCTTGATAAATGACAGGGGCAGTGTAGTAATCAGGTCCGTCGACCCAATCAAGGGACCCCTTTTTATATGCTCTGGCCGTTGGCGCTGTTGTTGAGTATGCCGATAATATATCATCCGCATTTGAAGCTGAAATATTCTCCAATCCATTGCATTGGTCCATATAGCTTGTGAATGAGTACGGAGACCAGCTGCTGAGTATACCTGAATTGACCACATAGACCTTGCCTGACAGATTCATGCAAAGCGAGGTGAACGATGCCGGAAAATCATATACGGGTGCCGATCTTTTTGCATCGTAAACCAGCCCGTTTGTGCTGTTGTTTGTATAGAGCGCATATGTTCCATCATTATTAACGCCATAAACCGTTCGTCCGGATGCGGCATAATTGTGTATCAAGGTGCTGACGCCTGTCCTGACGTCAAGCGAATAAAGCTTGTTGTCTGTGCCGTCGTTATAGATTACGATATTCCCATCGCCGGATACTTTAAATGATCCCGGTTTTGCAGCAAGCAGCTGATATGTCCTGTTAAATGCTGCAACGGCCTGCCCAGTTGAATCGTAAAACTTCCGGTCAATTTTGATTCCTTCGATTTTCCCGTCCGGCAGCTCATTTTCAATCGGATCGCCTTCCACTCTCAGTGTTGCGGACTTCAAGCAGCAATCCTTATTGAAGGTAGCCCTATATTTGATTTTCCCGCCGTTTAACTCCATCCCACTAAACTGGTCTGCAATCTGCCCATTTTGAACATCCTGCCATGCCGACCAGTCGCTTCCGTTCGGCGCGATACTAAGCTCCATTTTCAGGCCGTTTGCCTCCGATTCTTCCCATGTGCACAGGACTTTGCTTATTTTTCCTAGCGGTCCAAGCTCTTTTTCCAACGAATTATAGATGGGGACTGAATCTGATGTAACGAATTGGACCTCACAGACATGCCAATAGCCAAGATCCGGCGTCGTAACCGTCGGCTGCAGCCTCCACTGCGAAGAACTGGCAGTCGAAGTGATATTGAATGCTTCCAGGTTTCCCCTTTTCTCAATATTGGACGTCAGTGTTTGCGCTGTCACCCAACTGGTACCGTTATAATATTGGAGATTCATGCCGGACACCGTACGGTTGTTATCCCACGACTGTCTGATCCTGACAGTTTTCAACTGCTTGCCCGTTCCAAAATTGTAGCCGATGTAATCGGACTTCACGTTTGTGTTAGTTGATTTGGAAATATAGTATGAGTCGATATCCCCATCAAAAGCGTTCGATGGACTCGTCCCGCCATACGATATTACGGCAGTGCCCGGATTGGGCGTGGAATCCACACCGATCATCACCTTGCCAACGAGCTCCGTGTTTGAATACTGACCAGGGGCATTGCCAAATTCTGTTTCCGAATCATCCTTGAATTCCAGAATTTTGAGCCCTGAAAACAATGCCGTGTCGACTGCGTTGAATTTGCCCGTCACGCTGGATGTGAACTGCAGCTTTCCGTTGGATATTTCAGTGTTTGAAACGTCAAATTGATTTAAATCGAATGAATATATCGCAGTTGGAAGGGCTTTTATCGCGTCGAATCCCCATTTTGAATTTATATCTGTCTGGACTGTAAGATCGCCTGCCACTGTTATGGCGGTATCGGCGTCGATCAATTTTAATCGGACAGTGTTCCAGACACCGGATTCAAGATCCGAACCGACCATGAATACGCCGTCCTGATCAGTGTCGCTTTTAATCAATTCGTCCACTCCGTTATTGCTGACATAGAATCTGATCCATTCGGCTCCTGCTTTTGGCTTGACCGACAGCTCGATTTCTCCGAATTTGTCCGGATCAAAAGCGGCAGCGTCCGCAAGGACAAATTGCGAATACGAACCGGTCCCGCCCGCATCGACTTCGCAGGCATAATCGCCGGATGCCCGATCCTGGGACAGAACCGCGCCGCCCGACACTGCAGCAAGCTGCTGATCGAGTGCATCTATTTCTGCATCGGTCTCCATCGGACTGTTGATTGGATAGCCTTGCGCTCCTTCCTGGTTTAGTGGCGTCAATGCGAAAGAGCCAAAAGCGCTTACAAGAACCATCACCATAACCAGCGCGAGTGAACTCAGCCTTTTTACAAACAAGATCCATTTCTTAAACATGATCGTTCATCCTTTCAATTATTTATTACACGGCAAAAACAGCTTGATCGCTTCAAGCCGTATCATGATGAATTGCTGCTGCGTCTGACATCGATCGTATTCAATTGTCCCTCCATATAAAGAAAATTTTGCATGGCTGAACTGATGCTGCGAACAAAATTGCTTTCGGAAGTCTGGCTTTGTTATTCTTTCTTTGGGGATTCGGTCAAGATTTCTTGGATCGGTACCGCGCATATCATATCATCGCTCGATTTATCAAGTCAAGCGTTTTACGTACATTATTTTTATTATATTTATTTTATAACGCAATTCGCGTACTTTTCACACAAATTTCACATTGCAATGTATAATACAATTTAGCAGTAAAATTTGCCAAACCACAGCAAAGGCAGGATATTTCATGAACAAAATACTCGTCGTGGACGATGAAGAGCGGATCCGGAAAGTGATCCGCGAATTCGCCGAATTCAACGGATATAATGTAACGGAAGCGGCAGACGGCATGGAGGCGGTGGCCCTCTGCAAGAGCGGCGACTTTGACCTCATCGTGATGGACATCATGATGCCCCGGCTGGACGGCTACTCGGCCTGCAAGGAGATCCGGAAGCACAAGGACATCCCGATCATCATGCTGTCCGCAAGAGGCGAGGAATATGACAAGCTCTTCGGTTTCGAGCTCGGGATCGACGACTACATCGTCAAGCCGTTCAGCCCAAAAGAACTGATCGCCCGCATAAATGTCGTCATAACGCGGCACAGCCGGCCGATGCAGGCTGAAAAGAATCTGGTTTTTGGCGGACTCGTGATCGATGTGCCCGGCCGCAGCGTCACCGTGGACGGTGTCAGGACGGATCTGACGCCGAAAGAATTCGAGCTTCTGCTTTATCTGGCGAGAAACAGGAACATCGCCCTGTCCCGGGACAAACTGCTGAACGAGATCTGGGGCTATGATTTCTACGGCGACGACAGGACCATCGACACCCACATCAAGACCCTTCGCAACAATCTGGGCGAATACAGGAAATTCATTGTGACATTACGAGGAGTTGGATATAAATTTGAATATTAAATTTGATTTCCGAAGTTTGAAGTTCAAGATCTGGGGCTACTTCGTGCTGCTGGCCGTGCTGATCCTGGCCATTCTCTGGTGCCTGCAGGTGCTGTTTCTGAATACTTACTACCAGAGCATGAAAATCCATGAAGTCGAGCGGATCGGCAGCCATATCGCATCTATCTACGGCGACGAGGATTTCGTCGACCAGATGCAGCGGCTGACCTACAGGAACGACCTGGCGATCAGGATCGAGTCCGTATCAGGCGAGGTGCTCTACAATACGGATGATCTTCCCATCAAAGGGCCTCTGAGGGATATGCCTCCTTTTAATGAGTCCTTTTCAAAGCTGAACGCAAAATTGACGGACAGTCCGGACGGCATCGTTTCCTACCTGATCAAGGTGCCTCCAATGGACAATAAGATCCTGGTATATGGCAAGCTGCTTCCAGACCGCGACGATCCGACGGCATTTCTGTATATTTTCTCCCCGCTGACGCCGGTCGACTCCACCATCGGCATCCTGAAAAGACAGCTCATCACTGTCAGCGTGATAGCGCTGCTGCTGGCATTCCTGATTTCGCTTCTGATATCAAGGCGTATCGCCAGACCTATCCTCAATATCGCGAAGGAAGCCGAAAAGCTGGCCGAAGGCAATTATGACGTCGAATTCAGCAAAGGCAATTTTTCGGAGATCGACAAGCTGGCAGGCACCCTCAATCATACCGCCGGAGAACTGGCAAAGACCGATCTGCTCCAAAAAGACCTGATCGCCAATGTTTCGCATGATCTCAGGACGCCGCTGACCCTGGTCCGCTCCTACGCCGAAATGGTGAAAGATATTTCGGGTGACGATCCGCTGAAGCGCAGGGAGCATCTGCAGGTGATCATTGACGAATCCGACAGGCTCAGTCTTCTTGTGGATGACCTTCTGGCCCTTTCAAAGATCCAGTCCGGCGTTGAAAGTCTAAGCATCTCGAGGTTCAATGCAAAGGATATGATCGAGCGGCTCCTGCCTCCCTATCATATACTCCAGGAGCAGGAAAACGGCAGCCTGACCGTAGAGTGCGACAGCGATATCATGGTCACAGCCGATGAGCGCAGGATCGAGCAAGTCCTGTCCAATCTCCTCAGCAACGCCTTCAAATTCAGCGCCGATCCCAAAGTGATCGGGATCCGCGTCGGCGAAAGCGACAAGGCGATCCGCTTCGAGGTATCGGACAACGGCCGCGGCATACCGCCAGAAGAGCGGGATCAGATCTGGAGCCGCTATTACAAGACCAGTCGCCATCACCAGCGGGAATCAGCCGGTTCGGGACTTGGACTCGCCATCGTCCGGGAGATCCTGCTGCTGCACAGGGCGGCATTCGGCGTTGACAGCGCCATTGGCAAGGGCAGCATCTTCTGGTTCGAGCTTGACAAAGACCAAGCCCTCTAAAATTCGTCTGATTTTCATCAGATCTTCACATCGTTCCTATCCAGGGCTCACAAACCCGCCTTATCATGGCATCATGGGAAGCGCGATGCATCGATATGCTCCCATTAACAAAAGCGGGTAGATATAAGCTTAATGGAAAGAAGGGATGTAAGGATATGAAGAAACGCAATATGATCCTGGCGGTGGTGGCCGCCTTGTCGCTGCTGGCGGCGTCCAGCGTCATGGCGTTTGCAGCGGATGCCCAACCTGCAGAAACCAAAGTTGCGGGGAACCGGACGGTTTCTCCGGAAGCCAGCGATCTGACGGATGAACAGCGCGATGCCATCAGGCAGGCAGGTACCGATAGCTTGGAGGCGGCCCTCGAAAGCCTGGTCAATAGCGACATACTTTCACAGGATGAAGCCGACGCCATCCTTGATAAAGCGTCCGCCAATGAGGATGAAGGCGGCGCGCCTCCATCGGACGGGACCGCCGGCGACTCTGACAGCGCCGGCCTTCCCGTCAAAACGGCGGGGCCCTTTGCCGATCTGACGGATGCGCAGAGAGAAGCGCTGCACGATGAATTGCAATCGCGCTGCGAAGACGATATGGCGGAGCTCGTGGATGACGGGACGCTGACGCAGGAAGAGGCCGATCAGCTGCTGGAAGACGGTGGCAAAGGGCCGGACACAGATCTTGAGCTCACGGATAGCCAGAAAGACGCGCTGAAGAACATGCGGCAAGACAGCATGGAACTGGCCCTCGAAAATTTGGTCGATAACGACACGCTGACACAGGCGGAAGCCGACGCCATCCTAGAAAACTTTGCCTCAAGGCCGGATAAGACGGGGCCGGTGGTAAACGGACCGGGAGGCATCTTTGCGGATCTGTCGGACGACCAGATCTCAGCGCTGAAGGATGCGATAAACTCAAACTATGAGGATGCCATCGCGAAGCTCGTGGATGACGGCACCATCACACAAGAGGTCGCCGATCGGCTGCTTGACTGCAATGCTCATGGCGGTATCGGAATGATCCCGGGTTTCGGCCGCGGCCACGGCCCTGACGGAATGGGCCCCGGCGGTATGTCGACAGCCGGAACCGCCGACACGGACGCCGATTGAACTGCTGCGTGAACAACTGATCTGTATTGTGAACTACTGATCTGCGGTGTGAATGCATTAAAAAATACCGTCCCTTTCGGGGCGGTATTTTTAGGTTCCATAATGAATGTTGGGGTATTCGCCGGCTAACGTGCCGATTTTGTCGGGCGATCAGGACAGAGACTGTATATAGCTTCTGATCAGTTCGGATACCGACAGGTCCGTATCCTCGGCCAGCATTTCAAGCTTGAACTTTTCTGATGGCTTCAGCCTGATCTTCAGGATCTCCGACATGGTCTCCTTGCGGTGGCTGAGTCCGTAGTACTTGTACAGCATTTCCGGCAGCGCCTCGGCGCTGGTCATCCGCGGATGCTTGCCTTTGTACTGCTTCATGTCTTTATAATGGATCTTGCGGAACGGCGCCATATCGAAATACTCCAGCGATCCGTCCGTTAATTCAATAACGATTTTTGTCGGCATCTGGCTCAAGTGCCATGCTCCCCTGACTTCCAGATATGCGCCCTCCGGCGCCGAAAAGACGCCGATATTCTTAGCCTTTCCGGATACGGCCAAATTGCCGTCATCCGTCGTTTCAACGATGTATTTTCCCAATTTGCTTACCATGATGTATCCTCCTCAGCATAAAATAAAATATGATTTGAATATTTCACGATACTGCTGGTGAGGACTTTCATCCGGCTATGTATGTTTAAATATTAACAAATATATTGTACCACAAATATACAGAGAATGTACCACGATTTTGCCGCAAATAATCACCTTTTTTTGAAATAATTGCCAGAATTTCTACTGTGCACCCTTTCCGAACAGCTCCCTGACAGCTTCTTTGATATTATTGACGCCGGCCAGCCGGACGCCGGCGGGAGGATCGGCGATCTTCTGCGCATTTTTTTCCGGCAGGATCACGTTCCTGAAGCCGAGCCTGGCCGCTTCGCGGATGATGCGTTCGGCGCCCTTCACAGAGCGAAGGTCCCCGGTCAGACCGATTTCCCCGATTGCCAGAGTCTTTTCCTGGCCCTTGATCCCTTTCGCCGAAGAATAGATAGCCAGCGCCACAGCCAAATCCGTCGAGGTCCCCTCCGGCTTCAGGCCGCCGACGATGTTGACATAAACGTCCTGGCTGATCAGCGGCAGGCCTGCCTTCTTCTCAAGCACGGCGATGATCATGTTGAGCCTGCCCAAATCAACGCCTATCGCCGTCCTGCGGGCAAAACCGATATTTGTCGTCGCCGTCAGCGCCTGGATCTCAAGAAGCAGCGGCCGCGTCCCTTCGTAGACGGCAGTGGCCATCGCGCCTTCCGCCTCGTGATCCATTCCTTCGAGGAAATTGCCCGCGAGATTTTCAAGTCCCACCAGCCCTTCCTCCTTCATCTCGAAAGCGCCGATTTCGCTGGTGGTCCCAAACCTGTTCTTATAGGCCCGAAGAATTCGAAATTCCTGGTTCCGCTCCCCGGTGAAATTCAGCACGCAGTCCACCAGATGCTCGATGATCTTCGGCCCCGCAAGGTCGCCGCTCTTGGTCACATGCGCCACGATGAAGACCGGGATGCCCCGGGACTTGCCGATGCGCATCAGTTCGTTGGCGCAGACCCGGACCTGGGAAACGCTGCCCGGCGCTGACGATATCTCGTCGGAATACATCGTCTGGATCGAGTCGATGACGAGAAAAGACGGGCCGATGGCAGCCTCGGCTTCCAGCACCGCTTCCATATTGGTTTCGGCAAGCAGGAAAAGATCCGAGGGCTGGACGCTGCAGACCCGGTCGGCCCGCATTTTGATCTGTTCCTCGGATTCCTCGCCGGTCACATAAAGGACCCTGCCGTATTTTTCGGCCAGTCTGGCGGCGGTCTGGATAATGATCGTCGATTTGCCGATGCCGGGCTCCCCGGATATCAGCGTCAGGGATCCCCTGACGAGGCCTCCTCCCAGCACTCTGTTCAGTTCGGGGATCCCGGTGTCCAGCCGATCCTGGTCGCCGGACCGGACGTCATTGATACTGACGGCCCTGGCTTTCTCGCGCAGAGGGCGCCTGCCGGCGTCCGCCGCGGCGGAAACCTTTTCTTCGACCATCGTGTTCCATTTTCCGCAGATGCACTGGCCCATCCATTTGGGGCTTTCATAGCCGCATTCCTGGCAGACGAATACCACTTGTGATTTCTTGCTCATTTATTACCTTCCGAAGTATTATTTTCTTTGACTTTCATTCCAGGCTCGATATCGTTGTCCGGCGAAAGGATCACCACGTCACCCTCTTCGAGTCCCGACAGCACTTCCCAGTCGTCCTCGCCCTTGAGCCCTATTTCGATATCCTTTATAGCTGTCACGCCATTTTCGACCACATACGACTGATAGCCCTTTTCCCCTTCAAAAACGGCCTTTTCAGGAACAGCCAGAGCATCTTTTCTGCTGTCGACGACGATCTCCACGTCAACGTCGCTGCCGAGCCGCACGTCCTTGTTCGCGCCAAGGTCGATCTCCACCGTCACCCTCTTCTGGGCGATCCCAAGGTCAGAAATCTGCTCGAAGGCTTTCAGATACACTTTGCTGACAGACGCCGCGTCGTTCCGGTAGCCGGAATCCTCGTTATAGACAAGCGCTTTGCTTCCCTCGCCGATCAGATCCGCGTCATCGGAAATCAGCTGGACTCTGACATAGCGGTCGCTCATGTCGGATATCTCCATGATCTGGCTGCCGGGAAGGACCTGCTCGCCTTCGTCGGCGAATATTTCAGTGACAGTCCCGCTGATCGGCGATGTTATGCCGCCGGCATCCACCGACTCGCGCATGCTCTCGATGGAATACTGTAGAGCGGCGATCTCCGACGCCAGCTGACGGGAGGCCGTCTGGGACAGCATATACTGATCCTTGCTGATCGCGCCTTGCTCAAACAATATCCTGTTCTGCTCCTCCGTCGTCCTGGCTTGCTGGTACTGGACAGCCAGCGCGTTCTTTTGCGACTCCATGCTCTTGATTGCCAGGCGGTCCGCTTCCGCGTCGGTCTTCAGGATCACGTCGCCGGCCTTGATCATATCGCCCTCTTCAAAGCTGAAGGACTTTATCTCCATAGCGGATTTGGCGGTGATCACGACCGCTTTGCTTGCTTCCACAGTTCCCGTCTCCTTGACGAGCCGCGCGATCTCCATCTTTTGGACTGTCGCCGTCTCCACCTCCGGAGCTTTCGCAAACTGGGGATACATCACGGCGGCCAGCGCTACCAAAACAGCTGCGGCGATCAGCGTTTTCCATTTCCTGCTCTTTTTCTTCTTTTCCATCGAAATACCCCCTTATGACACCCGGCTCTTCAGAGCCTGGATGAAGTCGAGACTGCTGATTTTTCTATAAGTCGCCACCTGGGCCAGCACAACGAAAAACAATGTGGCCAGGGCGGCGTTCACGCCTGCGGTCAGGCTTGGCATCATGCTGAAAGTATACATTTCCGTGCTGAAAACCTTGGAGCTGTAGACCGTCAGTCCTATGCCCACAGGGATGCCGATCAGGATGCCGAGAACTGTCAAAATGTTGTTCTCCCTGAGCAGTATCATGAAAATCTCCCATTTGCTGAAGCCGAGGATCCTGAGTGATGAAAATTCCATCTCCCTTTCGCCCAGGCTGATGATCGTCGAATTATAGACCACCGCCGCCCCCAAAATGCCGGAAAAAATAACCATGATCCAGATCGAGTAGTTCGTTGTGTCCATATACTCGTCGAATGAGGCTTCCACATCCTTCGGCGACATGATCGAGCTGATGTTGGAGGCGGTCAGCAGTTTGCTGATGATATCCGGATCCTGGGAATCCAGATAAACGCCGTTGATGGCGTTCTCCTCCAGCAGCAGGCCGTCCATATAGTCAAGATCCATATAGGCGCTCATCCCCAGGGTCTGTCTTATTATACCACTAACGCGTATCGAGGTATCGTCGCGATTGGGAATAAATGTCTTTACCCGGACTTCGTCCCCGACCGCAAGGTCGAGCAATCCCGCAAGATTCTCGGTGATCAGCATCCCTTCCTCCGGGATCCTGACCGGGCGCCCCTGCGGATCCTTGAAATCGTAAAATACCGTATCCCTTGGCAAACCGACCACCGACACGGCTTTGCTCTTGGCGCCGTGACGGATCTCAAAGGGATATTCGATGCGGCCCTCGGCGTGATCGATATCGACGGTGGCATTCAGATCATTGATCACATCCCGGTTCATCGGTGCGATGAAAGAAATATTATAATCCATTTTCTGGAATTCCTTATAATAATCCGTCGTGAACTCGTTCACCACATCCGGCATCGTAAAAGTGAAAAGCAGCATGCCATAGGTCACGACGACGCCGGAAATGACGAAGGCGGTGCGTTTCTTATTTCTGAATATATTTTTATATACCATTTTCCAGCTGAAGGACGAGTGGCGCCAGAAAAAGCCGATCCTTTCGAGAAATATCCTTTTCCCTTTCCTGGGCGCCTCGTTCTGCATGGACTCCGCCGGCGAGATGTTCAAGATGCCTCTGGCACCCAGAATGCCTGCCGCCGAGCAGAATGCTGAGGACAGCAATATGGCCAGCAGCACATACTCAATAAAAAATTCGACTTTCAGCAGCGGTATATTGAAGAATTCAAGATACAGCTGAGTCATGGCGCCGGCAAGGAGCATGCCAAGGACCGAACCGGCCAGGCCTCCCAGGATCCCGGCGCTGAGGGAATAGAACGCATAATGGGCTATAACCTCGCGGTTCGAATAGCCGAGGCCCTTCATGGCGCCAACTTTCATCCGGTCCCGCTTCACCATCCTGCTGATCATCATCGCCAGCATAATGGCCGCGACGAGTATGAACACGACCGGCAGCGAGCCTGCCATCCGCTGCAGCTGGGCGATCTCCTCGTCGATCACGCTGTTGCTGAGCTGATATTCTCTCTTGACGACGCGTTCGAGGCCGAAAGGCTCCAGTTCGTCCTCAAGCGTATCCGTCAGCTTTTCGATGTTCGCGCCGGATTCAGCGACGATGACGATATCATTGTAGCTTCCCGAAAGTCCGAAGGCTTCCTGCGCCAGTTTCTCCGATACGAAGACGGCGCCGAAGCTTTCCGGATCCGGCATGATGGCCTGCTCGCCGGACATTAGATAGATGAATTCGGGGCTTGCCGCGATGCCGGCCACCTTGAGCGAATAGACGGTGCCGTTCATCTGGACCCTGATCGTGTCCCCCGGCCGGATCCGCCTTGCGTCGGCAAACTGCTGCAGCACCAGCGCTTCTCTGTCCGAATCGCCAAGGTAGCTGCCGGAGATGATCGTAAGCCGGTTAATGCCGTCGTTGGTCGGTGGGACAGTTATGATCCGCGTCGTTACACGCTCGTCTTCATTCTCTGTCACGAAAGGAGCATCATAGACGATCCGCCCCTGAACTTCCTTGACGCCTTCGATCGCCCCTAGATCATGGACTTCCTGCCGCGGCACCTTCATGGCCTCGACGAAAACATCCGCGAAATTGTTCTGCTCATAGTACGTCTTCAGCGTCGTCCCGAGGTTGACTGCCGCCATGTTCATCGATGTATAGACCGTCAGGCCGGTGATGATGATCGCCACGACGGCTATATACTGTCCTTTGGACATTGTGATCATCCTGATCAGCATCAGCGTCGTCTTTTTCATCACCACTGGATCCTTTCCGGCGGAAGCGGTTCCGCGTTCGAATAAATTTCAGTGATCTCGCCGCTTCGCATTTTAAGGACTCGATCGGCCATCTCGGCAATAGCGATGTTGTGGGTGATGACGACGACGGTCTTGCCGAGTTGCTTGTTGACTTTTTTGAGCAGCACCAGAATGGAGACGCCGGATGTATAGTCAAGTGCGCCTGTCGGTTCGTCGCAGAGCAGGATCTCCGGATTTTTTGCGACCGCCCTGGCGATGGACACGCGCTGCTGCTCCCCGCCGCTGAGCTGGGACGGGAAATGGGCTCGTCTGTCGCCTAATCCGACGTCATCCATGATCTCGCCGATATCCAGCGGGTCGTCGGCGATCTCCGTGGCGAGTTCCACATTTTCCTCTGCCGTCAGGCTTGCCATAATATTGTAGAATTGGAATACGAAGCCGACTTTTTTCCTTCTGTATTCCGTCAGCTGCCGTTCCGAATATTCGGTTATATCGTCGCCGCGCATGTAAATGCGTCCCTCGCTGGGAGAGTCCATGCCGCCCAAAAGATTCAGCAGCGTGCTTTTGCCGGAGCCGCTCGGACCCAGAATGACCATGAATTCGCCCTCATAGATCTCAAAGGTGGCGTCCCGCAGCGCCCTGACGACGATTTCGCCCATCTGGTAATTCTTGGATAAATGCTCGGTTTTCAGTATTATTTCGCTCATAATGGCACCCCTGCCGCTTATGCGGCCACGCTGGCCTCAGTGGCTTATCGTATATCTTGATTATAACAAATCCAATAAAAAAAGGCGGTTTTTTTTCCGCCTTTGACGATCGCTCTCAGCGACCCGGGCCTTTTGCTTCGCCGTTTCTCCCTCCCCATTTCAGAAGATAGGCGACCAACAGGACGATGCACATGTACACCCACATTACGATCGTATAGAAATAAATGAACGGAAAGCCGCCAACAAACGGCTCAACGCGATTGAACAGATAGATGCCGGGGAATTCCATGACGATGAAGCCTAAAATTATCGCTGACCAAATCATGATTTTTCTTTTCTTCAATTCGGTTCGCCTCCTTCAAGACCGCTTCGCTGAAATTCTTCCATACGGTATAGGTTTTAAATGACAGGTATCCTCTTTCTTATAATTCTTGCACAAGATCGGCCATGCTGTCAAAATATTTTTCCCAAAACGCTTTACGGCCGGCTGGCAGGCCATTTCGAAAGCTTGGGGCCTAACGGGGGCAGGGAGGGCAAAATATGCCCTCCCTGTGTAATACTCCCATTTCTATTCTGCAGATAACGGATCATGCTTGCGGCGGCAGCCGCCGTCGAATGATTTATCCGCCAAATGGCAATCTATTTTTTGTCCGTTTTCAGGACTGCATTCAGCATGACGCTGGCGCCGGCGGTGCACTGTTCAGGCGGCGTGTATTCCGGCTCGCAGTGACTGTGGCCGTCCTTCGACGGTGCGAAGATCATCGTCGTCGGCATCATGTAGGACGCGAACTGGGCGTCGTGGCCTGCGCCGCTGTTGATGTACTGGTTCGAAAGCCCCAGCTCGTCGGCGCTTTCCTTCACATAGTCCACCAGTTCCTTGTTGAAATAGACAGTGTCCCTCTGCCACATCATCTCGATCTCGCAGCGGCATTTCTCGATGATCTTGCCGTCGATGCTCTTCAGGATCGCTAGGACCTGCTCAAGCACTTTGGGATCCTCATGCCTGACGTCGATGGAAAAATCGATCAGGTCCGGAATGACCGTGTGGACGCAGGGGTGGCAGACGATTTCGCCGGTGGTATAGACGAGCTCCGGCCTGCCCAGCTTGTCGATCTCTTCATGCAGGTAGCAAAGGGCTTTGGCGGCGGCAAAAAGCGCGTCCTGCCGCTTGTGCATCGGCGTCGTGCCGGCGTGGTCCGACTGGCCGTATAACCGGACTCTGTAATTGAACATGCCCAGCACGCAGGTGACGACACCCAGGTCCTTCTTTGCGTCTTCCAGGATCGGTCCCTGTTCGATATGAAGCTCGAACATGGCCATATAGTCTTCAGGATTCAGCCTGTTCTTGATGTCGCCTTTGTACGGGCTGGCGTCCAGTGCCTGGCCGAATGTCGTGGTTTTATCGAGGACGCTCTTTGAGGCCAGCATGTTTTCCTTGATGAATTTCTTGGCGATGTCCGGCGGCAGGTAGTCGTTGCAGACGACGCCGGAGGACATCAGCGCCGGCGGATAGAGGGAGCCTTCTTCGTTGGTCCAGATCATCGCCGTCAGCGGATGTCTGTGCGGTATATTTTCAGCGACGACTGTCTCGAGGACTTCCATGGCGCCCATGACGCCCAGGATGCCGTCGTAGTTGCCGCCATTCTTTACCGAATCGCAGTGGGAAGCCATGACGATCCTCTTCAGGCCTTCTTCAGAACCCGGGATCGTGGCGTAGATGTTGGCCATGTCATCGGTTTCAATAGTTGCGCCGATGGCCTTCATTCTCTTGACGAATTCATCCCTGGCCATATGGGCTTCAGGGGAAAGAGAGTAACGGGTGATCCCGCCGTGGCCGGCGTCGCCGAATTTGCTGAAGGTAGAGATCTTGTCCTTCATTCTGTCTAGGCTGCATTGATACATGATATACACTCCTTTACTTCAACATGAAAAACCTATCATAATCAGGCCGCGGACGCATGGCGAACCATGCGCCGCGGTTTGCGCGTATTAAATCGATTGCTGATCAGGCTCTGCTCTTGACAGCCCTGAATGCTTCGAACCTCTTGATCGTTTCGGAATCCGGCTTGGTCACGAGACTGATGACGACGGCCGTGATCAGGTTCAGGGTCAATGCCACAAATCCGGCGTTGAGTCCGAAAGGCACCACCAGCGCCATGAATTTGATCACAAAGATCGTCAGTATTCCGACGACGATTCCAGCACCTACGCCGTATTTCGTCGCGCCCTTCCAGAAGAATCCGAAGAAGATCGCTATGAATGTCTGGGTCAATCCGGAATAGGCGAGCGTGATGACATTGGCCATAAGCTGCGGGAAATACAGAGCGCTCATGACGCCGAAGAACAGGAACACGCCGGTCGCTATGCGAGTCCAGGCAACCATGTTCTTTTCGGGCATATCCGGTTTGATGACGCCGAGGATGTTTTTCGAGAACAGACCGCCTACGCAGAGCGCTGTGATGGCCATTACCAGAATGGCTGTCAGGGCGCCGCCTCCGGCTACAAGACCCACGACCCATTCAGGAAGGTTTTCAACGACGACTGCCAGCAGCGCGAAGTCCTTGTTCTCAAGGCCAGGCATCGTGGCGACGGCGAAATAGCCGGTTATGACAAGGAACGGGAACATGATCATGTACAAAGGCATCAGGATGGAGTTTCTTCTCAGGTTCGTTTCATTTTTGCTGGTCAGGATCGCCTGGAAGGAGATCGGCAGCATATAGAATCCGAGCATCTGGAAAATGATGGTCGATATCGTGAATGTCAGTCCCGCCGTAACAGGTTCCATTGGAACGGTAAGCATCTGCGGAGCGGTATCCGCCACCTGATGGAAGATGCCGCTGACGCCGCCCGGCATTTTCATCGCAGCAGTCGTGCCGGCGATGACGATGGCCAGGACGAGCAGAATGTCCTTGAGGACGCTGACCCAGGCCGGAGCCCTTATTCCCGCTACTGCAATATAGATGAATGCAAGGGCGGATGAGATAACGACGCCTGCGCCGAAGCTGACGCCGATGTTAAGATATTCGAAGAGGATCGCCATGCCGGCAAATTGGTTCTGGATCCAAGGGGTCAGGAACATGATGCCTACGATGGCGGTCAGGGCCTGCATTGCTTTGCTGTTGTATCTCCAGCCAATGACATCGCCAATGGATACGGCGTTAGCGAGCTTGCCCATCCTCCAGATCGCTGGATTCAGGAAGTAGCCGACAACATATGCCAGCAGGATATAGCAGACGAACCATACGCCGTAGGTCGCGCCGGCTGCGTAGATGGAGCCGGGAGCGCCGATCATCGTACCGATGCTGTAGATTTCTCCGACGGATACGAAGAAAATCAGGAAGGCGCCGAAACCGCCGCTGGCGACCATGACGTCATTCATGCTGGAACCGATCGCTCCTCTTTTGGACGCTATGGCGATACCAAGAGAAAGTAACAGGATCAGTGTAAATACGGTAAGTGCCATTACTTATCCCCCCCTTCGTTATCTTCTTTTTTATTATATGGATCGAGCTTGAACGCCAGGGCAAGGCACCCGGACGTCAGGAACAGCCAGGCGAAAATCCAGGCAAAATTGAAGGAAAATCCGAACACAAAGGGCTCTATCTTGTTATAGAGCGGGAAAGCTAAAATGATAGCGGTCATCGGCAGTACAAAGCCGATCAGAATGGTTGGTATACGACTTTTCATTTCTTTCTCCTTTCAGAATCTGAACTTTAGGGTTCCAATTACTAATCATTGTAAATCCCTATAATTAAAATTCGCTTAAGCTATTCTTAAAGCCACCTTAATTTTAAATAAAATATCTTTTATCATTAATAATTCCTTAATAGAACCTTAAAATTTACTAAAGATTTCGACGGCACTTTTTTTTATTGCATTTAATAATGTATAATGTAAGAAATACACTTAGCGTCGGGAGGTTGCCAATGATCGAACCATCAGGCTTGATGTTTGCGTTTATGCTGTTTGCGGTAATGATCGCCGTTGTCTATATGTATTTCTTCTCGAAAACCCAGGAAAAATTCGTATCCTATTGGGGCCTGAGCTGGTTCTTTTACACCATCGGCCTGATCCTTCTGATTTTTTCAGCCGATGTCCGCAGCCTGCCGATGCTTGAAGCGCGCAAACTGTTCGATCTCTTCAATATCCTTTACCTGCTGTTCGGCGCTTACGCTTTCATGCATGTGCCGACGCCGACCTATTGGCGAAGGTTTTCTTTGTACCTTGTTTTGTGGGTGGTTCTCAGTGTGCTTTACAAATTCGATGTGAACATCACCTATCTTCCTGTTTCCCTCTATCAGATCATCCTCACGATCGCGCTCTGCGTCGTCATCGTTAAACACTGGGATCTGGAAAAGCAGGAACGAAACCTTTCCATTATCATATTCCTGTTCTGGGGCGTCAGTAAGGCGGCCTTCTCCTATTTCGAGACGGACATGACGGTCCATGTGACGTTCTACCTGGTCGAAGTCCTGATGTCCAATACCTTGAATTTCTGCATACTGTTGATCTATCTGGCGAAAATGAAGAAGGAATTCTTTGTTCGGGACAAGATATTCAGGATCATGGCCGAAAACGCGAACGACATCATTTTTTATTACCAGGTCCAGCCCTATCCGAATTTTGTGTATGTCAGCCCATCGATCGAGCGCCTGACCGGCTATACCCCCGACGAGTTTTACAGCAATCCGAAGCTTTATATAGAAATCGCGCACATTGACGATCAATCCAAAGCGGCATCGATGTTTGCCAAAGCCAATTATACGCCGGAAAAAAATCCTTCCGACGTCAAGATCATCCGCTGGAACACCAAGGAAGGCGCTATGCTCTGGATGGAGTTCCACAATTCGGCAATTTTCGAAGACGGCACGTTGCTGGCAGTCGACGGCGTCATCAGGGACATCACGAAGCGGAAAGAAACGGAGGAATCCCTGAAGCAATCCAAGAAAGCGACGGAATCATTCCTGTCGTATATTTCCCACGAGCTAAAAACCCCGATGACGTCGATACTTGGCTACATAAGCGCCATCAGGGACGGTACGATGGATGATGAGCAGAAGAAGCTGGATGCCATCAACCTGATCTATGAGAAAGCCCTGACGCTTAAACGATCCACCGATGATCTTTACCAGCTGTCCCAACTGGAAACAAAGCAGTTCGACTTCAAATTCATGCAGCTGTCTTTTTCGGAATACCTCAAAAAACTAATATATAAATATTCCTGGGACGTAAAAAATGCCGGCCTTAACCTGGACGTGGACAAGGAACGCATCGACAGCATGAAATACGATATCATCGCTGATCCCGAAAGGATCGAAACGGTATTTTCCAATATACTTTTCAATGCGATCAAATTTACCGAATCTGGCGGAACCATCGGCATTTCCTGCACTTACGTCGACAAAAGCAAGATCGTGGTCGTCAACATATCCGACACCGGTGTCGGCATTCCAGAAGCCGATCAGGAAAAGATCTTCCGCAAGTTCTATCGAAGTTCAGGCTACCAGCCACTGAACGGCGTCAAGGGCAGCGGCCTTGGCCTGGCGATATCGAAGGAGATCATCCTGGCCCACGGCGGACAGATCTGGGTCCGCAGCAAATCAGGCAAGGGAAGCGTTTTCAGCTTTTCACTGCCAATATACATAGAACAGGAATAGGAGGTGGCGACATGGCCGAAGAAAAGATCCTGATCGTGGATGATGACAAAGATATTAATGCGCTGATAGGCTCCTATCTCGCAAAGGAGGGATTCATACCGATATCCGCGTTCGATCCGACCGCCGCGCTGAAGATCATCGCTGACGAAAAGCCCGCCCTCGTCATACTCGACGTCATGATGCCTGAAATCGACGGTGTGGAACTCTGTCTTGAAATAAGAAAAAAGTATCAGATGCCAATCATTTTCCTCAGCTGCAAATCCGAGGAGATCGACAAGATCATCTCCCTTTCCGTCGGCGGGGATGATTATATCACAAAGCCCTTCCTGCCCGGCGAGCTTATTGCCAGAGTCAAGGCGCATCTGAGGCGGCTGAGACTGTCTTCCGTTTCGGACGAGGCGGAGGAAGTATTGCATATGCCCGGAATGACAGTCAACCTGACGAGTCGGGAGGTCTTTGTCGACGACAAGCCGGTGTCGCTTACAGCCAAGGAATTCGAGATCCTGAAAGTCCTTATCCGAAATCCCAAGCGCATATTCAGCATGGATCAGCTGTTCGAAATGGTCTGGCAGACCGAAAGCCTCGGCGGCGATTCAAGGACGATCATGGTCTATATCAGCAATCTCAGAAAAAAAATAGAATCCAATCCCGGCAATCCCAAATATATTATCAGCGTGCGCGGAGTCGGCTACAAATTCAATCACAGCATCCTGTAGAGGCGGCAACGCCAGCAACGGCCTCTCGATACGAAGCGAAAGGAATTGGTTGAACCGATATGGATGAAAAGCTCCCTGCTCTGGCCATAATTTTCATATTCACATTCATTCCGCTGTGGATCGGCGAATTGTCCAGAAAATCATCTCTGGAAAATGTCGAGGATTTCTTCCTGCACAGCCGAAAGATGCCGCTGCCGATCCTGTTCTTTACCGTGTATGCAACATGGTGGAGTTCCTTTGCATTCCTGGGTTCGACTTCATATTTTTATACGAAGGGTCCTGTTTATCTTACGGCGATCGCATGGAACGTTCTTTTCGGCATTTTATTCTATTTAATAGGAAAAAGGATCTGGTTCTACGGAAGGACCCGGAAGTTCGTGACGCCAACGGACTTTTTCGCCTATGTCTATGATTTCAGGCCTCTCAATTATGTCATCACGATCACGATGCTGCTGTTCACGATGCTTTATCTGCAGATCCAGCTCGCCGGGGGAGCCTATCTCATCGAGGTCGCCTCAGGCGGCATCATCCCATGGTGGGTCAGCGGCCTGACTTTCTATCTGGTAATTGCGATCTATCTATGGGCCGGCGGGCTTCGCGCGGTCGCGTGGGCCGATATTTTCTACAGTTTCCTGATTTTTTTCGGAATGATCATCAGCGGATTATATTTATCAAATAAAGCCGGCGGCATTGTATACTTGTTCCATCAGATAAACAGCATCGATCCGCACTATCTGATCCTGCCAGGCCCAAATGGAAATTCCGGCGTCCTGCTGTGGGTGTGCATGTTCGTCATGACGCCGATCGGCGCGATCATGGGCCCCCAGCTCTGGCTCCGAATGTATGCGGCGGAGAATCACAAGGCGTTCAGCATCATGCCCTTCCTGTTGTCGTTCACGGCGATCGCCTACATGGGCTCTGTTCTCGCCGGCTATTCGGCAATCATTCTGGAACCTGTATTCAGCAAGCCTGACATGATCCTGCCGACGCTTCTGCTCCGTTACGCGCCGCCCTGGCTTGGGGCCTTCCTGTTCTGCTGCGGCGCGGCGGCCGCATTGTCGACGGCGAATTCCCAGATACATGCGATTTCGGCGGTATATTCGATCGATGTCCATCGCCGGTATTTCGATCAGGATATTTCCGAAAAGTCTCTTGTATATGTCGGGAAATGGTCTATTATCGTTTTCTCCATATTCGCTTACCTGATTCTGATCCAGTCGCCAAGCCTGATCGTGACAACGGGTCTGGTTGCCCTCAGCGGTACTGCCCAGGTATTCGTTCCGGTTCTCGGCGCGTTCTTTTGGCACAGATCCAGCCCCTATGGCGCATTGGCGGGCATATTGACAGGGCTTGCGACACTTCTTTCGTGCACTTATATTTTCCATCTCGCATCCGCATACGGCGGCGCTCTCGGTCTGCTGCTGAATGCTGTGGTTTTTGTCACAACCGGCGTCCTGTCAAAAGAAGATCCGGCGATTTCCCTGAGGATCCGATCCCTGCGGCAGTCCTACAAATCGAAATATTCCATTCAATGACAAATCCCCGGCATCAACGAAAACAACAGGCCTGTGTGCAGTTGAAACGCATACGCGTTTTAACTGCACACAGGCCTTTTCGTTCATTTATGGGTGCTTGTTATTGCTTTTATTGGCGGATCGATCAGTCTTCGCTCTTTACAGCGTGTTCTGCGATGATCTTCTCGGCGAGGTGCATCGGCACTTCTTCATAGCGTTCGAACTTCATCGTGAACGCGCCGCGGGCCTGGGTCATGGATCTCAGGATGATGGCGTATTTGAACATTTCCGCCATCGGCGCTTCGGCGATGACCTTCTGCTCACCGTTCTGGGGTTCCATGCCGAGGATCTTGCCTCTTCTCTTGTTCATGTCACCCATGACATCGCCCATATATTCGTCCGGCACGACGATTTCGACATGCATGATGGGTTCCAGAAGGATCGGCTTGGCTTCCGCGATACCCTTTTTAAAAGCAAGGGAGGAAGCGACCTTGAACGCCATTTCGTTGGAGTCTACATCGTGGTAGGAGCCATCATACAGGACCGCTTTGATATGGACGACCGGAAAACCAGCCAGAACGCCCTTTTCGAGGCATTCTCTGAGTCCCTTTTCAACAGCCGGGATGTACTGTCTTGGCACCGAACCACCGACGACGGCTTCTTCGAATTCGAAATCCTGCTGGGACGGGGAGAATCTGATATGAACGTCTCCGTATTGTCCTGCGCCGCCGGATTGTTTCTTGTGTTTGCCCTGGACATCTGAGCTGCCCTTGATGGTTTCCCTGTAGGCGATCTTCTGCTCTACTATATTGACGCCGACACCGAATTTTTCCTTCAGCTTGGCGCAGATGATGCCGATTTGGATCTCGCCCTGACCGCCGATAAGGGTCTGATGGGTCTCGGTATTCCTTTCCATCACGAAGGACGGATCTTCTTCCATCAGCTTGTGAAGGCCCGAGCTGATCTTTTCCTCGTCGCCCTTAGCCTTAGGCTCTACAGCCATGAAGAGCGACGGTGTCGGGAATTCGACTGCAGGGTATTTGATGATGCTGGCCTTGTCGCAGAGCGTGTCGCCAGTCTGAGTGTACTGGAGCTTGGAAACGGCCACGACGTCTCCGGCGGATGCGGAGGTCGTCTCTTCCTGGTGCTTGCCGCGAAGGAAGAACATGGCGCCGATCTTTTCGCTCTTCTCCGTCTTCGAGTTGTATACTTCGGAACCGGCGGCGATTTTGCCGGATATGACTTTCATAATGGAAATCTTGCCGACGAACGGGTCCGCAATGGTCTTGAAGATGAATGCGGACATCGGTCCTGCTTCGGAGCAGGTCCTTTCCACTTCGGCATCCTTGGCGTCAATGCCCTTGAATGGCGCATGGCTCGCGGGATGCGGCACATAATTCAGCAGCATGTCCATGAACTCTTTGACGCCTTTGCCGTCTGTCGCGGACGACGTCATGACCGGAACGATGTTCCCGGCGGCAATGCCTTTTACAAGGCCGCTTTTGAATTCTTCATCCGTGAAGGCTTCGCCGGCGAAATATTTTTCGAGCAGTTCTTCGTCGCTTTCGGCGATGGCTTCCATCAGGGAGTCCCTGAGATCATCCGCGATGGGATCCGTCAACTGAACCAGCGATGCGCCGAACTTCGCCTGCAAATCGGCGATGACTTTGTCGACGTCGATATTTTCCTTATCTATTTTGTTTATCAGGAAGAACGTGGGCATGTTGTACTGCTTGCAGGATTTCCAGGCTTTTTCGGTCCCGACCTGAATGCCGGCGGACGCATCGACGACGATAACGGCTCCTTCAGAAGCGCGCAGTCCCGAATTGACTTCTCCAATGAAATCGAAATAGCCCGGAGTGTCGATAAAGTTGATTTTGACCTTTTTCCATTCGACCGGCACAACGGATGTGCTGATCGAGTAGCCTTTTTCTATTTCCATTTTGTCATAGTCGGAGACAGTGTTTCCGTCCTCGACCCTGCCAAGCCTGTTTATGGTACCTGTGGCCAAAAGCCCTGCTTCGATCAGGGTCGTCTTGCCGCATCCTCCGTGTCCAACAAGTGCAACGTTTCTTATATTGTCGCTAGCATAACCTTTCATAGCACGCTTCCTCCCAAATTTTATTTTTAACGTAGCAGTGATATTATATCATCACGAAAATAAAATAGCAAAAGTATTTTGCGTCTCCCGCCTTGAAGATGGCGGTTTTTGAGGCTGTACGACTGCCCTGCCGCTAATCCTGGACGTCCTTTGGAGGCTCCTCGCCATATCGGCCGTCCAGCCTGTCGATGGCGGGGATCCTGGCTGCCAGAAACGTCACGGCAAAAGCGATCAGAAGCCTGCCAAGCGATATCACCCAGATATTGGCGCCCGCCACCCAGAAAATCAGGGACGTCTCGATGATGCCGTGGCATATGAAGATGAATATGCCGATCAGGGCGAAATCCTTTTTGGGTATCGGCGTCCTGTTGCCGATCTCCATCAGGGTCCCGGCGCCATAGGTCACGCCCATGATCACGCCGACAAGCAGCGGGAAGATGGACTGTCTCTGGATCCTCAGGGCCTTCGAGACAAACTGGAGTCTGTCCGAGAGCTTTTCAATGATTTTGTAGGTGACCAGGATCTCGACAGTGATCATCAGCGGGATCAGGATCTTCATGAAACTGATGATGATGCTGATGCTGCCGAAGAAGATGTCGTGGCCGATCAGCCTGAGCGTCTCTACCATGCGAAGACACCTCCCAGCCAGCCGGTCAGAAGGCCGACAACGATCGCCATCGCCAGCCTGTATGCTGTGAACCGGGCGACGTTGAGGCCTATTTTCTGGGCGATCGCGCCTTCCACGGGTATCGTGTGGGCGACGAGAACGATCATGGCCACCGTTGTTATTTCAGTCGAACCAAGCGCCAGAGGATTCATCACGGCGATGGTTCCATATTCATCGGTGAATATCCCGGTGATGATGGGAATGATGGCTTCGCCGGGCAATCCGAAGAACTTCATCGCCGGAGCGAACAGATCCTGTAGAAAAGGCATCACCGGCGAGTGCCGGATGACCACCACCACCGCAAACACCGGCAGCACAATCTTGAGAAGTGCCGCCGCCGTCTTCAGCGCTTTTATAAAACCTGTCCTGATAGCTGTCAATAACATGTCGATCCCTGTCTTTTGATACTCTGTCCTTTTGGTTTAAAACTCCGCCGTCTTGGGCGTCCTTGGAAATGGCAGCACGTCGCGGATGTTGGACATGCCTGTGATGTACATGATGATCCGCTCGAAGCCTAGGCCGTACCCCGCATGCTTTGCTCCGCCATACTTGCGCAGATCGAGGTACCACCAGTAGTCTTCCGGTTCGAGGTCGAGCTCTTTCATCCGCGCCACAAGCCTGTCATAGCGCTCTTCTCTCTGGCTTCCGCCGATGATCTCGCCGACGCCCGGCACCAGAAGATCCATCGCCGCCACCGTCTCTTCATCCTCGTTCATTCTCATGTAGAACGCCTTGATGCCTTTCGGATAGTTGATGACGAACACCGGCTTTTTGAAGATCTCTTCAGTCAGATAGCGTTCGTGCTCCGTCTGAAGATCGATGCCCCAGACGACCGGGAACTGGAATTCCCTGTCCGATTTCTGCAGCAGCTCCACCGCTTCGGTGTAAGTGATGCGTACAAAATCCGACGAGACGATGGCGTTGAGCCTGTCGATAAGGCCTTTGTCCATGAATTCGTTGAAAAACGCCATCTCTTCCGGAGCATTTTCGAGCACATAGCGGATGATGTATTTGATCATATCCTCGGCCAGCGCCATATTGTCGCTGATGTCCGCGAACGCCACTTCCGGCTCGATCATCCAGAATTCTGACGCATGGCGGGCTGTATTGGAGTTTTCGGCCCTGAATGTCGGTCCGAAAGTATAGATCTTCCTGAACGCCATCGCAAAGGCTTCGCCTTCCAGCTGCCCGCTGACAGTGAGGCTGGTTTCCTTGCCGAAAAAGTCTTCGGTGTAGTCGATCCTTCCGCCTTCGTTTCTGGGCGGATCAGCCATATCCAGCGTCGTCACGCGAAACATCTCGCCGGCGCCTTCGCAGTCGCTCCCGGTGATGATCGGCGTATGCACATAGACGAATCCCCTCTCCTGGAAGAATTTGTGGATCGCAAAGGCTACGAGCGACCGCACGCGAAACACGGCTGAAAAGGTGTTGCTTCTGGGCCTGAGATGGGCGATCTCCCGCAGGAATTCAAGGCTGTGTCTCTTTTTCTGCAGCGGATAGTCCGGATCCGACGGCGCTTCGACGACGATTTCGGCAGCCTTGATTTCGAAGGGCTGCTTGGCCCCCGGAGTGAGCTCGAGGACGCCCGTCACGGACAGGGCGGCCGCCACGCCGGCTTTCGATATGATTTCGAAGTTGCCGATCTTATCTTCTTCGTACACGATCTGGACGGATTTGAAAAAGGTCCCGTCATTCAATTCGATAAATCCGAATTTGTTCGAGCTTCTGTTGGTCCTGATCCAGCCCCGCACGCATATCGTTTCGCCGCCGATGCTCTCGGGCGCCGCAAACAGTTCTTTAATCAATAATTCTCTCATTGTCTGCTTTATCCTCCTTATAAACTGAAAAACAGGACGTGATCAAAAGACACGTCCCGTTTTGATTTCATTCCGGCCTTTACTTGTCGATAGGCTTCATTGTCGGGAATAAGATGATATCTCTGATCGACGGTGAATTTGTGAGCAGGATGATGACTCTGTCGACACCGATCCCGAGTCCGCCGGTCGGCGGAAGCCCGACTTCCAGCGCATTGACGAAATCCTCGTCCATTGGATGCGCTTCTTCGTCGCCGCTGTCCAGCTGGGCCTGCTGTTCGATGAAACGCTGCTTCTGGTCGATTGGATCGTTGAGCTCCGAAAACGCGTTGGCTATTTCCCAAGTGTTGACGAAGGCTTCAAATCTTTTCGTCCGTCTCGGATCTTCCGGATCGCGCTTCGCGAGAGGCGAAATGTCGACCGGATGATGGGTGATGAACGTCGGCTGCATCAGGTGCTCTTCGCAGTAGGTCTCAAACAGCGCGTTGATCACAAGGCCCCTGGTCAGCTCGTCCGCATCCTCGAGGTGATGCTTTTTCGCAACTTCCCTGGCTTCTTCGTCAGTATTGATCTTGGAGAAATCTTCGCCGACCCATTCCTTGACGGCGTCTTCCATCGTCAGGCGCCTCCAGGGCGGAGTCAGATCGAATTCTTTGCCCTGATAGTTTATTTTCATCGTTCCAAGGACATTCTGGGCGACGGTGGAAATCATGTTTTCCGTCAGCTCCATCATGTCGTTGTAATCGGCATAGGCCTGGTACAGCTCCATGGAGGTGAACTCTGGATTGTGCTTCGGCGACATGCCTTCGTTCCGGAACATCTTGCCCATCTCGTAGACGCGGTCGAAGCCGCCGACGATCAGGCGCTTCAAGTAGAGTTCGTTGGATATCCTGAGCTTCATATCGATATCAAGGGTGTTGTGGTGCGTCTCGAACGGCCTGGCATTGGCGCCTCCCGCGATCGTCGTCAGGATCGGAGTGTCGACTTCGAGATAATCCATAGCCTCGAGGAAATTCTTGATTTCTTTTATGATCCTTGATCTGAGATAGAAAGTGTTGCGAACCTCCGGATTCACGATCAGGTCGACATAGCGCTGCCTGTACCGGATATCCTGGTCCTTCAGCCCGTGGAATTTTTCGGGAAGCACCTGGAGCGATTTTGAAAGCAGCACGATTTTCTCGGTTTTGATCGATATCTCGCCATGTTTTGTCTTGAACACTTCGCCGACGATCCCGACGATGTCGCCGATATCATAAGTAAGGAAGATTTCATACTCTTCGTCGCCGATGGCATCCTGCCTTATATAGCATTGGATCCTTCCCTGCTTGTCCTGGATGTCGATGAAGGAAGCTTTGCCCATCTGCCTTTTGGCCATGACCCTTCCGGCTGCGACAACGGTCTTTCCTTCCATCTGCTCGAAGTTTTCCTTTATGTCAGTGCTGTAATCCTTTACGTCCCATTTTTCAATGATGAAAGGATTGCGGCCCATCGCCTGAAGCTTTGAGAGCTTATCGCGCCTGACGCGAAGGACCTCCGTCAGGTTCTGCTCTTCCTGGATCCCTGCATCCGGCTGGTTGACGTTCGTCTGGTCTGTACTCATATTAACACCTTCTTCTGATACTCCAACGATATCTTATTTGTTGATTTCCAGCACCTCATATTTTACAATGCCGTCCGGAACGGCGATCTCCACCTTGTCCTTGACTTTCTTGCCGAGCAGTGCCTTGCCGACCAGCGATTCGTTCGAGATCTTTCCTTCGTACGGATCCGCTTCCGTGGATCCCACGATCGCATATTCGATGACGTCCTTGTTCTTGCTGCTGAGGTTCTTGACTTTGACCTTTAGTCCTATATTGACATATTCTGCCGATATGCTGTTTTCATCGATGATCTTGGCCACTCTGACCATGTTCTCGAGCTTATTGATCCTCTCCTCAAGCTCCGCCTGTTCATTTTTGGCAGAATCATACTCCGAGTTTTCAGAAATATCGCCGTAGGAAATCGCTTCCTTGATCCTCTCAGCCACTTCTTTGCGTTTTATTGTAATCAGTTCTTCAAGTTCAGCCATGATTTTTTCATAGCCTTCTTTAGTTAGTAGGATTTCTTCTGCCATTGTGGTTTCTCCTTCTCTATCTGCGCCAAATGGGCATAGGGATGCCTTGAACCGCGCCTATATGCGCAGTATTATAAACCAGATTGCCTTAAAAGTCAATCGTTTGGCGTGTTTTCTCCGCTCCGGGCGCTGCCGGCGGGCATGTCCGCACGCGACAATTCCGACAGGAGCGCTGCGATCTGCTGATATTTTTCCAGGCTGTTGACGCGTCTGCGCAGATCCGCGGCGCCATGGACGCCTTTCAGATACCAGCTTATATGCTTGCGCATTTCACGAACAGCCGCATATTCGCCTTTGTCTTCCATCAGAAGATCCAGCTGCTTCCGGATGATCCGCGCTTTTTCATCGAGTCCCGGCGCAGTTGGAACCTCTTCGTCCCGCCAGATCGCCAAGGCCTCCCGAAATATCCATGGATTGCCCAGGGCCCCCCGGGCGATCATCACGAAATCGCAGCCCGTTTCGATCAGCATGCGGTTCGCGTCTCTGCCGGAAAACACGTCCCCGCTGCCGATCACCTTGATCCCGACCTTTTCCCTGATCCGCGCGATGTGCGACCAATCAGCCTTCCCGCTGTAATACTGGTCCCGTGTCCTGCCGTGGATGCCGACAGCCGCCGCTCCGGCCTGCTCCGCGATCATGGCGATCTCCACCGCATTGATGGAGTCTCTGGACCATCCTGCCCGGATCTTTACGGTGACCGGTTTTGTCGTCGACGACACGACGGCTTCAATGACCCTGCCCGCCAGGTCTGGATCCGTCATAAGCGCAGAACCATCTCCGCCTTTAACGACTTTCGGCACCGGGCAGCCCATATTGATATCGAGAATGACATTCTCCCTGCATTCCAGTTTTTTTGCCGCCAGTGACATGAACTCCGGATCCGAGCCGAAGATCTGATATGCGACGGGCTTCTCGCCTTCTCGAATATGAAGCAGCTTTTCCGTCGCCTGATCGTTATAATACAGGCCTTTTGCGCTGATCATCTCCGAATAGGCGAGCCCGCACCCGAAGCTTCTCGCGATCAGCCGGAACGGACTGTCCGTGATTCCGGCCATCGGCGCCAGAATGAATGGATTGTCGATGCTCACGCCGCCGATGTGAAGATCCCGCCCGTATTTTTCCTTATTGTCCCGCATAACGTCGATTCACCTGTCAGTATGCGCCGTCATGACTGGTGATCTTTTTCGTGTCATGGCGATTCTTTTCATAAATAAGCTGGAGCCCTTCGAGGGTCAGCATCTTGTCGATATGATCGATGCAGTCGATCCCCCCCGCGATCAGCGTCGCCAGGCCGCCGGTGCCGATCACCTTGACGCGCTTTCCGTCGTCTGAAGGTGAAAGCTCCTTTTTCATCCGGTTGACGATATATTCGACAAGGCCCATATGTCCGTATACAAGGCCTGACTGCATGCTTTCAATGGTATTCTTGCAGATGACCTGCCCGGGTTCTTCAAGCTCGACACGCGGCAGCTTCGCTGTCTTTTCGAACAGTGCCTCCGAGGAGATCTTGAGGCCCGGTGCTATCGTGCCGCCGAGATATTCCGCTTTGTCGGAAACGGCGCAGAATGTCGTCGCCGTGCCGAAGTCCACGATTATCAGCGGTCCGCCGTATTTAGCATAGGCAGCGACAGAATTGACGATCCTGTCCGACCCTACCTGTTTGGGATTGTCATATTTGATCACCATGCCGGTTTTTACGCCGGGGCCCACGACGATGGCCCTTTTATTGAAATATTTCATGGACATGTGCTGAAGCGTATAGACGATCGGCGGAACGACCGTCGATATGATGATGTCCTTCACTTCCTTCGTATTCAGCCCTTCATAGTTGAAAAACTGATTGACGAGCATGCCGTACTCGTCCGCGCTCTTGTTCTTGTCTGTCTCCACACGCCAGTTCTGAATCAGATTGCCGTCTTTGAACACACCCAGCACGATATTCGTGTTGCCTACGTCAAAAGCTAATAGCATATCGGTTCACTCCCTTTTTAAAATATTTGACGCGGCTGTGCGGCAGCCGCCTTGTCATACATAGTCGTATATGCCCCGGACCGAAACTTCTCCGGAGATGATCTCCGTGGCACGTCCCTGATCGTCTTCGATCACCAGGCCGCCCTTGTCCGTAAGCGCGACTGCTTTCCCGCGAAGTTCTCCGTCGGGCTCGATGATCCGGACCTCGCGGCCCAGCGTTGCTGATTTTTGCCTGCAGAAATCCATTATAACACCTGTGTCGCGTCTTTCCAGACATTTATAATAAAAATCCAGCCGTTCTATTATATTTTCCAGGATCATATTCCTGTCGACCGGCTGCTTCGCCTCGATCCTGAGCGAAGTCGCCTTGTCAAGAAGCTCCTGCGGGAAATCCTCCTCTGCGTGGCTGACATTGACGCCAATCCCGATGATGACATGGTGGAGCATATCCGGTTCGCCTTCGAGCATTGCCAGGATCCCGCACACCTTCCGGCCGTTCATGACGATGTCATTCGGCCACTTGATCAGCGCCTGGAAGCCGCAGCGGCAGAGCGCGTCGCACACCGCCGCCCCCGCCATATGGGTCATCACCATGGCTTCCGCCGTTCGGATGGCAGGCTTGAGGATGACCGACATCCAGATGCCCTTGCCGCCGGCAGAATCCCAGTGTCTTCCCATTCTTCCCCTGCCGGAGATCTGTCTGTCTGCGATGATGACGGATCCGTCGGGCATGCTTCCAGCCTTGGACCGGGCAAGGGTGTTGGTCGATTCGACTTCATCAAGATAGACATATTCACGGCCGATGACGCATTCCGCCGGAAGCCGAAAAAACACCGTCTCCGGATGGGCATCGCCGTCGATCAGCTTATAGCCCTTTTTAGTGACGGATTCGATATCATATCCTTCCTTTTTCAGAGTCTCCATATGTTTCCATACAGCCGCCCTGCTGATTCCCGTCAGGCGGCTTATCTCTTCTCCGGATACAAAATCACCGCTTCGGACCAGCGCGCCCAGGATCAAATTTCTCATTGCAGCTCCTCCGTCCATGGTGTAGTTCAAAAGCCCGTATTGAAATAATACGGGCTTTGGCTTTTTTATGATCGTTCTTCCGCAACCGGCATCCTGATGCCGTGTGCGGATCTGATGGCATGATCTTTTATCTGAGGGACAGCAGAACATCGCCTGCATTGACAGCGTCGCCCTTTGTGACCTGGATCGTGTCGACGGTTCCGGAGAATGCCGAGAAGATTTCGTTTTCCATTTTCATGGCTTCCAGGATGATCAGCAGCTGGCCTTCCTTGACTGTGTCGCCGACTGCGACTTTGATGTCAAGGATCGTTCCCGGAATAGGCGCTTTCATGATGTTGGCGCCGGCTGACGGTGCGGCCGCAGGAGCTGCTTTAGGCGCAGGTGCCGCTGCTGCGGGAGCTGGTGCCGGCGCTGCTGCCGGAGCCGGAGCCGCGACAGGAGCCGCCGCAGGAGCTGGAGCTGCGACAGGAGCCGCTGCTCCGCCTTCGCCTTCCTGAACGACCACTTCGTAAGCTTTGCCATTGACTGTTATCGTATATTTTTTCATCTTATTATCATCCTTTCGATATTAAAATTTTCTGCTTGCTATACTATCATTCAAACCGGCCTGTATCCATGTCGTCATGGTGCCTTTTGCCCTGTTGATCTTTCTGATGTAGAGTCCGCTTGCAGGCCGTTCCGAGTAGGCGGCGATGGCGGCGGTTATCACGGCGATGATCTCATCGTCTTCCACAACAGTGCCTTGGGCGACATCCACAGCGCTGATAGCTGCGGGAGCTTCGCTTTCCGCTGGAGCGTTTGACGCTTTTTTCCAGAACATTTATTTCACCTCTGCTTTCATCATACTTATTGCCTCTTACAGAGGAATGTTGCCGTGCTTTTTGGCTGGGAGCGACTGACGCTTGGAAGCCAGCATGTCAAAGGCGCCGATGACTCTCTGCCTTGCGGTCTGAGGATCGATGACGTCGTCCACATAGCCCATTTCGGCGGCACGGTAAGGATTCGCGAACTGCTCTTTGTATTCGTCTATCTTAGACTGTCTCGTAGCGGCCGGATCGTCGGCTGCCTTGATATCGTTCTTGAAGACGATATTGGCTGCGCCTTCGGGTCCCATTACGGCGATCTCCGCGCTCGGCCACGCCATGACCATGTCTGCGCCGAGTTCTTTGTTGCACATGCCTATATAAGCTCCGCCGTATGCTTTCCGAAGGATCATCGTGACCTTCGGAACGGTGGCTTCGCAGTATGAATACAGCATCTTGGCGCCGTGCCTGATGATTCCGCCGTATTCCTGGTCTGCTCCTGGGAGGAAGCCGGGAACGTCGACAATGGTCAGCAGCGGGATGTTGAATGCGTCGCATCTTCTGATGAATCTGGCCGCTTTGTCGGAAGCGTTGATGTCGAGGCATCCGGCAAGGAACTTGGGCTGGTTGGCGACAACGCCGATGGTCTCGCCATTGAGCCTGATGAAGCAGGTCACCATATTCTTCGCATAGTGCGGCATGACATCGTAAAAGTCGCCATTATCAGCCAGTTTCGTTATGATGTCGTAAATATCGTAAGGCTTGTTCGGATTTTCAGGAATGATTTCGTTGAATTCAGGGATGAGCCTGTTGATGTCGTCGCCTGTCTCGAATACCGGGGCGGTTTCAAGGTTGTTCGACGGGAGGAAGCTCAGCAGCCTTCTGACATCGGCCAGCGTGGACGCATCGTCCTTGCCGATGAAATGGGCGACGCCGCTGACTGTATTGTGTGTCATTGCTCCGCCAAGAGTTTCAGCCGAGATATCCTCGCCGGTGACCGTCTTGATGACCTGGGGTCCGGTAATGAACATCTGGCTCGTCTTGTCCACCATGAACACGAAGTCGGTGATGGCTGGCGAATAGACGGCACCGCCGGCGCACGGCCCCATGATCACGGAGATCTGAGGAATGACGCCCGAAGCGATCGTATTGTTATAGAAGATTTTGCCGAAGCCGGACAAAGCGTTGACGCCTTCCTGGATCCTGGCTCCGCCGGAGTCGTTCAGCCCTACTACGGGAGCGCCCATCTTCAGGGCATTGTTCTGGATCTTCACGATCTTTTCCGCATGGTATTCGCCAAGGGATCCGCCAAGTACCGTGAAATCCTGCGCATATGCGAAAACGAGCCTGCCGTCGACGTTTCCGTATCCGGTCACGACGCCGTCTCCAGGCGCTTCAGTTTCCGCCATATCGAAATTTGTGGATCTGTGGCATACAAATGCATCGATCTCGACGAACGTTCCTTCGTCAAATAGCAGATTGAGTCTTTCCCTGGCTGTCAGTTTGCCTTTGGCATGCTGATCGTCGATCCTTTTCTGTCCTCCGCCTAAAGCCAATTCTGCTTTTCTTTTGCGGAGATCTTCAATTTTGTTCATAAAACTATTCCCTCCCGTTTTATTATCATCTGGTATCACTGTGGAATGCCATAACAAGCACCGATACGGCGCGAATTTTGTTTAGAATATATCTATTTAAATATATATTAAACTATCAGACAATTCAACATCTTTTAATTTGTATACATTATTCTTCCAGGCTTCAGCCGGCAACAGGAACGGGCTTTCGAAACAGGCCGCAAAGCCGATGATGGCTGGAATCCGGCCTTTAAAAACCGACCCGGCCGACGGCCTTGCATCAGCAATCGTTCTGCTTGTAGATGCAATTCCCCAGGCTGTCGATCGCCACGATGGCCGGGAAATTTTCGACTTCGATCCGCCTGACAGCCTCGGCGCCAAGTTCTTCATAAGCAATCAGATCGATACGCTTGACGGCGTCTGCGATCAGCGCGCCGGCGCCGCCGATGGCGGCGAAATAAACGGCCCCGTTGCGGACCATGCTTTCTACCACTTCCGGGCTCCGCATGCCTTTGCCGATCATGCCGGACAGGCCTCTGTCCAGCAGGTAGGGCGCCATGGCGTCCATCCTGCAGCTCGTCGTCGGTCCAAAGGATCCCGAGACGTTTCCGGGCCTCGCCGGCGACGGGCCCGCATAATAGACGATGCTCCCCGATAGCGGAAATGGCGGCTCGTTGCCAGCCTTCATTTCAGCCAGGATCCTCATATGCGCCGCATCCCTGGCTGTATAAATCGTCCCGGAAATCAGGACGCGGTCGCCGCACCTCAGGTCCTGGATCTGATCCTTCGTCAGCGGTGTATGTATAAGCTTCTCATTCATAGCTCAACCTCCAGATGCCTTGACGCGTGGCAATTGATGTTCACCGCCACAGGCAGGCCTGCGATATGGGTTGGAAAAACCTCGATATTGACCGCAAAGGCAGTCGTTTTTCCACCGAATCCCTGAGGCCCTATTCCCAGCTCATTGACTTTATCAAGGATCATGGCTTCAAGCTCGGCTGTGGCCGGATCCGGACTGGCCTCGCCCACATCCCGGGTCAGCGCTTTCTTGGCCAGGATCGCGGCCTTTTCCATCGTGCCGCCAAGACCGACGCCGACGACCATCGGCGGGCACGGATTCGATCCCGCCAGTTTGACTGTTTCAATGATAAAATTGACGACGCCCGCCTGTCCGTCCGACGGGTTGAGCATCTTCAGCCTGCTCATATTCTCGCTGCCGAAGCCTTTTGCGGCCGCCACGATCCGGATTTTGTCGCCGGGCACTATTTCATAGTGGATGACCGCCGGCGTGTTGTCTTTTGTATTGACCCTGTCGATGGGGCTCCTGACGACGGATTTCCTGAGATATCCTTCCTCATAGGCCTCCCGGACGCCTTGATTGACAGCGTCCCCGACGAATCCGCCCACTAGTGACACTTCCTGCCCGATATAAAGGAATACGACGGCCATTCCGGTGTCCTGGCACATTGGGATCTGCCTGTCCAGCGCGATCTCCGCGTTTTTCAGAAGATCGCCGAGCACGCTGACGGCCGTGTCGGCCTCTTCCCTGCACTGCGCCTGGCATATGGCGTTTCTCATGTCCACGCTCATTTCATAGTTCATTTTTATGAACATTTCCCTGATCCGGTCTTTGATCAGGCTGACATCCAGTTCTCTCATGTCTCCCTCCTGCAAAAAAAGAACGCAGGGGAAAAAATCTCCCCCTGCGCTATTTATTTTCGTTTTATTCGCCGTCTTTCTGATAGATCTCGGAATTGACCGGCTCTCTTCCGGCCTTCGCCGCCTCGCCGGACAGAGCTGGCACAGGCGTACGTTCCGCCGAGCTTTCCTCAGACCCGGAGCCTTCTGCCGTGATGATCGAATCATGGGCTTCCGGCGGATCCTGCTGCCTGGCTGCGTCGATGGAAGTCAGCGGCTCCAGCTTTTCTCTCTTGCCGACTCTCTTTTTCTTTGGCGATTCCAGATCCTTGACTTCCGTGACGATCTCCTGTTCTGTCTTCTCCCCTGTAAACAGCGCCTCGAACTGGTCGGCGTCAAGCGTCTCGACATCCAGCAGCGTTTCGGCGATCAGATGGAGCTTGTCCATGTTCTCGTTGAGGATCTGCTCCGCGCGATCGAAGGCCGCTTCGACCATTGCCTTTATTTCAAGGTCGATCTCCGCCGCTATCTCTTCCGAGTAATTTTTCTTGGAAGAGAAATCCTTGCCGAGAAACACCTCTTCGGATGTCGCATAATTTATCGGGCCGATCTTGTCGCTCATGCCGTACTTTGTGACCATGGCCCTGGCGATGTTGGTCGCTCTCTCAAGATCATTGCTGGCGCCGGTGCTGATGTCGTGCAGCACGAGCTTTTCGGCCACACGGCCGCCCAGCAGATGGATGATCTGTTCCTCCATTTCGGTCTTTGTCACGTAGACCTTGTCTTCTTTCGGAAGCATCATCGTGAATCCGCCGGCCATGCCTCTCGGAATGATCGTGACCTGATGGACAGGGTCGCTGTGGGTCAGCATCCTTGCGACAAGCGCGTGGCCCGCTTCATGGTAGGCTGTCAGCCGTCTCGTCTTTTCCGTCAGGACGCGGCTCTTTTTCTCCGGTCCGGCGATGACTTTTGTAATAGCCTCTTCAATAGTATCCATATCTATCTTTTTGCGGTTTTTCCTGGCTGTCAGGATCGCCGCCTCGTTCAGCAGATTTTCGATATCCGCAGGCGTGAAGCCCGGTGTCCTTCTGGCGAGGACCTTGCCGTCCACGCCGGATGCCAGCGGCTTGTTCTTTGAGTGGATGTTGAAGATCTCTTCCCTGCCTTTGATGTCCGGGATGCCGATGACGACCTGCCTGTCGAACCTGCCCGGTCTGAGCAGCGCCGAATCCAGTATGTCCGGCCTGTTGGTGGCTGCAAGGATGATGATCCCTTCGTTGACGCCAAAACCGTCCATTTCCACCAGCAGCTGGTTCAGGGTCTGTTCCCTTTCATCATGGCCGCCGCCGAGGCCTGCGCCTCTCTTTCTTCCTACCGCGTCGATTTCATCGATGAAGATGATGCACGGCGCATTCTTTTTTGCCTGCTCAAACAAATCCCTGACCCTCGAAGCGCCGACGCCGACAAACATCTCGACGAAATCCGAACCGCTGATGCTGAAAAACGGAACACCCGCTTCTCCCGCCGCGGCTTTCGACAGATACGTCTTGCCGGTGCCCGGAGGCCCGACGAGCAATATGCCCTTCGGTATCCTTGCGCCAAGGTCGATATATTTTTTGGGATGCTTCAGGAAATCGACGACTTCCTGCAGCTCTTCCTTTTCTTCGTCCAGTCCCGCGACATCCGCAAACGTGACGCGTTTGCCCTCCTCGTCCTTGTGCAGCTTGGCTCTGCTCTTGCCGAACTGCATGACCTTGCCGCCCCCCTGGCTTTGCTGCATGAACATGAACCAGAATACGACGAAGAGCAGGATCATGAATATCGTCGGCAGCATCGTCACGATCCAGGGCGTCTTAACGGGCGGCTGGCTTGTGACTTTGATCTTGTCCGATTCGACCTGAGGAAGGACATATTTTTCGAAGATCATGCTGCTTTCTATGATAGACGGGGCATAGGCAAACACTTCCTTGCCGGAAGTCAGCGTGCCGCTCATCTTGGTATCAACAATGGTTATGGTCTCGATGCTTTCGCTTTGGAGATATGACACAAATGTTGAGAAATCAATGGCTTCAGGAACTTCTTCGGGTTCTCCGTAATACAGCCACGCCATTGAAAGCACCAGCGCAAATATTATCAAATAAATGCCAATGCTCTTAACATACTTTTTCAATACGATGCCTCGCTTTCTGTTATCTGTGGGTAAGGATATTTAAGTATTTTATCATACCGGCGGCCGATATTCAAGTATAAGGACCCTTTTAGTCTCCGGGGTGACTTTATATTTTTCGCTCATCCTGAATCCGACGATCCAGACCACATCGTTTCCGGCACAGACGAGCGGGATCTTTTCCCTCTCGTCGGAAGGGATCTTTTCGTCTATGAAAAATTCCTTCAGTTTCTTGGTGCCTTTCATGCCGAGGGGTGAAAACAGGTCGCCGCCGCGCCGGGTCCTGAGTTCGAGCCTGGCGTTCGACGCCAGGATGCTGTCGTGATCGAAACATTTTATGTATTCGGTATCGAATTTCAACGGTATTCCATCCCGCTCCGATACGACTGATTTTATTATACCCAGCTCTGCGGGTTTCAATCCGTCCGCGCGCCTTTTCCGGCTGGCGCCGTCAGCAAATCTGACGCGCCCGTAGGAGATCGTCATGAAGTAGCCGTCCGGAAAATCCGCCGCCTTGGATGTGCCGCCCATAAGGATCAGCCTCATCGCCTGGTCGAGATGGGCGGCGGTGATATCCTGAACCAGTCCGATGCTGGCGAAAAGCTGCATGATGACCCGCTTCGCCACCGACGGATGCTGTTCCGCCAGCACTGCGCGGGATATGACAGCCTGGCCGGCGTCCGGCTTTATTTCGGCATGCCTGGCAACGACTTCGTCGACCGCCAGCCGGATGAAGTCGCTGTCCTCGCGGGCGATCCCCGCCAGCCGTCCCAGCCCTTCCACTATATTGGCATTGTATTTCTCTTTTAAAAGCGGCAGCAGCTCGAGCCTGATCCGGTTCCGCGCGTACAGCGGCTCTAGATTCGTCAGGTCGATCCTGGGCGCCAATCCCATATCGTCGCAGTACCGCTCGATCTCCTCTCTCGATATGTCCAGAAGCGGCCTGATTATCACACCATCGCGCAGGTATTCGATCCCTGCAAGGCCGTCGGTGCCGGTCCCCCGCAGGAGACGCAAAAGGACCGTCTCCGCCTGGTCGTTCAGATTCTGGGCCACGGCGATCTTCCGGGCCCCTACGCTGTGAAGCACCTTGAAGAAGGCTTCATACCTGGCCTCCCGCCCCGCTTCCTCCGACGTCAGGCCCTTTTCCCTGGCCAGCGCGGGGATATCGAAGCGAAAGACATGGCAGGGGATATCGAGCTCCGCGCAGAATCCTTCCGTGAACCGCTGGTCTTCATCGGCTGCCGCCCCCCTGATCATGTGGTTCACATGGACGGCATGAAGACTGATGTCCAACTGTTCGCGAAGCCTTGATAAAACATGAAGGAGACATACCGAATCCGGGCCTCCGGAAACGCCCGCGACGATACAGTCTCCTTTTTGTATCAGATTATGCTCAATGATGGTTTGTTTGACTTTTTCAATCATTTTTCCGTCAATATATGCCGAAGAATTCCTTCGCGTTGCGCAAAGTCGCTTCAGCGGCTTCTTCAAAGGTGATCCCCTTAATTTCCGCGATCCTGCGCGCCGTGTACTCGACATAAGCGGGCTCGTTTCGCTTGCCGCGGAACGGCTCCGGAGTCAGATACGGCGCGTCGGTCTCAATGAGCAGATGTTCGAGCGGTATCGCACGGACGACCTCGACAGTCTTGTGGGCGTTCTTGTACGTCACAGGGCCGGCAATCGAAAGAGTCGCGCCCAGCTTGACATATTGCTCGGCCAGCTCTTTGCTGCCGGAAAAGCAGTGCATCAGCACTTTCGTCTCAAATGCCCTTTCTTCTTTCAATATCTGCATGACATCGCCATGGGCGTCCCGGTCGTGAATTATTATTGGCTTGCCAAGCGAAAGGGCCAGTTGGATCTGCCGGCGGAACCAGTGCCGCTGGACGTCGCGCTCCGAATGGTCGTAATAATAATCGAGCCCGATCTCGCCGATGGCCATGACCTTGGATTTTTTCGCCAGTCCCTTAAACAGGATCATGCTGTCTTCGTCCATTGTCTTCGCGTCGTGGGGGTGGCATCCAACGGCGGCGTAGCACCATTCATGGGCTGCGGCGTGGGAGACGGCCATCATCGAACTTTCGAGATCGAAGCCCACATCCATGACATAAGAGACTTTCGAGGCCTCGATCCTTTTAAACAGTTCTTCGCGATCCTCCGCATATTTTTCGGAGTTCAAATGCGCATGGGAATCGAACAGCATCAGTTCACACTTTCTCCGTCGGGAGATATCGTCGTGACGATCTCAAGCCTTTCACCGTTGCCGGCAAAGAGGATCATGCCTTTCGATTCCTCTCCCCTGAGCACGATCGGCTTCAGATTCGCAACGACGATGACCTTCTGCCCAACCATCTGCTCCGGCGTGAAATATTTCGCGACACCGGATACGATCTGCCTGGTCTCTGATCCGAGACGGACCTGCGACACGAGCAGCTTGTCTGCTTTTGGATGTTTCCTGCATTCCAGGATATGGCCGACCTTCAGGTCTATCCTGTCAAAATCATCGATGGTGATCTCGGGTTTGCCTGAAATTTCTTCCAGGGCCGCTTCCTCGCAGCCTGCGGCGCCGGCTGCTGCCTCAGCTTCCGGTTTTGCGGCTTCCGCTCCGGAGACGGCGCTTTCGGTCATTGCGGCCAGCGCTTCCAATTCCCTGGCGATATCGAGCCTCGGGAAGATCGCGTCTCCCTTGCAGACTTTGACCGCGCCCAGCAATCCGAATCTTGCGGCGTCTTCCCAGACGACGGTCTCGTCTCCGATGCCAAGCTGGGTCCTGATCTTCTGCGCTGTCGAATGCATGAATGGATAAACCAGGACCGAAATGATCCTGATGGATTCAGCGAGGTTGTAAAGCACCGTATCGAGTCTGGGCTTGTCCTTCTCGTCCTTCGCGAGGATCCACGGAGCCGTTTCGTCGATGTACTTGTTGGTCCTCCTGATGAGCGCCCAGATTTCCTCCAGCGCAAGGCTGAAACTGAACTTGTCCATATGGGCTTCGACCTTCGCGGCGGCGGCTTCGGCCACGCTCTTGAGATCGGCGTCCGGATCCATCTCCCAGGCGGGAGCCGGCAGGATGCTGCCGCAGTATTTTTCGATCATTGCAACAGTGCGGCTGACGAGATTTCCAAGGTCGTTGGCCAGATCGAAATTCATTCGATTCAGCATGACTTCGTTTGTGAACAGGCCGTCCTGGCCGAACGTATACTCTCTGAGCAGGAAATATTTCAGGGCGTCCACGCCGTAGCGCTCGATCAGCTTCACCGGATCGACGACATTTCCTTTGGATTTGGACATCTTGCCGCCTTCCATCAGGATCCAGCCGTGGCCAAGAACTTTTTTAGGCAGTTCGACGTCGATGGACATCAGCATCGCCGGCCATATGACAGAGTGGAACCGGACGATTTCCTTGCCGACCAGATGCACGTCGCAGGGCCAGTATTTGTTGAATTTCTCAGGGTCGTCCGGGTAGCCCAGCGCTGTGATATAGTTCGAAAGGGCGTCGAGCCAGACATAAACGACATGGCCTTCCTCGATCGGGACGGGTATGCCCCAATCGAAAGTGGACCTTGAAATGCATAGGTCTTCGAGGCCCTGCCGGACAAAGTTCAGCATTTCGTTCCTTCTGGATTCCGGCTGCAGGAATTCGGGATTTTTTTCAAAGAGCTCGATCAGGCGGTCCTGATATTTTGAAAGCTTGAAAAAATAGGCTGCTTCCTTGGCCCGTTCCACCGGCCTGCCACAATCCGGGCATTTGCCGTCGGCGATCTGCGTTTCGGTCCAGAATGCTTCGCAGGGCGTGCAGTACCAGCCCTCGTATTCGCTTTTATAGACGTCTCCCTTTTCATACATTTTCATGAACATCGCCTGGACTCTTTTCTTGTGGCGAAGTTCCGTCGTTCTTATGAAATCGTCATACGATATCTCCATCGTTTTCCAGAGCTCTTTGATGCCCGCGACGATCTCGTCGACGTGCTGCTGCGGCGTGATGCCTTTTTCCTGGGCTACCTTCTGGATCTTCTGCCCATGCTCGTCGGTGCCCGTCAGGAACATGACGTCGTATCCCGTGATGCGCTTGAAACGCGCCATCGCGTCCGCCATGACCGTGCAGTAGGTATGGCCGATATGCAGGTTCGAGCTCGGATAATAGATCGGCGTTGAAATATAAAATGTCTTCTGGTTCAATGTCCCCATCTCCTTTATAGTAAATTTGCCGGAGCAAGTTTTCATCTAATTCTTAATATTATCAGAAACTCGCCCGCATTGCAAGGAGCGGAGCGCCAGGGCGCCGCATGCAGGGCGCCGCGGTTGCGGCCCGATGGCTTGGCGGATCCATCCGGCTGTTATATCGTCTCCAGCAGATTCGCCATCTCCATCGCTGTGACAGCCGCATCGAAGCCTTTGTTCCCCGCCTTCGTGCCGGCGCGCTCAATGGCCTGCTCGATGGTGTCCGTCGTCAGGACGCCGAAAATCACCGGTATCTGGCTTTCCAGCGACACGTGGGCGATGCCCTTTGTCACTTCGGCGGCCACGAGATCGAAATGGGCCGTGGATCCTTTGATGACGGCCCCGAGGCAAATGACCGCGTCGTATCTGCCGGACGCCGCCATTTTTTTAGCGGTCAGCGGGATTTCAAAAGCCCCTGGCACCCAAGCCACTTCGATGTCGGATTCGTCCGCCCCATGCCTCTTCAGCGCGTCGATGGCTCCCGTCAGAAGCTTGCCGCCGATGAACTCGTTGAATCTGCCGACGACGATGCCGAATTTGTGCCCGCCTGATGATAAATTGCCTTCATAGATCTTCATGTTATTTATCCCCTTTCATTTTGAGCATATGCCCCATTTTTTCCTTCTTTGTGCGCAAATAGAATTCGTTTTTGTCGTGATGCCCGACCTCCAGCGGCACACGCTCGACGATCTCGATATTATAGCCGGACAGTCCGGATAATTTTTTCGGATTGTTCGTCAGCAGCTTTATTTTGGTGACGCCAAGGTCGTTCAGGATCTGCGCGCCGATACCGTAGTCTCTCATATCGTCCGGGAAACCAAGCGCCACATTGGCCTGCACGGTATCCATGCCGCTGTCCTGCAGCGCATAGGCCTTGATCTTGTTGATCAGCCCGATTCCCCGGCCTTCCTGCCTCATGTACAGGATCACTCCTCGGCCTTCTTTTTCGATCATTTTCTGCGCTTCCGCCAGCTGATCGCCGCAGTCGCACCGGACCGAGCCGAAAGCGTCTCCGGTCAGGCATTCCGAATGGACCCTGACCAGCACCGGAGCATCGCCGGTCACGTCGCCCTTGACCAGGGCCAGATGATGCTCCCCGTTGATTTTATTGATGTAGCCGTGTATCGTGAAGTGGCCGTATTTCGTCGGCAAATCCGCCGTCGCGACTCTTTCGACGAGATGCTCCGTCCTGCGCCTGTACGCGATCAAGTCCGCGATCGTGATGATTTTCAGGCCGTGGTGCTCCACAAATTTCATCAATTCCGGCACCCTGGCCATCGTGCCGTCATCGTTCATGATCTCGCAGATGACGCCTGCCGGATACAAGCCTGCCAGTGTCGCAAGATCCACCGCGGCTTCTGTATGTCCCGCTCTTTTCAGAACGCCGCCCGGCTTGGCCGCCAGCGGAAAGATATGGCCTGGCCTGGTGAAACTCGTTGATTTCGCGGTGCTGTCGACCAGCTTCTTGATCGTGCAGGCTCTTTCGTCAGCGGATATTCCTGTCGTGCATTCCGTCGAATCAACCGATACTGTGAAGGCTGTCTCCTTGGGATCTGTGCTGTTCGTTATCATCGGATGGATGCCGAGCTCCTTGAGCCTGCCGCCTGTCATAGGGACGCATATCAGTCCCCTGCCGTGTTTTGCCATGAAGTTGACCGTCTGCTGCGTGGCCATCTGGGCCGCCATCAGAAGGTCCCCTTCGTTTTCGCGATCCTCGTCGTCGACGACGACGATCATTTTCCCAGCCTTGATATCCTCGAGCGCTTCTTCGATCGTATTGAAATTCATATTCTTTTCCCCCTTATAAAAATCCGTTTTCGCCCAGAAAGTTCATATCTATTTTTGACGATGCCGCCGCTTCCCTGGGGTCCATAAGTCTTTCGACATACTTGCCGATGACATCGAATTCAAGATTCAATTCTTCGCCGATTCGCTTTGACAGCAGCGTGGTGTTCTCGCGCGTATGCGGTATGATCGAGACCTCGAACCAGCTGTCTCCCAGCCCCGCCACCGTGAGGCTCGTTCCGTCCACAGCGACCGAGCCCTGCGCGATGATATATTTCATCAGGTTCCTGTCGTTCTGTATCCTTACCTTGAAGGCGTTTTCCTCCTCAGTGACTGAACTAATGATGCCGGTGCCATCCACGTGGCCCGATACGATATGTCCGCCCAGTCGATCGCCCACCCGGGCAGCCCTTTCCAGGTTCACCCTGCTTCCTGGCTTCAGCTTTCCAAGATTGGTCTTGCCCATTGTTTCCGGCATCACGTCCACTGTAAACGCTCCGTCCGCCATTGACGAGACCGTCAGGCAAACGCCGTTTGTGCTGATGCTGTCGCCGATTTTGGCGTCTTCCAGTACTTTTTCAGCTTTTATTGTCAGTACAGCCGACCTGGTCTTCACTTGTATGTTCCGGACAGTCCCGATTTCTTCGATTAATCCCGTGAACATGACACATCACTCCTTCCTGGGATAGGCCGTTATCAATATGTCGCCGTCTATCCTGTCCACACTGACTTCATCCATATGAAGCGCATATTCCATCAGCCTGATGCCCGTTCCGCCCACCGGCGTCTTGGCTGTTGCTCCGCCGATGATCTTCGGAGCGATGAACAGCATGATCTTGTCAACGATCCCATCGCTGACCGCGCTGTAATTCAGTTCGGAGCCGCCTTCCAGCAGAATGCTGTCGATGCCCCGGGCGCCCAGCTCCCTGATAAGATACCGCAGGTCGACCCGGCCGTTTTTTGCCGGGACCGTCAGGACGACGGCGCCTTTTTCCTTAAGCAGGCGAATCCTGTTGGGATCCGCCGCATCCGTCACTGCGACGATCACGGCGTTTTCTTTTATATTCTCCATCACTTTCGCATCCACCGGCGTCCTGGCTTTGGAATCGACGATGATCCTGGTGGGATCGACGGTCTGCTTGTCCTTGATTCGTGCCGTCAGAGCCGGATCATCCGCCAGCACCGTTCCGACACCCACCATGATCCCAGAGACTCTGTGGCGGATCCTATGGACGAGCTCCCGCGAAGACTCGCCGGTTATCCATTTGGAGTCGCCCGACACTGTAGCGGTCTTGCCATCCAGCGTCATCGCCGATTTCATGATCACAAAGGGCAGGTTTGTCGTGATAAATTTGAAAAAGATTTCGTTCTGCCTCAAAGCTTCCTTTTCCATTAAGCCAGTAACGACCTGGATCCCCGCTTCCTTCATCAGCCTGATCCCTATCCCGGATGTCAGCCTGTTCGGGTCGTTCGCCGCAATGAACACCCTGGCGATGCCGTGCCGTATGATGGCGTCCGCGCAGGGCGGCGTTCTGCCGTAATGGGCGCAGGGCTCAAGTGTCACGTACATGTCGGCGCCCCTGACGTCTTCCGAAGCCCGGTTCAGGGCATTGATCTCGGCATGGGGACCGCCGCATCGCTCGTGCCATCCTTCCCCGATGATCCTGCCGTCTTTGACGATGACGGCGCCGACGATCGGATTCGGATTCGTATAACCCTCTCCTCTTGCTGCCAGCTCAAGGGCTCGTTTCATCAATTCTCTCTCCATGCTTTTCCCCCTACCCTTTTGTGATTTCCTTGCATAAGTTCGCCAACAATTCGCTTCGTTGACCGGGCGAGCTAATCGCAGTAGAAATCTACAAATCATAGATTTGTGATTTCCTTGCATAAGTTCGCCAACAATTCGCTTCGCGAATTGGGCGAGCTAATAAAAAAAGCTCTGAAGAATGATCTTCAGAGCTTTTGCTTGTTAGTTAAAGCAACAAACGCGCATAAAACTGCCGTTTGTTTTTTCCTTCTTCCATCCAGACTTTACTGTCGGTCCTGGAATCACACCAGATCTGCCGTTAGGCTCGCGGACTTTACCGCCGGTCGGGAATTTCACCCTGCCCTGAAGGATATTCGATTGTTGTTTAATATAACATGACTTAGCTTTTGCTGTCAAGGCTATCGAAAAAAATAATCGTATCGGATCAGGACTACCTGTGGCGCCTGTATCCGCCGCCCTTGACATGGATCCTGGTCAATGCGCGGGCAATGGCGAGCTTGGCCAGCTCGATATCGACGGAATCCTTGGGTTCGATCCTGAGCTTGCTTTCTGCGCGCTCCTTGGCTGCCTTGGCTCTCTCTTCGTCGATTTCTTCCGGCCACTCGGCGGCGTCGGTGAATATGACGATCTGGTTCTGAACGTCGATATATCCGCCGGCTATGGCTGCGATCCTGAAATCCTTGGCTCCCTTTTCCTGGATCCAAAGCTCGCCGGTGGACAGGAGCTTGCAGGCCCATGCGTGGTTGGCCATGAAGCCTTCGTCGCCGTTGAGAGTCCTGACGATGACCATTTCGACATCGCCTTCATAAAAGAGCCTTTCAGGCGTTATTACTTCCAACTTGATCGTATTAGCCATTGCTTCACCTACTTATGTTCTTTGAATCGTTCAACTACCTCGTCGATTCCGCCCGCAAACAGGAAAAGCGATTCCGGAATTTCATCGTGTTCGCCGTTCAGGATCTCCCTGAATCCGCGGACCGTCTCAGTGAGCGGTACGTATTTTCCCGGTGTGCCGGTGAACTGTTCCGCTACATGGAACGGCTGGGACAGGAACCTCTGGATCTTTCTGGCTCTGGAAACGAGAAGCTTGTCGTCGTCGCTCAGCTCGTCCATGCCGAGGATCGCGATGATGTCCTGAAGCTCTTTATAACGCTGCAGCACTTCCTGCACGCCACGGGCGACATTGTAATGCTCTTCGCCGAGGATCAGCGGATCCATGATCCTGGATGTGGAATCCAGCGGATCCACAGCAGGATAGATGCCGAGCTCGGTGATGGAACGCGACAGTACCGTCGTTGCATCCAGATGGGCGAAAGCTGTGGCAGGCGCCGGGTCCGTCAGGTCGTCGGCCGGCACGTAGATGGCCTGTACCGAAGTGATGGAGCCTTTTTTGGTTGAAGTGATGCGTTCCTGAAGAGCGCCCATTTCAGTTGCCAGAGTCGGCTGATATCCTACAGCGCTCGGAACACGTCCGAGAAGTGCCGATACTTCCGATCCTGCCTGGGTGAACCTGAAAATGTTGTCGATAAACAGCAGAACGTCCTGATTTTCTTCATCCCTGAAGTGCTCCGCCATCGTCAGGCCGGTAAGGCCTACGCGCATTCTTGCTCCGGGTGGTTCGTTCATCTGTCCGAATACCATCGCTGTCTTTTCTATTACGCCGGATTCGATCATTTCATAATACAGATCGTTTCCTTCCCTGGTCCTTTCGCCGACGCCGGCGAAAACGGAGATGCCGCCGTGCTCTTTGGCGATGTTGTTTATAAGTTCCTGGATCAGAACGGTCTTGCCGACGCCGGCGCCGCCGAACAGGCCGACCTTTCCGCCCCTGGTGTACGGTGCGATCAGGTCGACGACCTTGATGCCCGTTTCAAAAATCTGAGTGGTGGTTTCCTGCTCCTCGAAGCTTGGCGATTCCCTGTGGATCGGCATTTTCTTCGCTGTGACGCAGGGTCCTTTTTCATCGATCGTTTCGCCTATAACATTGAACAGCCTGCCCAGGATCTCGTTGCCGACCGGCACGCTGATCGGATGTCCCGAATCGACGGCTTCCATGCCTCTTGTGAGTCCGTCCGTCGATGACAGCGCGACGCATCTTACGACGTCATCCCCTATATGCTGCGCGACTTCCACCACGATCCTTCTGCCTTCGAAATTGATCTCAACAGCGTTAAGAAGCTCCGGCAATTTTTCAGGTGCAAATTTAACGTCGACGACAGGTCCGATAATCTGGTGGATCATTCCTTTATTTTCTGCCAAGTTTTTTCACATCCTTCCTATTTCAAAGCCTCTGATCCGCCTACAATTTCCGTGATTTCCTGAGTTATTGCAGACTGCCTGGCCCTATTGTAATTGAGTGTTAGATTGCCGATCATCTCTCTGGCGTTGTCCGTGGCGTTGTCCATGGCCATACGCCTGGCGGCGTGCTCACAGGTCGCGGATTCGACGATGGCTCGGTAGATCATTATTTCAACGTACTTTGGTATCAGATAGTTGAAGACGGCTTCCATGGAGGGTTCATATTCGACCTGGTGCACCAGCTTCGGCGCGTTGGGATCCTTTTCGATCTTGAACGGCAGCAGCTGGACGGTCTTGACTTTCTGCTCCATGGCGCTGACAAAGGATGTGTAGACCAGAATGACTTCGTCAACTTCCTTATTGTCGTACATTTCTATGATCGGCTTGCTTATTTCGTGAGTCTCGACAAACGCGATGTTTTCAGGCGGAAGCATATAAGCCTCCTCGATCCTGTAACCCTTCTTTGCGAAGAAATCGCGTCCTTTGCCGCCGACAGCCACGATGACCGGTTCTTCCGGATCGTCCTCTATCAGCGTCGAGGCCTCTTTGATGACATTGGCGTTGAAGCTGCCGCAAAGCCCTCTCGAGCTGGTTACGACAATGTAGCAGCTCGTCTTGACTTCACGGTTTCCCTCAAGATAATCGGCTGGTACCTCCGCATTGCTGTTGAAGATCTCTTCGATCGACTCAGTCACAAAGCCGAAGTACTGGCTCGTCTTTTCAAAGATCGCCTTTGCCCTTCTGAGCTTGGCAGCGGAGACAAGCTTCATCGCGTTGGTGATATGCTCCGTGCTTTTGACGCTCTTTATTCTTCTTTTGATTTCTCTCATTCCACTTGCTGCCATACTTGCTCCGACACCTCTTTTTTATTAGCGGACGGGCGCTGCGCATCGCGCCGCGGACCCAATGCAGCTACTGATCTGTTGTCAGTTTCTACCGCTTTTGAATATTTCGTTGAACTCTGAAATCGCGCTCTTGAGCTGCGTTTCCACGGCTGAATCAAGATTGCCCGTTGATTTGATCGCTTTGCCTATTTCCGGATGCTGCGTGTCCATGAATGCATAGAATTTGCTTTCATAACCCCTGATATCCTCGACTTCGACCTCAGCCAGATATTTATTGGTGGCGGCATAGATGAGCATGATCTGGTGCTCGACCTTTACCGGAGCGTACTGACCCTGTTTGAGGATCTCCATAAGTCTTTCGCCGTGGGCTAGACGATTTCTCGTATCCTTGTCGAGATCGGAGCCGAACTGTGCGAATGCCGCCAGTTCCCTGTACTGCGCCAGCTCCAGCCTGACTTTACCGGCTACCTTCTTCATGGCCTTGATCTGTGCGGCGCCGCCGACACGGGATACCGAGATGCCGGAGTTTACGGCCGGTCTCTGGCCTGAGTAGAAAAGCTCGCCTTCCAGGAATATCTGGCCGTCGGTGATCGAAATGACGTTCGTCGGGATGTACGCCGAAACGTCGCCAGCCTGGGTCTCAATGATCGGCAGGGCCGTGATCGAGCCTCCGCCCAGGGCGTCGCTCAGTTTTGCCGCGCGTTCCAGAAGTCTGCTGTGCAGGTAGAATACGTCGCCCGGATACGCTTCACGTCCCGGCGGTCTCCTCAGCAGAAGGGACATGGCGCGGTAGGCGACGGCATGCTTTGAAAGGTCATCGTAAATGATCAGCACATCCTTGCCCTGGCTCATGAATTCCTCAGCCATGGCGCAGCCCGCATACGGCGCGATATATTGAAGCGGCGCAACCTCGCTGGCGGTAGCCGAAACGACGATGGAATAGCTCATTGCGCCCTTTTCTTCCAATGTTTGAACGATCTGCGCCACGGTGGACTTTTTCTGCCCAATAGCTACGTAGATGCAGATCACGTTCTCTTCTTTCTGATTGATGATCGTATCGACGGCGATGGCGGTTTTTCCCGTCTGTCTGTCGCCGATGATCAGTTCACGTTGTCCCCTGCCGATAGGGATCATGGAGTCGATCGCCTTGATTCCTGTCTGCAGCGGCTGATTGACGGATTTTCTCTGAAGTACGCCCGGAGCCAGATTTTCAACTGGTCTGAACTTGTTTGTCCTGATGGCGCCTTTTCCGTCGATCGGCTGTCCCAGCGCATTGACTACCCTGCCGATCAGCTCGTCGCCTACCGGCACTTCAACGACCCTGCGAGTAGGCTTGACGACGTCGCCTTCCTTGATTTCGCTGTCCCGGCCCATGATAACGGCACCGACGTTGTCCTCTTCCAGGTTCAGCGCCATTCCGTATATCTCGTTCGGGAATTCGAGAAGTTCGCCCGCCATGCAGTTGCTCAGTCCATAGATCCTGGCAATGCCGTCTCCAACCTGCAGAACGGTGCCAAAATCAGATATCTGAACTTCATTTGTATATCTTTGAATCTGTGCTTTTATGACTGCACTGATTTCTTCAGGTTTCAAATTCATTTGCATCACCTTCCATTAAATTTTTTGTATCAAACAGCTAATTGGCTGAGTCTTTCCTTCAATTCATGAAGCCTGGTCCTGACAGTGGCGTCGATGACCTTTCCTTCTATGAAAATCTTGACGCCGCCGATGATGGACGCGTCCTGTTCGTTCTTCAGCCTGATCGTCTTGCGAAGCAGACCTTCCGCCTGGTTTTCGAAAGACTGGATCTCTTCAGCCGTTAGCGGTTCGGCCGAATAAATGACACCTTCTGAAATATTTCTGCTCCGATCCAGTTCGTTCTGGTAGAACTTGGCTATTTCACGGAAGTGTCTTATTCTCTTTTTATCCACAAGAATATAGAGGAAGTTCAGCAGCTCAGCGCTGATCTGTCCCTCAAAGCAGGATTTGATGATTTGCTTCTTGTCTTCCTTGGGAATGGTCGGCATGCATAAAAATTCAAAGAAGTCAGGATTGTCGTCAAGCGCGCCGACGACGCTCCCGATTTCCGAACGCATTTCTTCGAGTCTGCCGGATTCCTGCGCGACTTCGAAAAGAGCAGTCCCATATACGGAGCTAATCGTTAATTCTGCCATTTCACAGCCCCTGCCTCTTCGATGATGCGGCCGATCATTGCGTGGTGGGCCCTGGCGTCAAGTTCCTTTTCAATGACCTTTTCCGCTGCATACATGGCAAGCTCGGCGATCTGATCTTTCAATTCTCCGATTGCCTTGATTTTTTCTCTTTCGATTTCCTGTTCAGTTTTCTTGAGAAGTTCAACGGACTTTCTCTGTGCCTCAGCGATTATATCCTTGGCCTGGCTCTCAGCTTTGACGGCTGCCAGCCTGATGCGCTCACGGGCTTCTTCATCGACATCCGCGAGTTTTTTCTGGTAATCGGCTTTAAGCTGATCGGCTTCCAGATTTTTCTGTTCGGCGTTTGCGATGCTGTTCGCTACGGCTTCCTGCCTTTTGATCATATGGTTCCTGATTTTTTCGAAGAACTTGTTCTTCAGGATCAGGAACAGGACGATCATCGTGCACATATTGATCAGCAGTGTCCAGTTAAACTCTATTAGTCCGGTATAAAATTCCAAAATACCGCCCCCTTCCGAGTTTGATGTCTGTCATGGCTTACAGCAGTCCAACGAGCGGATTTGCAAACAGAAGCACGATAGCGATGATGAACGCGAAAATACCTGTGGTTTCCGTTACGGCCTGGCCGATAAGCATCGTCTTGATGATGTCGGTCTGAGCTTCAGGCTGTCTGCCTACTGCTTCGACTGCCTTTGCAGCTGCCATACCCTGGCCGATACCGATACCGACTGCCGAAATCATTGTGAAACCGGCGCCCAGTGCTGAACATGCGATGATTAGTGCTAATGGATCCATAGTAAAATTCCTCCTTGTGTCTCTTGTTTTTTCTTTAATTATTTTTTGATTTTAATGCCCTTCATTATGATGCGGTAAATTATTGATCGATATGAAGACCATGGTCAACATTGTGAATACGAAGCCCTGCAGGATCGGTTCGAATATGTCGAAGAACAGATTAGCGGGCAACGGGATCATGAACTGCAGGAACGGTATCGGCAGATGAATGGATTCCGACACCGAGTGGAGTCCGGTGAAGATGAGGGCCATGATGATCATTCCGCCGGCGATGTTGCCGAATAGACGGAAGGACAGCGAAATCGGGAAGGCCAGCTCACCAACCAGATTGATCGGCAGCATGAACGGATATGGCGCCGACATATGGCCAAAATAGCCTTTTATTCCTTTAGCCCTGATCGAATTGTAATGTACGAGGAAAAATGTGATGATGGCCAGCGCGAAGGTCATGTTGACGTCGGCGGTGACCGGCCTGAGTCCCCATAAGCCCAGTGAGTTGGCTAGGATGAGCGTGATGAAAAGCGTCCCAATATACGGCGAGAAATTCGAGTTTCTCTTGCCCATGGCGCCTTCGGTGAAGTTGTAGACGAATTCCACGATGAATTCGGCGACCGCCTGGATGCCTCTTGGTTTTTCTTCCAGTCTGCGAGTTGCAAAATATGCAAAGGTTATCATGATCGCCGCGATGATCCAGAAGAATATTACAGTTTCGGTGATGAAGACGTCCCCGATCGCGAATATCTTTCTGGGCCCAAGATGTTCGATTGAATGCATATCTCTCTCCTTTCGCTTATATTTTTATTTCTTTTTTCTTCGCACAACGTGCAGATAATATATGGCTATCTTCACTGTAAGCGCCCCGGCGACTGCGCCGGCCGTGCTTGTCAGTCCAGCCTTCAGAGCGACAAAGAAGACCGCCGCATATATCGCCATCCTGACGACATATCCGAGGACCGTTATCCCTGTGCTCTTCGTTTCCGCCATTCTGGAGAAAGTGAAGGCCATCACACTGAAATTGACGATAGCGGCTGCTGTTCCCAGACATAATCCATAAGCAAATTCAATGCCAATTCCAGCTATCGGTATCGAAATTATTTCGAAAATGGCCGCCGTCACCAGCGCGTAGATGCAGATTTCTTTCTTGAACAGCGCCAAATCGTTCGTCTGGTCCATGATATCATTTCCTGATTCTGCGCTTGCTCTTTTTGATATAGATCGGGCTGATCCTGTTCAGTTCACGATAGCAGGCATAAAATCCTCCGGCGATGCCGAGGATCAAAAAAATAAAGAGAAACAAAGGACTTTTGCCAGTGGCGCCGTCTATCAATTCTCCTAATACTATGCCTATTATGATTGGGACACCCAGGGTCAGGCCGAACTCTGTAAGGAGTGCGAAAGCGTTTAAAGTATCGAGTTCTTCGTTTTCGTGATTCCTTTTCATCTCTGTCCTTCACTTTCTGATTTTTAGTCGATGGATTCAATTATAGCCTTCTCGCCCAAAAAGTAAAGCGCGAATTTTCTGGTTATTTTACTTAAATTATAGTCCGAAATTGTTAATTGTAAAGAGCATTACGTCTGTATAATGTATACATGTCTCATTCCAACGGTGTAAACGTTTTCTGTATTTATGGTACTTTTTGTTTTTATTCGAAAAATTTATGGATTTTTTACAATAATCGTTAAAAAAGAGGCAATGTTTTTTGCCTCTTTTCTCTTTTTTTATTTCGTTAATATTCTGACAATTTTTTCTGATGCGTGCCCGTCTCCATACGGATTCACTGCCGTCGCCATCCTGCCATACTCTCCGGCATCGGTGATCAACTGGCGCGCCATTCCATAGATCGTGTCCCGATCGACGCCAGCCAGCTTTACCGTCCCAGCCTCGACAGCCTCTGGCCTTTCAGTCTCCCGCCGGACCACAAGGACGGGCTTGCCCAGCGAAGGCGCCTCCTCCTGCATGCCGCCGGAATCCGTTATGATCAGATACGATCTGGCCATCAGGTTCACAAAGGGCTGGTACTGAAGCGGATCGATCAGATGGACGCCGCGGACGCCCCGGAGGACCTGGTCCGCCGTATGGCGCACCCTGGGATTAAGGTGAACGGGGTAGACGATCTCGACATCCTCGAATTCCTCTGCCAGATCGCGAATGGCGCTGAAGATGTTCACCATGTATTCGCCAAGGTTTTCGCGCCGGTGACAGGTCACCGTGATAATCTTTTTATTAACAAAGTCCAGGCGACCCAAGATCGGATCCTCGAACTCATATGGTTTGCCTGCAACCTCCAGCAAAGCATCGATCACCGTATTGCCGGTGATGAAAATACTTTCATCGGAAATGCCTTCTTTAAGCAAATTATTTCTGTTTCTTTCAGTTGGGGCAAAGTGAAGGTCGGCAAGGTGTCCGGTCAGCACTCGGTTCATTTCCTCCGGATAGGGCGAATATTTGTCATGGGTCCGCAGTCCCGCTTCGACATGTCCGATCCGGATTTTCTGATAGAACGCCGCCAGTGCCGTCGCAAAAGTCGTTGTCGTATCGCCGTGGACAAGGACGATATCCGGCTTTTCTTTCTGGAGCACTTCTTCCATGCCCGCAATGACGTTGGACGTGATCTGGCTGATCGTCTGGTTCGGCTTCATGATGTTCAGATCATAGTCCGGTTCAAGCCTGAAGAGCGACAGGACCTGATCCAGCATTTCCCTGTGCTGCGCCGTGACGCACAATATCGATTCAACGCCCGGCTCCCGATCAAGCCGGCTCACCAGCGGAGCCATCTTGATAGCTTCCGGCCGGGTTCCGAAAACGGTCATTATTTTCATTGTCTGCTTCCTGCCTTCTTATTATTCCTCCGAACCGCGGGCGGCTTCGTTTTCTTCTTTATATATGTATTCTTCGATTGTGGGGTCTTCGACTGAAGTGATTTCGAGGGCCTCCTCCTGCTCCTTGAAATCCCTCTGGTCTTTCAGGAACACATAGATCAGCGTCATCGATATCAGGACCAGGGCGCCGGCTTCGACCCAGAGATGGCGCGTCAGCATGATCGCGGAAACGCCCATGACCCCGCTGATGCCGTAAAGCGTCATGACGGTCCGTTTCTGTCCAAGGCCCACAGCCATGATCCGATGGTGAAGATGCCCCTTGTCGGCTTCCATGATCGGCCTGCCGTTGGCATAACGCCTGAGGATCGCAAAGACCGTGTCGAATATCGGCAGCGCCAGCACGAACATCGGAACGATGGTGGCGATGGCCGCAGCCCCTTTCATCGGGCCCATGACCGAAATCCCGGCCAGCATGAATCCAAGGAAGAGCGAGCCGCCGTCCCCCATGAATATTTTGGCCGGGTTGAAATTATAATAAAGAAATCCGGCTGCCGCGCCGCCGACGGCCAGCGCTGCCAGCGATATATCCGGGCGATCCGTAATATAGGCGGCATAGGCGATGGATAGAGAGGCGATGAACGCCACCCCGGCCGCAAGACCGTCCAGGCCGTCGATCAGGTTCACGGTATTCGTGATGCCGACGATCCAGACGACTGTGACGATGAGGCTCAGCCACCATGGGAAGAAAAAGTATCCTTCACCAAATGGATTGCCGATAAACGATATCCGAACGCTGAACTGGAAAAGCACGCAGGCGCAAATGATCTGGCAGGCCAGCTTGACCTTCGCGGACATGCCCTTGATGTCGTCGACGATGCCGACGATAAATATCAGCGTTCCCCCAGCCAGGATGCCGATGAGCTTTGAATCGAAGGGCATGAATGCGATCATTGCAGCCATCGTTCCTATATATATCGCCATGCCGCCGAATCGCGGCATCGCCTTGCTGTGCATCCGCCTGTTGTCTTTCGGTATATCGATGGCGCCGATCTTTGGCGCCAGCTTTATGGCCAAAGGCGTTGCGATGAAAGATATGCAAAAAGCCATTACGATTATCAGAAAATATGCGTTCATTGTCATTTCCTTTCGATGGTTTCGATCCTGAGCCCCGCCTCTTCCAGCATCTCCTTTGCCAGCTCGTCCGGGTAGCCCTGCTTGATGACGATCCGTGCGATCCCCGCGTTGATGATCATTTTGGCGCAAATAACGCAGGGCTGCGTCGTGCAGTACAGTGTCCCGCCCGCTATGCTCTGCCCGAGATGGGCGGCCTGAATGATCGCGTTCTGCTCAGCGTGAAGACCGCGGCAAAGCTCATGCCTCTGTCCGGATGGGACGTTCAGCGCCTCGCGCAGGCATCCCCGCTTCGAACAGTGGGCCAGACCCGCGGGAACGCCGTTATAGCCTGTCGCCATAATGCGATTGTCCTTCACGATCACTGCACCGACTCGTCTCCGCGTGCAGGTTGAACGCTTTTCGGCGACCTCCGCCATTTCCATGAAATATTCGTCCCAGCTTGGCCGTTCCATGATCAATCCCTCCCCGGCATCTGATGCGGATCCCTAACGGCTGGCGCCGACCTTGAAGACTTCGTTGGCGGCCTTGACAGTCGCCATCGCGTCCTTGCCAAAATAATCAGCCCCGATCTTCACGGCGTAGTCCGCCGTTAAAACGGCTCCTCCGACGACGATCCTGCAGTCGCAGCCCGCTTCCTTCAGCGCTCTGATCGTCGCTTCCATGTTGACGACGGTCGTCGTCATCAGCGCGCTGAGTCCCACTAGCTTTATGTCTTCGCGGAGCGCCGTGCTGACGACGGTCTCGATCGGGACATCCTTGCCCAGGTCGATCACGTCGTAACCGTAATTCTCCAGCAATACTTTTACGATATTCTTACCGATATCGTGAATATCTCCCTTGACTGTCGCAAGAATTATCCGGCCGTAACTGATGCTGGCGCCTCCCCGTTCCGTGATCGCGGCTTTGATCACTTCAAAAGCCTTCGTCACGGTATCCGCCGATTTGATCAGCTGCGGCAGGAACAGCTCTCCTTTTTCGTACATTCTGCCAACGATCTCCAGCGAGGGGATGATCCTCTGCTCTACGACTTCGAGAGGCTGAAGCGTTTTCAGCAGCTCCGCCGCCGCCGCGCCAGCCCTGTCCGGATAACCTTCCACGATCATATTCTCCAGAGTGAGCTCCATGGCGGCTCCGGATCCCGTCGGCGCAGATCTTTGCGCCTCTCCTGCACCGGCTCCCACAGGCTGCCTGGCGCCATATGCCGCGATATAATCCCGGGACTCCCGATCCTTGGCGCTCAACGCTTCAAAGGCCCTGATCGTATTGATGTATTCCGGCTCCAGCGGATCGGTGATCGGCGCGTCGAGGCCGGCCTCCATGGCCATTGCCAGAAATGTCCTGTTTAGAAGCTTCCTTTCGGGAAGCCCGAACGATACGTTGCTGGCGCCCAGGGTCGTTCGGACGCCGTATTTCTCTTTTATTGCGCGGATGGCTTTCAGTGTATCCAGCGCAGCATGCTGCTCCGCCGACACAGTCAGTGTCAGGCAGTCGACGATGATCCGCTCCCTGCCGATGCCCCAGGCTTCGGCCTCTTCAATGATCCTGCCGGCGATGGCTATGCGCTGCGCGGCATCCTTCGGCAGGCCGCTGTCGTCCAATGTAAGCGCAATGACGCTGGCGCCGTATTTTTTGACGATCGGGAATATCTCCCTCATGACGCTTTCCTTGCCGTTCACAGAATTGATGATCGGCTTGCCGTTGTAAGCCCTTGCGGCTGCTTCGATGACCGCCGGGTCTGAACTGTCGATCTGCAGCGGCGTATCGACGACTGAAGCCACGCTTTTTACAGCCCGGAGCATCATTTGCCTTTCGTCTATTTCGGGAAGACCTACATTAATATCGAGGATCTCCGCGCCGGCTTTGACCTGGCGGATCGCCTCATCCTGTATATAAGTTATGTCCTCGGCTCTCAAAGCCTCTTTCAGCAGTTTCTTGCCCGTCGGGTTGATCCGTTCGCCAATGATCCTGATCCTGCCATCCAGCAGGACGGTCCTTGTTGCCGAACAGGCAGCTGTCAACCTTTTCTTTGAACAGGCCGGCATCGCGCCTTCCGCTTCGATCTTTCGAATTCGGGCGGCCATTTTTCTGATATACTCGGGATCCGTACCGCAGCAGCCGCCCAGGATCGCCGCTCCGGCAGCCGCGATTTCGGCCATGATGTCCGCAAATTCATCGACCGTCACATCATAGACCGTCTGCCCCTCCCTGATCACCGGAAGGCCGGCGTTCGGCTGGACCAGTACCGGGATCCGCGAGCAGGCGAGTATCTCCTGCACGATCGGAATCATCTGAGCCGGTCCCAGGGAGCAGTTCACACCCAGGGCATCGATGCCGAGATCCTGCAGGATGCAGACCATCGTCAGCGGATCCGTCCCCATCAGCATCCTGCCGTCCTCCTGGAAAGTCACGGAGCAGAATACCGGCAGGTCGCAGGACTCTTTCGCCGCCAGAACGGCAGCCTTCATTTCATATATATCAGAGAAAGTTTCAAAAAATATCGCATCGGCGCCGCTTTCAACGCCTGCTTCGACCTGTTCCCTGAACAGGCTGTATGCTTCCTCAAAAGTCAGTTTTCCCGCCGGCTCCATCAGCTGGCCAATCGGCCCGATGTCCAGCGCGACATACTTCCGGCCGCCAAATCTGGCTTCATGGCTGGAGGCCGCTTTGCGGGCGATCGAAACCGCTTTGGCCGCGACCTGAGCGCCGGTGTACCCGCTGCCGGCAAGTTTTTTGCTGTTGCCGCCGAAGGTGTTGGTCGATACGAAATCGCTCCCCGCCTCCAGATACGCCGCATGGATCCCTTCGATCATGTCAGGATCCGTAAAGTTCAGCGTTTCGGGAAGCTGGCCCGTCTCAAGGCCGCAGCGCTGCATCATGGTTCCCATGGCGCCGTCGCTGATAATGAATTTATTTCCGATAAGTTCTCTCATTGTTCCGCCTTTCGGCCAGACGCTCCAAAATGGCTCCTGCGCCAACCTATTGATATTATCACAGTTTTCTGATGTTTTCAATGTTGTTGATGATCCGGCGGGCCGTATCCGGCTTGTTCATCGTGTACAGGTGGATCCCTCGGACGCCCCAGGCCATCAGATCGATGATCTGCTCGATGGCATAGGCTTCACCGGCTTCTTTCAACGCTTCCGGATTATGTTCGTATTTGTCCACGATCCTGCGGAATTTTGGCGGCAGGTCACAGCCCGACAGTTTCGTCATCCTGATGATCTGGCCTTTGTTGAGCACCGGCATGATTCCTGCGGAAACCGGCACGTCAATATCCGCCAGGTCCAGCTCCTCCATAAACCGATAGAACAGCTCATTGTTGAAAAACAGCTGGCTGATCAGAAATTCGGCGCCAGCGCTGACCTTTTCCTTCAGATACTTGATGTCCTTGTTCTTGCTTTCACACGTGACATGCCCTTCCGGATAGCAGGCGGCTCCGACACAGAAATCGCCTTTTTCCTTGATCTCCCTGATGAGGTCGCTGGCATGGGAATAGTGAAGCGGATCCGGGAACTCAAAATCAGGGCTTTCGGGGATATCGCCGCGCAGAGCCAGTATGTTCTCGATATTGTTCGATTTCATTTCGTTGAACACTTGTTCAATCTCATCCTTCGTCGATGAGATGCATGTCAGATGGGCAAGACTTTCGATGCCGTAATGATTCTTGATCTTCGACGCGATCTCCACGGTCCTGCCCTTCGCCTTTCCCCCGGCGCCATAGGTCACGCTGATGAAGTCCGGCCTGAGGTCCTTCAGCTCTTCCAGCGTGTTATACACCGATTCTATCGGGGAATCGATCTTCGGCGGGAAGATCTCCAGCGAGACCACTGCTTTTTTAGTATTGTAAAAATCTATTATCTTCATGGTTCTACCTCCCCGAAGGCAGCACGATCGTCTTTTTTTCCTTCGACTGCCTGTATATTGAAAATTTCTTGCCGATGCTCTGCACGAATTCAGCGCCAAGGATCGAGCAGACCTCGTTGGCCGCATCCTTCGGCGTCATCTCGCAGCCTTCCTGCAACTTGACCTTTACCAGTTCCCTGTTCTCCAGGGCGACATCGAGTTCCTTTACGACATTTTCCGTCAATCCCGCCTTGCCGATGAACACGATCGGATCGAGATCGTGGGCCAGCCCCCTCAGGTAGCTTCTCTGTTTTCCATTTATCATTCCAATTCCCCCATCATTTCATTTTCGTCGTAGTAGACCCTGACGAGATACAATCCGTGAGGCTGGGCTGTCCGCCCAAGCCGCTCCCTGTCGCCTGCGATGGTTGCCCCGACCGCTTCCGGCGGCTCGGCGCCGAGCCCGATATGGATCAGCGCGCCGGCCATCATCCTTACCATCTTATATAGAAAGGCGTTCCCCGTCACTCTAAGAAGTATAATATCATTTTCGGCTTTTGTCACTCTGAAACGATGGATCGTCCGGACCGTACCCGTCGGCTCATCGCCGCTGTTGGCCGAAAAGCGTTCAAAGTCATGGGTCCCTTCAAACAAGGCGGCGGCTGACGCCATGGCGCCGACATCCAGCGGCGCCGGCACCCAGAGCATCCTGTCGCGGCTGAAAACGTCGCGTTCCTGCCTGTTCAGGATCTTATAGACATACGTCTTGCCCCGGGCTGAAAATCTTGAATGGAACGCCGCATCCTCCTCGACCGCCTGTATGATCCGCACATCCGCCGGGAGCCGGCCGTTGATGGCCTTTTTCATGCGTTCGGTCGGGATCGGGGACTCGACGTTGAAGTTCGCCCGCTGACCGAAGGCATGGACCCCCGCGTCCGTCCGGCTCGCGCCGGTTATATCCACCGGTTGCCTCAACAGATCGGAAACAGCATGCTCGATCACACCCTGGACAGTTCTCTGTCCGGGCTGCCTCTGCCAGCCGGAAAATCCGGTGCCGTCGTATTCGATTGTGATGCCTATATTTCTATTCATTTGTTCCACTCCGTGCCTTGTTACTATTCTAACCTCTCACCGCTTTTCGCACAACAGTAATTTAGGGCGTCACACCATTCATTTTTCAACCTTTTCGCCTGAATTTCCAAAATTGTCGACTTGACAGTTTAAAATTTTGGATGTAGGGTAAAATTTAAGCGCGACAATCGCTGAAAACCAAAGGAGGAGAATAACAATGAAAAAATTCAAAAAAGCAAGCATACTCTTATTGATCCTGCTCATGACGATGATGTCATTCGCAGCTTGCGGAGGCGCTGAAGAACCGGCAACCGAAGAACCGGCAACTGAAGAACCCGCCGCGGAAGAGCCGGCTTCAGAGGCCGCTTACGTCGATGGCACCTACTATGCGGAAATGGCCGATTTTGATGAAAACGGATGGAAAGACAACGCGACCGTCACCATCACCGACGGCAAGATCGCTTCCGTGGTCCTGAACGCTACAAATAAAGACGCTGCAGCGGGCGACAAACTGGCCGCAGTAGCCGCTGGCAAATACGACATGACCGTTGCCGGAGCCAAAGCTCCATGGGATCAGCAGGCTAAAGCGATCCAGGATTATATCGTCACGAACCAGGGCACAGAGACCCTGACCTTCAATGCTGAAGGAAAATCCGACGCGATCAGCGGCGCCACCATTTCTTACGGCCATTTCATCGATCTGGTCAACGAAGCGCTGGCTCAGGCAAAGGCTGAATAACCGGTCTATCCCGTACACGAACCAACAATCAAAAACAAGGCTGCCGGCAGGATCCTGCAAAGATCTGGCCGGCAGCCTTTCTATTAGTCGATGCCGGCACTCCGGCTATCAGGGCCATGAACGGCATCCGCCTGCTATTTGTCCGATTGCACGACGAAGGGGATCTCCTCGCCTATGCCGGACGTCGTTATGATCTTGCCGTCCTTGGTCAGGAAAATCGCTTCTGTGTCCGGAATGCTCTCGATCAGTTCTTTTGCCTTCTCCGTCCCCAGTACAAAGCAGGTCGTGCTCAGTCCATCGCCGTCAACAGATAGGTCCGATATGATCGATACGCCTGCAAGGTCGTTCTCCACCGGATAGCCTGTCCTGAGATTGAGTATGTGATGATAGAATTTGCCATCTGGCGCGACGAAGCTTCTCTCATAGATGCCGGATGTCACGACGGATTTTTCGCCGACGCTCACCATGCCCACCGTCTCGTTCCTGTCCGCAAACGGCTGCTGGATCCCGACATTCCATGGCTCACCGTTGGGTTTGCTGCCGAATGTGACCACATTTCCGCCCAGGTTGACGATGCCGCCGTCGAGTTTTTTCGTCTTCAGATAGTCGACCATCCGATCGGCAATATATCCTTTAGCTATGGCGCCAAAATCGAGTTGCTCGCCAGGCTTCAGCAAAGTCACCTTATTGCCGTCGATTTTTATGCTGTCCCATCCGATGGTTTTCAATGCCGCGTCGATCTCTTCCTGCGGCGGCACGATTTTTTTGCTTTCACCGAATCCCCATAAGGATGTCAGCGTTCCGGCGCTGACGTCGAAAAGGCCGTCGGACACCTGGCTGTAGTGGATCGCCTTCTCAAGGATGGCGATCGTGTCGTCCGACACCTCCACGGGCTGGCCGCCCGCATGATTTACTTTATAAACGTCACTGCCTTCTATGGTCATGCTGAGAAGATTTTCATAATCGACGCCAAGGGCAAAAGCTCCGTCTATCGCTTCCACGGCATTGTCTCCATAGGCGGTAATGGCGCAATTCGTATCCAGCATGAACTGAGATTTTTTTACAGGCTCGGTTGAAGTGCAGCCCGATTGTGCTATAATAGTCACAATAAGGAAGGCTATAAGAGGATATTTTCGAAATATTTTCATTTTTTTGTCCCTTTCCGGAATATTATTCATTCAAATGGGTATATTCCCGTCGTTGATGCCTTGACACGGGCATCATGGCGCTTGCCTCGGGTACCAGCACGCCGGGCAGATCGCTGCGGATCGCCGCAGTGCTGAAATTCAACATAAATATTATACACTTTGAAATTCAGTGTCAAGAATTTGAAGTAAAGGGGAGACATAATGATGAAGAAAAAAATCATAGTCCTGGGCGGAGGTTACGCAGGTGTGCTCACAGCGAAGAAGCTGGCGAAGAAATTCAAGGCCGGCAGCGGTGTCGACATCATGCTGATCGATAAAAATCCGTTCCACACGATGCTCACCGAGCTGCACGAAGTAGCTGCTTGTCGTGTCGAAGAGGACAGCATCAAGGTAAGCCTGAAGCGAATTTTTGCCGGCAGGAACGTGGAAGTGTTCCTTGACACCATCACCGACATAGATTTTGAAAATAAGAAGCTGACCGGGGTCAACGGCTGTTATGAATACGATTACCTCGTCATCGCCAGCGGATCGAAGCCGACCTTTTTCGGCATCCCCGGCGCTGCCGAATATTCCCACAAATTGTGGTCCTACGAGGATGCAGTCAAGCTGCGCAATCACATGATCGACATCTTTGCCCTGGCCGCTTTGGAAGCCGACATCACCAAGCGCAGGAAGCTGCTGACCTTCTATGTGGTCGGCGCGGGCTTCACCGGCGTCGAGATGGTCGGCGAACTTGCGGAATGGCTCCCGAACATATGCGCCGAGTACGAACTGGATCCATCGGAAGTCACCATCGTCGATGTGGACATGCTGGATCGCGTCGTGCCGACCCTGCCCGAAAAGCTGTCGGCCAAGGTCCATAAGCGCCTTGAAAAAATGGGCGTCAAAGTCATCCTGAAAACCAGCGTCGTCGGCATCGGCCCCGATTATATCGAGTATAAGGTCGGCGAAGAGATCAGGCGGGCAGACGCCGCCACGGTCATCTGGTCCGCAGGCGTGGAAGGAACGGAGATCTCCTTTGCTTCGGGCGCCGCGCTTGACAAGGCCGCCGGAAGGGGCCGGATCCAGACAGACCAGTATCTGAGAGTGCCCGGCAACGAAGATGTCTTCATCGCCGGCGACAATATATTCTATATCCCGGAAGGCTCAAAGGGCCCGGTCCCGCAGATGGTCGAGAACTGCGAGGCGTCTTCGCATACTGTTTCTCATAATATCATCGCCGCCATCGAGGGCCATTCCATGGAAGCTTACAAGCCAAAATTCCATGGCGTCATGGTCTGCGTCGGCGGCCGGTACGGCGTTGCCAATGTCGGCACGGACAAGAGGAAGTTCGCGCTTCCATCCTTCCTCGCCATGTTTACGAAACACTTTATCAATATCGTCTATTTCATCCAGCTCCTCGGATGGAACAGGGTTTACAGCTATGTATGCCACGAGTTTGCTAACGTTAAAAATAACAGGAGCTTCCTCGGCGGCCATTTTTCAAATCGCACGCCGAATTTCTGGGTCGTTCCGCTCAGGATCTTCCTGGGCGCCATCTGGCTTTATGAGGGTATCGTCAAAGTAACGGAAGGCTGGCTGAAGGAGCCGCGGCTCGAAGGTTTCTTCTCGGGAGCCAACGCTTTCTACGAAGGGATCCTGAATTATGGCGGCGGAGCCGTCAGTGGAGCGTCCCAGGCGGCGGAAGCGGCCACCGAAGCAGTCACAAGCGCATCGACGGCGGCAGCCGGAGGCGCGGAGGCGGCCGGCCGTGTCCTGATCAACTGGAACTTCATCGATTCCATCAATTTCATCCATGTCATCCTGGTCAGCGCGTCCGACGTCGCGATCAAGATCCAGGTCAGCCTTGTGGATTGGATGACAAACACCATCATCCTGAGCAGCCCCGGATCGCAGATGTTCTTCCAGTCCGTCATCGTGCTCCTGGAGATCCTGATCGGACTCTCCCTGATGGGCGGCCTGTTCACCTTCCTGTCGGCCGGCATGTCCCTTGTGCTGCAGCTGATGTTCGTAACGACTACCGGGCTTTATATGGACACCTGGTGGATGTTCTTTGCCGGCATCGCGGTACTGATAGGCAGCGGAAGCGTCTTCGGCCTCGATTATTACGTTCTGCCTTATCTGAAAAAGAAATGGCAGCATGTCAAGTTCATAAGGAAATGGTATCTGTACAATGATTAAAAAAGCGGATGTCCTGCTCGCCGTATTCATACTGGCGGCAGGCATCCTTTCAGCCGTTGGGCTCGCTTTCGGCGGAGGCGCCGGCGAAGTTGCCAGGATCACGGTCGATGGCAGGGAGTACGGCGTCTACGACCTCACTGAGGATCAGACGATCACGGTCGAGTCCAACGGACATTTCAATATCGTGACCATAAGTGGAGGGCAGGTGTCGGTGACCGACGCGGACTGCCCTGATAAGCTTTGCATCAGGCAGGGCCCTGCCGGAAGGACCAACCAGTCGATCGTCTGCCTTCCAAACAGGATGGTCATTGAAGTGACGGGTCCCGACAGTGGCGGCGCCGACGCCTATTCATCCTGATCCGGAAGCGAGGTTCATCTTGGCGAATAAAATATCGTTCTGCAGTATTTTTGCGGCTCTGGCCTTGATTTTCTCCTATATAGAAAGGCTGATGCCGCTCGATATAGGCGTGCCCGGCGTCAAGCTGGGACTGGCGAACCTGATCGTGATCGTGGCATTATATACGCTCGGCGCGAAATATGCGTTCGGCATTAATTTATTCCGAATTTTCGTCGGTGGGCTGCTCTTCAGCGGTGTTTTTGGAACGGCGTACAGCATGGCGGGCGGCCTTCTGAGCTTTTTGGTCATGTATCTCCTGATGCGGACCGGACTTTTCAGTATCGTCGGCGTCAGCATGGCGGGCGGGGTCGCGCACAATATCGGCCAGATACTCATGGCGTCGTTGATCGTCGCCAACGTCAAAATCATGCTTTACATGCCCGTGCTGATCATTTCCGGCATGATCACAGGTATCCTGATCGGCCTGCTCGGCCATTACATGATGCGGCCTCTGAAACGGGTGATGGTCAGGAGCAGCAACAATCCAGTATATGAGGAACGGCACACATGAACAACGAAAAGATCCCCTACACCGCAGCGCCCGGCGCTGTCAGGGCTGAAATAACGAAAACGCTGCAGCACACGCCGGCGATCCTGTCCAATATGATGGCCAGCCTGGCAAGCTCCCAGGGAAAGAATATACGGGGAACGCTCACCGTCCTTTCCGCCTGCGACGCCGACAGGCAGACAGACGAAACGGCTGTCAAGATCGCTGCGGCAATTGAAATACTTCATCTGGCCAGCCTTGTCCACGACGACATCATCGATGACGCGGACACCAGGCGCGGGCTTCCAAGTCTGCACAGCCAGTTCGGCAGGAAGCACGCCGTCATGGCCGGCGACTTTCTTTTCTGCCTCTGTTTTTCACTGATATCCGATGCGTACTCCATGAGAAAGAGCGAGGATTATATCGACCGGATCGGCGATTTTGCCAAAGTCATGGGTGCACTTTGCATGGGAGAGATCCGTCAGAGCGAACATAACTTTGATATCGATCTGGATCTTAAGAATTATCTGCGCATCATCGGCGGCAAAACCGCAGCGCTTTTTGCCCTTTCAATGTATGCGGGCGCCAGGGCGGCGGACATGCCCCACGAAAATGCAAAAATCTATGGCAGAATCGGCGGATATTTTGGTATAATATTTCAGTTGATAGATGATTGCCTGGACTATGACGGAAAATCCGAGACCCTGGAGAAGCCCGCAGGCAAGGACCTGCGCGAGGGCATCATCACGCTGCCGTTTATTTATGCGGCAAAAAAGGATCCTTCCCTGAAGGCTCTGCTGAAAAACGGCGTCCCGACGGACGAGATCGCAAGGTTCGCGATCAGCCGCGTTGCCGAACTCGGCGGCGTCAGCCATACGAGAGACCTCGCCGCAAAATACTATGCAAAGACACGAAAATTCATCGCTCTTCTGGACGATGATTTCAAAAAGGAAGAACTGCTGGGCATCCTCGACCGCCTCTGCGACCGCCAGAAGTGACCGTCGAAATTGAAAGTCAACGCGAACATCTAAGCAGACGTTAATAGTGAACTTTCAAAGTGCGTGTCAGAGATTCCCGGATATATTACTTCAAGCTAAAAGGTGATCGCCATGGGAAAATACGTTGTCGCAATTACAGGCGCTTCCGGCTGCATTTACGGCTTTCGGATCGCTGTCGAACTGCTGAAGGCCGACCATGAAGTCTATCTGATCGTCACCGATACAGGCAGGAAATTCATGGAACGCGAGCTTTCGGCCAGTTTCAGCGCGCTTGTCAGCAGGCTCGACAACATCGAGACCGGCATGCTCCATATCGAGGAGGCCGACAATCTTTTTTCCGTACTGGCAACTGGCACTTTCGAAGTGGATGGCATGATCATCGCTCCCTGCGCCATGGGGACCCTGGGGCAGATCGCCTCCGGCGCCGGCAGCAATCTGATCATCCGCGCTGCGGATGTCTGCCTGAAAGAACGCCGCAAACTGATCCTCATCACCCGCGAAACCCCGCTTAATGCCATCCATCTTGAGAATATGCTGCGCCTTACCCATGCCGGCGCGGTGATCCTTCCTCCCTCCCCTTCTTTCTACAGCCATCCCGAATCCCTCGGCGAGATCATCAATGAAATCGTCGGCAAGGCTCTAACGATGCTCGGCGTTGAAAATACGATCTTCAAGCGCTGGGATAATCGACTCAGAAAATAATTGTTTATTTATTAACATAAATGGTATATAATAATCAATGTGCAACGACAATCAATCGTCATTAGAAATTCTGACCTGATTGCGCACGTTCGGGCCGGGCAGACATCCGCTCCGCCAGGCCGGTTCGCTCCACAAATCCATAACGTATCACCGTGTTGCAAGGACGGCGCTTCGATGCGATCTGAGCAGCAGGGCAGCGCAAAGGTTTATTTATTATTAAGCTTCGGCACTGCCGAGGCTTTTTTTGTTGAAAAAGCTTTGACTGCCATTTTATGAAGGGAGTTTTTTTATGGAAAAAACCATGACCGCCGCTGAACAGCATGCCGGATCCGTCGATTCCAGGATCGGCGTCGTCGGCATCATCATCGAAGACAATGAAAAGGCCGAAGATGTCAACAAGGTGCTTCATAACTATGCGAGCCTCATTGTCGGCAGGATCGGCATCCCCTATCCTCAGCGCGGCGTCTGCGTCATTTCCCTGATCGTCGACGGCACCTCGGACCAGATCAGCGCGATGACTGGCAAGCTTGGCAAAATCAGCGGCATACAGGTCAAATCCGCATTGACCAAAGCATAAGAAAGGCACTGGACTATCATGACGACAACAAATATATCATCCAGCAGAACAATATCCGTCATCGAACGGCTTATAAACACTTCGGATGCGTCTATCGACGATATCCTTCATTTGCTTGATGAAGCGTCTCCTGATTTGCTGTTCGATGCCGCCAGCAGGATCAAAGAGCGGCATTTCGGCCGGAAAATAATTCTCAGAGGGATCATCGAATTCTCCAACCATTGCCGGTGTGCCTGCGCTTACTGTGGTCTTTACAGCGGAAACAAAAGCCTGCAGCGCTACCGCTTCACCCCGGATGAGATCGTCCGGAACGCCTCGATCGCGTATGAGGCCGGATACAGGTCTATCATCCTTCAGTCGGGCGAGGACCTGAGCTACGACGCCGATCAGATTTCCGCCATCATAAGGAGAATCCGGAAGCTTGGCGATCTGTCGCTGACCCTCAGCATCGGCGAGCGGCCCTTTGAGGAATACAGGCAATGGCATAAGGACGGCGCCGACAGATATCTTCTCAAACACGAGACTTCGGACGAAAAGCTTTACAACAGCCTGCACCCGCATTCATCCTTCCAAAAGCGCCTTGAGTGCCTGAATGCGCTGAAGGCGATCGGCTTTGAGACCGGCAGCGGGTTTATGGTCGGACTTCCGGGACAAAGCAGAGAATCGCTGGCGCGGGACATACTCCTTCTGAAAACTCTTGACGTCGAAATGGCCGGTATCGGGATCTACATCGCCCATCCGGAAACACCACTGGCGGGAAGCCCTGCCGGAGCGCCTGAGGATGCGATGCGCTGCGTCGCAATAACGCGTATCCTGATGAAGACGGTCCACCTGCCGTCAACGACATCCATCGAGGTCCAAAGCACCGAAAAATACAGCTCACTCCACGCAGGAGCCAATGTCGTGATGAAAAAGGTCGAGCCTTACGCTTACAGAAAACTTTACGAAATATACCCGAATCCCAAAATCGTCGACCGGTCTGTCCTCGAGGAACGGATCGAACTGCAAAATTTCATCGGGGCCCAGGGGCTTATGGCGGATCTCTCGCCGGGACTGTCCTCTGGCCGCCGGCAATAAGATAAGGAGCATGAAATGAATAAAGCTGACTTTATTAACGATAAAAGAATAAAAGAGATATTGGCGGAAGCTGAAACGGCTGCCAGGGACAGGGCAACGGTCCTTGCCATCATCGAAAAGGCCCGGGCGGCGACCGGCCTGTCTCTTCTCGAGACCGCCATCCTGCTCAACGTTCGCGATCAGGACCTGATCGACGCCATGATGGCCGCAGCCGGAGAAATCAAGGAAAGGATCTACGGCAAGCGCATCGTCATATTCGCGCCGCTCTACCTCAGCAATTATTGCGTCAACAACTGCGCCTACTGCGGCTATCAGCACTGCAACGAAAAGATGGCCCGCAAGAAAGTGACGATGGAGGAACTCAAGGAAGAAGTCCGCGTGCTCCAAAAGCTCGGCCACAAGCGCCTTGCCCTGGAAGCGGGCGAGGATCCCGTCAACTGTCCGATCGAATTCGTACTGGAATCGATGAAGACGATCTATTCGCTCCACTTCGACAACGGGAGTATCCGTCGCGCCAATGTCAACATCGCCGCGACAACAGTCGAAAATTACAGGAAGCTCAAGGACGCCGGCATCGGCACCTATATATTGTTCCAGGAAACCTACCATAAGGAGACTTATGAGCGGCTTCATCCAAACGGACCAAAGCACAACTACGATTATCATACGACGGCGATGGACCGGGCGATGGAGGGCGGCATAGACGACGTCGGTTTCGGCGTTTTATACGGCCTGTATGATTATAAATACGATACCATCGCGATGATGATGCACAAGGAGCATCTGGAGGAAAAATTCGGCGTGGGACCCCATACGATCTCCGTTCCCAGGCTGAAGCCCGCCGAAGGCATGCAGCTGTCCGATTATCCGCATATGGTATCGGACGATGATTTCATCAAGACAGTCGCAATCATCCGGCTTTCCGTCCCCTATACCGGCATCATCCTCTCGACGCGCGAAGGCGGCGAATTCAGGAGCAGGGTAATAGAGGCCGGCGTTTCCCAGATCAGTGCCGGCTCCTGCACCGGTGTCGGCGGATATGTAGACGAATACGAGCATCCCGACGCCAAGGGCGCCGATACCAAACAATTTGAAGTGGAAGACCATCGGTCGCCGATCGAGATCCTGAAGGAGCTCTGCGACACCGACCATATCCCGAGCTACTGCACCGCCTGCTATCGGAGCGGCCGCACCGGCGACCGGTTCATGCGCCTTGCGAAATCCGGCCAGATCAACAATGTCTGCCTTCCCAACGCGCTGATGACCTTCCAGGAATTCTTGAGCGACTATGCCGATGACGAGCTTCGGGCAAAAGGCGGCGCGCTGATCAGAAAATCCCTGGCGGATATCAAGTCGGACCAGGTCCGGAAACTGACGGAAGAGCAGCTGGAAAAAATAGAAAACGGGACCCGCGACCTTTATCTCTAGGGCCCGCGACCTTTATCTCTAGGGCCCGCAGTCTTCATCCCCATGGGCCCGCGGCTTCTGTCTTCTTGAGCCCGCGGTTTCTGTCTTCTTGAGCCCGCGGCCTTTACCGCCAAGGCCCTGAGCATTATAATGAAATAAAATCCAATTCAACGGAGGATGCCATGCAGAACACCCCCAACGCCAACAGATTGCACATAGCCATATTCGGCCGGAGAAACGCCGGCAAATCCAGTCTGATCAACGCCATCACCGGTCAGGACATCGCTCTTGTGTCGCCCCATGCCGGCACAACAGCCGACCCGGTCTATAAAGCCATGGAGCTGCTGCCGATCGGACCGGTGGTCATCATCGACACCGCCGGCATCGACGACGTCGGCGATCTCGGCAGCCTTCGAGTCGCGAAAACCAGGGAGGTCGTCAGCCGCACCGACATCGCGCTGATGGTGTTTGCTGCCGACGAACCTCAGCCGGCGGATCTGTCCGCCGAGCAGGAGTGGTTTCTACTGTTGAAGGAGGCCGGCATTCCGGTCATCGGCGTGCTGAACAAATGCGATACGGCCGCAGCGGATCCCGCCATGATACTTGACGGCCTGCGGGACGTTTTCGACATCCCCTTCGTCTGCACTTCCCAGTACGACCTGGTGTCGATCGGCGAACTCAAGCAGCTCCTGATCGACAACGTCCCGTTCTTCGAAAAGAAAAGCATCATCGGGGATCTGCTGGAGCCGGGGGACGCGGTGCTCCTTGTGGCGCCGCAGGACATCCAGGCGCCCAAGGGCAGGCTGATCCTGCCGCAGGTCCAGGTCATGCGCGACGTCCTCGACCACAAGGGCCTGCTGCTGACGGTAACGGCAGATCAGCTCGAAGACATGCTGGCGGCGATGAAAAGCCTTCCGGATCTGGTCATCACCGACTCGCAGGTCTTCGACCGCGTCAATGCGATCCTGCCGGAAAGCGTTCCGCTGACATCCTTTTCGATCCTGATGGCAAGATATAAGGGCGATTTGTCCGTTTTCGTCGACGGCGCCGAGGCTATCAGCCGCCTGAAGGACGGCGACAAGGTGCTGATTGCCGAAGCCTGCACCCATCACGCGCTCCAGGGCGATATCGGCAGGGAAAAGCTTCCCGCATGGCTCAGAAAATTCACCGGCAAGGATCTGGACATCACAACAAGAGCCGGCGTCGATTTCGCGGAAGACCTGACGGCGTACAGCCTGATCATCCACTGCGGCGCCTGCATGTTCAACAGGAAACAGATGATGTCCCGGATCATTCGATCAAAAAATCAAAACGTTCCGATGACGAACTACGGCACAGCCATTGCCTACATGAACGGCATACTGCCAAAGGTCACGGAACATCTTTGATCGATTCTTAAATTGCATTTGATCGATGCTTCACAAATCCTGGATGGATAGGCAGGAACTCCTGTCAGATCCTGTATAAATCAAGGTAGAGGTCGACAAGGCTTCCCACTTGGGAATAGAAGACGAAATAAATTCCGCAGGATGCTGCGATGTAAGGCCCCAGTGGCTTATGGTCGCCCCTGCGGATCTTTTTTGCCGCAAGAAGGATGATGAACCAGATGCCGCTGGTCAGCACCGTCAGGACCAGCACTGTCAGTATTCCGCGAATGCCGCATAGCAGGCCTGCGGCGGCCAGCAGCTTGACATCGCCGAATCCCATGGCCTCCTGCCTGGTCAGCAGGGCTCCGATGACGCCGATCAGATAGATCGATCCGCCGCCGATCAGCGCGCCGGCGATCGGAGAATACCATACTTTATGAAAATATGGCGGCAAGCCGGCGAGGCCTCCGGTAAAAAGCTCCACCACCGCCAGGATCGCCGCGGCGACAGCCAGCGCGGCGACGAGCTGGTCGGGAATGATCATGTATTTATGGTCCGCGATGCCGATCAGCATCAGAAGCCAGAGCACGACCATCCCGAGAAGGATATAGAAAAGACTGTCGTACTGCATCACCAGAAAAGTGAAAACCAGGACGAATATAATACTCAGGGCCATTCCATATGGCCGCGCGGCCAGACGGACCCCATACAGCGATTCATCCGGCTCTTCGCCATAATCGACAAGCCAGTCCACCGGCATCCGGTTGAAACAGAACACAGTCGAATAGCCGGCTGCGAAGCCGGCTATGATGATTGCCGTTATGATCCCTATGACGATCAGTAAAAGGATCCAGGAATTGGCCATTGATCACTAAGTCCTTTACAACTCTTTTTATACGGTCGTTATTTTTTCCAGGAACTCTTGAGGTCGACGATCCTGTTGAACACCTTGTCCGATGCAGTTGTCAGGATTTCGTCGGCGATATAATAGCCGTGTCTGAAGAACTGGAAGCGCTCGCCTGCCCTGGCATCCGCCACGCAAGGCTCCGCAAAGGCGTCGCAGATCTTCACCGAATCCGGATTCAGCACATTTTCGCCTTTTTCATCCTCGACCATAAGATAGCTGTACGCCCTGACCTTTATGGGCACTGCTGTCTTCGCATCCACCCAGTGGATGGTCCCCTTGACCTTCCTGCCTTCGAATCCGCTGCCGCTTCGCGTCTCAGGGTCATAGGTGCAGCGAAGCTCCGTCACGTTGCCGTCGCTGTCCTTGATGACTTCCTCGCATTTGATGAAATATGCTCCTTTGAAGCGCACTTCATTGCCGGGGAAGAGCCTGAAATAGCCTTTGACCGGCACCTCCATGAAATCTTCGCGATCGACGTACAGGATCCCTGAAAAGGGCACCTTCCGGTTTCCTTTAGTTTCATCGTCCTTGCTGTTTTCGATGTCGACGGTCTCCGTCGCATCGGCGGGATAATTGGTGATCACGACCTTAAGGGGATCCATGACCACCATTCTTGTTTCGACCTTGTCCTTCAGATCTTCGCGTATGCAATGCTCAAGCAGGGCGATATCCACGGTGCTGTTGGCCTTGGACACACCTATCTTGTCGCAGAAATCCCTGATGGAAGCGGGCGTATAGCCTCTTCTGCGCAGGCCGGCGATGGTAGGCATCCGGGGATCGTCCCAGCCTTCCACAGCGCCCTGGTCTACCAGGGCTTTAAGGTAGCGCTTGCTCATAACGGTATTAGTAAGGTTCAGTCTCGCAAATTCGATCTGCTGGGGAGGCTGCGGCCAGTCCAGTTCCCTGAGGACCCAGTCATAGAGAGGCCGATGGTCTTCAAACTCCAGCGTGCAGATCGAATGGGTGATCCCTTCGATGGCGTCTTCGATCGGGTGCGCATAATCGTACATCGGGTAAATGCACCATTTGTCTCCGGTATTGTGATGCTCCGCATGGGCGATCCTGTAGATGACCGGATCCCTCATATTGATATTGGGTGAAGCCATGTCGATCCTGGCGCGAAGCACCTTCTCGCCGTCGCTGAATTTCCCTGCCCTCATCTGTTCAAACAGTTCCAGATTTTCGGCCGCGCTCCGATTCCGGTACGGGCTTTCCTTCCCAGGCACCGTCAGCGTCCCGCGGTATTCGCGCATCTCATCGGCTGTAAGGTCGCAGACATACGCCTTTCCTTTTTCGATCAGCCGGACGGCGCAGTCGAACATTTTTTCGAAATAGTCCGAAGCGAAAAGCAGCTCGTTCCACTCAAAGCCAAGCCACCGGACATCCGCTTCGATGGATTCGACATATTCGGTGTCTTCCTTGACTGGATTCGTATCGTCGAAACGAAGGTTGCATTTGCCGTTATATTTTTGCGCGGTGCTGAAATTCAGGCAAATCGATTTAGCGTGTCCAATATGTAAATAACCGTTGGGCTCGGGTGGGAAACGGGTGTGCACCCTCCCGCCGTAGGTCTGGTTTTCAAGGTCCTTTTCGATAATGTTATGGATGAAATTATTGATCTCCGCCATTGGTCCGTCCTCCTTGTTCAATTGTTCGTATTATATCACTTTTTTATTCCCCCTGCATAGATTTTTCGTTCGTCGCCGCATCGTCACCCACCGAATAATATTCGGTTTCAACCTATTGTGTAATATTATCGGCAATTTGCATTTTTCGTTCTAATAAATTCTGTCCAGTCATTCTAATCGCCCTTTATGGTAAAATTTTTTTTATTTAGAGTTGTTCTCAGGCAATTATTTTGATATTTTTCAATTATTATTGAAATATTATTGCCTTTATGCTATTATTAAGAAAAAATATAAGGCGGTGTTGTCATGGATACCATAGATGTTAAGATTCTGGAACTTCTCCAGGAAAATGCCAGAGTGTCGGTCTCTGAAATCAGCAGGAAGGTCAACCTTTCGTTATCTGCAGTGAGCGAGCGGCTCAAAAAGCTCGAAGCCTCGCGGGTCATCAAGAACTATACGATCATACTCGATCCGGAATTTCTTGGCAAGGAACTGTCCGTCATCATGAACATCAGCCTGGAAAATCCCGAGCATACCGGAGATTTTATGGAATTCATCAAGTCTGAGGACGAAATACTCGAATGCCATTACATCACCGGCGAATACGATTACGCGCTGAAAATCACTACGAGGAACACCCAGACGCTTGAGCACATGATGAACCGGATCAAAAGCGTTCCAGGGATCAAGAAGACGCAGACCAACGTCATTTTGTCCACGCTCAAAAATCTTTACAGTGTCAGCCCCAGCGCGACGAAATAATTTTTACGCCTGTCACCTGTTAAAATGGAGGAAAAGAAAATGATTATCGGTGTACCAAAAGAAATCAAGAACAATGAAAACAGAGTCGCCCTGACCCCGGGCGGCGCCAAGACGCTCATCAACCGCGGCCACAAGGTCATCGTCGAAGCGGCCGCCGGCCTCGGAAGCGGTTTTACCGACGAAGAATACACGACTGCCGGTGCGCATATATATTCCTCAAAGATAAAACTGTTCGATGAAGCGGATATGATCATAAAGGTCAAGGAACCTCTCGCCGAAGAGTTCCATCTTTTTGAAGAAGGCCAGACCCTGTTCACCTATCTGCACCTTGCCCCGAATCCAGAGCTCACCGAAGCCCTGGTCAAGTCCAGAGTCAAGGCGATCGCCTACGAAACCATTGAGCTGCCGAACAGGAGCCTTCCACTTCTTGCGCCGATGAGCGAAGTCGCCGGCAGGATGTCGGTGCAGATCGGCGCTTCCCTGCTGCAGAAGGCCAACGGCGGAGCCGGGATCCTTCTCGGCGGCGTTCCCGGTGTGGCGCCGGCCCAGGTCGTCATCGTCGGCGGCGGCAATGTCGGCACCAACGCGGCTAAAATAGCCGTTGGCATGGGCGCCCGCGTCACGATCCTCGACATCAATTCAGCCAGGCTGGCTTATCTTGACGACATCTTTGGCGGAAGAGTCACGACCCTTGCCTATAACGAGCACAACTGCGAGGACGCAGTCAAAAAAGCGGACCTCCTGATCGGCGCCGTGCTGGTCGCCGGAGAAAGAGCGCCGAAGACAGTCAGCGAAAGCATGGTCAAGGGCATGAGAAAAGGCTCCGTCATCGTCGACGTCGCCATCGATCAGGGCGGATCCATCGAAACCATCGACAGGATCACGACCCACGACAATCCAAGCTATGAAAAACACGGCGTCGTCCACTATTCCGTCGCCAATATGCCGGGCGCGGTCCCCAGAACCTCCACTTTCGCCCTCGAAGCCGCAACGCTGCAGTATGCCATCATGATTGCGGACAAAGGCACGGAAAAGGCGCTGCTGGACAGCGAACCGCTGATGAAGGGCCTCAACACCTATCAGGGCCATATCACCTGCAAGGCCGTGGCTGAAAGCCTCAACATGCCTTATGTCGATCCCTATGCGCTGATCAAATAGCCAGGGCCGGCCATTCAGGATACTCTGACGATCTGTTCGCTTCCTGAAGGCGCAATTTAAATAGAGCCGCCGAGCCGCCGGCATGTCCGGCGGCTTTTTATTGCACCGGCAAAAAAACATTGCGAATTTTCCTTTCTTTATAAAAATTCCATATACGGTGCCGATAATATACTTAAGCTGAATAACCGAATCCGGCCATCAGGCATGGCCGAAGTGGAGGACCATCATGCTGTTCAAAGCCCTAGCCGGGGACGTCGCCATATTTTCGATGCTGATCGTCCTGATCCATATCTTCATAATTAAATATTCAGGGCTTAAAGCTGCCGGAAATCTCAGACGGCAGCTTATTGCCGGCTCCTGTCTCGGCGCGATCGCATGCGTCGGCATTGCCATGAATTCGATACTATTCCACGGTCTCAGCGACGGAAAGCTGATAATCATTTGCGCAGCCGGCATTTTCTACGGGTGGATCGCCGCGTCTGCTGCCGCCCTTTTACCTTTTCTGGCGATGCTGATTTTTATTCCCGATTATATGGATCCTTTCCGCTATCTTCTGCTGTCGCTCGCGGCAATACCACTGTCATCTTTTTCCGCCAGATTCATCCTGCGCGGCGAACGATCAAGGACAATAGCTGCGCTGTTCGTATTTTCGATCCTGATGGCGGCGCTTTCCGTCATTCTCGACACTGTCGGCTCCGGCAGCTCGCATTTGATCGATGCCATGGGGTACGGCACCCTGCCGCTGGGTCTGATCGTGGCGGTCTTCATGTGCGGTATCGGCTGGCTCTTTCTATTTGAGATCGATAACCAGAAACGAGCCACGCTGCTCCGGCGAAGCAACGACGAGCTCGCCTCCCTGAATCTGCAGCTCAGCGCCGCTGAAGGGCAGCTCCGCGCCCAATACGAAGATCTGCTGGCAAGCAGAGGCATCATTGAACGCAGCGAGCTTAAATACCGAATGCTGTTTGAAACCGGGAGCGAAGGCCTCTGGACCTATGATCCCGCGACGGGCGAGACATTTTTTTCGGATAAATTGTGTGAAATCTGCGGTTTTGACAAAACGATGAAGCAGCTTTTCATGTTCGATTCTAAATCTTACGTCCGCGAGGACTACAGGGAGAAGGTCGCGAATGCCTTTATCCTGCTTATGTCCGGGACGATCAACAAATTGACCGTCGATTATCCCTCAAGGTACAGAGACGGCACCTATCGCTGGGTCAGGCTCAAAGCCATTTCCGCAAAGGATGACGCAGGAAAGCCCATCTGGTTCGTTGGCTCGATCGAGGACATCCACAACAAACGGATGCAGGAAGAAAAGCTTTATCGCGAAGCGTATTTCGATCCCATGACGGAGCTTCCCAACAGAAGATTCCTGCTGGATGATCTGGAAAAATCGATTGCAGAATGCAGGGAAGGGTCAAAATTCGCCGTCATCCAGTGCGATCTGGACAATTTCAAGCTCATCAACGACACCTTCGGCCACGCTTTCGGAGATAAAGTCATCGTCGAGATCGGCAAACGCATCAAAGCCCTGGAAAGCGACCGGCTGATCGTCACCAGATCCTCCGGCGATGAATTCATCATCAGGGTCCGCGACATCAGCGATGAAGAGATCGCCTCGATCAGCGACCGCATGCGGGATTTCATGAGCGGGACCATTTCGCTGGACGGCAACGAACTCCATATCACCGGCAGCGCGGGCATCGCCATTTATCCCGAAGACGGCGGGTCCGTCGAGGTCCTGATGAAAAACGTGGATGCCGCCATGTGTTACGCAAAAAGCATCGGCAAAAACAACCTCGCTTTTTATCACTTTGAAATGAGCATCAACAACGCGGAGCGGATGCGGATCGAGCAGGGCCTGCGCATGGCTTTGGCCAGAAATGAATTCCAGCTTCACTACCAGCCGCAGTTCACCGTATCCGATAAGGAGATCATCGGTTTCGAAGCGCTGATACGCTGGAACAGCAGGATGCTCGGCTTCGTGACCCCGGACCGGTTCATTCCGATCGCGGAGGAAACAGGGATGATCATCGCCATCGGCGACTGGGTCTTCAGGACGGCCTGCCTCTTCTCAAGGAAAATCAATCGGGACCCCGACCGTCCGCTGGTCGTCTCGGTCAACATATCCATCGTCCAGCTGCTGCAGGAAGGATTCGCAAGAAATATCAGGTCGATCATCGAGGAGACCGGCGTCGCGCCGGAGCATCTGGCTATCGAAATAACCGAATCCAAAATCATGGAAGCCCTGGACAGCAATCTGCAAAAGCTCGAAGAGCTCCGTTCCATGGGCCTTCAGATTTTCCTGGACGATTTCGGCACCGGCTACTCCTCTTTAAGCTATCTAATGGGGATCCCGGCGAACAAGCTTAAAATAGACAAATCCTTCATTTCCTATATTGAAACGGAAATCGCCCATCAGAAAATCACCCGCTCGATCATAAACATGGCCGGCGACCTGGGCATGGCCGCCGTCGCCGAAGGCGTCGAGACAGAAGAACAGCTGCAGCTTCTGAAGGATATGCGCTGCGCCTTCGTCCAGGGCTACCTGCTGGGAAAACCGGTACCGGAGACGGAAGCCATGGCGTTTCTGGATAGACAGGCACATTAAAAATCCGGCCGGCTTGTCAGCCGACCGGAAAGATTGCAGCGCTATCAAACTCGCTTTATTTTTTCTTGTCTTTCGTCGTGTTCTTTATTTCGGAGCCTTTCCGCACTTTGGCGCCGCCATTCTTCTTCATAGCCTTCTCGCGCATCTTCTCAGTCTTTTCGACGGCCTGTTCAACTGACACGCCCTTTTCCTTGGCGACCTTGTACGGATTGACCTTCTCGCCTTTCGACATGGCTTCCTTCTGTACTTTACGCTTGGTGTCCCACATCTGGAAAGCCACCATGCCGCCCACCATGACGAACATCATGACGGTGCTCATCGTGCTGTCTTTCTTTACATCCCTGGTCTTGAACGCGAAACTCTGGTCGGCGCCGAGCGTATCGCCGGAACCTGTCCGGAGCGTCTTCAGGATCGTCACGGTGTATTCCGTATTTGACGCCAGATCCTTGCTCATCAGGAGCCAGATGCTTTTACTGTCTTCTGACGGAAACAGCACTTTATATTCTACCTTGTCGCCGTTTTCATCGACGATCTTGAATGCCTTTTGATTCGTCGCCTGCGCCCCTTCGGCGCCGACATCCCCGTCAAAATGAAGCTTGACCATCATGTTGATCGGTTCGAAGCCTTTTGCCCCGTCTTCCGGATAGCTCTCGACGAGCTTGACCCCCGAAGCGAACGAAAGCATGCCTGCCGCCAAAACGACCAGCAAAGCCATGCTCAGTATCCTGCCAATTCTTTTCATATGTTTTTCCTCCCGGCTCTTTTTCTGAGTTTTATAAAGAATTCCTTCATGATCTGCTCGCATTCCTGCTTGAGCAATCCGGTTTCGATCTCCGCGAAATGGTTCAGCCGCCCATCCTGCAATATGTTCATCAGCGAGCCTGCCGCGCCGGCTTTGGGATCCATCGTTCCGATCCAGACCTTCGCGATGCGCGCGAGCACGATCGCGCCGGCGCACATCGAACAGGGCTCCGTTGTGACGTACATATCGCAGCCCGTGAGCCTCCAGCCGCCCAGGGTCTTAGCCGCGGCCCTGATCGCCTCGATTTCGGCATGGGCGGTGGGATCCTTGGCGGATTCCGTCCTGTTGTGCCCCCTGCCGACAATGACGCCGTCCTTCGCGATGACCGCTCCGACGGGCACCTCATCGCGATCCGCAGCCTTCCGCGCCTCTTCCAGCGCCTCGCGCATCAGTTCCAGTGGATCCATGATTCCCTCTTAAATCGAATTCTACAATATATTATCATATCCGGAGTATGCCCGCCAGTTATTTTTTAGCCGCATCAGCTTCGCTCGAACAGGCTTCGGACAGTGTCGTCGATGTACCTGTGCGACACGGATCGGACATTGAAATTGAGGAGCTTGAACACAAATTGGATGATGAAGCCCTGCCCCACGGAGGTGATCACCGTTCCGGGACCCACGCTGCCGCCGAGGAAAAATCCGACGATCAGCACGGAGATCTCAATGGAATTCCGGACAAACCGCACAGACTTGCCGGTCCGTTTATGAAGCGCCACCATCAGTCCGTCCCGCGGTCCGGCGCCAAGCCCCGCGCCGATATACAGCCAGCTGGCCACCGCGATCACGACCATGCCGCTGATCAGCAGCAGCAGCCGCAGCGCAAGATGCCCAGGTTGCGGTATGATATCATTAATCATAAGGAAATCCATAAAAAGACCGATGACGAACATATTGAGAATCGTGCCCATGCCGACCTTTTCATGAAATATGAAATTGAAGGCGACGATACCCAGCCCCACTAAAATGCTGGCCTGCCCCATCGTCAGCGGCGTCTGCCGCGAAATCCCCTGATGCAGCACATCCCAGGGCGACAGGCCCATGTCCGCGTTGATCATCATGACGATGCCGACAGAAAAGAGCAGCAGGCCTATATTTAATCTGATAAGTTTTTTTATGAATCCCATGATCCGTTCTCCACCCGGTCTTCGGCGGGCTCGATCCGCCTTATATGGAACGATCGATCCGCCTTGCTGGTATTGCTCCGCAGAGCGCTATAGATGATACGTTCCCCATTGCGCCCTGCCGCAAACAGCAAATGTAATTATAGCATCTCCGAGCCCATATTGATAGCCTGTAATATTCGCTGTCCCGCGGCGCTTCCGCATGTCTTGATATTTGAATTCCCAGGCTTTATACTGTAATTGTTGATTTTAATGTAACAGGAGGATCCAACCATGAACCAGCGAGAAAAGGCCTGGGCCCTGCTCAATGAATATGTCAAATCGGAACGGCTGCTGAAGCATTGCCTTGCCGTCGAGGCAGGCATGGTCACCTATGCCGGAATATACGGGGAAGACAGAGACCGCTGGGCCGCCATCGGACTGCTGCACGACGTCGATTACGAGCTCTACCCGGACGAACACCCCGTCCGCTCAATCGATATATTAAAAAATGCCGGCTATGACGACCAGTTTATCGAATCCATCCAGGGCCACGCCGACAATGCTCCGCGGGAATCTCTGGAAGCCAAAGCCCTTTATGCCGCCGACGAAATGTGCGGCTTCATGGTCGCATGCGCTCTGGTCAGAGACCCGAAAGGCTTTTCCGACATGCAGGTCAGCTCCGTCCGTAAAAAATTCAAGGACAAAGCTTTCGCCCGGGCCATCAGCCGCGAAAATGCCGGCAAAGCCGCCGAGGATCTCGGCATCACCCTGGAAGAGCATATCGCCAATCTGATCAAGGGCATGGCGGCGCGGGAGCTTGAGCTGAATGCCGAGGGCGGCAGCCTGCTGTAAGGATTCATCAACCAACGTTGTACAAGAGGTGTTTTTATGTGGATGGACATCGTGATCGCAGTGATATTCGTGCTTTCCCTGGTCGACGGCCTGCGGCGGGGCTTTGTCAAGACCGCCATCGACACTTTCGGCTGGATCATCGCCTTGGTCCTCGCCTTCGTCTGGTATCCCAGCGCCGCATTTTATCTCAAGCAGAACACGGGCTTCTATGAATGGATCCACAGCTCCATATCCCTGAAGCTGAGCGCTTCCGCCGATGCCGCCCTGGGAGACATCACCGGTTCCCTCCCGTCGGTCATCGCCGATGTGATCGACAGGGCCGCCGACAGCCTGACGTCCAGCCTGGCCGATTCCTTCGCGATCACGATCTACAATATACTCTGCTTCGTCCTGATGATCTTCGCGATCCGCCTGATCCTGGTGATCCTGGCCTCGCTGATCAGCAGAGGCGGCAAGGACAATATCGTCGGCGCCCTGGATCGTCTGGCCGGTTTCTTCGCCGGCGCCGTCAAAGGCATCATCGTCATCTACTTCTTCCTGGCCATCGCCACTGCCTTCATCGGCATGTCAAAAGGCGATTTCCTGGTGTCCAGCATGGAAAAGGCTCCGCTGACAAAATATATGTACGAACATAACTTAATCTTTCTTGTCGTGAAAGATATTTTGTAGTATAATATCGATTGGCGGCACAAGTCGCCCGTCCCGGACAGCCCTTAAACCACCGGCAGATCAAGCCATTGGAACGGTTTTCGGAATGTCACAACATCCCGTGTCTGCGTAGCTCAGGGGATAGAGCGTCGGTTTCCTAAACCGTGCGTCGGGAGTTCGAATCTCTTCGCGGACACCAAAAGAAAAGACCTGCATCGCCAGATGTGGGTCTTTTTCTTTTGTATTCTCCAATGGGATTCGAACGACCAACGCGAGGAGGTATCGGGGGAGCGAAGCGCCCCTGATCAGAGGCTGCGTTTGCTGCATATTTGATGGCGAGTGATGGCGAGCTATACGAATCGCCTATCGGCGATATTTAAATCATCGGCAAATGCTGCCGGACCACATCTTCGGGGGTGACAGGCAGCGCCTTGAGTCGCCGGCATGATGCAAGGCGACGGGCCTGCCGCCAAGACGGGGGCAGCGCCCCCTATGGGGAGCGGAAGCGACGGAGGGAGTTCGAATCTCTTCGCGGACACCAAAAGAACCTTGCGATTTCAACGATTGCAAGGTTCTTTCTTTTTCAGCTTTTTCCTTAAAATCAAAAATGGGGGCGGATTGGGGGCGGAGGTGCCCATACGGGAGTCGGCGCGCCGCCCCTTTCTTCCATATTCCATTACCCGGACATAGTGAAACTAATTTGGATATTTTCGATCCCTTCCATCAAAACTGAACAGGATTTTGATGATCCAGACGAAAATTAATATAACAACAATCGGGATGACGCAGGATGTTATGACCAGAACGGCGATGGCATCCAAAAACGCGGCAAGCGTATCTTCTCCTTTTTTTATCATTCCAGACAAGTCGCTTCCTATTCTAGAAGCAATATTTGAGAAAGAATCGCTGATTTTTTCTATCCAGTTTTGGTCTTCTGTCGAAAGATCCGTTTTCGTTTTTTCGATATATTCATCGTTTTGCTTCGCTATTTCGATCGTCTGCTCTATCGAGACCTGATAAGAATCATAGATGAAATCGCTAACGTAAATGCTTGCCGGAATCGCAGCAAAGAGGATAATTCCAAATGCCGCTAGTTTTATTGCAAGATTTCTCAATATCTGTTTGCCAATGTATAAATAAGTAATCCCCAACAGACAGGCCGCGGGAATAATGAATGTAAATGAAACATAACCAACTACTGCGATCAGCATCTTTTCCAATAATATTGCACCCAGAATCAATATGAAATAAGAAGTCAATTCAGCGATTTGATTCGCGATCGGCATTGCAGCATCTCCCGGTATCAGCGATATGACAGTCGAAGAGGACGCCGCCGCTGCCGCGAGCCCCATGACAGTATCTCGCTTCTCATCCAGTGAATTGATTGTTGCCGAGTTGAAATCCGGCGCCGTCACTGTTTTTGATACAACGAGAATCGAAAATAATGCCACTGCCATCAAGAGTAATGTTATCAGCAGCATTGTTCGTTTTGAACATTTCATATTCAAGTATTCTGTCATACGTTAATCCTCCTTTGTATAGCATGAACCACATAAAACTATCTTGTGTAAATCACTATTGTCGGTACGAACGCGCTTATCAGGCCTGGCATTACGCAGCATATACCGGCGCCAGCCGCCTGACGGCAGAAGCCATCCTGCTTTCAAGATCATAGGCTCCATCGTACAGGCACCAGTCGAACATGATGCCTCGGACGAAGATGAACAGTTCATCGGCTATTTCGCTAGCATCCATATCCGTCCTGATTTCACCGCTGCCCTGCCCGTCTGTGAGGATATCCTCCAGTACCTTCAGCATAAACCGGTCTTTTTGGATAAAGAACTTGTTGTCGGTATTGTAGAGATGCTTGGAGAATTCGATGCCTGTCCGGCTGGAATAGCGGGCGTAGTGAATGAAATATTCGACGATCCGGTCGGTTGCCCTGTCTGATTCCAGTTTGTTTGCAACATTTTCCTCGAAGTACTCATCGGCGCGATGATAGATTTCGACCAGGATATCGTTCTTGGATCTGAAATAGTGATAAAAGGCGCCTACGGAAACGCCGGCCTTCCTGCTGATCTCTTCGATCGTAATATTGCCAAAGCCCTTCTTCTCCATCAGGTCAAAGGCGATGTTATATATTTTATTTCTTGTTTTTATGGCCTGCGCCTGTCTGCCTGTCAGTTTTTTCCTCTGCATTTCGCACTCCTTTTATGTCTGTCGTCTCATCATAATGCATTTGGATTTCCTTGTCAAATATGCAATATTAGCTGTTTTGAAAAAGCTTGCAAATTATGCTTTACAATGATGATCTGTTGGATTATACTGAATCCATTCAGTGAATTTATACGGTGAACGTATTTTGTTAAAGCTGAAGGGAGAACGAAACGTATTGGGAGGTACAGGTGTGGATGACATGAAAAACGCAAAGGAGGAAAACGCTTTGGAAAGCATGAAGCAAAAGTTGATCGGGATCGTCGGTGCTGAAAATGTTATCGACAGCCCGGAAATTCTTGGATCTTATTCGAAAGATCACAGTTTTGCAAAACCGATGATGCCGGTGCTCGTCGTAAAGCCCGAAGATTCCGTACAGGTTCAATTATTGGTCAAGTGGGCGAAGGAAACAAAAACGCCGCTGGTGCCGGTAAGCTCCGGGGTGCCCCATTTTAAAGGAGACACCGTTCCAAGTGTCCCAGAATCCGTTATCGTTGATTTAAGCGGCATGAATAAAATCATCAGCATCAACCGGCGGCAGAGAATGGCGATCATCGAGCCCGGAGTCACATACGGACAGCTTCAGGAGGCTTTGGCAAAAGAAGGAATGACACTTTCCACTTCTTTAAGGCCAAGAGCGAACAAATCTGTTCTGACCAGTGTTTTGGAAATCGAGCCAAGGCTGAACTGCCTTCATCAATTCAACTATACGGAGCCAGTCCGATGCACCGAAGTCACTTTTGGGGACGGCAACCAGATTTTCACCGGCGAAGCCGGCAACGGGGCAAAGGATCTTGAAACCCAGTGGGGGCAGGAAAAATGGCAGGTCCATTCAAATGGCCCTCAGATGGTCGACATGCTGAGAATGGTGCTCCAGGCCCAGGGAAGCATGGGGATCGTGACCTGGGCATCAGTCAAATGCGAACTGCTTCCATCGATTCAGGAAATGTATTTGCTGCCGGCCAAAAAATCAGCCGATCTGGAGGCTTTTGCCTATAAAGTGATCTGGTCAAGGCTCGGCGACAAGCTCTATATGATGAATCGGGCCTATCTTGCCGGCTTGCTCGGCGAAACGTCCGGAAAAATCACGGCGTTGAAAACAGAACTGCCAAATTGGGTCGCCGCTGTCGGCATATCGGGAGATATCCTGCTGCCGGAAATGAAAGTCAGCGGTCAGGAACAGGACATTGCAGACATCGCGAAAGAAAAAGGCCTGCAATTCCTTCCGGCAGTGGCAGGTGCAACCGGCGAGGAAGTGCTGTCAAAGTCGATCCGGCCTTCCGGGGAAAAATCGTGGAAGCAAACTTATAAAGGAGCCTTCCAGGATATATTCTTTATCACAACGCTTGACAGAACATCAAAATTCATCGATGCGATGCACGGGCTTGCCATTGAGGCAGGGTATCCGACAGAAGATATCGGTATCTATATCCAGCCGCAGCATATGGGCACATCCGTTCACCTGGAATTCAATCTGCCTTACGATCCGGGCAATGCCAAAGAAGCGAAAAAGGTCAAAGGCCTTTACGAAAAAGCTAGCAGGGAAATGTCGAAGCTTGGCGGATATTACGCAAGACCGTATGGCATCTGGGCCGGGATCCAGTTGAACAAAGACGCTCAGTCCTATGAGATTTTAAAGAGAATGAAAAACATTTTCGACCCTGGCAACATCATGAATACCGGAAAACTCACGTTAGAGTAAATATGTTAAAAAGGAGGACCCAGAAATGGCTTTAATAGATTTCAGACCGATGATGGAACGCTGCAGCAGCTGCGCAGGCTGCAAGTTTATCCCGTTCGACAAAATCGAGAGCTTGCGATTTGCCGAAAACTGTCCAAGCATAGGCTATTACAATTTTATGACATATTCAGCCCGCGGACGCTTTCAGCTAAGCCAGAGCCTGCTCGACGGAAGAGCGGAGCTTGATGATACGATCACCGAAGCGATCCATTCCTGCACATCCTGCGGCTATTGCGATACAGGATGCAAGGTCACCAGATACAATCTGGAAGTATTGGAACATAATATCGAACAAAAGGCCTATGCGGTGGAGAACGGCAAAATCCTTGAAGGGCAAAAGCCTGTTATGGACAATCTTGCTAAAGAAAACAGCATGATTCCCGGAACAAAAAAAGCAAACCGTACAGATTGGGCAAAAGATCTTAAACTGAAGGATTTGTTCAGGGAAAAAGGCGAGGTGGCTTTCTTTGCCGGATGTAAATACAGCTATGATCCCAGGCTTCAGAAAGTTGCCCGAACCGCAGTCGAATTGCTTCAGGGCGCTGGAGTAGACCTGGGATACCTGGGCGCCGCGGACAACTGCTGTACGGGCCGCGCCCATCAAATGGGATTCCAGAAAGAATTTGAAAAGGGTGCGACAGCAAACATCAAAGCATTCCAGACGGCCGGAGTCAAAATCATCGTAACGCCATGTTCCGATTGTTACCATGCGTTCAAGCGGCAATATGCAAAACTGGGATCGGATGCCAGAGTGCTCCATGTCGTCGAGTACATTGAACAGCTGATTCAGGAAGGCAGGATCAAATTCACAAAATCGGTCCCGATGACTGTCACCTACCATGATCCCTGCCATCTCGGAAGATTGGGCGAAGCGTATACCCCATGGGAAGGCAAAGAAAAGAAGATCTATAACCAGATCCATACCTGGGAACCCAAAAGGCCCAGATACAATGGCATCCATGGGATCTATGACGCGCCGAGAAATATCCTGAATGCGATCCCGGGCGTAAAACTGGTTGAAATGGAAAGGATCCGCGAGTATTCCTGGTGCTGCGGCGCAGGCGGCGGATGCAGCGAATCCAATCCGGAATTCTCCGCATGGACTGCCGGCGAACGGGTGGCCGAGGCAAATGCGACAGGCGCGGAGGCGATGGTCACTGCTTGTCCATGGTGTAAAGATAATTTTGTCAATGCTCTTGATGAGGATGGCAACAAGATCGACGTCTTGGATATCATCGAACTCATGCAGCAGGCGATGTGAGAGGAGGCAACAGCATGGCTTTATCAAGAGAAATCTACCAGGCGCTTGAAGCGATCGTCGGAAAAAGAAATATTTCCGGGAACACCGGCGTCTGCGAAACGTACAGAAGCATTCCCGCCCAGGGTTCAGCGCACTATGGCCCGTCCAACGATTGGACGCCGCTTCCGCAGACTGTCGTTCTGCCGGGAAGCGCCGATGAAATCAAAGGCATATTCCGGATTTGCAATAAATATGGGATAGAATTCAAGGCATCTACAACTTTCTGGTCGACCATGGGTTATATCGGCGGCGATTATGCGATCCAGCTGGATCTGAGACGCATGAAGAGCGTGGAAATCGATGTAAAGAACATGACGGCCGTCATTGAACCGTTTGCGATCGGCGCGACTGTTCAGGCGGAAGCGATGAAGGTTGGCTTGAACCTGAATATACCCGGTTCGGGAAGCAGCTGTTCGACAGTGGCGAATTTTTCATCCTGGGCGGCATTCGGGCCAAATTCGATCTCCATGGGGCAGGGATCAGAGAACATCCTCGGCATGGAATGGGTCCTTCCAAGCGGAGAAGTCATGAGAACAGGCTCCCTCGGTTCCGGCGACGGCTGGTTCTGCGGCGAAGGTCCGGGCCCAAGCCAAAGAGGATTGCTGCGTGGTATTTTCGGAAATGCCGGCTCAACCGGAGTCTGCACCAAAATGGCTGTCAGGCTGCATCCGTGGCCAGGCCCTGCCAAATTGCCGTCAAGAGGCCATGCGCCGGCGTACAGAGCGGATCTTGGCGACAACTTCAAGTGCTACACCCTTTGCTATCCCGACTGGGAAGCCTGGGCGCGCAGCATACAATATTTTTATGAATCCGATGTGGTGTATTCAGGTCACAGGCAGTTCAACATGTTCGGCAGAGATTTGAAGGCTTATATGCTAAAAATCATCAATGATCCGGACGGGCAGCTGGCCGACCTGGAAACCTTGGTGAAAGACCCGTATCTGCAAAAACAAAACGAAAGCATGAAGCATGAGTATCAGATCGTTATCGCCGGATATACGAAACGGGATATGGAATATAAAGAAAAAGCCGTCGATTATATCCTCGAGCGGACCGGCGGCTGGAAAAACGAAATGATGCTTGAAAAGGACATGCATGACTATGCGCTCCTGTATCTGACAAGAATGGGCCATAAGAATCTCAACTTCGTGATGTGCGGCGCTTATGAAGGCACCTTCGGCTTATCCATGAACGTCTGGAAAGCCATACAGGTTGTCGAGGAAGCCGCTGCCAGAAAGAAAGACTGGGAGCAAAAATATACGCATATCGCCGCAACGGGAGGAGACTCGGCCATGGGAAGCCTGTCCGGAATCGGCGGCGGCGGCGCCACCGGCTGGGAGTTCTTTATGAATTTTGATGCTTACGACAAGGAATCCATTAAGGGCACCTGCGAATTTGTCGACGGCAATCAGGAAATACATAACAAGTATGCTTTCGGCCCGGATTTCTGCCGATGGAATTCCGATGTCAGACATATGAATGGCTACAGCTATACTCAGGAAGAGCACGACTCAATGTTTGCCAAGGCGCCGCAGCCCTGGATCTATGCTTACCAGTATAAAATCAGGGAAGCACTCAATCCAAACAATCTATGCGGAACCTACCTCAGAACATTGAATCCGGATAAACTTGAAAACAGGTAATTATCCGATCGATTAAAACGAGGCTGCCCTGCAATGCGTATCGAGCTCATGCAGGACAGCCTCTTTCTGTGCCGTTGGCCTCAGGAATTCTTGCTGATGTAAATTTTAAGCGCTTTGATCAGCAGCAAAGCAATATATAAGCTGAGCCCCAGAGCGGCCATTATGAAAACAACATAGAATATTATCAAAACAGACATGATTCGATATCTCCTTTCCATTATTTCTGACGACACGTCGCTCTTAAGTGTCTATCCGTGTCGTTTCAGAAATTGCTTTATTGCGATACACAAGATCCGCTCTGGCAACAAATCCTTGTTTCTCCCAAAAGGCGTTCCCTTTTAGATTGTTTTCAAACACAACAAGCGCAACCTTATGGATATGCTCCTTTCCAAGGGCTTCCATCGCTTTTGCCAGCAGCTGTTCTCCAATTCCCTGCCGCTGGTCTTTTTCGGCCACTGCCATATGGTGTATGAACCCCCTGCGGCCATCATGGCCGCTGAGAATGACGCCTGTTACGACACCATCTTTTTCCGCGACAAAGCAGGTGGCTGGATTTCTCCTCAGATAGCAGGCGATGCCTTCCCTTGAATCATCGACGCTGTTCAATCCCATGCCTGGCGTGCCAAGCCAAAGGCGGTATACCTGCTCATAATCTTCAATAGTCATTCTTCGAATAATCATCTGCTTCCACTCGATCATACTCACTGCTCCAATTGACGGGAGGATCCCTCCTCTATTCCTGCACGCTACGGCTCAATTAAACCAGTAGATGCGAGGAGGCGTAAAGATACATAACTGGAACGAATACCTATTCGATCGTCATGTTGTATGTCACAATGTTGTCCGCCGTTGCCGACGCTTCGCCCTCCCAATCGCGGTAATACTTCATTATGATTTTAGTGTCCCCGGCTTTGCCGGCTTTGAAATGCCATGTGAACGTGCTGCCCGCGCCGATCAGATCCGAGTCCGGTACGATCTCCGTGGAAAGCAGCGTCGCCGCATCGGGATTTTCAATGCTGACGTGCCAGGTGTACCCGGTGGTCGGATTGCCCTTAAGGTTCAGGCTGAAGCTGTCGCCGGCCTGGAGCACCGGCCAGTCCCTGCCGGGATCGTCCGCCATCATGTTGACGCTGGCAGCCGGATAAATCACGGAATAACGATCCAGCGCAGCTGTGAAGTAAAGCGCCAGTTTGTAGTCGGCACCAGCCTGATAACCCAGTATCTCCCGCCCCTGGGAGAGCGCCTCGAACGCCGGGAGCCCGAAGATCTCCAGCGCCTTGTCTTTTGTGACGGCGGAAAGGCCTTCCGCATAACTCACCGCTTCGTAGATCTGCATTCCTTTATTAAAGCCATACGAAATAGCATGCGACGGGAAGTCGTCATATGTTCCCTTGGCTTTGAAATCATAAACAGAAGAGGCGGGATCGCCCCAGGCCTGGATCACGTCCTCGATCACCGTCGTGCCGATCGGATAAACGCTGCTCACGACACGTCCGCTGCGCGCGGCCGCCAGGATATTTGCGGCCAATGCATCGGCGATCCTGCCGCTGTCCTGGACGGCATCAAACCGTGACGGCAAGGCGAGCAGACTGTTCAGCTGCCCATAAGGCACCGTGAATTCCTGGATCCCTGCCGCATAAGGCATGATCTCATACTGCTGGTAAAAAACGACGACACCGTCATCCGCCAGGTAAAAGCTCTGGTCCGGCCGTATATCGCGAAATGGCGCGAAAAGAGCAGACAGCAGGTCGCGCTGCTCAAGCTGGGCCTTGACGCTGCCGCTGATGGGCGCGATATAATCCGCGCTTTCATTGAACAGATCGGCGAGCGCCAGATTTTCACCGGTCGCCAGATCGAAGGTCAAACCGGTCTGGATGGTGGAGCCGTGGGCCCCGCCGGCAAATTCATAATCCTGGAATTTTATGCTGAGAAGGCCGTTTCGGTCAAAACTGATTCGATAGTCGAAATATGTCTGGCATTTCCAGGGGATGTCTGGATACTGGATCAGAAGCGGCGCCAGGTCTGCGGCGTTCTGGTCGCCGGTCTTGACGGCCTGGTCTGCCAGTGCCTTGATCGACGCATTGATCCGGGTTTCTGCCAGCTTGTTTTCAAGCCCGCTGATGACCGGGTACTGGATGGTCCGGTCGAGAGTCGCCGATGTGGAAGCGATCTGCTGATTGACGATGGTCAGGCTGTTCTGCACAGCGCTGGTCAGATAGATCCTGCCGGCGACCGCGTCCTGTCTGATGCTGAGGCCGAACTCCCCTGTGAAGAAAGCAGCCTCAAGATAGGTGCGCCCATTGATCAGCAGCGGTTCCGACTGGAGATAATAATCATGGCTGCCAGCCTTGATCTTCCAGTCGTTCAGGCCGATGGACACCGGACCGTCTGGCCCTGTTATGTCGATGCTTCGAGTCCCGGCCTGCCAGGCGACCGTGTTGCCCAGTGCCTCGCCGATAGCCCGGACCGGTAGGTATAGGCCGTCTTCATTTGTTATGGCATCCGCCGACAGCGAAACGCCGTTCAACTGGATCGCCGGCGCGGCTGTTCCGGCGATGGTATCCGCCGACGCGGCGGCAGCGGGCTGGACCGCCGGTTCCAGCGGATTGCCGAAGGCCGGCAGCGCCTGGACGCCGGTCAGGATCAGAATCAATAGCAATATTGGAACTGTCTTTTTCATGGATAACACACCTCTTTTTATAAACACAATTATCATTATTTTCGTTGAATGACTATTGCCGTTGATTTATTTTACCATATTTCCATGTCGGCAGACAGGTCTTATCACTGGGTGTTAATTTTACAGCATGGCTAAAAATCAGTAATAAAAGCATGGGCCAGATAACATTCGGGCAAATGTCTGATATAATTGTGCCATCAGTTAACTCAAATGTTCGGAATGGAAACGGAGAGAGCAAAATGTCGATAAATTGGATGGAATGGCTCGGCTATATAGCCTCTTTGATTGTGCTCGTGTCGCTGCTGATGAGCTCCATAATCCGGCTGCGGCTTATTAATCTGATGGGATCATGCCTGTTCTCCATCTACGGTTTTTTGATCGGCGCGCTGCCTGTCGGCTTTATGAATCTGTGCATCGGACTGATCAACATCTATTATCTTTTCAGGATCTACAGTTCAAAGGAATATTTCAGATTGCTTCCTGTTGAAGAGAATTCGTCTTATGCCGGATATTTTCTTGATTTTTACAGCAAGAAGATCCAGGATTACATGCCCCTTACGCAAACAGATCCGACCGCATGCGAAGTCGGCTTTTTCATCTTGAGAAACATGGTGCCTGCCGGCATCTTTCTCGCATCAAGGCATGACGAAAAGACGCTGAAAATCGAATTGGATTTTGTGACGCCGGAATATCGGGATTTTAAAGTCGGCAATTTCATCTTTGAAAAACAGCGGCCGTATTTCCTCGAAAGAGGCTACAGCCAATTCATCAGCGTTTCGACCAATCCCGAGCATATCCGTTATCTTCGCAAAATGGGCTTCGTGGAGAAAACAGGCGCCGGCGGCGTTGTGTTTATCAAGACGATCTCCTGAGCGCTGCCGTCCTGAATATGTTGCTCCTTTTATACCAGTATGCGCCTTGACGCGCAGAAGCCCTGTACCTGGCAAATCCAAGGCACAAGGCTTCCGCGCGTAATCATACTCCCATTTCAGAAGGCGTTTGTTAATGATGCATTTTATTTTGCGTCGTTTGTTTCAGCCAGATTGATGGCTTTACCGTCGACAAAGACGATTTCTTCACGCTTCTTGTCGATCAGGCTGACGACGAAGAAGGTCAGAACGCTGACGATGATGCCGTACTTGATCGGCGTCAGGGCAGTGATCCCGTCTTTGAAGAAGAAGAACGTCACGGTGATGAAGCTCAGGATCAGGGCATACAGACCAGCCTTTGCGCTGACCCTTTTGAATACGAATGCAGCGACAAGGGGCACAAACACGCAGCCGGACAGATAGGCGTACGCCACATCCAGGGCAACCAAGACGCTCTGCAGCCACAAGGCCACTATAACCGTAAGTACGGTGACGATCGCGACCAGTATGCGGTTGACCCAGATTTCATTCTTTTCTTCAACTTTGACCCATCTTGTCAGGATATCGTTGTAGATGACCGTCGAAGATCCAAGAATGCCTCCGTTGGCGGTGGACATGATCGCCGCCAGCGCCGCCGCTATGACCAGCCCCTTTATTCCATCAGGCATGAACTGAACAGCTGCCGTGGCAAAGGTGAGCTTTGTATCCGTCATTCCCGGATTGAGAGCGAAAAGGCACATGCCGAGTATGACGGTTCCAACCGCATAGAGCAGAATGTATCCTGAAGCCAGCATGATGCCCTTCTTCGCGACTTTGGGATTCTTCGCCGTAAAAGCTTTCTGCCAGATATCCTGTCCCACCAGGAATCCCGGCACCAGCAGGAATATATAAGCGGTGATCCTCGGCCACCCCAGCGTCGTCATATTGAAATAGCTCGAAGGCAGAGTCGTCGTCAATCCCTCGAAACCGCCGACCGCGTGCAGGGCAAAGTATGGTCCGAGAATAATAACGCCTACGGTCATGACGATAAATTGAATGATGTCTGTGAATGCCACTGCCCACATGCCGCCGACAAACAGGTACACGAGAATTATGCCGCCTCCGATGATCATGGAAGTCTGGATCGAATAGCCGAACATGACGTTGATGATCGAGCCCATTCCAACGATTTGTAAAACTGCTATCATGAAGATATAGATCAGCGTAACCAGCGCGCTGACCAGGCGGGCTTGCTGGCCGTAAAAAAGACCGACGCCCTCATTGGTGCTCAATATCCTCATATTCGCCATCTTGGTAGACATGAAGAATCCGAGCAAGCCAACTCCCAATGCATACATGATCCCGAGCCAGATCGCGGAAATGCCATTTTTGTAAGCCAGCTCCGCGCCGCCGAGGGTGCAGCCGCCGCCTATGACAACGGCTGCCATGCAGGCCGTGAACATCGGCAACGGCAGCATGCGCCCCGCAACCAGGAAATCATCCTTGGATTTCGCCTTTTTCAGGGCAATGAATCCTATGCCCAACAATATGAAGAAATAGAGAAATATAACAGCAATATCAATACCACTAACCATTTTTATTCCCTCCGTTCTTTATTTTTTTGTGAGAAAATTATTATTTTGATTATTTACCGCCGTTTGATTTTTTCAATGCGACCATAGCGATAAAATCATGCACGATGTTTGCTGCAAGGTTCGCTGTGATTTGGGTCGGATCATACGCGGGAGCGACTTCAACGAGATCGAAGGCCTGGTAATCGATATTCCGGATGCCTCTTAAGAGCTCCAGCGTCTCATAGCTTGTGAAGCCGCCGATTTCGATGGTTCCTGTCCCAGGGGCATAAGCCGGATCAACGAAATCAATGTCGAATGTCAAAAATGCTTTTGCGTTCCCAACGCGCTGATTGATCCTTTTTATCGTTTCGTCGATGCCGATCTTGTGGAGCTCTCTGGCGGTTATGACCTGCAGCCCTAATTTTTCGGAGTCCTTGAATCCGTTTGGATCATAGAGATTTCCGCGAAGCCCGACCTGGATCGAATGCTCCGTATCGATCAGCCCTTCTTTTATTGCGTGATAGAATGGGGTCCCATGGCAATATGCCTTGCCGAAATATGAATCGATCGTGTCCGTATGGGAATCGAAATGGACCAGCGCCACCGGCCCCTTTTCCTTTGCCACTGCCCGGAGTTCAGCCAGCGTGATCGAATGGTCGCCACCAAGGCAGATCGGCGTGACGCCATTGCTGAGGATCTCCGTCATATCGCGCTCAATGATCTCGTAGGTATCGTCAATATAGCCGGGCAGGACATCGATGTCGCCGAAATCGACCACTGAAATATGCTCGAAGCTGTTGATATCCATATTGATATTATACGGCCTGACAGTCGTGGACATATCCCGTATCGCCGATGGGCCGAAACGCGAGCCGGTCCTGTAGGTCGAGGCTGTATCGAAAGGTACGCCGACGATGGCGACGTCCACGCCGTCGAGGGTTTTCATGTGCGGTATGCGCATGAAGGTCTTGATTCCGCAGAACCTCGGTGATTTTAATGAATCTACTGGCTGAAACTTTCTATCCATTTTTATTTCCTCCCCAATAAGAATGTTATGCACACATGTGTAACATTCTTAATCGCAATAAGCGTGCCAATATAAAAAAGAGCCGAAAGCATTGATTTTTCAACTCTTTTATTTTGCGCGCACCGTTTTGGAAGGCAGCGTTGCATTTCATCGATCGGGCTTGTATCCATGCTGGCCGATCGGGCCTTATATATGAAGCTTCAGCGAGGACGGGCATCGTTGCATCCGATAATGCAGCTTTGCCCGTTTCGTTCAGATCAGTTTGTATTTATGAAGTTTTCTACGCAAAGTCGTGATATCGATATCCAAAGACTGGGATATTTCTGAGTATGGCATCTTTTTCAGCAGCAGATCCTTCAGGATCTCTTTTTCATAATACTCCATTCTTGATTTCAGCGAATCCGGGCCCTCTGGCTCATAATAGGGATTCGCTTTCTTGAGAAATGCAGGCAGGTCGTCGATGCCGATCATTTCCCCATCGGCCAGGATCATGATCCGTTCCATGATGTTCTCAAGCTCCCGAACATTCCCCGGCCAGGAATAATCGATCAGGATATCCATCGCTTCAGAGGATATCTTCTTATGGAACTCATATTCCTTATTGATTTTATCGATGGTATTGATTATCAGGCCATAAATATCATCCTTGCGTTCCCTCAGCGGAGGGATCTCGATCGGTATTACATTCAGCCGATAGTATAGATCCAATCTGAATTTGCCTTCGTTGACCATCGTCAGAAGATCCCTGTTTGTTGCGGCAATGATCCGGACATTCACTTTTATCGGATTTTCTCCGCCGACGCGCAGGATCTCCTTATTCTGGACCAATCTCAGCAGTTTTGTCTGCACCAATAGCGGCACTTCGCCGATTTCATCCAGAAACAGAGTTCCGCCGTCGGCCAGCTGGGCCAGTCCCATTTTGCCGCCGCTGTTCGCGCCGGTAAAGGCGCCCTTTTCATAACCGAATATTTCGGACTCAAATAAGGTGTCCGGAATGCTGCCGCAGTCGATTTTGACAAATGGCCTGTCTTTACGCGCGCTGTTGTCGTGGATCAGCCTGCTCAGCATGCCTTTCCCCGAGCCGGATTCGCCGCAGATCAGGACTGTTGAATCAACTTTCGATACGATCAGCGCTGTTTCGATGATTTTCTTCATGGACAGGCTGTTGCAGACCATGTTGCTTGTTATTGAGACTTTCGCCCGAAGCTTTTCCCATTCCTCCTGGTATTTTTCCAATTCCAGCCTTTTTTCGGACAGTGCATCCTTCAGGGCGTTCAGTTCCGTGATATCTCTTGAATTCACGACAACTTTATCGATCCTGCCGTCCTTGAAGATCGGCGTTCCTGTCACAAGCACGGTATTGCCGTTGCGGACCTTTTGAATGATCGTGACCGGCATCTTCTGTTCCAGCACCTTCAGGGTGACCGACTCGGAATAGTATCCTTCCTCCACGAGCTCCCGGATGTTCTTGTGCCCGATATCTTCAGCGCTGGTGCCTTCGATCCGCTGGCAGGCATTGTTGATCAAAACTGTATAGCCGTTTCCGTCAAGGATGTGCAATCCATCATAGGAGGAATTGAAGGCAACCATCAATGTTTCCAGCTGTTCACGCAATGAAGCCGCTTCGTTATTGTCCATTCTATCCCCCCACTTTATTTTCCGATCCACGACGGAATAATCCGTACCATTAAATGTAAAATTATATATATCATAGATCAAAATAATAAGAAAATAAATAGTGCGCCGATAATATTTCGTCGCCATTTGCCTTCCCGCATAATATTCGCTGGCCTGGCTTTAGAAAATAGACGTTGCCGCAGCTGAAAACACGTGCTGGCCCGGCTTATAAACATTCAGCGTCCCATTGGCTTGTTTTTTGGCTGTTTATGTGTATAATATAATGGTATATTAAATTTGATGCGATTTTCAGCGCAAAGTTGGCTCGCAGCCCACTTTTTGCGGATTATAACAGTCTGGATCCGGATGGTCGTTTAATGTCATCCGGTTTTTTATTTCACGGCAGAAAATCAGAAGATCAGTGATCTGTGATTTTCTCAAATAAGGAGAATCATTTTGTTTGAACAATTAAAGCTCATTTTGCCTATTCGAGAGGCACTCAGGACCGGCGGCTATACAATGCCGACGGATATTCAGCAGCAGGCCATCCCCGTTCTGCTCGAGGGGCGGGACCTGATCGGCTGCGCCCAGACCGGCACCGGAAAAACGGCGGCATTCGCCTTGCCGATCCTGCAAATGCTGGCTGAAGAGCGAAGGGATCAGCGTGCGCCGAGACCGATCAAGGCCCTTGTGCTGTCCCCGACCCGGGAACTTGCCGTTCAGATCGGTGAAAGCTTTTCAGCCTACGGACAAAATTTAGGACTGAAAAACACGGTCATCTTCGGTGGCGTCGGCCAAAAGCCGCAGACAGACGCCATCAAATCCGGCGTCGACATCCTCGTCGCGACCCCGGGAAGGCTGATCGACCTGATAAACCAGAAATTCATCAATCTCCACCATGTGAAGTACTTCGTTCTGGACGAAGCGGACCGCATGCTGGATATGGGTATGGTCAACGATGTCAAAAAAATCATTTCCCATTTGCCCAAAATCAGGCAGACGATGCTTTTTTCGGCAACCATGCCGCAGGAAATCACGAAGCTGGCCGACTCGATCCTGACGGATCCGGCCAGGATCGCGGTCACTCCCGTATCATCCACGGTGGATATAATCGATCAATCCGTCTATTTTGTCGATAAAAAAGACAAGAAGCTTTTACTGGCGCATCTGCTGAAGGACGATTCCATCGCATCCGCGCTGGTATTCTCGCGAACGAAGCACGGTGCCGACAAAATCATGAAAGACCTGTCGAAAGCGGGCATACAGGCCCAGGCGATCCACGGCGACAAGTCTCAGGGCGCGCGGCAGTTGGCTTTAAACAACTTCAAGGAAAAAAAGACCCGGGTGCTGATCGCCACCGATATCGCGGCAAGAGGCATCGATGTGGACGAATTGTCCCATGTCATCAATTTCGACCTGCCAAATGTGCCGGAAACCTATGTCCATCGCATCGGCAGGACCGGAAGAGCAGGTCTCGGCGGCGCGGCATATTCCTTCTGTGACATTGAGGAACGGCCGCTTCTTAAAGATATCGAAAAGCTGATCGCAAAACGCATCCCGGTCGTCAGCGACCATCCCTTTCCGCCTGCCCAGCTCGAGCCTACGGCCGCTGCGCCGAAGCAGCAGCAACAGCAGGGCGCGGCGAAGCAGCAGGTTGCTAAAAAACCAAGCGGCTCAGGACGCTCGAGAGGAAGCTGGCGCAGATAACACGACCGTCGCCGCGATTTATCCGCCGCCGGTCACCCGCCAGGCTGAATTTCGATGCTCGCCGCCGCCATTCTCTTATGCATGACTTGCGGCTTGCATTCCTTGCCATACTTCAAACAGAAAAAACATTTTGAAATATCCGGCGCCTGCTCCCGTTCGACGGGCTCCCATCCGAGTTTCGCGTAGAATAGAGGGACTTTAGCGATGAGCCAGGCATCCTTTCCGCCCAGGCTGGCGATTTCCGCCTCGACGGTTTCCATCAATCGGGTGCCGATATTTTCTCCCTGATAATTCCGATCCACCGCCACATCCGCCACGACATATTCGCCGCTCCTGATTTCCAGGGACGCGGCGCCCAGGAGCCGTCCCGCCTCATCGATGCATTCCCAGCATTTCACCACATTATCCGGCCTTTCGATGCCGGGTTCGACTTCGAGTCCGCTTTCATGGAACAGATACGTCAATTTTGGATAGTCGTTGCTTTCGATTATTTTATCCATGATCCATCCTCCCATCTCCTGAGATAATAATATCGGTATAGTCACGACCTGTCTATTGGTAAACTTTTATTTACTTTTATACCGCCGCATGCCTTCTTTTTTCGTCATGCTTTGTTTATAATTAATGTTGTTAAATCAAGTTTAACAGCTCGGTATCGTCGGCCGTGAAATCCTCGATCTCGCTATTATTCAAGGAGGTGCCTAAATGCGCAGGCAAAAGCTGTTTGTCATCATCCTGTCCCTGATCCTCGCATTCGCCCAGATTTCGTATGCCCAGAGCATGAACATCATCATTGACGATTCCAGCGTCACTTTCACAAAAGACTCCGGCGAACCCTATATCGATTCCAATGCAAGAACACTTGTCCCGTTCAGAGTCGTTTTGGAACGATTCGGATGCGAAGTCGAGTGGAACCAGGACGAAAGGATCGCGACCGCCAGCAAAAATGGCATGGAAGTCCAGGTGCCGATCGGAAAGCCGTTCATCTATATAAACGGTGTCCAAACAGCAAATGATACGAGCGCCCAAATCAGGGACGGCAGGACCTATCTGCCGATACGGGCTGTACTGGAAGCTTTGGGGGCATCCGTCGCCTGGGATCCTTATACAAATGCCGTGATCGTCGATTCGTCGGGCGCTCCGATCTTGATCAAAAATCCCGCGCTGGCCGATAAACAGGCCGCCATTGTCGATCATGTCATCGACGGCGACACCTTCGTTCTGGACAGTGGCGACAAAGTCCGGATGATCGGCATCGACACGCCCGAGGTGGCCGGGCCGTACACGCAGGCTGAATTTTACGGAGAGGAAGCAAGCGCGTATGCCAAATCGGTTTTGACGGGCGAGACAGTATACTTGGATAAAGATACCTCCAATACGGACAAATATGACCGTCTGCTGCGATATGTCTACCTTGAGGACGGCACTTTTTTCAACCTGCTGCTGATCCTGGAAGGATACGCGGAAGCTGTCGAATATCCTCCCGATACCAAATACGCTGATCAATTCGAAGCTGCCGAAGACGCGGCTCAAGAGAACCGGAAAGGCATGTGGTGCAACTGATCCTGCCGCTCTTTGCTGCATGGCTCGGATTATGAAAGGAGTCTGGCTATGAGAAAGACTGCCTACATTTTATCATTGATCCTGCTGTTCATGCTGCCCGCCGGCTGCGGTCAGGCTGCGGACAGCGTCGGCTCTGCAACCGAAGACCGCTACCAGGAAAGGGAGATCCGCGAATACGAAGGCGCCCGCCTGGATCCTTCCATCGGGCCCAGGGACAATTCGATCAAAGGCGTCCAGTATATAGATCTGGCCGACTACTCGCTGAAGGTCGATGGCCTGGTTGAAAATCCCCGCTCGTGGAGCTACGATGACGTATTAGCGCTGGAATCCAGCGAGCGGCTTGTCACGCTCCACTGCGTCGAGGGCTGGGATGCCACAGTGCTTTGGGAAGGCGTTCGCCTGATGGATCTGATCGGTCTCGCAAAACCGTTTAGCGATGCCAGCGTCGTGATATTCCACTCCGTGGACGGCTATACGACCTCTCTTCCGCTTTCAACCGTTGAAGAACGCGATCTGCTGCTCGCTTATAAATCAAACGGGCTCGAACTGCCGCCGGAGCTCGGCTTTCCATTTATTGTCGTCGCAGAAGACAAACTCGGCTATAAATGGGCCCGTTGGGTCGAATTCATCGAGTTGTCTGCGGACACCGATTACGAAGGATACTGGGAAAGCCGGGGATACAGCAACGACGCTGAATCGGGCAAGGAGTAAATGTTGACGCTGCCCGGGAATAATCCGGGCAGCGTCGCCGGCTGATTGTTTATTTGGTTATTTGGCTGCCAGGCGTTGCGGTTCAGTGGCAGCCGTGGTCATGTTCATGGCAGGAATCCCCCGAATCTGCCAGGGATCCTTCAAGCCATTTCAGCGCCGTTTCTTTCACATCTCCCGAGCAGCCTCTCAGCACTTCAATGCCTGCGCTATTCAGGACATTGACGGCGCCGTCGCCCATATTTCCGGCAAGCATGACCTCTACGCCCATCTCGGCAAGGGTCTGCGCGATATTGGATTTGCAGCCGCATCCGGCGGGTGATGCCAAAGTGACTTCCTCGACTATTTTTCTACTGCTTTCATCGATCGTGAAGATCGTGAAATATTCGCAGTGGCCAAAATGACTGTCTATTTGGCTCTGGCGTGATGGTAAAGCGATTTTCATACATGTTCCTCCAATTGTTTTTTGTGATAGTTAACTTATATTTTATTCCAGCCAGCGGCTTTCGCCGGCCTTCCCGGCTGCCAGCTTTGATTCCAGGACGTTCGCAGCCTCTTCAAGCCATTCCCCGACATAATATTCAATCAGGCCTTTATCACAGGCAACGGCGACATTTGGATCGATGGGCATATTGGCGAGAATATCGAGGCCGTATTTTTCAGCGATTTTTTCAATATTGCTGTCGCCGAACACCTTGTATTCCTTATTGCAGTCCGGACATTTGAAATACGCCATATTCTCAACGAGCCCAAGAATCGGGATGTTCATCATCCTGGCCATCTTGACGGCCTTTGCCACGATCATTGAAACCAGTTCCTGAGGCGACGTGACGATAATGATGCCATCCACATTGATTGACTGAAAAACTGTCAGCGGTACGTCACCGGTTCCCGGAGGCATGTCGATGAACATGAAGTCGATATCGCGCCAGATAACGTCGCTCCAGAATTGCTTCACGACATTTCCGAGGATCGGCCCTCTCCAGATCACAGGATCCGTGTCGTTTTCCAGCAGCAGATTGATCGACATGATTTCGATCTCTGTCTTACTGACGATCGGATACATGCCGAGTTCCGTACTTTCGGCTTTCCCATTGATTCCAAAGGATTTGGGTATCGACGGACCGGTGATGTCGGCGTCCAGGATCGCCGTTTTGTAGCCTCTCCTGTTCATCGCTACGGCCAGCAGCGATGTGACCAGCGATTTGCCGACGCCGCCTTTCCCGCTGACGATCGCGATGACTTTTTTGATATCGCTCAGTTCATGGACTTTTTCTGTAAAATCGGTCCTTTCTTCTTTCCTTTCCGAACAGCTGTCACCGCAGCTGCTGCAGCTCTGATTGCACTTTTCGCTCATTGATATTTCTCCTTAAATAATTATGATCAAATAATTATCTGACTGCCCGCTGACAGATAGCCGATCCCGTCGCCCATTACTTCTTTCAGCACATTGTATGAGCCGATCCCGGTGCAGTGGCACGTGTAATATTTCGCCTGGGTATTATTGAGATGGGTGCCGATCCTTCTGACAAGTCCCGGTTCTTCGTCGCGATCCGCGGATTTGTTGTAAAGATGGAATCCGCCGACCACATGGCTGGGCATGCCGTATCCGGATGTCATCATGTGCTCGATGATGTTTATGATCCCATTATGGGCGCAGCCCGCAATCAAAACGACATGCCCGTTTTCTTTTATGACCAGATTTTGCTCATGGGCGAAATCATCAGGCACCAGCTGACCCGAACGCACCATCAGAAGATCGCGATTGCCGGTCGGGTTCAGCTTTTCTCCATGAACGCCCGAAAACAGCTCAAGCTCGCCGTCTATGACCGTATGGCCGCAGGTCTCGATGAATCGGCTGCTTGGAAGCAGATGTCCATTCAGGCCGATGTACTTTTTTTCGCCCGCCGGATCAACCGCGAATCTTTCGCTGAATGCTTCCCGGCTGATATAGATATCCGCCGTACTGTTCAGTGCCATAAATGTCGCCAGGCCGCCGCCATGGTCATAATGATCATGGGATATGACTGCAATATCGACATTCTGAAGTTCGACGCCCATTCTTTCGGCATTCTTTGCAAAAAGACCGCTGGCGCCGGTGTCAAACAGGATTTTGTGCTTTTCCGTTTCAATATAAAGGCTTAAGCCGTGTTCACAGCCGAAATCATCCGAAACCGATGTATTCTCAGACAGCGTTTTGATGATCATGATGTGTTCCCCCTATCTTAACTCTTATAAAAACTGGCCATCATCTTTTTCGATGTTCATGAACCGACGCTTTCGGCACCTACCGCAGCCGCACATCGGTTCCGCGTCCTCGCAGAGCTTGTAGTCGCCGCCCTCTATTTTCAAAACACACCCGTTGACCAGTGATTCCGCCAGTTTTTGCCTTGCATCGTTATAAATTTTCTGCACGGTGGTCCGGGCGACGTTCATTCGCTCGGCGCACTCTTCCTGCGTCAGGCTTTCAAGATCGATCAGGCGGATCGTTTCGTATTCATCCACAGTCATCGAGACAATTTCCTGATGAGGCCGGGGGGTGTTCAATGGGCCATAAAGATCGCTCTCCGGCAGGCAGCAGACTCTTCTGCATTTTCTTGGCCTTGGCATCGCTCTTCCTCCTTTGGTTCATGACATATGCCATTTACACCTTTAATTATATTACGTTTATGACATATGTCAATAAACTTCGGCGCTTTTTTTATTTCCGGCAGCCCAATGCATTCATCCATAAAAAAGCAAGGCCCCCTGATAAAAAATCAGGAAGCCTTCTATTATTGATTCATTTGTTTTACTGCAGGATATCAAGCACTCTTGTCAGTATGCAGGCTGCCTCAGCCCTGGTCACGGCTTGATTGGCGTTGAAATTCCCGTCATTGCCGTTGATAATCCCCATAGTTCTGAGCATATGCAGATACCCGAGTTCCTCGCCGGACAAACTGTCCTGATCAAGAAATACGACTGTTCCTTCCGGTACCTCGCCCGGTTCCAACCCAAGCGCTTTTGCGAGCATCACTGCAAATTGAAGCCGATTAAGCTGCTCTTCGCCGTAGAACTGGCTTTGGGCCGCAATACGGAGGGCTGAAGCCTCGCTCATCTGTTCTCTTGCCCAAGCCGGCACCTGATTCAAGTCGATATCGTCAGCCGTGATGTCGGTGGAGTCGATACCTGAGACACAATTCATCAGCCTGCTCATCATCATGGCCCCTTCAAGGCCTGATATTTCACCGTCCGGGCCGAACCTTCCATCAGGATAGCCGTTGATGATCCCCCAGTCGTAGCATTCGCTGATTTGAGCCATCGCCCAATGCCGCTCCACATCGGTGAAGTGCAGCCGGTCCTGCTGGTGCAGCCGTGTGCGCTCCTGTGTCTGGGTCAGGCACTGATCCGTGATATGCAGCCTGTCACGCAGCTGCAGCCTGAGTCGATCCTGATCCGCCAGGTCAATGCTGGTCTGATCCCTGTCCCTCTGCTGGATCTGGGTCTGATCCTGATCCTGGGTCTGATCCTGATCTTGAGTTTTGTCCTGGATCATGTCGCCATTACCCTGCGCCGTCGCGAAACCTGGGACTGCCAACAGTATGACGATAGCCAGCAGCATTGCAAATATCGATCTTTTCATTTAAATGCGCCTCCTGTTCATTTCTTTTGAAAATTAACTTTAATTTTTTCCGCCTGCCTGGCGGCCATTTCCGCTATCGGAAGGTCCTGGCTCCTGCCCGGACCCCTCATCGGGAGCCCCGGCCTGATTCTTTTCTTCATTGCTCATCTGGCTTTGCTGCTGGTATTGATACTGATTCTGCTCCTGATTCTGCTCCTGGTTCTGTTCCTGGTTCTGTTCCTCCGCCGGATCCTGATACTGATCCTGGCTCTGCTCCCTGTTCTGGTATTGATTCTGCTCCTGCTGCTGTCCCGAACTGTCATCGGATCCATCCGAATCAGGCTGCCCGATCTGATTTTGCCACCTGTATCGCTGGGTTTGCAGTATTTCCAACGCTGAAGCCCTTATCCGCTCCACGGTCGCCGCATATTCGTCGGACAGCGATGCATTGGCGCCTTCAGCGGCTAAAAGAGTCTCCGCTTCGAGGATGATCTCGCTGACACGGGTGTCTTTATACCGCTCAAGAGTCACGCTGGGATCAAGCTCCTGCAGCATGGCGATCAATCGGTATTTTCCAGGGGACATCCCCGCTTCTTTTGCCTTGTTTCGAATTTCAAGCCTGGTACAGTCCGAATAAACGACAGCATTTATATTCCCGGCTTTCAGCGCCCGCCGGACACCTTCCTCGCTACTGGCCCGAAGGCGGATGGCTTCAGCATCGTCATTGGATCCGGCTGTGACAGCTATGACTGTTGAACCGTCCTTTTGGATATATCCCTGCTTTTCGGCTTCCCGTACCAGTGCCGCCACTGTATCTGTCACGGTCGCGTTTCTGAATCTCATTGCATGGATCAGTTTTTGGCCGTCTTCATTGATTCCTTCAGCTTTGACGACATGTTCGAAGGCGTTGACGCCCAGCTCGACGCTGGGATTGATATCGAAGCTTACATAATTTACGGGCGTCATATAATAAGCGTAAGCCCCCATAGTAAGCATCATGCAGGCGGCAGCGGCCGCCGCCGCCATCCGGAACCTTCGCGCCAGCATGTTGGTGTTTTGCCTTAATCCGGTATTCGCCGGACGCGCTTCCGCGCTGCCGTGACCTGCGCTTGAAAGACCGGCTTTTACGAAGGCTTTGGTTCGCTCCTTAAGATCGTCTTCCGCCTTGATTTTATCCATATATTTCGAAAATGCATCCATTTTCAAATCCTCCCAATTTTCTTTCTTAGCAGTTCTTTTGCTTGCCTCAGCCTTGTGTAAGCCGTATTTGGATTTTTCCCCAGCATGGCTGCAATTTCCGGGATCGTGTAGCCTTCGTAGTAATGAAGATAGACGATCTCCCTATACTCGGCGGGGAGCTCCAGGACCGCCCGGACCAGGTCTTCCTGCCCTGTGTCGTCAAAGGGGATCTCAAATTTCTCCATTTCTTCAAAGCTGATGACGTTTCTTTTCCAAAAGCTCTTTGTCAGATCCTTGCACCTGTTGAACGTCACCCGGCAAAGCCAGGCCTTCCGATGCTCTTCATCCTTGAGCGATCCGTAATTTTGAAAGAATTTCAGGAATACTTCCTGAAAAACGTCTTCCGCATCGGCGCTGTTCCGAAGATAGAGAAAGCAGATACGCTGAACCATGTCCGCATATTCTTCTATTGCGGCAGAGATGTCATCCTCGCTGACATTTGATTCTTTCACTGCATTTCCTCCTCTCTATACTAAAAACGATCGGGATGTGAAAATCCGTTTAATTATTTTCAAACGAGCAAAAAATTATATACCACCTGATGCGGCATCCAGTTTATCTTGGATCCATTATACCATATCGGCATGCTGAACCGTTCAGACGCCTGATCGCGATCAACGCATCCAAGCTTCTCCTGTCGGCAGTTTCCAGCCGAATCGCCCAGGCATTTCCGATCGGCAATTCCTGTTTGACACATACCCTTGCCGGGTATATTTAAAATATAGCTTTTCTTAAGAGAATGCTTTCAATGAATCGATCTATCCGTTATTGAATTTTATGGAGATGACCTATGTTCACTTATATCCTATATTTTTCGACCGCAGCGCTGCTGGCTGCATCATATGCAAAAGACAGGAAAAAGACCGTTCTTGCGCTGAAGAAGGCCTGGAAATCCTTCGAAAACATAATGCCCCAATTTCTCAGTATATTGATCATAATAGGCATTCTGCTTGCCGTTTTGAGCCCGGAGACCATTTCCCGGCTGATCGGCTCCCAGTCCGGCTGGCTCGGCATGGGCATGGCGGCTGTGATCGGCTCCATCACGCTTATTCCAGGATTTATAGCGTTCCCTCTGGCGGCGGCGCTGCTTGACAATGGCGCCGGTTTCATGCAGATCGCCGTGTTCGTCTCAACGCTGATGATGGTCGGTGTCGTCACTATGCCCGTCGAGATCCGATATTTCGGCAGAAAGGCGACGCTTGCACGAAACGGCCTGGCTTTTGCATTTTCTTTCGTTATTGCCATTGTGATAGGAGCGGTATTGAAATGAAGAAATTTTTGAAAAGATATAAAGTCTTTTTTATACTAGCAGCAATAAATCTCCTGCTGCTGGCTATCGACCCCGTATTGGGAATGAAGTCGCTGGGCATCACTTGGAGCAATACCCTCGAAATGCTGATGGTCATTCCGCCGATATTCATTCTGCTCGGCCTTCTTGACGTTTGGGTGGAGCGGGAAACGATGATCCGGCTGATGGGTGAAAAATCCGGTATCATCGGTGTCGCTCTGGCATTCTTGCTCGGCTCGGCTGCGGCAGGCCCTTTATACGCAGCGTTTCCGATTGCGGGCGTGCTGTTGAAAAAGGGCAGCAAGCTTTCAAATGTCCTGATATTCATCGGAGCCTGGTCGACCACGAAGATCCCGATGCTGCTTTTCGAGTATTCCGCCATGGACTGGAAGTTCACTCTGGTGCGTTTCATCATCGATATCCCGGTGATCCTGATCATCGCCTTTGTTATTGAAAAACTCCTCACCGCTAGGGACAAGGAGAATATTTACGACAATGCCGCCGAAATCAGCCAAGCCGGCGCGCAGTGATCGCTGCGCCTGCCGATATGGCCGGCGGGCGGCTATCCTTATCTGAATAATAACGTCGCAGCCAGATCGGCCAGCATGATGCCCGTTATCGCCAGCATGGCCGTTTTCCTGGTTTTTATGGTCATTTTACCGATGATCCTGTCCGTCAGCGGCACCAGCCCGTATAGCAGGAACATGCCGCCAATGCCGAATCTGATGCTGGTATTGAAACTGATAATGCCGTTCAGATTCATCCAATAGGTCGAATAATCCCATAACCGCATGCCGAATTTTTCCAGCAGCACAAGACCGGCCGCATATTCGATCAGGGTGGTTATCGCGACGATACCGAGGAACACGAAAACCGGTGCAACGTTGATGCCGCCGGCTCTGATCGGCGTCTTCATCAGTTTGCCCAATGCCAGTGTCAGTATGACAAGTCCAAATCCGTAGATCGGCAGGTATGGGCCGTAGAGAAAGCCTCTGTTGACAAAACCGTAACCGTAAATGAATCCCAGGATGACTTCATACAGCCAGCCAACTATGCAGCCTGTCAGGAAAAGATAAAATAATCGTATCGCTCCCGCTTGAATGTTTTCCTTCATGGTTCACTCCCGTTCCATATTTTCTGCGCCTACCGCCGCCAGCTTTCGAGCGATGGGAATATCCGCCGGCAGCAGGTCGTATTCCGGCAGATCTTCCGGCCTGGCCCAAACATACCGGTCATGGACATTCAGCGTCATATCCCCGTCAATTACGGACGCATGGTATGCAAGCAGCCGGACCACCCCGGACGAATAGTCATAGATGCTCTCGTCAAAAAATTCTCCGATAAAGGCTTCGATGCCGAACTCTTCATGGAGCTCCCTCTTCAGGCACTGTTCCGGCGTCTCCGCGCCTTCGACCTTCCCGCCGGGAAATTCCCAGAAGCCGGCCATCTTTTCGCCAGGCGCCCTGCGGGCGATCAGCACTTTTCCCTGATCTTTAATAATCGCTGCTGCAACATCTATCATCGCGTCAATATCCTTTCGATCGCTGCCTTGACATCTTGCATTCCCTAAAACCTTTTCACTTGAAATTATACAATATATCTTGCCTCTTTGTACAATACACCGTCGAAATGCCTGTGTTAGAATTAAGGCAAACCAACGATACGGGGAGGTACTCAAACAGATGGCATGGATCTATTTGTCTCTTGCAATAATTTTCGAGCTGACGGGCACGACGCTGCTGAAGCTCTCGAACGGCTGGACAAAGCCGCTGCCCGTCGCGGGGCTAGCGGTCAGCTACATACTGTGTTTCTGGCTGCTTGCGCTTGCCCTGAAAAAAATCGAGCTGGGCGTCGCCTATGCGATCTGGTCCGCAGTCGGCATCGTGATCCTAACTGCGATCGGGATCGCATTTTTCAAGGAAAGCGTGACCTTTTCAAAATTGATTTTTATCGGGATGATCATCATCGGCGTCGTCGGATTGAATCTTAACAGCGCTGTTAATTAATGAATTGTTTACAATTTGTTCACAACCAATTCATAACCGGCTGATATCATTGGATTATAGAAAGCTTCGACACCAGTGGGAATTTACATAGATACAGACTCCAAAACACTGAAGGGGCAGCCGTATGATGCGGCTGCCCTTTTAGTCTGTTTTAATTTTTGTCCGTCTGGAATCCTGGCCGCTTTATATAAAAATATGGTGATCGGCGACGGACAGGCATTTGCCGCATCTAAGCCAAAATATCGTTCCAAAAAACAGGCCGGCGCCAGATAAATGGCGCCGGTCTTCAAATCAAGTTCGATCTGCTATTGAGCTGTTACAAGAACGCGGTTGTCATATGCAGCCTGAAGAGCGTCGATGAACATGCCGTGCGCATCGTTGATCCTCATGGTCGCTCCGGACACCACATCTGCGAGGTCTGCCTTTTCCTTGTCGGTCAATGCATTGTATTTGGCCAGATCCGCTTCATTGGTGGTAGTCGATTTGATTGGCGCATATGCGGCTGTGCCGTACTTGGCGAACCAGGCCTTTACTTCCGCAACTGTCTTGCCTTTAAAGAATTCCTGATAGAAATTCATTTGTTTGTACCAGTCGTTGTTTGCATTCATGCCATAAGTATCGCCACGCTGGCGCTTCGTCAGCCATGCATTCACCTCGGCGGCTGCGCTGTCGGGAGTGATCGCCGGTCCATCGGATACTTTCAGCGTTTCATGGTCTGTCACCTTATAGCTTTCCATCCCTGGCCATCCTGAAAAATGAGGCATAGAGGCTCCGTCGTAGTTCGGCGTGGATACTTCATAGCCATCCATATAGACATTCAGGATCCGGCCATTTTCATCGAACGTCGCAGCTGCCATAGCGACATTGAAGCTATAAACCGGCAGCATGTCAGGGCCTTCCTCCGGCCATGAGCCAGGTCCGTTTCTGAAATTGACCTTATAACCAAGTCCCTGGTAAATCTTGCCCGCTGCCGCCGATACCGGCGCTGTGCTTGGGGTCGTCGCAGCAACTGCCACAGCCTTGATATAAATCTTCTGTCCGATAAAAATCATGTTCGGATCCTTTATCTGTGGATTCAGCGCGATCAGTTCCGCCAGCGTCATATTATATTTTGCGGCGATCTTCCACATGGCATCTCCGCTGACAACGATATGGACGCCGCTTGCAGCAGTCGCAGCTGCAGGTTCCGCAACAGCTGCAGCTTCAGGCTGGGTCGTTTCAGGTTCAGTCCATGTCGTTGCCGCCGACACCGAGTCTGGTATGGCTGATAAAGGCGCTCCGACTGCTGCCGCAGCAATGACAAGGAGCAGGATAAGGGTCTTTGCGATCGTTTTTCTCATAATCATTACCTCCACCTTTAGTTCGGCTCGCAGACCGCGGTTTTGCGATACGCAGCCTGCGCGCCATAGCAATGCGAATGTATTTCTATTATAGTAAGCGGTCGCTTATACGTCAATTATCCGATTGAATATTCTGACAATAGTATTTCATGCCTGGAATTTTTTGAATATGACCCGTCCAATCCGCATGGCCATGGCTATGATCGTCAGGATCGGCGGATTGCCGAGGGAAGCCGGAAGCAGCGATGCGTCTGCGACATAAAGGTTTTCGGGCAGGCGGTCATTATGGAAGGATTCGGCATCTTTGGCCGTCAGCGGCAGCATGCCGCCGGGATGCCCGGCATTGAGCGTCCCAAGGAAAATCCGGTCGCTTCTTATGCCAAACCTGTCGAATATTTCTCTGCATATGTCTACACCCTGCTGCAGTCTCCACTTGTCTTCGCTGTTCAGCGTCTTGACGGCGCCTTTCCTGTCGACAGACCCGCTGCTCGAATCAGCCAGCTTGACCATCAGCGTCAAGATATCTCCTGCTGGAAAGCGCCAGCTGCGATTGAAGAAAAAACTCAGGTAGTCGAAATAGGGGGATATCAGGCTGTGCTTGAGCTGCACGCCAAATGGCATGGATATCTCCCTGTTCTGCAGGCTTCCGCCGCACTGCGCAGCGACGCAGAGGACCGGATCGACAAAAAGTCTGTCTTCACACTCGATGCCGGAGTCCCGGAGCAGCAGCGGCGTGACGGATCCACCGGCTGCCAGCACGACCACATCTGCCGGGTAATACCCTTTACTGGTCTTTATGCCCTTTGCCTGGCCCTGCTCAATAACGATCTGCGTCGCTTTGCAGCCTGTGACGATATTGGCTCCGCCATCCCAGGCTTCCTTAAGAAACGCGCGGCTGTCCCATTTTGCGCCGTAACTGCACCCAAGGACGCATCGGCCACAGGAAACGCAGTTCCTGTAATCGCCCATCTTTGGGATCTGCTCAGGGGACAGTCCCATCTGATCGCATATCGCAAATAGCCTATTTGTACTTTCCTTCCATTTATAGCGATGATCCCTGGTGATTGGCACTGCTCTGTAAAGCTCTTCAAATTCCAGATCCAAATCAATGCCGATCGCTTTCAGGCCAGCGTCCATGCGCAAGGCGTTTCCGGCGGACAGCGTTGTCGTCCCGCCCAATCCGACACCCCTTACCATGACCATCCGATCGTCTGTTTTCCTTATCTTCATAGCCGGAAACATCAGCTGGATTTCGCGCTCATCCAGGAAAAGGCCTGTTTTCTTAAGCTTTTCCAGCAAAGACAGGTCGAATGAAAAAGGCTTGAATTCTCCGCCCTCTTCCAATACCGTCACCTGGAACGGCCCCTGCAACGCCCTTGCCGCTGCAGCGCCTCCCGCGCCGCTTCCAATAATGACAACCTGCTTCATATCAAGTCCCTCCCGGAATCTTCTTTCCTATCGTGGACAGTTGCAGCTCCAGCATTGGCGCGTGCATCCAGCGTGCCGCGGCAGCAGTAGCCGCCTTCTGTGATCCTTTGTTCGAAAGAGAGCTTACCGCCACAGGACAGCCCCGCCGCAAGGCCTTCATCAAGGGCTGAAATCAGCTTGCATGTCTCAGCCGAATAATATCCGCTGAAAAAGCATCGATCGATTTCGAATCGTCCTCGTCTATCGCAGTTGAACGATATCCCGATCATATTGTAAATTGAGCGGAGCGCCTCCACGGCCTGATCCATATTCCTTATGCGCAGCCGCTTTCGCAGCGCGGCGCCGTAGACAGATGAGCTCTCATGCAGCCTTCTTTGCGTTTCCTCCATCGGCGGTCCGGAAATGTCGATATTCTCGGCCATTTGACTGGTGAATCTGGCGTAATCCTCAAGACACTTATCAAAAGAAATATGGCGCAGACGTTCATAATATGCGCCGGGATCCTTCGGCTCCGTCTCGAAGGCCTCCGCCGTCATGCGATACAGTTCCGCAAGCTGTTTCTTCCTGGCATATGCCGGCATGCATGCGAGCAATATTCTGGCAAGCATTATCAGACACCCTTTCTGACCTTTAAGAAGAAATAAACCGCCAGCACTCCGATGAAGCCATCGACAATGAAGTTGGCAAAGAAAATCAGATACCTGCCGCAAACGGCAAACAGGTAGAGGGACGCTGCCGAAGACGCGAATTTGGCGTTTGCCAGCATCATCGGATAAAGCGGCTGTAACGGATCCCGCCACATCATCACAGCAATCAGCGTGACAATATACATATAAGCTGCCGCAAGGGCCAGATAGAATCCGCCGCCATTCAATGGCGCCGCCTGAAGACCGAAGGACCCGGACATGCCGTTGAAAAATATCAGCGGCACATCTGGAAAAAACAAAAAGACGGAGCCCACGGCTGCGAACATTGCCGCCGCCCCCAGACTGGCTATTCTATAAATCCTTATGAAATTTTTGGCATGGTCGTGGCTCATAGCGCACCTCGGGACTTCTACCTGTTTATAGTCGGCATATGCGGGATGATCGGCGACCCGCTGTTATCGGCCGCTGCTCAGACAGGTAAATTCGCTTGGCGGGCCGATCTTCGCCTCCTGCATCATGGTGATGGAGTCCTCCCGGCAGATGGGCGGGCGGCCCTTATAATATTTCTTGACCAGCATATAATTTTTGTTGATCCAGCAGTCCCCCTGCGGCGGCCATAGTAGTCTCATATCGTCGACGATCTCTTTCAGGGGCCGCTCCCGGACGTTGCCATATGTCATCGGCGTAAAGACGCAGGGGCTGACTTCGCCGAAGGCGTCGACATAGACCATCTTGCTGCCCGCGTTGCAGCCAAAATGCTCTCTGCCCTCAAAATGACCCAGATAGTTGACCGTCATCCTCCCACGCTTATTGTAAATATCCTGAATACGGACAAGCGTCAGCCGGTCCTTTTCAGTAATGACCGCATCGGGATTCCAATAAGCCGCCGCTGTCGGCTTGGCCTCGCTGAGCCATGCTTCATGAATATTGAGATTTTCAAGAAACTCGAGAAAGTCCGCCAGGGTTCCCTCCCTGATCATTTCATTGGAGATCACTGATGAAACGCTTACATGGAATCCCGCCTTCCTGAATATTTTTATCGCGTTCAGTGCTGTCCTGAAGGCCCCCGCGCATCCCCTGGCGCGGTCGTGCGCCACCTCGCTGCGATCGTCCAAACTGACCGAAACGTACAGGAGTCCGGCGCTTCTGAGATCCTTTGCAAGCTTCTCTGTCAATCCCGATCCAGTTGTAAAGAGTTTGATCGCGCAGTCGTCGCCTGCGCTTTTCACGATCTCGACAATATCCGGATCGAACAGCGGTTCTCCGCCTGTCAGGCCGATCCAGACAACGCCCATTGCTTTCAGTTCCCTTATCGTTTGTATGATCCGGTCAGTATCCAAAAGAACTCCTGCCCTTTCCCTGTTGTAGCAATAGGCGCAATTCTGAGGGCATAAGTTGGTCAGGCCGATCTGCGCATGGGACGGGCCGGGCGTCTGCTCCAGCAGATGTTCATTGACAAACCGGCTATAGGCTTTGCTGTTGATTGCGGGCAAGTGGGAATGAATGATAAGGTTTCCGCCGACATTTACAAGCTTGAACTTTCTAATATATTTGAGCATGAAAATGTTGACCGACGGCCTCAGCCGGATCATGCGGGCATTCTTGAGCAGCGCTCCGGCCAATATGGCCTTGTTGCTGATTTCATTCATTATGGGCACCTCCCATTGTCGTGAAACAGGATCCGGTTGTGCCAGGATATGCCTGTGATTGTCTCAGGTGATGATTATCACAGTACGATCCGCATTTCCTTTTTGCTTGGCATGTGGGATCGACGCCATTTTAGTGATCAGTCTTCAAAATCCCTGTAGATCAGGCTCGGCTGTATCCCCGTGTTGTTCTGATACTTGCCGCTGCGGTATTTTTCGTATTCGCCGTCGATACGGTGGTAATAGATTTGGCAGATCTCGATCATCGGATAGATCTTCACCGGCTGGACACACTGGATCTCCAGAGTCCAGTAGCCTGAAAACCCGACGTCGCCGAAACCTGCCGTCACATGGATGAACAGGCCCAGCCGGCCGACCGAGGATCGCCCTTCCAGCATCGGCACAAAAATATCCGTCGACGTATGCTCAAAAGTTCGGCCGAGATACAGTCTGCCAGGCTGCAGAACCAGACCTTCCTCGGGAATCGCAATGGTTTTGGTGTTCAGCTTCTTCTTCATGTCCAGGATCTCATCGGTATAAACAAGAAGCTCGTTATGAAGCCTGAGATTATAGCTGTTTGGGTTAAGCAGTCTTTCGTCGTACGGTTCGATTTTGATATTCCCTGCCTCGATCTGCTTCTTGATTTCCAATCCTGATAAAATCATGTCTGTTTCTCCCCCTTGCGGTGTTGCCCGCTCGCTTAACGTCGTCCGTCATTCCACTTTTCCTCATCGTCCGCTTCAGCCTCCGCCTCCTCGACAATGGCGCGGATCCTCTTCGCGACATCATCAGGCAGCGGGACAGGCTTATGGGACTCGAGGATCCTGATCGCCTCTTCGCGAGCCCTCTCCGCCATATCTTTCGAACCGTCCCTTTCCCAAGCGTCGCGCATCTTCCTGTCGATCAGCCTGGCCTGGGAGGATTCCGTCCTCATGTATTTTCTTGTATGACTCTCGCCAAGATAGTTTCCGGAAGGCCCTACCTTCTTGATCACATCCAGTGCGATCGTCTCCTTATTGACTGAGATTCCCTGCAGGATCCTTCTGATCATGCGCACGATCTCCTGATCTATCAGCAGCTGTTCATAGCTCATCGTCATGCCCATTTCCAGCATGCCCATCCCATAGATGACGTTGCTGCCCGTCAGTGATGGAAGCATAGCGGTCAGCGTCTTTTCATGGCCGGCCTGGGCGTCGATCAGCTTGCTGTCCGCCTAAGTCCCGCCCACATTGGTCGGTATGCCGTAATAATGGCCGATCTGACCCACCGCGGCTCCAAACATCGCATGCTCGGGAGCTCCGACAGGCGACGTCGTATATCTCATGTCCATGATCGTCGTCGAACTGCCGTACAGTATCGGATTTCCCTTGTTGACGATCTGCGAGAGAACGATACCCGACAGGATCTCGGCGTTGGTCGTAACGAGCGTCCCGGCCAAAGTGACCGGCGTCGTTCCTCCTGTCAGTCCCATCGAAAGGATGTCTATCGGCAGACCGTGCTGCGAGGACAGGATGATCGTGTCCGTTTCATTCTGGTGCAGTTCAAGCGGGCTGTTCGGGCAGGCGCCCATCGCGACGATCGGACGCTGCCGGAGGTTATCCTTGCCGCCGGATATGATCGCGGCCATGTCGATGAAGCGCTGGGTATTCTTCCTGCCTTCCAGGTCATGAGCGAAGTTCTTCGTCAAATTATGGAAAACCACCTCGGCCTCATGAAGCATCTTCGATCGTTTGGGCATATCCTGGGCTGCGACCGCTATGGAAAAGACATCGACGGAATCCATGGCGTCGATGAACCTGGCGATGTTGCCCAGGTCTTCTTTCGTCGTATCCCGGCATTCGCCGGTATACGGATCCATGATCCTGACGCCGGTGCCAAAGTTCTTGAACGCCACCTTTTTCCCGCCAACGACGGTGTCTTTCGACGGATCCCGCCCGCACAGCGTGAACTCCTCCGGGCAGGATTCGATGCTGTCGTTGATCAGGCCGGGCGGAAATCTGACCATCCCCGTTTCATGGTCGACCTCGCAGCCTGCCGCGCTGTAGCGTTCCAGCGCTTCGTCCCCGTAGATCCTGACTCCCAGAGTGCCCATGAGATCCAGCGTCGCTTCGTGAAGCGCGTCCAGATCGTCTTTTCTGAGGATACTGTAGCCCAGCACATCCTCCTGATAGAATTTCGCCATCCGATCACTCCCAATCCGGTAGTATTTGATTGATATCATGCTGCGCCGATACAGGATCGGCTAAAGGTATTTTACTATATATAACCGGCTCCTATCAATGTGTAAACGCGCGCTCACGAAAGAGCGCTGAACAGCAGCATCCCGTTGAGCACAGTCAGAATAGCGGCGATGAGGATCAGCAATGCATTGTCGAGCAGCGAATTGCGGAATTTTCCCATCACCCTTTCCGAGGACGTCAGGTAGACCTGCAGAAACACCGTCAACGGAAGCTGGATGGACAGCAGCATCTGCGAGTATACAAGTCCCTTGAACGGATCGCTTATGATGAAGATCGCCGCCGTGGAAACGACAAGGATCGCCGCGATCCCCATTTTTGTATGAGGATCCTTGATATCGTAGGGCTCCCTGAAGATCCCCGCATAGATCGTTCCACCTGACATCCCCGCCGTGACGGCTGACGACACCCCTGAAAGAAACAGCGCAACGGCAAACACGATAGCAGCCGCATCCCCGATCATCGGCGACAGCAGGCTCTGCGCCTGCGGCAGCTCGTTGACCGCCACATTGCTTTTGAAAAACGTCGCCGCCGCCAGCAGGATCATGGCGCTATTGATCGCCCAGCCGATCAGCATGGCAAGGATCGTATCCGTAAACTCATACTTCAGCTGCCGGGCGATGACGGCGTCGTCTTCCTTGTTCCATTGCCTGCTCTGAATGATTTCCGAATGCAGAAACAGGTTGTGCGGCATCACGACCGCCCCCAATACGGCCATGATGATCGGCATCGACCCGGATGGAATGCTGACCGTCACCCAGCTCACGGCCGCTGCCGGCCAGTCTATGGAGACGATGCTGATTTCATAAAGAAATGAAAATCCGATAATTGAAACGAATCCGATGATCAGCTTCTCGATTTTAGTGTATGTATTTGAAAACAGAAGAAAAAGCACAAGGCCAAGCACAAGCAGGGAGCCGATCCGAACCGGAATGCCAAAAAGCATCTGGAGCGCAATTGCTCCACCCAGGATCTCGGCAAGCGCAGTCGACACCACCGCGATCAGCCCCGTCGACAGGATCCCGCGGGCAATAGGCGCCTTAATATGCATCATGGCGGATTCCGCCAGACATTTCCCGGTAGCGATCCCAAGGTGCGCCACATTGTGCTGAAGTATGATCAGCATCACAGTCGAAAGGCTCACCATCCACAGGAGCGCATAACCGTACTCGGAGCCTGCGGCTATATTCGACGCCCAGTTTCCTGGGTCGATGAAGCCGACCGTGACAAGCAGCCCCGGACCGATATAGCGCAGGATCTCACGAGCTCCCAGTCGAGGTTTATGGGTCTTGCTTTCGAGAAATAAGCCTTTAATATCCATAATCATTCAAATTCATTCGGCATTGCCTGCAAAGCCGACCGCAATCTTTCCTGCTATTCTTAAAATTATTTTTCGAGCCAATTCGGCATCGAAATCGCTGCTTAGCTCGATAAAATCGATCCCTTCCGCCACAAGGGCTTCAGCTGCCTCCATGGCTTCCTCCGCGCTGCCGGCGCCGCATATGGTGGCAGTGAACTCATCCGAAGGCATCACAAGGCGGCCCGGCTTTCCAGCGAATCCCGCGCCCATCACGATGATCCCATATTTTGCAAGGCTGCTCGAGCCTTCCAGCTTTTCCTGTTCTTCCGGAAAGTACTTCATCACTGACACGCGGGCCTTGCCGCCTACGGCTATGCGTACGGCTTCACCGGCATTGACGTTGAAGTCGCCGCAGAGGTCGATCCTGCCGTACCCTTCCTCGGCAAGTCTTTTCGCCGTATCTTTTGCCATATGGATGGAATGAACGCCGAAAAACGATGCCGCCAGACCTTCAGTATCAAGCGTTCCGAAGTATGTATCCGGAGTGAGCGCTTCAGAATTCATGATAAATGCGTATTTCTGTGTTTCCATGACAAATATTCCTCCTTGAGAACAATTTTTTCAAATATCCTATGCCAGGGCCAGCATTGCTGCGATTGGGACTGCAAGAATTAACGTCCTGCAGATATGCCAGATGCCCGCTTGGCCTGCCAGTTCCCTGGAAGAAGCCGCTCTGACCATCATTGCCACTGCGAATACGCCGCTTGCCAGCGAGATCGCCAGGGCCAGCGCCCCTCGAAGCATGCAGCCAAGCAGCTCGACCGGCGACAGCGCAATGGCGAAAAAAAGCAGGGGTGCCAGCGTTGGCAGCAGTATGAATTTGATTATCATTGATGATCCCCCGGGCATATTTATTCTCCTTATCATTCAAGCGGCACTGTCAAACCAATTATATCAAAAAAGGCCTGGCGCTGCACAATATATCCCTCGTCATTTCAGCAATATTTCCGACGCAGAACGCCAGCGATCCTGGCGCTGAGGCGACCATATCGACAGCCGCCGATTTTACTTGATTTGATTGCATATATAATGTATAATTGCATTCGGTAAGTGGATATGGAGGCGCACTGAAACCAGTGCGTTTTTTTAATTATAAGCGCCGCGGCGGACCGATCGGCGCAGTAGATCCGGAGGAAAATACTGATCATGCTTCAAGTAACCAATTTAAGCCTTGGCTTCACAGACAAAAAATTATTCAAGGACGTCAACGTCAAATTCACGCCCGGCAATTGCTATGGTGTAATAGGCGCTAACGGCGCCGGCAAGTCGACGCTTCTGAAAATACTGTCCGGCGAAATCGAACCAACGACCGGCGACGTATCGATCACGCCGGGCGAACGGCTCGCGACACTCAGACAGGACCATTTTGCCTTTGACCCTTTCAAAGTCCTGGACACCGTCATTATGGGCCACAAGAAACTGTACGACATCATGCTCCAAAAGGAAGCATTATACTGCAAAGAGGATTTCAGCGATGAAGACGGCATCCTCGCCTCCGAGCTTGAGCACGAATTTGCCGAAATGAATGGATGGGACGCCGAAACAAACGCGGAAAAGCTGCTGATGGGTCTTGGGATCGGCAAGGAGCTTCATGGCAAGCTGCTGGAAGAGCTTACAGGAGCAGAAAAAGTCAAGGTCCTGTTAGCCCAGGCTCTATTCAACAATCCGGACATCCTGCTGCTGGATGAACCGACGAATCATCTTGATTTCAAAGCCATCGGATGGCTTGAGGATTTCCTGATGGACTACGCGAATACGGTCATCGTCGTATCCCATGACCGGCATTTTCTGAATCAGGTCTGCACCCATATGCTGGATATCGACTTCGGCAAGGTCAACGTCTATCTCGGCAACTACGATTTCTGGTACGAATCCAGCCAGCTGACACAGCGCCTGCTCAAAGACCAGAACAGGAAAAAAGAGGATAAAATCAAGGATCTTCAGGCATTTATCGCCAGATTCAGCTCGAATGCCTCAAAAGCCAAACAGGCCACATCCCGCAAAAAGCTCCTCGATAAGATCACAATAGACGATATCCCTGTATCCTCCCGACGTTACCCGTTTGTCGGCTTCACGCCGGATCGGGAAGCGGGCAAAGACATCCTGTTTGCAGAGGGGATCACAAAAACCATCAATGGCGAAAAACTGCTGGACAACGTATCATTCACCGTCAACAAAGGAGACAAGATCATATTCCTCAGCCGCAATGAAGCTGCCAGAACAGCGCTTTTCAAGATACTGACCGGCGAACTGGAAGCCGACGCGGGGACTTACAAGTGGGGCGTCACGACATCGGTGTCCTATTTCCCCAAAGACAACGCCGAATTTTTTGACGGAGTTGATGTGAACCTAATCGATTGGCTCAGGGAATACTCCGTCGAGAAATCGGAAACTTTCATACGCGGTTTTCTGGGCAAAATGCTGTTCTCCGGCGAGGATGCCCTCAAGCGTGTCAGTTTCCTGTCCGGAGGGGAAAAGGTCCGCTGCATGTTCTCGAAGCTGATGCTTTCGGGAGCCAATGTCCTGATCCTTGACGAGCCGACGAACCATCTGGATCTTGAATCGATCACCGCCGTCAACAACGGCTTGATCGCGTTTCCGGGTACGATGCTCTTCTCTTCGCATGATCACAGCTTTATCAGCACCATCGCAAACCGGGTCATCGAAATCACCCCATCGGGCCTGTTCGATAAAGAGATCCCGTTTGATGAGTTCCTGGAAAACGATGAGATCCAGGCGTCGATCGCGGATATGTACGCGGTCTGATCCCGGCCCCGGTCTGATTCCGGCCCCGGCCGTTATCCCTCCCGGCTATTCTCGTTTGGTTTGGCCGTTTCCAGGGATCCGAGCCTGGCAGCCAGATCCATCTGGCTTTCAATGATGGCATCCAGCTTCTGATGGAGGTCTTCAATGATGATCTCCGCTTTCAGGTTGACCTTATAATCATTCTCCGCCCTGAGCCTGTCCTTCTGCTCCTGCCTGTTCTGGCTCATCATGATGATCGGGGCCTGCACGGCAGCGAGGCAGGACAGTATGAGATTCAGCAAAATGAAAGGATACACATCATAGGGTTTTTGAAGGATCAGCGTGTTCAGAACGATCCAAAAGGCCAGTATCAGGCCAAAAATGATGATGAATCCCCAGCTTCCGGCAAACCTGGCGAGATCGTCCGCCGCCTTCTGCCCGACGGTCAGTTTGTTGTCGTGCTGCAGGATCGGGTTCTCCGATATCCGTTCCTGTAAAAGCATGTGGAGAACTTCGTCCTCTTCTGCCATGATCGTATCGTCTTCAAGGATCATCTTGATCAGTCCCATTCTCTCCTCATTTATTGTCATTTTCCTTCCCCCTTGTCATCGGTCCGATAGATTGTGATTTAAAATCATTATATCATTTTTAATGCAAAGTAAGATCAAAGGTTTCAATCTGACCATCAAGGTCTATCGTTAATGTCACCGGGTCGTCAAAATTTTTGCGTTTTTCGGAGACGTTGGATTTGAAGCTGAATTCCTTCCTCTTTTCTTCCGGACCAAGTTCGATATCTTCATAGCCAGTCAAACCGTCCCGCATCACTGAATATTTTAGATGTTTTGCGTTTGACAGATCCGCCAGATTCATCTTATAGACTACAATGATCTCGGCTTCGCAACGATCGTCGCCTTGGCTAATACTGCTGGTTTTATCGCTCCGCGGAAGCACGGTGATTGTATATTTCGCCGTCCAATGTTCGCTTTCACCTTTATAAATATATTCTGTGTCGTTTTTGTCGGCGCATCCTGTTACGAAGATTATTAAATATAGTATGATCGTCGTTATGACAAATTTGGCCTTCATGTGCGATTACTCCTTTCTTTACACCTTTCCCCGACTCATTACCAGTCCAGATATTCGGTCCACTTGACAAAGTCGAGATAATCACTGCCTGTATATGATTTGGAATATTTAGTCATATTTTTCAGTGTTCCTACATATCCGCTTCCTGTGCCGTTGATTCAATACTGACCATGCTCAGCATAACCTAACACCAGTTTCGTCACGGAAATCTGCGGATCTGATTTGCTGATAATCCCGCCTTTGACCGATGTGATGCGGTAGCAATAATCAATAGCCGGATCAGGAGACGCTTTCCGATCGTAAACCAATGTAGTAAAGTAGGTGACATCGCAATAAGTATCTTCGTCGCTGCCGGACAAGGCGGTCATCGGACCGAAGTCGTACAAGAGTGTTCCGGATAGATCCACATTGGGAGCCTTGACAGACCTGCTGTTAACATTGACCTTCTTTGTCGATACCTTGACTGCCCGATACGTTATCGTGTCTTCCGATCTGCAGATCTCACGAATGTCGACCAGATCTGCCTTGCTGCCTTTCTTGTTATCGTTGCTGTAAAACTTGCCAATATCTGCTGATGCAGCTGAGTCTTCTATCTTTGGCTGTGTTCTGCCATCGATAAGGCTTTTGGCATATTCGGCTTCAGTATCAAATGATGGGGCGGTATAACTTCCGGCGAAAGCCCAATTTAAGCCGAGTGAAAAGATGATAACTATTATTATAAATGAATTAAGACGTCTATGTATTCTAAGCATTAAGTTTCCTTTCAAAAATATTCACGATGGGCAAGTAACAATGTAATGTTGCGTATTACGAACATTATCTATAAAAAAAAATGCACAAACCACCTAAATATTGCTATTTCACTGCACTCACCCCCTCATCGCATCCCTTGTCCGCTCTCCTTACGCACATATGATATAACGCCCCCTCTTGATTGTCAATGGCTTGCGCCGCCCTAATAATCGTCCTGTTTCGTCCAATCACAGATCTTCGGCATGCATATGCGGCTCGCCTGCTTCTTTGAGCTCCTTGCTCAGTATGAGCATGAATCCCTCGATAAATATCAGTATTCCGGTGATGATCAGCATCCATTCGATTTCAAGCCTGTCTGCCAGCGGCCCGAACAAAAGCATGCCCAGCGGCATCGCGGAACTGACGATCATGCTCATGACGCCAAACACCCTGCCGAGATAGTCGTTCTCCACCTTTTCCTGGAGTATGACAGTGGCCGGCGTATTGAAGACCGGAATGGCGATACCTGATAAAATCATAATGACAAGATACGCCGTGAAATCCCAGACGACGCCCAGGGCAAATGTGCTTGCGCCGACAAGAAGGCTTGAAATGAACATCGTAACGGTTCGATTGCGAAACCCGCCCCAGGCCGCCATCACGATGCCCCCCAGCGTCATTCCGACAGAAAATGCGATCTCGATGGCCGTCAGCCTCCAAACGTCGGCGCCAAAGCTGCGCGCCACCTGAAGGGGCGTCAGGAAAGCCACGGGGGCTATTAAAAACATGAACAACGCCAGAAAGACAAACAGCTTTTTCAGGAAGCGATGCTCGATCATATATTGGAACCCTTCGCGCATATCCTCCAAATAGTGCGTTTCCTGCCTTCTTGCGGCTTTGGCATGGGCCGGCGTCCGAAGAAAGATCAGCAGCGTCAGAACTGCCGCCGTCGCTGTGACGACGTCGATAAAAAAGATCGCCACGATGTCGAAAAGCGTCAGGATCGCACCGCTGAGCGCCGGCGCCGCGATCATCAGCGCCGATTGGATGCTGGCATTGATGCCGTTGACTCGGGTAAGCTTTTCTTCCGGCACGATCTGCGGCAAAAAAGCCCCCACCGCCGGCATCTGGATCGCTGAACCGACGGAGCGGATGGCTGATATCGCGAAAAGCGGCCACAATTCGCGGTATCCCAACATGAAGAGGATCGCCAGGACCAGCGTCGCTAACGCTATTCCGGCGTCAGCGCACATGATCAGTGTTTTTCTGTTGTAACGGTCCGCCCAGACGCCGGCGAACGGAGACAGAAAAAAGGACGGGACGAATCCGCAGATGATGGATATCGTCATCATGGACCCCGAACTCGTTTCAAGGGTGATATACCAAAGGATCGCATACTGGACCAGCGACGATCCGAGCAGCGATACTGTCTGGCTTGTTAAAAAAAGCGCCGTGTCCCTGCGCCACTGCTGTTTCATAAAACCTCCGCAAAAGTTTCAGCGTTAGCCTTCGAGCACATTATACCATCCGGCGCGCCCTGCTACAATTTTATACTGGCGGCGGCGTCCGGCTGATGGTATAGTATTTTTGTTCAGAATCAGGTTTTCAAGGGAGGATGCCATGAAAAAATCAAACCGTATCCACAATGCCGTCATGCTGTCCGCGTCGCTGCTGATCGCGTCTGCAGGCATCTATCTTCTGCAGCTCTGGATCTTCAGGGATGCCAAAACCACAGTTTTTTATCTGATGCAGGATCTGGCCTTCGTTCCGGTCAACGTCTTCCTGGTGACCTTTTTCATAAATCAGCTTTTATCTTCAAGAGAAAAAAGAAACAAGACGAAAAAAATAAACGTCACGATCAGCACGTTCTTCATCGAAATGGGCACCGGGCTGATCCGCATACTCTCAAAGGCCTGCGCCAATAAAGATGATATCGCGGCGATCCTGGACCCGAATGAGCTGATGAAGCCCCGCAACGCGTCGCTGTATCGCAAAATCAGCGATGCCAGGATCGATATGTCCTGTACAGCCGACGTATTGACGGAGCTTAAAGCTTATTTGAGCGAAAATAAGACGCAGATCTCTCTGATTCTTGAAAATCCCCATCTGCTCGAGCACGATTCCTTTACGGATATGCTTTGGGCGGTATTTCATATGTCGGACGAACTGAATAGCCGTGATTCGCTCGACGATCTCCCGCAGAGCGATCTATTGCATCTGGCCGAGGATGCCAGGCGCGCTTACCGGGCATTGATCATCGAATGGATCTCGTATATCCGCTATCTCCGCGCAGAGTATCCCTATCTGCACTCTTTGGCCGTCCGCCGGAATCCGTTTGAGGAGAATGCCGACGCACGGATCCTGAATTGATGGCATGAGGTACAAAAAATGAAATATTTCGACTATGGAAACCGGGAAATCGATTACCTTTCATCGAAGGACAGGGCATTGGGCGACGCGATATTGAAAATCGGGCGCATAGAACGCGAAGTGACTCCCGATCTTTTCACTGCCCTGGTCAGTTCCATCGTCGCCCAGCAGATATCCTCAAAGGCTTTCGAGACGATCTGGAACCGTATACAGAGCGGTCTTGAAGCGATGAATCCCGAAATCATCAGCGCGACGGACGCGTCTGTTATTCAGGCGTTCGGCATGACGATGAAAAAAGCCTTTTACATCAAGGCACTCGCGGACGGGATCATGTCGGGCATCGTTGACCTTGACTGCCTTCAAGGGCTGCCGGACAGTGAAATCTGCGACAGGCTCAGGCGCTTGAACGGCATCGGCGTATGGACGGCCGAAATGCTGATGATCTTTTCGATGCAGCGGCCGGACATCATGAGCTTCAGCGACCTTGGCATCCATCGCGGCCTTCGGATGCTGCACAGGCATCGGACGATCGATCGAACGCTTTTCGAAAAATACCGGCGCCGATATTCGCCTTATGGCAGCGTCGCCAGCCTCTATCTTTGGGCCATCGCCGGCGGCGCCTGCGAAGGCCTGTCCGACCCCGCCCGTAAAAAATGACATTTCAATTTTTCAGGCATTTTTATATTCAAAAGTCACTCGCCATATCCGCTTAGGCGCTTCACAAGCTTTTTTGACAGCGCAGCGCCCCTGCCGCCGGTTGCCTGGACCGCGCATGCAGGGGCGCTGCTTTTATGCTGGCAAAATGATGAATTGGCAAAAATTGTTGTTTCTTCAAGCCGGTTCAGGACCCAACCGCTTCAAAACCCGACCGCTCCAGCATCTGGAGGCTTTCGCGCATTACTCTTCAAAGAACACTTTCTTCGGATTTTCATCGAACAGCCTTGCTACGGCTTCCATCTCGGAACGGGACCAATCGGATCGCCCGTTGATCTTTCGGGAAAGGGCCTCTCTTCTGCAGCCCATAACTCTTGCCAGGGCTGAGATGCTGACAAATCCCTTTTTAACCATCAGCGCCTTGAAACGCCTGATCTCCATATTGCTCATGAATCTGCCGCCCACCGCGCACCTCCGGTATATCGATATGTTCTTATTGCGTACATTTTAGCATTGGTCCGCGCTGATGTCAATACGCTATTTGCACACCAGCCGTCCGATCTGCGGATAATCGTTGCATTTGAAGAAACCAGCCTCTATAATGGATAACGTGAGGTGAGATGCCGTATGACTGATAAACTGGTCGGTGAAAATATTAAAAAAAGAAGGAACGCCCTGGGACTCACCCAGGAGGATGTCGCCCAGCATGTGGGCGTCAACAGGGCAACTGTACAGAGGTACGAATCCGGCGAAATCGAAGTAAAAAGAAGCGTTGCAATCAAATTGGCCGAAATACTGGAAACGACTCCTTCCTATATAATGGGCTGGGAGGAGCGCACCGTGCTCGACGATTATCTGGATCTGCTTCATAAACGCCCCGACATGCAGGCTTTATTCTCAATATCAAAAGACGCCAAAAAAGAGGATGTCGAAAAGGCGATCAAAATCATCGAGATGTTAAAAGAAAAATAAAGCTCTTTCTTCAGCCTTTATTTCAGAGGAGGTCAATAGCAATGAACACTGCCATTCTGGATTTTCTGCTCGCGCATGCAAAAAAAAATCCGGTTTCTTTTCATATGCCCGGGCATAAGGGCTCATACATTTTCAGGAGTCTTGGCTTCGAAGGGTTTCTATCGGATATCCCCGATCTGGATATAACAGAACTGACGGGAGCCGACAATCTTTTTCAGGCGGAGGGCATCATAAAACAGGTCCAGGATGATTATGCGCGGCTGTATGGCGTAGATCGGTCCTATCTGCTGATCAACGGCTCCAGCGGCGGGATCATTGCATCGATCATGGCATCTGTCCAAAAGGGCAGGAAAATCATCATGGCAAGAAATTGCCACAAATCAGTCTTCAGTGCGCTGATGATGGCGGATGTGCGGCCTGTTTACGCTTACCCGGACACCCTGAGCGGCTACGGCATTTCCGGCGCCGTCGATCCGGAAGAGATCGAAAGGCTCTGCAAAAGCAATGACGACGCAGAGGCCGTCATTCTGCCAAGCCCGAATTATTACGGGATATGCAGCGATATTCGCGCCATTGCGGACACCGCCCATCGCTACGGCAAGATCCTGATCGTCGATCAGGCCCACGGCGCCCACCTGAAATTTTTCAGCAAGTTCGCCATTGGAGACATGCCGATCCCGGCGGAAGAATCCGGCGCCGACATCATCATCGACAGCACGCATAAAACGCTGGCCTCATTGACGCAAAGCGCGGTCCTCCACCTGAATTCCGACAGGGTCGATCCTGTGATCCTGGCAGATAAGCTGCAGTGCATCGAAAGCACCAGCCCCTCCTATATTTTAATGGCTTCGCTGGATGTCAACCGGCAGATCATCGAAAAACACGGCCCGGAGCTCTTTGCAGCCTGGGCTTCGGATATCGCCTATTTCTATTCGCAGGCGGAGGAGATCCCCGGGCTCTCGCTGATGACCGGCGTCACCGGCCTCGACCGCACAAAAATCAGCCTCGATATGAGCGCCGCCGGCCTCTCTGGCGCCAAGCTCGAAAAACTGCTTCTTGAGGACGATATTTTTATTGAGATGGTGACCGGCAACATCGCCATGTGCGTCACCGGGATCGGAAACCGGCGGGCCGATTACGACCGGCTGCTTGGATCATTGAAAAGGATCAGCATCCTGCAGGGCTGCGGCATGCCCCCGGCGGGCCATTCAGCCTGCGATGCCCATCGTCGGAGCAATGTCGACAATGTTTCGGCAGTCGACTTTGAAGCTCTTTTGAAAAAACCTCACCAACTTTATGATGTGCCCAAATCAGAGCGAAAAATCCCTCTGGCCGACGCAGCCGGCCTCATTTGCGCATCGTCGGTCATCCCGTACCCGCCCGGCATCCCGTTGATCTGCCCGGGCGAGGTCATTGAGCAGGCTGCGATCGATTATGTCCTGTCGCTGCGGAGACGCGGTGAAAAGGTCATCGGCGTCAGCGACGCCGGCGATATCATGGTCGGCATCTGATCGTTGCGGGCGCGACGGCGTTCATTCACAGGCTATCCAGAACCTGCGACCATGCCGGGCTTGTATGGCGGACGGTCTCTGCCAACTAAAAAGGCTGCCTACATTGCATAACATAATAGGGTCTAAAATAAAAGCCGAAGCGCTGTTTATTATTACAGCACTCCGGCTTTTTTCGATGGATAAATTTCCTCATTGACTTGGGATAACCTTCCATCATTGCGTGTTTATCCGGAGTCTTCCGGGATCGCCCGGCCCTCTCCTTCTGTTCAGGAGCCTGCCGGGATCACCCGTTGCTCTCCGCCAGTTTTTTATACGTCTTGTACCGTTCCATGGCTTCTTCTTTGCCTTTTTCGAACAGCTCCTTCGCCACGTCGGGGAATTCGTTCATCAGGCTCGAATATCGGACCTGACCCATTATAAACGAATCAAAGCTCGCCGACGGCTCTTTGGAATCGAGTATGAACGGATTGCGTCCTTCCTTTTTCAATTCCGGATTGAAGCGATAAAGGTTCCAGTAGCCGCAGTCGACGGCGTCCTTGATATTCTCCTGGGATTTGCCCATGCCCTTTTTGATCCCGTGGTTGATGCAAGGCGCGTAGGCGATGATCAGGGATGGTCCGTCATAGCTTTCAGCCTCGCAAACCGCCTTCATGAACTGGTTCTTGTCGGCGCCCATGCCGACCTGGGCGACATAGACATAGCCATAGGACATCGCGATCATGCCCAGGTCCTTTTTCTTGACCTTCTTGCCCGATGCCGCAAATTTTGCAACGGCTGCCGTCGGCGTGGACTTGGAAGCCTGGCCGCCTGTATTGGAATAGACTTCGGTGTCGAAAACGAGGATATTGACATTTTCACCGGAAGCCAGGACATGGTCGAGGCCGCCGTAGCCGATGTCGTATGCCCAGCCGTCACCGCCCAGTATCCAGACGGATTTCCGGACCAGATGATCCCTGTTTTCCTTTATTTCTTCGACCAGCTTCTTCGCCTCTGCGCTATCCGGCAGTTCGGTCCCGTCGATCGCTTCCAGCACGCCAAAACTGGCGGCCCTGGCCGCTTCCGGATCGCCCTCGGCGTCGAGCCATGCGGCGACGGCGGTTTTCAAGCCGTCGCCGATATCCATGCCAGCCAGCTCCTTCATCACATCCCGGAGCCTGTTCTGGATATGTCGTCCTGCGACCGCCATGCCATAGCCATATTCGGCGTTGTCCTCAAACAACGAGTTTGCCCAGGCCGGTCCTCTGCCGGCTGCATCGGCGCAGTAGGGCGTCGACGGCGCCGAGCCTCCCCAGATCGAAGAGCATCCGGTGGCATTGGCGATCATCATCCTGTCTCCGAACAGCTGGGTGATGACCTTTATATATGGGGTTTCGCCGCATCCGGCGCAGGCCCCTGAAAATTCAAGATACGGCTGGGCAAACTGGCTTCCCTTGACGGTATTCCTGGCGGCCAGACTGCCCCTGACAGGGATTTTTACCGTATGCTGCCAGATATCGGTTTCTTTTGCCTGGGACGCGATCGGTTTCATGACGAGCGCCTTTTCTTTCGAAGGGCAGATGTCCGCGCAATTTCCGCACCCCGTGCAGTCCAGCGGTGATACCTGGATCCGGTATTTATAACCATCGAAGCCTTTGCCTGAAGCGTCCCGGAAAACAGGGCCGCCCGGAACGGACGCCGCTTCGTCTGCTGTGGCCAGCACCGGCCGGATCGCGGCATGCGGACACACAAACGAGCATTGATTACACTGGATGCAGTTTTGCGGCTGCCATTCGGGCACGTTCGAAGCGATGCCCCTCTTCTCGTAAGCGGCGGTCCCTGGCGGGAAAGTCCCGTCCTCTCTGCCGACAAAGGTGCTGACCGGAAGCCGGTCGCCTTCCTGCCTGTTCATTGGGATCAGAACATTTCTGATAAAATCGGGAAGGCCCCTGCCCGGTGCATCCCCTTCGCCGGCGGCGGACTTCCAGGATTCCGGCACTTCTGCTTTGACCAGGCTGTCGATGCCTCTTTCCACTGCCTTATTGTTCATTTCGACGATTTTTGCGCCTTTTTTGCCGTAACTCTTGACGATGGCTTCTTTAAGATACTCGACGGCCTTGTCCACGGGGATCACATCGGCGAGCCTGAAAAACGCCGACTGCATGATCATGTTGATCCTGTTGCCAAGGCCGATTTCAGCGGCAATATCCGTTGCATTGATCGTATAAAAATCGATATTGCGATCCGCAATATATTTTTTCATTGCGTCAGGAAGATTTCGTTCCAGCTCGTCGCCTGTCCAATTGCAGTTCAGCACGAATGTCCCGCGTTCTCTAAGACCCTTAAGCAGGTCATACTGGCTGACATAGGACTGATTGTGGCAGGCGATGAAATCCGCCTCGTCGATCAGATAAGTCGATTTGATCGGCTGCTTTCCGAATCGGAGATGGGATATGGTGACACCGCCCGATTTCTTCGAGTCATAGGAGAAGTAGCCCTGGGCGTAAAGATCGGTCTTGTCGCCGATGATCTTTATAGCGTTTTTATTGGCTCCCACAGTGCCGTCGGATCCCAGGCCCCAGAATTTGCATCGGATCGTGCCTGCAGGCTCGGTGACGATCTGTCTTCGGGAGTCCAGGGACTTGAACGTCACATCGTCATAAATGCCGATGGTGAATCCGTCCTTAGGCTGTTCAGCCTTGAGATTGTCATAGACCGCAAGGATCTGTGCCGGTGTCGTATCCTTGGATCCGAGGCCGTATCGGCCGCCGACGACCAGCGGCGCCTTCGGACTGTTGTAGAAAATGCCCCTGATATCGAGATAAAGCGGTTCTCCCGGCGCTCCAGGCTCTTTCGTCCTGTCCAGCACCGCGATCCTTTTAACAGACCCGGGAAGCACGTCCAGAAGGTATTCGGGAGCAAAAGGCCTGTAGAGCCTTACTTTGACCAATCCAAGTTTTTCGCCTTTCTTATTGAGAAAATCGATCGTCTCCTCAATGGTTTCAGTGACAGAACCCATTGCGATGATCACATGCTCCGCCTCTGGATCCCCAATATAGCTGAACGGCTTGTAATCGCGTCCCGTTTCTGCGCTGATGGCCTTCATATAATCGGCGACGATGCCGGGCACTTCATCATAAAACCTGTTGCAGGATTCCCTTGCCTGGAAAAAAATATCGGGATTCTGCGCTGTCCCCCGCGTGACGGGATGTTCTGGATTCAGCGCATTGTTCTTGAAGCTCTTTAAGGCTTCCTTGTCAAGAAGCCTGTCGAACACCTCGTAATCGATCAGTTCGACCTTCTGGACCTCGTGGGAAGTCCTGAATCCGTCGAAGAAATGCATGAAAGGCACACGCGAACGAATAGCCGAAAGATGCGCGATTCCTCCCAGATCGATGACTTCCTGGACAGAAGCCGAGGCGATCATTGCAAAGCCGGTCTGGCGGGCTGACATGACATCCGAGTGGTCGCCGAAAATATTGAGGGCGTGGGAAGCCAGCGCTCTTGCGCTCACATGGAAAACGCCGGGCAGGAGTTCTCCGGCGATTTTGTACATATTGGGGATCATCAACAGCAGCCCCTGCGACGCCGTGAAGGTGGTCGTCAGGGCTCCGGCGGCCAGCGATCCGTGCACGGCGCCGGCAGCGCCGCCTTCGGATTGCATCTCAACGACCTGGACCTGCTGGCCGAAGATGTTTTTCTTGCCGTAAGCAGACCATTCATCGACATTCTCCGCCATTGGGGACGAGGGTGTGATCGGGTAAATTGCGGCGACATCCGTGAAGGCATAGGCGACATACGCTGCCGCAGCGTTTCCATCCATTGTCTTTGTCTTTTTCATTTTTCACTCCAATAATCCGTTAAAAAGGTATAACAAATCAGCCCGCGTCCCGCCTGCCTTCCGGCCTGCGGTCATCGGGAAATTCCGTCTTCGTTTTCAATTTGCATGGACCGTTCTGGACAATCCTATGGTTTCAAGCGATTAGCCACGTCTTTGTTGAGAAGCTCTCCCGGGAGCCGGCCTGAGACCAGCCTGTCGACGAGCTGATGAAGGGTCATCGTCTTCATCGTGATGACCGCGTCATCGGACAGATAGGCCACATGCGGCGTTATCACGCAACTGTCCAGATCGAACAGCTCGCTCTTGAAATTGACTTCGTCTTCGATCACATCGACCGCCGCGCCTTTGATCCAGCCTTCCTTCAGAGCCCTGGCCAGGGCCTTTTCATCCACGATCCCGCCTCTGGCGGTATTGATCAGATAAGCGGACTTTTTCATCGTTTTCAGCTGGCTTTCGCCGATCATATGCTCTGTGACGCCGGCAATCAGCGGCGCGTGGAGGCTGACGATGTCGGACGCCCGCAAAAGGTCATCCAGGCTCTCGCATTTGTCGACTCCGGCCCTGTCGAGGTATTCCGCTGATTTTGAAGGCGCATAGCAGATGATTTTCATCCCCATGCTTTTCAGCACAGGGACCATTGCCTGCGCAATGCTGCCGAAGAAGACCAGGCCGATGGTCTTGTTGGACAGCCTTTCGGGCAGTCCTTCCAGTTCCGAGCTCCATTTGCCCTGGCGCACCCGGCGGTCCAGCAAGGTGATCTGCCTGGCGCAGTCCAGTATCAGGCCGATCGTATGGATCGCGACCTCTTCGGTGCAGTAGCCTGGCGTGTTGCAGACACAGATCCCATGATCGGTGGCGGCTTTCAGGTCGACATTGTTGAAGCCGATCGAATGCAGCGCGATGATCTTTGTCTTTTCAAGCTTTTCCATCATGCCGCGATCAATGTCGAAACCGTCGACCACGACAGCCTCCGCATCGCCGGCGATCCGGACGAATGCCTCAGGATCGTTGCAGATGCCTGCATCGTTGACCGCGATCAGCTCAAGGTCGTCGACCTGCCACTCCCGGATCAAATTTTTTTCATGATCCAGCGAATGCGGCAGGTTCCAATATACAGCTTTGTATTTTTTCATAAACTATCCCTCCAAAACAGGATCGCCGACTTGCAGGCTCGCGTTGCGGAGCATCTTCTGCCATGCTTCATTATCGACCGGCATGACAATATTATATTCGGGCGCCCCGATTTGCACAAGCCGGTCAGCGGCTGGATCGCCAAAAGGACGCCGTGCATCCCTATTTCGCATATAATAAGCACCTCAAAACAGGTGCTTATTATATGCATGTCCAAGCCACTTTGGAGGAGTTTCTTCGACACTGGTTCAGGCTACGTGATCTCTGTTCTTTTTCATAAAGCACGCTTTGTAAATCTGGTTGATGGCCTTTTCTATGTCGCGGTCCCGTACGCCGATCAGTATGCTCTGATCCGACGAGCTGATCGCCAGAAGCATTTCGACTGACGCTTCCTTCAAGGCAAGAGCCGCCTTCGCCAATATTCTTTTCTTGTCAAGGCCTTCGCCTACGATGGTTATCAGCGAAACGTCGTTGATGATCGAGAAGTTTTCCGACAGCGACAGGTACTTTTCCCTGACCTCGTTCATCGCATCGGCCGGGATATTGTTCTGCAAAATCAGCGACAGCTGATCGACCCCGGATAAGATGTATTTGTCATTCAGCTTCAATTCTTCCGACAGCTTCAGGATCTGCTGCATATATTGATTGCCGGACTTGACGTTCTTTCCGGACAGGCTCAGCATCGCGAATCCCTTTTTGCCGGAGATCCCCGTCGGGATCGTCTTGTTTCCGGAGGATTTGGCCTGCTTCAGTACGATCGTTCCCGGATCGTGGGGCCTGTTCGTATTTTTGATGTTGATCGGGATCCCTGCCTCCATGACGGGGTACACCGCATCCTCATGGAGTACGGATGCTCCCATCGAGGTAAGTTCGCGAAGTTCCCTGTAACTGATGCTGCTGATGGGCGCAGGATATTCGACGATTCTTGGATCCGCCGCCAGAATGCCGGAAACATCCGTCCAGTTTTCATATATCTGAGCATTCACAGATCTTGCGACGATCGCACCTGTGATGTCGGATCCGCCCCTGGAAAAGGTTACGATGTTGCCGGCGGCGTCTGCGCCGTAAAATCCGGGAATGACAGCAGACTGAGAGTTTTGGAGCCTATAGGCGACCTGGCTGTATGTTTTTTCCGCTTCCAGCTGTCCGTCGGCGCCAAACAGGATCACCGTAGCGGGATCCACGAATTCATAGCCGAGAAACTTCGCCAGAATGATGCCGTTCAGATATTCGCCGCGGCTGGCGGTATAATCGTCTGTTGCCCCCGCCTTTATCCTGTCCTTTATTTCATCGATATATGGCTTGATGTCAAGCTCGACGTTCAATTCGTCGATGATATCCTGAAACCTGTCGTGTACCGTCCTGATGCATTCTTCGAATATCGACGGAATGGCAATTGATTTTTTGCATTCATACAACAGGTCCGTCACTTTGATGTCAGTGCTGTGACGTTTGCCTGGAGCCGAGTTGACAATATATCGTCTGTCGGGATCCATCTCGATAATGGCTTTGACCTTTCTGAACTGAGCAGCGTCGGCAAGAGATGTGCCTCCAAATTTTGCTACTTTAACGCCCACTTCAACACCTCCTGATTCTTGTGTTTTATCGCTCGATCCCGTCTTTGGCCGGTCGGGTCGGGCATTTTATTTCCTATGATTTCATAATACCAAAAAGCCCGGCAGGCTTGATATACCTCTAAGATACAGTTCCTTCCCCTCTGCCGGACACTGCCTTTTATTAATACAAAGGAGCACCGTCGAGTGCTCCTTTGTCGCTATAGCCGCAGATCGAAAATACTATTTTCCAAGCACGCTTTTGATGGAAGCCTCGATGATCTTGAGGCCTTCTTCAAGCTCCGATTCGCCGATCGTCAGCGGCGGCATGATCTTGACGACACAGTCGTTGCTGCCAGCCCTTTCGATGATCAGCTTGTTTTCAAAGCACTTCTTCATCACTGTGAGGGACAATGCCGGATCGATGGCGCTGAAGTCCATCGCCCAGATCATGCCGATGCCTCTGGTGATTATCCTTTCGTCGATTGCCTTTATTTTGTTATTGAGGAAGTTTTCGATGATCTTGCTTTTTTTGTTGACGCCGCCGAGCATGTCGTTCTTGATCATGTAATCGAAGCCCGCCACCGCGCCTACAAAGCCCAGCTGGTTGCCGCGGAAGGTTCCATTGTGTTCGCCCGGTTTGAACAGGTCGAGTTCGGGCTTCATGAGCATCAGCGACATTGGGAGCCCGAATGCGCTCAGCGATTTGGCGAGCATCACGATGTCCGGAACGATTCCGGCGCGTTCGAAGGAGAAGAATGTTCCCGCTCTGCCTACGCCGACCTGGATCTCATCGACAACCATCAGGATGTCATGCTTGTCGCAGAGAGCCCGGATCCCCTTGAGCCATTCGACGTCAGCGACGTTTACGCCGCCTTCTGCCTGGATCGTTTCAAGGAACATCGCCGCTGGTTTATCGATTCCCGAATGGTCGTCCGTGAGCATCCAGTCGATATATTCCAGAGATTTCTTGTAATCGCCGAAGCCGTGGCTGTACGGCAGGAACGTGACGTTGTTGAGCGGCACGCCGGCGCCGGCTCTGCTGTATCTGTCGCTGGTCATGGATATGCTGCCCAGGCTCATGCCGTGGAACGCTCCGGAGAACGCGATCACATTGGTTCTGCCCTTGTTTTTCCTGACGAGCTTCAGCGTTGCTTCGACAGCGTTGGTTCCTGTCGGGCCGCAGAACATGAATTTATAATCAAGGCCTCTCGGCTTGAGGATCTTTTCTTCGAACGCTTCAATGAATTCCGCCTTTGCGACGGTGAACATGTCGAGTCCGTGAATGATATTGTCTTCCTTCAGATAATCCAGGATCTTTTTCTTGATCTGCGGATTATTGTGGCCGTAGTTCATGACGCCGGCGCCTGCGAAGAAGTCTATATACCTTGTCCCGCCTGAAAACAGCTCTGCGTTGACTGCCTTGTCGAAAACCACCGGGAAACTTCTGCAATAGGATCTTACATTGGATTCTTTCTTTTCAAAAATGTTCATCTCTGCCATAAATTTATACCTCTCTTTCATGGATCATTGAGATAATGTTATCAATCTATCGGGGTCCTTTGTATACCACCAGCATATTATTTTATCCCCTCTGCAGGCATGGGACCGATCGGCGCAGCGGCTGAAGTCCAGGCGTTCCGGCCTTGATTTCCCATATTGCACCGAAGCACCGTCTCAAATACGGTGCTTCGACGCCTATGCTGAATAGTGCAGGAGGAACGACCGCAGCCGTGCCGGACCGGAGGTGCAAATCCGGGAATTCCGGGCGCGGCGCAGTCCGATTGACTTGTTGTCAGTTGTCTTCCTTCAGGAGCAGTTCCGCGATCTGCACGGCATTCGTGGCTGCGCCTTTTCTGGTGTTGTCGGCAACGACCCACAGATTCAGGCCATTGTCTACGCTATCGTCTTTTCTGATGCGTCCAACGAATACTTCATCCTTGCCCTGGACCTGCTTGGCAGTCGGATATTTATGATTGAAGACATCGTCATTGACGATCACGCCTTTGGCGGTTTTCAGCAGTTCCCTTGCCTCATCGGCGTCAACGGGTTTTTCAAATTCCACATTGATGCTCTCGCTATGGCAGAAGTAGACCGGCACGCGAACAGCCGTCGCGGTGATTTTAAGGGTGTCGTCGCCCATGATCTTCCTGGTTTCGTTGATCATTTTCATTTCTTCTTTTGTATAGCCGTTTTCTTCGAAAACGTCGATATGCGGCAGGCAGTTTCCTGCGATCGGATATTTGTAGGTCTTGCAGAGGTCATTTCCCTTCAGGCCTTCTTCCAGTTCACGAACGCCATTGACGCCGGAGCCGGATACAGCCTGATAAGTATTGTAAACGATCCTCTTGATCTTATATTTGTCGTGCAGCGGCTTCAGCGCGACGACTGCCTGGATCGTCGAGCAGTTCGGGTTGGCGATGATCCCTTTGTTCCATTTGATATCTTCCGGATTGACTTCAGGAACCACCAGCGGGACCGCCGGATCCATCCTCCAAGCGCTGCTGTTGTCTACAACGATCGTTCCCTTCGAAGCGGCGATCGGGGAGAATTTTTCGCTGACAGGGCCGCCGGCCGAAAACAGCGCGATATCGATATGCTCGTCGAAGGAGTTTTCTGTCAGTGCCTGAACGGTGTATTCTTCGCCTTTGAACATGACTTTCGTTCCAGCTTCATCAGGATGGGCCAGCATGACTGCCTTGGAAAACGGAAAATTCCTTTCCTCCAAAACTCTGAGGAATGTGCTTCCGACCATGCCGGTCGCGCCAACTATTGCAATTACGGGTTCCTTTTTCATATGAATCTCTCCTTTGAATTAAAAGGTTGCCTACCCGGCGCAGCCCGGGGTCCCAGCATCATGGATGCTTCCTCAACACCGGATAAGCAACTGTTGTTTATCCGCTGACTTGAAGATACACCAAGGAGGCACTTATCTGTATATCAGTTCACGCGGATATTTGGCGAATGTTTCATGCCCTGTCTCAGTGACGCGGAAAGCCTCACTGATCGATACGCCGAAATTGTCGAAGTACATGCCAGGGATGCAGTGGAACGTCATGTTCGGCACCAGGACGGTCTTGTCGCCCGAACGGATGCTTGCCGTATGTTCGCCCCAATCGGGAGGATAGTTGAGTCCTGTCGAATACCCTATGCGGGCTTCCTTTTCAAGGCCGTGCTTGGCAAGGACCTTGCGGAAATTCGCTTCCATCTCTTCAAGATAGATGCCGGGCTTTACTGTCGCCAGAGCGGCTTCAAGACCTTCGACCGCTATTTTTGCAACGTCGGCGACTTTCGGATTGGGGTTGCCGACGACAACGGTTCTAGCCAGTGGTGAATGATATCGGCGATAGCATCCGGCGATCTCGATCGATATGACGATATTTTCAGGATATCGTTCGTCATTCCATGTCAGATGCGGCGCGCCTGCCGTCTCCCCTGCGGGAAGCATCGGCACGATGCTCGGATAGTCTCCGCCGAATTCGCTGGTGCCGCGGATCTGGGCCGAGTAGATGGCTGCGACGACGTCGCACTGCCTGACGCCGGGCGCTATCGCGTCCGCTGCGGCCTGGATGGACAATTCGGCCAGCTTGCCGGCCTTCTTCTGGTATTCGATCTCCTGATCGGATTTGATGATCCTGACCCAGTTCACAAGCAGATTGGCATCCTTGAAGGTGGCGTTCGGAAGATTTTTCTTGAGGCTTTCGTACGCCGCTGCCGTAAACCAGTAGTTGTCCATTTCCACGCCAACGACCTTGTTACCGCAGCCGAGTTCCGTGATGACTTCCGCGAAGCGTTCCATCGGATGCTTGGACGGATTGTGGACATACGTGTCGCTGTATGCCCTTACATGGGCTTCGTCGAGCCAGGTGGTCTTGACCACTCCGGAAAACGCATCCATGTAGCGGCCGACGAATATTGGCATTTCGTCGGTCAATGTGACGATGACGCCCTGGTGCACGTAGAACGACCAGGCGTCGTGCCCGGACAGATAGCACATGTTGGCCGGGTCTGTCACCAGGAGCAGATCGATTCCCTTCTCAGCCATGGATTGTTGGGTCTTCTTCATCCTGCTGAGATATTCATTCCTTGTAAAATACATTTTCAGCCTCCCGATTCAAACTTTTTTGTAGATATAAACGTTCTGTCTGATTATGCCTTTATTTTATCAATAGCGTCGAATGACCATAATCACCCGTTAGTATTGTTTATTCCCCTCTATCGTGTAGCGGTTTGATCAAGCCGTCCTGGAGCATTATTACAGAAGTCAGGATCAGCGCGACGCCCAGCAGTTTCCATCCCAGGATGTCCTGGCCGAATATGATATATGAGCCGATGACGGATACGGGCACCTCGATCGTTGCGATGACGGCGGCCTTTGAAGATTCTATGTTCCGCGACAGCCCTGTCGTGAAAAGAAAGTAAGCGAGAGCGGTCGGCACAGATCCCAGCAGAATGATATTCATCCAGAACCAGGGATTGAAATCAAGTCTGAATGCCGCCAGCGGATCCGAAAAAGACAGGGAAAACACGAACGCCATGCCAAATGTGTACATCAGGATCGTCAGCTGACGATAAGTCTTCAGCAGGAATTTGCTCATCAGGTTCATGATCGCGTAGCAAAGCCCGGTGAACAGTCCCAATAGCACACCCGTCGCATTGATGTCGAGAACGCTCATCGTACCGCCGGTCGCCGTCAGGAAAACACCCCCGATGCACATGGCAACCGCCAGGGATTTGATTGCGGTCAGCGGCTCCTTGAATGCGATCCGGGCAATCAGCAGGACGAATACCGGCGCCGTGTACATCAGGGATACGGTCGTCGCGATATTGGTCCTTTCGATAGCCGAATACATCGACAGATTGTAAAGGATATGGCAGACAATGGCCATAAAGGCCAGGTACAGCAGCCCTCTTCGGTCGATCTTCAACAGCGACCTGTCTTTGATGACAATAAAGGTCAGCAGGATGCAGAATCCGAGGAGCATTTTCCATGATACGAGATCCTTCGCCGCCAGCCCATGATCCAAAATATACTGTATATACAAAAAACCGGTGCCCCAGAAAATTCCGCTCAAAGCCACCAGCAGATATCCGGTCCCTCTTCCGCTTCCCTTCATTCTGTCCTGTCCTCCCCGTCATAGTCCCTGACAAAGAGGCAGGCAATCGAAACATTGCCTGCCTTCTCAGTGATATATCCTAAATGATCTTTCGGCTGCCTGCGCAGGCTAGATGGTCATGCCCGCGCCTTCTTCCGCCGACCGGCACAGTTTTGAATAAATATGCATCATCCCCTGCTTGACCTTCGGCTCCGGTTTTGTCCACCTGGCTCTGCGCGCTTCCATTTCACTGTCGCTGACAGCGATGGACAGCGTCGCGGCCTTGATATCGACGGATATGATGTCACCGTCTTCGACGAGAGCCAGCGGGCCGCCGTCATAGGCTTCCGGCGTGATGTGCCCGACGATCGGGCCGTGATTGAAACCGGAAAATCTGCCGTCGGTAATGAGCCCGACGCTGGTGTCCAGTCCCTTCGCCACAAGGGCGTCGGTGCTCAGCATGATCTCCTTCATGCCCGGAGCGCCCTTCGGTCCTTCATATCGGATGACCATGACGTCGCCGGGCTTGATCTCGCCGGCCATGATCGCCTTGACGCCGTCCTGGTCGCGGTGGTAGACCCGGGCTGGTCCGGAGAATTTCTTCATGCTGTCCGGCACGGAGGACGACCGGATGATCGCGCTGCCAGGAGCCAGATTGCCGCGAAGGATCGTCAGACCGCCATCGGCGCTGATCGGGTTGTCGAGGCTTCTGATGAGATCAGTGTTTTTATTGACTGCCTTTTCGATGACCTGTCCGACGGTTTCGCCAGTCATTATGACAGCATCGAGATCAAGCAGGGAGCTGAGCTCTTTCATCATAGCCGGCACGCCGCCCGCCTTATGGAAATCAACGATGCTGTAATTGCCGGATGGCTTGACGCCGCAGATGCACGGCACCGTTTTCCCGATCCTGTCAAAGTCATCGATCGTGAGCTCCACACCGACTTCCCTCGCCAGCATGATCAGATGCAGGATCACATTGGTGGATCCCCCCATCGCGATGTCTGCGGTAACCGCATTCAGGAATGCTTCCCTTGTAAGGATGTCGCTCGGTTTCAGGCCTTCGCGGACCATTTCAACGATGCGTTTTCCCGCCATTCTGGCGGCTCTCAGCTTATCGGCGTAGACCGCCGGTATCGTTGCGGTGTGCGGGAATGTCAGTCCAAGGACCTCCATCATGATCTGCATGCTGTTGGCCGTCCCCATGCTCGCGCAGGCGCCAGGACACATGCAGGCGATATTTTCAACGTCCCGGACGAGCTGGCTGTCGCTGTCCTTGCCGATGGTCATCGGCGCGACGTCGCAGGGCAGCACTTCCCGGCCTTCATATTCTCCCGGAAGCATTGAGCCGCCGGTGATGATGATCGCCGGCCGGTTCATCCGGACAGCCCCGAGGCATACGCCCGGGATGATATTGTCGCAGCTCGCCAGCAGCACCAGCCCGTCGAATTGGTGCACAGTAGAGACATACTCGATGCCAAGTGCCACCGCATCTCTTCCCGCCAGTTCGAATTTCAGTTCTTCCTCGCCGACGATCATGTCGCCGCAGGTCGAAGGTGCGCCGAATTCGATGGGAACGCCTCCGGCGGCCCAGACGCCTTGCTTGATGACTTCTGCGAACTGTCTCAGATGAGCATGGCCCGGAGCGCCTTCATTGTATGTATTGACTATGCCGATGTGCGGCTTTGCCTGGATGTCTTCATCGCCGAAACCGCAGCCCTTGAGCATGGCGCGTCTCATCAAGGCGTCCGGCCCGATAAATTTATTGTTCATTTTTCACCTGCTTTCTGTCCATGTCCTTCGCGTTTCCGCCAGCGCTTGATGACTGCGGACTACAGACACTCATATTATTCGGACGGGTCGTTTTTACATGAATCCCTTGAATTTTCTCTTTACAACAGCTGTGAAGACATAATCGATCATCGTGATGAAGTCGAACACCGGAAGTCCGGTGGCATCCTGCACGGCCTTTCCGTAAGGCGGAAGCATGCTGCATTCGAGAAGGATCGCCTTGATATCCGGATTTTCTTCCACCATCTTCTTCGCGATGCCGACAACTTCCTGTTCCACGAGATCCGAATCAAAGACGCCGGTCTCTTCCACGCCGTATTTTGAGAAGTGTTCCGTATTTTCAAGACCCCTGACAACAACTGTTGACGGGTCGATATTTACTGCGTCGAAAAACGTCTGGTCCAGGCTGCCTGCTACCGCACTGATGATCCCGACCTTGTTTCCTTTTCCTATTATCGTTGAAATGAAAGGCCCCTGGAGAAGGCTCGACAGGAAGACCGGAATGTCGAGGGCCTCGGCGACCTCTTTCTGGAACAGCGCGAAGAAGCCGCAGTCGGCTGTAATGGCCCGAACGCCTTCCTCCTGCAATTCTTTTGCAGCCTTGATCAGAATGTCGAGGGCTGTCTTGTCTTTGTTCAGCAGCCTGTCGAAGGTGAGTCCTTCGACCAGCTTGTATCGGACTGGATAGCGATAGGTCGTCGCATTGCCGACATCGCCCGGGATGAATGGAGCAAAGAAATCGAGCAGTAGAATGCCTATTGCCTCTCCGTAGTTCATTTTCCCCTTTTGCGCTCTGTAAATCATTTCAATATCTCCTTCGCTGACGTGGTCTCGTTTAAATTCTATCGGTGTCGATCGTCCATTACCAAGAGAAGATTATTTATTTAAACTAAATAATCTTCTCCTGGATAATGTTTTATTGATTTTTATTTGTATGTGTCTAGTTCAGAATAGTAGGTGTCCAGAAGCTCTCCGGCTTTCGGGCCGCCATTTTCCCTGAAATATTCGTATACGGGCTGGGCAAGATCATAGAAGACCTTTCTCTGTTCATCGGTGATATTGACGACCTGGATCAGGTTTTCGCTCTTCCATCTGTCAAGGATCTCCTGGTCGTTCTTGGAAAGGTTCGCCTGATACTCTTCCATTGCGATCTGGTCGCAGTCGATGACCATCTGCTTGGTTTCATCGTCGAGGCCTTCCCAGAAATCTTTGTTCATGACGAATGTGAAGTTGTAGATGTCGGAATTCGCAAAAGTCGCATAGTCGCAGACTTCGTAGAATTTCATGCTGTCTACAGCGGCCAGCGGGTTGGTTTGTCCATCGACGACGCCGAGCTGGAGAGCCGAGTAAACTTCAGCATATGGGATCGGAGTCGCACTGGCGCCGTAGGCTTCGAAGCTCTTGGCGATCAGCGGCGCAGCCATCGTTCTCATTTTGAAGCCTTTAAAGTCTTCCGGCGATGTGAGCGGTTTTGTTCCGGTCCAGACGAAGTAGCCTTCCGGTACCCATCTGAGAACCTTAAGGTCCACATTATAGAAGAGATCGTTCATCATCTTCATAGTCTTGCTGTTGTCAAAGAAGTTCTGAACCTTGGTAAGATCGTCGGGGAGCAGGAAGTGGAGCATCATCATGTTCGCTTCGGGTAAAAACGCTCCCATTGCGCCCGGGTCGGTCAGGCCGAGCTGGACGCCGCCGCTCTGGATCAGTTCTGTTCCGACCTGGGAATCCCCAAGCTGGCCGACGGGGTAGATTTCGATCGTGATTTTGCCGCCGGATTTTTCTTCGATGGCTTTTTTGAAGTACTGGGCATAATCATCCTGATAGTCGCCCGGATATTCTTCATGCACATATTTCCAAACTTGTGGCTGTGCAGCCTGGTCTTCCGTGGCCTGGTCGGTGCCTCCGCCTCCGCATCCCGTGAGAGCGAGAGCGAACACCAGCATCAGAGCTACGAGCATTGAAAACTTTTTCATCCTCATTTGGTTTTTTCCTCCTTAACGAATTTACATTTTTACATTAATATTCCTTAATCTGATAACTCGTATCAGTTTAGAAGGCCAGGTCACGTATGAACAGCGCAATCTGCGGGAATAGGATCATCAGGACCGAAGCGAGCACATAGATTATCAGGTAAGGTATCAGGCCCTGCACGACTGTCTTGAATGATTTGTCGAATATCGCCGCCGCTGTGAAGATGTTGCAGCCGAATGGCGGGGTTATGGCGCCGACAGCCGCCTGCAAGGTAACGATCAGTCCGAGGTGGATCGGATCGATGCCGGCCTGTACTGCCACTGGGAAGAAGATCGGTGTCAGGATCAGTATGACCGGGATGGAGTCGACAAAGCAGCAGCAGACGATGAAGAACGCGGTGACCGTGAACAGGATCTGCAGCGCGCTGGGTGTAGCTCCAAGAAGCGTCGCGATCATGCCCTGCGGGATATTGGCGAACGTAATGACCCAGGAAAATGCCGCGCCCGCTGAGAGCAGGATAAATACGGTTCCGGTCACGACGCCTGTCGATAAAGCGATATTGTACAGGTCCCGCCAGGTGACGGATTTATAGATGAATTTTTCAACAACGAAGGCATACGCCACGGACACTGCGGCTGCTTCTGTCGGGCTGAATATGCCGGTGTAGATGCCGCCGAGGATCAGCACCGGGAAGCCCAGCGGAATGATCGCTTCTTTAAATGCCTTGCCTCTTTCGGCCCAGGTCGCTTTCGGCGCCATGATGATGCCTTTGCGCTTTGCGACGGCAAATTCATAGACTGAAAACATCAGGAAGAGCAGCAGTCCGGGGCCGATGCCGGCGACGAAGATCTCGGCGACCGATACGCCGGTCAATACCGCATACATGATCATCGCGATGCTCGGCGGTATAAGAAGCGCTATATTCGCAGTAGACATCAGCAGGCCGATGGCATGGGATGTCTTATAGTTCAGGCTCTCAAGCTCGCCGAGCATCGGCTTTCCGATGGCGACGAGGGTCGCCTGGGTCGAGCCGGAAATGGCGCCGAAGATGGTGCACGTGCCGGCTGTCGTGATCGCCATGCCGCCTCTGTAGTGTCCGACAAAGCTGGCGACGAAGTTCAGCAGTCTCTTGGCAGTCTGCCCGGCGCTCATGATGTCCGCAGCATAAATGAACATCGGGACTGCCAGCAGCACAAAGGTGTTTATGCCGTTGATGAACTGTGTCGGCAAAATGGATATATCGAAATTGGGATAATATTTCAGCATTACGGCAAAGGGTCCGACGATCATTCCCAGGAACATTGGGAGCGCCAGGATCAGGAACCCGAACATTACAATCAATAGTAACGCAATCATCTCTATTCTTTCCTTTCCTATTATTATATCGTGATGATTTGGGGGCGATTCGGTTTACAGGGTGATCTCGTCGGCGTCGATGGTGCCGTAGATCCTTTCGGGCCCGATATAGATTTCCCTGGGGTTTTTGATGTTCAGAATGAAAGCGATAAAAAACTGCAGTGCCGAGAGGATAAAGCCGATCGGCATTACGATGATGGTCCACCAGGCGGGTATTAAAAGCGCAGATGTCACGCGGCCCATCTCTTTCACGTACATGACGTAATCCCAGGCGATTTTGGCAATAATTACCAATGCAATGGCGGATAGGATGGAATTGGCAATAACCATTATTTTTTTGACTTTATGCGGCACCAGGTCCAAGGCGACCGTCATAGTGATATGCTTGCCTGTTCTTGTTGCATAACCCAGAGACATAAATGTAACAGCTATAACAAGAAAAATGCTTGTCTCCTCAGCTGCATTCCAACTCCAGCTCAACAATTGTCTGGTGAAGACATTGAAGACCAGGATCAGTGTAATGAATATAATGCCGTATGCGATAATGATTTTTTCGATTCTCTCAATTGATTTGTTCAAAAATCTTAAATAAATCATATTAATTTCGCTCCTTTCATAATTTTACCCTACTTCGTTTTGATTATCTCAAGTTTCGTCTGCCTGGGGTACCCCTCACAAAGACTATTGTTATCCCCTCAGGGGGGGTGATTTCAGAAAATTTAGTATATTCGCGCCGAAGTCTGTTTCAATGATCTGACGATATGGTCAGCAATCAGCTTTCAAACCATTTCAGGGCGGAGCGAACATGCAGCTCGATCCCGATCTTCATCGCGTCCTCATCCAGCTGGAATTTCGGATTGTGCAGCGGATAGCAGGTATCCTTTTCTTTATTGCCGGAACCGACATGGATGAACACGCCGGGAATGCGGTCCGTGAATTCAGAAAAGTCCTCGCCGGCCGTGGAGCGTTCTTCCCTGATCGCATCCGCTTTGTCAATGACCATCGGAACGATGCTTTTCACTGTCTGAACCATCTTTTCGTCATTGTACACCGCCGGATGGCTGTCGGTCCACTCCAGTTCATAGGTGGCGCCATGGGCCTCGCAGGTGGATTTGATGAAACGCTCCATGCGCCCTCTGAGGTCTTCCTCCGATGTCATCTTATAAAGATATCGCGAGGTTCCCTCCAGTGTCACATAGTCGGGAACGATGTTCGATGCAGTTCCGCCGTAGATCTTTCCGGCCATGATCAGCGTCGGCTTCTGGATGTTGATTTCGCGGGTCTGCAGAGACTGGAGCCCCTGCACGACACAGGAAGCGCACAGGATCGGATCGACGGCCAGATGCGGGCTTCCGGTGTGTCCGCCCTTGCCGATTATTTTGAGATGAAAATGATCCGTTCCAGCCATCACGGCTCCAGGCGCGAGCCCCAGTACCCCGGTCGGCAGATACGGCCAGTAATGGATCGCCATGCAGCCGGACGGCGCATACTGTTCCATGAGTCTTCCTTCCCTGATCATATTGAGGGCGCCGGCATTTTCTTCATTGGGCTGGAAAACAAACAGGATCCTTCCTTTGATCTGCTCTTTGCGCGATGCCAGGATCTTTGCCGCGATCAGCAGGGACGCCATGCTGGCGTCATGGCCGCAGGCGTGCATAAGACCGGGATTCTGGGACACATAGTCCACGTCGTTTTCCTCCGAGACTTCCAGCGCGTCCATATCGGACCGCATCAGCAGCGTCGGTCCTTCCACGCCGGAGTCCAGCAGGCCGGTGACTCCCGTTTTCGTTATTCCCGTCGTTACAGACAGGCCGAGATCCTTGAGATATGCGGCGATTTTCTCTGACGTCTCATATTCCTGGTAGCCAAGCTCCGGATGCCGGTGGAATTCGCGGCGCAGTCCGATCGCTTCTTCCATATGATTTTCCACTTGTCTTTTGATGTCCAACTTAACCTCCTCCAAATGCCGGGGCATCTGATCCTTTCATTATTAAAATCAGATCGTTCTTCCAACTTCATAGCCGTCCCAGATGGCGTTGTGGATATTCCGGACCTTCCCTGCGTCGCCAATGAGGTGGACTTTCGGATAAAGATCCTTGATCTTATTGTATAAGCTTTTTTCCGGAAGATAGCCGATGGCGGCGATCACGGTATCCGCGCCGACACTTTCCGGTTCTCCTGCCCTGTTGAGCATCTCGACCGATCCTTCTTTGATTTCCTGAACGCATGCGCCGGTCCTGACTTCTATGTTGTTAAATTTGACCAGGTCTTCCAGCATCATCTTGTTCGCGTGGGAGATGAACACCGAATCCAGTATGCGGTCCATCATTTCCACGATGACGATCTCACGTCCCTGTCCGGCAAGCCACAGCGCCACTTCGCAGCCGACCAGGCCTCCGCCGATGACCGCGACCTTTCGGCCGACTTTCGAAACATCTTTCAGCGCATCGCAGGCAGTCAGCACATTGCTGCCGCCGATCCCCCTGATGGGCGGTATCCTGTCGATAGCTCCCGTCGCCACGACGATTTCGTCCGGAGCCGTTGTTTCGATCAGCGCTTCGTCGACTGTCGTATTCAAATGGACCTCGACGCCTTTTTCGGCCAGCTCGGCTTCATACCATTTCAGGAGATCTCTTTCGTCCTTCTTGAAATCCGGGATCGACGCCTCAATGATATGACCGCCCAGGATCCCTTCCTTTTCGAACAGCATGACCTTATGCCCGCGGATCGCCGCGGCTCTGGCCGCCTCCATGCCCGCGACGCCGCCGCCGACGACCATGATATTTTTACGCTCAAGAGCGGGGTACAGCCTGTATTCGTTCTCTCTGCTGCAAGCCGGATTGACGGCGCAGGAGACGATCTTCTTCGTTTCCAGCCTGCCCATGCATCCGTCGTGGCAGCCCAGACAGGGTCTGATCCTGTCTTCCTGACCTGCTTTCACCTTGTTCGGCCAATCCGGATCCGCCAGCAGTCCCCTGCCGATCAGGACCATATCCACACGATCGTTCTCAACGGCGTCTTCTGCCAGCTCAGGCGAATCCATCCGGCCTGCCGTCAGGATCGGGATATCCACGATATCCTTCAGCTTCTCGACATAGGGCAGGTAGCAGCCGTGTTCCATGTATCCAGGCGGATGTGCCCAGTATAGGGCCTCATAGGAGCCAAGGTCCGCATTCAGGCCGTCATAGCCGGCTTCTGCCAGGATCTTCGCCGCTTCATAGCTTTCCTCGACATCCCTTCCGATTTCGACATAATCCTCGCCGGGGAGTCCGCCTTCGCCAAGGGCTTTGATGCAGCTTTTCACGCCGAACCTCAGGATGACCGGGAACCTTTGACCGACTCTGGTCTTGATCTCCTGAAGGATCTCGATCGGCAGCGTCAGGCGGCCCCTCAGATCGCCGCCATATTTATCCGTCCGCTTGTTGAAAGCCGCCATCGTGAACTGGTCGATCAGATAACCTTCATGCATGGCATGGATCTCGACTCCGTCAAAGCCCGAATCGGCAGCGACTTTTGCGGCGTCGCCCATTTTTTTCACGAAGTACTCGACTTCTTCCGTCGTCAGTTCGCGGCACATGATATCCGGCTGCCAGAAGTGCGGCACCGGTGACGGAGCAATTGGAAGGGTTTTGACCATATCCGGGTAAAAGGATACCCTCCCGAATCCCATCGTGATCTGCAAGAATATTTTTGCGCCATAAGCATGGACGCGTTCCGTCATTTCACTGGCCAGCAGCACGAATGCGTCCGGGTTTGTCCCGACGTTCTGGAATACGCCAGGCTTCGTTTCCTCAAGGACGTTTTCAACTTCGATCCCGCCTGTTATGATCAGGCCGGCGCCGCCTCTCGCCCTCTCGACATAATAATCCACCGCTCTCTGATTGAAGCAGTTGTCCGGCGCGCACATGCCCGACGGCGCCATCGGCGCCATGCCGATGCGGTTTTTTATTTCGAGCTGTCCGATTTTCATCGGTTCGAACAATTTGTTAAATTTCTTCAATGCATAACACCCCTTTTTGATGATGATCATTTGAATGATTCATAGATCCATATTTTTCGACATGATCCGACTTGCGTCCGGTCCTACGGATCAGATGATCTTATAAGCTTTCAATGAATCCCGCGATGCGCTTCAGGCCATCCCGCAGCACTTCCGTGTCACAGGCGTAGGAGATCCTGATAAAATCGTCTGCGCCGAAATCCTTGCCCGGCACAGCGGCGACCGCTGCCTGATCCAGCAGTTTTTCACAGAATGCGACAGAAAAAGAGTCCGCTTCGGCAAATTTGCCGCGCAGCCCGGAAATGTCGATAAAAATGTAGAAAGCTCCCATTGGATAGATGAAGGAAAGCTGCGGAATGGCCTTCAGCATGTCAACTGCGACATCGCGGCGTTCCCGATAGGTTCGGACCATCTCTTTCGTATAGTCGGCGCAGTCGTTGAGCGCTGCGACGGAGGCCCACTGGGAAATGGTGCTGGGATGCGATGAGAGGTGCCCCTGGATGGCGGTCATAGCGTCCGCGAGCTCTTTGGAGCTGGCAGTGTACCCGATCCTCCATCCTGTCATGGCGGTGGATTTGGAAAGGCCGTTGATCGTGATGGTTATTTCCCGGGCTTTGTCGGAAATCTCCGCAATGCTGGTGTATTCGTCGGCAAAGCAGATCCGTTCATAAATTTCATCCGACATTATATAAATGCCTTTGCTGATGCAGACGTCAACGATATCCTCGAGCTCTGCCTTCGTGTAGACAGTTCCCAGCGGATTGGACGGATTGGTGATGATGATCATCTTGGTTTTTTCAGTGGCAAGACGTTCGATCTCGCTGCCGGTGATCTTGAAATCGCGCTCCCTCTGTGTCTGCGCGATGACCGGCACGCCGCCGGTGATTCGGACGATTTCGGGATAGCTGACCCAATAGGGCGCCGGTATAATGACCTCGTCGCCCGGATCGAGAAGAGCGATGCAGGTGTTGGTGATAGATTGCTTGGCTCCGTTTGAAACCACGATTTCACTGGGTTTATATGAAAGCCGGTTTTCCTTCAGGAGTTTGTCGGAAATAGCCTGCCTCAGTTCCACCAGACCGGGGACCTTGTCATATTTCGTCTTGTTCTCGCCAATAGCTTTGATCGCAGCTGCTTTTGCCGGATCCGGAGTAAGGAAATCAGGCTCTCCGATGCTGAAATTAATGATGTCCTGACCCTGTTTTTTAAGTTCCTGGACTTTAGCATTAATACCAACAGTGCAGGATGGGGTGATTTTGTTTACGACGTTCGCCAGCATTTTACATACCTCTAGAATACAAATCGATAACTTATTACACCAATCCTAGCATAGCGGATTTTCAGGCCATATGACCCGCTTTAACTATTTAACCCCCACCAGATAGTTATTTTAAGGTGGACGAATCCTGCCCCCTGTCGGAATAAACCTTGATGATCAGCTCACCGCGGCTTTTCAGGTTCATTTTCCTGAAAATGCTCTTGATATGTTCCTTGACGGTATAGGTGCTGATGAAAAGGCGCTCTGAGATCTGCTGGTTGCTGTAGCCCTGGAGTATCAGGCTCACCAGCTGCTTCTCGCGCTCGGTGAGCTCGTATTTGTCGATGACTTTTTCGGCGCTCATGGTAAGTATGGAACCGAACCAAGCCTTTCCATATAAAAACACGATATAGTTTGTGACGATATTGCCAAATTCGTCAAGCTCCCTGTTGATCAGGAGTTCAATGATATAGTTGTCCATGATCTTGTAGATCGTCAGGTTCTGGCCGGACTGTGCTTCGGTTTCGAGCATTTGCTTCAAAATAGTGGTCAGCTGGCTCGTCATGTCGGAGACAATCTGCTTGTGGGTGAGCTCGCTGAGCCGCTCGATGCCTATTTTGTTGTAGGAGATAAGCTGGAAAGCGTCGTCGAATAGCAGCACGCCGAAATACATATTGGACTTGATGATCCTGTATAACTTGGCATTGTATTTGATTTCTTCATATTTTAGATGCGTCTTGTATAAATCGCCGATCGCCGAACTGACAAATTTGCAGACCTCGAAGTCTTGATCCGTGAAGGCAGCGGCGCCATTCCTGCGATACAGCCGAATGCCGTCGCCCCGCTCGTTGATCGAAAACATCATGCAGTTCTCAATATTATATTTACCGTAGAATAATTTATACTGGGCATACTCCCTGTCCGAATTCGGGATGCGAATGTCGATATTCCTGGTCTGATCTGCCAGCGACTCGCTGGCAGCCCTGTTCTTGTAATCGATGACAGGATCTATGTTATGGTATTTGACCGAATACTCCTGGATAAAATCGCAGCTGGTCTGGTAACCGTAGATCTTGCTGATGGAAGAATCGCTTTTCAGTGTTATAAGGATACCCTGATCAAAGTCGATCAGGTTTTTTAGCAGCTGCAGGACTTCGGTCTCAAAGACATCGACATTATTGAGTGTCGTAATAAATTTCAAGATCTTCTGATAATCTTCAATCGTTAAATTCTTATACATTCCGCATCCCCCATCACTTTGATTCAATACTGTTTATTTTGCTGGATTCCTCACGCAGTCGGGTGGCTGGCTCGTCACGCCGGATAGTTCAAGATCCTATGAGCCGCATGGAGAATATATTATGCCGGGTCGCCATCGTATGATAATCTATTATATACGGGTAACAACGATGTGTCGACGTAATATTCTGAAAACTCCCTTTGCAATCCGGTCCGTGCCGTGAGACAGCATGCTTCTAAGCAAAAATGGAATGTCCTGCACGAAGGCGGACATTCCATTTATTTTTGCTCCATAATCATCGTGGCGGCGGCGGTTCCGATCAGCGGCAGCCGGCCGCCAATGCCCTGTTAATGAGGAACGCCCACCATGACCGACGTGGCCTTGACGATAGCGAACGCTTCGCCGCCGACCCTGAGCCCGAGTTCCGTGACGGCATCCATTGAAATCGTCGCAGTCATGATGTTCCCGCCTCCGATATCGATCTTGACGATCGCATTGACTGCGCCTTCCTTGATTTCAACTACTTTGCCGGCGAATTGATTTCTTGCGCTGATTCTCATTCGAAACACCTCCTTGAAAACAAGACACCGCCTCCGGAAAGAAAGCGGTGTCTACTGCAAGCAGTCTGATAAGGCATGCTTTTCAGCCCGATATCCGGCTGCAGATCCATATTATTTAACGACAAGAACCGGTACATCGATATGATGCAGGACCTTCGTCGTCACACTGCCGACCAGCATCCTGTGCATGACTGCGCCGAGACCGTGGGAGCCCATAACCAGAAAATCGATGTCGTTTTTCTTGACAAATTCGATGATACTGGTGGCGATATCCCCTTCCGTCGAAACAATTTCAACCTTGTCAGCCATGCCTCCAAAGAATTCCTTCGCGCTTTTCAGCAGTTCTTCCGAAGAATTCTGGGCATTCTGGGCAAGCTGTATCATATTCTTGCCTCTTTCGCCTTCATAAGTGTATACAGGCATCGGGATATAGACTACATTCAGTAAAACAATGCTGCTGCCAAAGGCTTCCGCAAGCTCTTTGCCTTTTTCCATGGCTCTTTGGGAATATTCTGAGCCGTCGATCGGAATCAGGATTTTTTTCATGGGGATCCCCTCCTTCTGAATAACAACGATTGATTTTACAAATTACCGATTCTCTCTGTAATTGAAATATACTCCCGTACTACTGCCATGTCAACAAGCTCGGAGCCATTTTTGCGCATTAATGGAAATATTTCTATCGAGCATTTTTCGGAAAAATCTGCCGAAGCCACGGTGGCTTCGGCTCTATCTGTCAGTGCTATTTTTTCAGCATCTGCGCAGCCTCGGATCAGAGCTCTACAAGGGTGGCGCGCACGCCGTCGAGCTTGTTCAGATCATTCAGGAACCCATCGGCTTCAGGCTCCTCCGGGACCAGCTGGAGAATGATCAGCCCTTCTTCGGAACAGACGCTGCCGGCTTCGTGCAGGCCCAGGCGCGCTTTGATCTTGCAGCCATGGTCCGTCAGAACCTTCTGGAGCTTGTCCGCTTCATCCCTCCTGTGGGCGATCGCTGCCACGATTACCTTTTGTGCCATATCAGAACCCTCCTTTTTATCTTGCGATAGCAGTGAAAATCTGCAAATTATAGATTTGTGAGTTTATTCTATTATATCACTTCTTTTGGAAAAGAAACTTTTCTGAATTGAAAAACCGCCTGACTTCATGTTAAAATTTAACCTGTGAATCCATGCTATGCGAGGTGCCGAATGAAAATACTCAAAACGATCGTGTCCACTCCATTTTTTATACTTTTTTTCAAGCTTCTCAACATGTACCAGCCTATGCTGATCGCATACCCGATTTTTGCCGTTGCGACTCTGGTATATTATATATATGTTGAAAAATACAGGCTCGCGGAAGCGATCATCATCACGGCGATATGCTTCGGTCTGGGGCTTTATCTTCCGGTGAATATCGGAAAGCTGACGCTGCCGTTTTAAACGGCGGCTCGGCAGTGATCATTTTGTCCTGTATGCCAGTTGAAGCTCTCCATTCTTCGTGCCAATATAGGTAAGTTCCACATCGTTGATGACGTCGACGCCAAAGACGCCGGTTTGCCTCAGTTTTGCAAACGCACCGATCCGGCTGAAATCGATGTAGATCCTTTCACCTCTGATGTCAATCCATTCTGCATCTTTTATTAAATGCCTGATGGCCGAATTGATGATCATTTCGCGCAAAGCGCCGCCGCCGGGCATTTTTTCAACTATCGGCGGGATCCCTTCGAATTCGGTCAAATAATCTGTCGTCAGAAAATACTGCCCGTTAGCGAATATCAGATCGATATTATAGAATTTCACCTTTATCCGGATCACTTTCTCAAACATCATTGCTTTGATGAACTTGTCGGCAGTCACTCTGACACAATCGCCGGAAAAACGAACGTCAAGATCCTCGATCTCCATGCGGTTCTTTATTAGCTGCTTCAGGGAGTCGTTGAAAATATCCTGATGCAGGCCGAGTATGCCGGATTCCAGCTCCTCGATGTCGATTCTTCGCAAAACGCTGTAGATCTGCTCCTTGCTGCGCAGCAGCGCTGAAAACATCTGAAACAAATCCGCCGCCGTAAGTCTTTCTCCCATAATGACCTCCTCCGTTTACTGAGAATACTGTGCCAGTCATCTGGCCTATCGCAGGTATTGCAAGATGCATGACCATTCCTCCAGCAGGCTTCCAAAATCAAAGCGCGCGTTGGCCGGGCTGGTGGAAGGCAGTTTCTGAAAGCGTACAGGCCAATCGTCCTTCATGAACCGGCGATAAAGTTCGGCAGCCTTAGAGCCATTGGCAAATATGATGCCGATCCGGCTGCCTGCCATTAACTCAGACAGATCGTTGGGCACCGGGCTGGTGATCGAGCTGTCGCTGGCTCCGATGATCTCGCAGCTGTCGAGCACGTCCCACAGAGCGATGTTGTTGAGCAGCAGGAGCTCCTTCTTCTGCTCTATGCCCTCGGGCGTTTCTTCGCCTAAAAGCTTTGCGATCAGCGGCCAGAAACGGTTGCGCGGATGCCCGTAGTAAAATCCTGTCGCCCGGGACAATGGCGAAGGGTATGTTCCCAGGATCAATATCCTGGATTCGCTGGACCATACTGGCGGAAAAGACATCTGCCTACCTCAAATCCTTTTTGAAAATCTTCGTATAGACCATTTGGCCGCCGATGCGCTCGGACTGCATCAGGCTGACCTTTTCGACATACATTGACATATCGGGAATGATCCCCTGGTTTTGAGGATCTTCATACCACTTTGCGACGAGGACGTCACGGTTCACTGCGGTCTGCCCCGCCGCCGACTGGCCCGCTGCCGCCACTCCTCTTATCGCGCTGTCCTTCAAGACCACCTGCCTGCCGAGCGTCAGATGCGGATGATAGGCGCGCCTGTCGAATTCAAATCCGGCACCGGCGATCTCATCGGATATCTTATGCTGCAATACCTTCAGTTCCCGGCACAGCTCGACGCCGGCCCAGCAAATATCGCCGCCCGGCCTCGCAAATCTTCCGAGGCCTCCTATATGCATTTCGAACGACTCGCCGTCAATACGCCCGAGGGCCTTTGTTATTGCGATCACATCATTCGGACGCACCTCTCCAAGAAAAACCAGGGTCAGGTGAAGATTTTCCCGCCGTGAAAAAGTCCCGCGCGACGCCGATCCTCTGATTTCTTCGATGGCTTCACTGAGCCGATCCTTTATGTCATCGCTGAAATCGATGGCAACGAACAGCCTCATAGGAACCTCCTTTAACAGGTCTATTGAAATATTTCCGTTGAACCGATCGGTCTTAGCGTATCGATCTCGAACGATCTGACCAGACCGTCCTGGACATAATAAAGCACATCACCGATGTAGCATACCCTTCGGACATAGGAATAATAACCGTCTTCGCCGGAATTGACCACAGAGGATCTGTAGGCTATGCGTCCTCTTTCGTCAAAACCTTTTTGCATATCATAATCGAGCACCACCGCTCCATTGAAATACTCAGCCAAGCCTTTCCCGTCGAATTCGCCGTCCAGCAGCGTTGCCTCGAACGCGACAAACTGATCATCCCGGTTGAAAGTGATCGCCTTGTGATTATACAGGATCTCGGAATAACTTCCGCTGTCGCCAAGCACATAGCTTTGGATCTCTTTGGGCTTCCCCTGGTCCGATACGTCGAAGAGCGAGAACTTGATGCCTGTCTGGCGCGTGCCGATCACGATCTCCCGACCTCTTTCATCCCGGGAATAAATATCCTGTGTCCCCTGTCCGACACCAAGAAGGATGTCCTCCGCCACAGGATAAAGATAATTTGAGAATCCCGGCACCTTAAGCTCCCCGACGACCTTCGGGTTTTTCGGGTCTGCCAGGTCGAGAACGAACAGCGGATCGATCTGCCTGAAGGTCACGATATAGCCTTTGTCTCCCATGAACCGGACCGAGTAGATGCGTTCCCCGGGCGCAAGGTTTTCGACAGCCCCGATCTGGTTCAGTCCGCTGTCTAAAACATAGAGCGAGTTGGTGCTGGCATTGGCCCAACCTGTCGTCGCTATCCTGAAATTACCCTGATACTCATCCATCGAAAACTGGTTCAGGATCGTCCCGCGAACTTTGCCGCCGCCGGTAAACCCGATCTTGGTGCCGTCGATGGAAAATCTCGTGATCGCCGTCATCGCGCCGGAATAGCTGCTGTAATCCTCGTTCACGATGTAAAGCGCACTGTCATTCATATACATTGTGGAGCCGCTTCCCAGCATGGCTTCAATGGTGGCTTCCTGATCACCGTCCCTTATATCCAGGGCGGCGATGATCGTATATTGCGGATAGGTGCTGCCCGGGTAATACATGATCTTATCCGCGGCCAGCGAGCTGAATTCGTCTCCCGCTGCCGAGTCGCGGTACATCGGCAGGATCTCCGCCGGATAGTCCGGATAATAATTATACATATATTTATTTGTCACCAGGTAGACGGTGTCTCCGCTTTTTCTGCTCGACAGCATGGAGCCTTCCAACTGAAGTTCTTTGAGCAAATCGGCACCGCCGTCCGCGTTTATTTCGTATACGCCGCAGTAAGTGTATGTGCGGCCCTGCCGGATCGGCGGATATATAGCGATGGACGTTTCGTTGGCAGCCTCGACAGTCGTGTTTGATTTCGTGTCATACATGATATGGAAATCATTCCGCATCATGGCGCCGAGAATGACCAGCCTGCCTTTATCGATATACAGTTCGGTGATATTGAGTCTTTCCCCGGTCTTTGCGTCGACCGGCATCCTGATGACGTCGGCGACTTTCATCGTACCGGCATCCGCCTTGATGATGCTGACAAATCCGCCGGCGGCGACATAGATGAATTTGCCGTCGGTCTTGACGATGTCTGCTTCATCGACGCCCTCCACCTGGATCGTCGTCGACGAGTAGCCCGCCTCCGATCCGTCGGCGGCATTTTCAGCGCCACTGGTCTGCGGTGCCGCTTCCTCCTGCGCCGCCGGCAGTGCTTCATCCTTTGACGGCATGGATGGCGGCGCCGCCTCTCCCATGAAATCCGCAGCCGCCTTTATATCCAGGGCTTCCATTTCCGGGGCGTATCGGCTGATCTTCGGCGCCACGATCGACTGCAGCTGCGCCAGGGACGTGATCTTGACCGCCTGGCCGATCCTGGCCCTGATTTCTTCGCGAAGGGCCGCGTTGGCGGTCAGCCCTGATGCTTTACCGCCGATCAGGATGATATTGTCGCTATACTCCACCGCCAGACCCAGGACCTGCTCGCTGATGGCCCTCAGCGGAACCATCGACCTATTTTCCCTGATCTGGGTTTCGGTATCGATGTAATGGCGAATTTCAGAACCGTCGGCGCCAATACTTGTGAAATAATTCTTTCCGATATAAAAATAATAGGTTTTGCCGCCGTTGACAATGACCGCGGCTTTTTTCACGCTGTCATAACGGACCTCCGAGCCAAAATGCTCCGAGATGGCTCGGACCGGCACCAGCGTCCTATTCTTGTAGATGATGGGCGCCACATTTGGATTGTCCGGATCGAGAGCCTTAATGGCGCCGCTTGAAATGGCAAGCGGACTTCCGATGTAAAGCGCCAGGGACCGCTCCGTCACGGCGGCGCCCTGCGCGAACGCGCTGAAGTTGACTGGCAGGATCATGAGCGCCGCAAGGGTGATCAGCAATAGCTTCTTCATAGTATCGCTTCCTTTCATGATTCAGCATCCGGCATTCTGAAGATCGCTCTTCATGCCGTCTTCTATTTTATATGGTTATATGGCCCGCCGCTCCCGCCGTTGAAAAGTATTGCAGGCATGGATCCATTCGGTCGATGCCTCTGGTATTATTGCTGCATCCCAGGCAATTCAACGATTTCAACATCCGCCGGCACATCAAAGGTCCCTGCCGGCTGTTTGCCGAGCTTTATGTTGGACAGCTCCGTTGTAACGATCTGGCCGTCACTGGCCGTGGCTTCCATCTTGACGACCATTCCGAGCCTTTCATTGATCCAGAGCTTCATCTCGCCCACATCTTCAACGGTGCTTTTTGCTGTGACGATCAGGCATTCTTCGCCGCCATACTCTCCTTTTTCAATGAATGTCAGCGAGGTGTCGTCAAAATTGTCGGACAGGTCCGAATCCACGTACCCCTCTGCTGAGGACGAATCCTGATCATTGACGAATTTCATGCCCGTTTTGGATACGGGGTCATAGTTCACCATCGTGTTGCCATCGATTATCGTGACGGATTCGGTGCCGTCCACCGCTCCGCTCATCTTGACTCTGGACCCTTCAAGGAAGCAGCTCATCTCCATTGTCTGCCCGCCGCCGGTTATTTTCATGTCGTAGCTTATTCCGTCGGCAGCGGCGCCGTTTGACAGCAGACCGGCCAAATAAGCCGCATCGATCTCTTCTCCTCCAGATGTATCCGATCCTACAGCGCCGGCCGCATCCTCTTCGACCTGCGCGCCCTGTCCGCTCTCTTCCGATCCTTCAGGCGACGCGCATCCCGCGATCGCGCCTGCCAAGACAAGCATCATTATTAGCATTATGCAGAATTTCCTGATATCCATAATATTTTTCCTCCAATCAGACTAATGTGGAAATAACGCGGAAATTAACCGCCACCGGCTTGCATTCAGCCTGTTTTTAAGAGTTTAACGATGATTTACTTAATTTTATCACCCTGATATGAATAATACAAACCACAATTCTCGTCATTATATTTTCAATAAATGTTGATACATTATGCATGTAGTGGTATCATACAATTTACTATCATTTATCTGATCATGCCGCGGCATGATGAAAAGAATTGGAGGGGGATAAATCAATGGAACTTTGGGTTACAGAGCAGCAGAACGACGATGTCAGATTCACCTGCAGAGTAAAAGAGACGCTTTTTGCGGGGCGATCCGATTTTCAGGAGATCTCTGTCTTGGAAACCGACTATTTCGGAAAAATGCTGATACTTGACGGTGTCATACAGACAACGACATTTGATGAGTACATATATCACGAGATGATCGTGCATGTGCCGATGTTCACGCATCCGGATCCGAAAAAAATACTCGTCATCGGCGGCGGTGACGGCGGAAGCGTCCGCGAAGCGTCAAAACACGGATGCGTCGAATCAGTCCAGTGGGTCGATATCGATGCCAAGGTCATCGAAACCTGCAAAAAGTATCTGCCGGAATGGAATCATATGATCGCCGGCGACAGCAGAGTGAGCCTCAAGATCGAGGACGGGATCAAGCATATGCGCGAATCCAAGGGCCTCTACGATGTGATCATCGTAGACTGCTCGGATCCGGTCGGCCCCGGCGAACTGCTTTTCACTTACGAATTCTACCGGGATATTTACGACGCTCTCAACGAAGGCGGGCTTTTTGTCCAGCAGACAGAATCGCCCTTCTTCCACAGGGATCTGATCCGCAGGATACAGAAGGATGTCGGCGCGATATATCCGATCACGCGCTTATACACTGCGAATATCCCGACATACCCAAGCGGCCTCCACTGCTTCACCATCGGTTCGAAGAAATATGATCCGATGAACGGCGGTTCAGGCAGAGCGCTGGATTTCGACACCCGCTGCTATACGCCAGAAGTCCATAGCTCCTGCTTCGTGCTGCCCAAGTATGTCAGAGAACTCGTCAACTACTGATCCCTGAACATCCGGCCCGCTGCCGCGAGCTTTGAACCGGAGATGCCGCCATGAATAAAAATACAGCAATTATCCTGATCCATGGCTTCGGCGGCGGCGTTCACGAAATCGAGCCTCTGGCCGCCCACCTTGAAAGTCTGGGTTATGAAGTCAAAAAGACAGAACTGGCAGGCCACAGCGGCGATCGCAAGGCGATGGGCGGAGCGACGCACCGGGATTGGATCCGGTCCGCCGAAGACGACTATCTGCAGCTGTCGGGCCGCTTCGACAACATCGTTCTGGTCGGATTCTCCACCGGAGGCCTGATCGCTGCCAATCTGGCGGCAAAATATCCAGTCGCGGCCATCATTACCATTAGCACGCCTATATACGTCTGGAACCTCGGCCGAATAGCCGGGAACATCATAGACGATGCGCGCAGGGGAAGCGCGGAAAGCCTGAAGTGGTATATCCATTCCGCTTCGAGCTTTCCGCTGTCCTCCCTTTTTTATTTCAAGATCCTCCAGTACAGGAGCCGGCGCCTGTTCTCGCTGCTGACCTGCCCGCTTTATGCTCTGCAAGGGTACGACGACGATACAGTGCACCACAGGAGCGCCGACTATATTTACCGGCATGCCGCGTCGCAAATCAAGCAGATCGATTATTTCGACCGCTCGGGCCATGTGATGCTGAACGGCCCGTCTGCCGGGGAGGCGATCCGGAAGATATCCTCGTTTATCGCCTCGCTCTGATTTGAGTCCGTTTTATTTTTCGTCTTTGAGTCCGCTTTATTTTCCGTCTATTTCTGCCCAAATTATCTGCTGGCCGGAATTTCTTCGACGGTTTCCTGTCACTTCGGCTGCTGGTCCCCACCGCTTTCTTTGCCGTCTTTTTTACTTTTTCTTTTGAGTAATTTGCCCGCCCATCCCTTTTTCTTTATTACAATGGCAATGATCGCTGCCAGAATGATGTAAGGCAGCAGATAAATGAGCGCTACTATAGCGTTTTCAATAGCCAGGCCGAGCTGTCTCAGGGAGCTGCGGATCGTCTCCAGCAGTCTCTGGCCGAAATTCTGCGGCACGTACGTCTCGGACCGGACTTCGCGGACCATGACCGATATCGTGGCGTAATCGACCAGAGCGTCCAGTTGCTGCAGGGTGCCCGTATAGCTTTCGATCTGAAGCCTGATATCCGACAGCCTTCCTTCCAGAACTATTATATCCTCCAGCTTTTCAGCTTTGCCAAGCAGCAGAAGAAGCCTTTCTTCCTCGACCTTAAGTGTCTTTATCCTGGCTTCCGTATCGATATACTGCCTTGTAACGTCCTGGCTCGATGTGTTGGAGCTGATCACGGTCCCCCATTCTTCAGCGGCTTTCAGCACCTGTTCGAACCGGTCCTTCGGCACCCTCAGGACCATGCTGGCATATCGCAGGTCATACTCGCTCTTGCCCGTTCCGCTCAGCGAGGAGCTTTCGATATAAGATCCCGTTTCCCGCACTTTCAGGTCGATCTTGGCCATGGTCTCATCGAATTTTTCCGTTTCCAGGCTGATGTCTCCTGTGAATATGATTTTCTGTTCGGGACTCAGCGCGAATCCTCCGCCGGGAAGCCCGGAAGATTTATCCAGCACGGCATCGCCATCCGCCCCTTCCTGCTCAGATCCATTCACCGCCTCGCCGTATTCGCCCGGCGCCGCCTCTTCATCCATGTAGCTGCTGTCGGCTGACTGCCCGGCGGATCCCGAGCCTTGAGACGGCGGACTTTCCTCCGTCGTTCGCGGCGAACCGCATGAGGCCAGCAGCAGAATCATGATCAATGCCATTATTATCAATAATCGTCTCTTCATCTTGAGCACCTCCCTGGTTTCGTGATATGTATTAGACAGATCGAGGCGGAAAAAAGTTTCATCGCAAAAAACAATAAAACCGGACTTCTCAGTCCAGTTTATCGTCATTTCTCCCCATCCACTTCAACGTGAAATAATTTGCGATCCCGACGGCGGTCAGTCCCGCCACAAGAAGGACATAGGCAATGCGCCAGTTCGACGGCCCGACCATCATCGTATATTCGGACATCCCGCCTATGCCGCTTATGAGTGTCAGCGGCATGAAGATCGTCGTTATGAAGGTCAGGCGCCTGACGGAGTTGTTCGTCAGGTTCGACGATCTGGACATCCTGTTGTTCACGAGCGCCAGGCTCATCTGGATCAGGCTCGTCAGCGTTTCCCTGTTGCCCTCGGTCAGTTCCACGAATTTATTGAGATGATCGTAGATATCGCTGTAATGGTAGATCGCTTCGGCAGGAATAAATCTGCTGTCGTTTCGGCAGATCTTCACTAATATCTCCCGCTCGCCAAGCAGGCTTTTTCGCAGCGTCACGAGATCCCGCCGGATCCGCTGCAGCGCGGGCGGGCTGATATCCCGAAAATCCTTCAGCATGGCCTCCTCTTCGTCATTCAGTTCGTCCTCGATGGCTTCGATGGCGTCCAGCTGCTGATCCACGATGTTGTCCAATATCTCATGCATCACAAAGGAAGGTCCTTCATTCGCCTTGTCCATCTCAAGCTCCACCATGGCTCGCAGGTCGTTCAACGGAGATCGCCTGTCGGCTTCCGGCTGGCTGACCGAAATGATGAAACTTTCCCCGAGGAAAAGATTCACTTCGCCAATAGTCAGTTGCCTGTTCCTGTATTCGATCGTGTTAAACAGCACATGCGTATAGTCCGGGAAATTGTCGATCTTGGGTATCTGCTTCTCATCAAAGCAGTCTTCGATCGAAAGAGGGTGTATATTCAGTCTGTCGATCAGCGGATCGAGGTCGCCTTCCTCCGGGCTCGTATACGACGCCCAGATAAATCCGCCATCCTTCGCCTTCTGAAGCGCATCGTCAAGCTCATCGGCCTGCTCGATCCCACCGGTTCCCCGTATATAGTAAAATTCACTTTTCGACATTTTTTCGCCCCTCCTTTTCCATAATCCTGGCATTTATCTCGTTATAAATGCCATACCAGCGCTGGACACCGTTTTCCAAATGGTAGTAATGAATTATATAAGCGAACAGAAGAATCAGGAGAATGGCGCTGATCGCCGCGAAGTATCTTTCATCGGCAATAAACGATATACCAGCGCAGAGGACCATGAACAGCGCAATGGCGAGAGTGACGAGAAGATGGATCAGCCGCTCATGCTGCATAAAACCGATCTGCGTCTTATGATATCCGGCCAGCGCCTCAAAATCGGCATCAGGTCTTTCCATGGCTTCCCGGATGTATTTCTCATGTTCTTTGAGATATTTGTTCATTTCCCACCATGATCATCAAGCGATATCCAAACGTCCGGTTTTTCCTTTCGGCGCGAATCCGGCGTCAGGGCGCTGTCTATGCGAATTCCGGTATCTGTAAATAATTATACTTCCGGCTGATTCCGAGCACAACGCCAATTTTCAGCATCCCTGGCCGAGGGGCCGCATCCATGCCGGCTGCATTGCCAAGGAGTGATTGAATATGCGCTTCAGTCGGAATATAATGAATATAGACTCAATCAGCTAATTAGCATCCTAGTCGAGGAGGGACGCCTTATGAACGGTTATGAATTCGCTTTGAAAATGGAGCAGGACGGAAAAGCCTATTACGAAAATCTTGCCAGCATATCGGCAGATGCGTCTGTCCGTCAGATATTCACGATGCTGGCGGCGGACGAGCAGATGCATTATGAAATGATCAGGGACGGCGGCCGCAAACTGCCGGATTCCGGTCTGATGGAATTCGCCGAAAACGTATTTACGGATCTCGACAGCGCTTCATTGGAAATCCCTTTTGAGGCCGGCGAAGAGGGCCTCAGGCATGCGCTCGATATCGAATATAAAAGCATAAAACTCTATGAGGAGCTCGCCGGAGAAACCGGCGACCAGGACGAGAGAGCTTTCTTCGAAAAACTGGTTTCAGAGGAAGGCAATCACTACCTGCTGATCGAAAATCTGCTTGACCATTTGTCGGGCGGACTGCTCCGGGGCATCGAAAGCGCCGAATTCACGCCTCTGGATCCGACGATCCTCTAACGGTCCCTTTGATCTCAGGAGACCGGTCACTGGTTGTTTCCAATTATGGTTTGACAAAAGCAATGCGCAGTCGACATGCAGCCGCTGCGCATTGCTTTTATCGTATTCCGTCCGTCCGCCCGACTCCTTTGATCCGTGCGGCCGAACTTTACTTCATGAATATCCTCACCATTTCCCGGGTGTAATGCTCCCGTTTGCAGCGTTCGCAGACCAGCTCGTCCGTCGGTTCGAGCTTCTTGTGATTCTGATGCTCGTACTGCTCCCTGGTTATATAATAGGAGCCGCAAACGCCGCACTGCAGCATTTCAAACTCTTTGCCCCAGATTTTCCTTATGCCGCCCGCCTGTTCCATTTTGATACACTCTGTCGGGCACACATAAGCGCAGGAACCGCAGCCGATGCAGTCGGCGGATTCATTTTCATACGGCGTCGCGATCTTCTTGGTCGTCCCTCTGTTGACCGTCGATATGGCCGAGCAGCCGACTTCCTCGCAGGCTCTCACGCACAGCCCGCACATGACGCAATCGTTGCCTTCCGCCTTGACATAGCGAGACGAGTCCGTGGCGCCGAACGCTTTGATCATTTTTGTCACGTAAGCGTTGTCCGGCGCTTCCGCCCTCAGAAAACTGAGCAGGACTTTTCTCATGTTCCGGATCCTGTCGGAATTGGTCTCGACAATCATATCGCGCAGTGCCGGATAGGCGCAGGAGGTGACGATCCTGGTCCTGCCTCCCTCTGTGACTTCCACGATGCACAGCCTGCAGCAGTTTGAGCCCCTCAGGGCTTCATGGTGGCACAGATGCGGGATCCCGATCCTGTTGTCCTTCGCGACGTCAATCAGAAGCCTTCCTTTTTCTGCGACGCATTCCTTTCCATTTATAACAATTTTCACCGTCTCCATGCCTGTCACCTCACCCTGACTGCGCCGAAATTGCAGACGTCTATGCAGTTGCCGCATTTGATGCACTTATCCTGATCGATGCTGTGCGGTCCTTTGCGTTCGCCGCTGATGGCGCAAGGCGCGCAGTCGCGCTTGCATAATCCGCAGCCCGTGCAGGCTGCGCTGTCGATCTGGAATTCCGTCAGCGCTTTGCATACGCCGGCTCTGCACCGTTTATCCCTTATATGCTCCTCGTACTCATCCCTGAAGTACTGCAGCGTGCTCATGACCGGATTTGGCGCAGTCTTGCCCAGAGCGCACAGGGATGCCTCGATCACGGTCTCTGAAATAGTTTCGAGCAGCGCAAGATCGCCTTCTTCCCCGCGGCCTTCGCAGATATCCGTCAGGATCTTCAGCATCTGCCTTATCCCCTCGCGGCATGACACGCATTTGCCGCAGGATTCCTCCGCCAGAAAAGAAACGTAATATCTGGCGAATTCCACCATGCAGGTGCGCTCGTCAGCGACGATCATACCGCCGGAACCCATCATCGACCCTGCCGATTCCAGATTGTCGAAATCCACCGGAAGATCGAGCAGCGATTCCGGTATGCAGCCGCCTGACGGCCCTCCGGTCTGCACCGCCTTGAATTTTTTCCTGCCGATCGTTCCGCCGCCGATATCGAAAATAAGCTCGCGCAGCGTCACACCCATCGGAATTTCCACGAGCCCGGTATTTTTGACCTTGCCGACCAGTGAAAAGACTTTTGTCCCTTTGCTGGTTTCGGTCCCGATGCCGCTGAACCATTGGCTGCCGTGAAGGATGATCATCGGCACGTTGGCCCAGGTCTCGACATTGTTGAGGACCGTCGGCTGGCCCCAGAGCCCGGATTCAGAGGACCGGATGTATTTCGCCCTTGGTTCTCCGACTTTACCCTCGATCGACGTCATCAGGGCCGACGACTCGCCGCAGACGAAAGCGCCGCCTCCGCGAACGATTTCAAGGTCGAAGCTGTGGTCTGATCCCAGGATATTCTCGCCGAGATAATTCGCAGCCTTGGCGTCGTTGATGGCCCTGTGCATATTTTCAAGAGCAAGGCCGTATTCATCACGAATATAGATATAGCCGTTCCTGGCCGAGAGCGCCACAGCCGCGATGATCATCCCCTCGATGACCGTATGCGGATCGCCTTCCATGATGCTGCGGTCCATGAACGCGCCCGGATCCCCTTCATCGCCGTTGCACAGGATGTATTTCGGAAATTTATCGACAGCCATCGAGGCTTCCCACTTCTTTCCGGTGGGAAATCCGCCGCCGCCGCGGCCTCGCAGTCCGGATTTCTTTATTTCATCGACGATTTCCTCGGGCGTCATCTCGGTTATCGCTCTGCGAAGCGCTTTGTATCCGCCGGCGGCCAGATAATCATCTATATTGGCAGGGTCGATCTCGCCGATATTCCGCAGCGCGATCTTTGTCTGCCGTTTGATGAATTCCGAATCTTTAAGCGCCCGGACTCTTTTTTTGGTGTTCGGGTCCAGATACAGCAGCCTGTCTACGGTCTCGCCGCCGATCACTGTCTTTGTGATTATTTCGGGCACATCCTCAGGCTTCACGTGATAATAGGCGATATCATCCGGCTCCAGCTTGACGATGGGGCCCTTCTCGCAAAGACCGTTGCAGCCGGTGCATTTGATGAACGGTTCGACGGAGATCTTGTCTCCCATCGATGCCAGCTGTCCCCGGAAGGCCGCCTCGACTTTTTTGCTGCCGTTGGCGATGCAGCCGGTTCCGCAGCAGATCAGTATCTTTCTGTCACTCATCCATGCCACCGCCCTTTCCGGCTTCCGGCGTCCCATTGTCCCGCCGCCTGTAGTTTTCTATGATCGACGCCGTATCCTGCGGCGTCAGCTTTCCATGGTACTCCTCATTGATCACCATCACCGGCGCCAGCGCGCAGGCGCCGACGCAGTTCACCGTCTCCAATGAAAACAGGCCGTCCGCAGTGACTTCGCCCGGGCCGATCTCAAGAATTTTTTCGAGCTCGCCGAGTATCACGAGGGATGAACGGATATGGCAGGCCGTTCCATCGCAGACCTTGATGACGTATTTTCCTTTGGGCTTCAGGCTCAGTGCCTTATAAAACGTCGCCATGCTGTACAGATTGCTCATCGGTATCGACAGGTATCCCGAGATGATTTCCAGGGCTTCCCTCGAAATATAATTGAATTTTCGCTGGATATCCTGCATGATCGCCAGGGAATGCCTTTTCTCCGGCGGATATCCCATAATAATCTCTTCCAACAATTTATCATTATCCATAAAATTCGCCTCTCAGTGCCGGCTTTCCGATTCCGGCCGGCGCAGGATCATCCCCCCGCGATGCGCGGAAAGAAGCTGACCGTATCTTCTTCGGAAAGCTTCGAGTCTTCTCCGTCAAGATGTTCGATATGCCTGCCGTTCAGCAGGACGATCATGTCCGGATGCAGCCTGCCCTCTCCGGATATCAGTTTGCCTTTCATTTCTTTCCCATATCTGTCGGAAAGAATGAGCAGCAGCGCCATGATATCCGGCGGCGCGGCGATATCGATCTCCTTGGATTTCGTTATATCCCTGATATTCGCAAAGAATTTGACCTTCATTAATTATTCCTGCTTTTTCTTTGTCAATGCCCGGCATCGCCTTTTTGCGATGCCCGAACCGTTTTATAAGTGAAGCCGCGCCGGAATCCTTCGAGTACAAGCGTATGCCTCTTCATTCCGGCGCCGCCCCGCTATCGAATCGATGGACGCCGCGCCGGCCAGCCGTGCCGCGGCGTCCTGCCGTCCCTCATCCCTCGAGGCCGAGCTCGCTGAGTTTTTCCGGCGTCGGAATGCCGTTTTCATCCCATCCGCGCAGCTGATAATATTCCCGGAGCATGACATCGAGCTCGTTGACCTTGCCCTTTGCCGGACCGTCGGGTATTTCCTCGTTCAACAGGCGCGGCGGCAGCGTGTCGTCGGCCTTGGTGAAGCCGTTTTTCAGGTTATAGAGTTTCTCTGCGTTCCAGATCCGCTCTCCCGCCTTCAGGAGTTCCTCGTCGGAAATCTTTTCGCCGGTGGCGGTTCTGTACATCGCGCCTATTTCAGGCAGTCCGATGCCGAACACCGTGAAGAGGCAGAGCCCCGAAGAGTCCACCAGCGCCGTCAGATCCTGGAAGATCTTCAGCATCGCTGCCTTGCCCTCCGTCACGAACTGGTCCATTTTGTGGGCCTGGCCGCCGACGATGCCGAGCACTTCGGTGGAGATCATATATCCTCTTACATGGCAGCCGCCCCGGTTGGAGGTGGCGTAATTGAGCCCTATCCCCTGGATCGCCCTGCCGTCGTAAGCCGGCATTTCCTGTTTCTTGACGGTCATCGACAGTTCGGGATGCCCGTATTTTTCAGCCATTCGATAAGACCCCAACGCGAGCGTGTCGCCAAAGCCTTCCCGCAGCCCCGTCTTCGTCGCAAAATCGACCAGCGCGTCTGCATCACCCCAGTAAAGCGGTCCGCCCAGATCCTTGTCCGTCAGGTAGCCTTTATCATATAGCTCCATCGCGCATGCCAGGGTGGATCCGAAGGAGATCGGGTCAAAGCCCAGCTCGTTGCTGATGAAGTTCGCCTTCGTGATTGCGCCAAGGTCGCTGATCCTGCAGTCTCCGCCCATGGCCCAGGCCGCTTCGTACTCCGGTCCTTCGCCGATATCCTCATATTTGCCGTTCAGCTTGGAGAGCCTGCCGCATCCGATCGAGCATCCGAAACATCCCTTGGCCCTGATCAGGTATTTTTCGACCAGGGATTCGCCGCCTGTCTCGTCTGCCTTGTCATAGGTCGCCTCCTGCCAGTTGCCCGTCGGAAAACCGCCGACGCCATTGACGATATTGACCAGAATCTCCGTTCCATAGGCGCCCAGCCCGGCGCCTGTGACAGGATGCGCCTTCAGCTTCTGCCGCGCGTCGCGGCAAGCGGCGATGAAACCATCGGGATCGGCGACGCGGATCGTTTTCGTCCCTTTGACCGCCACCGCCTTCAGGTTCTTGTCCCCCATGACGGCGCCGACGCCGGTTCGGCCTGCCGCTCTGTTTTTATCGTTCATGATGGCGGCATAGAGCACTTTTTTCTCTCCAGCCGGACCGATGCAGGAGACCTTGAAATCTTCGCCGTATTTTGCGGTTATCGCATCGTTTGTCTCCGGGACCGTCTTGCCCCATAATTCCGACGCGTCGACGAGGGAAACCTTGTCGTCTTCTATCAGGAGATACACCGGCTTGGCGGATTTTCCCTCGAAAATGATACCGTCATAGCCGGCCATTTTCAGCTCGGGTCCAAAGGATCCGCCGGAATTCGAGGCGGCGATGGTTCCTGTCAGCGGCCCTTTCGTCACGACATTATATCTTGCGGCTGAAGTCGCAAACGTGCCGGTCAGCGGACCAGCCATGAATATCAGGTTGTTTTCCGGGCTGAAGGCGTCAATGTCCGGTTTCACTTCCGCCATGTAATATTTCGTTCCCAGGCCCCGGGCTCCTATGTATTCTTTTGCGAATTTGGGGTTGAGATTTTCCTTTGCTATTGTTCCGTCACTTAAATTGACTCTTAATATGGTTCCCATCCATCCGTACATCGTTTACACCTCCTCCGTCAGTTCTTTGAATTTCCGGGCCAGATCCTTCTTCTTCTGGATGTTCAGCCCGGTGGCCTCGACATAGGAGATCGCCGCAGTGGGGCAGAATTCAGCGCACAGCGGCGCTCCGTCGCACAGGTCGCATTTGACGAGCTTCCTGTTTTCGAGACTGACGGTCATGTTGCCAAACGGGCAGGCGCTGACGCACATTTTGCATCCGATGCACTTTTCGGCATCGATGATCGTCGTGCCGTTCGCATCCTTGCTTATCGCCGACACGGGGCAGATATTCTGGCAGGCGGCATCCTCGCACTGCATGCACATCATCGGCACCGCAATGCCGACGTCCTCGTATTCGTGGACTGTGACAGCCGCGTTTTTCGGATTGAAGCCTTTCGTCTTCGTGTACGAGCAGATGATTTCGCATGTCTTGCAGCTGGTACATTTCTTTGGTGAGATCATTAGTATTTTGCTCATCATTTCTCCGGCTTGCTGGCCGGAAACACCTCCTTTTTCAGGGCAAAACAAAAAAGAATATAAAATACATTTATACTCCTTTGCAAAAGGCAGGTATGGGAATTGCTCCCCATACCCTATCGACTTGACAAGCCGCGCGGCGCGCGGTTTAGAGAAGCTCGGAGCAGGAGCCGGGAATGACCGTCCCGGCAATTTTATTATACTCCGTTTTCAGAAAATTTAATAAATTATTTCAAATATTTGAAAGTTCCAAACTTCTGCGTCGCTTTGTCCCATCGCGGAGATTTCTTACGCCGTCCGGCACTGAGGCTGGAAAAATTTCGTCTCCCGCCGCGCCTCCGGCCTGGCGGCTCAGCCGGCCACTGCCGCTGTTCCGCCGCCGGTGAATCGGATCAGGTCCGCCGGCGACAGCTCGATCTGGTGGCCGATCTTTCCGGCGCTGACGATGATGGAATCGAGATTTTCGCAGCTGCTGTCGACGATGGTGGGATATTGCTTTTTCATTCCGACCGGCGAGCACCCGCCTCGAATATAGCCGGTGATTTTCAATATGTCCGCGACCCTGATCATCTCAATGGATTTTTCGCCTGCCGCTTTCGCTGCGGCTTTAAGGTCCAGTTCCGACGCCACGGGTATCACGAATACGTGATACTGGCGGCTCGTCCCTTGGGTCACCAGAGTCTTGTAGACCCTGTCTGCGGCTACGCCGAGTTTTTCAGCGACAGAGATGCCGTCGATCCTGCCGTCTCCCGCGTCATAACTGTGCATTCCGTATTTTATGCCTGCCTTATCCAGCAGGCGCATCGCATTCGTCTTTTCTGTCGACATAAATTTGCTCCCTTCGGTTATTTTCCTATGTTGATTCTAATCCGTCCTGAAAAGATTTTCAATCCTGTCTGTGTGGATGTCGAAACATTGGATGGCTATAACCTGAATAGCCGAAAACGGCCGCAAGATTGGATGGCCGAATCATTGGCGGATAGGATATAATGATTTAAGCGGCTTCAGTCGGCCCGCACATAAAATTTTATTTTTGGAAGGCGAAATGATGGATACGATATTGTTTTACTATCTTTGTATAATCAATTTACTGGCAGCCCTCGCATCGCTGATCGATAAAATGGCCGCCATCAGGAACCGGCGGCGCGTGCCGGAGCGGACCCTGCTTCTGCTGGCGATCATCGGCGGAAGCTTCGGCCTTTATTTGTCCATGTACCTCTTCAGGCATAAAACGAAGCACCCCAAATTTTACCTCGGAGTGCCCGCGATCATGATCGTTCAGCTTTTTATCGCATACTGGCTGTTTTATAGGGCGTAGGGATTTCCGCCGATCCGGCGCTGCTGATTTGCCTCAGGCCGGATCATTTGAGCCGCGCTTCCGTTTCGACGATCCTCCGGAGCGCCTCGCCGTAGATCATGCACAGATCCATCACGTGGCGGATCGAGATCCTTTCATCCGCCGAGTGGCAAAGGTCAGCGTCCCCGGGGAACAGCGGCCCATAGGACACGATATTCGGCATCGTCTTGGCATAGGTACCGCCCGCCGCTTTGATCAGTTCGCTTTTCTGTCCCGTAAATTTCTCGTAGCTTTCTTCAAGTATCCTGATGAACGGCCGTTCCGCGTCCACCGATACCGGAGGCACCCGGCCGTAAAAGGCGATCGTTCCATTTCCGTCATCCGCCAATTCCTGAAAAAATTTTCTTGCCCCGTTTTCCGGGGCGTCTGCGGAGATGACGGCATGGACGCTCACAAGAAGCTCGCTGCCTTTTATTTCGAGAAGGGTCGGCTCTGCTTGCCTTTCGCCTTCAAACCGGTCTGCCATCACCCGGATCATGCCTGAAGCCGGTCCCGCCGACCGGTCTTCCGAATTCATTTGCCTGCACAGTCCAATGATGGCGTTGCTGCTCCGATCTGCGGCTTCACCCGCAAAGATCGCTCCATCGCCGGTAATGACCATGGCCCTGCCGTCCCGGACCAGAAACAAGGTGGCTTCCGCCGGTATCCCTTCATACGGGATCCCGGGGCAAACGATCCGCATCACGCGCTCCCGGATGTTTCCACCGATCCTTTCCACGATGATCGCATCCTCAGAACCCTCCTCGACAATGCCGACCGGGAATTCGCCATCCGGCGTGAAGCCGAAATCCGGCACGTCGAAATTTTTCACATATTCCTTTATATCCGCCCAGTCGGATTCCTCATGGGTCCCGATAATGTACCGGATCCTTTTCCGGACCGGTCCGCCCAGGTCCCGGACCGCTTTCATGGCATAAAGCGCGGAAACGGCAGGTCCTTTGTCATCCAGCGCTCCGCGGCCCCAGATCTCCCCGCCGGCTATTTCGCCGCCGAACGGGTCATGCCGCCAATGTGTCGTGTACAGCGCCGGCACCACGTCGACGTGGACGAGGATCCCCACTGTCTCCTCGCCTTCGCCATATTCGACGACGCCCGCCTGGCCGTCAAGAACACTTCGTGCGGAAAATCCCATTTCCGCCGCCAAGGCAAGCAAAAACCCGAGCGCCCGCGCAATCTCGCACCGATTGCCGGAAACGCTCGGGATCCTTATCAGCTCAACGATATCTCTGACGATATCTTCTTTCTGCCCTTCAAAGTAAGCCGACAGGCTTTCGCCGCCACCGCCGGCCCCCGTCACAGCGGTATGACCTCTGCGGTTTTGCCGGCATATCGGGCCGGCAGTTCTCCGACGGCCGATCCTTTCAGCATGGTTTCAATAAAGAAATACTGGCTTCCGTCATAAGTCCAGAACGTCCCGGCGATGTCGGCGTCGCCTTTGATCCCGACGCCGAAATGCCCGTCCACTCTGACCAGGACCGCGCCGAAACGAAGCTCCCTCAGAATGGCGGCAAGAAGAACGCTTTTATCCTCGCTGTCTCCCCCCATGTCGAAGAGCGTTTCGATGGGGAATTTAACATATCCGTCGTTTTCTGCTCCGGCGCCATAATCGCATGTCAGGCTCTGCACGAAGCCGGCGGCAAGATGGACCAGCTGCCAGTCCGAATAATTCTTTTCTTTTGCCGCATCCCGAAGCTTGTCGGCCAGCGCGGCCAGATACTCGTTATCCGCGCTTTGATCGACATAATCGACGTACCCAAGGCCGCTGCGGTCCGTCGCCGCACACTGGCCATAGAGTTCTTCAGGCATGCTCAGGGTCAGGGTCCATTCACTGTCCGGTTCCGGATATGTCCATCGGTAAACGCAATCCCTGACGCCGCTATACACGGAGCCGGAGTAACTCTCAAGCGCCACATTCCTGCGGAGCGATGGAAGAAAAAGCCTCGAAATGATCGCCGCCGATTCCGCTCTCGAAATTTTATCGAGGGGGTGGAAGGTCCCGTACTCGTCTGCCCCGGCCAGTATGCCCGCATTGTAAAGTTTCAGGATCTCGGTCCAATAGACGTTTTTGTCGCTGACGTCCGGCAGGGATAGGATCGAGTTTATTTGCGCATACTCGGATCCAGGCAGCGCGTTGGCGTAGATATGCGCCAGCTGCGCCCGGGTCGCCGGCTTGTCATAAAGGCCGTAAAAGTCGTTGACGCGGATGATGCCTTTCATCACTGCAAAGCGGACATACGGCATATACCACTTTTCGCCTGGCGAGGACTTGAAATCCACCGGCAGGTCTTCGTAGACCGCCCGTACCCGCGCGGCCATCACCAGTGCCTGGGCGACGGTGACGTTGTTCTCCGGGTCAAACCGGTTGGCGGCGAGACCGTTCATGATGCCATATTCATATACTGTCCGGACGTTTTCAGCGTACCAGCTGCCGCCGGCCACATCCGAAAAAAGGCCGTCGCTATAAGAAAGACTCTTCCTGAAATGCGAAAGATCGCCGGCGCCTGCATCAGCGGCATTGACGGCGACCGTCTGGAACAGGACCAGCATCGACAGCACCATGATCATGATCGGTCTTTTCAGCCTTGTGCGCTTGAAAACGTGCAGAAACATGGCGATTCCTCCAAAGATCCCAAAAGAACAGCTTTGCTGCCTTCAGTATATTCAAATATATGCCGCTAGTAAACAAAAATTTGAAGCAAGCACCGCGCCCAGGTCGTTTATATGGTAGCCGGGATAATGCCCGGCAGAACGGCCGGACGAATAAAAACGGATCGGGCTGGCCGCCCGGATCGGGCAGAACAAAGCCGAATCCGCGTCGAAACGGGTCGGGACTGAACTAAAGCCGGACGGAACCAGCGCAAACAAGCCATCCGGCATAAACAGGAGGTCAGAAACTTGAATAAAATCATACAAATCCAGAAAATGAGGGAACTGGGCGGAAAGCCCGCGGAATTCCTTCGAAAATACTTGAAGCGGCCTAAGAAGGCTGTATTGATAGGCTTGATCACAGTCCTGTGCCTTGGCAGCTTCATATTTATAAGGGCCATGGGCGGCGGGAGCGATGTGCAGGAATCCGTCGCGACCGCCGAAGCGGCGCGGGTCGATCTTGAGGAGACCGTTTCAGTGACAGGCCGGATCGAAGGCGCGGAATCCGCGGAAGTCGTTTCGCAGATCGACTCTGAGATCGTGTCGATACTGGTGTCGCCCGGGGACGCGGTAAAGAAAGGCGATGTACTTGCCGTGCTCGATGGCGCGGATCTGGCCGAGGAAGCCGTTCTGGCTCGGACGCAGTACGAGAAGGCCAAATGTGATCTGCAGGCCGAGCTCGACAGGATGCAGCGCGAATACGACTCGGCCCGGCGGCTTTATGCGGATGAGAAGCGCAAATACGAGGCAGGCAGGTCGCTTTACAGCGAAGGCGCCATATCGAAGAATGAGTTCATCAGCTCGGAAAACAGCTTCAAGGCTGCCGAAGCCGAGCTGTCTTCCTTTGACGCCGCGGGCGGGATCGTCAGAGCCACGCCGTCCCAGCTCAAGGAACTCGAGATGGAAAAGGAGATCCTCGATCAAAAGACAGCGGCCCTCGACAGCATCTATATAAAAAGCCCGATAGACGGGACAGTCACCCGCGCGAATGCAAAGCTGGGCCGGTACGCCAGCGAGACCGGGGACGAAAAGGCCATGTTCGTCATCGAAGATCTGGCGCATTTGCAGATGAAGGTGAAAATAAGCGAATACGATATCGGACGCCTTGAAATCGGCCAGAAGGCGACGATATCCTCCGATGTCCTGGGCTCCGAAACCGTGGAGGGCACGGTTTCGTCCATTTCACCCACCGGGGAGCCGAAGAGCGATTCAGTGAGTGAAATGGTGGTTCCGGTGACGATCGACATCACCGGAACGAGCCCTGGGCTGATCGCCGGCGTCAGCGCCAAGGCCCGCGTAAAGATCGCCGGCGCCGAAGACGTGCTTGCCGTCCCTCTCGAAGCCATTCTCGAGGATCCGGAAACCGGCCGGTGCAACGTATTCGTGGCGGACAGCGACGGCATCCTGAAGTCCGTCGAAGTCGAGACGGGCATCGAAGGGGATTTCCTCGCGGAGATCCGAAAAGGCGCCCTTTCCGAGGGTGACAGCGTGGTCCTGAATCCTTCCCCGGCTCTGACGGACGGCCTCAAGGTCGTCCTCGAAGGAGGCGGCGAATGACCATGGACAATATTATTAGCGTCGAAAATCTTACAAAGATATACGATACAGGCCGGGTGGAGGTCGCCGCCCTGACCGGCGTCGGCCTGTCCGTCAGAAGAGGCGAATTCCTGGCGGTCATGGGCGCCTCCGGCTCCGGCAAGTCGACATTCATGAATATCATCGGATGCCTCGACCGGGCCACCTCCGGCACCTATCTGCTGGAAGGAGAAGATATCAGCGGCAAGACCCAAGACGAGCTGTCCTGCATCAGAAACCAAAAGATCGGCTTTGTCTTTCAGGCCTTCAATCTGATCCCGCGGACCAGCGCCGTGAAAAATGTCGAGATCCCGATGATCTATGCCAGAAAAGGCATCGCCGAGAGAAAGCATCGGGCGATAACTCTTCTGGAAAAAGTCGGGCTGGCTGAGCGCGCCCACCATCTGCCCAGCGAAATGTCCGGCGGCCAGAAGCAGCGGGTCGCCATCGCCCGCGCTCTTGCCAACGAGCCGCCGATCATCCTTGCCGACGAGCCGACAGGCAATCTGGACAGCAGGTCTTCAGGCGACATCATGAGGATCTTCTCCGAACTCAACAGGAGAGACGGCAACAGCATAATAATCGTGACCCATGAACGCGAAATCGCGGAATTCACCGACAGGATCGTCACCTTCCGGGACGGCGCGATAATCAGCGACGAATGCAGATAGGAGAACGGCCTTGCTCACAGAAAACATCAGAATGGCCCTGGAGGCCATCAGAACAAATAAGATGCGTTCCTTCCTGACCATGCTGGGCATCATCATCGGCATCAGCTCGGTCATCGCGATCAGCTCCATCGGTGCCAGCGCCCAGCGGGCTATTGAAAAGGAATTCGAAAACTTCGGAAAAAACCGGATGTATATTTATATGGCCCCCGGCAGCCCGGACGGCGCCATCGAAACGGATGCGCTGTTCCAGCCGGAGGATATCGAACTGCTGAAGGAAAAATTCGACGGTGTGATCACGTATATCGTGCCCTATTCGTTTGTCGGCTGCGAAGCGCGAGCCGGCAGGTCCGTTCAGAGCCTCAGCATTGAAGGGATCGACGGCGGCTATGATCGGTTTCTTAAGATCGACATGCTTCACGGCCGCCTTCCCGCCGAAGCGGATGTCCGAGGGCGAAGAGAATGCATCGTCCTTGACCGGGAAGCTTCAATGAAGCTTTTCGGCACGGAAAACTCAGTAGGCAGGAGCGTGGAGACCGATATTGGGGGTGAGATCCGGGATCTTGCCGTCATCGGCGTTTTCGAAAAACCGAAGTCCATATTCTCGGCGCTGGAGACAGGGGACAGCTGTCCGGCCTATATCCCCTACACGCTGATCCCTGCGAATACCCGGGATTTCTTCTATCTTGACCTTTTTACTGCCGATGGTCTCGATCAGAAAGCGACCGGCGACCGCATCGTGGATTACCTGGCCCGGGCCAAGCATCAGGAACCGGGTTTCTACGAATACGAATCCACTGAGGTCCAGCAGGGCCAGATAAACGGCGTTCTTGGGATCCTTTCCATCGCCATCGGAGCCATCGCCGCCATATCGCTGATCGTCGGCGGCATCGGCATCATGAACATCATGCTGGTGTCGGTGACAGAAAGGACCCGTGAAATCGGCATTCGAAAGTCCCTCGGCGCAAAGACCCGCGACATCCTGATGCAGTTCCTGATCGAATCCATGATCATATCGGCCATAGGCGGAGCCATTGGCACGATTCTCGGCATCGGCATCGCGACCCTCGGCGCTTCCCTGGCGAGTGTCGAAGCAGTCATCCGGCCTTCGGCGGTCCTGATGGCTATCGCCTTTGCGGCGCTGTTCGGGATGTTTTTCGGCCTGTATCCCGCAAGGAAGGCCGCCCGTCTGGACCCGATCGACGCTCTGCGCTACGAGTGACCGAGCCCCGGAACGCGTCCGACCGTGAATGCGACCATCAGAAAAGGCCTCAGTCCGGCAGTCCGGGCGCGGCCTTTTCGCGTCTGAAAATAATGTATGCGCCGACCAGTATGGCTGTTATGCCGATAACCGTTGCCAACGCTGGATATTCGCCAAAAAACAACATGCCGATCGCCGCCGAAAAGACGATGGTCGTATAACTGTAGATCGACAACTCCCCGGCCGGCGCATATTTGTAAGCTCCGCTGACCAGCAGCTGATAGGCTGTGGCATTCAGCCCGAGGATCACAAGCTGGAAAAGCTGAAACGCCGTGGGCATTATAAAATTCCCAGCCAGCATGAACGGGAGGCATCCCAGCATGCCGATCAGGGAAAAATAGAAAACGACCATTTCAGACGTGTCGGTCTTGCGGGCCTGTTTCAGGCATATGTAGGCAAAGGCCGTAAACACGGCCGAAAATGACGCAATGATATAATAGATATTGACGTCCGCGAATCCGGGCCGCATCACCAGCAGCACGCCGGCGAAACTGAGCGCCAGCGCTGCCAAATGATAGGACCTGATCTTTTCCTTGAAAAAAAAGGCCGACAGGATGACCACCATGAACGGGAAAATGTTGCTGAGCGTTATGACCTCCGCCAGCGGCGCCGCCGATACCGCCACATAATAGGCGATCCCGGCTATGAGCCCGGTGACGCCGCGCAGGACCAGCATCGCCTGATTCACAGGCCTGAATGGCAGCCGCTGCCTGGACATGATGACACAGATCAGCACGAAGCCGAAAGCCGATCTGAAAAAGAACTTTTCAAACGGCGGCATTCCGCTGCCGATCCATTTCACCGTAGCGGCGATCATCGCATAAAAGAACGCGGCGCCGATCGCCATCAATACACCCTTCGTCCTGCTCTTCACTTCCGGCCTCCATAATAACCGACTGATATTTCCAATGCCGCGCCGATCATTTCAGACGATCCGCCAGCTCGTGCAGATAGACCCAGCGCTCCATCCGTTCCTCCAGGTTCTTTTCGAGGGCTTCCTTCCGCTCCATGAGACTGCCTAGAGATTCGAAATCGCTGGCGGCGGCGGCCATTTCCTGCTCAAGGTTGGCCAAAGCCGCTTCCAGGCCTGCTATTTCATCATCGATCGTGTCGAATTCCTGCTGCTCTTTATAGGTGAATTTAGTCTTCTGCCGCTGAGGCGCCCGGTCCGGCGCCGGCTGTTTTGGCGACGCTGCCTTCTGCCTGTCCGCTTGGGGGATCGCTTCAAGATAATCGGAAAATCCGCCATTGTATTGCCTGATTTCGCCATCCTCTTCGAAAGCGTAGATCCTGTCGGCGATCCTGTCGAGAAAATATCGATCGTGGGACACCGCCACCACCGCTCCGCTGAAACTCTCCAGATAATCCTCAAGGATCGACAGCGTCTCGATATCAAGGTCATTGGTCGGTTCGTCCAGCAGCAGGATGTTCGGCGCGCCCATCAGGATCCGCAGCAGATAAAGCCGCCGCCGCTCGCCTCCAGACAACCTGCCGATGATGTTGTACTGAAGATCCGGCGGGAAGAGGAACCGCTCGAGCATTTGGGAGGCTGTGAGGACGCCGTCTTCGGTCCTGATGTTTTCCGCGGCTCCTCGGATATAATCGATCACCCGCAGCGACAGATCCATCTCTTCCGATTCCTGTGAAAAAAAGCCCGTACGCACGGTGTCGCCCACCGCGACGGAACCGCTGTCCGGCTCGATCGTCCCGTTTATGATATTCAGCAATGTCGATTTGCCGCAGCCGTTCTTGCCGACGATCCCGATCCTGGCATCCCGCAGTATAATGCAGCTGAAATCCTTTATCAGGCTCCTTCCGTCATAAGCCTTGGCTATATGATCGAGCTCGATGGTCTTCTTGCCGAGCCTGGACGCCAGCGAACCGATTTCAAGCCGCTGAGCCGACGCCGGTCCCTCGCTGTCCCGCAGCGCTTCAAACCGCTCGATGCGCCCTTTGCTTTTCGTGCTTCTCGCCCTGGCGCCCCGTTGGATCCATGCCAGCTCCTTTTTCAGTACCGCCTGTCTCTTTCGTTCGCCCGCGGCCGCCATTTCCAGCCTCTGCGCCTTCAGTTCAAGATATTTGGAGTAGTTCGCTTCATAACTGTACAGCGTTCCGCGCTCCAGTTCGTAGATCCGGTTTACGATCCTGTCCAGAAAATATCGGTCATGGGTGACCATCAATATGGCGCCCTTGAATTTTATCAGGTAATCCTCCAGCCATCCGACCATATCATTGTCCAGATGGTTGGTGGGCTCATCCAGTATCAGAAGCTCACAGGGCCGGATCAGTGCCGACGCCAGCGCGACCCGCTTGCGCTGGCCGCCTGAAAGCTCGCCCACCGGCTGTTCGTGCGCCGCGATGCCGAGCCTGTTCAGAATGGTCCTCGCTTCATATTCCCGCAACTCCATCTCATGGGCCGGCGCTCCCCGGAACACCTGCTCCATGACCGTCAGATCCGCGTCAAAAACAGGATTCTGCGGCAAATAGACGATCCGGGCGGCCGGATCCCGCATGACGACGCCGCTGTCGGCCTGATCAGCGCCGGCTGCGATCCTGAGCAGCGTCGATTTGCCGGTGCCGTTGACGCCGATGATCCCCGCCTTGTCGCCTTCATTCAAATAAAGGGACACTTCCGAAAGAAGCATCCTTTCACTGTAGTTCTTTGATATTTTTTCAGCCGCCAGCAGCATAAAATGTCTCCCATCCAAAAATTCACAGGCAGGATCCGCCGATCCCGCCTCCGGATCCCAGCATACGGTCATCCGGCCCTTAATATATTAGTATCTTATTATATAATATATGACATATACCCAGCTGAGCAAGCCGTGGATCACCGCCCATAAAATCGAATGCCAGGCGTTATAGGATATGACCATTGCGAGGCAGGAGCCGAATGTGATGCCCTGCTTTACAACGGTGGTTTTCTTTGATTCCATCGTGACGCATCTCCTTTACCGCAAATCTTACTTAACAGCATATCTTCTTTACAATGGATCGGCGCCGAACGTGTCGCCGCCGCTCAGGCTTCCGGACTGAAAGCCCTTTCTGAACCATCTGGCCCGCTGTTCGGAGGTTCCATGGGTGAAACTGTCCGGCACAGCATATCCATACATTTTTTTCTGCAGCCTGTCGTCGCCCACGGCGCTGGCCGCATTCAGCGCCTCTTCAAGGTCGCCTTCTTCAAGGAGCCCCATTTCTTTGGCGTGATACGCCCAGACCCCGGCGAGATAGTCGGCCTGAAGCTCGAATCGCACCATGTATTCGTTGAATTCCTTTTCGCTCACCCGCTGTTGCATCGCCATGACCTTGTCTGTGATGCCAAGCTCCGTCTGAACATGATGACCGATTTCATGCGCGATCACGTACGCCATGGCGAAATCGCCCGGAGCGCCATACTCCTGTGTGAGTTGGGCGAAGAACGACAAATCGATATACACTTTATTATCCGCCGGGCTGTAAAACGGTCCCACCGACGAGTCCGCCCATCCGCTGCCAGTCTCAACGCCGTCCCTGTAAAGAACTAGCTGCGGCTCGCTGTAATCCATCCCTTCCTCTTCAAATATGCCGTTCCAAACATCCTCCGTATCGGCGAGCACGACAGATGCAAATTCAGCAAGCTCCTGCTCCTCCGGTGTTTCGATATAAGACGTGTCGACAGACTGATAGCCGCCCGACTGCATTGAATTGATAAGCACGCTCGGATCACCGCCGAGCAGCGTGAAAATCAGCAGCAAAATGATGGCGGCGGCTCCGCCGCCCGCTATTCCACGGCCGCCAAGCCGTCTGCGGTCATCGACGTTGGCGCTCGCCCTTCTCCCTTTCCAGCGCATGGCTCCGTCCTCCTTTCAGCGATCATCCGCGATCCGATGCCTATGAAAGAACGAGCCGGGATGGGACCATCCCCCCCGGCTCTGGCATCGCTGGCGCTACTCCTGCTTCTCCTTGACTTCTTCCTTTATTTCTTCAGCCGGCTCCGCCGGTGTTTCCGCTTCTTTTTCCTTGTGCCGGAGTTCATCGAATTTCTCTTCGGCCTTCTCCTTCAGCTCTTCCGCCTTTTCGCCTGTCTTCTCCTTCAGCTCTTCGACCTTTTCACCGGCTTTTTCCTTCAGTTCGCCGATTTTTTCTCCAGCCTTCTCTTTCAGTTCCTCAGCCTTTTCTCCAGCCTTCTCTTTCAGTTCCTCAGCCTTTTCTCCGGCCTTCTCCTTCAGTTCCTCGACCTTCTCTCCGGCTTTCTCCTTCAGTTCCTCGACCTTCTCTCCGGCTTTCTCCTTAAATTCTTCAGCCTTGGCACCGGCCTTCTCTTTCAGTTCTTCCGCCTTTTCACCGGCTTTTTCCTTCAGTTCGCCGACCTTCTCTCCGGCCTTCTCCTTCAGCTCTTCTGCCTTTGTGCCGGCTTTTTCCCTGAATTCTTCGGTCTTGGCTTCGGCTTTCTCCTTCACGTCTTCAAATTTGTCCCCTGCTTTTTCCTTGGCTCCGCCAAACATCTCTCCGAGTTTTTTCATAAAAGATCCCATGTTTAACCCTCCCCTATTAATTAGAATCAGAATTAAATTATTCAGAAAAAGGATTGTTCTATAATTATAATATCATATTCCGGGAAAAACAAAATAATTTTGAATTAATGGCATATTATGTATGTTAAGTGCTTGTTAAATATATCGCAGGCGCCCTTCCCGATGTTAAATACCGTTTGTAAAGTTGACCAAAAAGTGCAATAATGTTAAGTGGATTATTTTGTTTTAATTTATAGCCCGGGGGACAATGGATCCTCCGATGGCAATTCAGATAGAGAGGTAATGATAATGGTTTTTAGTTTGAAGAAAAAGGAAGATGTGTTTTATGACTTGTTTGATGAAACGATCGACAGGGTCGAGCAGGCAGGGATCGCGCTGAATGATTTGATGAACGATTATACGGATGTCGTCACAAAGATCTGCGCGCTGAAAGACATCGAGCACGAATGCGACGGGCATATCCACCGTATCATGAAAGCGCTGAATTCTTCGTTCATCACGCCGATCGACAGGGAAGACATCTACAACATCGCGAAGGAAATGGACAATATCGTCGATACCATCGAAGAAGCGGCGAACAGTTTCGATCTTTTCCTTGTGACCGAGGTCCGCGACGAGGCGAAAATCATGTCCAAGCTTATTCTGGAGTGCATCGTCGAATTAAAAGTCGTCGTCAACGAAATGCGCCGGATGAAAAAGAGCAAACTCCTGAAAGATAAAATAATCGAAGTGAACAGGATCGAGAACGAAGGCGACGTGATTTACAGAAAAGCGATCAAAAGCCTTTTCGAAAGCGATACCCCGGCGCTGGAAGTCGTCAAATGGAAGCTTATTTTTGAATTTCTTGAAGACTCCATCGATTCCTGCGAGAATGTCGCAAATATCTTAGAGGGAGTTGTCATGAAGCATGCTTAGTATTCTGCTTATCGTGGTCATTGTTCTGGCGCTGACCTTCGACTTCATCAACGGTTTTCACGATACCGCCAATTCTATCGCGACGACGGTCTCCACCCGCGTTCTGACGCCCAGACAAGCTATTTTCATGGCGGCGACGCTGAATTTCGCCGGCGCTCTGGCCAGCGACAAAGTCGCGAAAACCATCTCCAAAGGCCTCGTGGACGGACACCTCGAGCAGTATGTCATTATCAGCGCCCTGCTTGCGGCCATCACGTGGAATCTCATCACCTGGGTCATCGGCATCCCCAGCAGCTCATCCCATGCGCTGATCGGCGGCCTGATCGGCTCTTCCATTGTTTTTGCGATGAGCTTTGACAAGATCGTCTGGCTCGGTGTGTTGGACAAGATCGTGATACCTCTTTTCACGTCGCCCATGATCGGATTTGCGCTTGGCTTCTTTTTAATGTGGCTCCTTTACAGAGTGCTTTCGCCATTTTCCCATCGTATGGTGAACGGCTGGTTTTCCAAGCTCCAGATCCTTTCCGCCATGCTGATGTCCTTTGCCCATGGTAAAAACGACGCCCAGAAATCAATGGGTATCATCACGCTGGCGCTGGCCAGCGCAGGCGTCATAAGCGTCGATGCCGGCGTGCCGCTCTGGGTCAAGATCTCCTGCGCCGTTGCAATGGCGCTGGGCACTTCCGTCGGCGGATGGAAGATCATCAAGACGATGGGCACAAGCATCACAAAACTCGAACCGATCGGCGGCTTCGCCGCGCAGACCAGCGCCGCGCTGGTCATCGAATTCGCTTCCGAAATCGGCGCCCCCATCAGTACGACTCAAGTCATATCGACATCGATCATGGGTGTCGGCGCATCAAAAAGATTCTCCGCCGTCAAATGGGTCATCGCCAAGAATATCGTCTGGGCCTGGGTCATAACGCTGCCGTTCACGGCTTTATTGGGCGCCGGAATAACAGCTCTGCTGAAACCGTTTTTCTAATTTCAGCAGCCCTTTTATGGCATCGCGCCTGAATTACAGCTACACTAATAGAACAGACTGCATCGCGCGCCGCGGAACGATCTGCTGCGCGCGATTATTTTTTTGTTTCAACATACCCCTATTGGGTATAATTTATTTATAAGAATTACAGTATTAAAAGGAGAACCCCCCATGAAAATCGATGTAGAAGCCAGCCGCTGCCCCCAGAACCACCGATGCCCGGCGATGAGGATCTGTCCGGTGGACGCCATTTCACAGGATGGATTCGCCGCCCCCGTCATCGACCAGGACAAATGCATATCCTGCGGGAAATGTGCAAGAGTCTGCCCGTACGGCGCGTTTCATTTTAAGGAAGCCTGAGGGCTGTAAGATAAGCCTGACAGCAGCATGTAATGACTGCGGCATTTACCCTGCGCAGATTTCAAAAAAGTAATAGCAGCATTTCAGCAATATCAAATAGTGTCAAAAACGCTCCGGCCAGTCGCGATCCAAGCGGGCCGGAGTTCTTTTTACTCCTGTGTTTCTTGTGACGCATGCCATGTCGTTTTATTTTCAGTATCAATGTGCGTTATACGTATTGACACCTCAAACGCAAGGTGATATTCTGTGTCCACAGAGCACATTACAGCAAAATTCATCAAAGGAGGAGAAACCAGTGAAACGTCTATAATTATTGCAATTTATCCTTTTTTCAATTTCAAAGCGCGCGTTATACGCACTTTGCGCTCGGCATAGGAGGTACAAATGAAGAAAGCAGCTAATTTAATATTGGCTCTCATTATAATTTTGTTATTGTCATTGGTTGTTGCAGTAATGACATCGTATGGCAGTTCTGATTTGCCGCAGCCCGGCAGTGAGAGCCTGGCCACAGAACTGGCGGCATTTGATGAAAGAAACGGGACTAAAAGCTTTGTCGACTATAGCATCGACCCGTCGACCGTTAAGATCAAATTCGATACCTTGGAAGAATATGAGGATTTTATCAGATCGATCAAAATCGTTGTCGAGGAGAGTCCGGCTTCAGAGCGGTCTTATGCTTCGCGATCCGATATTTTGACAGGATCGGACCCCGTGGCAGCTTCTCCGGCTGACATCACGACGCTGCAGAAATCTATTTACAAAGACGCAAAAATATATGGCAGCGGCATTTATCTCGGAAAGCTGCGCAATAAGGTCGTCGTAAAGTATTACTATAACACGACGTATGGACAAAATCGATTCTATTCCTGGGTCAGCCAGTCTTCTTACCCGACGGGGACAGTTTATTTCACATGGGATCAGGATTATGAGACACACTCGATCGTCGATAGCCAGAGGACACTGCTGTCGACTGTGAATGGCCATCTCACTGTCGGCGCCATTGTCGGCGGTATTTACATCGGAACCATGGAAGTTGAAAACCTTGTTTATTCATATGGCTACACCATGTTATAGAAAGGCAGGCGTTATGTATTCAGCTGATTTGGATTTCAATTATTGCTTTATTGTGCCGCTGCTTTTTTTCTTGATTTTGGCCGGAGTTGGCCTGCTCCGCGACATCCTGCTGATAAAAGCCCTGCGGATCCATATCCGGTCGCACAAAAGCCAGGAATTGAAAAAGCAGCCGTGACGGCTACTTTTATCAGGACCGCGCAAACGTCAGAGTACCGCTTCAATCACGAATAAAGTTCGTTATATACGGTTTCTCTTTTTCAGGAAGCGGCACGCCGGCCTTGATGCCCGCCTCCTTGCACTTCATGAAAAATGCCATGTTTCGGGCCAGTACGCGCATCGTGTACAGTCCTTCCTCATCCTTCAGCACATCCTCGGGTTTCGTCCCATGGACCATATTCCAGTATCGCGACGAAATGACCGGCATTTCCTGGATGGTGAAGTATTTATTGAGCTGATCGAATGCGGCGGTAGTGCCGGCCCTTCTTGCGGAGAGCACTGCCGCCGCCGGCTTCAGTGCAAAGGTCTCCTTGCCATAGGCCAAGGCGTCGCAATAGAAAGCCCTGTCCATGAACGACGTGATCGCGCCGCTTGCCGCTGCATAATGGACCGGCGTCCCGAAAACGAAACCGTCAGCGCTTTTGGCCAGGGCAAGAAAATCGTTCACGCTGTCGTTAAACACGCAACGCCCTGTCTTAGCACAGGAATAGCAGGCAGTGCAGCCGGCAAGAGGCTTAATGCCGATCCAGAATATCTCGGTATCGATACCTTCTCCGTTCAAGGTCTTTGATACTTCATTGAGGGCTGTATAAGTGCACCCTTTTTCATGAGGGCTGCCATTGATCAATAATACTTTCATCTATATACCTCCATATTTATCATCCTGAGGCGGCTCCCGCCCGGATCGACGGATCGCTATGCATCGACAGTCTTATTTTACATCAATATGTACGCCATTGACATATGGAATTTACAGGTCGTTTGATTCAGCATTCAGTCCCGCAAACCGCTTGACTGGATATTTTTTTATGCTATGTTTAAAGCAAGGCAAATGATAGTATATATGCCTTATACGGATCAATAGCCAGCGGCATCCTGCCGCCGGCGTCTCTGAGGATCCGGTATGTGAAAGGAGCATGAGCCATGACTTTGAAAAGCGGTAAAGAATATATTGAAAGTCTCAGAAAAATGAATATGAAGGTCTACATGTTCGGTGAACGTGTGGATACTCCTGTCGACCATCCTATCATCAGACCTTCCATGAATGCCGTGGCGCTGACTTACGATCTGGCTCAGGACCCGATGTATGAGGACCTGACAACGGCCACATCGCATCTGTCCGGCGAAAAGATCAACCTTTTCAATCATATTTTCCAAAGCACCGAGGATCTGGTCAAAAAAGTCAAACGCCAAAGGATGCTTGGACAAAAGACAGCCTGCTGCTTCCAGCGCTGTGTCGGCCAGGATGCCTTCAATGCCGTATACAGCACATCCTTTGAAGTGGATGCCAAATACGGGACCGATTATCACCAGCGATTTGTCAAATTTCTCAGATATGCCCAGGACGAGGATCTTGTGACCGATGGAGCCATGACCGACGTCAAGGGCGACCGGGGCCTTTCGCCGAGCAGGCAGGCGGATCCGGACATGTATCTTCGCGTCGTGGAACGCCGGCCCGACGGCATAGTCGTCAGGGGATGCAAGGCACACCAGACCGGCATCGTGAATTCCCACGAGGTTCTTGTCATGCCCACGATCGCCATGGACCCCGAGGACAGGGACTACGCCGTCTGCTTTTCTGTCCCGACCGATACCGACGGGATCGTTCTGATTTACGGCAGGCAATCCTGCGACACCAGAAAGATGGAAGGCGGGGACATCGACGTCGGCAACAGCGAATTCGGCGGCCACGAAGCGATGGTCATCTTCGACGATGTCTTTGTGCCGAACGATCGGATATTCCTGAACGGCGAAACAGAATTCGTCGGTATGCTGGTCGAACGATTTGCCGGCCATCACCGCCCAAGCTATGCCTGCAAAGTGGGTGTAGGCGATGTGCTGATCGGCGCGGCGGCACTGGCTGCCGATTATAACGGCGTTCCGAAGGCTTCCCATATCAAGGACAAGCTGATCGAAATGACCCACCTGAACGAGACGATCTATTCGTCAGCCCTGGCCTGCTCCTACGAAGGCTTCCCGACCCCATCGGGCGCCTATCTGATCGACCTGCTGCTGGCCAACGTCTGCAAGCAGAACGTCACCAGATTCCCCTATGAAATCGGCCGTCTCGCGGAGGATATCGCCGGCGGCCTGATGGTCACGATGCCTTCCGAAAAGGATCTGAGAAGTCCCGAACTCGGCCATTATGTCGACAAATACCTGCGCGGCGTCGATTCGGTGCCTACAGAATACAGGCTCCGCATATTGAGGCTGATCGAAAATCTGACGCTGGGAACAGGAGCCGTCGGCTACAGGACCGAATCCATGCACGGCGCCGGATCTCCGCAGGCACAGAGGATCATGATCGCCAGGCTCGCCAACTTCGAGCACAAAAAAGAGCTGGCGAAGGCCATCGCAAAGATTGGCGATAAGAAACCGGAATAACTGCCAAAATCCAGCTGGAGCAGCTGCAAAATCGACTATGAAACAGATGGCCGGGGATGTCTGATCCCCGGCCATTTTCAATAGAATTCTATTATATACTTATTTTTAGTTCCATCAGATCTTCGCGGCAAGCTGCTTGCCATACTCTCTGAACTTGGCCAGCGCCGCGGCATCCGGCTTCCACATGTCGCGAAGACCATCGCCGATCAGTTCAAAGCCGGCTTTGGAAAGCTCTTCATTCAGGATCTTGACGGACTCGCCGCTCCAGCCGTAGCTTCCAAAGGCGGCAGCCTTCTTGTCCTTGAAACCGAGACCCTTCACCATTTCCAGAAGGCCAGCGGCGGCGGACAAAATGCCCCGGTTGCATGTCGACGAACCGAATATCAGGGCTTTGGACTTGAAAATCTCCGAAATGATGTCGTTCTTGTCGCTGTGCGAGCAATTGAAAAGCTTCACCGTCAAATCGGGAGCCGCTTCGCGGATCCCCTCCGCAATAGCCTCTGCCATGGATCTTGTCGCGTTCCACATCGTATCATAGGCGATGGTCACCTGGTTTTCCTTATAATTCTGCGCCCATTTCATATATTGGTTCACGATCTGCAGCGGATCTTCACGCCAGATAACACCGTGGCTTGGGCAGATCATCGCGACCGGGAGCTTGAGGCCGACGATTTCTTCGATTTTCTTGACGACCAGCGGGCTGAACGGCGTCAGGATGTTCGCGTAATATTTGAGCGCTTCCTGATACAGTTCCGCCTTGTCGACCTTGTCGTTGAACATGTGCTCGGAGGCGTAGTGCTGACCGAAGGCGTCATTGCTGAATAAAATATTTTCGCCTGTCAGATAGCTCATCATGCTGTCCGGCCAGTGCAGCATCGCCGCCTCGACAAATACGATCCTGTTTTCGCCAAGATCCAGGGAATCGCCGGTCTTGACCTCCACAAAATTCCAGTCTTCATGATAATGCGCCTTCAGCAGCCGTGCGCCGTTTCGCGTGCAATAGATCGGAACATTCGGGATCTCCCGCATCAGTTCGGGCAGCGCGCCGCTGTGATCCACCTCGGAATGGTTGATTATGATATAATCGATGCTTTGAAGGTCGACTTCCGCCCTCAGCTTCGAAATGAATTCTTTTCCAAAAGGCTGCCATACGGTGTCGATCAACACCGTTTTCTTGTCTCTGACCAGATAGGAGTTGTAGGACGAACCCCGATGGGTCGAATATTCATCGCCATGAAATCTCTTGAGTTCCCAGTCGATTTTCCCGACCCATGTTACCTTGTTCGTGATTTTAAATGTCATAATGATACCTCCTCTTATGATTTATTTTTCAGGCAGCTGCTTCCGGCGAAGCCGAAAGTCGCCATTTGTCATTCGCTATATGGGTTTTACCCAGGCGATCGAGGGATTAAACCGACAATACCAGCCATGCGGCAAATATTGATAAATTTTAGCCAAAATGCTTTCAATACTCTATTTCCTCGGGCATGTCGCTGTCGTCGGAAAACCAAAGTTCGTCTTCATGGAGTCCGTCCGAAATCTTATCAAGGGGCATTTTCATGTATTTCCCATAAGCCGTTGCCGCGACGTCGCCGTTTTCCAGCAGGATCTCGCCCGTGCCCTCGAAAAGCCTTTTCGAATTCGACGTTATCCGTGCCACTGCCTTCAATTTCTGGTCCAGCGGAAGCGGTTTCAAAAAGCGGACCTTGAGCTCGACAGTGACGCCCCAGGTGTCCGGTTCGTCGATCATGATCGCACGGCCGATGGTTTCATCGAGCACCGCCGACGCTATGCCGCCGTGCAGCCTGCCCGGGTAGCTCTGATGCTCGTCGAGCACGCGAAAAATGGCGACCAGCTCTCTATTATCGAGTTCATAAAAGCGGGTCTTCAGGCTGAACGCGCTGTTCAGGCCGCAAATCAGGCACTTTTGACTGTTATTCTGTTTTCTCATGACTCTGTGTTTCATCGGGACTCCTCCTGCAGATGCCATATATATCGATGCTTTTGCTGTAGAAAAAAATACGAAAATGAAAAATTTACATCTATGATTATAACATACTTTTATGTTATAATCTCTTTGCATCGATTTTTTGCTGATGTAGCTCACTCGGTAGAGCAGTTCACTCGTAATGAACAGGTAGGGGGTTCGATTCCCCCCATCAGCTCCAAAACAAAAGGACACCCGCCAGGGTGTCTTTTTTGTTTTGGAATATGTGTCGGGGGGGAATCGAACCTGAAAGGGCGCCGGCGTCAGCGAGGCCGTCCTGCGGACGGGCGAGCAGCCGGCGGGGCAAGGCGCCCGCAAGGGGAGCCGTAGCCCGGCAGATGCGATACGCCAGCCACTGCGCAGCTGCGTAATTCCCCCCATCAGCTGTAATAAACCTTCAATTTTAACTAGTTGCAGGATTTCTAAGTTTCTTTCGATCATTCAATCATACCCTTGCATGAATTATCTTTTCAGAACTAATGATTATTGCGAAACAAGCTATCTGTAGCCTTTGATATTCATCACATAAAGTGCTATCATTTATATGTAAGGTATCTTATCCATCTGTAATATATTTTCAATAAACAACGCAAAACTTATGCTGCTGTGCCGGTTCAGAATTTGGTTACTATTGCTTTTTTCAATGTACTGTTGGGAGATGACAAAATGGATAAAAACCAGACTGATGCACAATCAAACGACTTTCAAATAACCTTGGATGATATTATAAAAAGCTATAGGAAAAGGATTATGCCAAAGTGTCCTGCATGTGGCTCCAATGATACTGCAGTTGTAGGGTGCGGCCTTGTCAGGATGTCTATGGCATTAGCTGCCAGTACAAGAAAATACCATCTCCGAGCCAATGATCATCCCGGAGATTATTATTGCCGATCATGCAAATGTTATTTTAGTGAAGTCGTTGAACTCGTTGATGAAGATTTGCTTTCAGAAAACCAGCATATAACGAAGAAAACATCTAACGGCGATACATATATTGGTGAAGTTGCAGACAAAAAACCTAATGGGAAAGGTTCTTTATACTCGCCATCAGGACGCCTTCTTTATAATGGGCAATGGGTGCAAGGCAGAAGAGAAGGCAACGGCATCGGTTACGAATATTTCTATGATAAAACGATTGAATACTCTGGTGAATGGAAAAATGGAGTGAAAAACGGATGTGCTTCTGTCATTGAATACAACCAAGTAACATATGCAACCATTTATAGAAATGGCGAGCTGTTTAAACGAGTTGACTCTGGGAAAATAGTTGGCAACGTTGACAATGGCTATGGCGAAATGATATCACCTGAAGGATGGAGCTACAAAGGCCAATGGAAAAACGGCAAACGTCATGGACAAGGATCTTGCGTATGGGACGACGGGAAAAGCCAATACGATGGTCATTGGAAATTTGATTTTCCAGACGGAAAAGGCACTGGTTCGTGGGCAGATGGTTCTACTTGCACTGGTCAATGGAAAAAGGGAGAGCAATCAGGTAAATGCACGCTCATCGGAGCAGATGGCAGCATATATGAAGGTGACATGTGTCAGGGTTATAAAAATGGCAAAGGTGTAATCACATGGCCCAATGGCGAGAAATTTGACGGCTATTGGATGGATGATAATATCTATGGTCAGGGTGTGTATACATGGCCTGATGGCAAAAGATATGAAGGAGAAATGTATTATAATTTTAAGCATGGAAGCGGCATTTTGGAATTTTCAAACGGAACAAAAATTGTAGGGGAGTGGCAAGATGGTAGACCTCAAAGAGGGCAAATAGTATTCATAAATGGTTCCAATTATGGCTTTGAAACCGTCGAGACTCAGATTCTTCTACCTAAAAACGCAAAAAAGAGGCGTGAATTATTAGAGAAAACTAATCGTCAAGGTAATTTATTATTTAATGACGGCACAGTGGTTCCTTTCATACAAGAAAACGGCAAGCGCATCTACACTGGATTCCCTGAATCTCTTGGCGATTCAATACTGGCTGAATTTTTATGATTTGTATGTAATAAGATAAGGAGGTGTTGTATGATCCATATATTTAGCAGAGATGGCAAGGCGAAAGTCAGCGAAGCCATTAAAACAGCAACAAAAGCTCATGCCCATCAGAACAGAAAATCTACCGATATCCCATATATTTTCCATCCCCTGGAGACAGCTATGGAACTAGCTTACGAGGGTTATGGCTCCGATTTAATAATCGCCGCATTGCTTCACGATACATTAGAAGATACAGCACTGACAAAGAAAATGATAAAGCTAAAATTTGGTAAAAAAGTATTGGATATCGTCATCGGAGCAAGTGAAATAGAGGTTGCTGGCAGGGGTTCGGATACATGGCAGCAGCGTAAAGAACACACATTGAATTACCTATCTGATCATGCAAGTCATGATGTGCTTTTAGTTTCATGTGCCGACAAGCTCAGTAATATTCGAAGCATACAAAGAGATTATCACAAGGTGGGGCATACGATCTGGGAACGTTTTAATCAGCCTTACGAAAAACAAAAATGGTACTACACCGAACTAGTTAATAGTATGTCAAGGCTTAAGAACGAAAAAATCTATCAGGAGTTTTCCAGTATTGTAAGAAAAGTCTTTGATTAGATACTGATGTCTCATTTTCGTTTACTTGAGCATTATAAACTGGTACGGTGCAATAACAAATCCCTAAGCATTGTTTTTTCAGGACATTATTGGGACATTATTGATTTAAAATAATAAAGAATAACCGGCTGTGAACAGAAATGATTGGATACTTTATTAAACGCACTCTTAATGAACCGGTAGGTGCGCAACCCGAAAGGGCGCCGGCGTCAGCGAGGTCGTCCTGCGGACGGACGAGCAGCCGGCGGGGCAAGGCGACCGCACGGCGAGCCGCAGCCCGACAGGTGCAAACGGGCTTCAGAATCCTCCGTCACACCTGATTGGCATCGGCCAGATCCGGCGCGCTCTGGCCTGCCGGCACGAGCCTGATCTCCGGCTTGAAGGCTGTTTTTGGCGACTTCTCGCCAAGGGCGTATTTTATAAACAGCTCCACTATTTCCGGGTCAAACTGGGTGCCCGCATTTTTGCGAAGCTCTATGATCGCTTCTTCCCTGCTCATTGCCTTACGGTAAGGCCGGTCCTGGGTCATGGCGTCGTAGGAGTCCACAATGGCGATGATACGCGAAAGGATCGGGATATCGTATCCTTCAAGGCCCTGGGGATATCCTTTTCCGTCCCATCGTTCATGGTGGCACAGGATATATTCCGAAATAGATGCGAGCTCTGTGGAAACGGCGGCGATCCTGAAGCCGATTTCCGGATGCCTCTTCATCTCGACCCACTCTTCATCGGTCAATGGTCCTGCCTTTGACAGGATCGCGCTGTCGATGCCGATTTTTCCGATGTCGTGCAGCGTTGCCAGAAGCTCCAGGTCATTGAACTGGTCGTCCGTCAGGTTCATTGCTCTGCCCACCCTGTTCGAGAGCCGGACAAGCCTGTCGCCATGCTCCTGGGTTTCGAAGCTCTTTTCGACCATCGTCGCTTTGATGGACGTCATGATCGAACTGTGCATGCTCTTGCGGTCTAGAAGCTTGTGCTTGTACATCGCCTCTTCCGCCTCCCGAATGATGAAATCCATGCATTGGCTATGGCTGACCTTCGTCCCGGTTCCCAGTGAAATGCTGACGAATGAATATTCCCTGTCGCTTTTCTGGTTGAACTCCTTGCAGGCGCCATAGATCCTTCGGCAGATCTGCTGGGCTGTCTCCGCCGTTGTGTTTGGCAGGACGATGCAGAATTCGTCTCCGCCAAGCCGCGCGACGATGTCCTCAGCTCTGCTGCACTGGCGCAGGATGTCCGCCGTATTGGTCAGCAGCATATCGCCTTCGGCGTGGCCGAAAGCGTCGTTGATCAGCTTCAGTCCGTTTATGTCTCCCATGATGATCGACAGCGGAAGCTGTCTGCTGCCTTCAAGGCGTTTCAGCTCTTCCTCGAAGAAGAATCTGTTGTAAAGTCCCGTCAAGGTGTCATGATGACTCAGATAAATGATATCCGCCTCTTTCAGCTTTTCGGAGGTTATGTCCATCACGACGCCCAATATTTTGACCAGGTTCCCGTCGACGTCGTATTCCGGCTCCGCTTGAAATCGGAGGATCCGCTCTGTTCCATCGATCAGCCTTGTATATTTAGTTTCCAGCACAGTGCACCTGTTCCCGCCGATCATCTCCCGGATCGATTCACGGATCACGCCGTAATCTTCGGGCGTGAGCGAGCGTTCAAATTCGGATGTCGTGATCGTGGAGGCCATTCTACAGATACCCAGAACGTTGAAGGCTTCTTTCGAAAACCATATGGTGTGGTTGGAAATATTGAATTCCCAGTTTCCGACATGCGCGATGCTCTGGGCTGTCAAAAGCCTCTTTTCGCTTTTTTTCAGCTTTTCATGCTCGCTGAGGATCCTGTCAAGCATTCGATTGACAGCTTCGGCCAGCTGTCCAAACTCGTCGCTGCCTCGAACCGAAAGTTTGGTCAATTTCCCTTTATCGACGTCGATGCCGGCGATTTCCCGAATGAGGCCGTTGAAAGACAACAGCAGGCCGCGAGTGGCCAGAAACATCAGCAAGGCGATGCCTAAGACAAAGCTTGTATAGATGATCTGGAAAATTTTCTGCTGCGCCGAGCCAAAAGCGAATATATCGCGTTCCTTTGTGAATTGAAGGATCGCCGGCTGGGTCCCGTCACGGAGGCTCAGCAATATCTGCCCGACAACGGTGCCCCTGTCGACTGCGTTTGACACATAGACCTTGGATCGCCCGTCGCCCTGGTCCATCAGCGAGTGAAGCACTTCTACGTCGATATCCTGCGGTGAAACCATCCTGATTTTGCTGTCCGTGACGGATTCGATCGTCCCAAGAATGGAACCGTCGATTTCGCGGCCGATGACCATGACCCCGCGTCCGGGCTTGGAGTTGAGAGAGTCCGTTATGATGGCGGAGGCAATGATGAAATATCGGTCGTCAGCTTTAACGATGCTCGAGTATTTGCTGTCGCTTTTATAGATCGGAAGGTAGGCAAGTATATTTTCATAGAGCCCCATTGGAAATTCCGTATAAGCGCCTTGGATAAAATCAAAATAGCCTTTCTCCATGACAGTGTTGTCGTCGTCGATCAGCATCATGAAATTGATATCGAGGTTTTCATAAGTGCCTTCGTCGATATTTTCGCCCATATAATCGAAATCGGCGCCCTGTATATAGTCATAGGTCAAATCCCATTGCGCCCAATCCAGCGCCGCCGCGCAGTACTTCGCCTGCTTTTCCTCAAAATACGTGGCTGTGCTGCCGAAAAGCATCTCGATCTGGTCGCTCTCCTGCTTGATAAGGTATCTATTGAAAATGACGCTGAAAATCAGGTTCCCGACAAAAATAAGAAGCAGGAGCATCACAACGACGATCAGCATGACCTTATGAGCGACTTTCAACTATTGATACCCCCCTCTTTTAAAAATTCCGTCAATTAATCAGTATGCATATTCTATATCGGCAGATTCCAATTTTTCTTTATTAATAAATCCGTTCATTATATAATTTATTCACAGGGCAGCCGGACATTGCAGACGTCCTTTCCGCCCTGTTTCGCGACGCCGCGCCTGCGGCGCTCTACTGCTGGGATCTTTGGAACAATAGCCGAAAGGAAGTGTCGCTATGCAATTCTGGTTCGTCATCTCACTGTTTTTCTCGGTGATCATCGCCATATTCGCCGTGCAGAATTCAGATGTCGTCAAAATCGATCTGTTCTGGTATGACTGGAATCTTTCCCAATCCCTGGTCATCCTGATTTCAGCCGCTTTTGGCGCGATCATCACTATTTTCCTCGGGCTTTTCGGGAAAATCAAGTCGAGCCTCAGGATGCGCGAACTCACCGCCGATCTCAAGGCTGCCGAAAAGAAGATCGAACTCCTCAGCAATAGCGTTAAAAGCTTTGAGGAAAAAGCGGCCGCCGCCAAGGCCCAGAGTTATGCCGCATCCCAGTCGCCGTCCCAGCCTGCGCCCCAAGCCGCGGTCTCTCAAGATGCAAAAGCGTCAGCCGGCGCTCCCGGCAAGGAATAAATTCCCCGCTCTTAAAAGAAAGCAAGCCTTCGCTATAGAATAAATCTCCAGGGCAGCAGGCAGATCAGCAAAAAATAATTACAGGCCATTCGATTATACGATCGAACGGCCTGTTTTATTCTTCAACCTTTATTTCATCAGCAGATGCTCGCATGCGGCCGCGACAAAATCGCGGAACAGCGGCTGCGCCCTGTTCGGCCTGGATTTGAACTCCGGATGGTACTGGACCGCAACGAACCATGGATGCGTGTTCAGTTCGATCGCCTCCACAAGGCTGCCGTCCGGCGACAGACCTGACATCTGCATGCCGGCTTCATTGAAGGATCGCCTGAACTCATTGTTGAATTCATAGCGGTGGCGATGCCGTTCGTCAACCAGGGCTTTCCCATATGCCTTCTCAAGCTTCGTTCCGGGCTGAACCTGGCAGGGGTATGCGCCAAGGCGCATGGTTCCGCCTTTGTCCGTAATATCCTTCTGGTCCGGCATGATCCAGATGATCGGATAAGGCGTCGCTTCATCAAATTCCGTCGAATTTGCACCCTTCATACAAAGTACATTTCGCGCAAATTCAATGGCGGCCATCTGCATGCCGAGGCATATGCCAAGAAATGGGACGCCATTCTCCCGGGCATACCTGATAGCCTCGATCTTGCCTTCTATTCCGCGATTTCCGAAACCTCCCGGCACAAGAACGCCGTGGCAGCCGCCGAGGATCGAGGCTGCATTCCCCGCCGTGATCTCCTCCGAATCGATCCAATGGATATTGACCTTGGCGTTGTTTTCGATTCCCGCGTGGAAAAGCGCTTCTGCGACCGACAGGTAAGCGTCGTGCAATTTCACGTATTTGCCGACCAGCGCGATATCGAGCTGCGTCTCGCTCCTGCGGATCCTGTCGACCATGTCGCGCCAATCGTCAAGGGCAGGCTCGCCGCACCCAAGCCCCAGCTTTTGGCAGACGATATTGCCAAGGCCGCCGGCCTCGAGCATCAGCGGCGCTTCATAAAGAGAGGCGACGTCCGTGTTGTCGATCACGCAGTCGGGGCTGACATTGCAGAACATCGCGATCTTCCTTTTCATTCCTTCGTCGATCTTTTCATCGCATCGGCAAACAAGGATATCCGGCTGGATCCCGATGGAAAGCAGCTCCTTGACCGAATGCTGCGTCGGCTTTGACTTGTATTCAAGGGATCCCGGCACATAGGGGATCAGCGTCACATGGATAAACAGGCAATTGCCGCGTCCCTTCTCGAGCGAGACCTGCCTGATCGTCTCAAGAAAAGGCTGGCTTTCGATGTCGCCGACTGTGCCGCCCGTTTCGACGATGATCACGTCCGAATCGGCGATTTCGGCCGCCGAATAGATATGCCTCTTGATTTCATCAGTGACATGGGGAATGACCTGGACCGTCTGTCCCAGGTATTCGCCTTTTCTTTCCTTATTCAATACGTTCCAGTAAACTTTTCCAGTGGTGATGTTGGAATTGACGTTGAGATTCTCGTCGATAAAACGTTCATAGTGGCCAAGATCCAGATCCGTCTCGGCGCCGTCTTCAGTGACGAAAACCTCGCCATGCTGATACGGGCTCATGGTTCCGGGATCGATGTTGATATAGGGATCCAGTTTCTGCATCGTCACCCTGATGCCGCGGGCTTTCAGGAGCCTGCCGAGCGACGCCGCGGTGATGCCCTTCCCGAGGCCCGAAACGACGCCCCCGGTAACAAATATGTACTTCTTTTCCATGCTTACCCCCTCACTTGCTAGCATCTGCACCTCCGTTCGATTCCTTCCGCCTCCCACAGTCGGCCTTTGATAAAAATCACGGTCATGACGCATGGGAGATTGCAGACGCTGCCGATATTCATTATATCTTTCATAAAATTTACTCCTTATTGTAACATAGCGCATCCATTTTCTATTGACAAAAAACCTAAAAACACAAAAAAACAATTTAACTATTTCCTGCAATGCATCTACGGCTGGATTTGACCCGCTTAGTCTTTTTTGCCGAATTCGCACGCCTTGCCTGGGGCGTTACCAAAAATGTGCTATTGAACGATATTCCGTTCATTTTTGCCATATTATATCATCCGGCGTTCCCTGTCAACACGCTGGCGCCGGGTTTTTTGCGACATTTCGTTCATATCCATTGTGCCGTTGCTCAAATGAGTTTATATTGTTTTTAAGCGGAGGTGGACGCAGTGGGCAAAGAAGATTTTTTAAGGGATCTTATCAAAGACAGATACGGCAGCATTCGAAAACTCGCCGCCGCCGTCGGCATCCCGGCATCGACGATCACAAGCATGCTGAAAAACGGCGTCGACGGCACCGGCATCGGCACCGTCACCAAGATATGCCGGGCCCTCGGCATAAGCCCGGCGGACCTGGAACCCCCGGAGACGCCGGCTGTAAAAGAAGGCCAGAACGCGGAGCTGGCTGAATACATCGATATGCTTCATAAACGGCCCGAAATGAAAGCGCTCTTTTCCGCCGCCAGAAACGCAAAGTGCGAGGATGTGGAGAAAGCCATAAAAATCATAGAAATGTTCAAGGAATATGACGACCAGTGGATGAAGTGACGATCAGACTCGTCGGCCTGCCGGCCGGTGTAAACGGCCTGGCCGTAAAAGACGAAAACGGTGATTACAATATTTATATCAATGCCTGCATCTCCTCGGAGGAGCAGCGCCGCGCCCTCAGACACGAGCTGGCGCATGTTTCCGGCGGCCATTTTGATTCTTCCGAGCACGCCGCCGAGCTGGAACGCGCCGTCACAGGGCAGGCCTTCGAGCTTTCCTGACATGCCGGATTCTGTTATATCGAGCCGGCTCAGGCGGCAGGAGGACCATAACGGTTTTCTTCGGCATCCCCATGCTCGCTCAGCAGCATGATGAGCACGATCCATCCGATGACCGGGATCAGCGCCAGCACCATCCAGAGGCATTTCCGGCCCGTGTCATGGAGCCTCCGGACCCCGGCGGAGACCAGCGGCGACAGTAAAGCGATATAATACACGTCCGAAATGAGCAAAAATATGATCTTGCCGCCGTACAGCGTCAGCAGCATGATCTCGATCGCCTCAAAAACGACCGATATGGCCACAAAGACCAGAATGAACGTCCAGTAATCCTTTCGGCTCATGCGCCCGGAAAATGTCGCATAATGCTTTGTGACTGCGCTGATGAAACTCCTCAAATCCCTGTCCTTTCCAACTGCATCGCAGGAGCCTGCATGATTGGCCGGCGGCGCGCCGCCCGGGCGCCCGCCGGCCTCTGATCGCGATATAGTACGTCGAGGTCCGCTTTATTTCATGATTTTGCAGATATCATTCGAAAAGCCGGTCGGATCCTCGATGGGCAGCCCCTCGATCAGCAGCGCGAGATTGTAGAGCATGTCAGTATAAAGATCCAGTTTTTCCCTGTCGTTTTCAAAGGCGTTCCTGAGGGCGCCAAAAACCTCGTGGGAAGCATTGACTTCCAGGATCTTCTCCGCTTTGACGCCATCGCTGCCGGGCATGGTGTTCAGGATCTTTTCCATTTCGATGGACAGCATGCCTTCATTGGTCAGGCATACCGGATGATGCTTCAGCCGCTTGGAAGCCCTGACGTCGCTGATTTTTCCGGCCAGCCTGTCTTTCATATAGCTGAAGATCTCTTTGCCGGCCTCCATTTCGCCGGATTCTTCCTCTTTGGAATCCTCCTCGATGCCAAGATCTCCTGAAGAGACGGATTTGAATTCCTTTTCCTGATAGGCGGGCATCATGCGGATCGCAAATTCGTCCACCTCATCCGTAAAGTACAGTATCTCGTACCCTTTGTCCGCCACCAGTTCCGTCTGCGGCATCCTGGCGATCCTTTCGACGGATTCGCCCGACGCATAATAAATATATTTCTGGCCTTCCTTCATTCTGGAAACATATTCGGAAAGGGTGACCAGCTTCTTCTCCGTCGACGAATAGAACATCAGCAGGTCCTGAAGCATTTCGGCATTTCTGCCGAACTCCTCGTATACGCCGTATTTCAATTGCCTGCCGAAGGATTCGTAGAATTTTTCATACTGCTCCCGCTCGTTCTTCAGCATGCCCTCAAGCTCCCGCTTGATCCGGCCCTGGATATTTTTGGCGATGAGTTTCAGCTGGCGGTCGTGCTGCAGCATTTCTCTCGAAATATTGAGGGAAAGATCTTCCGAGTCGACCATTCCCTTGACAAAACCGAAATAATCCGGCAGCAGATCGGGGCATCTGTGCATGATCATGACGCCGCTTGCATAAAGCTCCAGCCCTTTTTCGTACTGCTTCGTATAAAAATCATACGGCAGCCGTTCCGGGATGTACAGGATCGAGTTGTAGCTGACCGCGCCGTCGGCGCTGGCATGGATATGGCGCAGCGGTTTGTCGAAGCCGTAATGCTTTTCCTGGTAGAAATTCTCGTAATCCTCCGCCGTCAGCTCGTTTTTGTTTTTCCGCCAGATCGGCACCATGCTGTTCAGGGTCTGGTCTCCCATCCTGATCGGATAGCGTATGAAATCGGAATACTTCCTGACGATGGTCCTGATCCTGTATTCTTCGAGAAATTCGTCATAGCTTTCATCCTCTGTATTCTCCTTGATCTTGAGGATGATGTCCGTTCCGGCGGCCTCCCGCTCGCAGGATTCGATGGAATAGCCGTCCGCCCCCTTTGATTTCCAGCGATAGGCGGCATCGCTGCCGAAAGCCCTGGTCTCGACCGTAACGACGTCCGCGACCATGAATGCGGAATAGAAACCGACGCCGAACTGTCCGATAATATCCACGCCATCCTTGGCCTCATTTTCATTCTTGAAATCCAGCGAACCGCTCTTGGCAATGGTCCCCAGGTTTTCGTCGAGCTCCTCCCGCGTCATGCCGATGCCGGTGTCCGATATTTTGAGCGTCCTGTTTTCCTTGTCCGCCTCGATGCGGATATAATAATCGTCCTTATTGAAAGCCAGCTTTTCATCGGTAAGCGCCATGTAATACATCTTGTCGATGGCGTCGCTGGCGTTTGAAATGAGCTCGCGCAGGAATATTTCCTTGTGCGTGTAGATCGAATGGATCATCAGGTCAAGCAGCCGTTTTGATTCTGCTTTAAATTGTTTCTTTGCCATTATAGATTTCCCCTTTCAAAAGCATTGTATTGAAAATGTTAGCACTCAATAATCAAGAGTGCTAACATATATTTTTTAACATATTTATTTCACTCTGTCAACATTCAACCGTTCGGGCTGCCGACAAAGCTTCTCAGGCAACGCAAAAACGCTCTGTCTGCCGACAAAGCTTCTCAGACAGCGCAAAAACGCTCAGGCCGCCGGCATCAGCACCAGCCTGGTTTCGGCGGCGCGCTGGAGCAGAGCCTCCATGTCCGGCTTGTCCCCCAGCCAGATCTCCCGCGACCGATCGTCCAGAATGACGGGCATCCTGTCGTGGATGCGCGCCACATCCTGGTTTGCGTCCATGGTCAGGATCGCAAAGACGGTCTTCATCAGCCCGTCATTTCCCCGGACGACATTGTAGATCCCCGCCATATAGAGCATCGATTCGTTTCCGACCCTCAGCAGATACTTTTCTTTTTTGGCCGCGGCATCCTCATGATGCTGCCATTCGTAGAATCCGGTGGAAGGGATCAGGCAGCGCCTGCGCTGGACCGCCTCCCGAAACATCGGCTTCTCCGCGGCGGTCTCGACCCGGGCATTGATCACGACGCCGCTCGCGTTCCACCTGGGAAAGCCCCATTCCATCAGCTGGAAGCGCTCTCTTCCTTCCTCGCGCGTGACCGCTGGCGCCACATCCGTCGGAAAAACCTCCCCGGTCTTCAGGCGGGCCAACTGGGGCGAGCCGGCAAAATCCCTGTTCAGCTGCTCGATGATCTTCTGCAGCTCCGCATTGTTCAAATCGTCTCCAAACTGATATCGTCCGCACATGGCGATCCCTCCTTTTATATTTTATACAAAACCCATCTGCAGTCCTGAATGTAATATTTGAGCTCGAACAGCCTTTCCTCGCCGTCTATCACGCTTTGGCACCTGTAGACATAGGATCTGAGGCCCGCCAGCTTTTCCTCCTCGCTGAATAACACCTTGTCCACCCGGATGACCCGGGGCGGCTCCTGGCCTTCCTGGATGCTGAACTTGACCGGTATCGGCTTGTTCTTCCGCTTGAATTTGACGATAACATCGATCTCGTCTCCGATGATTTTCATTTGTAACCACCCATTCCTATGTAGTCCCCTTCGTTCACGCCTCCCTGGAGCGGACTGATGCCGCTGTTGGCGAACCGTCCCCGGATGATGGCCCTGTCACCGAATCTCCTTCGGATGCTGTCGATGGCCCGGTCGATCCTTTCGGCCTTTCCCCGGCCTTCAGCGTCGAAAATGGTGAGCTGCACCATCGTGTCGCGGGTGAATCCGGATACGTGGACGCCGAGCTGCCTGACCGGCTCCCTGCGCCACATCTCGTCAAATAGCCTTACGGCGTATGCATATATTTCCGATGTCGAATTTGTATAGCCCTGAAGCTGGATCTGATGGGAATAGCCGCTGAACTCCGTCGTCCTGACCGACACCGAAACCAGGGAGCAGAGCCTGCCGAATTTTCTAAGGCGCGAGCATACCCGCTCCGTCAAAGCCAGCAGGACCATCAGCGCCTCTTTCCGGTCCGAGACGTCGAAGGCGATGGTGGTGCTGTTCCCTATGCCTTTCTGTATGATCTCGTCATTGGGCACCACCCGCGAGCCGTCTATGCCGTTGGCGAAGTTCCATATAAGCAGTCCGTAGCTTTTCAAAAATGCCTTCATATGGGCCGGCTCCTGCCGCGCCAGATCCCCGATAGTCCGGATGTTGCGTTCCCGAAGCTTCCGCTTCGTCGCCCACCCGACCATGAAAAGCTCCGACACCGGCAGCGGCCACATTTTGCTCTCGATCTCGTGCTGCCAAAGGGTGTGTACCCTGTCCGGCTTTTCAAATTCCGACGCCATCTTGGCCAAAAGCTTGTTGGGCCCCAGTCCAACATTGACCGTAAACCCTAGTTCGCTCCGAATGCGCTCCTTGATCTCGAAAGCCGCCTCCAGCGGATCCCCGAGGGCGTCCGCGCAGTTGGTATAATCGAGGAAGCACTCGTCTATCGAATACCGCTGCACCGTCGGCGAATAGGCGCACAGAATGTCATACATGGCGTCGCTGCAGCAAAGGTAAAGATCGTAATTCGGTCCCGTCACAAAAAGCTCCGGGCATTTGTTCCTGGCTTCCAGCAGACTCTCTCCCGTTTTGATGCCGAACTTCTTTGCCGGGATCGATTTGGCCAGTATGATGCCGTGGCGTTTTTCAGGATCCCCTGCGACGACGCTCGGTATATCGCGAAGGTCGACCTGCGCCCCCGCCTGGAGCCTGTACACGGCTTCCCAGCTCAGGAAAGCCGAATTGGCGTCGATATGCATGATGATCGACATTGTCCGCACCTTCTCCGCGCAAAATATCCTTCACCCCGGCATTATTCGCGCGAGGGGAGTAAATACATAATAACGAACATATGTTCTTTTGTCAATAGAAAAATGCCCGCCTGCAATCCCTATCCTGCAGTGCGGGCTTGTTTCCCCGGCCGCGCTTCATCCCGCCATTGCCGGCCTCACCGCATCCCGCGGCTGATCTGGATGATTTCAGCCTCTGTGTTGTTTTCCAGAAAACCGATCACGCTGTCCATCATCCTGTCTGCCGACGCCGTGTCCCATGCGACACAGGCGATGCCGATCACAATGATCTGATGTATATCCATTTCCGCGATTTCCATGGCCGAAACATTGAATCGGTTCCTTATTTTGGCCACCAGGCTTTTGACGATCATCCGTTTTTCCTTGAGCGAATGCACCCAGGGGGCTCTCATCCTTATTTCAAGCGTTTCGACGATCATTGATGCCACTGCCTTTCGGTTTTATTTGCAATACCGGTTGACGAGATATTTCCTGAGCTTTTCGTTATTTCTGACGATGTGGAACGTGATTTCCGCATGTCCGGGATAATAACCGGCCCCCAGCACCATTTCAACATATTTCTTGGCGCCCTCCGCCCCCAGTGAGGCCTTGACGAAATCAGTGCTCATCGAGAAGAAATAGATCTTTCCCGTATCCTTGGTGATAAGGATCGTCGACAGCTCCGTGTTGACGACATTTACGGTGCTTACGGTAAAGTCGGCCAATCGACCGTTCATGGCGTCCATGTATGCGTTGTACGCCTCCAGCGGTTTCTGGCCGTCGACCTGAAGGATCACGTCCGCAATACCCAGTTCCCTTACGACTTCGCATTGCGATGGCGAGTATTCCATGCAGACGACTTTTCCATGGGGAGCCACTCTCGCCTTAGCCTCCGCCAGACAAAGCAATCCGGCTTTTCCCGCGCCCATTACGGCCACCGTATCGCCGGGCTTTGCGTTCATGGCCACCTGGGCGGGGGCTCCCGCAATGTCCATGACCGCCAGACTCAGTTCCTGTCCAAGGTCATCCGGGATTTTTGTGAATATCCCGCTTTCGAAAAGAACGGCATCCGCTCTGCAAACGACCTGTTCAGTGTCAAGATCAATGCTTGTGATCTCGTAAATCCTGAGCGGCGTCAGAGACAAAGAGACGAGCGTGGCTATTTTGTCTCCGATTTCAACCTCCACTTTTCCCTTGACATCCGCTCCTATTTGCTTCACCCGTCCAATCAGCATCCCGCCGGATTTTGTAACGGGATCCTGAAATTTTCCTTTTTCATCGACGATGGCCATGATCTCTTCCTTGATCTTGTTGAAATCAGTGCCACATTTCTCCTTGATCGAATGGAACGCCGTGGCGGTAGGCTGAAGCGCGATCACATCGATCAGAATTTCATTCGACCAGATGTCGGGGGTATTGTCGATTTTGTCGGCCGCCTGCGGCAGCAGCCCCTCAGGCCATAGGACCCGATGCGTTCCGAAATATTCTCCCTTTCCTTTCATGTCAAAGTCCTCCCAGCAGATTTTCGGATAAAGTATTCGAAGGAACACGGGCTGCTCCATTCCATCTGGAACAATCCGCCGATCCAAAATTTTCCGGCGATCAATGCCTTATTTCCCCAAAAGCACCAGCGACAGCCACGGCACATACGTTACAAGCATCAGGGCGGCGATGACCGCTCCCATGAACGGGAAAATGTACTTGAACATGCTCTCCATCTTGATCCTTGCAACGGCGGCGCCGACGAACAGATTGCATCCATAAGGAGGCGTGCAGAGTCCTATGCCGAGATTGATCGTCATGATAATGCCGAAATGGACCGGATCCACGCCGTAATTGGTGACGGCGGGAAGCAGGATCGGCGCCATTATGATGATGGCGGGAACCGTATCTAGGAAGCATCCGATGACCAGCAGGATCATGTTTATCAGCAAAAGGACCAGGAACTTGCTGTCGGTGTAAGTCGTCAGTATATTATAGATCTGTTTCGGGATGTTCTCGTAAGCCATATAGGTCGAGAATATCGTCGAATATCCCAGCAGGAATGAAGTGATGCCGTTCAGCACCGCGGTTTGGACAAAGGCCTTGTAAAGGCCCTTCAGCGACATTTCCTTGTAAATGAAGACGCTCACGATGATCGAATATACGACGGAAATGCAGGCCGCTTCGGTCGGCGTGAAAACGCCCGAATAGATCCCGCCAAGTATGATGACCGGCGACAGCAGTGCCCAGAAGCTGTTCTTGAAAGAGATCGCGACCTCTTTGGCCCTTTGGACCATAAACTGTTTTATGGTGATTTCCTTGCTGATCTCCTCTTTGATGCCGAGATTGAGCCTCTTGCACATGATATAGTTCATCGCGATGAGGAAAAGGCCGAAGGTGATGCCCGGGATAAAGCCCGCCAGGAAAAGATCCGATATGGACGTGTTCGTCGTCGATCCATAGAGGACATATCCAAGGCTCGGCGGAATGATGAGACCTATGACGCCCGAAAAACAGACAAGGGTCGTGGAATAAGGAACGTCATAGCCCTTCTTTTTCATTTCCGGGATCATCATGCTTCCGATCGCCGACGTGGTGGCCATTCCGGATCCGGACAGTGCGCCGAAGAACATGCAGGCCACAACAGTTACGACGCCCAGGCCGCCTGTCACAAAACCGACGAGCTTGTATGCGAAATCAACTATTTTGGCCGCGATGCCGCCTGTGGACATGATGACGCCGGCCAGCAGGAAGAATGGTATCGCCATGACCGTGAAGGAGTTGATGCCCGAATAACAGAACTGGGCAACAGTGATCATATTCATATTGGTGAAATAGTACATAGCGATCATGGTGGCCCCGCCGATGGCAAATCCTACCGGAACGCCCAGCAGCAGCATGGCAAATAATGTCAGGAACAATACGGCTGTACCCATTATTCAGCACCCCTTTCCTCGGCACATGTCAGGGCATGGCCCCTTTTTATGTTCTGGGCCGATCTGAACGTCGATACAAGGGCCCGGATCGTCATAAGGCCGCATCCAACGACGACGGATGCATAGCCCCACGCCAGGCTGATCTTGATGGTCGTGAAATAGGATCCCGCGAACATGCTGCTGATCTGGATGCCGTAATAGATCGTCAGGACACATATAATGATCACAATGATTTCCGATAATATATTTGCCGCCTGCGCCACCTTAAACGAGAGGCGATCCACGAGCATGGTTATTTTTATATGCTCTCCCTCGCGGGCGCCGATGCTTATGCCGATCCACGTAAGCCACTCGAAAGTGAAGCGGCCGAGCTCCTCGGACCATGACAGCGAATCATTGAGTACATATCGCATGAATACTTGTATGAAAATAGCCGTGACCATTACCGCAAATAAGGTCACCAGGATTATTTCCTCCAGGTGATTGTATATAAAGACAAAGCGTTTTCTGCTCATAACTGCCTCCGATTCCGATTTTTCCAAATCGCTCTTTTGAATGACCCTCCAATAATATGTCCGGGCCGGGCATGGCGTCCGACCCGGACATATATTCGGTTTATCGGCTATTGCAAGTGTTTCTTTTGAATGCCGACAGCGATTTCACTATTTGCCCGCAGTTGCCAGGAATCTGTCAAAAACGTCCGCGCCTGTGACATCTCTCTGAGCGCTGTAAATGTCGCCACAGAGCTCATAGAAGGCTGCTTTTTCTTCTGGGGTGCACTCATAAACGGTCGCGCCGTTTTCTTTGAAAGTGTCTATGTATGACAGCTCCAGTTCGCGCTCATTGTCTCTCTGCATCTGGCATGCCTGATGGATGCCATCCAGGAGGATCGGTTTGATGTCTTCCGGAAGTGAATTAAGGAAGTCTGTAGACATGACAACGGTGTAAGGCGAGCTCTGGTGCTCCGTGATGGTTATATAAGGTGCGAGCTCATAGAATTTGAAGTCGTTGAAGACGCCGAGCGAGTGGGTCAGTCCGTCTACCGCGCCCTGGGCTACGGAAGTATATACTTCGCCCCAAGCCATTGGAGTCGGGTTGGCACCCAGCGCTTCAAATATTTTGACGTTCATTTCGCTGGAAGTTACGCGGACCTTGTACCCGGCCATATCCGCCGCATTGTGGTAGACTTTTTTCGAGCTGGCCAGATTCATCATGCCATTGTACATAAAGTCGACACAAGTATATCCGGATCCTTCAAGAAGCTCGTTGTATATTTCCAGTCCGCCGTTATCGAAGCTCCCTTTGACCCATTCATCATATGAATTGTATAAGAAAGGCAGATCCAATATGTCGAGTTTGGGCCCTACTATTCCGCCCAAAACACCGCTCAGGCCAAAATAGATCTGGTCTGTCCCAAGCAACAGCCCTTTGCAAAGTTCCGGATCGTCGCCAAGCTGTCCGTCAGGATACGCTTCGACGACAACTCTGCCATCCGTCTGTTCCGCCATATAATCAGCGAGCCAAAGTATGCTCTGGTTTGTGGACCTGGCTGAGGTGTCGGTATGGCCTACCTTGATTGTGATCGTTTCCGGTTCTGTCGCTTCGCCGGATTCGGCCTCTCCGCCTCTGCCGCAGCCGACTGCCGTTGAAGCGATAAGCGCGACGACAAGTGTCAATGCGAAAATTTTCCTCAACATTTTTTCTCCTCCTGATTCTATTATTCCTGTACGTAAACGAGTGGGGTTGGGAAGTGCCTAATCATTCAAAAAAATTCGACAAGCTTGCTTTCAGCTCGGATTATGCGGCCTCCTTTCATGGAATTGTAGCATCTATAATACTTAATGCACGATTTGTGCCAAGGCCCAAAAACAGTAAAAACATCGTTTGCCGCAATGATAAACGATGTTTTTTCAACCATTCCAGCCAATTCAGGCATTTCAGGTCCGGCACATTTATTGATTATTTTTGAGTCGTTTCCGCCTCTTGAGTCGATAATGATTCTTTCTTCTATTTCCAACGGTTTTAGGTTTTATACCAACGAATTGGATCCGATAATGAGTCGTATTCGACTCATTATATATCGTATTTCCTTAATCGCCTTGCGACTGCGGATTGTGTCAATCCGAGCGCCGAGGCCATCCTCCTTGTTGTTTTGTATTCCGCCTTATATTGCTTCAATATCTCGAATTCCAAATTATCCAAAGCCTCAGTCAGGGTTTCACTCCCGAGCCGGAAGGCGGGCGTTTCCTGGAATGCCGCCTCCTTGGCGTGCGGCGCCCTGAAATTCTCTGTCTCCTCGAAATAGTTCAGCCTGCGCACATCTTCAAGTTTGACCAGGCTGTTCTCACATTCGATCAGGATCCTCTGGACGACATTCTGGAGCTCTCTTATATTGCCGGGCCAGTCGTATTTGGCCATATAATCGACTGCCGCATTTTCAATGCTCTTATTCATCTCGAATTTTTCATTATAGTCCCTTATCAAAAATCTGATCAGGATGCCGATATCCTCTTTTCTCCAGCGCAAGGACGGGATATGTATGGGAAACACGTTCAGCCGGTAGTACAGGTCTTCCCGGAATTCCCCAGCCCGCACCATTGCCGCGATATCCTTGTTCGTTGCTGCGATTATCCGCGCGTCAGTCTTGATTGGAGCCGTTCCGCCAATGCGATAGATCTCGTTTTCCTGCAGCACCCTCAAAAGCTTCGACTGGATGGATATCGGCAGTTCGCCGATTTCATCCAGAAAGAGCACCCCGCCCTGCGCCATTTCCCAAAGACCTTTCTTTCCCTTTGGATCAGCGCCTGTGAACGCGCCCTTTTCATAGCCGAAAAGTTCCGATTCCAGAAGGTGCTCGGGAATGGATGCGCAATTTATCTTGATAAAGGGGAAGTTGTTGCGCCGGCTGTTATTATAGATAAACTGGGCTACCACTTCTTTGCCTGTTCCGGATTCTCCGCTGATCAGCACCGTGCAGTTGTACTTGGACACTTTCAGGGCAGCCAGCAAAACCTTTTTCATGGCATCGCTCTCAAAGACATATCTGCCGCTGATCTGTCCAACCACTGTTTCCAGGCTGTTTTCCATGAACTGCCTGTCTTCGGTCTTGAACGCGTTAAGGAACGCCGCGCTTTTATCCTGCCCTTCTTCGATAAGCTTCAGAAGCCCGGGATACTTCCGCAGCAGATTCAATGTATAGTCCGCATGGCCTTCGACAAATCCGCAGTAGGGAATGATCCGCACATCCCTTCCAATGGATTCGGCGGTCAGGCTGGCAACCTTGCAATCGCTTGTAAGGCTTGCGAAATAGACGATGCCCTTGTTTTTGGCAAGCAGTATCGTCGCCATTTCCGTATAAGATTCATCCGCGCAATTGATGACGATGTCGAATTTTTTATTGCCGTCAAAATAGTCATTATAAAAATCCAGCGCATTGCTTATGTCGCAACAGAGGATCTCGTCGAAAATCCTGCTTTCCTCCAGCTGTTGCCGCCCGCTCTCAGACGATATGACACCAACCAGGCGGCCGGTCGAGCCAAGCTGTTCCCTTGCCGCATAAGCGCACAGGAGGCCCATCTTCCCCCAGGCGCCTAGTATTATCACAGTATTGTTCTCCTGAACGATCAGGGACGTTTCTTTAGGCGCGCCGGCTTCGTCAAATGCGCTTATCAATACCCTCAGCGAAATATCATCCGGCTTTTTTATGAGAAGAGAGGATTGGAAGATGATAGCCTGTCCCCTTACGGCGACTTGCGCATAGCCGATGTCGATCCCCAGGACCCGTTCTATCTTCAGCGGCGTTGTGGACAAAGAGACCAGCGATATGATTTCGTCGCCCTCTTTCAGATTTTGGCTGTTGCAATACTGCTTTCCTATCTTTTTTATCCTGCCATAAAGCATGCCTCCGGTCCCTGTAACCGGATTGTGCAATTTCCCTCTGGTATTTACGATATCAAGGATCCTTTTCGCGATGATTTTCTTGTCGCCCTTGGTTTCTTCCAGTATTTGCGTGAAGCTGACAAAATTGATATTCAGTATTTCAACGTCGACCAGTATTTCGCCGTCTTTTATTTCCATTGAATTATCTATTTTCCAGGCGGTTTGAAGAAACGACTTCCGAGGTTCTATAGCCCTGTAAAATCCATACTTGTCAAGTTTTTTCAATCCACTGCCTCCTCTGATCAGCCAGCCGCTGAAAATGCAATGCAAACCAATGGTTTGAACAATTTTCTCTGGAAAACCATGCCTGTCTTGCCAAAAGGTTTCCGCACCCTCTTCAATTTAACATTTGGTGAAATCAATGTCAAACAGGGCTTGAAACATATCGTGATCGATCTTCTTCAACAGTTGGAATGCCGCCAGGCCGGATGCCGCGTGTCATATTGACATTTCACGTCGGTTGGGATAAAGTCGACTATAAGAGGACGTGACTTTACGCCCTTTATTTTCGACACGTCCTATCCGGGTGGATGCCATGAATCAGATAATCTATTTCACATTGTTTGCGCTGGGTCTGGTCCTGGTCATCAAGGGCAGCGGCTGGTTCGTCAGCGCCGTTCTATGGGCCTCGACGGTTTTCAGGATCCCCTATATCATCATCGGCGCCACAGTCGTCAGCGTATGCACGACTGTTCCGGAGACCTTCGTTTCCGTGACCGCCTGCATCAAAGGTGCTCCGGATGTCGCCTTCGGCAACGTCCTGGGTTCCATTGCCCTCAATACCGGCGTGATCCTGCCGATCCTCGTCATCTTTGCCGCCCCCGGAATCGAAAACAGGCTTTCATTCATCAGGAACGGGTCGTTCCTGCTCGTCCTACTGCTGCTCCTCTGGCTCTGCGGACTGATTTTCGGCGCCATCGCCCGAATCGCCGGCGCCTGCCTGATCGTCCTGCTCATCGGCTATTTGATCAGCAATGCCTTTTACGCAAAAGCTTCCATGGATCTTGACATCCATTATGACATAGAAAGCGACGATATCGTCACCGACGAACCTGAACTGTATGAAGGCGTCAGTTTTGACGAATATGAAAATGATATAAATATTTCGAGCCAGGTTCTTTTCAAGAACATCCTGATCCTCGTCGCGGGCCTCGCGTTTGTTTTAGAGGGTTCGAACCTGCTGGTGGACAACGGCGTCAAGATCGCCCGGCTCTTCAGCGTGCCGCCCAGCGTCATCGCGCTGACCCTTACGGCTGCCGGCGCCTCGCTTCCCGAGCTTGCCACCGCCGTTTCCGCCATCCGCCAAAAGGCGACAAGCCTGGGGGTGGGCAACATCATCGGCGCCAACATCCTGAACATCGTCCAGGCCCTTGGGCTTTCGGCGGTCATCAGCCCGATCCCGCTGGATCGGGATCCAGTCATCCTGACATTTCAATTGCCGACGATATTTCTGATGGTCCTGCTGGCATTCCTGTTCGGATTTTATGGCAAGTCCGGCTACCGGCGCTGGCAGGGCTGGCTTATATTCACTTTGTACGCCATCTTCATGATCGTCAGTATCTTCAGGGAGCATGCGCCTTTCATAGGCCGCGTCATCTTCGGCTGAAGCCGAAAGCAAAAAAGGAGGCCTTTCATGTACACAGCAAAAGGCAGCGGCAAGACCGCTTTCGTTCTGAGCGGCGGCGGCGCGCGCGGCGCTTATGAAATAGGCGTCTGGCAGGCTTTGATCGAGCTTGGCGTCAGAATAGACATCGTCACCGGGACCTCCGTGGGCGCCCTGAACGGCGCCATCGTGACCCAGGGCGACATCGATACGGCCGTCGCCCTCTGGCGAAAGCTGGAGACAGGCATGGTCTTCGATATCAGGAAAGGGGACCGGATCCTCCAGAAATTCGAGCTTCCCATTGACTTCGGCGGCATGCCTCTGGATACGCTCAGTGCCTATGCTGGAGAAATGCTGCGGCATGGGGGCGCTGAATACACTTCCCTGAAAAAACTGCTTGAGGAAAGCCTGGACGAAGGCGCTATCCGCTCTTCTTCCGTCGATTACGGCATCGTCACCGTCGAGTTGGGCACGATGCGTCCCCATTATCTTTATAAAAGCGACATCCCCGAAGGCAAGCTGATCGACTATATGCTGGCCAGCGCCGCCTGTTTTCCTGCCCTGAAGAGCTACGAGATCGACAATGTAAAATATATCGACGGCGGGTATTCTGACAACCTGCCGGTCGGCATGGCCCTGGACAAAGGCGCGACCCATGTGATCGCTGTCGACCTCGACGCGCTCGGCGTGGTCCGAAGGAAAAAGATGATCGAAGCCGACTATCTGAAAATCATCCAAAGCCAGTGGGATCTTGGCAATTTCCTGGTTTTCGATCCGGAAAATTCGAAAAGGATCATGCGGCTGGGGTATCTGGACGCGTTGAAATCCTTCGGCGCCTACGACGGTGGCGCCTACTGCTTCATAAAAGGCCAGATGGACCGGCGAAGCCTCGGAGCGGCCGAAAGCGCGGGCAGGATCTTCGGCCTCGATCCCGGCCTCATATACAGCAAAGCCTCCTTCAACGATCTGCTTCAGGAGGCCTGTCAGGACTATGCGACTGAAATGCAGGACAGGATCAAATCCGTCCTGAATGATATAAGCAAAAAGAAGATCATCGACCTTCCGAATCTGCTGAAACGGATAAACGGAAAGACGGTCGCGACGATCCTGATGCAGAAACAGCTGCAGGGCGATAACGACTTCGGCCTGTTCGCAGGCAAAGCCGCAGCCGCGCTCTTCAAGCAGGAGGCCGAAGCCGCCGGCTACATCATTCGAGCAGGGCTGTACCGGATGCCCGACGCCTTTTAGCGGCGGACAGTTCATGCGCCTGCGACAGTTCTTTCTTTTTTTCGACTTCGCCTTCAAGGAATTCGCAAAGCCTTTGGGTGGAGTGCCTCGTCCCGTACAGGTCTATCGTCTGTCTCAGATGCTCTATGCGTTCCGGGAATCGGAATATGGAGAATACCGCTTCCTGAAGCGGGAATGTCTTTGTCGCCTGCAGCGCCAGACCGTTGTTCAGCATGAATTCGGCGTTCCGTTCCTCCTGCCCGGGTATCGGATTGATCATGATCATCGGAAGTCCTTTGGCCAGCGCCTCTGAAGATGTTATGCCGCCGGGCTTTGTGATGATGCAGTCGGCTGCGTCCATCATCAGATCGACATTGTCTACGTAGCCATAAACGTCAAAACGCTTTTCCGTCTGAAGCCTCTTTATTTTATTATACTGGCGCCTGTTGTTGCCGCAGACGACGATGGTCTGGAATTCAAAATCCAGCATGTCCAGGCTTTCGATGGACTTGTCGATCTTGCCGTATCCCATGCTTCCGCTCATCAGCAGGATCGTCTTCATTTCGGGATCCAGTCCCAGAAGTCTTCTCGCTTCACGACGGTCGGTCTTCAGCGAGAATTTCGGCTTGATCGGTATGCCGAAGGGCAGGTTTTTCTTAATATCCATGCCCTTGTGCATCATCTGGAACTCCAGCAGCTCGCTGGGCGTCACATAGTAATCAAGCTGGAGCGCTTCCTCCCAGAGCGGATGGATCGTAAAATCCGTCACGATGCCTACGGTGATCGCATCGAGACGCTTCTTCTCGACGAGTATGTTCACCATGGCGGCTGAAAGGACATGGGTCGCAACGATCACATCGGGCCTGTATTCATCGATATATTTCCGAAGCTCTGAAGCCATCAGCGAATTGGTAAGCTTCGGCAGTGAATATTTTGCCATCGGCTTGTTCTTTTTAAGCGTGATATCATAAACAAGGGAGGATGCTTTTGGAGTATAAGCCGTGACAAAAATATAGGCCTTTGAAACCGCTTCCTGAAGCAGCGGCTCAATGTAGCCGTACGCGTCGATATTCTGACATTCGTGACCCGATCTTATCAAATAGTCTTCGATCGCCTGCCCAGTGGCATGGTGCCCCTGTCCGGTCGAAATGCTTAGAATAAGAGCTCTCATTTTTTCCTCCGTTCAAATCTCGAATGGCTTGATTCTGATTCTATTTTCAATATTCTCTTCATTTAAGCCAGTTTCAGTTTACCATACTTATTATTTTATACCTACAACTTTTTTGCGTCGCTGTCGGCGGCAAGGCCGCAATCCCGCCAAAAGCGCCCCGCTTTAAAAACACAGGCAGAACAGCTTTTAAACGCTATTCTGCCTTGAACGGAAAGGTTCCATCTTTATCATTGCGGGTCAGTGTTGTGATACCTTTCAACGATTGATTTTCGAAGACCCGAAACAACGGTTACAATATTATATGTGCAGCACAACACCACTCCAGTCAGCATTGAAATAGCCCAAAGGATCTCGCTATGTTCGCTCGGAACCGAATTGGCAATGCCGCTAATAAATACCGCAGACATAAGCATTGCCAAGCTCCCTGCGACGAACAGCAGTATCGTCGATAAAATTCTGAACTTCAAAAAGTATGCCTCCCCCTTCAATTATATCTGTTTGGCCGACTATATCACCCGCCTTTAGAAATAGTACTGTACTGTTTTGCCAATTTTATCTACATTAGCGTTAAAGCTGAAACCTATCCCCCAGGGGGCGGAAACGGAAGGTGAAAGCGATATTGTAGCATGTCCATATGCGATTTCCATCTGCAAATCTCTTATCTGTGTTGCTCCTGTCGCTGTAACATAACCTGATCCCTTATAAGCCCAGTCATACTTTGCAGGTCTGAAGCTAGTATCCAGATTTTTTGCCATAGTGAAATTTTTGCATTGTATCGTGTTCGTTCCCTTCAAAGAGAAACTCTGGCTCGTGCTTCCAGCACTAGCTCCAGTATAATTGTTCTTGTAATATGTTTTATTGGTTCCAGCAGAAAGAGACATGGTCGGAGCCCATCCCGCGGCAACTGTATCATTGCCCATAAACAACGGCCCAACGTCCCATTTCCAAGTGTAAGTGTTTTTCCAGTAACACCTGTCTGTCGAAGCATTATACGTATAGTTTCCGTTGGCAATCGTGCCCTTCGTTATACTCAGAGTCAATGTAGCTGCAAGCGTAACAGTTTCCATTTCACTTCCGCTATAGCTTTTTAGGACTCCTATTTGCTGATCTGTATACCCCATGTTAGCAAGCTGCTCCACGGAAAGTGATGCTCTATCTTCGAGTTCTTTTTTATAATCAATCATCCTGATTTTATTTATTTCTATTGCATCATAATTCATAAACGACAATTCTTTATCACTTTTTTCTTTTAATTTTTCCAGTTCAACATATTCATTATAGACAATTGTTACAGTATCTTCTGTCTCTGCGCAATCAGATGCGCCAAAAGAAGGCGCCAAAAATGCAAAATTAAATATAAGGGCAAGAGATAACAGCGCAACCATGAATTTTTTCATCGTATTCTCCTTTATTATTAGAATTCAAATGCTGCCAGCTTGTCCGCCACCATTTGCCAGAATCGATTGATCTAAAAATTTGAAATGATATCCTTGGCACCGAATGTCGTTTGAATCAAGCGTGCGTTATGCGAACTAAACTAAATTAGATAGTGTTTAAAAACAAGGGTTTTATATGATTTTTCAACACTTCTCCTTCATTTTCATTTGCTAATACGTTCTTTATAAACACATATTACAATGTCTCAAGGCTTCAGTCAATACGTTATTTGCACATTTATTCGAATTTTGCACTAATATTGTGATTATTGCGCAACCATCAGACAACAAAAAACTCCTCCCGGGTGGGTCCGGCCGGAGTTTTGTTGGGACAAATATCCGTGAAGCCTGCAATCCGCTGAAACGGATCATCAATAATGCTGTCGCAATTTAATTGTAGGTGAAATATTTTCTGGCCGGAGTTTTCAGCAGCGCCGCAGTAACAAGCGCGGCAATCAGGAATCCCAGCACGAACTGGACCATGTTCCACGGCACGCTGAAGGCCGAGACGGCAAAATTTCCATACAGAAGGCCTCCCGCGATGTAATAGCCGAACACCATCCAAAGCCCCGCCAGGGTCATTCCCAGGATCTGATAGACCGGGATCACCAGGTGCTCCTTCTTTCGAATATAGATGGCAATGATGATCAGAAAGACCGGGATCAGCAGCGCGGCGATCATCAGCTGACTCTGGACGCCATTTATGAAGGCCTCAAGAGCGCTGGCATCCGGGACATCCTCCGACATAAGAGCCGCTGCATTGGTGGCCGCCTGATAGTTGATGATGTATTTGATCGCCATGTTGAACACGACCCAGAATCCGGCGGTGGCCAGGCTGAGCCATATTATATTCTTTTTGCTGTTGATGCATTTTTCGATAGCCAATCCCATCAGCAGAGCCATAAGCCCTTTGATGCAAAGCGTCCAGGGCGCCCACTGCACATAGCCCGAAAAGATGTCAGCCAGGGCCGATCCGACGCCGGAGGCCACTGCGCCGTAGCGCCAGCCGAGGATGAGCACCGACAGGAAGATCATGCTGTCTCCCAAATGGATATAGCCGTTTGTAAAGGGCACCGGCACCATCAGGATCATCGTCGCGATGGTCACAAGGGCCATCATCAGCCCGGTCAGTATGATCTTCTTCGTATTGAGCAGGTTTGACGTGTTTTCCATTTTAAAATCTCTCTTTCAGTTGATTTCCTTTGCATTTCTGCGAAATGATATTGAGTATGATTGCTTCTTATAATATAATAAGCACAGATTGTATATAATCATATATGCAGTTTGTACTTTTTTTATATATACAGTTTTGGGAAAGGATACGCCATGATACCTTTTTTGGACCATGCATCGCAAACGCCGCTTTACATTCAACTGTACGATCAGATAAAGGCCGCCATCCTGGCGGGAAGCCTGGGCCCCGGCGAAAAGCTGCCGTCCCTGAGGCTTTTTTCCAGGGACCTCGGCGTCAGCCTGACCACCGTCGACCTCGCCTACAGCCAGCTTCAGGTCGAAGGATATATCAGTAGCCGACCCCAGTCCGGATATTTTGTCAACAATATCGCCGTCGCCCATCCCTCTTCTTATGAATATCTTGACGAAGAACCGAAACACAGTGTATCGGTGTTAGACGATGTTCCCGTAGAGAAATATTATTACGACTTGAATTCCTTCGATTTCATCAAATGGAAAAAGTGTATGAACAGGATCCTGAACGAATATCCCGCGCTGCTCCTCGAGGAAGGGCTCCCCGAAGGCGAGGAGATCCTTCGGGTCCAGATTTCCAGATATATCTTCCAGTCCCGCGGCGTCAGCTGCTCGCCTGACCAGATCGTCATAGGCGCCGGCACCCAGCAGATCACCGGGCTCCTCGCCGGCATCCTCGGCATGATGGACATCGAATACGCGGCGTTCGAGGATCCGGGCTATCGTCCGGTCCGAAGCGCCTTCATCGACCGGGGCTTCGCCATCATGCCCGTATCCGTCGGCAAGGACGGCATAAGGATCGAAGAGCTGCCCGCCGATACGCGCTGCGCCGTCTACGTCAGCCCGTCCAACCAGTTTCCGATGGGCTTCGTCATGCCCGTCGCCAGACGGTACGAGCTGCTCGAATGGGCCAAGAAGACCGGCAGCGTCATCATCGAGGACGACTACGACAGCGAGCTGCGTTATTTCGGCCGTCCGATCCCCGCGCTCCAGGGCCTTGGCAAAAACGAAAACGTCGTCTATCTGGGGTCGTTCTCGTCGACCCTGTTTCCCGCCATCAAGATAAGCTATATGGTCCTTCCCGCGGCGCTCCGGCGGCTTTTCGGCAGAGTCCGCGCCGATTACACCCAGACCTGCTCGAAGGCCGAGCAGCTTACGCTGGCGCTGTATATGCAGAACGGCATGTACCAGACAAACATCAAAAAGCTGCGGAAGCTCAACTCCCAGAAGGTCCATACGGCGACGGAAAGCATCGGCAGGCACATGAGCGGTTTCGCAAAAATACTCAACAACAGTTCTGGCGTGCAGATGCTGATCGAGGTCAACAGCAAAAAATCCCCGGAGCAGCTTTGCCGCGAGGCCGCCGCTCTGGGGATCCAGATCGTTCCTGTCACGAAATTCACCTTCCAGAAGCTCCAAAAGGAAAATATCGTCCTGATTTTTTATTACACCAGGATACCCCTTGCGGATATCCCGGGCGCTGTTGAGGCCCTGGCCGCCAGCTGGCGTTCTGCCGTGAACGGCTGATCCGGCTGCCGATGAGGGCTATGCGCCTTTTTTTGCGAGTCCTAAATCGCTTCCCTGATGAGCCGGCCGGCTTCCTTCGTGCCGATCAGGCGCATCCCGTCGCTCATGATGTCGCCGGTCCGGACGCCCTGGTCGAGGACCTTGGCGACCGCAGCTTCGACGGCGTCAGCCTCTGCGGCCAGATCGAAGGTGTAGCGCAGCATCATGGCCGCGGACAGGATCGTCGCCATCGGATTGGCCTTGTCCTGGCCGGCGATGTCCGGCGCGCTGCCGTGGACCGGCTCGTACATGCCGAAATTGCCCTCCCGCAGGCTGGCGGACGGCAGCATGCCGATGGATCCGGTGATCATGCTGGCTTCGTCCGAAAGGATGTCGCCGAACATATTGCTGGTCACGATGACGTCGAACTGTTTCGGGTTCCTGACGAGCTGCATCGCCGCATTGTCTACATACATATGATTGAGCACCACTTCCGGATAATCCTTCGCGACTTCCTCGACGACCTTGCGCCACAGCCTTGAGCTTTCCAGAATATTGGCTTTGTCAACACTGGTCAGCCTTTTGCCCCTCTTCATCGCCGTTTCAAAACCGACCACAGCGATCCTGCGAACTTCCTCCTCCGCGTATATTTCCACGTCGTAGGCGGCTTTCCCCATGTCGGTGTCACGGAAGCCCTTTTCGCCGAAATAGATGCCGCCTGTCAGCTCGCGGATGACGACGATATCGAGGCCGCCTTCGGTGATCTCGCTTTTCAGCGGGCATGCGCCCTTGAGCTGGTCGAAGAGGATCGCCGGCCTGATGTTGGCAAAGAGCCCCAGGCCCTTTCTGAGTCCCAGCAGCGCCTGCTCCGGCCTCATGTCGCCCGGCAGCGTATCCCATTTGACGCCGCCGACGGCGCCGAGCAGCACCGCATCGCTGTTTTTGCAGATTTCAAGTGTCTCAGCCGGCAGAGGACCGCCGGTGGCGTCGATGGCCGCGCCGCCCGCCAGCACTTCCGTATAGTGGAACTGGTGGCCGAATCTTTCGCCGACCTTGTCCAGCACCTTAAGCGTCTCGGATACGACGTCGGGCCCGATGCCGTCTCCCGGCACCACAGCTATCCTGTATTCCATCAGAGGTTCTCCTTTACATAATTTACAAGGCCGTCGCAGCTGATGATCTTCTGGATGAATTCCGGAAACGGCTCTGCCTGGTATGTTTCGCCTTTGGTTATATTTTTGATCGTTCCTGTCGCAAAATCCACTTCGATTTCGTCACCAGCGTCGATCTTATGCGCCGCTTCTTCGCATTCGAGTATCGGCAGTCCGGTATTGAACGCGTTCCTGTAGAATATCCGCGCGAAAGTCGACGCAATGACGCAGGAAACGCCCGACGCCTTGATCGAGATCGGCGCGTGCTCTCTTGAAGAGCCGCAGCCGAAATTCCTGTCCGCGACGATAATGTCGCCTTCCTTCACTTTATTGACGAAATCGGCGTCGATGTCTTCCATGCAGTGCTTCGCCAGCTCCGCCGGGTCTGAAGTGTTCAGGTACCTGGCCGGGATGATGACGTCTGTGTCGACATTGTCGCCGTATTTGAATGCTTTTCCTTTGTTGATCATTTCAGTACCTCCTTACAGCAATTCCGGATTGCTGATTTTGCCGGTCAGCGCCGACGCCGCCGCCACAGCCGGGCTCGCCAGATAAACTTCCGATTCGGGGTGGCCCATTCTTCCGACGAAATTCCTGTTCGTCGTTGCTATGGCTCTTTCGCCCGCCGCCAGGATCCCCATATGTCCGCCGAGGCATGGGCCGCAGGTCGGGGTCGAGAACACCGCGCCGGCTTCGACGAATATCTTCGCCAGCCCTTCTTCGATGCACTGCAGGTATATTTTCTGGGTGCCCGGGAAAATGATGACCCTGAGATTTTTCGCAACCTTTTTCCCTTTGAGGATGGACGCGGCGACGCGCATGTCCTCCATCCTGCCGTTGGTGCAGGAGCCGATGACGACCTGGTCGATCTTCACGTCGCCGATTTCGTCGATGGTCCTGGTGTTGTCCGGCAGATGCGGGAAGGATACCGTCGGTCTGATCGTCGAAAGATCGATGGTATAGGTTTCATCATATTCGGCGTCCGGATCCGGCTCATAGATCTTATATGGCTTGTTTCCGGCTGCCTTCATGAATTCGATGGTCTTTTCGTCAACCATGAAGATACCGTTTTTGCCGCCGGCTTCGATGGCCATGTTGGCCATGGCCAGCCTGTCGTCCATGCTGAGGCTTTTCAGGCCTTCTCCCATGAATTCCATGGATTTGTAAAGGGCGCCGTCGACGCCGATCATGCCGATGATGTGCAGGATCACGTCCTTGCCGCTGACCCATTTAGTCGGTTTTCCGATCAGCTCGAACTTGATCGCCGACGGGACCTTGAACCAGGCTTTTCCCCTGGCCATGCCGGCTGCCATGTCCGTCGACCCGATGCCGGTGGAGAAGGCGCCAAGAGCCCCGTAGGTGCAGGTGTGGGAATCGGCGCCGATGACCACATCTCCGGCCACGACAAGCCCTTTTTCCGGGAGCAGCGCATGCTCGATGCCCATCTGCCCGACTTCGAAATAATTCTCTATATCCTCATCGACAGCGAATTCCCGGATCCTTTTGCATTGTTCCGCCGCCTTGATGTCCTTGTTCGGCGTGAAATGATCCGGTACGATAACGACCTTCTTTTTGTCGAAAACGCCTTTGGCGCCCATTTTCCTGAATTCGTTGATAGCCACCGGCGTCGTGACGTCGTTGCCAAGAACGATGTCCAGATCCGCTTCGATGAACTGGCCGGCCTTCACTTCCGGAAGCCCCGCGTGAGCCGCCAGGATCTTCTGTGTCATGGTCATTCCCATTATTCTCTTCCTCCTGATATTCCTCTATAATAAATATTTTTCAACTGCTTCATATGCCTGCATTATTCGCCTGCTTTGCCAGCCCGCAATATCCGGCCGCTTTATTTGCCTGCCGCCTTCCGCTCCTCGTCATCCTTAAGGAGCTTGAACTCGATGGAGTCCATCAGCGCCAGCATACTGGCTTCGATGATATTCGTCGAAACGCCGACAGTGGTCCAGTTCGTCAGCCCGTCCGAGGATTCGATCAATACTCTGACCTTTGCCGCCGACGCGCCGGAATCGATGACCCTGACCTTATAGTCCACCAGCTTCATTTCTTTCAGGTGCGGATAGAACACTTCTATCGCCTTCCTCAATGCTTTGTCCAGCGCATTGACCGGGCCGTTTCCTTCGCTGGCCGTGATCTCCTCTTGGCCGTCGACCTCGATCTTGATCATGGCCGTCGAGCTGTGTTCCTTGGAGGTTTCCGGATCTTCTTCGATGATCCTGTAGAAGCTCACCTGGAAAAATGGCCTGTATTTGCCGAGATGTTTCCGGACGAGCATCTCAAAGGACGTTTCGGCGCCCTCGTATTGATAGCCGTCGCGTTCCATGTCCTTCAGGATATTCACCAGTTCCTTCGCTTCGCGGGATGCCTTCGTGATCGTCGGATCCACCTTCTGGATCATCTTCATGATCGCATTTTTACCGGCCACCTCGGACATCAGGAAGGTCCTCCTGTTTCCGACCAGCTCCGGCGATAAGTGCTCAAAGGAGTCGCTGGCCTTCGTCACGCCGTCGATATGCATGCCGCCTTTGTGTGCGAAAGCGTTGTTGCCGACATAGGGCGCGCCGGGATTCAGGCTGATATTCGTTACTTCCGCCACGTATTTCGCCGTTTCCGTCAGCTTTGCCATCTGGTCCTTCGGGATGCAGTGATAATTCTTCTTCAGTTGCAGATTGGCGATGATCGTCGCCAGATTCGCATTGCCGCATCGCTCGCCAATGCCGATGAACGTGCCCTGAACATGGGTCGCTCCCGCCTTGACCGCCATGATGGAATTGGCTTCCGCCATGCCAGTGTCGTTGTGGCAGTGGATGCCGATCTGCATCTGGAATTTGTCGCGGACCAGCTTCGTGATATCGTAGACGTCGTCGGGAAAGCTTCCGCCGTTGGTGTCGCAGAGCACCAGGCAATCGGCGCCTCCATCCTTTGCGGCCTGCAGCGTGCGAAGGGCATAGCGCTCATTGTGCCTGTAGCCGTCGAAAAAATGCTCCGCGTCATAGATGACTTCTTTTCCTTTGTCCTTGAAGAAACGGATCGTGTCCGTTATCATGGCGACATTTTCGTCAAGCGTCGTCTGGATGACGTCCGTCACGTGGTAATCCCAGGATTTTCCGAAAATCACCACGGTTTCAGTCTCCGCCGACAACAGCTGCTGCACGTTGTCGTCCTCCTCGACGGGAATGTCCTTGCGCCGGGTGCTGCCAAAGGCTGCCAGTTTCGTGTTTTTCAGCGTCATCGCCTTGGCCCGTTCGAAAAATTCCTTGTCCTTGCTGTTCGAGCCCGGGTTGCCCGCCTCGACATAAGCGACGCCGAAGGTGTCCAGCGCTTTCAGGATCTTGATCTTATCCTCTATGGAAAAGGAAACATTCCTGGCTTGCGCTCCGTCGCGCAGATATGAGTCTAGTATTTTCACTTCGTTTTTCATCTGTTTCCCTCCATTATTCCCGCCGGATCCGAACGGATCTACAGCGAGATCGGCTCCACCAGCACCTCGGGCCTGCCCTGGGCTTCCTGGTAGAGCATTTTATTGACTGCGTTGACATAGGCGTAGATCGTCGCTTCGATGATGTCCGTGCTCAGGCCTCTGCCGGAATATATGATGCCGTCGTCCCCCTTGATCTTGACAAGGGCGTCGCCCAGCGCATCCTGCCCTTCCGTGACGGACTGCAGCTGGTAATCGTCCAGTTCCAGCTCCCTGCCAACGATCTTCTCGATGGCTTTGAATGCCGCGTCGATCGGGCCGTCTCCCCGGGCGACTTTTTCGATGCGTTTGCCGTCCTTGACCAGCATGATCGTCGCCGTCGATGTGATCGTGTTGCCGCTGGTGATGACGAATCGCTCCGTCGAGTAGATTTTGGGGACCTGCACGGATTCCTTGGCGAGGATGGCTTCGATATCCCTATCATATACCTGCTTCTTTTTGTCGGCAATAGCCTTGAATTTGGCGAAAGCTGCTTCCAGTTCGGTTTCATTGACGTCGTAGCCGAGTTCCTTGAGCTTGCTTCTGAAAGCGTGCTTGCCGGAATGCTTGCCCAGGACCATCATGCTCGTCGTGAGGCCGACGGACTCCGGCGTCATGATCTCATAGGTCTCCTTGTTTTTCAGCATGCCGTGCTGATGGATGCCGGACTCGTGGGCAAAGGCGTTTTCGCCGACGATGGCTTTGTTCGGCTGGACCTTGACGCCGGTGATGCGGCTCAGGAGGCTCGAGGATTTCATGATCTCCTGCGTGACGATCCTGGTATCGCAGTTGAGGATGTCCTTTCTTGTATGAAAGGCCATCACGATCTCTTCCATGGCCGCGTTGCCCGCCCTTTCGCCGATGCCGTTGACCGTGCACTCGATCTGGGCGGCCCCAGCCTTGACGCCGGCCAGTGAATTGGCCACGCCCAGGCCCAGGTCGTTATGGCAGTGGACGGATATATCGATCTTTTCCATGGACGGCGCCCTGTTCCTGATCTTCATGATGAAATCGTAGAATTCATCCGGCGTCGTATAACCCACCGTATCCGGGATGTTGATCGTCGTCGCGCCGGCCTTGATGACGGCTTCGAATATTTTTGCCAGGAATTCAGGCTCGGACCTGGTGGCGTCTTCCGCGGAAAACTCGATGTCCGAGCAATATTTTTTAGCGTGCCGGACCATGGCCACGGCTCGCTCAAGCACGGCGTCCGGCTCCATCTGAAGCTTGTACTGCATATGGATCGGAGACGTCGCTATAAACGTGTGGATCCTCGGCGACGCGGCGTCCTTAATGGCTTCCCATGCTCTGTCGATGTCGCTCTCGACGGTCCTTGCCAGGCTCGCCACAACGCTGTCCTTTATAGTGTCCGCAATCGTCTTGACCGAAGCAAAGTCGCCCGGAGAGGATGCCGCAAAGCCGGCTTCAATGATGTCGACCTTCATTCTTTCCAGCTGCTTTGCCATCTCGATTTTTTCCTTGAGATTCATGCTGCACCCTGGTGACTGTTCGCCGTCTCTTAACGTCGTGTCGAAAATTTTGATCATTCTGGTCATTTCAATATCCTCCTTTTGTTTCGATTGCCTCAGAAGCATGCAATAAAACAAAAAGCCCCTGAAGCCTTTGGCTTCAGGGACGATATAAACTACCGCGGTACCACCCTGATTACTGCCTTTCAGCAGTCTCTCTTCCGGTTCCATCAAACCGTGGGCTTTGTAACGGTGCCTGCCGTCATTCCTTACTTGCCGTTTTCGCGTCCGGCGTCATTTTCACGCTGGCGCGGGTCGTTTTCGGGAATGCTGCTCGGGAGCGAGATCTGGTTTTTCAAACGTATCGGCTTTCAGCATCTGCCGACTCTCTGTGACGCTACCATGAAAAAACAGTAACTCCGTCTTCGCATTTGTACGGGTATCTCTACCTTTTCAATTGTATTGGAATTAGTATATTAAATAAATCCCGGGCTGTCAACACTTTTTATCGCTATATTTCCCGGTCAGGACGGTGTCTTGCCCCGACCCTCTTCGGCACACTTGTCAGAGTAAAAAGGCTCGATGTGGATGATCGTCTGGGCGTTTGGATTGAACCTTTCCCGGATCCTGATCTCGATCTCGTGGATCAGCCGGTGGCACTCCTCCACGGTCATGTCCGGACAAACCTGGACGTGCATATCTATATAGGTGCAGTTTGCCGTTCCCCGGCTCCGGATCTTATGGACTTCGTTCACCTCTTCGAAGGTCTTCACGATCTCCGTGATATGCCGGACATCCGCGACCGCTGAATCCGTCAGAACGCTGTTTGTCTCCCGGAAGATATCATAAGCCGCTTTAAGGATCACCGCCGCGACGATTAGTGAAACGATCGGGTCGATGATCGGCGGTGCGCCGAACTTGACGGCAGCCAGAGCGACCAGCACGCCGATCGTGACGAAAATGTCGCTCCTTGTATGCATGGAGTCGGATATCAGGATCAGGCTGCCCAATGCTTTGCCCTTCCTGTATTCAAAGAATGACACGAAAATGTTTATTATCAGCGTCCCGATCAGCACCGCCAGGCTGGCACCGGTGATCTCGGGCATCGACGGATCCATCAGTTTCCCGGCGCTGCCTTTGATGATGCCCAGCGCGACCATCAACAGCAAGACGGCGATGAACAAACCGGATAAAGTTTCAAATTTATTGTGCCCATAAGGATGGTCCTCATCCACGGGCTTGGCGGCGAAGCCGATCCCGATCAATCCGACGACATTGGATGATCCGTCGCTGAGCGAATGGACTCCGTCGGCAAACATAGCGGCGCTTCCGATCAAAGAACCTATGTACATCTTGGCGGCGGCGACAAGAATATTCAGGATAAGAATGATCCACAGGATCTGCTTCACCTTGCCGTAATGCGCTGCGGTGTTCAGCTCTTCCATGATGGGACTGTCTGTTTTCATACGCAAACTCTCCTTTTTAAACGCAAAAAATCCACGGGACGATTTTAATCATCATGTCCCATGGATTTGTTTTCCACTGCCTGTCAAGGCCCGACCGCACAGTTTCCCGCCGCCTGCTCATTCGCTATTAACGTTGATTCTACTAGAAACCGAAGCCGGTGTCAACAATACATTTAAGTCTTATTTTTCTTCTCCGGCGCCTTCAGCCCTGGTTATTTTGCGCACGCGTTTTTCCAGATCCGGCCGGCTGATCCAGATCTGCGCACCGCATCCGAGGCATTTGATCCTGAAATCCATGCCGGTCCGCATGACCTCGAAGGTTTTGGCGCCGCAGGGATGGTTTTTCTTCAGTTCCAGTACGTCGCCGATCCGGATGTCTAGCGACATGCGATCGCCTCGATCTCGACAAGGGCGTCTTTAGGCAGCCGCGCGACTTCAACGGTGGACCTGGCCGGGAAATCGCCGGTGAAATAGTCGCCGTATATGGCGTTCACTGCCGCGAAATCATTCATGTCCTTAATGAAGATCGTCGTTTTAAGCACGTTGTCATAGTCCGTGCCCGCCTCTTTGAGAATAGCGCCGAGATTGGCCAGAGCCTGCCGTGCCTGGGCTTCCAGCCCTTCAGCCAGCGCGCCGGTTTCCGGCGACAGACCCAGCTGTCCGGATACGAATATCAGATTGCCGCTCTGCACCGCCTGGGAATAGGGGCCGATGGCCGAGGGCGCCTTGTTTGTTGAAATGAGGACTTTCATTTATTTCACCTTCTTTTCGATCCTGTCGGTGCCCATGTACTTTCTGAGGGCTTCGGGCACGATCACCGACCCGTCCGCCTGCTGGTAATTTTCAAGTATCGCCGCCAGCGTCCTGCCCACGGCAAGTCCGGATCCGTTCAGCGTATGGACGAACTCGGCCTTCGCCTTCGGCTCGGGCCTGTAACGGACGTTGGCCCTCCTCGCCTGATAGCTTTCAAAATTGCTGCAGGATGAAATTTCAACATATTTATTATAGCTCGGCATCCAGACTTCGATATCGTAAGTCATGGCCGAACTGAATCCAAGGTCTCCGGTGCAGAGCCGGACGACTCTGTATGGGATCTCAAGGATCTGGAGCACTTCTTCTGCAGCCTCCAGGAGCAATTCCAGTTCTTTGTAGGAATCTTCCGGTTTTGTGAATTTGACGAGCTCCACCTTGTTGAACTGGTGCTGCCTGATCAACCCGCGGGTGTCCCTGCCTGCGGAACCCGCTTCTTTTCGGAAGCACGGCGTGTAGGCGGTATAATAGACCGGCAGCTCTTCGGCATCAAGAATCTCGTTGCTCCGCAGATTCGTCACCGGCACTTCCGCCGTCGGGATCAGGAAAAAGTCCTTGGCCGGCACATGGAACATATCATCTTCGAACTTTGGCAGCTGCCCAGTTCCGGTCATCGCGTCCCGATTGACCATGAAAGGTGGAAGTATCTCCGTGTACCCGTGCTTGTCCGTATGAAGATCCAGCATAAAGTTGATGATCGAACGCTCCAGCCTGGCACCCAGGCCTTTGTAGACGGTGAACCTGGCGCCGGCGATCTTCGCGGCCCGTTCAAAATCCAATATATCAAGCTCCGTGCCGACATCCCAGTGGGCTTTATACTCAAAGTCGAATACTCTGGGCGTTCCCCAGCGCTTGACCTCCAGATTGTCTTCGTCGCTCCCGCCGATTGGCACGAGCTCGTATGGCGTGTTCGGGATGTTGAGCAGCGCGTCGCGGAGGGCGGTTTCGACTTCACCGGTCTCGGCGTCAAGGGCTTTGATGTCTTCCGATAGGGATTTCATCTCATTCATCAGCTCAGAGACGTCCTTGCCCTCTTTCTTCAGCTTCGGTATTTCTTTTGAATCCTGGTTCTGCCTGTTTTTCTTCTGTTCGACCACCGCCAGCAGCGCTCTTCTTTTTTCGTCGAGTTCAAGGGCGGTGCTGATGCCAAAATCGCCCTGTCCTCTGGATTCGACCGCTTTCCTGACCTGTTCGAAGTCTTCCCTGATCCGTCTTATATCCAACATCGTCTTTCATCTCCCCGCTAAAATAGATTCTTTTTATATTCGATATATACTTCTATGAGCTCCTCGACCTTCTTTTGCATCTCGAGCTGCATATCCGATGCGGCGTCGTAATCTCCGGCGTCGAGCGCCATCTTGATCCTCGTCAGCAGGCATTTTTTTGAAATGCTGTCCTGCCCCAGATCGACCCGCAGCCTGTTGATCGTCTTCCAGTTCAGCAGATCCAGATCGGTGGATTCCTCATCGATATGAATCCGCCTGCAGGCGCGAACGGTGTCCATGACATTCTGCACGATCCTGTTCCGAAGCTCCGTCGCCCACTGCCCCAGAATCGCTTCCTTATAGGATTCAAGGGTCACTTCGTCAAAAACATTGTTCACTTTCAGGGCTTGCAATTTTTCCGGATACCTGTCGAATGCCTTCAGGTTTTCAACGACGGTGCGGGGGACCGGCCCGTAGAGGCGGTCTCGATCCTCCTGGGTATATTCGTCAAACACATTCTTTTCGCTTCTGTATTCCCTGTCTTTTTCAAGATAGAAGGCTTCTTCGCCGTACTTCTTCGACAGTATCTTTTCCAGCTCCTTCGCTCGTTTGCCGTTTTCCAGCACAGCCCTGATCCCGTCCAGCATTGCCAGATAGACTGTCGCCAATATGAGATAGGTGTTGCTCTTCGGATTCGGGGCCCGAAGCTCGAAACGCGTCGCAAGCGGATTGCTGGCGTCCCGGACGAGACCGATCAGCACCGTCCTGTTTCGCGATGGGATGTCGGCCTTGTGGCCGATGGACGTCACGATGCACACCGGCGCCTCGAAACCGGGCTTGAGCCTGTTGAAGGCGTCGTTGGATGACGTGACGAAAGGATTGATTATTTCATAATGCTTCAGTATCCCCATGAGCGCGCCGAACCCTATCGGGTTCATATATTCCGCCTTGGGATCCGCCGGCGCGAAAAGGTTGATTTTACGGCCGTCCTTCAGCCGCGCCGCTACACCGACATGGGTGTGCTCGCCATTGCCGGCGACGCCTTCAATGGGCTTTGCCATGAATGTGACATCGAGTCCGTTGGCCCGGAAGACATCCTTTATCACATATTTGACCTGGCTTTCATTGTCCGCCGCCTGAAGCGCCGTGCTGAACTTCCAGTCCACCTCCAGCTGCTCCATGACATGGTCGTATTCGCCGGAGTGACCGAGCTTCGCCTTGACGCCGCCGACCTCCTTGTGGCCCATTTCTATTTCAAAACCATAGCTGTCAAGGACCAGCAGCGATTTTTCCAGAGCCGTCCTGACTGGCCCCACGGTCCTTTTCCAGTATTGTTCCTTGAGCACCTGCGATGTCGACAGCTGCTCCCTGTCCGCCTTGTCGTCCGGCGTCTTGACCCAGAACTCGAGCTCCGTCGCCGCCGTCAGATCGATATCGTCGATTTCGTACGCGGCGTCGCAGCCCATCTCCTCGAAAACGTACGGATATTCCTGGAGCAGTTCCATGAGCTCGTTCTTGAAGGTTTCCACCGCATCGCGCAGGATCACCCTGGAGCCGACCTGATAGGTGTCGTCATGCACCAGAAACGACGGTATGCGGAGCGTCCCGACGGGAAGCTTCGTTTCTTCATTTATGTGCGAAAAATTATAATCGACATACCAGTTGACAGATAAATCTGGTATGATATCCAGTTTCGCATTATTGATCTCGGCGATCTTCGGCAAAACGACGCTGGAGCCGTCGGTTTGGACGCCCTTTGTCAGAAAATCGTCGATATTGGCGATGAACAATTCGACCGGGATCTTTTCATCGGTGTCATAGCCGCCGATATCGAGGCCTACGAGGGATACGAACTTGATTTCCGGATGGTTCCGAAGCATCTCGACGATCTCCCTCTTCGAATGGTTGATTGCCGGGATCGTGAATAACATTTTGCTGAGCATCATGGCAGTGCTTCTCCTCTATATCAGTTTACTGGTTTTGCGTGGTGTCCACATCCGGCTGCGGCGCTTCAGCGGGAGCCAGCTGCGTCAGATAGCGTTCCACTTCTTTCATATATGAGCCGTAGGAGGCCCAGTCGCCGTTTTTCTGGGCGGCGATGGCGTTCTTGAAGGCTTCGTTGGCCAGCTGGATCAGTTTATCTGTTGTCAGTGTGCCGTCGGTTGGCTGATCGGGCTCCGGCTGGCTGCTGATGCCGTCTCCGGTTCCAAACAGCTCGTTCAGCGCGCCGGCCAGCGTCGGTTCATAGGCGATCCTGTCGCCGTAGGCGACGATGACCCGCTTGACCTCCGGAAGGCTGTTGATATTGGCGGCTTTCAGGTAGACCGGCTCGATATATATGAAGGAATCCTCGATCGGCACGACAAAGGTGTTGCCTCTGATATAGTCCGATCCCGTCGACCCCCAAAGCGAAAATTCCTTGGAAATCGTCGTATCCTGGTCGATCTGGGAATCGATCTGCATCGGTCCGTACACCAGCTTATCCTTCGGCAACCTGTACAGCACCAGTTCTCCATAATGCGCGCCGTCGTTCCTGGCTACGAGCATGCCTGTCATATTCGGTTTATCCTTCGGCGTATATGACAGCGAATTGATGAATTCGACACTGTCTTCGCCGGGCAGTTTCATGATGTAGTACGTCGGCGTCATCTGGACTCTCTCATGGCCGTAGATTTCATAGGATACGTCCCACAGGTCCTCTCCCTGATAGAACACCTTGACATCGTTCATGTGATATCTCTTGTACACTTCCGCCTGGATCGAGAACAGCATGTTCGGATAGCGGATATGCGCCTTCAGCGCTTCAGGCATCTCGGAAAAGTCCTTGAACAGGACCGGATAGATCTTCTGCAGCGTCTGGACCACAGGATCCTTGGCATCGACTATATAGTAATCCGTCTTGCCATTGTATGCGTCGATGACGATCTTAACGGAATTTCGGATGTAATTGATGCTGTTCTGATCGGAATACGGCTGGGAATACGGGAAATAGCTGCTGGTCGTATAGCCGTCAATGATCCAGTAGAGCTTGCCGTCCACCGTGACGATGTAGGGATCTTTGTCATAATGGATGAACGGGGCGATCTTGCTGACCCTCTGAGCGATGTTCCTGTTTATCAGGATCTTGGAATTGGAATCGATGTTTGTCGAAACAAGCATCTTCAGGCTCTGCTCCCTGATCGAGAACATCAGCCTGTTGAAAAGACCCAGTTTGATGCCGGCGTCCCCTTCGTATGTGGAATAGATGTTGCTCTCGCCGCTGGGATAATCGAATTCCTGCTCGTCCGTATTCGTGATGATGTAATTGTCGGTCATCTCGCCATAATAGATCTCCGGCCTCGAAATGGTGATCTCAGGCACCGATGAAACCGGCGGGATACTATCGATCAGCATGTCCGGCTGGCCGGTGGCCGTCACCTTGTCGACCCGCGACAGCGTGATGCCGTAGCCATGGGTATATTTAATATGGCGCGTGAGCCACTGCTCCGTCGTCTTTGTCTCGTCGATTTCACGGGCGGACAGGAACACCTGCGTGTACTTGCCGTTGATGATATACCGGTCGACATCGACGTCGTTGAACAGGTAGTAGAGCCTGATGCTCTGCGTCTGGTTGTAGAACTGCTTCGCTGGCTCATAGTCGTTTATTCTTATGTTTTCAATGGTCGCCTGGTTCTTGAGCAGGTCCTGCTTCGTCAGGTTGCTCTTGACCGGGAAGTCCTTTATCTGTATGTTGTTAAGATTGTAGGCCTTCTGAGTGAAGCTGATGTCGTTTCTCAGATATTCGCTCTGCTTGTTGATTTCGTCCGGAGAAACGATGAAGTTCTGGACCGCCAGCGCCAGTCCCGTCCCGGCGATGGAGACGACCAGCATCAGCATCGGGGCCGAGAAAGCCAGCTTGTATTTTTTCCTGCTGATCCCAAGCGCCACGGTCACCGCGGATGCCAGGGCAAGCACGATCATGATCCTGTATTCCCAGAGCGTCACGTTGATCTCCGTAAAGCCTGCACCGTACAGGACGCCCGATTTGTTGTAAAGCAGGCTGAACTGTTTCAGGAAGAAGTTGGAGGCGACCATCAGGAAAAAGACGACGCCGAGAATGATGATCTGCCTGGAAGCGAGCCCCAGGATCTCCATGAAATTGTCTTTATTGAAGCTAATGCCTTTTGTGAACTGCCTGGCGAAATTCGGCGGCGTTCCGTCGCCTTCGGCATAGTCGTACTGCTTCTGCTCGAACATCACAGGCCTCCTGACTGACATCAGGAACATGTAATAAACAAACGTCAGCGCGACGAAAGCCAGCACCAGGCCGATCAGGATCTGGTTGATCTGCGTCAGCAGGGAGTATTTGAAGACATAAAACGAAACATCCATATTGAAAATCGGATCCGCGAGATCAAAGGATGTGCTGTTGGCGAATTTCAGGATCTCGAACCACAGGTTGGTCGTCGTCGCCATCGTCGCCATGAACGCGAAAATCACGCCGATCGCCAGCGAAACCTTGCTGATCGTCTTTTCGCTTACCGTCTGCTCCCCGGAAATCTCTATCTTTTTATAATAGTCTTTCTTAAGCAGGTTGAGATAAAGATATGTCAGGAACATGATGACGATGAACGTCGGGACCCCCAGCTCGATTTGCGTCACGAGCTGCTTGAAAAACACGCTGGTATAGCCGAGTTCCTTAAACCATAGATAATCCGTGATGAAGTTGATCAGTGTACCGAAGCCGGATGCCAGGATCACCAGAATGATGATTATGACGCCGAGCCCAAGCCTTCTTTTTTTCATATTTCCCACCCCTTATCAAATATTCAGTGCCGCTGCGTATATTGTAAATTGAGCATAAACAGTGAAATTCTATTAATTATATCATGAAAGGGGCGTTTGCGGCACCCCTTTCATTCGGCATTCATCGTTGCTAGTTTCTGTAATAATTCGTTATCAGCATATCCCTGCCGGACTTTTCCAGCCTGTAGATCCAATTGTATTCCTTTACTGCAGCCTTGCCCGCTTCCGTCACTTCGATCTTCTCATGGACCCAGGCATAGTAATCATCTCCGCTCTGCCTGAGCTCGCCGATCTCGAGCAGCAGGAATTTTTCCTTCACTTTTCCGGCCTTGGAGAAGTTCCGGACGTTTTTATAAGCCTGGCTTCCTTCCTTGACCGCCGTATAGACGCTTTTGTCGCCAGAATTCACATAGTCGATCCACATCGAATCAAACCGGATCAGCGCAGCGACGATCTCCCGGTCATAATAGACCGCGTCGCCGTCTCCGGCCTGTTCAGGCGCATATAATATATTATTTGTTATCGGCTGCGATTTTGCGATGTTCGGATCCGAGTAGGACTTGCTCGCATCGAATCCGATCGTGCTGCTCGCCTTGACTTCCACGATATTCTTATTGAGAGCAAGCTGGGAAGCCACCAGCGCGTCTTTATCGGCCATCGGCGCCGGATCCGGCGCAGTGCCTTCGGGCTCCTCCGTATCGGCCGGCTTTTCCGTGTCGGCCGGTTCTTCCGTGCCGGCAGGCTCTTCGGTGTCGGCAGGCTCCCCGCCGCCGGACACTCTTTCGTAAAGCTGGCCGATGCCGGCTGTCAGATTCTTCTGGAATGCGCCGATCACGTCGGCGGCTTCGCTGTTTGGCAGGAAGTATTTTATCCCCAGCATGGCCAGCTCGAGGATTATGATGACGACGATCACGGCGGCGGCGGTTTTGCCGAAGCCCCAGTTCTTATACTCGTCTTCGTCTTCTTCGTCTTCCTCGTCTTCCTCGCCGTATTCGTCTTCGGCTTCCGATGCTTCTTTACCGGCATCCGCACCGAAAAATTCATTTCTCGCAGCGGCCATTTCCGCCGCCTGCCTGGATTCCCTGCCTTTCGGCTCCGCCGCTTCAGCCTGCCCGGCGGACCTTTCCGCATCCGCGGCATTTTCTGCCGCGGCACCAGTCGCAGCACCCGCTGCGATACCGGCGGCGCCAGCGATCGCGGCGGCTCCGGCAACACGGTCGGCACTGTCGATTGCAGCGGTGGCGGCGGTCTCAGATTCGGCGGCAGCAGATTCAGATACAACAGATTCCGTTGCAACAGGTTCCTTTTCCGCAGGTCCGATCGAGCGACTTTCCGGTTCTTCGATCGTCGCTTCGATTTCGGCGCTTCCGTCAATCGCCGCCTTTTCTGCCGCCTCCTCGATTTCAACAGCCGCAGTTTCGGCGGCGGCTTCGTCGGCCTTATTGATTTCTGCTTCGGCAGCCGCTTCCTCGATGGCTTCGGTTTCGGCGGATCCTTCGATGTCAGCGGTCGCTGCCGATCCGGCCGTTTCGGCGTCCATGGCTTTTTCTTCGATCTCCGTGTTTTCAGCTGCAGCTGATTCTTCTTCAACGATTGCCGTCGTTTCTGCCTCGGCTTCCACAGCTTCTGCGAACGCTTTGTCCGTCGTCCCTGCGTCAGCGGCCGCTTTCCCGGCAATTTCCATTTCGACGGGCACTTCTAGAGATTCCAGCGAAAAGTCGAGATCGGCCATCTCCTCATCATGTTTGTCCTGTTTGGCGGTCGCTTCAATCAGCGCGTCGATTTCCTTCTGGATCTCGCCCTTGTCGTACTTGGCGGTCTTGTCCATCTCTTCGGCTGCGAATCCGCCAGGCATCGGGATCTCCGGCCGTGCGTTCCGCTGTATCTTTTCGTACTCCCTGTCCAGCAGCTTTTGAAATTCAGCGCTTTTCTGGCTGAAAGTAAAGAATTTGTCGATTTCCCTGGACGGCTCCTTCTCGACACAGGACATCCCCGATGTCAGATCCGGCTTGTGCGCCTCCATGTCCCAGACGAATTCTTCCGGCTCCACAGGCTTGTCAGCTTTTGAAAAATCATGGACATCCCAGTTGAATTCAGGCTCGGCGGGCTTTTCAACAGGCTTCGACGAAAACTTGAAATTGATATCGCTCTTGTCGGAAAACGCGAAACGCTTTGGTTCTTCAGGCCGCCAGACGACGCTGATCTCCTTTTCGCCGGCTTCCTTCCCGTTGTCAGCGCCCCAGACGGGCGCTCCGGCCGGTCTGGACACAGTCGGTCTTTCTTCCTTTATTTCACCCTTGATTTCAGCCTTGACTTCGGCGCGCGCATCCACTGACGCGCTTCTGCCGACACCTTTATCGGTATTGTAGACGACTTCCTCTTCCGTAACGCTGCTCTTTCTGGCAACCACCGGCGCTCCGCAGACGTCGCACTTCGTGTCTGTTTCTTTTAAAGAATTCCCGCATATCCTGCAATACATGTCTTTCCTCCCGCCTGGCGCATGTTAAATATCATAATCTGCCGGCACAATGCCTTCCTGCAGTCGATCATTTGATCTGTGCCTCAAGCTCCTCCCTGAGGTATATCTTCCCGCTCCTGCCCCGGGCAGCTTCCCCCGCCAGTTTTTCCGCGGCTTTTACGATCTCCGCGACTCCTGATTGGGTCGTATTCGCTGCAGCCGGAATGGCTTTCGCCGCAGCCTGGACGGCTGCAGCAGCTTCCGTGACCGGCTTCTCTGCGGCAGATGATCCAGCTTCTTCGCCAGTTGTTGTCTTGATTGCTGACACTGTAACGTCTTCTTCGACGGCCTCTTTTATAGCCGCTATGTCCGTGCCGTTCTCCGGCAGGTTATCTTGCGTTTGCCCGGCTTCAGCATTGATTTCATCCTCGGCTGTACCAGCCGCGTCCTTCTCATCCCTGACTTCTTCAGCCTCTTCAGGCGTGCAGGCTTCTACAATCGAGTCGGTCGCAGCTGCTTGCGGTTTCTTTTTATATTCCCTGACATTTCCCCGGCTCATCTGCTTTTCGATCTTCTTAAGACGGCGGTCGATCTTCCTCAGCATCCCGGCGCTATCGTTGACTTTCCAATACCAGAGCCGTATGCCCCGAAGCAGCAGCCACACCATAAAAAGCGTTGCGAATATCACTGCAACGCTGATCATGAGTTGGATATCTTCAGTTGCTATCGTGTGGATCAGATCTTTCAAGGCCGGAACGAGGTCATTCATCATCATTCCCTCAATACATCAAAAACTCTTGAAAATATTATATACCACTGAATAGCGCTTGGCAATTGTCAAATCAGCCCTCCACGGCGGTTTTAGGCGACACGGCGCCATCTGCGGACACGCCCGAAATCCCTTCTATTTTTATAGTTATGATGCACGGAATTACAGCAACGATTTCACGGGTTTCACATTTTTGCTCGATCCGCCGAAAAAGTCTTGCAATCTCCAATCCCAGTCGTTATAATATCAATTGTCACAATTCAGATGTGCTTCGTTAGCTCAGTTGGTAGAGCACCTGACTCTTAATCATCAAAAACGCGTCACAACATTGATTGTTATAACGCGTTTTTTCTTATTTTTCAACGTTTTTTAGTAATGGCTCATCAATTTAATCGATTCGTTCTCCCTCTTCATCACCTTATTAACTGTCAATTTTACTGTCACTCCCCCCAGTCTTCAATTCTCAAGGAGCGCTCGTGAAATAGTATTGTGCTATACCAGATGGCTCGCACAATGAATTTTTCCTTCAATTGATATGCGCGTTGTTCTTGATCCTGATTCAAGTATGAACTGTCTTGTATGATCATATTTTCGCAGTATCTTGATTGTCTTATCAAGAAAGTTGTATAATTATCTCGTTGAGCCCCTTGTTTAATACTTTCAGAGACAAATTGCGAAGTCATTGTGGCCTTATAAATGGTCTGATGTTCTTAACCTCAACAAAACATCCAGCGATACCCTCTTCTCATATCGTGTAAGATCAGGCTCCATCCAGTATTCGAAATCAACGAATGATTCTATAATACAGACATTTCAGGAGGACAATCATGCAGAAACTGAATCTACAAACACTTGAGACAAAACTCTGGAGCTGTGCAGATATATTGCGCGGAACATTAAACTCATCTCAGTACATGGAATACATATTTGGTCTGCTCTTCCTTAAACGTGTGAATGACCAGTTTGATGCTGAAAGGAAGGCCAAGAAAGAACAGTTTAAGAATCTTCCATCTGATGCCCTTGACCAGATCCTTGAGGATGCCAAGGCATATAATTCGTTTTTCATCCCGAAGCAAGCCAGATGGAAGAATTTCAAAGATATCAACCTCAATATCGGTCCAGAACTGGATAAAGCTTTCAAGGCCATTGAAGATGAACCCAAGAATAGTGAGCTTGTTGGTGTTCTTACTACAGCAAACTATAATGATAAAGAAAGAGTCCCTGATGGCAAGCTGAATCAGCTTATTCAGATCTTTGATGCAATGGATCTTTCCAATGATGGCTTGGAGTCCCCCGATATCCTAGGTGATGCTTATATGTACCTGATAAAGCAGTTTGCTGATACTGGTGGTACAAAGGGCGGAGAGTTCTATACCCCGAAGGAAATAAAGGATGTCATGGTGCGTCTTTTAAAGCCTCATGAAGGCACCAGTATTTATGACCCTTGCGCTGGATCTGGTGGCTTTCTGATCTCATCAATTGAATACGTCAGAGATGTCCAAAAGCAGAATCATAGGAACCTCCAGGTGTATGGCCAGGAGATCAACCTTACTACTTGGGCTATCTGCAAGCTGAATATGCTTCTTCATGATGTATCTGGTTCTACTATCTGGAAAGGCGATACGATCAGAGAGCCGAAGAACACTGATGGTGCTGTTCTTAAAACATTCGACATGGTTCTTTCAAACCCTCCTTTCTCCCTTAAGAACTGGGGCCGTGAAGTCGCCGAGAAGAATGACTATAACCGTTTCAATTATGGTGTAGCCCCTGCTTCCTATGGCGATCTTGCCTTTGTGCAGCATATGCTTGCCTCGACAAACTCCAAAGGCATTATGGCAACTGTTGTTCCGCATGGCATCCTCTTCAGAGGGGGCGAAGAAGGAAAAATAAGACAAGGGCTCCTTGAAGATGACCTGTTTGAAGCTGTCATTGGCTTCCCACAGAACCTATTTTATGGGGCTTCTATTCCTGCCTCAGTCATAATCCTTAACAAGAACAAGCCTGCGCATAAAAAGGGAAAAGTCTTGTTCATCGAAGCATCTCAGGGATATGTCAAGGATGGTAACAAGAACAGACTACGCGGAGAAGATATTCAGGCAATAATTGATGCTTATGAAGCGTATGAAGATAATGATAAATTCGCTAAAGTAGCAACCCTTGATGATATCAAGAAGAACGACTATAACCTGAATATCACCAGGTATGTCGACACGTCCGTGGACGAAGATGAAATCGATATTGAAGAAGTCATCGCTAGAATCTCTGAACGCGAGCAGGAACTGTCAGAATCCAAGGAGAAGATCAATTCATTCCTTGAGCAGCTTGGCTTTGAAAGGATTTAGGGTTATGGCTATGGTTAAAGAAGGCTATAAGGAGACGGATATTGGTATTATTCCAGAGGATTGGGATATAAAATTCTTGTCTGAAATTGGCAGTTTTAAAAAAGGTAAAGGCATTAAAAAAGATGAAGTTACTGATACTGGATTGCAATGCATAAGGTATGGCCAGATTTATACCGATTACGATCATGCCGTTTATGTTACAAAATCATTTATTAATGAGAGTACTGCGTTGAATAGCGTGAGAATAAAATACGGCGACTTAGTTCTTGCTGGTTCAGGTGAAACACTTGAAGATATAGGAAAAGCTATTGTCTATCTCGGGGAAAAGGAGTGTTACGTCGGTGGTGATACCATCATAATGACGCCCAACGATTTAATCAACAGTTTATACTTATCATATTTTCTCTCGGCAAATGTGGTTTCAAACCAAAAGAGAAAGCTAGGGCAAGGAAATTCGATAGTGCATTTATATGTTGATGGCGCTAAACAAATTAAAGCAGTAATTCCGCCATCACTAGAACAAAATCGCATTGCCGAAATCCTCTCCACCACTGATGCCCATATTGAAAAGCTTGATAAAATCATTGAAGATTATCAGCTCCTAAAGAAAGGCATGATGAAGAAGCTCCTTACCGAAGGTATTGGGCATACTGAGTTTAAGGAGACGGAGATCGGAAGGATACCGAAGACATGGAAAGTAATGCCTATATTTAACACTGGACAATATATAAACGGAAAAGCCTTCAAGCCTAGCGATTGGGAATCAAAAGGGGTTCCGATTATACGAATTCAAAATTTGTGTAATCCAAATGCAGAGTTTAATTATTGTAATAGTGAAATAGAGAATAAATATTGGGTTGAAAAAGGTGAAATCCTATTCTCATGGTCTGCAACATTAGCGATATTTAAATGGGCGGGAGAGAAGGCATATTTAAATCAGCATATTTATAAAGTTATACCAAGAGACAATATAGAAGCAAGCTATTTATATTATCAATTAAGTTTTGCTGTCGCCCGAATGGCAGAATTGGCACATGGCTCGACAATGAAACATATAACAAAGAGTAATCTCGAATCATTCTATGTTGCAATTCCAACTACAAGAGAAGAGCAAATGCAGATAGCATCTATTCTTAGTGCAATAGATGCACGATTAGAATCGCTTAAGCGGATCCACGAGGAGTTCATACAATTAAAGAAAAGTCTTATGGATAAACTTCTGACTGGCAAAATACGGACTACAAAAATAAAATCATAGGAGGCTCAGAAATGACTGGACTGGGAAATGAATACACACTTGTTGAAAAGCCAGCCATTGATTATCTGGTTGATGTCCTTGGCTACGACTATACTGAAGGTGAGAAACTGTCCCCCGAGTGCGAGGAGCGGGATTCTTATCGTGATGTCGTTCTGGTTGGCCGCCTCCGAACTGCCCTTAAACGGCTCAATCCTTGGATGAACGATGCATCCGTAAGCGCTGCGGTCAAGTTCCTGGTCAATAGTGAATCGCTTGCCACCTCCCTACTTGAGATCAATGAGAAGATCAATAAGGCGATCGTTGATCTGGAATTCACTGTCACCCAGGTCGTTGATGGTCAGAAAAAGCCGCAGACTGTGAGGTTTATTGACTTTGATAATATTGATAATAACGACTTCCTTGTCACAAACCAGTATAAGGTCCAGGGTCTTGTTAAGGAGATCTATCCCGACATCGTGGTCTTTATCAATGGAATCCCGATTGTTGTTATCGAGGCCAAATCTCCATTCAAGGAGGGCGCTGTATTTGTCAAGGCTGGGAAGAAGGACGCGTTTGATCAGCTACGGCGCTATATGGATCTCAGAGATCCTTCCATTTCTGAGGGCGCTGACAGGCTCTTCCATACAAACTTCTTCACTGGAATCATCAACAAGTACCATGCCTATGCTGGGACGATCAGTTCCACCTATGACTATTATCTGGAGTGGAAAGATCCCTATCCCATTAAGGCTGACGATATCCCTGATATTGAGAACAATGGACAGAATCTATTCCTTCATGGGCTTCTTGAAAAAGGAAATCTTCTGAAGATCATGCAGTTCTTCATCCTGTTTGAAACCGAAAGCGACATCAGGATTAAGAAGCTTGCTAGGTATCAGCAGTTCAGGGCTTGTTTGAAGGCTCTGCAGCGCATCAAAGAGGGTAAAACACCACTTGAAAAAGGCGGTGTTATCTGGCATACACAGGGATCGGGTAAGTCCCTCTCCATGTTCATGCTTGCCAGGATGATCAGGCGTGATCCCGATCTGCAGGATTCCATGCTTGTTATCATAACAGACAGAATTGATCTTGATAAACAAATCTATACCACTCTGAGCAGAGTGTTTCCTCCTGAATACACCCTTGCAGAGAATAATCTGGATAAGCTTCTCGCGCGAGCAGAGACGGTTCAGGAGATGAAGACGCTGCTTTCCATGGCGCAACCCAAGATTATATGCACCACGATTCAGAAATTCCAGTGTGAAACAGACGAAAACCCTGTTCTTGAAGACGAAAAGTCAAAAACTCAGCTCTTCTTTGATAAAGAGATCGAAGTACTGACCAACAAGTCCAATGTTATCGTCTTCACCGACGAAGCCCACAGGAGCCAATACTCCAATCTTTCGATGAATATGCGGAAGGCGCTCCCCCATGCCACCTTCATCGGCTTTACTGGAACCCCAATTGAAAAGGATGACAAATCGACATACAGGACATTTGGCCAGTTAATTGACAGCTATACCCTCTCCCAGTCAGTTGAGGATGGGAATACTGTTGCAATTGTTTATGAAGGCAGACGTCAGGACCTTCACATCATAAAGGATAAACTGGATGATGACTTCGAAGAATATTTCAAACATAAAACTGATGCCGAGAAGGAAGCGATCAAAGCCAAGTATTTCAATAAGATCGCCTTGGCGGAAGCGGACGACAGAATCAGGGATATCGCTAAGGATCTTCTGATCCACTATCGGGATAACAGCTATAAAAGTGGTTTCAAAGCGCAACTTGTCTGCGTTTCTCGGCATGCTTGTGTAAAGTATTATGATGCAATCATGGAACAAATGCCCGATGTCTTCGGAGACGATCCGATCGAGGTGAAGATCATTTATTCATGTGAGAACAACGAAGAACCTTATCTGAAAGATCATCGTACCTCGAAAGCAGACCAGGACAGGATTCTGGATCGTTTCAGGAAAGAGATTGAAAAGGACAGACTCTGCATCATCATTGTAAAGGATATGCTGCTGACTGGATTCGATGCAAAGATCGAGGATATCATGTACCTTGACCGCCCGCTGAAAGAGCATTCCCTGCTCCAGGCGATCGCCAGGGTCAATAGAACTTACGATAAGCCATATAAGGCGATCGAGGACGGGAAAGAAATCGAGAAGACGCGGATCAAGGCCTTTGGTTATGTCGTGGATTACTTTGGCATCACCAGGCATCTGGAGGAAGCTTTGGCGATCTTTGATCCCAAAGATATCGATCACCCGATGGAAGATATCGATTTCCTCTTCAAGAAAATGCTTGATTACAAGGAAGCCGCCCTTAGGATCTTTGCTGGTGCAAATAAGAAGGACTTGGATGCCCTGATGAACGTTCTGAAGCCCGAAAACAAACGGGCTGAATTCGATATGGCTTATAGGCGATTTGCCATCGCCGTCAATGCATTGATGCCATCACATGTACGTCAGGAAGATCTCAACGATCTGAAATGGCTGACCTATATCCGCGCTGGAGCAAAGGCTAGATTTGAACCTGAGGATGCAATCGATATTTCCGACTGCGGTGAAAAAGCCAAGGAACTGATCTCGGAGCATCTGAAGTCAAATGGCGCCTATCAGTGGATCAAGCCGATCACGCTCTTTGACAAGGACTTCAAAGACGCTGTCAATCATGGTTCAGACGAAGCAATCGCATCCACGATGGAACATGCGATCAAACATGCTATTAATGTAAAAATGAAAGACAATCCAATTCATTATCAATCTCTCCTGGATAGGCTCCTGAAAATCCTAGAAGAAGCAAACCTGAATTGGGAAGAACGCAAACGCCAGTTGTCAGAATTCATCGAACGGGAGATGGCTCATGGCGAAGAAGATCTGACAAAGAAACTGGGATTCAGCGAAAAGCGGCAACTGGCTATCTTCGAAGCGGTTAAAAGCCTTGCCAGCGGAGACAAAGTCGCTGAGGAGGTTGAATATTATGCTGGTGATGATGAAAACAGCCAGTTTAAAGCGATCACCTTTGCTATCGAGGAGACCATCCTGGCAATCAGGGTAAAGGGCTTCAAGAGCAATCCAACACGTCTTGCCGAAATGGAGACAGCTATTTATAATATGCTGCTCACACGGTTCTTTTCCGAATTGGGTTTGGACGGGGTTCGCAAGCTCATGGGCCCGATTATGGACCTTGCCAAGATTCATTATGATGATCAGGTGTAAGCTATGAAGATGTCATATCAGTTCGGAACGGAAACTATTGAGTTCACAGTGGAATTCAGGAAGCGGAAGACCCTTTCGATCGAGGTTGAGGCTCCAAGGAATATCCATGTAATTACTCCAGTGGGAACACCAGAAGATAAGATCTTGGAGACTGTGCAGTCGAGATCCAAGTGGATCGTTCAGAAGCTCTTTGAGATCCGCGAAGTGGATCACCAGAGAAGAGTCAAGGAATATGTCAACGGCGAATCATTTATCTATATGGGCCGAAATTACAGCCTTCAGATCATCGTTGATCCAGGCATTATGGTTCCTGATACCCGAATGGCCAGGGGCAAGTTCTTCGTTACCGTAGCCGAAAAGGATTCTGTGATGATCCGCCATGCCCTGGAGGGATGGTATAAAGATAAGGCGAAGGAGAAGTTCAGAGAACGCGTCAGTTATTACCAGTCTTACTTCAATGTCCAGCCGAAGAGAATTGTCATTAAAGATCAGCAGAAGCGCTGGGGCAGTTGTACGAAGGATCATCAGCTCCTTTTCAACTGGCGAAGCATTATGGCCCCCTCTCCTGTCCTCGATTACATCGTCGTTCATGAGATGTGCCATTTGGTTTATCGGAATCATTCTGCGGAGTTCTGGCAGCTACTGAAAAGGATTTTGCCAGAGTACGAGGAACATAAATCCTGGTTGAAGAAAAATGGAATAAAGTATGATCTGTGATCATTTGGGCATACAAAAAAGTGTTGACAACTGAATATCGTTTGATATGATAAATATAGCTCATCTACCATGTTGTAGAAGCGAGGTACGGCGTCACGCACTTATGTGTCTGGCGCCAGCTTTTTTATTTAAACCTTTCATACTGCTTAATATACTTATCAAGACGGTGGCTTTTATCAATTTGAAACGCAGTCCATAGCAGAATGTAATCGCTCCTTTTTGATAAAACTACTAGGTAACCTTGGTCTTGGTAAAGAATTTTTATTCTTCGATCTCCCTTTTCCACCATCTCCCATACTTTAATCTTATTACAGTCACAATTTGGATCGTCGCATGAATGGTTTAAAATAATCGCTTTCGGCCAACGTATCCGTTCGCAACGTTGCATATCAGGAAGTCGCTCTTCTTCTTTTTGGTTGTTATAATAATCAAATGTTGTCAAATGCCAAAAAGTAGAATGGTACCCATTTTTCTCAGGATAGCGTTTGTAACTTATCCGTGTTCCCTTAAATTTTATTGTATTCCCATTTAAATAATGTTCTTTGAATACAGAATAGGCAAAATCAATGAATACTTTATAATCTTCGAATGATTCCATGTCAATAATTGGCGGGAGCCATTTACATTCCGATAAAACTAAATCCGTCATAGTAATTTGCCTCCCAATCGAATATATTGAACTTTGTATTGGAAATAGAAGATCTATCATCAATCTTATGGCCGTTTAAATGTGTTTCAATATGGTCAATAAGCGAAGTCTTCGCCATACTGGTCTCCAATCGTCTAAGTTTATAGGAGAGGGCGCCAATAAATAGATCCGCAAGTTGGATAAGCTCAATCCGCTCTGATTCCACAGGCTGAATTTCCATTATCTTCTGGCAGTTTGTGTCTTTGAATTTAACCCTCAAAATTCGCTTTAATTCATTACAACGAAGTGCAGAATATGTATCCTTAATATCAGTAAAGATATGATATCCGCTATTTTGATCTCGCTCAATAATATATTTCAACATCAGATATGCAAATTTATAATAGAAATCTTCATGGGTTTGGTTATGGGCAGCATGATCCAGAACATTTTTATCAGGTAGGTATATTGCTCTGAAATTCAGATCTGGATTTATGAAGAAATAATCCACTAGTGATTTATAGAAATCAATTCCACCAGGCGATACTTTTACCCATTTAGTTTCAACTCGAGATTTCCCAAAATAATCAACTTTCATCTTCTTAATCTCGTTGATTATTTCATGAGCTTTTTCTTTTGGGCACCAAATCGATCCAATAACCATAACCTTTTGTTGGTCATGCTCCAAATGGCAACTTTCATCGCAGTAGATATTAAAATGCTTATTCATGGACTCACCTCGCAATGGAAACCATTGTGCTCCCAGACAGTTTATTCTTCACTGTTTTGAATTCACAGTATGAAAACCAACATCTGCTTGTCAAAAATTTATTATATAGTCATTTATCGCTCTATTCAATAAAATTAAATGTTTTACTCCAAATTTACTTTTAAAAGCAGAATGCAAATTTTATGGAGTCCTTCTCCATAGGATTCGTTATACCCCATTTGTTTTATTTTTCATATTTTTCAAGGGACCACTACGTCCTTAAAATCAGCATACCCCCCCTGTGAGATCGGTGCCCCACTCCCTATATATATGACGAATTTGTCTCTGCATTAGCAGTAACTTTTTATTTCCAGGAAAGGATGTGAATCAATGGATGCCATATTTTGCAAGTTACATAATATACGGAATACTATCCAGTGTTGTATTATTATATCGTTTGATTACCTTCTTTAATCAATGGGATTGCTCTCAGATGGGCTTAAAATTATACTGAAAGAAGGCTACTTTCCAGAATAGTAGCCTTCTTTAAAATTTTGTGTTTGCATATAGATTCATTTATAGTTTATAGCCTATTCTTAAATCTGATTTTAAATAGAATTTGCTTCCTAAGTTACATTCCGATCCATCAAATGGATCAATGATGTTAAAATTTGCTGTTGTTAAAGTGTTTGCATTCCCCGAGACACCAGTGTAACCTACAACAACGACCCAGTGTTCACTTGAACTTGATTTTGTTTTATAGTAAACGTGGATCATGGTTGGTCTGCCAGCTAGTAATTCATTTAGCGCCTTTCGGAGTTCATTGTAGCTTGAGGAGCAATAGGATGAGGTCATATTCGCTTTACTCCAAACTAATCTACTATCAGTGGGTGTAGCCCAATATGATTTTGGAGAACATACGGTTTGATTTAAAATACTGTTTATATAAGCCGCACAGTACGATGCACACCCGATAAAATCGGTATAGGAATAATCAACATGCCCAACATGATCATCTTGATCTTGGCATTGTAAGGCATAACTTTTATTTTTCAAGACAAATGTGCTCGGCCGAATCACGAAAGACTTGTTTATGAGAGTTTTGCATACCCCAGATGAATCAGTAGCTTTAACTCTGTATATATATGATCCTGAAGTAAGGTTGCTCAAATTGCAATAATTTGATAGTTTGCTAAGGCTGTATGATGTTGTATTTGGATTTATACAAATACCGTAAACAAGCGCGCCAGTGGACTTGTAGATGGAAAAGTCAACTATCTTAATATTATAATTTGAGCTGATAACGCCACTGAATGCATACGCTCCTCCAGCAAAGTAAAGATTTGATTCATTGGGGACACTATAATTTGAAACTGTGAGTGTAGAAGTTGTAGCTGCATTTGCAATCATTGGAAAAGGGATCATCATGACTACTGCCAGCAGAAATACTATAACTTTCTTGTAAATTAAATTAAACATTTTGCACCTCCATGTTAAACACATCTACTATTGTTATGATTCGGAATTTCCGTATACATCTACTTGTTACTATAAAGCATGTTATGATAAAATATGGTTAATTATTACACTGCATTTATAAACTTTTCCCAAATAGCGACGATTTTTACACCAGATTTCCACCGTTATATTTCTGCACCACCATGATAAATAATATACATTCTTGAGGTGATTTCAATGCTGACTTTACAAGATATTCATCTTTCTGCAGACGTTCGTAAAAGACTAGGTTATACTCTTATTCCTTTTTTTAATGAGATTTTTCCAGAAAGTATTTTTCGATATTATGTTGGCGACTCTATGAAGTATGAAATACTAAAAGGCAATAAAAGAATGGCTGTCGATTCAAATATCCGTGTAATCGAAGTGCTAAATTCATTAATAATCACAGCCCATTCAAGAAACATTACCGAACAAGAGCAAGAGTATTTTGATACACTAGCATATATTTTTCCGATTAAAATATGTAACATTTTATGCTCTAAGATATTGAACGAATTGGAGCTTAGTATACCCGCAAAGAATAATATCTCAAAATTACAGAATTCAATATCTATTAAAGCTGTTCGCATCGAATTTGTTCTTACAATACTTCTAATAACAATTGACTATGCTAGCTACAAAAAAAATGAATCAGCAGGCTCTTCCTACTATGTATCAAGTTTGATAAATGCGTCTTTTGAAGGTAGTTCCTTATATGAAAATTCCGAATTAGCAGAAGACGCTGCAGTTTTTTTTGAGAATATATTAAGAGAGGGTGCCTGTGGTCCTATGGGAATACGAATGGTTCTCAATCTCGCGAGCGAAGGCAATGCGTTTGGTCTATTTGAAGCTGCTAACCTCGAGGCGAGCGGCCTCATAACAGGCTCCCCACGATTTGAGAAGTGCTATGAATACTTATTAAAAGCTGATCAGAAAGGGCATACATTGGCTACTTGGTCTCTTGGGTATATGTTTTATTGGGGGATTTACAGTCAGAATTCGCAATCTGATCTTTTCAACCAAGACTACACAACCGCAATGTCCTATTTTTTTAAAGCTGCAGACAAAAACTGCGCAGCAGCTTTTAATAGTATTGGAAAAGCTTACTATGATGGGCATGCTGAAGTAGGCCTCGCTCCTAATTTGGCAAAAGCAGAGGAATATTTTTTAAAAGCTAAAGCGCACAATTACATTTTTAGCACGAATAACCTAGGTAAAATATACGAAGATATATCGGCAATGCTAGGACGTCAAATAGATGGTACTATTCGGACTGATTTATTAGATGATAAGGACGATATGCCTGACCCTCTGCACCCAGAAAAATGTTTTAAATATAAGGATTTTAAAAGGATACGGGTGGAATATGAAAGGAAAGCTTTTCAAGAATTCATGATTTCAGCGAAGAGGGGGGACAGCTGGGCTTCAAATCGAGTTGGCACCTATTATTTTTATGGCATTGGAACTCAGGAAAATTTAAAGGAATCTTTCAAGTTTTTTAAAATTGCAGCGAGTGCTCCAAAGCCATTCTTATGTAAATTTGCTTTATATAATCTGGCGGTGAAATTCTATAGATTTGGTGTTTCAGGTGTTTGTGATCGAGTTAAATCTACAAATGAGATAATAGATTTGCTGAGAGAGGCTGCTTTTGGAAATGACAGTGTAATTCAGGCTTCGAGGGAATTGATCGATATTTATTCGGAAGAATTTAGGGCTATAAATGATAGGCATCAGAAGAGAATTATTCAAGAAGAATTTCTGGTCCATTATAAAAGATTATTAAACTCTAAAGAATATAAAGACTCATTGAAAGAGCTTCGCCGTTTAGCGACTAGTATTGGAATTAAAAAGTTATAATGGTATTATTAATTTGAATATAGTCATCATAAATTGATCAAATGTATTAATAAACAAAATGTTAGAAAGCCTCTGTTTTGCAGGGGCTTTTTTTATTGCCCTGAAATGTATTAATAAACAAAATGTTAGAAAGCCTCTGTTTTGCAGGGGCTTTTTTTATTGCCCTGAAAGGAGGTGAAAACGATGAAGATCATCCTGCCCGAACAAGTCTGTGAGCTCGAAAACTGCCCTGTAACCGATGTCGACAATGATATGTGCAGCAACTGTACCCTTTTTCTGAACACCTGTAAGCCGATCGCAAGCGGAGACGGATACGCTTTCGCGTCTGAATGCGACTGCTATCTTTGTGAAGGCTGTACCAGGCTCAAATGTCCATATTCTTATTACTAACAAAGACTATTACCATGAAGGAGGTACGTAAAATGTCAACAAAAGTCTATGAGATCGTCACAGAGAAGATCATCGCAGAAATGGAGAAGGGAATAATCCCCTGGAAGAAGCCTTGGACAGGCGTCAGCGGTGGTGCATACAGTCATGCTACGGGGAAGCCGTACTCCCTGCTCAACCAATGGATGCTGCAGAATGCGGGAGAATATCTGACCTTTAAGCAGGTCCAGAATGAAGGAGGTCGTATCCGTAAGGGATCGAAGGCCGAGATGATTTTTTTCTTCAAGCCGTATACAGTCACTGATACTGACAAAGATGGGAAACAAGTCGAAAAGATCATTCCCTTGCTTCGCTACTACAATGTCTTTCACATCAGCCAGTGTGAAGGGATCAAGCCAAGGTTCTCGACGTCGTTACCAATTAGAGCCTTTAATCCCATTGAAGATGCCGAAAAAATAGCATCCGAATTCCGCGATAGGGAAAGCATGCCAATTCAGCATATCCTACATGATCAGGCATTTTATTCCCCCAGAACAGACAGTGTCACAATGCCTCTTCAGCATCAGTTTTTTTCGGTTGCTGAATACTATAGCACATTGTTCCATGAACTGGCCCATTCGACTGGATCGGAGAAGCGGTTAAAAAGGTTTGATGCTTCTAGCGCCCTTACTGAATCGAAGGAGGATTACTCCCTTGAAGAACTAGTCGCTGAGATTTCTTCCGCGACGATACTGGCGACTCTGGGGATAGAGACACCGTCTAGTATCAGAAACAGCGTAGCTTACATCCAGAACTGGATCAAGGTCTTCCAGAACGACAAGAAGATGATCATCACTGCGTCCATCAAGGCTGAAAAGGCAGTTGCCCTGATCGTAAATCCCGACCAGACAGCAGCCGATGCCATAGATGCAGCTGAACCGATCCCTGCCTGAATTGGAAGCATAGCTGTATCAAGAACGTCCATCGAAAGATGGGCTTTTTATTTTCGCTGAAAGGAGGTGAAATATATGAGCATTCGTGAATGCAGCAGAAGGAAGCTAGTATCCTGTGTCTTGAAACAAGCATGGAGGTATTTCCGCAGGAATGTCCATGGTATGTCTTTCTCAGAAGCGCTGATCCTGGCCTGGAGAACGGTCCGCGGCTTGCAGCGACTGATCTACAGCAAGGCCAGGGGCGTCTCGAAGCGAAATGACGACGGGATGTCTAGACAAAGGATCCTTAGGACTCTGATGCACTACCATCAGGAAGACGTCATCCTTAGCTTTGAACGGGAATCAGATAACTTCTATGATAGTTATGCTGTCAGGATTATGGCTGAGACCGATGACATGAAGCCATCTTTGATCGGTTACGTCAGTGCGGAGATTGCCAGGGAACTTGCCCCGCTTCTGGACGCTGGGAACACACCCCTTGTTTTCTTTCTAGGAGTGACGGGAGAAGAGATTCATGGACTGAACTTCGCGTTCTCCGTTATCCCTGGACCGCTTTCAGCCATACGTAGACATGGTCAGGAACGAAAAAACGCTCTCAGGGCCGATTCGGGGCCTCAGAAAGCGCTCTCTCATTAAACACAATTACATTATAGAACTGTTGTACGAGGCCGTAAAGGAATTCTTTGCGGCCTTATTTTTTATGAGGAGGATAACTATGGAATACATATCCGCAAGCCACACGCTGGCACAGTTGCTCGGGCTGATCATACATGAGAATCCAGAATCCGCAGTCGTCAAAGGGATCGAAGGCGTCATCGCCTCGGATAGGCACATCCTGGAAGTGACCAAGGAAGAACTTCTTTCAGTGAAGGGAATCGGCCAGAGACGGGCAGAATCCATTTTGGCAGCTCTACAGCTAAATCGGATCTGCTGCCAACCAGTCATCCAAGGGAAGATTATTCAGATTTCATCCCCAGGGGACGTTGCGTCGTTCTTGATGGCAGCGATGCGATTTCTGGATCGCGAACACTTCAAGGTGATCATGCTTACGACCAAGAACGAGGTCATCGGGCTTGAGACGGTCGCAATAGGAAACTTGAACAGTGCCATTGTACACCCGCGGGAGGTCCTAAAGGCGCCGATCAAAAAATCAGCCGCTTCGGTGATCCTCGCCCATAATCACCCTTCGGGTAATCCAAATCCAAGTCAGGAGGATATCGAGCTAACAAAGCGCCTGATTGCTGCTGGCCAGATCATCGGCATCGAGGTCCTTGATCACATTATTATCGGGAATGGATCATTCACAAGCTTGAAAGAGAAATGTTTTATCTGAATTGAGCCAGAAGCTTCTTAGCTTTTTTATAAAGCTTAAGTCTTCGGCCAATCAACTCTTTATAGTAGCGAAGCAGGATGTGCGGAGGGATGGCATCATCATTCCCTCTGCACCCTGGGACGCAACCGTTCATTGAAACATACTGCTCTAACCTATGCTTCTGAAGCTCTGCCTTTGTAATTTCTCCAATCAATATTGCTCTCTTATCAATGGGCAACGGCTTCATTTCATTACTATATGCCTCCTCAATCACACTGGCTTTAAGAAGTTCAAGTGGGCATGGATAACCATACGGATATGCGGAGATTTCGTCTTTGATGAAGCACTGGCTGAAATAGAGGCATTTGTCTTTTTTGCAGCTAAGAAATCCCGTCGACGTGATCCCGTGCTTTGTGCTGTTACTACTTGAAGCAAGATTTATCATCGCCAATAGATGCCTTAACTTGGCTACTAGACTGCTTCCTTGAATTGACGGGCCTGAGCGACGCTTGAAGTCGAACTCGTATGCTTCCGTCTATTATTCTTTCAGCGGCTTCACAACCCAGCACTACAAATATACCCATAGCAAAAGACATTGAGGCAAAGGCTAAGAGACAGATGGGATAGTATTCTAACATTTTCTTTTCTCCTTAGTGGCATAGTAATAGCTTACATCCATATTATATGCAGAAAATGTTTCGAAGGTTCTACCCTCCCAACTCATGGTATGGTTCGTTTCGTATTTATTTCAAAGGACACTCTTCTGGAGGGGGTGTACTTGCTCTTTTAGCCTTTTCTCTGCTTCGTTTAACCCCCGCTCTTGTCTGACATCTCGTCGAGTGATATATCTTTGACGAACCACATTTCTTAGTGAATGAATGCCCACAGCCAGGCCGAGCACATATCCTTGTTTCGATATTGTTGTATGCCAGATCGAGCGTTCTTCGGTTTAGGATCATACCGATAAAAGACATTGCTTCGGTTATAAACTCCCATTTACTGTTGTTACCATTGAATTCTATGTGATGGCGTACTTGGTAGCAGTCAGGAAGGCGATATCTGTCGCCCCTGCCAAGTGGCTCAATCATGTCACAGAGCTTCTTAAATTCCGCGAAGGAAACATTTCGATAATGTAGCGAGTCGAAAAATTGTTTAAGATCATAGCCATCAAAAGTCATTGGATCCTCCTCTGACTCTTCAATGTAGCCTCTATATTTCCATAAATCATCAACTATATGGGGCAAGAGCGATTCAAGGGTATCCTTAGATGGATCAAGACTATTGTACATATAATGCCCAGACACAAGATCTCTGGCTCGTATATCGTCGAATCTACTTATAATACTAGTCTGGGGCTCGTCATCTACTCCTTGATTCTCCAAATGCCTGGTATGGTTCTCTGAGCTGGATATATCCCGTAATATCGTATGGTAATATGCGGAAATAAATATATCGCTATTTAGAATCAGCGCCACGTTCTCGGAATAATTTTCCAGATATTCATTGTATATAAAGACTTCGTTCGGGTCAGTCCATGGAAAGAACAACCTTCTGTAATCACTCCCTGTAAAGAACCCATGGTCGAGGTTGCTTGTATAATCTCCTGTCAATCCAAGGCTTTTAAAATCGAAATCCAGAAGAAAGTCTTTGAATCGCCTCGTCCCAATAATGGGGATCATTCTCTCTTCACTTCTATGTTGTCTTCCATCAAGATCCAACTCAAGCATCTCGCTATGAACAGACAACTCTCGATCCAGGTTAAACAAGCCGTATCTGTTGACGAATTCGAGTAGAGGTCTTGCACATTCCTCAAGGAGATCTATATCGTTCGGATCACAAATCCCATTTTGGTATGAAACGCCCCGCGGTGTGTCGAGAATCCTATGCAATTCTTCCATCATCCGCAGAAAATCACCAGCTATATCATGAAAATGAACTCTCTTATTTGGTTTGTAATATTCATAACTGAAGCTGTATCTGCTGGTATTTGCCCCGCTGGTCGGGGTCATATAAACGTGATTGGCAGTTTTTTTAATCTCATACTGGCTCATCCTCGTAATCATTTGATCTGGGAAGATGTGCCTATTTATCTCTATCGAATTTTGCCTTCTACTTTCTAGATGTTTATTTGCTACTCCTGTCTCTCGCGTCATATTCCCTCCTTAAATATTTATTTTGTGTAATGGGTGTTATGGTTTTTACCATATCAACCATATTTTAAAATGATCCTAGAACAAAGTCAATAAGGGCTTTGGGTTAGGAGGAAAACTAAAATGAAAAATCAAAATCATCAGCACAGGGTGCTCAGAGGCGGAATCCATACCGTCAGCATCACAAGCAACGACATCCCTAAAAGGATCACAGACCCGCTAAGGAGGTGCGGGATTAACCCTCATTCAAATTCGGAGATTGCTGATCAAGATCAAAGCTATAACAGCAAGGTCAACCCCAACCACTACGGCGGGGAAATAAGGTCCCTGCAGGACTTTAATCGAACAATGACATCCATCCAGGGGGAGCTGGGGATAAGATCCTTCAAGTATACGAGAGTCGACTTCTCACTCGACAACTTCGTTCCTGAGAGCTACGACTGTTATCTGAAACTTAATAAGTGGATCATCCAGATGTTGGCGATGGATCACGATACCAAGTCACTCTACCAAGCCTTTGATCCTATGACATTTCAAAACCTGACGATCAGGATGGACGCCGAGTACTTCCAAGCAGAATTCTACAATAAGAATATCGAGAGCAATGGAAAGAGCCCTGTCCACAGCCGTCTAGAACTACGCAGCAAAAGGATGACAAAGACCAATAGAGGTGTTTTGGGGGAGCTCAACCTCTGGTGCAAAAGACTTCGAGCCCTACCAAAGTGGAATAAAGATTTTCATGACATCTGCAATAAGCTTCTTCATGACAGATGGAAGATTGAGTCCGCAAGTGGAGAAGTCAAAAACAAAGCCGAATTCATCCGCAAATATCAAGGAAACATCTTCACTGACCAGCAGCTGATAGACTTCTGTAAGCTACTTGGATCGACAGAGAAGTATGCCAGGGAATTGAAGTATAGGCATGGGCTCGAGACCTACACGGTATCCGATCTTGAGGAATACATCGAGCAAATTGCAGAAGAAATCATTAAGTATACTGCAGAAGACAGCAATCCTTGATCCATGCCATTGTTTAAAACGAAGTTATATCAACGCATACAGGCATTTGCCTATACAGGCATGCCGACTATTAAGGAGGAAGACTCACTATGTTCAACGTCACCAAGGACACAATAGTGTCCCCAGACCCCGCCACCAACGAAAAAACGACCGATCCTGTCACAACTAGTACTGGCCGCCGCACATGTCTTAATGACTTTCCGCTCTTCATGGATGTCAAAGACGTTGCAGAGATGACGGGGTATAGAACAGCAGCTTGCTATGCCCTGCTGCACACCCATGGGTGCCCCGTTTACAGGGCTCGCGGCCAATCTAGGTATATCGTGCCTCGGGACGCGTTCTACGAATTCCTGATTGGCCTGAGCCAGCAACCCGAAGACCAGGAAGCAATGCTGTATCTTGCGAAATAATCTAAAAACCAGCATCTGCTAGGACTGGATTTATCAAGCGGGTGATGGCAAGGGCACGAAAAGCTGCAATGCAGTTACTGTCAAATTGCTGTCATCCGCTTCAATCCAGCCTATTGCAACACTTTCAGAGCGCACTTCTGATATGGAATCAGGTGCTGCGCCATAAAAACCCTATTATTTCAAATGCTTAAAGGCTTTTTTACTCCCGTAAATATATGGGGGTCATCTTTCCTGCGCCCCTTGTGGAGGAGTAGGACGTAACAAAGGAGGATAGTACAATGTCAAACGGAAAGAAAAAGGGCGCCAAGGGTGGCGGCTCTGTCTATCAACGAAAGGACCGATCAGGCTGGTTCGCAGATGTCCCTATTGGTATCAACCGAAAGACAGGAAGAGTAATGAGAAAGACGCTTCACGCAGAAACACAAGGCGAAGTCATGCAGATGAAAAAGGAACTGGAATCAAAGCTGACACTCGGGATCTACAAGCCCACAAAAGGCTATACCGTAGGATCATGGCTTGACACCTGGCTCGTTCTTAAAAAGCCTCTGGTGGCAAAAAAGACATATGAGATGTACGAGCTCTTTATCAGAGTCCATATAAAACCAGAGCTTGGGCATTTAAAGTTAGAACAACTTGAAACCCGCCATATTGAAGCCTTGATCAATAAAAAACTGCATCCAGAAGACGGATCAAAGTCCATGTCCCATCGCGGTACAGTGGCAATCCGCCAGACGCTTCATGCGGCGCTGAAAAAAGCCCAAGGTCAAGGGCTCATAGCAGTGAACGCTGCAGATCACGTTGAAATGAAACGTCAAAGAAGAAAGCCAATCCGACAAAAGGCCTTCACCCTCGGCGAAATGCTGGTTTTCCTAGCTGAGACGGAGCGCAATCCTCATCACCCCATCTGGAAACTTGGTTTCCTGACTGGCATACGACGTTCCGAACTTCTTGCCCTAAGATGGGAAGATGTTGACTTTGAGAAAGGCACCATACGGGTCAGCGAGCAAGTCACAGAAGGCGCAACAATATCACAGACGCTGAAATCCCAGTACTCCCATGCTGTTATACCAGTATTGCCTATCGCCCTTTCAAGCCTCCAGCAGTATCGATTACGGCGAAGTGAGGAAATGCTGAAATACAGGCAAAAGATTGAAAGTTCAGATCTGATCTTCAGCAAGTATGACAAGAGTCCAATCAACCCAGAGAGCGTCACAAAGAGTTTTAGAAAGGAACGTGATCGTTTAGGCCTCAGGAGAGATCTGACCTTCCATAGTACGCGGCACACATACGCAACCCTCGGCACCCAGGTCGGCATCGAAACGCCGAAGCTCATGTCGCTCATGCGGCATTCCGACATATCGACCACGATGATATACGTCGATAAGATGGACGATGCCTCATATAAAACTGAACTGGGCAAGCTTCAGGAAGCAATCGAGCGTGGACTTGAAGAACAGTCAAAACGCCAGAAAACAGGGGCTTGAGAACCCTATTGACTGTCAATTAACTGTCATGAAATCGTGCCCTTCACCCCTCAAAACCGTTCAAGCATTGAAATTCAGGGCTTTTAGGGCATTTTGGCTCTATGAGCCCTGATTCTTTGATTTTGACAGTCAAAAAATCATTTTTTTCAGATCTCTCTCATAAAAGGGTTGCAATTATTGGCTTCCATGGGTATAATAATGTTTGTCACAAATTCGTGCTTCGTTAGCTCAGCTGGTAGAGCACCTGACTCTTAATCAGGGTGTCCGGGGTTCGAGCCCCCGACGGAGTACCAAAAAAGAAGAGTCTTGGAATCTCAATGTTCCAAGGCTCTTCTTTGTTATTATGTTTAGCTGGTGCCGGGAAAATCAGGTTGTCTGACTACTTTTCTTAATACCGATCAGGTCAAGATGCGAGCTTTTAGTGTTCGATATTATGATTTGATTAGCCAAGTGCATGTATCTCATTGTTGTTTCAATTTCTTCGTGGCCAAGCAAAGTTTTCAGCTTGTAAATGTCCATGCTTCCGGTTCGGTTGTATTCGTCGATGCAATAATTTGTTGCGAAGTTATGCCGCAGTTTGTGTGCTGAAAACTCAATCGGCAATTGAGCTGAAAGTTTGTGCAGAAATAGTTTAATTGCGGTTTTAGTAATTGGCTTGTGATCTTCATCACGGATAGCAAGTAATCATCCGATTTTATACTACATATCCATCTGATTATATTGAGTCATATTGATCCATTATAAAAGAGCACTCAAAGTGTTCTTTTACCATTGATTGATATTCTAATTCCAGTAACTTGCTTACAATCTGCGGATATTAGTCGATAGATATCATTGGAGGCATTATAAAATAACTATCCGTTATCGCCTTTGTTAAAGTGCTTATAATGTAACTCATTTCGCTTCCAATCGGATTTAAGAGTTCATTCGCGTTTTTCTTTATAAACGCTTCATCGACTTTGTGCGACAACTCAAAATTCGCCTTGTATTCAAGATTTATGCAAAACAATGCTTCTGGTTCGATGAAAACTTTTGAAATTATCTTCAACGAAAATGTATAGTCATTTAAATCCAAAATCTCATATTTATCGGAACGATGAATATAAACTCCTTCACCGTTTGGTTCCTTGTCAATTTTTTCCGCATTGACTTTATAGAGATGGAAATACATCTTTTTTATGTTATTTCTGTCGAATTTTCTCTTCATTTGCAATCCCCCCTGATTAGCTTTTATTACGACCTATGTAGCGAATACATAACCTTCCCATCATTTTTAGGCCACATGTTTTGTGTCATTTTCGTTTTCTGAATTATGCGATCGAAACTCTCTTGCGACTTACTTGACGTTTTATCCATCCTGCCAAAGGCATCACCTAGGCCCATGGATATGTAAGACAAAATCAGCTGATTGATACTGCAGTCCTCCATTTTGGATCTTTGGTTTAAGTGCTTATGCAATGTTTTCGGTATTCGAAGAGAAAGTTTTCCGCTGAACTCGTCTATATCCTTATAAGGCTGTGGTTCAGGTACTTCTTTGCCATCCTCTAAAGCAATAGAAATCAACTCTTCTGCTACAGTATATACATCTGCAATAGCAGCTTCTATGGTGTCGCCATCTCCAAAACAACCAAGTTGCGGAATGTGCGCAATATATCCACCGCCATCTTCATCTGTCAATTTTGCAACTTCTATTTTGTAATCCTTTACGCTAATCATTTTCTTTCCTCCTGATGCCAGTCACTTTGCTGGCCATCACTCCTCTTTCTTATTTATCTTCATTAAAATCAGGATTAACAAGATCGAATTTTTCAAGAGCTTTTTTTATATATGGCCGCTTAATTGGACGGTTATACGGTATCGTAACTGAATCCTCAATACCATGTAAATCTGGATGCGTATATATATTATGACTGGATCCTTTGCATCTGTGATTAAAGCCTCCAGCAATCATTAATTTGTGTATATCATCAAAACTAACATTTTTATTGTTACTTTTAATTTTTTCATAAAGACTCTTGATCGACATTCTCCAGTCCCTTTTACACTTAATTAGCTTTGTTTGATACTGTATATGATACCACTATTATTTTTTTTTGTAAACACATCCGAGAAAAAAATGTATTCACCATCCAAGGAATAATCTCATTTTAAATTTTAACTACTCTTAATCAGGGTGTCAGGGGTTCGAGCCCCCGACGGAGTACCAAAATCAAAGGGGCTGTCTCAAAATGATTGAAAAATCATGGAGAGACAGCCCCTTTTTGACACTATCCGGAGGGGGCGAGAACCCGAAAGGGCGCGAGCGTCATGAGAAAGTCCGGCGGACTTTCGAATAGCGAGCGGTCCAAGCCTGCTGATCAGGCAGGCGCCGGACGGTAGACGCGAGCAGCGCGAGCGGATGCCAAGCCCCCGACGGATCAAAATTCTTAAACCGATGGGCTCGAACGGAAAGCGCACTTCACTCACAAACGATCCAGCGAATCGTTTCGCAAGGAGCGGTCCAAGCCTGCTGTAAAAGCAGGCGCCGGACGGCAGACGCGAGCAGCGCGAGCGGATGCCAAGCCCCCGACGGATCAGAATTCTTAAAACCGATGGGCTCAAACTGAAAGCGCACTTCACTCACAAACGATCCAGCGAATCGTTTCGCAAGGAGCGGTCCAAGCCTGCTGATCAGGCAGGCGCCGGACGGCAGACGCGAGCAGCGCGAGCGGATGCCAAGCCCCCGACGGAGTATAATTCTCAATGCTGAAGGGCTCGAACTGAAGGCGCACTTCACTCTCAAACGGTCCAGCGAACCGTTTTGCAGGGAGTTGTCCAAGCCTGCTGAACGGGAAAAAAACAAGTATCCAAACTCCCACCTGAATTAATATTGGCATTGTTCGCCAAGACGCATATAATAAACATTATAAACCTTACTTGGAGGTCGCGATGCAATTACAATCGGTAAAAGAAACAGCGGACAGATTCAATATTTCCGAGAGAAGAGTGCAAAAACTGTGTGAGGAAGGACGTATAGAAGGCGCCCATATGATCAGCAGCGTTTGGGTCATTCCAGATACTGCCGAAAAACCATCCGACGAGCGCTATGCTGTGGAAATCGACGATATGGTCTCCCTGGCTGATTTGTGCAAGGAATTGTCCATATCTTTGGCAACCGGCCGCAACTGGGTCAAGCTTCATAAATTGGTCCCATCTTCATCAATCAAAAGAACACCATATTTCACGCACGAATATATTGCAAAACTCAAAACCGATATCAAGAGCGGCAGCAACACGGCATTGAAGACCCGAAGAAACAAGAAGCACATTTCAGGAAATAACGTATACAATTCGTATGTTTCAGAAAAATCGATAAATGTGCCGGCCGTCCAATCCGTGATCGATATGATCGAACAAAACGAAATTGAAATAACAGATTCGCTTATACTTGTATTGCTCGCCGATTGCGCTGTTCAGCTGGTAATATCCAAGACTGAAAAAACAGCATCACAAGCTGGCATTCCAGGTTTTCTAAAAGGAAAATTCAAGGATGATCCTTATATGTTTTTAGTCTCTGACTTGCTTGATCATGATTCTCAGAGCATAGAAACATCAGAAAACTATCCTGAATTATTGAATGCTCGATATGTTTACGAGGAAGGCGAGGATATCCTTGGTCTCCTCTACATTTCGCTCAAAAACATAGGAAGCAGGAAAGCCACAGGCTCTTACTATACACCGACAAAAGTCGTAAAAAAGCTTTGCCACAGTCTTCTTTCAATGAATGGATCTGCTGGGAAGACCGTGCTGGACCCCTGCTGCGGCACGGGAAATTTTATACTCCAATTGCCGGCATCTTTCGATCATAACAATGTTTATGGCCATGATATAGATAAGATAAGCGTACAGATCGCGAGGATAAATTATGCCCTGAAATACATGGTGCATGATAAACACACGATTTATTCCCATATCTCTGAACAAGACTATCTTTCCTTCTCAAATGATGAGACTTTTGATTTCATCATCGGAAATCCGCCATGGGGCTATCATTATTCTGAGAACGAGAAAAAGAGACTGCGGAATAAATACGCAAGCGCAGCCGGCTCAAACATCGAATCCTATGATGTGTTTGTTGAACAGGCATTTCATAATTTGAAATCAAATGGCGTTTTGGCGTTTGTCCTCCCGGAAGCCTTTTTAAATGTCAAGGCGCATACCCCTATTAGAAAATTGCTTTTGAAGCAAACTTCGATCCAGTACCTTGAATTTCTGGGCAATGCTTTCGACAAGGTCCAGTGCCCCTGCATCATATTGCAGGCAGTGTACACAGGCGAGCCTTTTTCTTCTGTTGGTTTGACCGTTAACGATGGAAATCGCGTATTTGCGATCAAAAACAGCAGAAAAGTGAATGCTGATTGTTTTTCTTTCAATATGACTGACGAAGAATACCAGGTCATAGAAAAAATCGAAAATGTCGATCATAAATCCACCCTCGCCGGCCAGGCAATATTTGCATTAGGCATTGTCACCGGGAACAACAACGATTATATCTCATCCAGGAAACGCATCGACAATGAAATGGTGCTGAAAGGATCAGACCTTCTTAAATACAGATTCCGCGACACAGACAACTATATTGTTTTCAAGCCGGAGTCATTTCAGCAGATTGCCCCAACAGAATACTACCGGGCAGAAGAAAAGCTTTTGTATCGTTTTATCTGCAATCAGCTTGTCTTTGCATACGACAACAGGAAAACATTGTCCTTAAACAGCTGCAACATTCTCATCCCGCAAATTCCGAAAACAAGCGCGAAATATGTATTGGCCATCCTGAATTCAAGAATTGCCCAATTTTATTTCAAAAGACAGTTTAATTCGGTGAAAGTGCTCCGATCACATATCGAACAGATACCAATACCTGTTTTAGATGAAAAGGAGCAGGAGAGGATCATACGAAAAGTGGATTCTCTCCTGGATGCTACGGACGAGAGCTTCATTATTGAACAATATGACGCGATAGACGCCGAAGTAGCCGGCATCTTCAAATTGAGCGATAGCGAGTACCAGCTTATACGGACTTCGATGAATGAAGCAAATCTATTCTTATACTAGGAATAGAACAATTTGAATAAATCGTTCCGGTCAGCGCCTCACGAAAAAATTCTGTACGGAAACTCTCGATATCGCTGCGAAGTATTTCCATCATTGTTGTTTGGCCTTTGCTATAACTTTTGACAGGATTTCTTTTTCGTCTGCGAGAAACGGCCGAAGTTCTTCCTCAGTCATAAATACTTGTCCCTCAAAGACTTCAGTGCCCTCAACGCCAGTGTTTTGATTTCTGTGTTGGGATCCCAATTTCCCAGTGCTTTGAAGTTCAGCGCTGGTCAACACCCAATAAATTAAAGAATCCTTGCAAACCCCGATCCAAATAAATACATCACAGCAGGAAGGCTTCAACTGCTGATAATGATATTTGAAATTTGAATGTTTTGCCTCTTCGTGAGAATAGGCCCGGCTCGACAGGCTGCCCTTCGTGGACGTGCTGTTTGCCCTGCAGGCCTTTACTTCTATTCGTGTTCCGTCAAGCCACAGATCAAATTCTCCGTCAAACGAAGGATACAAGGATGCCAGGTTTTCCTTTGTCGCTTTCATAAATTGTGGAAATAATTGCTCGATGTGCTTCTCTCCCCAGGTTTGACCAAAAGTACGAGGCGCCATATCGAACAAATAAAGGTATCGATTTTTCTGCTGATCGCTCTTGCAGAAGTCATAACTCATTGCGAGGTAATCGTCATAGCTGATTTTTCCAGCGGACAGCAGATACGCCATAAGCCTGCTCTCCGTGCTGAATGGGGCAATTGACTTTTCCCTCCTGATCGATTCAATAATAGCTTCATCACAATTTGAGCTTTTTAACAGAGAATCGATCTTCTCCTTTAACTCTTTCATGGGCCGAACCTCCGATTTTATCAATAATTTTAAATATCATCTATAAGTGCGCTGCAAACCAGACATCACGGCTGGCTTCTGCCGGGATAAGCCGGATTCCATTCTGAGCCTGCGGAGATTGATTCCAGAAGCTCACGCAATATCGATCCTTCCACGAATCTCCAATCAGGCATAATATAAGTTTATTCATTAGCAGACAAAAAGTCTACAGGCGCCATACACAAACATTGCGGCTGAAGACTTTTACGAATTGCTGATACAGATAAAAGACCACATCAATGGTTTTATCCTTTGGTGTGGTCTTTATATTGGGCCTTTGCCTGATGCATGACGGTAAAATTATCTGTCCGGCGGCCTTTTTTAAGCATCAGCCTCCGCCAAGGATTCTTACAATCTTTACATCGTCATTCTCCTGCAGTTCGTAATGATCATATTCCCTGATCAGAAGCTGCCTTCCATTAACCCAGACTGATGAATTTAGCCTGATTCCTTTCAGCGCAAGCAAGTCAGTAATGGATAGCCTTTCCGGGAGACTTTCCATATGATTATTTATTTTTATATCCATGGCCCTCCCTCTTTCAAAGACAGCAATCCGCTAATCAAGAAGCCAGTCGAGGGATAGCTTGATCAGTGTCGCCTCGGTTGGATTGCCGGTTTTTTTATCCCAGCCGGCCAGTTCATAGTAAAATTCTTTGCCTTCATTGTATTTTTGCTCATCGACGAACGTTCCTTCGGACGGACCATCCGGCAGCGGCTGGAAGAGTCTCTTCGGCAAGACGTCGTTATCGCGCGTGAATCCTTCTCTAGCATTGAAGAAACGCATCATATTCAGCCTGCGTTCACCGATTTCCATGATCTCGTATACAGAGGTATCCCAGCCGACGGCACTGGCGCAGAATCGGACCAGGTGTTCCGGGCCATAAAGCTGCCAGGCTGGCCCCCACATGAACTGGCAAAGGCATAGACTGTCCATGGCGGAGTAGAATCTCTGGGTATTGTACGCCCAAACAATATTCTTCTTGTTCAGCACTTGCATATCCGATTCATCGCAGACGAAGTTGCCGCCGATCTGCGCCATCCAGCCTCTTTCTTTGCTGTCAAGGGCGTAAGTCATGCTTGGATCATGTTCGCTAGACTGGTGATCCGCGCCAAAGGGATTGACTGAATAAATGACGGCAAGGCTCGGTTTGTACTGAGGCATATGGGCCGGCATTTCCTGTTTTTTGCATGACATCGACAGTTCAACAGCCCCATTGCCAATCAGTTCACCGGCACGATAGCTGCCTTCTGCTAAAAGATTTCCCAATTTGCCAGACCTGAAAGCAATGCTTGTGATGATATCTTTATAAACGCTGCTGTCGCCAAATTTAAGCTCGATACCGCCCGTATCCTCTTTCGTCAGGAGTCCTTTTTCATAGCATTCCATGGCAAAGGCGATCGTCGAGCCGCAGGATATCGTATCGAGGCCATACATGTTGCAAAGCATATTTGCATAGGCGACTTCCCTGATATCCGAAACACCGCAATACGAACCAAATGTAGCACACGTTTCATATTCAGGCCCGCCGTACTGTGAATCGACCTTTCCCTCGACGCCGACCACTTGTTTGCAGTAAGCACCGCAGCCAAAACAAGTCTCGTCGCCGACCTTGATCCGCTCACTCATGGTCGGGCCATTGATCTCATTCCAATCTTCAAACCATCCGGATTGCCAGTTCCGGGTCGGCAGATATCCTGCTTCGGCCATCGAACCCAGGCAGGCCGCCGTACCATCGGCTTTCTGCGTCACGCAGACGTCGTTTTCTTCGATATCCTGCTTGGCAGTTTTGACAAGGTCCTTGAACTTTTCCATATCGTAAGGCTTGGGCATCCTCTGGTTTTTAACGACGAGCGCCTTCAAATTCTTTGATCCCATTACCGCGCCCGTACCGTTTCTGCCGAATGCCCTGCTTTTGCGATGAAGCACCGCGGCGAATTTGACAAGATTTTCCCCGGCGGGACCTATGACTGCAAATTCAAGTTTATCCTCGCCCAATTCCTGTTTGATCACATCTTCTGCCTGACCCGTTATTTTGCCCCAGGCGTTTTTAGCGTCGCAGATTTTTATTTTATCGCTGTCTATATATAAATATACCGGCTCTTTTGATTTTCCCCTGATTATTACAGCATCATACCCATTCGCCTTAAGATGCGCGCCTATATAGCCGCCTACCTGTGAATCGCCGGCACCGCCCGTCAACGGACTTTTTGTCGTGGCGGTCATCCGGCACTGGCCACTAACAGGGAATCCTGTAAGCGGCGATACAGAAAAAATCAGCAAATTATCAGGTGACAACGGATCGATGCCCGGTTTCATTTCCTTTAGAAGATAGTACATCCCAAGGACTGATCCTCCCGGATATTTCTGATGGATTTCCCCTGGCATTATAACATTTTTTATTTCTTTCGTCGTTAAATCGATGTCCAATATTTTGGCATCCGGAAACATACCCATAACGTAATTCCTCCACTTTCTTACGCTTTTAGAATCATAATTTTTTCAACTGTTCTTGAATTTTTACATTCCTATCTTATCTCTCACCTCCGGTCAATCAATCTCGCAGCATCAATCTAAATAGCATAAACTGTGCCAAACATTTAACTTGCAGGCTTATAATGACCGGCTCATTTCAATGGTCGACCTACCGAAACCAATATTGCCAGTCGGGTTTCATAATAGATTTCTTGCCGTTTTGCATATCTTAATCCGGCAATGGATTCAGCAAGGCAAAATTAGACCATTTAATGCAATATCAAATTATCGGATCGGCCCTCTGTTCCCCGAGCTCGTTTTCCAGATCATCCAGCAATTTTCTATGCTTTTTCCGGGATATTGGATATAGATAGATGGATAATGCAGATAAGAAAAACAGGATGGCCGGTATGAATGTAAGAGCAGCCGAGAGTCCGGACAACGTCAGATTCGTCTGCATTTCAGCTTCAGCCCGATAATCAAAGCAGTACAGATAAATGCCAAGCATCTGAACCGTAACGGCGGTAGAGATCCTGAGAAATATTTTCGAGGACGAAAGTATGATGGCTTCTCTGCGTTTTTTATTGAGGTATTCATCGACTTCGCTGATATCATAGACCACGGAGAAAATGAGCTGCCAATATGCGGATGAACCGATCGAGAATAAAACGATATAGACAGCAAAGCTGAAAAACGAAGAAATTCCGAGAACGCCGAATATGGCAAATCCTGCCCCTGTCAGAAGGAAAGCCGCCACCATGGCGTGCTTCTTATCGAAAACCCTCGCAAAAGCCGCTATCATTGGCGTCAGGATCATTCCAGCCACTGTCAGGATCAGGAAAATAATCGATTTCATATTGTCCGGGAGGGACAAGTTATATTTCATGAAATAAACAATATCTGAAGTGACGAAAACATTGGCTGCAGCAAAGAAAACCGTCGTTGCAAGCAAATATCGAAACGGCTTGATCCCGATCACTTCAAGATATTCACGTAATATTCCGCTTTTTTTATGGTTGTTATTTTTAGCGGCGCTTGAAACCATATTATTCTTCAACAAATAACAGGTAGCCGCCTGCGAGAGACCCGCCACAAGGGCGACCGATATGGCGGTTTTCTGCCATGCCCCGCTTTCATCGTTTCCACCTGCCATAAATAAATCGACGATGTTCAGGACCAGCACCATGCCGAAAATGTTTCCGATCCCCATAAAAAATCTGGCATAGCTCCGAAGCGCCGTGCGCTCGTCCGTATCAGACGTGAGCTCTGCGCCCAGCGCTTCATATGGGACGACATAGGTGGAATGCGCCGTCCAAAGACATGTATTGACGATCGTATAATAAACCGCCTGAAACATTGGCGTCCCGCCAATATTGGTGAACATGAGCACGGTGAGCGCCATGACAGGCAGGATCGAATATGTCATATAAGGGTATCTGCGGCCAAGACGATATGATGAACGGTCGGAGACATAGCCAACTACCCCAATAAAAAAAGCATTCCATGCCGACGCAATAAACAGCACCATTCCCGCCATCACACTGTTCATTTTGGCGACTTCGGTCAGATAATAGAGCGCATAGACCATGAGAATGTTATAGACGATTGTGTCGCCGAGCGAGGCGATCCCATATCCGACCTTTAATTTAACGGATAATCCATGGTCCTTATTGAGCTCCGCCATTTTGCGCCTCCTTTTCATCATTGGCAATAGTGGCTTGCTTTGGTCCGTTAGCCCAGCAACCGGATAAAATATATCAGCAGCCCCCCATCGCGTCAGCAAGACGATGGGAGGCTGCCGGGCCTGCAATTTCAGATTTCAGGCCTAAAATCATTTTGGTAATAGCGATGATCTCTTGATAAAGCGCCTTATGCTTAAAGTTCCTCTACGACCTTCGCATGGACAGTTATATTTCTGCGTTTCAGTTCCTTGAAGTAGATGTCGGTATCGATGACGCTTTCGCCGGAAAAGAATCCTTTCTCCTTGACCCAGCCATTACCCAGCATCCGCATGGTGATCGCACCAGGGAAGCCAACAGAGAAATGCCCGTTTGACATGCCCCATGGATGATGATGCAGATCTGATTCAACTTCATATGATACATTTTTTCCGCCTTTTGTGCCGGATACAATAACTCGTAGAAGCTTGTAATCCTGAGGAGTAGAAGCTGCAGACGATTTCCCGGGCTTTGTTTCAAACATTTCTAAAATGACGTCTCTCGGTGACACTTCGACACCTTTGACATTGATTTTTTCCTGGCTGCCCATGCCGTTTTCGATCAGGAATCTCAGTCTTTCTTCGAACAATGTCGGCAGAGCCAGCTTGAACGCTACATTTTTTATGCCCTTATCCTTGAATGCAATCGGCATTGTCGCAACTTCAGAGTGGATCATGTTGTAGAGATTCAGTTTGCCGTATGGCTCAGGAAAATCGACTGTCATCTTCCCTGAGAATGGCGGAAGCTCAACGAATTCACCGTTCACGAACTCAAAATTGTTTGCCGTGAATTCCTCAATGATCGTGTTCAGTGCATACGGTGGAACAAAACCATAACCCAAGGCGCTTAAATTGACTATTGCATCAAGTATTAAGACGGTATCGACCGTATCCAATCTATCTGCCGCATATTTTGCAAATACATTGACGATGCCCGGAGCGCTTCCGGATCCGACGATACCGGTGATTCCGGCTTTTTTGAAATCCTCGTGCCTTTTCAGCTGTTCCCGTGCCCAGTGGAATAATCCGCCAAAATCCGTGTAATTTGTTTTTGATTCAAGGCAGGCGTCCATGACATTCATATTGAAAACATGAGACGAGCCATTTAAAACGACATCATAGCCTTTCAGGGCATCGGAGAGTTTGTTTACATTTGTAATATCAACGACTTTTGTTTCGACTTTATTTGAATCCACTTTAAGCTTTCTTGCGTTCAAAGCGTCTTCACTGACATCGATAAGCAGTATTTTTTCGACGTCATCATTTTCAATCAGATCATAGATCGTTCCAAGACTTTGTCGTCCCGCTCCACCAGTTATAGCTGCCTTCATTTAATTCACCTTCACTTTCGCTAAGAAATATTGAACCGGTTCCTGAAAAGATATATAGCATATATCATGCCAAACTGATCACGACTGTGTTTCAAGTCATATATCATTGAAATTTCAGCAAATCTCAAGCAATATTTTTTATAATCCGCTCATATAAAATGCCGCTGCGCATTTTTTGCTATGCGCAGCGGCAATTAGTTATTTTTAGGCAGTTATTTATATACCGGCATTTCTATTCATACTTAGTACGTATTCACGATATTGCTTGTGATACTCAAAATCGCCGATATTTCTGGGGACTAGGAAGATTTTGCCAAGAATGTAGTATATAACGCCAGCGAACAAAGCCGTTGCGCCTGTAGCTGTCGTATATAGGAATACCGGGGAATAACTCCATGTGAATGGATTCAACACAATAATGTAAATGGCTATTGAACTGATAAACACGGTCACAGCCACCCAGTTAATGCCGCCCCAGTAATAATACGGCGAATCGGCGCTGGTATTATAAATCGCCCGCAGATCGTATTTCTGCTTTCTGAAAATGAAATAGTCGACAAAGCCCATAGCCATCAGCGGCGTAAAGAACAGGGAGCAGGCTGTCAGCAGAAGCATGTAACTGCCATAGACCACATCCGGGAACAGAACGAGCACAAAGCAAGGCGCTGCGAAAATCAACGTCACAGTTGTCCAGCTTTTCTTGGCAAAGAATTTGAATTGCCTCAAGCCAAGACATACGGCATACATAACGACTGAATTTGAAGTCAGGTTTGCAAGCGCCACAAAGATCAGTGAAATGACCCCTAGAACCATCCCGCCGAGCGGAATCATCCATGAAGCCGGATCTGTCCCGCCTACGGCAAAGGCAGCAGCCGCACCGAGTATAACCGCCAAAGCGCATGATAATCCAATACCGATTATATTTACCCAATAAGCCGTCCTTGTGCTATTCGTCAATCTTGAAATCCCGCCCATGTTCGGCCACCATGACAAGGCGCCGGCAATATTCATCTCAAGGGCAAGCATGAGATTGACATGGTCGTCTCCGATCGGAGCAAGCGGTTCCATAGCCATGAGCGTTTGGGGATCATAATGTCTGAAAAGTGCGAAAGCAATTACGATCATAACAAACGACAGCGCAGGAACCACTATTTTATTAAAAGTTTTCATAACAATCGGGCCTTTGGCAACGATCAGCCAGGAAACGAATACTGCAATCAGCGCGCAAATCACGAAGACACCGTTTCCGCTCTCGCTGCCGGTAAATGTGTCATATAAAGTCTGCACCGACTTCCCAAACATGCACGACAAGACAGAAACCCATCCAATTTGGGCTATCAGAAAGCTGGCTACAACGAATTTCATGCCGTTTTTCCCTGTAAATGGTATCGTTGCGGTGTACTGGTCTATGCCATACTTCGTCGTGCAAATGACTGTTCCAATGCATAGTATTCCAACACCAATGATATTCCCAGCCAGAATAACAAAAATAGCCGTCTTGAAATCCACAAGCATCGCCGTCGTCGCTCCGGTCATGAAGCACCATGTCGCTATTGCAAAACCAATATTGACCCAGGCTGCATCCCAGAATCGCCAAACTCTATCCTTTTCGGTCACAGGCAAAATGCCATTTTGAACTTCCTGATTTATTTTTTGTTCCTGTAATAATTTTTTTTCCAACTTTGGTCCCTCCTCGAACAAATTTAATCCGCTTCATATCATTTGAAAGTGATCGCATAGACAAGCAGCATAGCCGATGCAGCGAGCATCAGCATTATCATGATCCAATCGATTTTTTCGAGAGGTGCGACTGTGCCGTTTTCGGATTCGATTTCTGATATTCTTGAAAACAGATCTTCTTCATACTCTTCCGCCAACATTGTCTTTCCGGATAGTTCTTTCCTGATATCATCCATATTTCCAAACTTTCGCATATTCTTATCTCCTTTCATTTCGCCTTCATGTTTTATCGAATTCTGATATGCTGCGCGATTTTGATCAAGTATCCAAACATGATTTCTTTATCGGCATTATAAATCTCCATGACCGTTTTTAGAATGGGACTCAAGTACACTTTTTAGGGACGTTTTCATATTATTAATAATCAGAAGCCAGGCTGATCGAATAAATTATCTGATTCTATTTGGTCATGCAAAGAAAATCGACTCTCGATTTGATCGCCAGCTTTTCGAAGATACTCGAGACGTGCTTCTTGACGGTCGACGTCGTTATAAATAGTCTGCTGGCTATCTCATCATTAGTGTAGCCCCTGGTGATCATCAGGGCGACACTGATCTCACATTTTGTGAGATGATAATTTGCAAGGAAATCCCTGATGATATCTTCGCGCGACAAGGCATATCGCGAGACTTTTAATTCGAGATGCGGACGCAGGATGCGATAGATCGTCTGCTCTCTCTCGGAAAAATCCCTCGAGGCCGATGTCCTGAAAAGATCCATCGAACCGAAGCTTTCAACGTTGTTGCTTTTATGCCAATCAAGATAAGCATCCAATGAATAGTGGGTTCCAACCGGCATGATATAGTCACGATAATATTCTGTTTTTATCCGTGCGGACATGTCGACCAGATCACTGCTTCTCGCGATGCTCAATCTGTTTTTATACATAATATTTAAAATATCATCCAGACCGTAAAAATAATCATTGTAAATTTTAACTTCACTATCGCTATAATTTCTTCCAACGAATGATTCCACATGAAATTTCCGCTGATCACAACTATATAAAATTATGCTGGCTTTATCATAGGGAATGATCCTGTCAATGTTGACCAGAAACAAATTCATTGCACTTAAAATGTCTTCTTCACTGTTCAGCAACAGAATGATGTCGTTTATTTTGTTCCAATCATGATTGGATATCGATGCGTTCATCTAATTCACCACTCTCTTTATAATAAAGAAATATCAGGCAGTGAGCGATTATTAAGTCCTGGCCTTATTGCTATGCGAAAGGGAAGAAGACAAAACGAATCATGCCCTGCTTCGTTTTGTCTTCCAACGCCAAACTATCTCATCAATTATAAATTATACGTTTTTTCATACAGCCCCTTGAAAATTTCGGCTGATACATAGCGCGGGTTATCAGCTGCCGAAACGTTTCGCATGCAGGCCTCGGATAGTCTCTGGAAATCTGCCGGATCTACATAGCCAAGCTCGCTGAGCTTTGGTATCGCAAGATCGCGTGATAGTGCAAATAATTCCTCAACGGCGCCCTGAACGATCTCGGTTTTGGATTTGCCAACAGTGCTCACACCGATCGCTTCCGCAACCTCAACATGTTTATCGATATTGGACGGGACATTATATTCAAACATGACGGGCAGGAAAATCGAATTTGCCACGCCATGCGGCGTATCATAAAGTCCTCCGAGGGATTCCGCCAGGCAGTGCACGCCCGCGACATCTGAAAATCCAAATGCGACGCCGGCAAGCAAGCTGCCCATCATCATCTTTTCACAGCAGTCGTCGTCGCGCTCATATACCATCTTTCTGAGATTCTGCGATATCAGCTTCATGGCAGCGATGGCATAGGCGTCAGTTATATGCGTCGATATCTTGCAGGTGTAAGCTTCGATAGCATGGGTCAGGGCATCCATCCCCGTCGCCGCAGCGATGTGTCCTGGTATGCTGGCAAGAACGCTCGGGTCGACGATCGCGATTTTAGGCCTGATTTTCTCGTCAAAGATACTTGTTTTCCTTTTCTCATCTTCGAGCGTGATGACAGCGAAGGATGTCACTTCGCTTCCTGTCCCGGCTGTTGTGGGGATGCATATGAGCGGGGTCGGATCCACCTTGAGTTTGTTCGGCTTAAGGACATTGGCGATCGGCCCTCTGTTTGTCAGCAAGGCCGCCACCGCTTTGGCCGAGTCCATGCTGCTGCCTCCGCCCAGCGCGATAACGATGTCGGCATTCTCATGGATGGCCATTTCAGCTCCACGTTCGCAATCTTTATCCCTTGGGTTGGGTTTGACCCCATCAAATACAACGACGTCGATCCCGGCTTCTTTTATCACTTCGATGATATGTTTTGCCAGATCGGTGCCGATGATGCCCTTATCAGTTACAAGTATCGCTTTTTTTGCTCCGAATTCTTTCGCGATTGCGCCGGTCTTATCGACATAACCCTTCCCGAATTCGATCCTTGTCGGCAGATTGAATGTAAAATCTTTAAGCATGACAATCCAGAGGCATCTGCCTCTGCCCTCCTTTTTTAGTATTCATCAATGCGATAGCTTCTGATAAAGATCTCGTGCATAACTCGTGCCATGTGGAAGAAAGAAAGGATAAAATGAGCAGAGGCGCTCATATTTCAAGAATTTGAATGTCAAGCGCCCGGATATGACGAATGAATCCGGCTGGCTGAATTGCATCGTTGCATAAACTGCTTGCGATAATGGATTTATGATTTTTTATCCAGACCGTAGCGCTGTATTTTTCGCGATATGGTCGATTGGTTGACTTGCAGCAACTCCGCGGCTTTTTGTGCGGTTTCGCACTTTTCCAGTGCCATTTCGATCAGTTTGCGCTCAACCAATTCCACTGCCTCCTGGAGCGGAATGATTTCGGAGACTGATATGACGTCCTGATTTTCTAAAGTCGACGATTTATTGAGATAGCTGTCTTTGACATGGGATGGCAGATCATCGAATTCAATGATCGGCACCTTGGTCGTGACAATGAGCCGCTCGAGGGCATGTTCCAGTTCCCGGACATTTCCGGGCCAATTGTATGCTGACAGCGCCTGCGTTGCTTCCTTTGAAATCCTCTTGGAAAATCCGTATCTGGAATTGAACAGCTTTATAAAGTGTCGGATCAGGAGCATGATGTCTTCCTTGCGTTCACGCAATGGCGGGATCTCGATCGGAACGACGTTGAGGCGATAATAAAGATCCTCCCTGAATTTGCCTTCACTCACCATTGCGCTCAGATCCTTGTTCGTTGCGGATATGAAGCGGACGTCGATGCTGATCGGCTTTGTTCCGCCTACTCTCACAAGTTTTTTCTCCTGCAGCACCTGAAGCAGCTTGACCTGCTGGGTAAGCGGAAGCTCGCCGATCTCGTCCAGAAAAACCGTGCCTCCCTCCGCCGTTTCGATCAGTCCTACTTTGCCCTCCTTGTTGGCCCCGGTAAAGGCTCCGGATTCGTAGCCGAACAACTCGGATTCGACGAGATTTTCAGCGATGGTCCCACAGTTTACTTTTACGAATGGTTTTCCAGCCCTCGGGCTGAGCTTGTGGATCAGTCTGGCCATGACGTCCTTGCCCACACCGGTCTCACCGCTTATAAGGACTGTCGAGTCGACCATGGCAATGATGCGGACCATGTCTATCAGATTATAGATCTTTCTGGATTGAGTGATAAAATCATAATTTTGCTCTTCTCCAGCCAAACTATTCTCTTTATTGTCGAAGGCGTCAGCGACCAGGGAACTGTATGCGTTTTGGCTTGATAGATCGCGGGTGATGGATATTACTTTAACTATATTCTGGTCAGCATCAAAAACCGGAAAACCATAGGACAGGAACATCGTGCCAAGCTTCGTTTTCTGGATCACGACTTCCTGTTTGCCGCTCTCTAAAACTTTTAATGTGACGGACGGACGGAAAATTCCCTTTTTCTCAAGATCAGCGACATTTTTGCCCTTGAAAAATTCGCGACTTATCCCGCATGTTTCTGCAATATGCGATCCCGCATACAATGTATTTCCTTTGCCGTCTGTTATATAGATCGTATCGTCTCCATATTTCTCGAAGTGCTCCTGAAGGTCCCGGTTGATTTGCTCGTCCTTCTGGATGCGCTCTATCAGTGAATGCTCGCCGCGTTTATCTTCGACCAATATCAGGAAGCCACTATCGGTCTTGACCAGGTGCAGCAATGCTTTCTGTTCGAAAAGCAGGGATTTGTTGCGCATCAATTCTTCAATCTGCTCAGCAGGTATTATATCGGAGAGATTGCGAAGCGATTCGGCCGTATCGATATATAGCAGATCCGCAGCATTCGGATTCATTGCCTTGACATCCATTTTTTCACTGCAGATGATGATTCCTTCCCGGGTATTTTGTTCCCATGCTCCGATCATCTGTTTATCATTATTTAAAATCGATGCTATGCTGTCCGACTGATTGATGCTGCCCATCGCGAACCTCCCTCTCTATATGTCGACCTCACTTCTGAACTAACTATCATAATATTTGATTGCGTCAGAAAAGTAAATATGGATTGTTTTTATTCCATACCGACTGTATCACATACCCCTGACGATATGGAACTATGCAATAAAGAAAGAGCTCCAGACCGTTAAAAAGTGTTGCAGCGCTCAATTTTCAACAATCGAGCCGTTTTTCACGTTTGGCAGAAAAATTGCATTGTTAAGAGTTAAAACAATTGTGTGAAAGAAGGAGGAAGGAGCATGGGTATCCAAAATCATGGAATAACTTAATTCTGCAGGGGCAGGACATTGGTCGCGGCAATGCTTTTATCTGTATGAATATGCAAAAGCGCATATAAATATTTGTTTAATCGCATAATGCGTTGTCGAATGTAACAGTATTGAAGTTAGACGGAGTATCGAAATGAAATCTGTAAAAAAAGAAAATATGAGCGTCACAGAAACCCGAAAGACGGACCAGCAAGCTATCGATGAAAAAATGAAGGCTTTATGCCCAAAGATTCTTGGACTATTTTGTCCTGTTCATTATGATCTTCACTCGAAAAGAAAGGTTTTTGTGCCATATGAACTGATGGTGTTTTCATATCGCATCGGCAAAGCAGCAGACCCGAACAAGGCTGCTGGATCATTCTGCCGCGCAGGCGAAATCGCACTGGTATTCGATATGAATGAAGTCCATGGCTTTCATTTTGATCTCAGCGAAAAACTGCCCCTTCAAAGACTTGATCCAGCAAAGATCGATGGCGATATCCTCCCGGAACGGTGCAGCAAAAATGAGGCAATCGAAAAATCTAAAGACTTGATACGTTTTAAATACCTGAATCGCGGACTCAGCCGTGGCTGCACGCTAGATCTTGTAAAGCGCGAAGTTTTCTACAGGCCGGCGTGGGAACTTACAGTTTCGGCCCTCGGGAAAGAAATGAAGCGATTCGCCTGGCTGGATCATTATGGCACTGAAAGCGAAAATATCAGCGGGCTAAAATTGAGAATGAATTTCTAACATCAGGAGGTAGAATATGATTGATTTTAAAGCATTATGGACCGGCGCCGACTGGCTCGTCCTGCTCGTATACTTCATCGGCGTCCTGGGCATGGGCGTCGTGATGCACAAACGCGCCAGCACAAGCTTCAAGAGCTTTTTCGTGGCATCAAGGAAATTGACGATCCCGGTGCTCATCGGCGTCGCCATGGCTGGCTGGTACGATTCCTGGACCATCGTCGGCCTCGCAGAGTGCGGCTGGACGATGGGCATATCCGTCATCTTCATCTATGTCGTTCCGACTGGCATCCTGCGTCTGCCGCTGGCCCTGTGGATCGGACCGCTCACCAGAGACTCGATCCCGGACTACGTCGTGACGCTGCCCGATCTGGTCGGCTACTTCTATGACAAGAAAACGAAGCTCCTCGCAGCTGTCGTCCCGATCTTCTCCGTACTGTACTCCGCCGCCCTGCTGTTTGCGGTCGGCGACGTCCTTCACCTGGTATCCGGCCTGCCGATCTATCTGACCGTTGCTATTGCCGGGCTGGGCATCGTGTTCTATACCGCCATGGCCGGACTCTGGGCCCTTGCCGTCACCGACATGATCCAGTTCGCCGTCATGACCATAGCAGCCGGCGCCCTGGCGATCGGCGTCCTTGTTCATTTCGGCGGCGCGCAGCCGATCTGGGATGCCGTCAGCGCTGTCGATCCGGCTCTGATCACCCCGCTTGGCCACAACACCGCGCTCGATGTCCTTGCATGGGTCATTGCCGCCGCCGCGCTCTATGTCAATGCTCAGAGCTACCAGAGATTCGGAGCTGCCAAGGGCGGCGCCGAGATCAAGGTCGCTTATTCGGTCATGCTGGGCATCGGCATATCCTTCAGCTCCATCATGGTATTCACCGGCATGGCCGCTTCGGTCATGTTCCCAGGCGCCGCCACTCCCGCTGAAGGTTTCTGGGCCACAGTCTTCACCGTGCTGCCGACAGGCGCCAGAGGCCTCTTCGTAGCCGCTCTGGTGGCAGCCGTCATGTCCACCTCCAGCGCCGATATCCTTATCAGCGCCGGGATCATTGCCAAGGACATCATCAAGGATCTTTTCAAACCGGACCTCACGGATCTTGGCACCATCAAGATCACCCGTGTCATGATCGTCGTCGTCGGCATTTTCATCATCCTCGGCACCTACCTTTGGAGCGAGGGCATCGCGAAGGCCTGGTACTACATCGGAGGCTTCCAGGTCGCCGTCTTCTTCATTCCGATCGTCGCCGGCTTCTTCTACAAGAAGAAGACCGCTGCCGGAGGCTTCATCGCCGTACTCGTCGCCATCATCGCCTATGTTGTCTGGCAGTTCGTGCTGGCGTCGCCTTACGGCATACCATCCAACGTCGCGACATGGGTCATCAGCCTCGTCGTATACTTCGTAGCATGCAGTGCAACCTACAAGAACACTGCCAGCATCGGCTGACCGGAAGGAGTGAGATATCATGGAAAAAAACAAAGATTACAATAGAATGGGAAACACCTTCTCCCTGATCGTGTTCATCCTGGCGATCTGCATCCTGATCGGATTTGCGACGGCCAATTCCGCCCTCTTCTGGGTCCTGGCCCTCTTCAATCTGCTCTGCGGACCGGTCTGCCTCATCATGTACCTGGCCGAAGTCAAACGCGGCGTCTTCTCAAACGACGAAGAATAAGGTACTTATCTGCTTATGGGCCGGATCATCTTGTATGACCCGGCCCATTTTTATGTGCTATAATACAATTATATACAACTCCGCAATTAAGACGAGGGAGGGGATCGATCTGATCGGAATCAAAAATCTGTCAGCATTCATACCGGATTCAGATAACCTGGACTTCGGCATCATCATCACTGATACAGCCGGAAAGATCCAACTCGCAAACGAATTTGCCAAAAGCAAATTTTACACCATTGCCAAATCGGATCCAGCCGACCCGCAAGAAAAACATCTGCTTTCCGAAGTGATGGCAGCCGAAGGCTTTACGGCATTAGGTTCCGGATCGGATGCTCTGATATTGAGACAAGTCCACATGCATTTCACAGACGAGGATCATCTGGCTTATCTGGTGTATGGTGTCGACGATTTGATTTCAAAATTTCCAGAAGCCTCATTATATAACTATGCTCGTCGTGAAATACAAAGCATCATAGACTGTATCCAGGACGGCATCTATATTACCGATGGCGACGGGATCACTCTAATGATTAATGAAGCTTCGAAAAAATACTGCGACGGCTTGCAAATGCCTTTCGACGAAATGATTGGGAAAAATGTGTCTGAATTCGTCGAGAGAGGTTACTGGGATGAGTCAATAAGCATGAAGGTGCTTCAGGAAAAAAAGACTGTAAGCCAAATGCAGACTCTTCAAAATAAAATTGAATTATTAACGACCGGCGTTCCCTATTTTGAAAATGGAAAAATATCAAAAGTTATTACGACTGAGCGTGAAATGACAGAGCTCGTCAACTTGCGCAAGCAGCTGCAGGTCAACGCGAGCATCACAAAAAAATACGAGTCAGAGCTGGAATATTATCGCTCTCAAAATACTGCTGTGGATGATATAATCCACAGCAGCGCCGGCATGCAAAATGTGGTCAATGACGCGCTTAAAGCGGCCCGGCAGGATGTTACGATCCTGCTTCAGGGTGAATCCGGCACCGGGAAGGAAGTCCTCGCGAGCCTCATCGTCAAAGGCAGCGCCAGAAAAAACAAACCTTATATCAAGATCAATTGCGCCTCCATTCCCGAGAATCTGCTCGAGTCGGAACTTTTTGGCTATGAAAAAGGTTCCTTTACAGGGGCCGGAAGCGAAGGCAAAATTGGCATATTCGAACTGGCGAATAACGGAACGTTATTTTTAGATGAAATCGCTGAGATACCGATCCATATTCAGTCAAAACTGCTTCGAGCTATCCAGGAAAGCGAGATCCTGCGGGTCGGCGGAAGAAAAAACATACCCATAAACGTCAGGATCATCGCGGCTACTAACATTAACCTGCGAAAGGCCGTTGAAGATGGAAGGTTCAGAGGAGATCTGTTTTACCGGCTGAATATTTTCCCGATCACATTGCCTCCGTTAAGAGCCCGCAAAGAAGATATCCAAGGTCTTGTCCTGTTTTTCATGGATCTGTTCAACAAAAAATACCGTGGGCATAAAACAATCGATCCAAACGCGATGGACGCTTTTTTAAACTACGATTGGCCCGGCAATGTCAGGGAGCTTAAGAATGTCATAGAACGAATGTTCATCATCGTCGACAGCGATACCATAAACAAAGGCCATGTAAACAGTCAATTGTTCACTGATCCCATGCGATACGAAACAGAATTCGCTGATGATTCATTGATCGAGCAAGTCGATAAATTTGAGAAGAGTCTCTTGAAAAATGCGCTTACACAGTTCGGTACAGTCAGCGCCTCGGCACGGGCTTTGAAAATCAGCAAATCGGCTATGTCGAAAAAATGCAAAAAATATAATATCCCGATCCAACGGTGATGTTTCCGTATGGAAACAATGTGTTTCCATACGGAAACGCTTGATTTTCAGTCAATACGCCAAAATATTTTATAGTTTGGATCGAATCCACTCAATTTTCAACCTTTTATATGAGCCAGCTGAGCCGCTGAAATAATCAAGGGGGCCATGCCGTTTCCAATTGGAAACGGCATGGCCCCCTTGATTATTTCGAAACGTTGAAATTCCTGGTTTTCGAAGTAAAAATAGCGCTGATTATTTTGGCACAGATATTGCTCTTAAAGTATTATAGCAAATCATGATGCAACAATCAGATTGGCGGTCTCGATATATCGACGGTAAAAGTTCAATGACAAAATGACAATTACTTTAAAACGGAGGATGGAAATGAAAGTATTGATTGTAGGAGCCGGAGGGCAAGGCGGTCCATGCGCCTCGATCCTGGCAAGACAAAACGGCATATCTGAAATAAGGCTGACTGATCTTGACGAATCGGTGACAAAAATAGTAGCCGAGCATATCGGCAGTAAAAAGATCATTACCGGCAAAGTAAATGCAACAGATCCGGATGATGTGGCCAGAGCGGCGCAGGGTGTCGATGTCGTCATTGACATGGTCATGCCATGGATGGCGACTTATGTCATGAAAGGGGCGCTTAAGGCCGGTGCACATTATGTAAATACTGCTTTTGACACCCCCTATTGGGATGAGTTCATCGCAGGAAAGTCCCTCGAGCAGCTGACACTTGCAAAAGATTTCAGGGAAGCCGGTCTCACCGCACTGCTCGGCTGCGGCATGGCTCCTGGTTTTACAAATGTGATCGCGCGTTATTACGCGAATAAACTCGATCAAGTCGATTCAATCAAGATGCGGATCGGCAAAGCAAATATCCTCCCGAATGAGGGCAAGTATGATTGGCTTTTAAAACCGTGGAATCCCGGCTGGTCTCCAAAGCAGGCCCTGATCGATTGCGCGAATCCGACCTATGCCCTGGAGGATGGAAAATTTGTTTTATATCCGCCATTTGGCGGCATTGAAGAATGCGAATTTCCGGAACCGATTGGCACTCTTGCTGTTACCCACCATTCCCACGAAGAGATCTATAGCATGCCTTCTACTTTCAAAGGCCTTAAGGAATGTGACTTCAAATATTATATCATGCCGCAGCCGGCAATGTTATATGCCATGGGATTGACCTCGCAGGAAGAGATCCAGGTCGGAGCGGTCAAGGTCAAACCGATCGATGTCGTTGCGGCTGTAGTGCCTAAACCGACAAGCGGGCTTATTGGTGAAACGGCAGAAAAGCTCGCCGTCGCCGACCAGGTAAACTTCTTTGAGATGATCATAAAGGTCAGCGGCACAAAAGATGGAGCGCACAGGCAATACACGGTAAATTGCCCGAAGATGAACGCTCCCGGTCCGGAGCTGCTTGAAATTTACGGGACATCTCTAGTCTATGTTGCCTTGCCAGCCAGCATCGGCGCAATGCAGATCATCGAAAATCCGATTCCGGGAATCATATTTGCCGATCAGCTGGATCCGGACAGATTTATCGAAATCATGCGCGAAACCGGATACCGATACAAATGGTCTGTCACTGAGTCCTGATAGGAGCAACCGATCCAACAGCAGACAATTTTTAAGTAAGAGCGCTTTCAATATGTGAAATCGGCGAAGGGAGGGATATAATGGTTTAAACGATATGAAGTCCGGCCCCTGGCTTTCAGGGTGCGTAACGCAGGTCTCAACATAAGGATTTGGAGTATGAAATGAAACACAAAAACAATGAAAGCATCCTGATTTCAGAGCCAGTGAAAACCGAAACCCAGGCTGTGGACGAGAAAATGAAAGCATTGACGTATAAGCTGTTCGGTATTTTCAATCCCATGCCTTATAAATTGCTTTCCAAGCGGAAGGTATTTGTTCCCTATGAGCTGTTGGTGTTTTCGTATACAATAGGCAGCCCCCGTAATGGCCAGAAACCAGGCATGTTTGGCAAATCCGGGAAAATCGCCATTGTTTTTGATGTGAACGAGGTCCACGGCTTTCATTTCGATCTCAGCGAAAAACTCCACTATAAAACCCTGGACCAATCCGCGGTGGACGGTGAGATCCTGCCGGATCGCTGTAGCAAGACCCAAATCCTCGAAAAATCAAAAGATACCATCCGCTTTCGCTATTTAAACAGGCATCTTGGGCGAAACTGTGATCTGGAGTTGCTGGAACGAACCAGATTTTACAGACCCGCTGTCGAATTGACTGTTAAAGCTCATGAAAAGGAAATGACGCGATTCGCGTATTTGGATCGTTTCGCTTCATCAAACGAAAATATCAATGGACTTAAAATACGTCTTGGCATCTAAATTATTTATAAATATGGAGGTTAAGTATGATCGATTTCAATGCATTATGGACCGGCGCCGACTGGCTCGTCCTGCTCGTATACTTCATCGGCGTCCTGGGTGTGGGCGTCGTGATGCACAAACGCGCCAGCACAAGCTTCAAGAGCTTTTTCGTGGCATCAAGAAAACTGACGATCCCGGTGCTCATCGGCGTAGCCATGGCCGGCTGGTACGATTCCTGGACCATCGTCGGCCTCGCAGAGTGCGGCTGGACGATGGGCATATCCGTCATCTTCATCTATGTCGTTCCGACCGGCATCCTGCGTCTGCCGCTGGCCCTGTGGATCGGACCGCTCACCAGAGACTCGATCCCGGACTACGTCGTGACGCTGCCCGATCTGGTCGGCTACTTCTATGACAAGAAAACGAAGCTCCTCGCAGCTGTCGTCCCGATCTTCTCCGTACTGTACTCCGCCGCCCTGCTGTTTGCGGTCGGCGACGTCCTTCACCTGGTATCCGGCCTGCCGATCTATCTGACCGTTGCTATTGCCGGGCTGGGCATCGTGTTCTATACCGCCATGGCCGGACTCTGGGCCCTTGCCGTCACCGACATGATCCAGTTCGCCGTCATGACCATAGCAGCCGGCGCCCTGGCGATCGGCGTCCTTGTTCATTTCGGCGGCGCGCAGCCGATCTGGGATGCCGTCAGCGCTGTCGATCCGGCTCTGATCACCCCGCTTGGCCACAACACCGCGCTCGATGTCCTTGCATGGGTCATTGCCGCCGCCGCGCTCTATGTCAATGCTCAGAGCTACCAGAGATTCGGAGCTGCCAAGGGCGGCGCCGAGATCAAGGTCGCTTATTCGGTCATGCTGGGCATCGGCATATCCTTCAGCTCCATCATGGTATTCACCGGCATGGCCGCTTCGGTCATGTTCCCAGGCGCCGCCACTCCCGCTGAAGGTTTCTGGGCCACAGTCTTCACCGTGCTGCCGACAGGCGCCAGAGGCCTCTTCGTAGCCGCTCTGGTGGCAGCCGTCATGTCCACCTCCAGCGCCGATATCCTTATCAGCGCCGGGATCATTGCCAAGGACATCATCAAGGATCTTTTCAAACCGGACCTCACGGATCTTGGCACCATCAAGATCACCCGTGTCATGATCGTCGTCGTCGGCATTTTCATCATCCTCGGCACCTACCTTTGGAGCGAGGGCATCGCGAAGGCCTGGTACTACATCGGAGGCTTCCAGGTCGCCGTCTTCTTCATTCCGATCGTCGCCGGCTTCTTCTACAAGAAGAAGACCGCTGCCGGAGGCTTCATCGCCGTACTCGTCGCCATCATCGCCTATGTTGTCTGGCAGTTCGTGCTGGCGTCGCCTTACGGCATACCATCCAACGTCGCGACATGGGTCATCAGCCTCGTCGTATACTTCGTAGCATGCAGTGCAACCTACAAGAACACTGCCAGCATCGGCTGACCGGAAGGAGTGAGATATCATGGAAAAAAACAAAGATTACAATAGAATGGGAAACACCTTCTCCCTGATCGTGTTCATCCTGGCGATCTGCATCCTGATCGGATTTGCGACGGCCAATTCCGCCCTCTTCTGGGTCCTGGCCCTCTTCAATCTGCTCTGCGGACCGGTCTGCCTCATCATGTACCTGGCCGAAGTCAAACGCGGCGTCTTCTCAAACGACGAAGAATAACTGCATTACGGAGCGGAAGGCAGCGCCTTCCGCTCCAAATGGCCAAAACATTCGGACGAGCATTCAAGGAGTATGAAAATGAAAGCTAGCAAGGCATTTCGATGCAAAAATATATATACGGCAAAGTCGGAAAATCTTATAGACGGTTATGTCATAACAGAAGGAAACCGTATTCTGGCAGTGGGCGACGAAGCTTTTTCACGGAATTATATTGACAGTGATACTGAAATAATCAATATCGCAGACGGATTTATCATGCCCGGCATCCATGATTACCACGTCCACCTGATGGGCGGCGCAATGATGGAGCGGGATGGCGATCTCAGGACAGCTGATTCAGAGGAAGAAGCGGCTCGCATGCTTGCCGAGAAATGCGGCAACAAAAAGCAGGAATGGGTCCTTGCAAATGCATGGGATCATTTCAGATGGCCAGGCTGTAAACTGCCTGATAAAAAGACTCTTGATAAATACTTCCCTGATACGCCGGTTTTCCTGCTCAACAAGGAAAGCCACGGAGCCTGGGTCAACAGCAGACTCCTGGAAATATTTGGCATCACCAGGGATACCCCCGATCCAAAGGATGGAAGCTATTCACGCTATGATAACGGCGAACCTTCCGGATATTTGCATGAAGCAGCATTTTTCCCGGTTCTCGATAAAATTTACCGCGGATTGAGTGATGAGGAAATCACGGGATCGATAAAGGCTTTTCAATCTAAAGCCAACCGCTATGGCATCACATCCATCGGCGACGTATCGATGTTCGGCATCACATATGAAAAAGCCTACAGCAAGCTTGATGCGAGCGACGGTCTTTCTGTGCGCATACATTTTTCCAAGGATATTTTCTCAGACATCGAGGCTGTTCGGGCTGCTAAACGCGAATACAGCGGTCCTATGGTCAGATTTGACGGAGTAAAAGGATTCATCGACGGAACGCCGATGGGGCATTCGGGATATATGCTGGAACCTTATTCGGACATGCCGAATTACAGAGGCGCACCACTGATCGAGCCTGATATGCTTTTTAAAATGGTGCAGGAACTCGATCGGGAAGGAATCCATATCCGGATCCATGCCTGCGGCGATGCCGGTGTACGCCTGTGTCTTGATGCCTTTGAAAATGCAGTGAAAATGAATGGGCAAAGAAATCTTCATCACTGTATTGAACATATTGAATGCACGACGCCGGAAGACGTCTCCAGATTCGGTAAAATTGGCGTGATCCCTTCCATTCAGCCTGATCATATGCCCAAATACAATTTCGCAGACCACTGCTTCCATACCATCATCGGCGAGGAGCGCATGAAATATTGCTGGCCCTTCAAGTCATTGCTGGATTCAGCCGGCGCGCTGGCATATGGATCCGATTTCACCGTGGCGCCGCTGATGTTCACCAGAGGAGTATGGCGTGCAGTCCATAGAACGACGGATGACGGTGAACCGAAGGGCGGCTGGAATCCCGAAGAAAGGTTGACTGTCCACGAAGCCCTTCAGTCCTGTACATCAGGAGCTGCCTTGGCCGCCGGAAGAAGCAATGATCTCGGTACAATTGAAGCTGGTAAATTTGCCGATCTTGCGATTTTCGACGACAATATTTTCGAAATCATCGATGACAGGGACAAGATGCTGGATACGGAAGCCCGGATGACTGTTTTGGATGGAAAAATCGTTTTCCAGCGATAAAGCGATCAGCAGTAAAAGTGAAAATAATGAAGCGAGGGAGAGTCCGTCTCCTGACAGGCGCTCCCTCGTTTCATATTGTTTTCAGCTTTACACCGTTATGGTCATAAGCTCCGGCATATCCATTGATGATCATACCGATCTGTCATCTAAACCGATTTATGCCGGTGTGGTTTAAAATATCTCTTTCGCTTTTGCTCAACGACTTTTCGTCAGTGACGAGCTTTGATATGATTTCTCCGGTCGTCGGCGCATGTGAAAAAGCGTGAGGGTGCCCGGCAGCTAAGTATAATCCTTTAACCTCATCGACTTTTCCAAGTATAGGCCGGCTGTCGAACGTATAAGGAATCAGCCCGGACCAGGTCCTGATTATTTTTGCCCGTTCTATAGCGGGACAAATTTTTACAACTTCTTTCAGGATGGCAGATAGCCCCCGCGGAGTCGTCCTTTTATCGAAACCTGCAAATTCATTCGTCGTTCCGAGAACGACCGTCCCCGCTACGGTCGGTTTTAGAAAACCGAAAATCGTCTTTTCCACTTCCTGGCGGGGTAGATCATTTTCGCTGTTGCCGCAGATTTCATAATCAAAATCCAGCGCATATTCCGGGTGCTTGACGGCATCCTCATCGGATAAAGCCCTGGCGCCTTGGATCGTCCTGGTCAGGAGTTTCTCAAGCGGCTCCGTCACCAGCGATTGCAGCCTTTGCGGATAGATTGGCACATCGATCCCCGCCGTCGCTGCGATCGCTCTGCTCCAGCAGCCTGTGCAGCATATGACATTATGTGTCGCTATCGTCCCTTGGGATGTCTCGATCGACTGGACCTTAAACTTGTCGGAATTGATATTATATACTTCTGTTTCCGACAGGATTTCCGCTCCCCTGCGCCTTGCCAGGTTTGCAAACGCCATAGTCGTCAGGATTGGATTTACCTGGGCATCCTGTCTGCAATAGATCGCGCTGGTGATCTCCCTGCTCAGATTTGGCTCCAGTTCCAGCACAGCTTTTCCATCGATCATCTCAACAGGTATTCCTGCATTTTGCTTATGGCGGCAGTACCAGCTCATGGCTGTTTTTTGCGCCTCGGTGAAACCTACAGTAAGCCCGCCGACTTTCTCATATTCAATGTCGATATCGAATTCATTTTGGATCAAATGATCATAAAGTTCCTGTGATCTGCGTGCGACTGTTATTTCAAAACCAGGTGTCCTTGGCTGGATCCAGACCATGCCATAATTGCAGCCTGAAGCCTGAGAAGCTATTCCATGTTTTTCCACCAGTATCACCTTGTCTGTTTTTTCAGCCAGATAAGCGGCGATTGCTGTTCCTATGATGCCTCCGCCAATAACGACGACATTTGCAGTCTTATTCATTTTTCTGCCTCTGGTTTCTATTTCTCAAAGGTGCAGCAATAATCGGCCACTTCTTCGATTTCAAGCTGAAAAGTCGAATTCGCCGGAACAATAAATCCTTCCCCTCCTTTATAAACATGCCATGCAGCCTCATTCGGCAAAAGGACTTTCATGCTTCCTGCGAGCACTTCCATATTCTCCTGATCAGCTGTTTTGAATTCATAGTTCCCCGGCAGCATGATGCCCAGCGTTTTCTTTTCGCCTCCGGGCATGAATAGCGTTCGACTGGTGATCTTTCCATTCTCGTAGATATTTGCCTTCATTACGACCGTTGCATTTTCGATTCTTTCCATTTGTATTTCCCCTTTATTCCGCTTTCTGTCTGATTTTTTAAATACACAGTCTCCCAAGGCGCAGATGATGCATCGATGGGAGCCCGCGTATTCTAATCTGTCAGGAGGTCACTTGCACTAAATCAAACAGGCGATTATGCCAATCATTCATCTTCCAGTGCCATCCATAACTACTCCTAATGCAGCCTTCAATCAACAACTTCCTTGCCAGCTTCGAATATTAAGTCTTTCTCCTGAGAATCACGGACCACGTAGCTCCTCAGCGCCGGAATTTTACATAAGAGGTAGTAGGATGCTCCAGCTGCGAGCCAGGACAGTCCAGTCGGCGTCAGCAGCATGAGCGTGGCATTCCGGACCGCATAGTGTACCGGATCGTAAACCCAAATGTAGCATATGACGCCAATAATAAAGCTTGCCAGGGCGACTAGATTGAACCCGCCGTTATACTGATAAAGATCACTGCCGCGTTGAAATGCAGCCTTCAGCGAAAATTTATCCTTGCGCACGAGGTAGAAATCCGAGGCGATGATCGCGCAGGCAGGAGCAGCCACGATCGCGACAGCAGCGAGAAAAATTCCGTAGTACGTCCAGATACCTTCCCATAGAATCAGGCCGATACAGAATATCGTGTAGCCCAATGCTATAAGTTTATAGCTCCAGTTCGGCTTGAATACTTTTGTAGCGATCGAAAGACAGTAGCAGCCCGCAGTTTGGGTCGTCACATTTGCGATGGCTATTGCCGCTACGGATAAAATGCTCAGGATGCTGTTTCCGCCCAACGTGGCGAGCCAGTCTGTCGGATCTGTGCTGTAGGTGCCGAGCCCGGCCATTAATGTGCCTGTGATCGTTCCAATACTAACAAAGAAACACATGGCCAGGGCAAAACCAATGAATTGACCCCAATAAGAGCTCCTTTCGGTTTTCGTTATCCTGGATAGGCCTCCAAGTACTGGGTACCAAGAGAATACGAAAGCAAACATGGCTTCAGTCATGACCAGAAACGCCAGTTTATTGTCCCCATACGAACCGGCATAAAGAGGCTGAATCGCCATCAGGTCACTTATGGTTGAAGTCGTGAATGTTTTGTACAGCAGCAGCAGGCCAACACCGAGCAGGCATGGAACCATAATATAGGTCGATATCTTGACCACATACGGTCCATTCATGGCAATCAAATATCCAAGAAGCGCACATATGATCGCAAAAGCAGGCTTCCACGCGCTGGCGTCCACACCGCCGAACGAGAAGAGCGTTACGAACGATCCTCCAAAAACATTGCAGTTGACTGCATACCATCCCCATGTCGTCAGTACCGCGATCATACACAGTATGAAAACGAATTTATGTCCAAAAACGGCTCGCTGATAGGTCCACAGATCGACGCCGTATCGGGTCGGAATCACCACCAGGTACATTAAAATCAGTCCGAAGAAGATCATCGGCACATTGGCTATGATCATCGCCAGGTTGAAGGGAACCGTATTGGCGATCCATGCTCCCTGTACATAGCACCATGAAGCTATACCGAAGCCGGCTGCAGTCAGGGTTATGTCGGAGAAGTTATATATGCGTTCGCTTTTCAAGGTTGGAATTATTCCGGTGTAGATTTCCTGATTCACCGTTTCTTGCATTGATTTGCTCATTTATTTATCAACCTCCCTCATTGATTTGTTTATCAGCACAGGACATTATAAGCGTAAATTAACAGCACTAACGCGGCGCCCGATATCAAAGTCGAAAACAAAACGTCTGTTTTACCGATTTTTGGCACGTTTTCATAGGTCGGGTTTTCAATGATTTCAATTCTTTTATCAATTTCTTCATTGATCGTAGTCATCAAGTCGCTCATCTTACTACCTCCTTTTTTATTTTTTAATTGACTAATTATTGAACGCTGGCGTTATTAATCCGATCCGGCTTTGCAAATTTCATCAGGTCGTCCTCATGCCCTTTGCAGATAAGATTCGCCAATTGAACCGCGGCAGCCGGTGCGTGAGACATGGCGTGCGCATGTCCGGCCGCCATGTAAAAGCCCTGTACTTCGTCCACACTGCCGATGTATGGCAGCCCATCATAAGTGAATGGCACCAGGTTTGCCCAGGTTCTGATTATGTTGGCATTCTGCAGAGCCGGACATGCTTTAACAGCTCCTTTAAGCATCGAGGCCAATCCCTGAGGTGTGGTGTTTTTATTGAAACCGACAAACTCGTTCGTCGTTCCGATGCCTATCGTCCCTGACAACGTCGGCTTCAGGTAGGTAAATACCGTATCTTCGACCGGCAACTTCGGCAAGTTCTCCTCCGTTTGCTCCCCGCCGTATTCAAACGCGAAGCCAGTTGCTTTTTCTGGGTTTTCCAGCACTTCTTCCTCGGTTACATCCCTCGCCACCTGGACCACTCGCCGTACAAGATCAGGCATCTGTTCTGTTACAAGAGCTTGGAGCCTCTGCGGAAATATCGGAATATCGATATTGACCATTTTGGCGATATTGCGCGCCCAGGAGCCGGCGGCATTAATAACGATCGGTGTTGAAATACTGCCCTTATTCGTGATCACCTCGCGGATTTTGCCGCGGTATGTCTTTATCTCTTCCACCGCAGTGTATGTATTCAGTTCCACGCCCCTTCTTTTAGCCAGATTCGCAAAAGCCATGGTGGCATGATAAGGATTGAGCTGGGCATCCTCGCCACAGAAAATTGAACCGATGACTCCCGGGTTAAGATTTGGTTCAAGCCTCAGCGTGTCTTCCCGATCAAGCATCACGACGGGAAAGCCGAACTCCTGCTTGCGCTTGCATTGCCATTTCATGGCCATATGCTGCGCTTCGCTATAACCGATCGTAAGCCCGCCGATCGTTTCATATTCGATATCGACGTCAAATTCCGACGCGGTCAGTTCTTCATAAATGGCCTTTGATTTTTTGACCATTGTCACATCGTAACCCGGAAATCTGGTCTGTATCCATACCATTCCAAAGTTAGCGCCTGAGGCCTGGGATGCAATACCATTTTTTTCGATCAGTACGATATCTTTTATAGTTTTTGCCAACTCAGCGGCAATAGCGCATCCTACTATACCTCCGCCGATAATTACAGCTTCTGCCGTCTTTCGCATTTGATTACCATCCCCTTTTTCTGTTGAGCAAACCGCCTGAAGCACCTGCCTGGATCTCAGCGACCGCATTTTCTATATCTCATCTATTCCTTTGATGAAAACTTCGACTTTTATCGGTCGGACAGGAGGCCTGACGATTGCCGGCTTATTCTGATCCGAATTCATGCCGGTTTCCTGTGTGATGATCTGCTGGATCAATCTGCTGCATGTCCTTCCCTGGCAGAATCCCATGCCGCTGCGGGTGCGTCTTCTGATGTCTCCGACCGTCACATAGCCTTCCCTGATTGCGTCAAGTATCTCCTGCTTGGTGATTTCCTCGCATCTGCAAATGATGATATCATTAGCGGATTTATTATCTGTCCCTGCTGACAATTGCCCGCACCTCCTTTCCAAGCCCTTTATCCACTGCTATATATACTACGGTCGTCATGTCATTTTTTTTATTGCTCACAACTTTATTTATTTTCCCGATGCCGATTTTTTGACCGTTCCTGTCTGCAACCGCGACCATTTCGCCAACAGAAACAGCAGGAAGATACTCGTATGGAATGCCTACAAGATCAGCGGACTCTGAAAAAGTCTCGTCCACCATGAAAATAGCCTGGCCGGGACAACCGGCTACACACATGCCGCATCCGATGCACTTATCCCCATAAAGCTTGGGCAGATTGGTGATGGACCCTTCGATCGCGATCGCTTTCCGCGGGCACAGCTTGACGCAGGGATTGCATGGTATTTTCTGTTCACACTCGATGACGGCGACCATGCCCTTTCTAAATCTGTTTTCTGTTGGATATCCCGGTATCTTTTTCAACTCTTCGGTAGTTGACGCCGTTATAATGTTTCCTGACATCGCAAGCATCCTTCCTTTATCAAAATCTCTTTCGCCTGGCGCCGTTTCGATCCGAACGGACCATCCCGCAGCTCATCGATCCTTTGGCGATAATCGTTCTTCCTTTTTTCCGCTTCCTTTTTACTGATCAGCCCCATTGCTTCTGCGGCTGCAACGCCGGCGACCCGTCCTTCTTCCATGGCTATGCTTGCTTCTTCTATGCCGGCTATATCCCCAGCGACATAGATTCCGTCTATTGTTGTCCTCATGTCATCGTTATGCAGGGGCGTAAAACCCGCAAGGTCTTTAACAAATCTGAACTCGCATCCGGCCAGCCACGCCAGTTCGGCCAGCGGCGCAAGTCCGGTCGCGATGCAGACAGTATCGACATCAAACGTCTCTTCCGTCCCCTGTATCTGGCAGAAATCCTTGTCGAGGGATATTATTGTTGCATTTTCTACGTTTTTTCCACCGGTTACTTCTTTTACGGTCGTTGAAAGATAGATTGGAACGCCAGCTCGCTGGATCTTGCGTGCATGAACCAGATAACCCGATATTTTGTCGGCTGCCTCCACAAGGCCAACGACATTGACCCCGGCTTGAAGCAGCTGATATGAAACGATCAGGCCGACATTGCCTGAGCCTACCATCAATACTTTGTTGCCTGGTTTTATCCTGTGGATATGCATCAATGTCTGCGCGGCTCCCGCACCCATCACTCCCGGCAGTGTCCATCCCGGAAATGTCAGTGAATTCTCAATCGCGCCTGTCGCCAGTATTATTTTTTTGGCGTTGATCATGCCGTTGAGTTCTGTATCCAGATTGTTGATGCCGATGACATTATCCTCGAAGATACCGTATGCGACGGTTCTTAAATAAAACTCAACACCGATGTCTTGAGCTTCCTTCAGCATATTCCGGCCAATGTCGATTCCCCGAACGCCGGCATGATGCGCACTCGACCCGAAAAACTTATGGATCTGCTTGAAAAGCTGGCCTCCGGCAAGATGATTTTCGTCAACTACAACTACTTGAGCTCCGCATTTTCTTGCTTCTATCGAAGCGGCAAGACCCGCAGGTCCTGCTCCGATTACACATACTTCTGTATTAATCATTCCCATACCTCGCCTATTTCTTTTGATTGCCTCTTTCCACCGACATACCGTCCTCGACGACTGTGATGCAGGTCCGGACGTTGGCTTGGCCATTTACGACCATCATGCAGTCCGTACATCTTCCTATCGCGCAGTATACGCCTCTTGGCTCATGATGTTTCCTGGTATATCTCAAGTCCTTTATACCGGCATTCATCAGCGCAGTTGCAATTGGCTCCCCTTTATTGGCCATGATTTCAATACCCTCGAAATTGATTTTGACCTGATCAGTCAAAGCCTGATCCCCCAATATCGGGTGTTTCTCGATCCTCATGTTTAGCCCCCCTTTCCGACAGCGATTCAGTTTGGTATGAAATAATTGCATATCTTATGCCAATCTTTTAGCAAATGAAACTAACGATAATCCAGTTTTGGTCCGATTCTTAAATCATATTGCCTGCACATCACAGATCTGGGCAAATGCTCCCAAGTAAATTTAATCCAATATCGGATTTAAAAATATGTTGAAATTTTAGGTTGTTCGGATTATATTTATACACACGGCTCGATTTCAATCCGTATACGGATTCAGACGGGAGCCGTAGATTCCCGATATAGTGATTATGCACTTTCGCAAACTTGGACGAGAGTTAATCCATAATCGGATTAAAGGAGTGACTGCAATATGGAATCGATTGGAACGAGAGGCAAATATTTTATCTATGGACCATATGATTTTCTCGAGGGCGTCCATGCCATAATGACTGACGCAGATCGACGCGTTATGATGTGTTCCAAATCCATCGGAGAAATCATCAGGATCGGCAGTTTCCTCAATGAAAATGCCAATTCTCTATTAAAAGGACTCCAGCTCGATCAAGTATGCTCAGAGGAGTTGAACAACGGTCAAACGATCAATTACTATATGAATGCGGCAACCATTGAAATGATCGGCAATATCAACAAATTGATTAAAGAATACGAAATCGTCTTTGAAAAATCATCTGCCGGGATCTTTATTACAGACGGCGAAGGCAACGTGCTCAACGTCAACCCTGAAGATGAGCGAAAATGCATGATGACCAGGGAGCAAATGATCGGAAAAAACGTCAAGGATCTAGTGGATTCCAACGCTTTCAATCCCTCTACCGTACAAAAGGTCATCGAAACAGGCAAGACGTCAACGATCACTCAAACGACAAAAAATGGCCAAAAGGTAATCTGTACCGGCACGCCTATACTTGATGAGCGCGGGAAAATCTCAGTTATATTATGCAACAATGTCGATTACACGGAAATGATCGAATTGAAGCAGAATCTGGAATTGTCTGAACGTTTGCAGAAATACTATAAGACTCACATGAATTCCAATAATTATCGAAAATTCCTCGTAGAAGATTTCTATGCCAGCAGCCAGGAAATGCTCAATATACTCGACCTTATCGATAATATGGCCGAAATCGATCCGACTGTTTTCATCAGCGGCAAAACCGGTGTCGGCAAAAGCGTTATCGCCAAAAAAATACATATGAACAGCCCGCGCAAATCCGAAAATTTCATAGAAATCAACTGCGGCGCCATCCCAGCCAATCTCTTGGAATCCGAGCTCTTCGGCTATACAAAAGGCGCATTTACAGGGGCTTCTGCGGAAGGTAAGGTCGGACTGATCGAGCTCGCCAATAACGGCACTCTGTTCCTGGATGAAATAGGCGATATGCCCCTCGATTTGCAGGTGAAGCTGCTTCATGTGATCCAGAACAAAACCCTCAGGCGAGTCGGATCAACCAAAGAAATCAAAGTCAATGTCCGCATAATTTCAGCGAGCAACAAAGACCTGACAAATATGATCAAAGACGGCAGCTTTCGTTCTGATCTGTACTACAGGCTCAATGTGATACCGATCCACGTTCCCTCATTATCCGAAAGAAAAGAAGAGATCCCGGATCTGCTTGCTCTTTACCTCAATGTCTTCAACGAGCGCTATTCCATGAAAAAGCGGCTGCACCCGGAAACCATTAATAATCTGATGAACTATGAATGGCCTGGAAACATCAGGGAACTCATTAATATAGTCGAGCGCCTGATGGTGACTTCAGCGAGCGATACGATCATGCCGGAAACGCTTCCCCCGGAGATCCGATCAAACCGGTCCATCGAAATCGATGATCAGAACCTGAATCTCGATCGTATTTTGTACGATGTCGAGCGGGATATTATCATCAAAGCGCTTGAAAAAACCCGAAACAGCTATGAAATAGCCAGATTGCTTGGCATCGGGCAGTCCTCCGTCATCCGGAAATTGCAAAAATATAACCTGAACAGTTTCCTGAGCGGACATTCAAAATAAAGTAAAAAGAAAGTTGCCGATACCGGCGACTTTCTTTTTACTTTGATGGATATTCTATTGGCATGCAAATTGCACAATTGTTTTGCATGGGAAAATTTTAAATTTTCAATAGCTTAATGGAGGTAAAAAAATGATCAATGAGTTTTTATTCAAAATGCCAACCAAGGTAATTTTCGGAAACGGTGTGATCAATCAGGTCGGCCAAATCGTAAAAGAACTCGGTGCCCAAAAGATCATGCTGGTTGCAGATAAGGGCGTACGCTCCACCGGTTTGACCGAGAAAGTCGCCGACGCTTTAAGGGCTGAAGGCATCGCCATCGTCGATTGGGACAGGATCGTTCCAAACCCGAGGATCACTGATTGTGAGGCTGCCGCCAAGCTTGGCAGAGATGAAGGCATCGAAGCATTTGTCGCAGTAGGTGGAGGCAGCAGTATCGACACCGCCAAGGCTGCCGCCGGCATGCTGGGGCACAACACCCTTGACTTTGATGTCATCAAATTCCCAAAAGAATACACTTGTGAGGCCATGCCGCTGATCGCGATACCAACAACAGCCGGTACCGGCAGCGAAGTGACCACCTGCGGTGTTATTACAGACGAATCCACGCATACAAAAGTCTTCTGCTACGATCCCAAATGCGCCCCGACAGTAGCGTTGGCCGATCCTGAAGTCCTGCTCGGACTTCCTGAACATATTGCCTCAGCGACAGGGCTCGATGCTCTGACTCACGCCATCGAAGGGTATGTCGCCCAATGCACGAATCCTATCACTGAAGCAATGGGACTCTATGCCATAACACTTTTGCACGATAATCTCAGGGATTATATCTATCGGAGAAACATCAACGTTTGTGAGGCCATGATGATGGGCAGCCTGATGGCGGGCATCAGCTTCGGATATTCCGATACCTGTTCGGTCCATAGCATGTCGGAATCCATCGGCGGTGAATACGATACACCGCATGGTGTCGCCAATGCGATTTTCCTCGCGGATGTCTGCGAATATTCTATTCCGTCCAATCTTCCAAAATACGTGAATATCGCCAAGGCATTGGGGATCAAAAGCGAAGGTCTATCAGACAGGGAAGCGGCCCAAGCCGGCGTAGAAGAGATCCGGATGCTTGTAAGCGATCTTAAGATCCCGAAATTCAGCGCCCTTGACCGCGTTGATCCGGCAGATTTTGAACGTATTGCCAGAAAATGCGAAGCTCATATTTCCAATCCGGATAATCCGCGTCCGCTGACCGCAGGCGAGTTTTTCGAAATACTGACAAAAGTCTATAACGCCTAAGCTTTGCCGACCGATCCCGAAAAATAGAGATCGTTTTAGGACCTCGCTGCCCTTAACCGGGCAGGAGGTTTTAAAATGCCTTAAATCGTTAATATTTTAACCATTCTGAAAGGAGACTATCTGATGCTGCAAAGCTGCACTTGCGATCCCAGCCATGCTGGTGATCCCAGATATATGGAACTTAAAGGCTATATCGATTCGCTAAATGAGTCCTCAGGCATTGCAATGCCTGTACTTCAGGAAGCCCAGCGCATTTTCGGCTATCTGCCTCTGGACGTCCATAAGTTTATTTCTGAAAGCACCCGGATACCAATCGCAGAATTATACGGCACGACCACCTTCTACAGCCAGTTCACGACGACTCAAAAGGGCAGGCACCAGATTTCCGTTTGCCTTGGGACCGCCTGTTATGTAAAGGGCTCCCAGAAACTCGTCGACAGCGTTTCTGAAACCCTCGGCATAAAAATCGGGGACACCACCGGCGACGGGCTTTTCACGCTTGACGCCACCAGATGCCTTGGCTGCTGCGGCCTTGCGCCTGTCATGATGATCGATGATGATGTTTATGCCAAACTGGACGACGTTGCTGTCATACCGTCGATTTTGGCCAAGTATAAAAGATAAGGCGGTGAAAGCGACTATGATGAATAATCTGAACCAGATAAAAACCAGGGGCCTGAAGAACTTCGCGCTTGAGAGCGGCTGCAGAGTCGTTGTCGGCATGGCGACATGCGGCATCTCCGCAGGAGCAAAACCAGTTCTCGAGGCTATCAAAAAAGAAGTGTCCGCAAGGGCCCTGCCAAATATCAGGGTCGTTCCGACCGGCTGCATCGGCATGTGCGTCTACGAGCCGATCGTCGAGGTCTTCGAACCGGGGAAGGATAAGGTTTCCTATATAAATGTGACCCCGGAAATGGCTGCCAGGATCGTTTCAGAACATCTAGACAAAGGCGATCCAGTCGTTGAATATATGCCGGACGACAATAAGGGTGGCAAGCTTCGCAATCTCAACGGTATCCAGTTCTATCGCAAGCAGAAGAGAGTCGTGCTGCAGAATTGCGGTTTCATCAATCCGGAGGATATCAGCGAGTATATCGCCATGGATGGTTATCAGGCCCTTGCCAAGGCTCTGAAAGAACTGAGTCCGGAAAAAGTCATTGAGATCATGAAGGCTTCGGGGCTCAGGGGAAGAGGCGGCGCAGGTTTTTCAACCGGTATGAAATGGGGCTTCGCCGCGCCGAATAAGGCGGATCAGAAATATATCATCTGCAACGCCGACGAAGGGGATCCCGGCGCATTTATGGACAGAAGCGTGCTGGAAGGCGATCCCCACGCGATATTGGAAGCGATGATGATCGGCGGCTATGCCATCGGCGCCACAAAAGGATTCATCTATGTGCGTGCCGAGTATCCTGTAGCAGTCAAACGACTTACTATTGCGATCGAACAGGCGAAAAAAGCCGGATTTCTCGGCAGGAATATAATGGACAGCGGATTTGATTTCGATATCGAAATCAGGCTCGGCGCAGGCGCATTCGTCTGTGGCGAGGAGACCGCTTTGCTGGCTTCGATCGAAGGCAAGCGCGGCATGCCCAGAAACAAGCCGCCATTTCCGGCCAACAAAGGGCTTTGGGGCAAGCCAACCTGTATTAATAATGTGGAGACGCTGGCTAACGTCCCCCAGATCATTTTGAAAGGCGCCGACTGGTTCAGAAGCTTCGGAACAGATAAATCACCCGGAACCAAAGTTTTTGCCTTGGGTGGCAAGATATCGAACACCGGCCTGGTGGAAGTTCCCATGGGAATCACGTTAAGAGAGATCATCAGCGAAGTTGGAGGCGGGTGCCCGAACGGAAAGGCGTTCAAGGCAGTTCAAACCGGAGGCCCTTCCGGTGGTTGCATCACTTCGAAAAACCTTGATACACCTATCGATTTCGACAATCTTGTCGCAATCGGATCAATGATGGGATCAGGTGGCATGATCGTCATGGATGAGGATAATTGTATGGTCGATATCGCCCGCTTTTTCCTGGACTTCACTGTGGATGAGTCCTGCGGCCAATGCACACCGTGCCGCGAAGGCACAAAGAGGATGCTCGAGATCCTGGATAAGATATCCCACGGCGAAGCTGTACCGGCAGATCTTGACAAGCTCAGCGATCTGGCCGAAAATATCCGCCTCACTTCATTGTGCGCTCTCGGTCAGACTGCGCCAAATCCAGTTCTTTCCACGCTCAAACATTTTCGGGATGAATATGAGGCGCATGTGACAGACCGCAAGTGCCCGGCCAAAACCTGCAAGGCTCTGCTGGGGTACTCTATTACAAGCGCATGCACCGGTTGCACAAAATGCGCCCGGCAATGTCCGGCCGGCGCCATAATCGGCAAAGTCAAGGAAGCGCATATGATAGATCAGGACAAGTGCATTAAATGCAATGCCTGTATCGATGCCTGCTCTTTCAAGGCAATCGTTAGAAATTAGGAGGATATGGATCATTATGGATAAGGTGAATTTGACCATAAACGGGATATCCGTAAGAGTGCCCAAGGATTATACAGTGATGAATGCCGCCAGGGAAGCGGGCTTTGAAATACCCTCCTTGTGCTTTTTAAAAGACATCAATCAGAATGCCGCCTGCAGGGTCTGCGTCGTCGAGGTCGACGTCAACGGCGCGCCGATGAGAAATCTGCCTGCATCCTGCGTTCTCCAGGTCCAGGAAGGCATGAACGTCCGCACCAATACAGCCAAAGTACGAAAGGCTGTCAGAAACAATGTGGAGCTCATTCTTGCGAACCACAACCGTGAATGCCTGACCTGCATCAGGAACGGCACCTGTGAGCTGCAAAAGCTCTGCGATGAACTGGGGATCGAGGAAGTCTCCTACAATGGACAGAAGAGAAAGCCGGTGCTTGACGACCTCTCCCACTCGATCGTTCGCGACTCAAGCAAATGCATCCTCTGCGGCAGATGCATCAGCACCTGCCGAGACGTTCAGGGCATCGGCGTTCTGGACTTTACGCATCGAGGCTTCAATACCGAAGTCGCACCGGCCTTTGATTACAGCATGAGAGACGTCAACTGCATATTCTGCGGCCAGTGCATCGCCGCTTGCCCTGTCGCGGCCCTGCACGAGAAAACCTATGTTGATGAAGTCTGGAAAGCCATCGAGGATCCCGAAAAATTTGTTGTCGTTCAGACGGCGCCTGCTGTCAGGGCGTCGCTTGGCGAAGAATTTGGCCTTTCCGTTGGCACACCTGTTACGGGCAAAATGGTAGCGGCGCTGCGAAGGATAGGCTTTGATCGAGTTTTTGACACGAATTTTTCCGCCGATCTGACGATCATGGAAGAAGGCACCGAGCTTCTGAGTCGTATTCTGACCGGAGGCAAGCTGCCAATGATCACGTCGTGCTCCCCGGGCTGGATAAGATTCTGTGAGATCAATTATCCCGATTTCCTGGACAACCTGTCGACCTGCAAATCTCCGCAGCAGATGTTCGGCGCCCTCGTTAAAACATACTACGCAGAGAAATTCAATATTGACCCTGAGAAAATCGTCAGCATTTCCGTCATGCCTTGCACTTCAAAGAAAACAGAGGCGAACAGGCCTGAAATGGAGGTCGACGGTCTCAGAGACGTGGATTTTTCGCTGACCACAAGGGAACTTGGAGATATGATCAAACAGGCGCGCATAAATTTCCTTAACCTGGCAGACGAAGAGCCTGACAGCATTCTTGGGGAATACTCCGGAGCCGCCGTTATTTTCGGAGCCACCGGAGGCGTTATGGAAGCGGCTTTGAGGACCGTCGCAGACATCGTCACCGGAAAGGACCATCAGGGCGACGACATCGAATATACTCAGTGCAGAGGCATTGAAGGTGTAAAGGAGGCAACGCTGGTCCTTCCGATCAATGGGACGGCGACTGAAGTCCGTATAGCCATCGTTCACGGCACCGCGAACGCGTCCAAAGTCCTTGATGCCGTGCGATCCGGCGAGAAGAGCTATCATTTCATCGAAATCATGGCCTGCCCCGGCGGCTGCGTTCACGGAGGCGGCCAGTCCCATGTATCATCAAAGAAACGTGCGACCGTCAATCCAAAGATCCATCGCGCAAACGCCCTTTATGCCGAAGACACGCGTCAGCCGATCAGAAAGTCGCACAATAATCCCGAGGTCCAAAAGTTATATGAGGAATTTCTTAAAGAGCCTAATGGCCATCTATCCCATAAGCTGCTGCATACCTGCTATCAGAAAAGGGAGGTTTATCTCAACCAGTGACCCCAAGTTTCACTTTTATATAGGACGCTGGAATCGATCGAATGACGATCCGCGCCCGCAAACATCATGAAAAAGCGGTTGGCCACTCATTGGCCAACCGCTTTTTCAATTAATTATTATCCTGGCAAAGCAGAATTGATTCTTTGCTTTTCGAAGTCATTAGGCGTTGTAAGCCATATTGAATATATCGATATAATCCTGCTTCTCAATTGACCTTGGGTTTGCCTTGAATCCGCACGGATGCGTGACGCAAAGATCCGCTATGGCATCAAAATCGCTGGGATCGACTTTCTGAATTTCACTGAATTTTGGTATTCCCAATATATCGTTCAATTCAAACAGTCTTGCCACGCCTCTTCTGGCCGCTTCTTCATCCGTCAGCCCACAGGTTTCGATGCCGAGGCATTTGGCAACTACAGCATGTTTCTCCCAGTCAGCGCTCATATTGTATTCCGTCACATATGGAAGAAAAATGGCATTGGCGATCCCGTGCGGAATGTCGTAAAATCCACCGAGTCTCTCGGAGAAGGAATGTACCGCGCCCAGGAATGAGTTGGTAAAGGCCATGCCTGCCATCAGGCTGCCGACCATCATATCGATCCTGGCCTGCAGATTGTTTCCATCTTTTGTGGCCGTTTCTATGCTCCCAGCTATCTTTTCGATCGCGTATCTTGCAAGTCCGTCCGAAATCGGTTGAGCGTATTTGCATGTATATGCTTCAATAGCGTGTGTAAGGGCATCCATCCCGGTCGAGGCGGTGATCAGCGGCGGAACCGTCAAAGTCAGTTCCGGATCCATTATGGCGATTTTGGGCGCAAGCTTGGAACCGTCCGATATGGAAACTTTCCTTCCCAGCTCCTGGGCGGTTATGACCGCTTCAAAAGTCACTTCGCTTCCTGTTCCGGAAGTGGTCGGAATGCAAATCACCGGCAGCAGCGGATTATTGAATTTTCTCTTAACGGCATGCTCCGCACAAGTGCCCCCCTGCGTCACAAGAACATTGACAGCTTTTGCGCTGTCCATAGCGCTGCCGCCGCCAACACCCAATATGACATCAGCGGAAAATTTTGCGGCGATCCCGGCCGCCTCGGCGCAATGCGTGTCTCTTGGATTCGGCAAAACTTTATCGTAAATCAAATACTCAACGCCCGCTTCCTCCAGGCTGCTTTTGACTTTATCGATAATACCGGCTTTTACGACACCGCTGTCGCATACAACAAATGCTTTATTGCCGAAGCTTTTGGCCATTTCACCGGTTTTTGCAACCATTCCTGGTGCAAAGCGAATTTTTGTGCTGTGATCCAATGCAAAATCGTAATTGATAATCATTTCTTATTTCTCCTTTTATAAAATTTAACATCCGTTGAAGTCTATGAAGACACACTTTGTACTAGTCATTTCTCTTAGAATATGCAGTCCGCCCATGCGGCCATACCCTGATTTCGTGCCGCCCCCACCGCCAAACGGGAGTTCCGCTTCCCAATATCCGGAAGAAAGATTGACATTGACGCCTCCCGTGATCAACCTTCGGATTATATAGTTCGTCCTTTTCATATTGCTTGAAAATACCGACATGATCAATCCGTATCCATTATAATTCGCTTGCTCAATGGCATCGTCGTCATCTGTGAATGTCGTGATCGGTACGACGGGGCCAAATGTTTCGTCGGTATATAAAAGCATTTCTTTCGTCACATTGTCAACCACCGTCGGCGGGAAAAACATATTGGACTTCATTCCTTCGACGCGTTTTCCTCCGCGCAATAATGTGGCGCCTTTTTCCAGCGCGTCTTTTATATGGAGCTCCACTTTTCTGGCTGTCTTTTCATTGTTCAGGCATCCCATATCGATTCCCGGTTCATCCCAGTAGCCATACTTGTATTTGTCAACTTCGTCGAGCAATTCCGCAAGAAATCTTTCTTTACAGGATTCCTGGACAAGCACCCTTTCCGTTGCGCAGCAGACCTGCCCCATATTATAAAAAGCGCCTGCCGCGACTTGAACAGCGGCTTTTTTCATATCAGCGTCATCCAGTACGATGGACGGTCCTGTTCCTCCCAGCTCCATAATGCATTTCTTAAGACCGACAATATTTTCAATGCGTTCACCTGTGGCGGCTTCTCCGGTGAAACAGACGAGATCGCACAATTTATGCGTCACCATCCATTCACCCACCGTTTTCCCTGGACCGGTCACAACATTGACGATCCCCTTGGGCAATCCTGCCGCTTCCATACATTCACAGAGAAGCAGCATTGAGAGCGGCGTTGTGCTTGCAGGCTTAGCAACACCCGCACTGCCGGTGACGAGGCCGGGTGCAATATATTCTGATGCCTGCAGTATCGGATAATTCCATGGCGTGATACTGGCGTATATCCCGAAAGCCTCATATGTCAGCATCATCCTCATATCACCATCATAGGCCGTGATGATTTCCCCGTCCAATCGCTGAAAATTCCTGGCTGACATATCAAAGTTCAAGGCGACTTCACCGACCTCGTACAATGACTGCTCCCTGGTCTTCCCCTGCTCCATACTGATCATTGCAGCTATTTCTTCTTCCCGCTTCATGATTTCCTTTGATATCCTGTAATGGTCAAGCAATTTTGTAACACCACTATCTAATTTGACCCAGTTGATACCGTGCCTCAAAGGGCGTCCGGTAATCATTAAAAGAATGTGGCCGAATCTGATTGTACCAGCCATAAGCATAT